>Ga0102594_1000015_pt1 | contig 519808 bp, 468 predicted proteins | sample AraplaCol_mLB_r2_2_FD_76863 | JGI IMG/M metagenome (GOLD analysis project Ga0102594, IMG submission 76863) | Arabidopsis root microbial communities from North Carolina, USA - plate scrape MF_Col_mLB_r2 (SPADES assembly) (version 2) | ecosystem: Host-associated > Plants > Roots > Endosphere... | reverse complement strand
GAATATGATAAATATATCCTCGAATTTCCTGTAGTCAAAGGCTTTCCGACTCTCCCAAGCTCGTATATTGAAGGGCAGTACATGGGAGAAGTGCTTAATACGTTAACGTTCAACGCAAAACATATCAATGATTTCAGTAAACTAAGAATCCCTGTTCAGCTTACTTCTTCCGATATTGAAAACGGAGGGCTTGTGATGCAGAAAGAAGGGTCATTACCATTGGCTATTCGGTCTACATTGGCAATTCCTGCCGCTTTTGCTCCTGTTTATATTGATGGGAAGCTTCTGGTGGATGGAGGTCTGGATCGTAATTATCCCGCTAATGAAGTTCGTGAGATGGGTGCTGATTTTGTGATAGGAGGCTACACTGGTTTCAGGCTTTTTACAAAAAAGGAGATTGAAAATCCGATGAAGATGATTTATCAGACTCATGCCATCCGCTCCGTGGAAGACTTTAAACATCAAAAAGCACTCTCTGATATTCTCGTAGACTTTGTAGATCCATTGGGAGAAATTACCACGAAGGATTTTGCCAGATTCAGAAAGATTATCAAAATAGGAGAGGCTGAAGCGAGAAAACATCTTCCTGAGTTTGTTGCTCTGGCAGAAGCTCAGCGAAAAGCCGGAATCCAATATGAACATACTATGATTGAAGAGGTAAAATTGCCTACCACAAAATTTACTTTTAACGAAGAAGACGGGACGCCTATTACTGATGCGGCAGAAATTGAAGTACTGAAAAAGCAAATGGGGCTTACAGAAGGGAAGTATTATGATGCAAAAGCTGTGAATGAAGCCATAGACCGTGTATTTGGAATGCGCCAGTATGTAAAGGTGTATTATACCTACACCAATGCAGATGATGGGCTTGTGATGAATGTATTTGTGAAAAGAGCGAAAAAAGGAGCATTTAAACTGGCACTGCACTATGATACGGAACAGTCTGTGGGGATTATTGTCAATTATACATATAGAAACATTCTCCTGAACAGATCAAGATTCCTGGCTACGGTGGATATTTCCGAACGTTTCAAAGCTAAACTTGCTTATCAGCAGTTTCTGGATAGCGGAGAGCGTCTATGGCTGGATCTGGAAGCTAAGATGATTCATCTTAAAAGTAACGACCTTAATTTCAGATTGTATGATATAAATGAAGATGGGGGTGACCGTTTTCCTAACCATATGTATCGTAACATAACCGGAAAGATTGCATTGAATTATAATATCAATCCCAATTCTTATCTATCTCTGGGAACAGAATTCAGTACGGAAAGAATGTACAGCTTACTGGATAAGGTAGATCAATCGAAAGTAGATAATTACAGCAAGAAGCTGTATAACCACAGTAATTTCAATACTTTCCTGAAATTTGAACAGAATAATCTTAATAAAAGATATTTTACAACAAAAGGGAATCATCTTCAGGTGAGTACAAGATTTTACTACGGAGATCAGTATGAACTTTATGACCTGAACACCGTGCAGCCTCTCCTGTATCTGATCCTTAATCCGAAAGAATCTTATTATTCCGAACCTAAAAACCTTGTTTCATTCACATTAAATGAGAATTTTTTCTATCCGATCACCAGAAGGTTTACAGTAAAGGCTAATGTATTTCTGGGAGCAAGTTTCGGATCAAAGAAAGATGATCGCGTTCCGTATCTGTTTTTGAATCAAAAGTATAACCTGGGAGGCAGCGAATACAATTATGATCTGTTAAGCCCTGAATTTAATGGTCTTCGTCAGAAAGAGCTTCCGATGACTTCGGTGGCCAAGGCGGCCATTTCATTTCAGTACAGAATTATGAAAAAACTCTATCTTACCCCTTCGTTCAGCTATGGAAAGGTAAGCGAAGAACTTTCTCCTTTTAACGACAGTTTTGATATGTTTGGGTACGGATTGAACCTTGGTTACGAATCTCTTATCGGTCCTATTGGTTTGAATATTTCCAGAAACAGTCAGCTAGATTTTTCAAGGATTTATTTCAGTATAGGATTCAAGTTTTAAAGATCAGTTAAAAAGATAAAAAATCCTTTTATCTAAATAGGCACTTTAGGTAAAAGGATTTACTGTTTTTAGGATCAGTTATTTAGTCTGTTTTAAATCTGTTTTCTTGGGATTTCCGGTCTTGGCATTTTATAATAGCTTCCGGACATACTTTTTAAAAATGCAACAATGGCATCCATTTCCTGTTCATTCAGATGTAAAGGCTTTATCAGATGATCAGTGACCGGAAAATTAGGGTCAACTTTCTTTTCTTCCGGAGTGGGATTAATCATCTGCATACCGCTGTTGTATAAACTGACAATGCCATGCATATCATCCATCAATCCATTATGCATCCATGGAGCAGTATAATCAAGATCTCTCAGCGAGGGAGTTTTAAATTTACCTGTGTCATCTGAGTTTTTGGTGATATGATAAAGTCCCAGATCTTCATACTCCCGTTTGTAATAGGTGAGTCCTATGTTGTGGAAAGATTCATCGGTAAGATTTTTTCCATAGTGGCAGTTCATGCATCTTGCTTTGGTACGGAAGAGATGCATCCCGTAGATTTCCTTATCACTCATGGCTTTATAATCGCCTTTAATGAACTTATCCAGTTTGCTGGGCTGACTTCTGATTGTTCTTTGGAATGTAGCCAGCGCTTTAGCTATTTTATCAAATGTTATTTTATCAGTGTGATAGACTTCTTTAAAAATCTGTCTGTATTCTTTCACTTTTGATAGTTTTCCGGCCAGTTTTTCAGGTTTCATATTCATTTCGTTATGAGCGGAAATAGGCCCTACAAGCTGTTCTTCCAATGTTTTGGCTCTTCCGTCCCAGAAATAGGAATGGCGGTCTGCAATATTGAAAAGCGACTGTGTGTTCCTTTTTCCCTGCAAATGATCTGTTCCCAGTGCCACTTCCTGGCCGTCTCCCCAGCCCAGTTCAGGGTTATGGCAACTGCTGCAGGATACCTGGCTGGATGATGATAATTTGGGATCAAAAAAAAGTTTTTTCCCAAGCATTACTTCGGGTAACTCCTGCGTGTCATAATAATTGGAATCCCATTCTATGGCTTCAAATTCTTTCCAGTTGACCCCAGCATCCACTGTAGGTTTTGGCCAGTATTCTACAGGCTTTTTGTATTGTTCCACAGCCTCTCCATAATCTACCTGATACTTTTGAAGGGTGTGCTGCATAAAAAACAGGGAAATTCCTGCCAGAACAACAACTAATTTAATATCTGAAAATTTTATCATCATGTGTTTAAAATATACTTCCTATACTGATGGCAAACAAAGTATTGCTGCCATTGTTAAAATTACTGTAAATCACCTTACCTCCCACGAAAGCATTTTTGACGATAGGGAAGTTAAAATGAAAATGAATGTCAAGTTTTGCCTGCCAGAAATCCGAAGACTGGAAGGCATAATTTTCCTGAAGCATAGCATTGATAGATGGCTTTCCGGAATTGTTGAAAAGAGCGTCCTTTTGATAGACATTGGCAGCTGAAAGTCCTGCTGTAACAGATAATGTCTGTAGATTTTCGAAAGTTTTCAGCCACTGATAATCCGCACCATACGTCAGTTTACTTAATTCTATTCTTGATAATGGACTGCTGTATTTTTCCTTTTCCTGGACCCATCCAAAAAAGGGAATAAGAGACGATTTTACCTTTTCATTTCCCACCTGTATAAGCCCTTTGAAAATAATAGTATTGACCTTATGGTTATATTTTTCCACACTTCCGATCTGTATATAATTTCTTGAGTTTTCATTCAGGAAAAGGTTTTCTGTTCCTTTTCTCTCTGTGCTGTTTCCTTCGGCAGAAATTCCCCAGACTGTTTTTCCTGAATCAAAGAATTTTCCGGCTGAAAAGGTAAACTGCTGTTCATTAATTTTTGAGGCATTGAGATCTGTATATTCTGTCAATAGCTTATCAAGATTAAACTTTTTGAGACCTATATTCAGATACCAGTTTCTGTTGTCTGCTTCAAAGATCTGTAAACCTCCGCCGTAAGACCAGCCTTCATAATAGGCCTGACGAAGTTTTCCGGAAAGCAGCTCATTGTAATTTCCCAGTCCGCTCATGTTATAAATCATCGGATATCCCTGATTACTGACGAAGCTCAGATAATGTTTCTGAGTATATTTTTCAGCATTTGCATACACTCCGATTCTGAACTTCTCCAGGATCAGTTTATCGGCTCCCATTGCCAAAGAAAAGTAAGCGGCTGTATTTTTCGGTCGTGGATCTGTATCTCTGTAACTCAATGTTGCCTGATAACTTCCTGCAATTCCTAAAGTGTAAGTGTTTACCTTCCTGGAATAGCCTCCTGAAAAGCTATAGTTTTCAAACTTCATATCACCACCCACACTGTCGGCGGCCACATAAGGGTAAATGAGGTCATAATCTGAATTTTCGTTCCATACCACCTGCTTATTTTTTCCTTGTGTGTAAGAAGCATTACCCCAGACGGATGTTTTATCATTGAGTTTCTGTAAGCTGTAGACCTCCGCACCCCATAGGTTTTTTCCCCTTCCTTTTTGCAGCAGCTGGTTGGGAGTGTTACTTTTTTCTGTCAATATAGTAAACCTATTACTGCTGTATTTCCTTGCCCCTGAATAGCTGGCCGGGTTAACAGTAATGCTGTTTTTAATAAGTCTTTCAAAGCTGTATTCCTCACGTACTTTTTCTATGATAGTGTCATTAATCTGAGCATGCATTCTTATTCCCGAAAAGCAAGTGAGCAGAATAGATATGGAAAGAAAATACTTCATTTTAATTGAATAAAGATGGCTTTACACCATGTTCAAAGTCTGTTGTGGAATTATTGGTGTCTTTAAGGATATTTTTACCCTCCATTGTTTTTCCTGTTACTTTTCTGCGGACAGCTTTTCCGAAACGGTTTTTATCTCCGTCAAAAGTAGTTACGGAAGTCCATCCCATATCCAAAGAAGGTGAGGTTACCAGCCATTGGAATGAATCCTGTACACTTAAATTGACTGCATCTGTGATCCATTCATTCGGAATTTTAACAGCAGTTCCGTCCATTGGATATACATCACCGTTAATGGTAAGGTTATAAGTGTAAGTATAGGAGTTTTGGGCAATCAATGCTTCGGTAGTCATCCCCTGTGGCATCCGTGCCAGGGCATAAGCATAATATCCTTGTGTATGGATCACCATTTTTTCAAAGACATTCACCATTTTCGGAACGGCTGGGTTATCAATATCATCTGAGTCTTCTGTGAAAATCTGGAAGCTGGCGTTAGATAGATTAATGGATGAAGGGTTAAAATCTTTATGATTAATAGCATCTTCGGCAATAATAATAGATTCTCCGGCTTTTACGGGATACATCGTTCCGTTTCCGGGAATTCTGATGATAGCACCTGCAGATAGAACAGTTCCCATGATATTGGGGCTGTAATCCTGTTTTTCATTCGTCATGAAGCTGGATTGTATTAATAGCATACCATCTGCATACAAGGTCTTGTCCGTATTATTGGTAATTTTAAAATACTGATCACCGAAATACATGGCTCCCTGTGGTGTTTTGGATCCTGTAAAGAAAACTTCCTCTAAGATCAGATCACTGCTGTTGCCTGATTTCAGAGCGAGATCCAGCGTTTTGCTGGTTTCATTGCCATTGATAACGATTCCGTTTTGTACACCAGCAACTTTAGCTTCTACCGATCCGGAGTTGTCACCGTACATAATGCTTCCTTCTGCAGTGATATTATATGTTCCTGAAGGAAGAACAACCTGCAGAACATTGGTGTTTTTTAGCTCTTGGGTAATGGTAAATCCTGAATTTAACTCTTTGAAAATGATAGAAATATTTTTATATTCTTTAACCTGAATAGGGTCAGAAACTACTTTAAGCTCCAGTTTTAATGAGGTTTTTGCTTCAGGAGCTTCATTGGAATCTGAAGAACAGGCTGTAATGGCAAAAGCTGCCCATAATACGAACAGTGTTCTTAATACATGTTTTAACATAATTTATTGAATTGAAATTGTTTATAAATTGAAATTGATTTCCATTCCGAAGTAAGGATCATAAGCTCCTTTTCTGTTGATGGTAAATCCGTTGATAGTGTAAGGAGTATAATAGCTGAATAGTCTGTTTGCGAACATGGAGACTACAATCGCTTTATTTCTGAAACTTTTGGTTACTTTCAGGTTGAGATTCATTTCCATAGGTCTTCTTGTGGTATTGTATACATCCTCATTCTGAGCGATGATCAGACTTTCCAGAATAGTTCCCTTTACGGAATCCGGATGATAGGGAAATATAGTACCGTTCTGATCCACATAATGGCTTGGAATTCCGCTCATAGGAAGAATTTGCCTCGTAGAATACCAGGAAAACTGAAATGATGAAGAAAAAACAAGATCCAGACGGGGAATATAAGTGTCCAGCATCAGATTGGTATTCAAAACCTCATTCACGGAATTGGGCTCCATTCCTTCATATAATCCAAGATAAGGATAAGGTCTTCCGTTGATCAGTAAATCTCTTCCTCTGTATACGGGCAGACTGTTTCCGTATTTTGTCTGGAACCAGGCTCCGTTTAAGGTAAACCTTGTGTTGATCACCGGGATTCTATTGGAAGAATATTGAAATTCAATCCCTTCTTTGTCCACTTTGCTGCCATTTCGCTGTGTGGTATAGAGAAAGTTTTCATTCACTGTCTGGTAGGGAAGTGTGTTCACATCCGGCGGGGAAGTGATGGCATTAGGATTCAGTCCCGAAGTATCGTATTTTTTGTACTGATACAAGGCGTATTCATTCATAGATCGAAAAGCATTGCGCATATTTTCCTTAAATACAGTGACTGAAAGCTGATGTGCTCCCAGACTGAAATCTATCCTTGCTTCAAATTTCTCATTCACGGCAGGTTCTATATCCGGGTTCTGTGGATTGTAAATCAGTGTTTTATAATTGATTCTTCTGTAGTTTGGATTATTATGAAAGTAATTCAGCTGCTGGATATCTTTATAAATAAGATCCGGATACAGAAGGTTGAGATCGGGGAACAGACTCTGTTTACCATATCCTAAAGTTAAAGCTAAAGTTGTCTTTTTGTGCATCAACTCAAAATAGGGAAGTTCCCATTGAAAACTGGCTCTTGGATCTGCATACCACTTTCCGTTCATTTTGAAAGAAGAAGGTAAATTCATCATGGTGTTTCCTCTCAGTCCTAATGCCAGTGTAAGTTTATGTTTGCCCGCATTTAATGTGTTGACAGACTCCATAAACAACGCAGAAGTCATATAAGAAGGAATATCCCGATAGGCACGAGGTCTGAATGTGGCTTTGGGATCAATAGGTCTGTAAATATCAAATAATTGTCCTTTTCCCCAGTTTTTACTCATCTGCCAGTCGAATCCAGCATTGAATTCATGCGTTATAGATTGATAGTTAAGCTGAAAATTATTAATCATTTTCACAAACAGATCAAGAGGTTTTCCGTCCACTGTGTAATTGGAGATGTAGCGTGATTCAGGGTAGTAGCCATCATATTCACCTTCGGTTCCGGATAGAGGAAAGGCCGTTGCATTCTCAAGCTGGATAAACTTGGTTTGTTTTATTTTGTCAAATCTCTGGTTAACCGTTGCCTGAATTTCAGTGGAGCGGTAGAATGACGGTTCGTTTTTAGTATAATTGAATACATTGGAAAGGCTCAGGAAATGAGTATTCACCTCATAAGAATTCAGTTCGGACAAATCGATGTCAGGATCAGATTTTGAACCGTCCAGAGAACCTGTGTAACTAAGATTGCTTTGCCATTTTGCCGTTCCATAGTCATATTTTTTTTCTTTAATGATACCAAGGTGGGTGGTAATTCTTTTATAGCTTTCCAGGCGGTCTCTTGGGTCTGTTTTTGCGTTCAGATAATCCAGGCCGGCATTGATTTTCAGATCTTTTTCTTTATTTTCAAAACCTTTGCTTAAGGCAAAAAGCTTACTGTAACCATCTGCTTTGAATCTGGCTTTCCATTTTGTATATCCGGATTTATTGGTGATTTTTACAATTCCTGACGTAAGATTTCCATAGATTACAGAAGGAATTCCACGAATAACTTCCACGCTTTCAATCTGATCTGTAGAGATCGTTCGCATATCTACACCGCTGGTTATATTAAGCCTTCTTTTAAGTCCGTTATTCGTTTTGTCTAAAAAATCATAAGAATACTGAAGGTTGGCATTAGAGTTGAGCGGAGCACCATCCACCAAAAATGTAGTTCCCATCGAAGAAGTATCGTAATCAGTATTAGGCCTTCCGGTTTCACGGAGACTGATCTTGTTGGTCTGATTAAGAACCGGATCATTGGATCTTTCGCCTGGAAGAAGTTCCAGAAGATCGGAAAAACTTGAAGGTTGCAAATGTTGCATAGCCCGCTGATTAATGATAGAGGAAGAGGTAAGCCCTTTTCCTTCTTTCGCCGTAATGACCACTTCTTCAATGGTGTTGAGTTTCTCCTGAAAGTGCAGCGTAAAAACTTCTGTCTTTGTGACAAATATCTTCCCGGTATATACTGAAATCCCGTTTTTCCAGGCTTCTATTTTATATTTTCCAGGCACAAGAGAGAGTTGTGCGGTTCCTTTATTATCGGTAAATACTGAATAGGAAGTTTCTTCATTAGAAATCTTAATTTCAGAACCTTTTACTAAGTCCGGATCTTTGCTTTTTATTTCAAAAGTGATGATGAATTCTAGGTTTTGTGCCTTGATGGCTGTCATCGTAATGATAAAAATAAGAAAACTGAAAAATCGAAGCCTCAAAGGAAAGCGGGAGTCATGATGTACCATCTGGCATTATTCTTTCGGCAAAAGTAGCATGCTCAGTAGAAGTTTACTAATTTTATTTAGAATAATTCAAAATAAATGACAAGAATCATTTATGCTATTTTAATATAATTTTTGCTAAAAGTTAAAAATGGATATTGTAAAATGATAAATAATAATGGATTATGTAATTTTAAGGTTTTTAAAATGAAATTTATCTCCAATTATTTTTTGTGGAGTTATTCATCGATAAAAAAAGCACTTCATTGCTGAAGTGCCAAAAATTAACTTGAAATGAGATATGAAGAGTGATTGTTTACACTTTTATTTTTTTGCTGATGGTTTTTCCGTTAGAAAATGTGAGTTGTATAAGATATACTCCCGCTTCTAAGCTTCTGGATTCAAACACTGGTTTATTAATTTCCTGCTGAATGATCAGTGCACCTGAAATACTGTAAATGCTAACGTTTTTAATATCCGTGCCGGATTTAGCAATAATTTGTTGTTTTAGAGTATAAATATCAGTACTGTTTTCTGGTGACACTGTTCCTCCAACGGCCTTGCGGAACTGAAGATTATAATAAGGCGTAACTACTTCAAATGTATAGTCTTTATTTTCCAGATCCTGAATGTTGATTCCTCCGGCTTCACGATATTGTTTTTGGGAAATACTTTTGATCAGGGTTTTATTTTCATCAAAAATATGTACAGCAGTAAGTTCCTCCTGATCTACTTTTAATTGCAAAACTGATGAGCTTGCAGATTGTACAATTTCGTTTTCCGCAACTTCTTTTGGTGTGTTTTTGATGTATGGAATTATTTTATTTTCGTTGTTTTCCGATACTTTTAATAGATAGACTCCGTCTTTTAAAGCCGATAAATTTTGGGTGTTGGCTGTTCTGCTCTGTGTTTTTTCTTTATTGAAATCTGTAATTTCAACCAGCTGCATATTGCCCAGATCCGGCTTGATCTGTGAAGACAGAAGAGAAGGCCTTTCAGATGCTTTCTCTGCTGACTGCTTACCGAAAATTGCCCCTGCAATAGCCCATTCATTAAGAAATCCGCCGCTTCTCAGCGTATTGAATTTAGCATTGGAAGCTAATGTAAAAGGAAGAATTCCTCCCACATGTCCTAATGGTCCCCAGTAAAAAGAATCCAGTTTATATTTATTCAGATCCCACCACGGATAGTAGCCACGCTGAACATCAATAGTTTTGGACGTATTTTCTGGCGGGATAGCTAAATCTATGGTAGAATGTCCCAGTGTCATTGGTGTTTTATTATACCAGTCGTAGACATCCTTAGGTTTCATGCATAGCCTGAGCTTGTTATTAGGATTATTAGTAACATCATTAACGAAGCTGGTTGTAAAGAGCTTTCTCCATATAACAGGACCCCACAGAAGTCCGCCGTTATCCTGAACAACATGATAATTGTATTTGTCCAGGTATTCGGCAGATATAACTTCTGAAATATCATTATTATACGTTTTATATCCTGTATTGTTGCAGGTATGAAGGACATTTACCAGGAATGAGGTGAAAGGATAAAAATCTTTTTCAAGGACTCCTTTATTTAACGTTACTCCGGAGAAATCGTAAGGTCCGTCTCCCATGTAAGCATACTTAAATTTTATCTGAGTGGGGTTTGAAACGCTTAATCTTTTTAATGTAGACATAGCAGCGTGAGCGCCTTGTGAATAGCCGGCCAGGAAATATTCGTCATAGCGTTTAATGTTCAGTTGGGCCAATACTTTATTTGCGGCTGTTATAAAATCTATTGTAGCTCCGGCTTCTGTGGCATAATCTACATATGGGTGAGTTCCGTCCCCAGTTCCCATCCCTACGTAGTCGGGTGCCATCAAAATATAACCGTTGAGTACATAGGATAGTTCAACAACAAATCCAGCGGTTAAAGCTCCTTTAAAATTAGACGGAACATTGTGTCTGCTGTCTGTAGTTCCATGATCCGATACTACTGTTGAGAGTTTGAAGGGTACATTAGGATACATCAGTAATCCTGTTGCTTTTACAAGAACATTGTTCTCGTTTTTGGTGTAATAAGTGATTTTGTACCCTTTCAGCCCGAGATTGAAGCTGTTCAGGTAGTTTGAAAATTCCGGAGCATCCTGATCACCAAGATTATTGGCGATAAAATTGATGACTCCCTGAGGTGTTAAATCCAGTTTCTGTTCGGCACTTACAACATCACCAGCCTGCTGGGCAAAGTAAAATGGAGCTGTAAGACTTAGTAAAAAAGTTGTGATTTTTTTCATATTGTTTGTTTTTGTGTGGTATTAAAGTAATAAATTTAATAAAACAACAAAAACTTTAGAAGATCAATAATTATTCATTGAATATAAAATCTCTGCAAAGTGAGTAAAATAAAAGAGTCTGACCATTGGCCAGACTCTCTGCATTTATATTTTTATCTTTTTAGAAAGCGTTGATTCCTGTAATATCCAATCCGGTGATCAGCAAGTGAACATCATGTGTTCCTTCATAAGTAATTACAGATTCCAGGTTTGCGGCATGTCTCATCATAGGGAATTCACCCATGATTCCCATACCACCAAGGATCTGTCTGGATTCTCTGGCTATTTCAATAGCCATATGTACGTTATTACGTTTAGCCATAGAGATCTGAGCAGGCGTTGCTTTGTGTGCATTTTTAAGATTTCCCAGCTGAAGACAAAGTAACTGAGCTTTTGTAATCTCTGTTAAGAATTCAGCTAATTTTTTCTGCTGAAGCTGGTAAGAACCGATTGGCTTTCCAAACTGTTTTCTTTCTTTAGAATATTGAACAGCAGTACAGTGGCAGTCAATAGCAGCACCGATTACTCCCCATGAAATTCCATATCTTGCAGAGTTCAGACAAGATAGAGGTCCTTTTAATCCTGTTACTCCAGGAAGAAGATTCTCTTTTGGAACTTTTACATCATTAAAAACAAGCTCTCCTGTTTTGGAAGCTCTTAAGCTCCATTTATTGTGCGTTTCAGGAGTAGTGAAACCTTCCATTCCCCTTTCAACGATTAATCCCTGTACTTTTCCTTCCTCATTTTTTGCCCATACCACAGCGATATCGCATAAAGGAGAATTGGTGATCCACATTTTCGCTCCATTCAAAAGATAGTGATCTCCCATATCTTTAAAATAAGTCTCCATAGAACCTGGATCAGAACCATGGTTAGGTTCAGTTAATCCAAAAGACCCAATCATTTCTCCGGCAGCAAGTTTTGGAAGATATTTCATTTTCTGTTCTTCAGAACCGAATTCGTTGATAGGAAACATCACCAATGAACTTTGTACCGAAGCAGCAGAACGTACTGCAGAATCTCCTCTTTCCAGCTCCTGCATAATCAGACCATAAGAAATCTGGTCTAATCCTGAACCGCCATACTCAACCGGAATATACGGTCCCAGTGCTCCGATTTTCCCCAATTCTCTCATAAGATTAGGAATATCTGTATGATTTTGAGCGGCCTGATCTATCTGCGGCATTACAAAACTTTCAACCCAGTCTCTTACAGATTGGCGGATGAGTTTGTGTTCTTCAGTAAGTAAAGCATCAATTCCATAATAATCAGGGATGCTTGTAAGAGGATAATATGACATGATTTTTTGATTTTGTTAAAAATAGCATTTTTCGTGGTGTCTGAGAAATTTTTTTAAAAACTTGTTTTACTATTGATTTTCAGGGGTGTACTGCTATTTTATTTATGATTTTGGTTAAATTTATATTTTTATGACTCCTCATCATTAGAGATGGGATACTGATTGGTAGAATTATGAACTTCAGTTTTAAATTTATACAGATAGGGTGCTTTATTGGCTGAGCCATCATAGAGTTTTTCCATTCTGTCCAGAATATTTAGGCTTAAAATTTTTCGCTGAAAATTATTTCTTCTGAATTTCTGTCCTAAAATAGTTTCATAAAGGGCCTGAAGATCCTTCATGGTAAACTTTTCAGGAAGCAGGTTACTTGCTGCAACCTCTGTATTGATATTCATTCTCAGATATTCAAGACCTGTCTCTATAATTCTGTCGTGATCGAATGCCATTTTAGGCAGGTTGTTGACTTCAAACCATTCACAGCTTTCATTGAAAGCATCAGGGAAGGTATCAGCCAGCGAAAAATCAATAAGGCTGCAGTATCCTACTGTAACGAACCGCTGGAAAATCCAGTGATCTTCTGGAACGGTTATTCCTTTATTTTTAAGGAGAATCTGATGTACATTATTCTCTGTACGGTCTATTCTTCCAAAGGTGTGAAACTGTTTCAAAAATAATCCTTTAAGATGTGTTCTTTCAAACAAAACCCTTTCAGCAGCTTCTCTCAGGTCTTCATCATTGAAAACAAAACCACCCGGAAGTGACCATAGATCCAGATCATGATATTTTAAAAGCAAAACTTTCAGAATGTTATTATGAAAGCCGAATATGGTGCAGTCAACGGAAATATGCGCTACGAAATCTTTCGTGTCAATGAGTTCCTGTAGCGTTTCTTTACTTTTTGTGTCTTTGATTTTCATGGCAGTAAAAATAAAACTATTTTCTATTTGTGACAGTAAAATATATAAAACTAATCACAAAAAGCAGAATTACAGAAGATAAGATGTATAACGGATAATAATTCAACAGCTGCTTTTCAAACAAAACGGCCATAATAATAGAACTGACAGAGCTGCCCAGGGAGGAAAAAATAACAATAAGTGAGGTGAAAAGATTAATCTTATCTTTATCCACCTGCGCAATCATCCTTGAGTTGATCACGGGGTAGAGCGGCGAAAGGAATAATCCAATAACCGGAAATAAAAAAAGCAAGAATCTGGAATCTTCAGAGTCAAAATACTGTATCCCCAGTATCATGAACAGTAAGGTGATAATAAGTACCATACATGTAATATAATATCTGGGTAATGAAAATTTTTTGATAATATTGGCAGTAACTGTTCGGCCTGCATAAGAAAAAATAGATAGAAAAGAAGTGGCCTGAAGTGCAAAAAAAGAATTGACTTTCAGATGGTTTTTATAAAAAGAAGGAAGCCATGAATTGAATCCCTGTTCCACAAAGACGATAAAAAAGACCACTCCTAAAAACAAAGCGACTGCAGGGGTGGTAAACCCGGATAATTCTGAGAGAATACTTTTACTTTCCATAGGTTTTGACTCTACTATTTCTATTTTCGAAAGCAGAAAAATAGTCAGTACAGATAATAAAGCAATCAACAGGAAACCAAACTTCCAGAATTCCGAGTACTGGCTGGAAATCACCCATCCAAAACCTGTATTCACAACGAAAATCCCGATCATAAAAGAAGCTTCAACATTATTCATGGTCTTTGCCAGGGATTTTTCATCCGAAATATTATTCCTGATAATTCCAAAAACACAGATTTTACCGATAGCAAAACAGGCTCCTATAATTGCAAACCACAATTTATAAAACCAGAAAACTTTTACAAAAGGAAGAAGACAGCAACAGAATCCAACAATAGCCAGGGCCAGAATCAATGCTTTTTTAGGTCCGGTCTTGTTGATAAAGCTCACTGCAAAAAGCGAAATAAAAGCAATAGGTAAATCTTTGAAAGATTCTAAAAGCCCCAGTTCTCCATAGGTGATTTTCTCTTCTGACAACTGCAGAATCACCAGTCCCATACAGTTTAGAACCATTGAAAAAATGAGAAAGGTAAGTTTTAACGGAAGAGAAATTTTTGAAGGCTTGACGATCATTTTGGGAGATAACTTTATTAATTTTTTATGAAATTTTATGAAATATTGATGCTAAGATAGGGCTTCTAACCCTGAAAAATAAAAGAAAAATTAAAATATTTATGAATAGAATGTTAATTAATTAAAAAAAAATATATTTTTATTGTCTCAATTTGAGAATTAAACAATAACTGTATATGAATGTAAGAATATCAAGAAGCGTAGGAGTGGTTGCCGTCCTCTATTTTACGGCCAACTTCAGTGCCCAGACCACCAAGGTGAAGGACACACTTGCGAAAGAAAACAAAATAGACGAAGTGGTAGTCATCGGTTACGGTACTCAGAAAAAGAGTAATGTGACAGGAGCTATTTCCAGTGTAAGGGCGAAGGATATTGAGGATATTCCTTCAGGAAAGCCTGAACAGGTCCTTCAGGGAAGGGCGGCAGGTGTTTCTGTGGTGACCAATTCCGGACAGCCTGGGTCTGCAGCTACAGTAAGGGTTCGTGGTGTAACAAGTTTTGGTGCAGGAAGTAATGATCCTTTGTGGGTTGTAGATGGAATTGTTGTGGATAATATTGCATGGCTCAACCAGTCTGATATAGAAAATATGGAAATTCTGAAAGATGGTGCCTCTGCAGCGATCTATGGGGTTTCTGCAGCCAAAGGTGTTATTCTTGTAACAACCAAGAAAGGGAGAAAGGGAAAGATGAACTTAACCTATAATGGTTTTTACGGGGTGGGATCGGCATCAAAAAAATTGGATCTTTTGAATGCCAGCCAATACGGAACTATTATTAATGAAGCTCTGACTAATGCCGGAAAGGCCCCGCGTTTTACTAATCCTCAATCTTTTGGAGCCGGTACAGACTGGCAGGATGTAGTGTTCAACACTGCTGAAAGAAAGTCTCATGAATTCAGTCTGAATGGAGGAAATGACAGATCTACTTTTTATTCTTCTTTCGGGTATTATGAACAGGACGGAATTGTCCTGAAAGATATTTCAAATTACAAAAGGATGAATGTAAGGTTGAATTCTACCCACAAAGTTTTTGATTTCCTTACCATTGGACAAACATTCTCCTATACTCACCAAAAGACGAAAGGAGTTAATGCGAATGACGAATTCGGAGGTCCTTTAAGTTCAGCGATCAATTTAGACCCTATAACACAGGTAGTGGTTACAGATCCTGCCTTATTGAATACAAGCCCGTACAATAATGCAGGTATTTCTCCTTATCTGATTAGAGATGCTTTCGGAAATCCGTATGGTGTATCAACTATTGTAGAGAATGAGATGACAAACCCACTGGCATTCAGACAAACTCAGCTTGGAAGATACAACTGGTCTGATGATTTTGTGGCGAATATATTTGCAGAGTTAAAGTTTTTACAACATTTTACTTTCAAAACTACCCTTAACGGAAAGCTATCTTATTGGGGAAAAGAACAGTTTACCCCTAAATTTTATCTTAATACCAATTCAAGAAATACAGTATTTAATAGCTTCTTAAGAGAAAGCAACAGAAAGCTGGAATGGAATACGGAAAATACATTGACGTATCAGAATAAATGGGGAAATCATAATTTGAGTGTATTAATCGGACAGGGAGCTTACTTTTATAATATAGGTTCCGGAAATAATACCACCTATATCAACCTGCCGGTTAATAACTGGGAGGACGCGTCCTTTAATTTTGATGTTCCCCAGGAAAACCGTTCAACATCAGCTTATGACGGGGTTGAAACCCACAAGGCCTCTTATTTTGCCAGAGTGATTTACGATTATGAAGATAAATACCTGTTTACCGGTACAATCCGTAGAGATGGTTCTTCTAAATTTGCAAAAAACAGACATTGGGGGAACTTTCCTGCCTTCTCTTTGGGATGGAATGTCTCCAACGAAAATTTCTGGCCGGAGAATAAGATCGTTAACACTTTGAAGTTCAGGGGAGGATATGGTGTTTTAGGTAATGATGCTATTGAAAACTTCAGGTTTGCAAACTTCCTTAAATCAGGAAGCAATTATACTTATGGTGATAATAATATCATTATCGGATATGCTCCAACTACTCTTGAAAACCCGGATCTTCGCTGGGAAGAGACTTCTCAGTTGAATATTGCTGCCGATTTGAAATTCTTAAATGATTTTACTTTGACAGTGGATTGGTTTAAGAAGAAAACAACGGATATTCTTCGCCAGGTGGATATTCCAGGATATGTAGGTGCACCGGACAGACCTTGGAGAAATGTGGGGGATATGAACAATACTGGTGTTGAAGTTAATCTGGGATATAAAAAGACCTGGTCTGATTTCGGAATTTCAGTAAATGGTAACTTCTCTTATTTAAAGAATGAAGTAACAAGACTTGAAGATGATAAAATCTACGAAAACTTTGCATCTTTCCAGTCTATGGGACCGGTAACAAGATTCCAGGTGGGTTCACCTTACGGAGCTTTTTATGGATATCAGAATCTGGGTATCTTCCAGACACAGGCAGAAATTGATGCCTATAGAAATGCCAGTGGTGGCCTGATACAGCCTAATGCCAAGCCTGGTGATTTCAAAAGACTTGATGTAAATGGCGATGGCAGAATCAATCAGGATGATTATGAATATCTGGGAAGTTCTGTCCCTAAGTTTACCTATGGTTTAACATTAAATCTTAATTATAAGAACGTAGATCTGATGGTGTTTTTACAAGGTCAGGGAGGAAATAAGATTTTCCAGGGTCTCAGAAGACTTGATCTGTTCTACAGTAATTACCAAACTACAATTCTTGATCGATGGACAGGACCAGGTACTTCAAATACAGTGGCAAGATTGGATGCCGATGATAAAAATGAAAATTACACCAAAATGTCCGATTATTATCTTCAGAAAGGAGATTTTATGAGAATTAAACTGGTTCAGCTGGGATATACGCTGCCAGTAGAAATTTCCAAACGCTTTGGTGCCAGTAAGGTAAGGTTTTATGTAACAGGAGAAAATCTTTTCACTTTTACAAAATATACAGGATATGATCCTGAAATTGCAGTTAATGATTCCTATGGTATAGATAGGGCATATTATCCACAGGCCAGAACATTCATATTTGGTGCTAACATTCAATTTTAAAAAACAAACATGAAAAATAGATTCTATAAAGCAATAGTACTGATCGCACTTACATCAGGTATTGGATTCAGTTCCGTATCCTGTGGTGATGAGTTCATTGAAGATGTGCAGAATAAAGGAGCTTTTGACTCCAATAACTACTTCCAGAATGAAGAGCAGTCTTTTAGTGCGCTGGTATCAGTGTATGACCTGCTAAGAAAATATTCTGGCGGGTTTGAAAATACGGTCACTTTCTTTAACGCAGCTTCCGATGATTTCTATTCCGGCGGCGGAAGTCCTACAGACGGTACCGGAATACAAAGTTTCTCCAACTATTCTATTGATCAGATCACTGTTCCCAAAACCTACTGGAATGATTTCTACCAGGGAATTGCAAGAGCAAATCTCCTTATTCAGAGAATTCCGGGTGCTAAAATGAATGATCAGGTACGCAAAAGATTTATTGCTGAAGCTAAAACGCTGAGAGCACTTTACTATTTTGAGCTGCTTAAAATGTTTGGAAATATTCCTCTCATCTTACAGCCTATTACAGCAACCGATGATTATTATAATATCCCTCAGGCAGAGACCCAGAAAGTGTATGAGCAGATTGAATCAGATATTGTAGCATCCATTAATGATCTTCCGCTATCTATTGCACCTACTAACAAAGCTGAGGTAGGAAGGATAAGCCAGGGGACAGCCAGAGCTATCCTGGGAAAAATTTATCTGTATAACAATAAGAAAGATCTTGCTGCAGCCCAATTTGCAGAAGTGAACGGAACGCCGGGACAAGCCAGTCAGTACGGATATAAATTAATTGCCAATTATAATGACCTGTGGAGACAGGACAACAAGTTCACCACAGAATCTATTCTGGAAGTGATGCATACCAATAAAGGAAATTCAGACTGGGGCTTCTGGGGGCAAGGAAAGGATGAAGGAAACTCTATCTGTATAATGATAGGACCGAGAGGATATGATAGATTAAAGACTACAGCACCTGATATTGTTTCAGGATGGGCATTTAATACTGCAACAGAAGATCTTTATAATTTCCTGAAGGACGATCCGAGAGTGAATGCCACGATCCTGAACGCAAAACAACTGACTGCAAGCGGAGAGATCAAATATTCACCCGCTCATAATGATACCGGTTATTTTTTGAATAAATATCTTCCCAGAAGAGATGAGGTATCCAATCTTCCCGGAGCTCCGGAGCTTAACTACAGCAGGAATTATATCGTAATCAGGCTGGCAGATACTTACTTAATGGAAGCCGAAGCATTAAACGGCTCTGGTGCAAGAGCCCAGGCTCTATTGGATGCAGTAAGAGCCAGAGTTGGGCTGCCTTCAGTACCAGTAACACTGCAAGCTGTTAAAGATGAACGCAGACGTGAACTGGCTGGTGAGGGGCATCGATGGTTTGATCTCGTAAGATGGGAAGAAGCACCTTCCAAATTAGCATCTAGAGGATTTAAACCCAATAAGAATGAGCTTTTACCGATTCCTTATAATGAACTTCTTAATACGAAGATCAAACAAAATCCTGGTTACTAAAATATGAAGTTTCACAACTTATATAGTTTCTTTAGAGGTGCCGCACTACTTAGTGGTGTGGCCCTTTTTCCTTTATCATGTACATCAATGGCTTCCCATAAAGGAAATGAAGTACAGTACTGGCTTACAAAAGGAGATGAAAGTGTAAAATTACAGCAGCAGACCTCTGTTAAATTTTTAAATAACACCAACAGCTTTCAGAATATTGAAATTGATGATGCTCAAAAGTTTCAATATGTTGATGGCTTTGGATATACATTAACAGGAGGAAGTGTTGAGGTAATCAACCGTTTGTCGCCTTCCAAAAGAAAAGCACTGCTTAACGAACTTTTTGGAAATGATAGAAATTCAATTTCTATCAGCTATTTAAGATTAAGTATTGGTGCTTCCGATCTTGATGGCGAAGTATTTTCATACGATGACCTGCCGGAAGGACAAACAGATATTGCTCTCTCAAAATTCAGCCTTGCAAAGAACAAAAACCTGATTGCAATGCTGAAAGAAATTCTAACGATTAATCCTTCCATTAAAATCATTGCAGCACCTTGGTCTCCTCCTGTCTGGATGAAAGACAACGGAAAATCAAAAGGAGGAAGTCTGAAACCGGAATTTTATAAAACATATGCTGAGTATTTTGTAAAATACATTCAGGGAATGAAAAAAGAAGGGATCACCATTGATGCTATAACTCCTCAGAATGAGCCTTTACATCCTGGTAATAACCCAAGTTTATATATGCCTTCTGAGCAACAGGGAGATTTTATCAAAAATCATTTGGGTCCGGTTTTTAAATCCAATGAAATTACCACCAAAATTGTTGTGTATGATCACAATTGCAACAAACCTGAATATGCGATTGATATTTTAAAGGATTCCGAAGCAAACAAATACATAGACGGATCTGCTTTTCATCTGTACGAAGGAGATATCTCTGCTTTAAGTACGGTACATGATGCTTTCCCGGATAAGAATTTATACTTTACTGAACAATGGACAGGTTCCAAAGGAACTTTTACCGAAGATCTGAACTGGCATACAAAAAACGTGATCATCGGATCTATGAGAAACTGGAGTAAAATTGCGCTGGAATGGAATCTAGCCAACGATCTGAAGTTTGCCCCTCATACAGATGGCGGATGTACGGAATGTAAAGGAGCAATAACCGTTTCCGATAGCGGGAATTTCACCAGAAACGTTTCCTATTATATTATTGCACATGCTTCAAAATTTATTCCTGCAGGTTCTCAACGTATCGCTTCCACACAGACGGATAAACTTTCCACGGCGGCTTTTAAGACTCAATTTGGGAAAATAGTTTTAATTGTACAGAACGATAATCAGGCAGATGAGAATTTTAATATTAAATTTGCTGGCAAAACCGCTGCAGTAACAATTTCAGGACGTTCTACAGCAACCTATATTTTTTAATTTGATACTATGAAAAGAGTTTATTTCTTACTGGCATTTTCCGCATTTGGACTGAATGCTTACGGACAAAAAACAATTGATCAGAAAGTAACAGAGTTGCTGTCTAAAATGACCCTTGAAGAAAAAGTTGGGCAGATGGTACAATATAGTGGTTTTGAATATGCTACAGGACCACAGCAATCCAACTCTGCTGCTGTTTTAGAAGAAATTAAAAAAGGGAAAGTAGGTTCTATGCTGAATGTTGCCGGATCGGAAGAAACAAGAGCCTTTCAGAAACTGGCGATGCAGTCAAGGCTGAAAATTCCTTTGCTGTTCGGGCAGGACGTTATCCATGGATACCGTACCACATTTCCTGTGAATATAGGACAGGCAGCAAGCTGGGATCTTGGAATGATAGAAAAATCAGAGAGAATTGCTGCAACAGAAGCCGCCGCTTATGGTATTCACTGGACATTTGCTCCAATGGTGGATATTGCCAGAGATCCGAGATGGGGAAGAGTGATGGAAGGTTCCGGGGAAGATACTTACCTGGGAACAAAAATAGGGTTGGCAAGGATTAAAGGGTTTCAGGGCAGAGGTTTGGGAAGTCTGGATGCTGTAATGGCCTGCGCAAAACATTTTGCAGCATATGGAGCTGCCGTAGGTGGAAGAGATTATAATTCTGTAGATATGAGTCTCAGACAGCTTAACGAAACATACCTTCCGCCATTCAAAGCTGCGGCAGAAGCAGGAGTAGCTACTTTTATGAACTCTTTCAACGATATTAACGGAATTCCTGCAACAGCCAATCAATATATTCAGAGAAATCTTTTAAAAGGAAAATGGAATTATAAAGGTTTTGTAGTTTCAGACTGGGGAAGCATCGGAGAAATGGTTCCTCACGGTTACGCAAAAAATGGTGCTGAAGCTGCTGAAAAAGCAATACAGGGGGGAAGCGATATGGATATGGAAAGCCGTGTCTATATGGCAGAACTTCCAAAACTGGTTAAAGAAGGGAAAGTAGATCCTAAACTGGTAGATGATGCAGCGGGAAGAATTTTAACCAAGAAATTTGAAATGGGACTTTTCGATGATCCTTACAGGTTCAGTAATGAAAAAAGACAGAAAGAACAGACCGATAATCAGGAAAACAGAAAATTTGGAAGAGAATTCGGATCAAAAAGTATTGTTCTTCTTAAAAATCAGGGAAATATTCTTCCGCTTTCAAAAACTACAAAAACAGTAGCTCTGATTGGTCCTTTCGGTAAAGAAACAGTAGCCAACCATGGTTTCTGGTCTGTTGCATTCAAAGATGACAACCAGAGAATCATTTCACAATTTGACGGAATTAAAAATCAACTGGATAAAAATTCTACTTTACTCTATGCAAAAGGCTGCAATGTAGACGATCAGGATAAAAGCCAGTTTGCAGAAGCTATAGAAACGGCGAAAAAAGCTGATGTTGTCATTATGACACTGGGAGAAGGCCATGCGATGAGTGGAGAAGCAAAAAGCAGAAGTACTATTGGTTTTACTGGCGTTCAGGAAGATTTATTAAAAGAAATTGCCAAAACAGGGAAGCCCATCATTCTGATGATCAATGCAGGACGACCTCTGATTTTCAATTGGGCGGCAGATAATATTCCAACAATTGTGTACACATGGTGGTTGGGAACCGAAGCTGGAAACTCTATTGCAGATGTTCTGTTCGGGACCGTAAACCCCGGAGGGAAACTTCCAATGAGCTTTCCGAGAACAGAAGGTCAGATTCCTGTATACTACAATCATTATAATACAGGAAGACCTGCAAAAAATAATACAGACAGAAACTATGTTTCAGCGTATATAGATCTTGATAATGATCCGAAATATCCGTTTGGATATGGTTTAAGCTATACCGATTTCAAATACTCCGATATGGTATTAAGTTCAACAAGCCTTACAGGAAATCAGACGCTGAATATCAGTGTTACCGTTTCCAATACAGGAAAATATGATGGCGAGGAGGTCGTTCAGCTTTATATCAGGGATCTTTTCGGAAAAGTAGTAAGACCTGTAAAAGAGTTGAAAGGCTTCCAGAAAGTATTCATCAAAAAAGGAGAAAGTAAAAAAGTAGATTTTAAACTTACTCCTGAAGACTTGAAATTCTTTGATGATGAGCTGAATTTTGACTGGGAAGGTGGAGAGTTTGATATTATGATCGGAACTGATTCTCAACATGTACAGACCAAAAGAATCAACTGGACAAAATAAATTCAATAGGAGCGGGTTAAACCCGCTCATTAAAAACATCAGAAAAGTTGGCTTTAGCCAAAACTTAAAACTCTAATATGTATGAATCTCAAAGCTAAAAATATCATCAAAATATGCGCAGCAGGAACTTTTTTCCTTACTGTTTTGAACTGTGCCTCGCACAAACCTGATGCTCACAGAACACTTGTTTGGAGCGATGAATTTAATGGTAAAGGTCTTCCGGATTCATTAAAATGGAATTATGATGTAGGAGGTGGAGGTTTTGGAAATGAGGAAGCTCAGTTTTATACCAAAAACAGGCTTGAGAATGCCAGAATGGAAAAAGGAAATCTGATTATTGAGGCCAGAAAAGAAAACTGGGAAAACAATAAATATACTTCGGCCAGACTTTTAACCAAAGGAAAATTTGCTTTTCAGTATGGAACTGTAGAAGTAAGAGCAAAACTTCCCAAAGGCCGCGGAACATGGCCTGCTATCTGGATGATGAGTGAAAATATGAAGAAATGGCCGGATGATGGTGAACTGGATATCATGGAGCATGTGGGTTATAATCAGGGATATATTCATGCTTCGGTTCATACTAAAAAGTACAACCATATTCAGGGAACACAAAAAACAGATACGCTGTTTGTAAAAGATGCAAGCGAAAAGTTTCATGTCTATAAAGCAGACTGGACACCGGAGAAGATAGATGTGTATATCGATGATCAAAAATTTTTCGCCTACGAGAATAAAGAGAAAAATAATGAAGCTTGGCCTTTTGACAGACCTTACTTTATTATTTTAAATCTTGCAGTAGGAGGGTTTTGGGGAGGAAAAGAAGGTATTGATGATACGGTTTTTCCACAGAAGTATTATATAGATTACGTAAGAGTCTATCAAAATAAATAATGAAAATGAGGACCACTGGGTCCGGAAACAGAAAAAAATCATGAGAAAACTAATTGTAAGTTGTTTTGTAGTAGGTGTTGCTGTTAATGTCAATGCTCAGAATTATTGGAAAAAAAATGCAGGAAAAACAGCTAAAGTAATTCTTACCAATTCGAAGGCGAATGAGAAGATGGCGGATAAAGGAGCCGTTACATTTCAGCAGTTCGGGCAGCCTAAGGAAACGGAAGCCTGTATTTTTGTAGCTCCCAACTTTAAATATCAGAAACTGATAGGAATTGGCGGTGCCATCACAGATGCATCAGCAGAAACTTTTTATAAAATGCCAAAGAACAAGCAGAAGGAAATTCTGGATGCTTATTTTGGAAAAAACGGATTAGGATATACTGTGGTTCGTACCAATATGAACTCCTGTGACTTCTCCAGTGATTCTTATACCTATGTAGAGGATAACGATACTTCTCTAAAGACGTTTAACGTTGCTCACGATGAGAAGTATAAAATTCCGATGATCAAAGAAGCTCAGAAAGCGATAGGAAATAATTTCACATTTTATTTCTCTCCATGGAGCCCGCCGGCATGGATGAAGTCAAACCAAAGCTTATATAAAGGCGGAAGACTGGAAAATCAGTATTACCAGACGTGGGCAGATTATTATATCAAATTCATCAAAGAATACGAAAAAAGAGGTATCAATATCTGGGGATTAACAGTTCAGAATGAGCCAATGGCTACCCAAAGCTGGGAATCATGCATCTACACCGCTGAAGAAGAAGGAGAGTTCCTGAAAAAAAATCTTGGGCCAACGCTTTGGAAAAACGGATATAAAGACAAAAAAGTAATGATCTGGGACCACAACAGAGACCTTATCTATCAAAGAGCCACTACTACATTAAGCGATCCTGAAACTTCAAAATATGCCAGCGGTATCGGATATCACTGGTATGAAACATGGAACAATAAAACCCAGCTTTTTGATAATTTAGCAGAAACGCACAGAGCCTTTCCAGATAAATTTCTTGCCTTTACCGAAGGATGTAAGGAACAGTTCAATATGGATAAAATTTATGATGTAAGTTTGGGAGAGCTGTATAGCAAAAACATGTTGAACGACTTCAATAAAGGAAATGCTTTATGGACGGACTGGAATATTCTACTGGACGAAACCGGAGGACCTAACCACAAAGGAAACTTCTGCTTTGCCCCAATTATTGCTGACACCAAAACAGGAGAGGTATTCTATACTTATGAATACTATTATATAGGCCACGTTTCAAAATATATCAAACCGAATGCTCAAAGAATCGGAAGTTCTTCCAACAGAGCAGCACTGACATCTTCTGCTTTTATGAATGAAAACGGACAGTTGGTAACCGTTATTATGAACGATTCCGATAATGATATTGAAACCAATCTATGGATAGAAGGAAAGGCTGCCAAACTGAATGCTCCTGCACACTCTATACAGACCGTAATTTTATAGTTTCATATTACATATTAATATTATTTTTGACAGACCCGGCGGCCTCGAAGAGGCCGCCGGTTTTATGGTGAATCATGAAGATCAGAATGATAAAAACAAAAACCCCATGAAATTTTCATGGGGTTTATTTATTCTGAACGAAACTGTGTCAGTTCGTTATTATTCAGCATCGTATTTACTGATTACTTTCTGAGTTACTCCTGAACTGCTGAAACCTCCATCATGGAATAAGTTCTGCATCGTTACTTTTTTAGTAAGATCAGAGAACAAAGTTACACAGTAGTCTGCACATTCAAGAGCAGTAGCATTTCCTAGTGGAGACATATCTTCTGCATATCCAAGGAATCCTCCGAAACCTTTCACACCGCTACCTGCAGTAGTCATTGTTGGAGACTGAGAAACGGTATTTACACGTACTTTTCTTTCTCCCCAGTAGTTTCCAAAAGTTCTTGCGATACTTTCAAGATACGCTTTATTATCAGACATATCATTGTAGTCCGGGAATGTTCTTTGAGCTGCAATATACGTAAGCGCCAAAATGCTTCCCCATTCGTTCATACAGTCTTTTTCCCAAGCTACACGCATTACTTTATGGAAAGAAACAGCGGAAATATCCCAGCCTTTTTCCAACCAGTCGTAATTCATTTCTGTATAATGTTTTCCTTTTCTTACGTTGATAGACATTCCGATAGAGTGAAGGATAAAGTCGATTTTTCCAAATTTTGCAACAGCGGCATCAAAAAGTTTTTCAAGATCTTCTATAGAAGTAGCATCAGCACCTATTACTTCAGAACCTGTTTTTTCTGCTAAACCATTAAGTTCTCCCATTCTCAAAGCAATAGGAGCATTAGATAAAATGAATTCAGCACCCTCCTCATGGCATCTTTCAGCAACTTTCCATGCGATAGATTGTTCATTAAGGGCTCCAAAAATAATTCCCTTTTTGCCTTTAAGTAAACCGTATGACATAATTTTTTAATGTTTATTATAATACAAATGTAACAATAATTGTGCTTATGGCATAATAAAAAATGGAGCCTTATCAATTTAAGACTCCATTTTATTGAAAATATTTATATGACTGAAATACTAATTGGTTTTCTTATTCCATTCTGCCTTTACATCCTCTGCTGCATCTTTGGTTTTTTCCCATGCTTCATCTGCTTTATCCTTGATATCTTCCCATGCATCGGATACATTAGCTTTTACCCTGTCGAGCCAGTCTTCCTGGCTGGCTTCCTGATCATTATCCCTTTTCTCATTGATATAATCTTTAGCCTTGTCTGCCAATTCATCGATTTTCCATTTGGCTTTGTCCGTTGCATTCTGTAAAGAATTTTCTACATTATTGACTGCATTTTCCGCTTTGTTGTACTCTGAATTGTTCATAATAGTATAAATTTTAATTTGGTAATGGTAATTAAACAATAACCATTCCTAAAACAGGAAGTCTCTGTTAAACTTTTCATAATGTTTTGTTATATCTTTCAAAATCAGTAGTAACTTTAACCTGTAAAATATGATAATTATGGAAAAAATTCGCTGTGGCTGGTGTGAAAAAGACGATCTCTACAGGAAGTACCATGATGAAGAGTGGGGAAGACCTGTTTACGATGATGAAACAATATTTGAATTTCTGATTCTGGAAAGCTTTCAGGCCGGCCTGAGCTGGTATACGATTTTGTCTAAAAGGGAAAATTTCAGAAAGGCTTTTGATCATTTTGACTATAAAAAAGTGGCTGCCTATTCTGATAAAAAGATTGAGGAATTAATGAATAATCCAGGTATTATAAGAAACAGGCTCAAAATTCTGTCAGCGGTAACCAATGCACAAAAATTTATAGAAGTTCAAAAGGAGTTTGGAAGCTTTTCCAACTATATCTGGGGTTTCATTGGTGGAAAATCAATGGATAACAATCCTGAAAAACTATCAGATGTCCCTGCCACAACAGAGATTTCTGATCTTATTTCCAAAGAACTTAAAAAAAGAGGGTTCAAATTCGTTGGATCTACAGTCATTTATGCCCATATGCAGGCTACAGGAATGGTCAATGACCATATAAAAGAATGCTTTACCAGGAAAAAGTAATTTGTTTTTATTCAAAATTTAGTGAAGTTTATTGTCAATTATATAATTAAAAGATTTAAACGCAAGATAAGCGATACCTGAAAAAGCTTAATGAATGCTTGTTTGGTAAGTGTTTGATATTAAACGTTTTTCATTGTTTCGTGATTAAATTTTATTTTAATCACTATATTGTGTTTTTAATTATGATTTTTTTAATAAAACCAATTATTTGTTGAAAATTCGTATATTTGCACCTCCTAAAAATAGAGGAATGTCAAAAGACTATAAACTACAATACACTTTACTTTTACTGCTATTTACTTGTTGTATGTATGCTCAGGTTGGGATAGGAATATCCAATTCTGCACCTTCAGCAATGCTTCATGTAAATGCAAATAATAAAGGAGTGCTTCTCCCAAGTGTTGCTTTGACAGCGACAACGGATAATATTACGGTACCTTCACCGGCAGACGGACTTATTGTATGGAATAATGGAAGTTCCACCCTTACAGATATTGGATTTTATTACTGGTTTGAATCTAAATGGAACAAAATTTCAGCAAACGGCGGAAATACCACTAAAACAGAAGATGGAGCCAACTGGAATCTTACAGGAACGAATGTAGGGAATTATGGAGCCGCCAATACAACTCTGGCTTTAGGAACAAAAACATATGATGATCTGATCTTTAAAGTAAACGCTTTAACAGCCGGGAGACTGGGGGTTGATAATTCAGTAAGCCTTGGAATAGGATCGGCCGCCGGGCAGAATGGTATTGCTTTGGGAAGTGCAAGCTCAGCATTTATGGGAATTTCTATTGGAAGTGCAGCAGTAGTTTCCGGAAATGAAGCTTTAGCAGTAGGAAATAAAACTACAGCAGCAGGATTCAGATCTACAGCAATAGGATTTCATGCACAGACCGGCAGTAATGAATCTGTAGCTGTAGGAAATAACTCTTCTGCAGATGGATTTCAGTCTATTGCGTTAGGATATAATGCAAAAACGAATACAAATAGTGAAACGGCTTTGGGATATAATGCCGTAACCAATAGTCAGAACTCAACTGCTTTAGGCTCAGAAGCTAATGCATTGGGACAATACTCAACAGCAGTGGGATACGGAGCTTCTACTTCACAAGCCAATGCGATCATTCTGGGAAACAGCAATGCTAATGTAGGCATTGGAACAAGTGCTCCAAATGTCTCCGCGAAACTGGATGTAAGTGGACAATTTAAATTGGGAGAAAAGGGCAGTGTACAGAAAAATCAGATGAGTTTTGAAGCTTGGCCTGGAATATCTATCAACAATATACAACCGGGAAAATCTACAACCATTGATATTCCGGTTCCGGCAGAATACCAGCCTGGCTCTACAAGAGCTGTAGTTGTGGTTTCTCCGGCGGGTGACTTTCAGGGGAATGCCTCTTTTTCCATCTCAAATCCAAGGTTGACTTCCACTTCCAGTATTACAATTAATCTCACTAATATTTCAGGAAGTGCCAACAGCTTGTATTCCGGACATTTTTATGTGATGATCAATGAATTTTAATTAATATTTTTTATTATAGTTGATATGGTGTGAAGGACTTCCGGATTGGGAGTCCTTTATTATTATTATGCATATATACAGGTTTAAATTGAAATTTCTTTTCATATTAAAATATCATACATCTGCAAATAAGTTACTTTTGTATCATTAAAAAATGAAAATTTCTATCGAGATATGAAAAATATAGGAATCATAGGCTATGGCTGGCTGGGAGAAAGAATAGCGTCCTCCTTGTCCGGAAAGTATAGTATATCCGCAACCACGACAACAGATAAGAAAAGAGATGATATTAACAGCAAAGGAATTCATGCAGTACTAGCTTCTTTTCCGGATTATCAGCTTACAGAACCTTATTCCCGATGGTCTGAGATTAAAGATATGGATGTTTTGATTATTACCATTCCCGTTTCTGAAAAAAGCTGCTGTGTGAGTTCATTGTATAACAGGATTCAGAATTTGTCAGCCTTTATCGGGGATTTTAAAGGACAAATGTTTCTGATGAGTTCAACAGGTGTTTATCCTGATCTACCGAAAGAATTTACAGAAGAAGATATGCCTTTGGAAAAAGTATCTGGTGAAAGAATGCTTAGAAATAAATATCCCCAACTTAATATTCTAAGGCTTGGTGGCCTCATGGGAGACAACAGGCTTCTGAAAAATTACAATGTGAGTAATCCGGATCACGCGGTAAATCACATTCATTATATTGATATCAGCGGGATTATCTCCGAAATGATTGAACAGAATACTGAGTCAAAACTATACAATGTAACGGCACCCATTCATCCGGCAAAAAGCCAGGTAATCAATGCACAGAAAAATATTCCTGATGATGAGGAATTTGAGGTGAAAGGAAAGAAGGTTATGTCTTCAAAGTTGGTTTCAGAACTGCATTATACATTTCAATATCCGGATCCTAAAACTTTTCATTTGTAATCATGGCATTTGTATCATTGATTATTGGCCTTTAAAAACTCAACAATAAAAATTCAATAGGAACGGGCTTTAGCCCGTTTTCAAAATAGATCAGTTTCATTGGCTTTAGCCAAAACCTATAAAAAAAACCTCTGGAAGTTGTTTCCGGAGGTTTTTTATTATATCAATAAATAATTATTTAATAATTCTTTCCAATACCCATTCAATAAGGTTTTTCTCAGAAGCATGGTGATCTGCAGAGAATTCTCCACGTCTTCTGTTGGCAATAACGTTATTTACAGTAATAGCTTTGTGTCCTAATAATTTTGAAAGGGCATAGATTGCAGAAGTTTCCATCTCGAAATTGGTGATTCCAAGGTCATTCAATGTTTCTAAGAACTGATCATCTACGGCCTTTAAACGAAGCTGTCTTCCTTGTGGAGCATAGAATCCCGGGAATGTTGCCGTGTTTCCATGGTATTTGGCATCTTTGTAATATTCTCCCATTTCTTCCGCCCAGTCTGAGAAATAAAGCATCGGCTTAATTTTTTCGTAAGGGAATTTTTCTAAGAAACTTTTCGAAAACTCATTTTCGAAGTTGTAATCCTGATAAAAGTGCATTAATCCGTCCAAACCAACAACATTCTGAGTAACCAGCATATTGTCTACCTGTACATCAGGGTTTACACTTCCACAGGTTCCCATACGGAAAAGTTCAAGAGCTTTGTGCTCGGTTTTAAATTCTTTATTCTGAAGATCGATATTCACCAAAGCATCCAGCTCGTTCATCACGATATCAATGTTTTCGGTACCAATACCCGTCGACATTACGGTAATTCTTTCCCCGCGAAGCGTTCCTGTATGGGTATAGAATTCTCTTTTATTTTTTTTGATTTCTACGGTATCAAAGTATTTTGAAACTTTTGCCACTCTGTCCGGATCGCCCACAAGGATAATTTTGTCAGCAATATCTTCAGGTAAAAGATTCAGGTGGTATACACTTCCGTCTTCATTCAGAACAAGTTCTGAGGCAGCGAGTTTGTTTAGCATAATATGTATATTTTTTTGATTTTTTTTTAGTTAATCATAATGGCTTCTTTATAAGGAGAGGCCATTACCTCGTAGATGTCATTATATTCTTCTACAATCCTTTTCTGACCATTCATTACCTCATATACAGTAATGACGGTCTTTTCTATGTTTTTAGGATCTTTCCTCTGTGAAGTGATTTCGTAGAAGTGATCATCTTTTTTAAGAATAGAAATCAGTTCTTCCTTTGTTGAATTGTTGGAAGTCATCATTCCGGGGAATTCTGTAACAATATCTTTCAGGTCAGAATAGTTTTTATAAGGTTTGGTTACCCCATTGGAATGTACATAGACATTGGGAATGTTTTTATCTTTTTCCAGGCGGACCAAATAATAATCAGATCCTCTTTTCTCGGCATATACAGCCATTTCCTGTGGCTTTGTTTCCTGTTTTTCCGGCTGCTTCTTCTTTTGGGAAAATGCAGTCACAGAAAGGAAACTTGCCGCAACAGCAAACCATAGTTTTGTTTTCATACTCCTATTTAGTTTTTTTGATGTGTTGAATTTAATTTAAAAAAATCCTCTCCCAATAATCTCCCGCCATTATTTTACCGGTATTTCGAAAAACCGTTTCTTTAGAATAATGAATTTGATTTCGGGGTTTAAAATTAGTGAAAAATATTGTATCAGAAATATAAACATTATTTAATCTGTTATTAAAACTGACATAACATCAGATTGATACTTTTGCCACTAAAAATTCATGAGATCTTATCCACTGCTTGTAATCGTCCTTCTGATAGGATTTGCAGTAATGTCTTTTAATCCTGTTTATAAAGGAAGAGAAAGCGAAAATACATTTGTCAATAAAGGGTTGTCCGACTTTAAAACCAAGCTTGAGCAGCTGAAATCAGATGTTGAAAAGTTCTCAGAAGATCGTATCTCACTCCAGGAATTACAGAAATCACTCAGCAGCACAAGAAATTCATTCAAAGAAATTGAATTCTACATTGCTTACCATTATCCGGAATTTACCAAAACACACCTTAACGCAGCGCCTTTGTTTCACATTGAAGCTGCGGGAACATCAGCCTATACACTTCCTCCTGAAGGATTGCAGGTGCTGGATGAACTGATATTTTCAGATGAAGCAGGAAATGAAAAAGAAAAGATCAAAACCATTACTACCTTTTTATACAACAGCTATTCCGGATTTTATCTGAGTGCTTTAAAAAATGGATTGAGCAAAGGAAACAACAAAACATTGCCTTTACGCATAGAGCTGATCAGGATTTATTCCCTTGGCGTTTCTGGCTTTGATACCCCAGGTTCTCTTAATATTTCTGAGGAGACACGCCATGCTCTTTCCGGAATGCAGAAGTATATTAATGATGATCCTTATTTTAAAAATTATAATAGTCAGAAAGCCAATCAAATTTTAACCGAAGCAATTAATTATCTTTCAAAAAACACCGATTTCGAAACCTTTGACAGGATTGAGTTTTATAAAAAATACGTGCAGCCTTTGTATGAAGAATTGGGAAAATGGGACGGAAGACCTGATGATCTTAAAGAATTTTCCGGCTGGAATGTTGGAAATAAGAATTTTTTCAGCAGTGATTTTTTAGATCCGTATTTTTATACCTTATTGAAGTCCTCGGAAGATAAACCGGAACTTCGCAGCCTTGGAAAATCCATTTTCTATAACCAAAACTTAAGTGGCAATGGTAAAATGAGCTGTGCAACCTGCCACCTTCAGGAAAATGCTTTTACAGACCTTAAAACAAAATCACAAAGCAATGTAGAAGGGAAAACTGTATTGAGAAACTCTCCATCTTTATATAATGCGGTTTTTGCCAAGAGGTTTTTCTATGATCTTCGGGCTTTTTATCTGGAACAGCAGGCAGAGCACGTTATTTATAATGAACAGGAATTCAATACAAGCTATGAAAGTATTATTCAGAAACTAAAAACAAAACCAGAATATAAGAAAGCGTTCCGAAATGCATTTAAAGATGGGAAGATCAGCAAAGAAAATTTTTCAAAAGCATTAAGCTCTTATGTTGCTTCATTGTATTCATTTGACAGTGATTTTGACCGTTTTATGAGGAATGAAAAGAATGTCTCTGATGATGTGAAAAAAGGATTCAACCTGTTTATGGGGAAAGCCAATTGTGCAACCTGTCATTTTGCGCCCACCTTTTCTGGATTAGTCCCACCATTTTTTAATGAAAATGAATCTGAAGTGCTGGGAATACCCACCAGACCGATCAAACAGCTTCCTGTAGAGCTTGATCAGGATCTGGGAAGAGGAAACAGCCCGGTGAAAAAGGAAAAATCATGGATTTATGATTATTCATTCAAAACGGTAACGGTAAGAAATAGTGCACTTACCAAGCCATACTTCCATAACGGAGCTTTCAATACCTTGGAAGAAGTACTGGATTTTTATAACGAAGGCGGAGGAGAAGGATTAGGATTGAAAATGAAAAACCAAACCCTCGCCCCAGATAAATTAAACCTCACCGAAACAGAAATAAAACAGATCATTGCCTTTCTGAATGCTCTTACGGATGTGAGTAAAGCGAAATAGGCGGGTTACGGGGTTCGGGATTACGTGTTTGTGAGGACCGAGATTCGCCAGGAATGATATGGTTTTAATAAAAATAGGCTAAATTTTGAAACTTGTGTAATGTGACCTACGCTTGTTTCAGAATTTAGCCTAAAGTTTTACAGATCGGATCAACCTGTCTGTTTATTTGTTTTGGATCAGCTTTTCCAGCTTATCAATCATTTCCTGCTGTTGTTTTAGCATACGTTCATAAAGTTCAATCATCTTGTCAATGGGATTGAAAGTGGGTTGGTTATTAAAAAAGGCTGGTTGTTGACAATTATCAAATGTGGCTGTATTAGAAATAATGTTTATCGCTTGTTCTTCATCAAAATTCTCAATTGCTTCTGCCGGAACCTTCAGAATCTGAGCTACCCGTGCCAAAACATCAGACTCTACAATTTCTTTTTGTTCCAAAAGAGAGACTTTCTTCTGATTCCAGTCGTCACCTAATTCAAAAGCTAAAGCTTCCTGCTTGATACCCAGCATTTCACGGAAACGTTTGATATTTCTGCCCTGATGTATTTTTTTATTTTGCATAGCTGTGTCAATCATAATAACAAATATAAAGTTTTAAGAGATAAGAATAAAGCTCGTTTTGAAAATAAATTATCTTCTAAAATACTCAGGTTTTCGAATAAAAATTTCTCTTTTACTTGTACTCCGAAACTTCAACCCTAAAACTCTCCCATACTCAAACCCTACATTCCCTACGTCATTTAACACAAAATTAATCCCCTTAACATTAGGTTTTTGATAAGTTAATATTCAGTGATTTAGATTTAAAATCCTATTAACAGAGAGAAAGCACTAAAAAAATAATTTTGCAAGGTCTAATAAATCAAATATAAAATGAAGAAAAAACTACTTACAGTGGGAGCCTTGGCTATACTGGCCAGTTCTGGTCTTCAGGCGCAGACCTTGATATTCAATAAGAACGCGTCGTGGAGCTACAAAGATAACAACCAGGCACAACCGGCCGGTTGGAATACCCAAACCTATGATATTTCAACATGGGCGGTAGGAAACGGTCCTTTAGGATACGGAGATCCGGTAACGACTACCATCAACTCAGGTCTTACTACAGCTTATTTTGCTAAAGATTTTACAGTAGATCTTTCTACGCTTTCCGATACTATGGAGCTGGGAATAATGAGAGATGACGGTATTATCGTCTACCTAAACGGAGAGGAAGTCGTAAGAGACAATATGCCTGCAGGTGCTGTTACATTCAATACCTTTTCATCTACAACTATTGATGGAGCGGCAGAAAGTGTTTACAACCTGTTCACTATTCCGAAATCAAAATTTGTAAACGGTGTTAACAGACTTTCAATAGAATTGCATAACAGAAGCACAACCAGTTCAGATTTAAGAATTGATGCTTACCTGAAAACTACATCTAATACAACCATTCCTGTTGCTTGTAACGGAACACATATCAGCTGCTTTACTTCAATTGTTCCTACAGCACAGACAGATAAGCTAATTATTCCCGCAGAACACAAATACCAGCTTATTTTAAAAGAAGGAGACAGCTATACTGAAGGCGGAGGATTAGTGGGAGGTCAGAATGACTTTACCGCTTATGTTCCAAAAACAGGAAGCAGTACCAACGGATATCTTTCTGTAAACCATGAAACGAATCCCGGAGGAGTTACCATGGCGGAAATTAACTATAACGCAACTTCAAAACTTTGGCAGTTGACAAAATCAAGAGCGGTAAGTTTCTCAGATCCAAGTTTGGTACAAACCATCAGAAACTGTTCCGGAGGAATTACACCATGGGGAACCGTGGTAACAGCAGAAGAATCTGTGACTTCCAATGACGTTAACAATGATGGATACAAAGATTACGGTTGGTTAGTAGAAATTGATCCTGCAACAGCACAGGTTATTTCTAAAAATACTGACGGTTCCAAAGGAAAACTTTGGCAGATGGGAATCATGAACCACGAAAACGTAGTGATCAATAATGCAGGAACTATAGCGTATTATGGAGAAGATGGTGGAACTCACATGGTATATAAATACGTAATGGATACTCCAAATGATCTTTCGTCAGGAAATCTTTATGTGTTGAAACTCGATCAGGGACTAACGGCAGCAGGAGATCCGGCAGGAACAACAGGAACATGGATTCAGGTTCCTAACAAAACTAAAGTTGACCAGAATAATACCAACACCAACGCCCTGTCATTAGGCGGAACAAAATTCAATGGAGTAGAAGATGTTGATATCAGTCCGCTGGATGGAAAAATCTATTTTACAGCAAAAGGATTAGATAGAGTATACCGTTTACAGGATAACGGAACTACAACTTCTCAGGTAGAAACATTTGTAGGTGGAGGTTCTTCTGTATATTCTTTCAATACGGCTCAGGGAATGAAGTCTGAAGCCTGGGGAGATGGAAACGACAACCTTACTTTCGATGAACTTGGAAACCTTTGGGTACTTCAGGATGGAGGTAAAAACTATATCTGGGTCATTGCTCCGGATCACACACAGGCCAACCCGAAAGTAAGATTATTTGCTTCTATGCCGGCTGGTTCAGAGCCTACAGGTCTTACGTTCACGCCAGATCATAAATTCGGTTTCTTCTCTATTCAGCACCCGGATTCAACAATCTCTACAGACGTAGATGCAACAGGAAATACGATTGATTATAAAGGAAAATCAGCAACGATCGTTATTGCCCTTAAAAATAACCTTGGAACTGAAGGAACTTTAGGAACTATTGATACCAAAACTGCAGAAAATACAATAACGGTAGCACCAAATCCAACTTCAGGAATCGTTAAAATTAATTCTGCAAAAGGATTGAAAGATATTTCTGTAACAGCTTACAGCATGGACGGGAAAATCGTTTACACGAAGAAGTTCAATGGAACCAATAAAGTATTGGATCTTGATTTCACACAACAGCTGGAAGGATCACGGGTTTTAGTTTTAAATATTGAAGCTGAAGGAGGATTCCAGAAAACAGTTAAACTTATAAAGAAATAAATTATTTATAATTCTTGTCTGTCAGTGACTTCTGTTGCTGGCAGACCTTTTTATGTTTATGAAAAAGCTTTTTTTACTTATTTCCATACTATCGCTTTCACAAATCAAAGCACAGATTGATCCGGTGAAGTATCCGACGTTTACCAATATTGAAGAGGCACTAAGCAGTAAAAAAGCAGTGTACAGTATGAGCTTCAGACAAAAGGGACTGTTTAATCTTCCTCCTCAGATCGTGAAACTGGATTCATTATTCTTTCTGAATATCATGGCGAATAAGCTTGAGAAAATGGATCATGAACTCTTTGTCTTAAAAGAACTGGAAATATTAAATGTGAATGAAAATAGTATTAAATATATTCCCGATGAAGTAAGCAATCTGAAGAAACTGACCACTTTTTCAATGAATCTGAATAGCCTGACAAGCATTAATCCTAACCTTGCAAAGCTTCAGAACCTCAAAGTTGTCCATTTTGATGCCAACAATCTGAATACTTTTCCCGAGGCCCTTATGGAAATTCCGGCTCTGGAAGAAATAAATCTTCAGGGAAACCAGATCAGCTTTATAGCAGACAGGTTGCACCGCATCAAAAACCTCAAATTCCTCAATCTTTCAGACAATCAGATCAATGACCTTGGAAATTTGTCTTTTCCAGAAAATTTAAAATACCTTGAACTGCAACAGAATGCCATCATCAGGCTTCCTGAAAATCTTTTTAAAGCAAGAAATCTTGAATTTCTGAATGTAAGCGGAAATAATATTACAGAACTGTCACCCAAAGTAAAAGGGCTGAAAAATATCGTCAGCATGAATCTGGCCAATAATAATCTGAAAGATATCCCTGTAGAAATCAAGCAGCTTAAAAATCTGAAAACATTGATTCTTACAGGAAATCCTATAGAAAAATCTACCATTGAAAACTTAAAAACCTTACTGCCGGAAACTCAGATCTATTTCTAGAACTATCCGCCTACACGTTTGGTTTTATATCCCATTTCTTTAAGGATATTCATTATTTTATCACGGTTGTCCCCCTGGATGATAATCGTTCCATCCTTCTCAGAGCCGCCTATACCTAAGGTGGTTTTTATTTTCTTTGAGATTTTTTTCAGGTCTTCCTCACTGCCTTCCCAGCCTTCAACAATCGTTACAGGCTTGCCGTTTCTTCCTTTTTTCTCAAATTTGCACACCAAAGGCTCTTTCTGCTTGAATTGTTCTTCAGGCATCTCGAAATCCTGCTCTTCATGATCAGGAAAAAGATTCTTCAATTGATCTCGTAAATCCATAACGCAAAATTAAAAAGATTTACGGATTAATGAAGGGAAATAATCAACGAAATTTCAATTTTTCTAACCTTGTCAAGGTTCAAAACCTTAACAGTGTTTATTTCGATTCTGTATAAGTTTTTATATTTTTAACCGTTTGATAAGATATCTTAAAAAACTAATATGAAAACCAGATACATTTTTACATGTCTTCTTTTAGCTTCCGGAATTGCAAAAGCACAGACAAATTTCTCCACCGATCCACTGAGTGCAGTTTTTGAAACTAAAGATACAGACCGGTTCTGGAAAGCATTTGATAAAATGGGTGCCTCAAAAGAAAACCCTTTTACAGATTATATCAACAACGGATCTCAAGGCGTAAAAGGTTTTATGGAATACAGGATCATTAATGCTGATTCATTGTATACCATGGTCAAAAAGAGAAAAGAGGACTATCTGAAAAGCCGTCATGTTCTGGCAGGGATCAATCAAAAAGGAAGAAGGATCAGAGCTGTTTACAGTGCATTAAAATACTGGTATCCGCAAGCAAAATTTCCACCTATATATTTTGTATATGGAAGATTTAATACTGGAGGAACATTTTCTAAAGACGGAATTATGATCGGCACTGAAACTCTTCAGAATCTGGATGGCATTGCAGGACTTGTTTCACATGAGACGATTCACTTTCAACAGGATATCAAAGGAACTGATAACCTTTTAAAATACACATTAAGTGAAGGGAGTGCTGATTTTCTCAGTGAGCTGGTATCAGGAGAAACCAATAACAGTCCGTTTTATAAATATGGTGAAGCCAATGCTGATAAATTGTACAAAGAATTTGTAACTGTCCTTAAGAAGAATGATCCTACAGATTGGCTTTATGGAACCAGTAAAAAAGATGATCGTCCTAATGATCTTGGGTATTGGATGGGATATAAAATTTCTGAGGCTTATTTCTTGAAACAATCAGACAAGCATAAGGCTATCTATAATATTTTAAATATCCAGAATCCTCTTCTGTTTCTGAAAGACAGTGGTTTTCTGGATCGGTATATCAGAGAATATGTGAAGCAAAATAATAGCAGTTTTGAAGATTTCTTTAAAGAATAATACTGGCAATTTAATAGATCATCATTACCCGAACCGTGTCAAGGTTTTAAACCTTGACACGGTTAAAATTTCAAAAGTAATTGACTAATCATCAGCAGTCCATAAAATTCAAGACCTCAAATTCTTCTATTCATAGGAAATTAGGTAAATTTGTCTAACAAAAGTTTTACAAAATGTCGAAAAAAGCAATACTGGCCATTCTTGACGGATGGGGATTGGGAACAAACCCTAACGTTTCTGCTATAGATAAAGCAAATACACCATTCATAGACAGCTGTTACCAAAAATTTCCCCATACTACGCTTGAAGCAAGTGGGTTGGCTGTAGGTTTACCAGCAGGCCAGATGGGAAATTCTGAAGTAGGACACATGAACCTGGGAGCCGGGAGAGTAGTATACCAAAACCTGGTAAAGCTGAACATGGCTGTTGAAAATGGAACATTGGGTCAGGAGAAAGTGATTCAGGATGCCTTTGAATACGCAAAAAAAGAAAATAAAAAAGTACACTTTATCGGATTGGTTTCCAATGGAGGGGTGCACTCACATATCAATCACCTGAAAGGATTATTAACTGCTGCAAAACAATTCGGATTGAATGAGAATGTATTTGTGCACGCATTTACTGATGGTAGAGACTGTGATCCGCACTCAGGATTAGGCTTTATCGAGGAACTTCAGAAGCATATGGAAGCAACTACCGGAAAGCTGGCAACAGTGGTGGGAAGATATTATGCCATGGACAGAGATAAAAGATGGGAACGTGTAAAATTAGCGTACGGTGCCCTTGTAGAAGGAATAGGAGAACAGACAACGGATGCTCTGGCAACCATTAAGATGTATTATGATAATAATGTTACCGATGAATTCCTGAAACCAATCATTTTGATGAATACAACCGCTACAGGAAATGTAGTGCCGGTAGCAAGAATCATTGAAGATGATGTGGTAATCTGTTTTAATTTCCGTACAGACAGAGGAAGAGAAATCACCGAAGTTCTTTCCCAAAAGGATTTCCCGGAATTCGGAATGAAAAAACTGAACCTGTATTATATTACATTAACGAATTATGATAAAACATTCCAGAATGTACAGGTAGTTTTTGATGAAAATGTTCTGACAGAAACTATGGGTGAAATTCTTGAAAAAAATGGAAAATCCCAGATAAGAATTGCAGAAACAGAGAAATATCCACACGTTACTTTCTTCTTTTCAGGAGGAAGAGAAGAAGAGTTTAAAGGAGAAAGAAGACTGCTTTGTCCAAGCCCGAAAGATGTTCCTACTTACGATCTGAAGCCGGAAATGTCAGCATATGATATCACCAATGCAATCGTACCGGAGCTGGAGCAGGGAACGGCTGACTTTGTCTGTCTGAATTTCGCCAATACAGATATGGTGGGCCACACAGGCGTTTTTGAAGCTGCTGTAAAAGCCGCTGAGGTTGTAGACCAGTGTATTGAAAAAGTAGCAACAGCTGCTTATGAAAACGGATATGCTGTTTTCATCCTTGCCGATCACGGAAACTCAGATGTAATGATCAATCCGGACGGAACCCCAAATACTCAGCACTCTACAAACCTGGTTCCTTTTATCGTAATGGATAAAGACCGTACATGGAATCTGAAGCCAGGAAAACTGGGTGATGTAGCGCCTACTATCCTTGATGTAATGGGCGTTGAAATACCAGATGCAATGACTGGAGAAGTTTTAGTTAGTTAAAATTCAACAATATTGTTAAAAAAATGCCGTTATGCTTTAGCAGCGGCATTTTTTTTATGATTTATGTCAGATAAAGTATGACTTGCATACTTTATTATGCGCTAAATAATAAATAAATTATATCTTTGTAAATTAAAACTGAATAGTAAAATGTATCAAAAGCTTGTTAGGAAAGAAGTAATGGGATTATTGGAAAAGGAAGTAGGTTCTTTTCTTGATAAATTTTTAACGCCAATTGAAAAAATATGGCAGCCTTCCGATTATTTACCAGATCCTTCAAGCGAAGAATTTAAACACGACCTGGAAGAAATCCAAACTTTTGCCCGTGAAATGCCTTACGATCTTTTTGTAACATTGATTGGGGACTGTATTACAGAAGAAGCTCTTCCTTCCTATGAGTCTTGGTTAATGGGAGTTGATGGCATCAATCAGGAAGAAAAATTAGGCTGGGCCAATTGGGTAAGAGCATGGACTGCTGAAGAAAACAGACACGGAGATTTGTTAAACAAATATCTTTATCTGTGCGGAAGAGTAAACATGAGAGAAGTGGAAATTACCACTCAATACCTGATTAATGATGGCTTCGATTTAGGAACCAGCATGGATCCATACAGAAACTTTATTTACACAAGCTTCCAGGAAACCGCTACCAATATCTCTCACAGAAGAGTTGGTACATTGGCTAAACAATCAGGAAACGGAAAACTGGCAAAAATGTGTGGTGTAATTGCTGCAGATGAAGCAAGACACGCTAAAGCATACAAACATTTCGTAGCAAAAATCCTTGAGGTAGATCCTTCAGAAATGATTCTTGCATTCGAAGATATGATGCGTAAGAAAATTGTAATGCCTGCTCACTTAATGAGACAGTCCGGACAGAAAGCCGGTGAACTTTGGGGACATTTCTCAGATGCTGCGCAAAGATGTATGGTCTACACAGGTCAGGATTATATCAATATCATGAAAGACCTTTTAGATGAATGGAAAATTGAGCACGTAAAAGGACTTACAGAGAAAGCAGAAAAAGCTCAGGAATACCTGATGAAGCTTCCTGCAAGACTACAGAAGATTACAGACAGAGTGTCTACTCCTGATCTTCAGTTCCAGTTTAGCTGGGTAAAAAGCTAATAAGATCTTAAAATATAAAAGTATTGAGTGCCTTTCTTTTGGGCACTCTTTTTATTTCTTATCTTTGCAAAGCTAAAAAAAAACAAAATGTTAAATAATAAAAAGATCGCTGTTGACTTTGACGGGACTATTGTTGATGATGCTTACCCGGCCATTGGAAAACCGAAAACTTTTGCATTCGAAACTTTGAAAAGACTTCAATCTGAAGGTTTCAGATTGATACTTTGGACATACAGACACGGAAAAACATTAGATGAAGCTGTAGAATTCTGTAAAAAAAACGGAATAGAATTTTATTCCGTGAACTCAAGCTTTGAAGGAGAAGTTTTTGACCCCGAAAATCAGTCCAGAAAATTAGATGCAGACTGGTTTATTGACGACAGGAATTTAGGAGGATTTCCAGGATGGGGTGAGATCTACAATATTATTCAGGAAAGAATAGAATTCCGTGTAGAAGGAAAAGAAGTTCTTGCCTATTCAAAACTTAAAAAAGAAAAGAAAAAAGGACTTTTCTGGTAGGATAGAACGGGAAGCCGGATATTAGAAATTAGTTTTTAATGTCAAATCAAAGCTTCTGTTTTTTGATCAGAGAAAGTTTATAGACTGTTATAATATAGAAATACACATCACGCTGTAATCTAGCTTCTAACATCTGATATCTAATATCTATACAACAATGATTCAATTAAAAACGATAGACGAATTACGTCTGATGAAGGAGAGCGCCCGACTGGTTTCTAAAACATTGGGAATGTTGGCAAAAGAAATTAAACCGGGAATTACTACCTTATATTTAGATAAACTGGCTCATGATTTTATTAAAGATCATGGTGCCGAACCCGCATTCTTAGGATACGGAGGATTTCCAAATTCCCTTTGTATCTCTCCGAATGAGCAGGTAGTTCATGGTTTCCCAAACAATGATATAGTGAAAGAAGGAGATGTTCTTTCTGTAGACTGTGGAGTTATTCTGAACGGTTTTGTAGGAGATCATGCCTATACTTTTGAAATCGGGGAAGTGAAGCCTGAGGTTAAAAAATTACTGCAGGTTACCAAAGAATCTTTATACAAAGGAATTGAGCAGGTTGTCAGAGGAAAAAGGATAGGAGATATCTCCCATGCTATCCAGGCACATTGTGAAAAAGAAGGGTATGGAGTGGTAAGAGAACTTGTAGGCCATGGATTAGGTAGAAAAATGCACGAAGATCCACAGGTTCCGAACTATGGAAGACAGGGGAGCGGAAAAGTTATTAAAGACGGTTTGGCAATTGCTATCGAGCCGATGGTTAATATGGGAACTGAAAAAGTGAAGTTTCATAACGATGGCTGGACAGTAACTACTTTAGACAATATGCCTTCTGCTCACTTCGAACATGACGTAGCAGTAATCAATGGTAAGCCGGTATTGCTTTCAACATTTGATTATGTATACGAAGCTTTAGGGATTGTAAGTGATGAAGAAAAGCAGTTCCAACTGGATTTTTAATGAAAAAGGTAACCAAGCTTTTACTGAATAAAATTCCACGCCCTATGCTTATTAAAATGAGCATCTGGGCAAGACCGCTTATTTATCAGTTTTTCAAAGGAGATCAGTTCTTTGACCCTATTGATGGAAGATCTTACAGAAAATTTCTTCCGTACGGATACGGAAAACAAAGAGAAAATGCACTTTCTCCGGGAACGTTAAGTTTGGAAAGACACCGTCAGATGTGGCTGTATCTTCAGAACGAAACTGATTTCTTCATTAAGAATTATAAAGTTCTGCATATTGCTCCCGAACAGGAATTTTTAAGGAAATTCAAGAGAATGAGCAACCTGAACTATATCTCGGCAGACCTGTATTCTCCTATTGTAGATGTAAAGGCTGATATTCTGGATTTACCGTTTGAAAATGACAGTTTTGATATCATTTTCTGTAACCACGTTCTGGAACATATTGAAGATGATGCAAAAGCTATGAGCGAGCTGTACAGAGTAATGAAGCCCGGCGGATGGGGAATTCTTCAGGTTCCGATGAAAAATTCATTGGAGAAAACCTACGAAGATTTCACGATTAAAGATCCCAAAGAACGTCAGAAACATTTCGGACAATATGATCACGTTCGTTGGTATGGAATGGATTATTTCGACCGTCTAAAAAAAGCAGGTTTCGAAGTAGAGTCCAATTTCTATTCACATACATTCTCTGAAGAAGAAATAAAAAAATTCGGGTTAAGACACAATGAAATCTTGCCTGTAGTTTATAAAAAATAAAATAAAAAACCGTTTTCAGTTATTGAAGACGGTTTTTTTATTTCCCTATTACTCTTTTGTAAAAGGATATGCTTTATAATTTTCCAAAACTAAAATATATTGCCCTTTTTGCAAATGACTTGTATCAATTGATATTTTAGTGTCATTTGTTGTGGTTTCAAATACCAGTTTCCCTGATAGATCATAGATCTTAAGCGGAAGTTTTCTCTCAATATTTTCAAGATGCAAAACCTCTTTTACAGGATTTGGATACGCTTTAAAAGTTTTTGTCGCTGTTTCAGTTTCTTTAGTACTTAGCTGTGCACTGTTGTTATAATATATCTTATTTCCTGAAGGATCAGTGATCATAAGCGTTTTAACATTACCGTTGGTTGTGATCTGATAACTGTATATAGATCCGTAAGCACCTAAAACATACGCATCACAGTTTTTCTGATCGTAGGCACGAACAGGTCCTGCATTTCCTCCATTATAAAATAAAAGAGTACAAGAGCTTGCTGTTTTGATGAGATTATTACCTCCCGGTACAACCCCAAAACTCATCATAGAAGTGTTATAATATCTGGAGTTAATGACATAGCTTGTTCCGCCCGCAGAATTAAAGGTCGTAGCAGGAACTCCATTATCTATTAAAGGCGTGTTGGTTGTCTGGCCGCTGCTGGTCACCATCTTGGAAATATACCAATTATTGGAAAGCAGTTCAGAAGTTTGCTGGGCAGTCAGTAAACTACCTGCTAAAAGGAATAGTAATTTCTTCATAAGTTAAAAGTTTCCGGTAAAGATATAAAAAGAATTCATTCCTACCGGTCAGTTGATCAGGATAATAAAGATCAAAATTCAGAACAAAAAACCGCCTTCATTACGAAGACGGTTTCATTTTTAAATATAGATAGAAGTTTATGTCTCTTAGTGTGATGAAGACACGGCTTTCAGACCTACTACAGAACCAATAAGTGTTACAATAAAGAAAACTCTCCAAAAGCTTACAGGATCTTTAAAGAAGATAATTCCCATTAAAGCAGTTCCTACCGCTCCAATTCCCGTCCAAACGGCATAAGCAGTACCAATAGGTAAGGTTTGGGTCGCTTTGATTAATAAAACCATACTGATGGTCATGGTTATCAGGAAACCGGCATACCACAGGTACATCTCAGTCCCTGACGTTTCTTTTGCCTTTCCCAGACATGATGCGAAGGCAACTTCAAATAATCCCGCAATAACTAATAGTAACCAATTCATTTTTTTAAATTTTTCTACTGCAAAGTTCAGAATTTGACAGGAGAAAAAATTTTACAATTGTTAAAAAATGAAATTGAGAATAGTTTTAAAGGAAGGAAGCTGGGAGCTGGAAGATGGAGGATTTGAATAGAAGGCTGCCTTCATATCAATAGGAGTGGACTTTAGTCCGCTTTCAATATAAACAATCATTCCTTTGGCTTTAGCCAAAACATAAGATTTTTTAATCTTTCAATTCCTCAATTTTTAAACTCAAAATTTACTTTATCTCAGCTCTTATTCTACTTAAACTTACCTGCGTAATCCCAAGATACGACGCAATATACCCCAGCTGAACCCTTTTTAGCAGCTCAGGTTGATAAGCCATAATATCTTTATAACGTTCAAGAGAAGTTTTGAACTGTCTGGAAATAATCAGTTCTTCAGATTTTATCATTTCTGCTTCTGCCAGCTTTCGTCCCCAGTTGGCAATATGGATATCTTCATTAAACAGTTTTCTTAGATTTTCTGTTTCCATTCTGTACAGATCACAGTCTTCCAGTAATTCAATGCTTTCATAGCCGGGTTTGTCTTCCACATAACTTTTCATCGAGAGAATACATTGTCCCTCACTTCCGAACCAGAAAGTAATATCATTATCAGCCGTTGAAGAATAGGCTCTTGCAATTCCTTTTCGGATAAAATACAGATAAGGAATCACTTTGTCGGCTTCCATCAGACAGAAGCTTTTAGGATAGGAAATCTCCGTAATATGTTCTTTTAAACTGTTTTTTGATGCCTCAGGAAGAAGGTAAACCTTATCAAGAATCTGGTCTATATTCATAAAGATGAATTCTAATATTCAAAAGTATTAGTTTTAAGTAATGCAATACAAAATTATCCTGTAATTTTTTATCAGAAATCTTGGGATAAATCGGATCAAATTATTCCGAATCCAATTTTTTTAGTATAAATACTACAAGGAAAGAATAAAATTCCCCTCCACAGGAGGGTAGCGAAAATTCAAAGAATTTTTGATGGAGGTAGTTTAGCTTTTACAATCCTATATTTCACAATATAACTCTCTTTTTTCTTTAAAAATTAAGATTAACTGTAAAGACCAGTTTTGTTTTACTAACTTTGCAGTTCGTAATATTATTTTTATGCACAAAGCTGGATTTGTAAATATAGTTGGAAAGCCCAATGCGGGAAAATCGACCTTACTCAACCAATTGATGGGAGAGAAGTTGGCGATTGTAACGCAGAAAGCTCAGACAACCCGCCACAGAATTTTTGGTATTTATAATGAAGATGATCTTCAGATTGTATTTTCTGATACTCCGGGAGTATTGGATCCAAAATACGGACTACAGGAAAAAATGATGGATTTTGTAAAGGATTCTTTACAGGATGCTGACGTTTTCCTGTTTATTGTAGATGTTACCGATAAAGCAGAACCATCAGAATTTTTAATAGATAAACTGAATAAAATCCCTGTACCCGTACTTCTTCTTCTTAATAAAGTAGATCAGACGGATCAGGCAGGCCTTGAAAAATTGGTGGAAGATTGGCACAACAGAATTCCAAAGGCGGAAATTTTGCCTATTTCTGCATTGAATGCCTTTAATACAGAGGTTATTTTACCTAAAATAAAATCTTTACTGCCTGAGAATCCGCCGTACTATGATAAAGACCAGTACACGGATAAACCTGAAAGATTCTTTGTTAATGAAGCAATTCGTGAGAAAATTCTTTTGAACTATGATAAAGAAATTCCATATTCTGTAGAAGTAGTGACAGAACAGTTCAAAGAGAAAGAAGGAATTATCTTTATAGACTCTATTATTTATGTAGAAAGAGATACTCAAAAAGGAATTATTATCGGGCACAAAGGAGAAGCGATTAAAAAAGTTGGAACTGAAGCCAGATTAGACCTTGAGAAGTTCTTCACCAAAAAAATTCACTTAAACCTTTTTGTAAAAGTGAAAAAAGACTGGAGAAAGAACGATAGAGATCTTAAAAATTTCGGTTACAGATAGATTAAAATAGCCTGTAATCCCTTTGTATTAGCAGATTTTTTATTACCTTAGTATAAATTTATTAGTACATGAACTATAATAATTCAAATTTCGGCTCCATACTTAAAGATATTATTTTACTGGCCGTAAGAGTGTTTGTTGGTTTTGCTATGCTTTCTCATGGTTTTCCAAAGCTTCAGATGCTATTGGCAGGTGGTAAAATTGAGTTTTTTGATTTTATGGGATTGGGTCCGCAAGTATCATTGATTCTTACGGTTTTTGCTGAATTTGTATGTTCAATACTTCTTATATTAGGGCTTTTTACAAGAGTTGCTCTTGGATTTTTAATCTTTACCATGATTATTGCAGGTTTTGTAGTGCATGGAGCAGATCCGTTCGAAAAAAGAGAAATGGCACTTGTCTATCTTTCCGTTTATCTTTTACTTATGGTGATAGGCGCAGGAAAAGTGTCAGTAGATCATATGATTGAAAGAAGAAAAAGAGCTTCAGACTGGTAATCTTATAAGAATATAAAATAGAAAAGGCACTTCAGGAAATGAAGTGCCTTTTTCGTTGTTAATAATTGCAGTTAGGCAAGCATTCCCAGATCAGGGCTCCGTTTTCGTCCCTTACTCTGCAAGCCATAAAGCCTGAATCACATAATGGAGCGCTTCCTCCGTTAATCATTTTTAAATGTCCTTTTGATAATTTTTTTAAATTTTTCATATTATTTTAATTTGTAAGACTAATGTAATAAAAAAACAAATATGACACTAAAAGGAGTCTTATTTTAAGTGTTAAAATTCTTTTAAAATTCACTACATTCGTAGAAAATGAATTTATAATGAAGATAAAACTGACTATTTGCCTATTGGCATTTCTCAATTTTTATGATGCACAGGAAAATATTAACTATCAGAAACCTTCTGCGGAGATTTTAAAACTTGCAGATTATGAAAGACCTCCAAGTGTTCTGATGAACAGCAAAAAAGACTGGGTAGTGTTTACGTATCGCCCTACATATAAAACATTGGAAGACCTCAGTCAGAATGAAATGAAGCTTGGTGGACTTAGAATCAATCCGGTCACTAATATTTCAAGCAGCATGATCTACTCCAATAATCTGAAGATCAGAAAGCTCCATGATAAAAATGAGATTCAGGTAAAAAATTTACCTTCCCATTCAAAAATTGCCTACATTTCGTTTTCACCGGATGAAAAGAAACTGGCCTTTACCAATACAACCGCTAAAGGGGTAGAACTCTGGGTAGTGGATATGGAAACAGCTTCAGCCCAAAAAATTACAGCTGATAATCTCAATGCCAATTTAGGAATGCCGTATCTATGGAATAACGATTCTCAAAGCTTCCTGATCAGAACTCTTCCACAAAACAGAGCAGCTCTTATAAATGCAGACGAAGACCTTCCGACAGGCCCGATTGTTTCAACAGCAGATGGTAAGGTTTCCCAGAACAGAACTTATCAGGACCTTTTGAAGAATCCTCAGGATGAAAAAAACTTTGAGACCCTTACTGCTTCTGAAATTTATAATGTAAATCTTACAGGAAATCTTAAGAAACTGAAAGACCAGGATATGTATGCCGGCTTAAGTTTATCTCCGGACGGAAAGTACCTGTTGGCCACAATTATTAAAAAGCCATTCTCCTATATTGTACCACTCAGCAGATTTCCTTCTACAACGATGGTGTATGATATGAATGGAAATACTGTGAAAACGGTAAATGATGTTCCTTTGAATGAAATCATGCCAAAAGGTTTCTCCTCTGTAAGAACCGGAAAAAGAGAAATGGCATGGAGAAGCGATGCTCCGGCTACCCTTACTTATGCGGAAGCTTTGGATGGAGGAGATCAGTCTAAAACAGCAGAGTACAGAGACGAGGTATTTACCTGGGAAGCTCCGTTTACATCGGCTCCGAAATCTTTCTTCAAAACAAAGCAGAGATATAAGGACGTGATGTGGACTAATGATCATTATGCTATTGTTTCTGAAGGCTGGTATGATACAAGAAATACAAAATCTTACCTGTTGGATCTTAACAACGGAGAATCTAAAGTTTTCGATGACAGAAATTACCAGGATGTTTACAGTGATCCCGGACATTTTAATACAACGAAAAATCAATACGGAAAATCTGTAGTCGATATGAAGGGTGGAAAAGCCTACCTTATTGGTGATGGATTTACCAAAGATGGACAGCATCCATTTATCGACGAAATGGATATTAAATCTTTGAAAAAGAAAAGACTTTATACCTCTGATCTGAAAAATGCTAAAGAAGGGATTGTAGATATTTTAAACCCTTCAAGAGGAGAAATCCTGACAACGCAGCAGTCGCCAAGCCAGTATCCGAATTATTTTAAAAAGAATATTAAATCCAATAAAGCAGAAGCAGTAACCAACTTTGCAAACCCTTTTGAAAGTATCAAAGACGTTTATAAAGAAGTGATTACTTATAAGAGAAATGATGGTGTTACTCTAACGGGAACCCTTTATTTACCTGCAAATTATGATAGAAAGGCAAAGAAAGAAAAATTACCTTTATTAATCTGGGCTTATCCAAGAGAGTATAAAGATAAGGATACTGCAGGACAGAGTACTCAAAATGATAATGATTTTACGTTCCCTACGTATGGATCTTTTGTGTACTGGACGGCAAAAGGATATGCTGTTTTAGATAATGCAGCTTTCCCAATTGTTGGGGAAGGAAAAACAGAACCTAATGATACCTTTATCCCTCAGTTGGTAGCCAATGCAGCTGCTGCCATTGATGCGGTAGATCATTTAGGATATATTGACAGGAAGAAAGTGGCTGTAGGAGGGCATTCTTACGGTGCATTTATGACGGCAAACCTTCTAACGCATTCTAACCTTTTTGCCTGTGGAATTGCAAGAAGTGGAGCTTATAACAGAACATTGACACCATTCGGATTCCAGAGTGAGCAGAGAAACTATTGGGATGTTCCGGAAATCTACAACACAATGTCTCCGTTCATGCATGCAGACAAAATGAAAACACCACTTCTTCTGATTCATGGGGATGCAGATAACAACCCGGGAACATTTACATTGCAGACTGAAAGATACTTCCAGGCACTGAAAAACCTGGGTGCTCCGGTGAAAATGGTTCTTCTTCCAAAAGAAGCCCACAGTTACCAGGCCAAAGAAAATATCTTACACGTTTTATGGGAACAGGATCAGTTCCTTGAAAAGTGCCTGAAGAAATAAATAAAGAAAGAGACTGTTTATAGGAAACAGTCTCTTTTTTTGATTTAAAAATATAATAAGGAAGTAAAGATGTTTATTAAAAGCTTTAAGATACAAATACTTAAAGCGAAGCTCTTCTTCATAATCTTATCAGCTTAATAAACCTTTGGTTTACATTATTAAAGATGTTTTAAGATTTCATCAACACTTTTAAGTTCCATAAAATTCGGATGCTCCAGGTTTACATCATGCTGCTCATAACTCCAGGTTACGTGATAAGGAATATGAGCTGCAAATCCCCCAATTTCCAATACAGGTAATACATCAGATTTGATAGAATTTCCAAGCATCAGAAAATTTTCAGGTTGGCAGTCCAGATGTTTTAAAAGCTTTTTGTAATCATGTTCTTTTTTATCACTCATAATCTCAATGTGATGAAAATAATTCTGTAATCCCGAATTTTTCAGTTTACGTTCCTGATCGAGAAGATCCCCTTTTGTGGCAACAACCAGTCGATATTTTCCCTTTAAACTCTCAAGAGTTTCCATGACTCCAGCCAGCAGTTCAATAGGTTTCTGAAGAAGCTCCTGACCCAGTTGAATGGTTTTGTTTACTAATTCCAATGAAGCGGTATTATTAGATACTCTACTGATGGTCTCAATCATACACAGCATAAATCCTTTTACTCCATAGCCGTACAGATGGAGATTCTGCATTTCTGTTGTAAACAATTCCTGTGACACCGAATGCTGGGGAAGATAATCTTCAAGAAGCATACAGAATTCTTTCTCTGCCTCTTGGAAATAGGGTTCATTGATCCAAAGTGTGTCATCTGCATCAAAAGCAATGGTAGTAATATGATTATTCATTTTTGTTTTGTAATTTTCTTTCCGCAAAATTCAATATAAAAACTCAATAACAAAAGGACATTTGTCCCGGGTGAAATATGTTAAGAACAAATCATACATTTTTAAACTATCTCGATGAGCTGTATGAAAAGCAGAATGATAGTGATGATATCACACTAAAAGCTTTTTCTGCAGGGGATAAATTATTAATACAGGATCATCAGCTTTCTCATGTTATGCTTATTAAAGAAGGTATTGTCAAATGTTATTTTGTTGAAGAGAACGGAAAAGAATACATTGTAGAATTTCTGGGAAGTGGTGAAGTAATAGGAGAAGTAGAACTTATTAAGAATATAAATTGTTTATGCAGTATTGAAGCGCTCACGGAAGTTATAGTATACGCTGTAAAGATTCCTTCTTTTAAATCTTTGATTAAAAATGATCTTGTGCTGAACAATCTTCTTTTAGAGTCTTTTGCAGAACGGATTATTAATACATCCAGCAGGGCATCCTATCAACAACTCTATACAGTAGAACATACTTTAAAACAATTGCTACAAATGCAGTCTAAACAGAATATTCAGATTTCCAAAGAGGACATGGCAGCCTATCTAGGAATTGCGGTGAGAAGTCTAAATAGAATTTTAAAAGATTTGAAATAATTTTGTTAAATATGCCAATGAAATCAAGGGTAGTTTTCTCGCAGATTGAGGAGATTGCGTAGATTTTTCCATAACAATCTGTAAAGTTTGTATAATCTGCGAGCAAGAAAATCATTAGAATTCAATTTTATCGGAGATAAAATCCTTGCGTCTTAAAAATATTCCAGATTTCAATTTTATTCCGTCTTTGCATGTTCTAAAAAAAATAATAGTGTTTTTAGGGGTGTGTTGCTTTAAATATCAAAATATAATAAATTAAACATGTTTTTACGGGGGTGTTTTTTAAAATTTAGTATTTTTGCGTGCGAATAAGTTGAATCCAATATTCATGGAAAAATTAAAGTTCAGAAATGCTGAGTTGGCTGATTTAAATAAAATCGTAGCCATATATAACTCAACCATTGCTTCAAGAATGGTCACTGCAGATATGGAAGAAGTTTCTGTAGAAAGCAAACTGAAGTGGTTTGAAGAACACAATCCTCAGACAAGACCTCTTTGGGTAGTTGAAGATGACAAGGAGCTAACCATTGGCTGGGTAAGTTTCAGTTCATTCCATGAAAGAGCAGCCTATAATGGTACGGTAGAAGTGAGCATTTATCTGGACGAAACCTCCAGAGGAAAAGGGTATGGAAAAACTATTCTTCAGTATTGCATTGATAACGCAGGGAAATTCGGAATAAAAAACCTTGTAGCGCTTATTTTCCTTCATAATGAACCCAGTTTGAAGCTGTTCAGACACTTTGGATTTGAAGATTGGGGAAGTCTTCCTAATGTAGCTATCTTGGATGGTGTAGAGAGAAGTCTGAAAATTTTAGGAAAGAGAATAGATTAAATTGAGCAGAAATCATCTTGTATCTATTTGTGAATTTAATTTGTGTTTAGAAAATATGCATAGTTCTGTTGTAAATTAATGAATATAAAAAAGGCTGTCTCAAATACTGAAACAGCTTTTTTTATTCCTCATAATACATAGTAATAATTTTATTTCTCCATTTTTTTATTTGATTTAAAATTTCATCTAAGTCTTTTTTAGGGTCTAGGGCAATAATACCATTGTACACGGGGTAATCATGAATATTTAAATTATAATAACTTAAAGCTTTTTGGGGTGATTCCAGATCATTTTTTATGTATTTTGCCAGAACAAAAATTAAGGAAATATCTGGATCGGAATAGTAAAGTTGTGTGCTATCTTCTTCATTAACTAGTTTATAGTCTGTTATTACTGCTTTTAAATAATGTTCAAAAGAAAGAATTGCAAGATTATATATGGATTCATGTTCATATTTTTCATCCATAGTTCCCCACCAGTCGATACTAAGTTCACTACCCCTTAAATAGTGTATAGCTTCCTTGAGCCCCTTTACAATAGTTTCTAATCTTCCGAAGCTAAAATCATAATTCAGAGCATCGTTTCGAAGGTCTTCTTTAGTTAAATCCATAGTTGACTTATATTTTCATAACTAAAGTTAAATAAAAAACGCAGAGTTGTTGAGCTCTGCGTTAATATTTATGATTTTTATTTTTTTATGAATTCTGCTTAATTCTTTTCGCAGACATATTCAGGAATCGTTTCACCAGGAAAACAGCGGAGACCGTTAATCCCAGTCCAAGTGCGATCCACATTCCGAATGCACCCATCTCCAAAGTAACACAGAAGAAATATCCTAAAGGAATCGTAATGACCCAATAGGCAATGAAGGTGTAAATTGATGGAATTTTCACATCCTGTAATCCTCTCAGCATTCCTAATGCGGTTACTTGAATTCCGTCAGAAAGCTGGAACAGTGCTGCAATAATCATGAGTTTTGAAGCCAGCATAATCACTTCCACTTCTTCTTTTTTCGTGAAGAAAGTAGGGAGTATATTTCTTCCTAAAATAAATACCAATCCACAGATGCACATGAAAATAAAGGCGATTTTCAGATTGTTGATTCCTACCTTTCTAAGTTCCACAAAATTCTGTTCACCCACTTTTCTACCGATCATTACCGTAGAAGCAACACTAAACCCAACACATAAGTTAAAGGTGAAAGAAGCCATACTTAAGGCGATCTGGTGGGATGCAATATCATGTGCAGAAATCAATCCGCAGATAAATGCAGCTCCTGCAAAAGCGGTTACTTCAAAGAACATCTGTAAAGCTGTAGGCAATCCCAGTTTCACCATTTTATCAAACATTTGCTTGGAGAAATCCTTGATTTTTAAAGAGAAATCTTTGATATAACGTCTTGTTTTTTCTTCTTTCACCAAGACAAAATAAAGGAAAACCACCATGAAAATTCTGGAAATCAACGTTGCCAAAGCAGAGCCCTGTACTCCCATCGCGGGAATTCCCCAAAGTCCTTTGATAAAGACATAGTTTAAGGCAATATTGATGATATTGGCAATAATAGTTGCTTTGGTAACTCCAATGGTATAGGACAAACCTTCAGAAACTTCACGAAGGGTCTGAAATGCCATAAATGGGATCATGCTGACTACCATGATACTTAAGAAACCTACCGTATCAGGAATAATCTTGGCCGGCTGCCCGGAGTGATAGAGTAGCGGCATCCCCAAAAGGAGAATGACCATCAGAATTACCCCAACAGACATGTTGATGATAAACCCATGGCTGAAAACAGAGTTAATTGTCGCATGATCCTCTCTTGAATGTGCTTCCGAAACCAATGGCGGGATAGCAAATGAAAAGCCCAGTGCTAATACAAATATGGAGAAAAACACCGCATTCCCTAATGAAACGGATGCCAACGCATCAGCACCCAATAGTTTTCCGACAATAATATTATCGAATAAGTTTACCGAAACCTGCCCCACCTGGGTAAGCATCACAGGCAGAGCCAAAGTCAGGCATTCTTTTGTATAGTTTTTGTTTAAAAAGTTCATAATATTTTAAGATTCATATAGTTTATAATTCAAATTGGGTCAAAAAAAAATTTGCAGTGGTAACACTGCAAATTTTTATAATATAGTAAATAATAGGCTATTATTTCCTTACAAAACTTGCAACGTCACCTTCAGAAACTGTGTTTCCACCAAGAATAATCAACCTCTCGACAACATTCCTTAATTCTCTGATATTTCCAGTCCATGAAAGTGCTTTTAAAGCATCAATAGCTTTATCATCAAACTTTTTCGTAGAAGTACCATGCTCATCAGCAATCATTCCTGAAAAGTGCTCAACCAATAATTTGATATCTTCTTTTCTTTCATCCAACGGCGGAACATAGATTTCAATAACAGAAAGTCTGTGATAAAGGTCTTCTCTGAATTTTCCTTCTTCAATTTCTTTCTGCATGTTTTTATTGGTTGCTGCAATTACTCTCACATCAACTTTAATTTCTTTATCACTTCCCACAGGAGAAACTTTACTTTCCTGTAGTGCCCTCAATACTTTAGCCTGAGCAATAAGGCTCATATCTCCAATCTCATCAAGGAAGATAGTACCACCATTGGCCTGCTCAAATTTTCCCTGCTTATCTTTAATAGCACCTGTAAAAGATCCTTTTACGTGTCCGAAAAGTTCAGACTCAATAAGTTCAGACGGAATAGCAGCACAGTTTACCTCTATCATAGGACCTCTTGCACGGTCACTCTGATTATGGATAGCATGAGCTACCAGCTCTTTTCCTGCACCGTTCGGCCCTGTAATCAGAACTCTGGCGTCGGAAGCAGCTACCTTTTCAATCATATCCTGAATCTTTTGAAGAGCAGGAGAGGTACCAATCATCTGGTATTTTTTACTTACTTTTCTCTTTAAGGTTTTATTTTCAGTCTGGAGATTTTTGTTTTCTTTCTTCAGGGTTTCTTTCACCAATGCATTTTTCACACTTGTAATCAATCTGTTGATATCAATTGGCTTGGAGATAAAATCATATGCGCCCTCTTTCAAACAGGAAACAGCGGAATCAATATCTGCGTGTCCTGAGATCATGATAAAAGTAGTTTCTGGTTTTAATGCAAGACTTTGTTTCAAAAGCTCTGTTCCTGAAAGCTTAGGCATTTTGATATCAGAAATCACCAATGCGAAATCTTCTTTTTCTACCTGTTTGTAACCTTCAAGGCCGTCTTCGGCAATAACAAATTCATAATCGGTTAGTTCATCCGAAAGAATACTGTGAAGTACCCCCGAGATTGCTTTTTCGTCTTCTACTATAAGGATTTTTTGCATAGTTGCAAATTTAAATTTTTTGTTTCAATTATTAGCAAAAACTGTACCTAAATATTCTATTTTGAGTAGTCTCTTCTTCCAAAAATGGCAGATCCAACCCTCACAGAGTTAGCCCCACACTCGATTGCTATCGGGAAATCATCACTCATTCCCATTGATAAAGTATTTAATGTTTTTGATTGATTTAATTCATCAAAAAGCTTTTTCAGTGTTAAAAATTCATTTCTAACCTGCTGCTCATCATCGGTGAATGTTGCCATTCCCATCAGGCCGGTAATTTCAACATGCGGAAACTTACCTTCAATAGATTGTTGGAAAAGATCTTTTGCTTCGGAAATTTCAAGCCCGAACTTGCTTTCTTCAGCTGCAATTTTTACCTGCAGAAGAACTTTAATGATTCTGTTATTCTTTCCTGCTTCTTTATTGATCTCTGTTAATAATTTTTCAGAATCCACACTTTGTATGGTATCTATAAAAGAAGCAATATACTTCACTTTGTTGGTCTGTAAGTGACCAATCAGATGCCATTGGATATCCTGAGGAAGAAGAGGGGCTTTTTCCATCAGTTCCTGTACTTTATTTTCTCCAAAAACCTTTTGCCCGAGATCATATACTTCCTCTATTGCAGAAGCCGGATGTGTTTTTGAAACAGCAACCAGCTGAACATTGGATGGCAGCTGGTCTTTTATAGTTTTATAATTTTCTTTAATACTCATGGATGCAAATTTCCGAAAATTCCCTGACAGTTGCCAGTTATGAATACATATTACATGACACTTTTATGGTAAAATTAATTCAGAACCTCATTGATCTTTGGATACTGAGAGATTTTTCTGAACACAAATTTGTTGCTCTTCTGCAGTTTTTCAATAAACATATCCAGTTCATTGATAGAGTCTGCGTCTCTCAGATACTGGTCGTGGGTAAGGAATACCAGGTGTCTCGAAGTTTTTTCAAGATCGTTTAAGAAAATACTGTCTACTTTCTTGATCATGGCTTCATGACTTCCTTTTAGAGTCATTTTCTGAGAAGGTCTCCATTCAAGATCCCAGCCAATTACTTTGTAGCCGGCTTTTTTAAGGCCATCTGCTGCTACAGTGGAACTTTTGATATCTGTTACATTAATATTGTTGAGTCTCCAGATATTTCTTCCGGGAGTTCTTGCTATTTTATCGGTGAGCTTCAGGCTGTCTTTGGCGATATCAAAATCATGAACTACAGCTTGTGCATTCTTATAAAAATCTGTGTATTTATTGTGAGCATGAGAAAAACTGTGATTGGCCAGTTCTACAAGAGGATTTTGCTTAAGCAGGAGCAGGTCATCTTTTTGTTTTTTACTTCCATAAGCATGCTTACCCACCAGAAAGGCAGTTGCACAAACATTTCTTTTGTCCAGGATTTTTAAAAGGTTTTCTGTTCCCTGATTAGGGCCGTCATCAAAAGTAAGGTAGATCACTCTTTTATCCGGGTCTACGTTTTCATCATCCATATGATTGGGGATTATTTCTGCGGAAGGATGTTCCTGTGAACTGACGACGGGGTCATTATTCACTTCATTTTTGAAATTGCAGCTGTTCAATAAAGCCGAAGTTGCACTCATCAATGCAACCATCCCAAGAAAAGTCATATTTTTTGACTTTCCCGCAAAATTTTTTTTCATAAAGATAATGGAATTTAAATTGTTAAAAATCGTTAAAAATAACAGGTGAAAATTAACAAATTATATGCCAAGCTGTGCAGTGTTTTTTCTTTTTAAGTTTATTTTAAGAACTTTATTATAAGAGAGATTTCCATTGATTGATGAATAGTAAATTTATGATTTGTTTTTCTTTATTATTTAACATTTATAAATGCGAAACTAATAGTTTTCTTCTATATATATTGGTGTTTTGATATTCCTCATGGAATGGGGAATTATTTTATTTTAACAAAAAGTATGAAACTTTTATAAAATCGTTATTTTAAAATGCTTTTTAAATACAGAGAATTTTTAATAGCTGCAGTTCCCCAGGTATTATTGAAGAAGATAAATGAGGTTTGCTTACTATCTTTAATCTTTTCAGCCAGTGACTCCATAAAATCTTTGCTATACTCTGATTTATAAAGAACGGGTTTCCCGTGAAGTCTGTAGTAGAGTATTTCCGCATGGTTAATAATAAGGTCTTCGGGAAGATTGCCGGGAAAACTTACACCTGAGAAAACAATATTGTGCTTTTTTAAAAACTCAAATATTTCTTTTTGCCACCATGAACTGTGACGGAATTCAATGACGTTCAGAAATCCATGATCAATATTGTTGATGATCCGTTCTATATTCTCTGTTGTATTGGTAAAGGAAGGAGGAAGCTGATATAGAAATCCGGAAAGTTTATCCTTCAGGCCGTTTTGAATATGATTGCAGAATAGAGCAATCTCGTCTCTGGAATTTTCAAGCCTGTTTTGATGCGTGATGGATTTTGGAATTTTAATGAAGAATCTGAAATCATCAGGTGTTTCATCATGCCACTTCAATAATGTTTTGGAGGTCGGTTTTCTATAAAAAGTAGAATTGATTTCTACCGTATTGAATGTTTTTGAGTATAAAGAAAGAAAATCTTTACTTTGGGCATTTTCAGGATATAAAGACCCTTTCCAGTCGTTATTGTAAAATCCCGAGCACCCTATGTAAAGATTTTCTTTTGTCATGTTATTATTTTATATCCAGATCTACAGAGTTTAATCTTAATGAATTAAGTATCACAGACAGGGAACTGAAGCTCATTGCTGCAGCCGCAATCATTGGTGATAACAGAACTCCGAAAAATGGATACAATAATCCTGCCGCAACCGGAACTCCCAGAACATTATAGATGAATGCGAAGAACAAATTCTCTTTAATGTTTTTGAGAAGCTTTTCACTAAGTAATTTAGCTTTGGCTACCCCTAAGATATCTCCTTTTAATAAGGTGATCTCAGCACTTTCAATGGCAACATCCGTTCCTGTTCCCATGGCAATTCCAACATCAGATTGTGCAAGGGCAGGAGAGTCATTGATTCCGTCTCCGGTCATAGCAACGATCTTGCCTTGCTGCTGTAGTTTTTTTACTTCGTTCAGTTTATCTTCAGGAAGACAATTGGCTTTGAAATGTTTGATTCCTAACTCATCAGCTACGGCTTTGGCTGTATGCTCGTTATCCCCGGTCATCATGATGACATCTATCCCTTCGCTCATCAGTTGTTTTACCGCTTTTTTAGAGCTTTCTTTGATTTTATCTGTAAAGCTTACGAATCCCAGCACCTGCTGATCCTGTGCGATATACGAAATAGTGTGGGCTTTCGACTGAACTTCTACTGCTTTCTGTTTTAAGTTCTCAGGAATCATAATCTGATGTGAGGTCAATAGACTTTCATTTCCCAGATAAGCTGTCTTGCCATTGATATTTCCTTTCACTCCTTTTCCGGATATATTTTCAAACTGATCTACTTTTTCCGCCGTCAGATTTTCTTCTTTTGCTCTTTTTATGACAGCATTGGAAAGCGGATGTTCAGAATTTTGATTCAGAGAAAAAGCCAGTTTTAAAATCTGATGCTGATCTCCGTTTATTGTTTCAATATGCTCTACTGAAGGTTTTCCTTCTGTTAAAGTTCCTGTTTTATCGGTAATCAGAACATTTACTTTATTCATCTGTTCAAGAGCTTCGGCATTTTTGATAAGGATTCCGTTTTTGGCACCTTTCCCTATTCCTACCATTAAAGACATTGGAGTTGCCAGCCCAAGAGCACAAGGACAAGCTACAATTAAAACTGCTACAGCATTTACAAATGCAAATAAGGTTCTTTTTCCTTCCGGACCGAAAAACTGCCACAGGATGAAAGTAAGGACTGCAATAAGAATGACTACAGGAACAAATACTTTTGAAACCTTATCTGTAAGTTTCTGGATGGGAGCTTTGCTGCGGCTGGCTTCATTCACCATTTTAATGATTTGGGAAAGAAGGGTTTCATCACCTACTTTTTCCGCCTTCATAATGAATACCTGATTGCCATTGATCGTTCCAGATGAAACTTTATCATCTACATTTTTTTCAACAGGAACAGGTTCTCCGGTAATCATACTTTCATCTACGATAGAATTTCCCTCGGTAATTTTTCCGTCCACAGGAATTTTTTCGCCTGGTTTTACTTTTAATAAGTCGCCTATTTTCACCTGAGAAAGCAGGACTTTCTTTTCTTCGCCATTTATCATAAGATTGGCTTCATCCGGTGAAAGGTTCATTAATTCTTTAATGGCATTTCCTGTTTTTTTATGAGCGGCAGCTTCCATCAGCTGACCTAAAATGACAAGAGTTAAAATCACACAGACCGCCTCAAAATACAATGGGATTTCATGGTTGTGACCACGAATTTCATGCGGAATAATGTCCGGGAAAATTAATGCTACAATACTGAAAATAAAGGCCGCAGCCACTCCCAGTGCAATAAGGCTGAACATATTGAGATTCCATGTTTTGAAGGAAACCCATCCTCTTTTCAACAGAAACCAGCCTGAATAAAACATCACCGGAAGTGTTAAAGCAAGTTCAATAAATCCCTGAATCTGATGAGAGAAAGGGAAGTTGATCAACATTCCCCCCATCGAAAGGATGAAAACCGGAATAGTAAACACCAGTGAAGTAATGAATTTTCTTTTTAATATAGTATAGGTTTCATCTTCCTCATCATCACCGCTGTCGGGCATTCTTACGAGATCCATTCCGCAGATCGGACAGTCTCCCGGTTCGTCACGAATGATTTCCGGGTGCATAGGGCAGGTATATTTTGCGGTTTTCTTTTCAGGGTATTTTACAAGATCCATTCCGCAAACCGGACATCCCACATTGGAATCGTAGGTTTTATCGCCTTCACAATACATCGGGCAATAATATCTGCCTGCCATTTCATCAGTTACTTTAGGCGTTTCATGACTATGGCTGTGGTGGTGATCATGATGGCTGTGAGAATGAGAGTGATGCTGGTGTAAATTTGCTTTTTGGGCAAGTTCTTCCGTGATTGGTTCTAAATCCATATGACAGACAGGGCAACTGCCTTTCTCATCATATACTTTGTCGCCTTCACAAAACATCGGACAATAATGCTTCCCGATACTATTTTTAAAGCTTTCAGGAAGGTTGGTTGATGAGTAGGTTGGTTTGTGATTAGGATCTTTAGCCAGCTTTTCTTCAATAGGAACCAGATACATTTTGCAGACAGGACATCTTTCACCTTGTTTGAAATATACTTTATCTCCTTCACATTCCATTGGACAATAGTATACTGAAGACGGAGATACGCGGTCCTGAGGTTTTACAAAGGCTGTTTCAGGATGATTTGGATCTTCAAGTCTGTATTTTCCTATTTCTGCCAGGGCGTCATTTAATATTGAAAGTTTCACTTCATGATCCGAAGTGATGGTTGCGGTATGGGTTTCCAGATTGACATCGGCTTTAACACCGTCAACACTGTTCAGTTGATTTGAAATTTTTTTCTGGCAGCCGGAACAGGTCATTCCGAGTATTTTATACTGTTGTTCCATGATTCTTAAATTTATAGTACAAATTTCCAAAATGGAAAACTAAGGTTGTTATAAATTTAAGGATAATAGTTATAAAATTAAGTTGGAGGGTGAAGGTGTTCGAGAGTGGGAGAGTATAAGAGTAAGAGGGTTGGTGAGTTGTAGGGTGTGAGCGTTTGAAAGTTTTGTAATTGAAATAGGAATATTTAACTCCTTTACCTCTAAACGCTCAAATACTCAAATTTATAGATTGTCAAGCGCTTTGCGATGGTGTTCTTTGAGTTTTTTGAATTCAGTAGGCGTGAATCCTGTTATATTCCGGAACTGGGAAGAAAGGTGTTGTACACTTTTATAACCTAGTTTTCCTGCAATTTCAGTAAGATTGAATTCATTATATAAAAGGAGTTCTTTCACTTTTTCAATTTTCTGAAGAATGAAGAATTGCTCCAATGTAATATTTTCGTTTTGAGAAAATGTCTTGGAAAGAGCGCTGTAATCTTTGTGAAGTTTCGAACTTAAAAATTCGGAAAGCAGGAAGTCTTCCGGGATATCAAGATCGCTTATTTTGATAATGATCAGGTTTTTAATTTTTTCTACTGTCTGATGAGCTGAATCCATAATCCTTTCAAAGCCTGTATCAAGCAGCTCTTTTTCTATAATCTGCATTTTTTCAGAAGATACTTCAGCTTCTGTTTCCACTTCCCCCAATAAGACATTCGTTGTCTCTACCTCTGCATTGCGGAAAATATTTTCTACTGCCGCAATGCATCTGTTGCAGACCATATTTTTTATAAAGATCTTCATAGGCTGTTATTTAACCTGTCTTTTACGAATTCTATCTGGGTTTTGCCGTGAGGAGCAGGATTGCCTTCTTCGTTAAGATTTACCATTACAATTCTTTCTACCGTAATAATGGTTTGATGGGTCATTTTGTTTCTTACATCACATCTTAAAGTAATAGAAGAAGATCCGAAATGAGTAGCTTCAATTCCTATTTCTATAATATCTCCTTGCTTGGCTGAGCTGACAAAGTTGATTTCAGAAATAAATTTTGTTACTACTTTGGTATTTTCCAACTGAATGATAGCATAAAGAGCCGCTTCTTCATCTATCCATTGAAGGAGTCTTCCTCCGAAAAGTGAATGATTGGGGTTTAAGTCTTCGGGTTTTACCCATTTTCTGGTATGGTAGTTCATCTTTTAATAATTTGCAGTACAAATTTAGTGTTAAAAGCTGATCTTTTCAAAAGAATAGTATTTATTGATCTGAAAAGAATCATTCATTTTCTCAATCATTTTCTTTTGGAACGCATGGCTTTGGTTTTTGCGATTGAAGAATCATTCAGCAATGTCTGATATTCTTCACTTTCTATGGCAACCAGAGCAACTTTTCCTTCCTTGTTATGATGGAATCCAAATCCATATTTCTTTGCTAGAGGAGAACATCGGAGGCAGGGTTGACCCTTCGAAAAGAATTTTTGCCTTTCATTCTCTTTTTCGTTTTCTGAAATATCATTTTTAATAGCATAGCATTCAAAAATAATGTCATCGGATGAATATTGATAAGGACTTTTTATAAGTTTCTCATATTGGAGATTGGCAAGTGTTTTTTCTTTCTTTTCAGGAGGAATCTGTGCCTGGAAAGCCGGACAGTCTTCAGCAATTTCAATGAATGTATTGGTATAATTTGTGGTGTATGTTTTCATATTTTGTTTCAGGATTTAAAATTTTATGAAAAATAAGTTGGTAATGAAGTTGATAAACAGAATGTCGTGTGCCATATTAACTTGATTTTGAGGAATAAGCGTTGGCATTTGTTTTCAATCTTTAACTAATTTTATAATAAAATATGATTTTGTTTAATTGATTGGTATTCATTCTGTTACAGTTGTTTTGCGTGCTTTTTTTATATTGAGATTCAACATAATGTGAGAAATATTTAAAAAAAGCTTTGATTTGAAATTTTTAATTGTATCTTGCATACGTTTATATTTGGAATCAATATTTGTTCATTAATTTATGTTGTTTTTCTTTTATATACCAAATTTTTATTAATTTTTTAATTTATTTAAAATGAACATTTTTGTTTCAAACATCAATTACGCAACTAAAGAGTATGAGTTGCACGATCTATTCGCAGAATTTGGGGATGTATCATCAGCTAAAATCGTTACAGACAGAGAAACTGGTCGTTCCAGAGGTTTCGGTTTTGTAGAAATGGGTGATGAAGAAGGAAAGCAAGCTATTGAAGCTCTTAACCAAAAAGAATTCAACGGAAAAACTCTAAACGTATCTGAAGCTAAGCCAAGAGAAGAGAAGCCAAGAAGAAGCTTCGATAACAACAGAGGTGGAGGTTATGGTAACAACAACAATAGAGGCGGAGGCTATGGTAACAACCGTGGCGGAGGCGGAAATCGTTGGTAAAAAATATGAAGCGGCTTTTAAGCCGCTTTTTTTATGGAATTTAATTTCCAGTAAATCATTTAATTATAAACTGGGTTGGAATAGGATGATGTTTTGGCATAATTTTAGAAATTATCAATCAATCAAAAATAATTATAATGAAAAAACATTTATTAGCACTAATGATGGTGTTTGGTGGATTATTAATCAATGCACAAAACATTTATACCGGTCAGAACATTGAGCAAAACAGAAAATACTGGGCAAGTAACAACCGATACTATTTAACTTTTCAAAATGATGGTAACCTGGTTTTATATAACAGAGCCGGAGTTGCCATGTGGGATACAGGAACAAATAACAAAGGAGTAAGAGCTGTTTTTCAGGATGACGGGAACTTAGTAGTGTATACTCCCGGAAATGGAGTAGCTTTTAGTTCTAACACTAATGGTAGAAGAGCTGAAAGATTAACCATTCAGGATGATGGGAATCTTGTTATTTATAACGGTAACAATCCGCTATGGGCTTCAAAAAGCGATTTGAAAAATAGTGGAAGAGACAATGGTTTTGGCCGTGGGAATGGAAATATAAGTACAGGGTACAAATTCCGTAAAGGAACAAAAGTGTTCTCTCCTAATGGCAGCTATTATCTGACATTCCAAAATGACGGAAATCTTGTTTTATCCTACGATAACGGAGATTCTATCTGGGCATCCGGAACAGATAATAAAGGAAGCAGAGCTGAATTCCAGTCAGATGGAAATCTGGTTGTTTATGATTCTTATAATAAAGCAGTTTGGAGCTCAAATACTTCCCGCAGAGGAGCCAACAAACTTTCTGTACAAAATGACGGAAACTTAGTTGTCTATAGCGATTATACTCCATTATGGAGTTCAGGAACTAATAGATAACAACCTATTTAGATAAAACTAAAAGAGACTATCCACAAGGTAGTCTCTTTTTATTTAAATGCTTATTTTAATCTGATAAGGATGTAAACATTTTCGTAATAAATACTCGGCGTGTCATTTTCTGAGTATTTCTCCCTTGTGATTTCACTGAAAATAAGCTTAACATGGTATTTGCCCAAATCTGATTCCATAGCAATTTCAGGAACTTTTACGTTTCCGGTTTTGTTTTTATTTTCCTCAAATAATTTAATAATCTGTGGCCCGAAATCTATTTCTTCCTGAGAATTTAAACTTAGTTTTAATGAGGATTTTTCTGTCAGATCGTCTGTCAGTTCAAACTGGTCATTATTCACTTTTTGAGGCTCTCTGCTATACCGATGGAAAGAAATTAAATACTGATAATTCCCCAGTTCTACTGCCTGTTCTTCACGAACAAGAGCGAGTCTGTTCATTTCATATGCTCTGTTTTTTACCGTCACATCCACGTTTGCAAACTTATTCTGAATGCTATAATTGATACTGTAAAAGGTGCCTTTTTCAATATTATCAGCTAATTCAGTCTGATCTTTTTCGTTCAGCAGAGCTGATAGAAATTCACCTTGCTTTCTTTCAGCCAGAAATTCAAATTTATCAGCAATTTCATTACGGACAGTATCAGTAACTTTTTTCTGAAAATTAATCTTGCCTGCACTCATTAGCTGATGCTGGTTTAAAATATTCATCAATTCTGTTTTCTGACTTCTCTTAGCCACACTGAATGCATTAAGGTAAGGGAAAATTAAGGCAAAAGCTCCAAATAAAAATAAGCTGACCGGAATGAACTTTATCGTAGCTTTTTTGCTGAAAATAAAATATACAACAATGCTTAACAACCATAGAGCGAGCAGGAGAACGAAATACCTTGGTTCTGTATAGCCATACGCTAAAATTCTGGTAAAAATAGCGGTGAAAAGCAAAATGATCAAAGGAGCAATGGTATAATAGAATGCTTTTGAAAATATCCTGACCCAGGATTTTGCGTTTTCTTCTTTCAGCGGGTGAACCAGAAGCAGTGCAAGAATACCCACAATGCTATAAGCTAAAACAAGGTAAGAGACCCAGCCTCTTGGAAGCTGCCAATTGATTAATATTTTAACAGAATAGAAATAAAGAATCGTTACATAGATAAGGAGTAACGGAATTAATATAAACTGAGTAAAAAACTTCAGAACAACGGGATAAGTTCCATCTTTTTCAAGGTTATTTAAGCCTTTATCATTAAATAAAAGGAAAATAAAACTGCTCCCCAAAATAGCGAGGACAAAGAATGTATCTCTGTAAATCCTGTCATGGAAGTTAAAGTCAAAAAGTTTATCAACCGCTAAGATGGCTAATTCCACACCACCTGTCAAAACTCCTGTAAATACGGCAGTGAGAAAAATATTGATAAAAAGATTTTTGTTGTACTGCCAGAATCTGAGCTCCCTGTCTTTCTCCAGGAAAGGAACAAATGATACCAGTAAGTGAGAGAGTAGAGCAGTAACAGCAATGATATAAGCATACACTTCCGTAAAGCTGTTTTTTTTATCAGGCAGGATACAATAAAAACCTATAAGGAAAATTATACCGGATACGTGTAGGAGTAATTCTTTCCCGATTCTCTGTGACAGCATTTTTAATGCAAACATCAGAGAAATTCCGAGACATGAACAAATGGTGAATTTAATATAAGAAGTAATTTCACTGCGCTCTGTTTCCACAATACATATGGCACCAATAGCAGCTAATAAAGCCATTGCCAAAACCATAGGATATCGGAAAATGACTTCATTGGCCCGGCTTAGAGTTTCCTGGAGTTTTGTTTTCATGATTTGGTGTTTTTGGGATTTAGATTAATCTTTTTTCTTTTTTTTCTTTTTGTCCTTGTCTTTTTCTTTCTCCTTCTCCTTTCCCTTTGTTTTTTTCTCTTTTTTCGGACTTAAAATTTCTTCAGCAAATTCAAACTTAGGTTCTTCGATTTTGGCTGGCTTTATCTCGATTTTAAGATCAAAATAACCTTTCATATCTTCCTGGGAGATTAATTTTTCACTTAACAGGAGCTCCAGGATTTCCTTCCCTGAATTATTAAAAAAGTTGTGCGAAAGCTCTTTTAACAGGAAATTTTTATACCCATCTAAAGGAACAAGCACGCTGTATTTGAAGATTCTTCCTTCTTTTACAGTAGATAGATAGCCCTTTTCAACTAATATTTTCAAATAAGTAGAAACCGTGTTCTGGTGTGGTTTCGGTTCCGGATGCTGCTCCATAACGTCCTTCAGATAGAAAGATTCCATTTTCCAAAACAGCTTCATAAAGTTTTCTTCTGCGGCAGTAAGATGATTTATTTTCATAGAGTATTCTAATGTTGAAATTGAATATTGCAATAAAGATAGATAAAAGATACCAAAAAAGCTATTCCAGCCCCCATAAATACTTCTTTTATGGTGTGTCTTTTTAAAATAATACGGGTGATTCCAACCAAAATAGCGATGCCCAGCCACCCAAGACCCATTTTCCAGTCAAACGAGAAAAAAAGTGCTGCCACAAATACATTGAACGCCGTATGCATAGAGCTTTTGATAAAAAGATTGCTGATCTGAAGAGCGAAAAGAAGTACCAGAATAAACAGCATGACAAGATCAATATATCCGTTTCTGATGTAATTAAAAAGAAGATACGCGATCACACAGACTGCAATAAATATGTATAAGCTTTTCCTTTGAACACGGTTGGAAACATCCATATTGGTATATCTTCCCGTCTTTACATTCCATACCAGCCATATCACAACCGGAATGATGATCATTAATAATACAGGAAGAAAATATAAGATAGGATCTTTAAGAGAATATTCCCTGATACTCATATAGACAAAAAATAGGATCAGAGAGACCAATGGATTAAAAAAATCAGAAATGACTTTTGAAATTTTGTGCAGTAATGAAGATTGTTTTTCTTCCATAATCAAATTTAAAAATCAAATATACTATTATAACCTCAAACATCAAATGAAAACCACGAGAAGGAATCGTTGATTCAATGGGTAAGTGGGTGGGTTGTCAGGTGTTTTTTGAGGGGATTAAATATTTTTTCTTATACACATGCATATTAAATTTTGCGGGAAATGCTTAGTTTTAATTGATCAGTTTTAATCATCATTATAATGAAGCATCTATTCACATTCTTATTGATATTATCAGGCTCTTTGGCTTTTGGTCAAAAGGTTTCCACTGAAAATATTTCTATGCTACCACCTATCCATCAATTAAGAATCTATGAAATTCCCAAAGAGAATAAGCTGGTTTTTCTGGATCGTTTCCGGGATCATGCGCTCAGAATAATGAAGAAATATGGATTTACCATTGTAGCGATCTGGGAATCGGAATCTAAAGATAAAACAGAATTTGTTTATCTGCTTGAGTGGAAAGATGAAGCTACTATGAAAAAATCCTGGGAAAGATTTATGGCCGATAAGGAATGGAAGGAAATTAAAGCCAAAACCGCAAAGCAATATGGGAATTTCGTTAATGAAATTGAAGACAGAACCCTCAAACTTACAGATTTTTCCCCGGAAAAGAAGCTGTTGAAATAACCAAAAGGTATATTAACAATAATTAAAGAGGAATGAAATAGAAGAACAAAATGTAATGAATTTCAATATCTCAGAATCATATATTTTTTCAGAAAAGCATTATGGGTAGGGTGATTTCATGGATTTGACAGGAAGAATATAAAGGATAAAACGCAGCTTTTTCATTCTTCCAAGGGGTCGGAAATTAAGAATAATCCATACAGCCCGCAAATAGATTTTGCAGAAAAATCGAAAAGTTATCTATGTATAGAATAAAAACAAAGTTTTTTTCATAATTTTGCTCAACTATTTCATCATAAAAAAGCAAGAGCTAACACATGAAAGAATTTTCTAAAGAGGTATACCTGAAGTGGTATGAAGATATGACAATGTGGAGAAGGTTTGAAGACAAATGCCGTTCTCTTTACCTAAAACAAAAGATCAGAGGATTTTTACATTTGTATAACGGTCAGGAAGCTATCCCTGCCGGTTTTACACATGCAATGGATCTTACAAAGGATAGTATGATTACTGCTTACAGATGTCACATCCATCCAATGGCGATGGGAGTAGATCCTAAAAGAATCATGGCAGAACTTTGTGGTAAAGCTACAGGAACATCCGGAGGTATGGGTGGATCTATGCACATTTTCAGTAAAGAACACCGTTTTTACGGAGGACATGGTATCGTTGGAGGACAAATTCCATTAGGTGCAGGTATTGCTTTTGCAGATAAATATTTCGACAGAAAAGCAGTAAACATCTGTTTCTTTGGTGATGGTGCTGCAAGACAAGGTTCTTTACATGAAACCTTCAACATGGCAATGAACTGGAAACTTCCTGTAGTATTTGTTGTAGAAAACAACCAATATGCAATGGGAACTTCTGTAAAAAGAACGGCCAACCACGAAGATATCTATAAATTAGGATTAGGATACGAAATGCCTTGCCTTGCTGTTGATGCAATGGATCCTGAAAAAGTGGCAGAAGCTGCTTACGAAGCTATTGAAAGAGCAAGAAGAGGAGACGGACCTACTTTCATTGAAGCAAGAACTTACCGTTACAGAGGACACTCTATGTCTGATGCTGAGCCATACAGATCTAAAGAAGAAGTTGCTCTTCATAAAAATGACGACCCAATCGAATTGATAAAACATAGAATTTTAGAAAACGGATGGGCTACAGAAGCAGAATTGGAAGTGATGGATAACAAGTCCAGAGACTTTGTTGAAGAGTGTATCGAATTTATGGAAAACTCTCCGTACCCGGATACAGAAAAAATCTATGAGTATGTATATGCTCAGGAAGATTATCCATTCCTAGACAAATTAGAAAACTAAAAGATAATGAGTTAATTTGACAATTTGAGAATTTGAAAATGTGATAGATGATGTCCTTTTTTAATTTTCAAATTTTCAGATTGCTAAATTTTCAAATTAAAATAAATTATGGCAGAAGTAATTACGATGCCCCGCCTGTCCGACACGATGACGGAAGGTAAGGTGGCAAAATGGCATAAAAAAGTAGGAGATAAAGTAAAAGAAGGAGATATTTTAGCTGAAATTGAAACTGATAAAGCAGTTCAGGATTTCGAATCTGAAATAGAAGGGACCCTTTTATACGTAGGTGTAGAAGAAGGTGCTGCTGCTGCTGTAGACTCTGTTTTAGCTATCATCGGGAATGAAGGAGAAGATATTTCAGGATTGACAGGCGGAGCTGCCGCTCCCAATGCAGGTTCTGAAGAGAAAAAGTCAGAAGAACAGCCTAAAGCAGAAACTGCTGAACCTGCTGCTGCAGAAGTTCCCGCAGGAGTAGAAATTATTACAATGCCAAGACTTTCTGATACAATGACAGAAGGTAAGGTCGCTAAATGGCACAAAAATGTAGGTGATACAGTAAAAGAAGGAGATCTTCTTGCTGAGATCGAAACAGATAAAGCAGTACAGGATTTCGAATCTGAATTCAATGGAGTATTATTGAAGCAGGGGGTAGAAGAAGGAGGTGCTGCTCCGGTTGATTCCGTATTGGCAATCATTGGCCCTGCAGGAACAGATGTTTCTGCTGTAGGTGCTCCAAAAGCAGCGGGTCAGTCCACGGAAAAACCAGCTGAACCAAAAGCAGAGGCTAAAACAGAAGAAAAAGCTGCTCCGGCTGCTCAGACTTCATCTTCTGACAGAGTGGCAATCTCTCCACTGGCTAAGAAAATGGCTCAGGATAAAGGAGTTGATATCGACAGTGTTCAGGGATCTGGTGAAAACGGAAGAATCGTTAAAAAAGATATTGAAAATTATCAGCCAGCTGCAAAACCAGCTGCTTCAGCTCCTGCGGCAAGTGCTGCTCCTGTTGCAGTAAGCTTTGTACAAGGTGAAGATACAGAAACTCCAAATTCACAGGTAAGAAATATCATTGCAAAACGTCTTTCTGAAAGTAAATTCTCCGCACCTCATTACTATCTGATGGTTGAGATTAATATGGATAAGGCAATTGAAGCAAGAAAAGAAATCAATTCTTTACCTGATACTAAAATCTCTTTCAATGATATGATTATTAAAGCGACTGCAATTGCTTTAAGAAAACACCCTCAGGTAAATTCAAGCTGGGCAGGGGATAAGATCATTCACAGAGGAAACATCAACATTGGTGTAGCAGTAGCTATCCCAGACGGACTGGTAGTTCCTGTATTGAAAAATACAGATCAGATGACGTATACTCAGATTTCTGCATCCGTAAAAGATATGGCTTCAAGAGCTAAGAGCAAAGGTCTTAAGGCTAACGAAATGGAAGGATCTACATTCTCTATTTCAAACTTAGGAATGTTCGGAATCGAAACGTTTACAAGTATCATTAATCAACCAAACTCTGCTATCCTTTCAGTAGGAGCAATTATCGAGAAACCAATCGTTAAAGATGGTCAGATTGTAGTTGGAAACACCATGAAGCTTTCATTGGCATGTGACCACAGAGTAGTAGACGGTGCTACTGGTGCTCAGTTCCTGCAGACATTAAGAACATATTTAGAAAGTCCATTAACATTGTTACTGTAATTTTCTGAATTGAAAATAGTGAAACCTCCCAAATTGGGAGGTTTTTTGTTTTTGTGGGTAAATGAAAATGATGATAAATGCCAAACCTATAAGGTTTCAAAAACCTTATAGGTTTAGAAAGGTTTAGAAAAAAGCTCTATTAAAAATGTTTTTATAAAAAATAAGACTGTAGTAATTAAAAAAATTAATAGAAAAGAACTGTATAAATGGATCAGAGAAATCTAATTCTAATAAATCTAAAATAAAATATAAACCGCTTCAAAAAGCGGTTTTTTATTTGCAGGCAATTCACTATTTTTGAATCATGATTAAAGCAAGAAATATCCATAAGTCTTATGGGAATTTAGAAGTACTGAAAGGAGTTGATATTCATATCAAAACAGGAGAGGTGGTTTCTATTGTGGGAGAATCAGGGGCAGGTAAATCTACACTGTTGCAGATTTTAGGAACACTGGATCATCCTACCCAATCCGGTAAGTATGATACGGAGATTGAAATAGCAGGAGAGTCATTTATTAATATGAATGATAAGCAGCTGTCGAAGTTCAGAAATCAGAATATCGGTTTCGTATTTCAGTTTCATCAGCTTCTTCCAGAGTTTACAGCGCTGGAAAATGTCTTGCTTCCTACAAAAATAGCAGGAGCCAACGAAAGAGAAGCTCTTGAAAAAGCTTATGCTTTATTTGAAGACCTGAAGATAGAACAGAGGCTGAATCATAAACCCAACCAGCTTTCAGGTGGAGAGGCACAGAGGGTAGCGGTGGCAAGGGCTTTAATTAATTCTCCGAAAATCATTTTTGCGGATGAACCTACCGGTAACCTTGATTCCAAGAATGCGGATGATCTTCACCGACTGTTCTTTGATCTTAGAGATAAATACAATCAAACTTTTGTCATTGTAACCCATAACCCGAATCTTGCAGAAATTACAGACCGCAAGCTTGTTATGAAAGACGGAATGATCATAGAGTAGCACTATACAACGCCAGATGATGAAACACTTTATTTTTCTTTTTTTAATTTTAATTTCCTGTTCAAAAGCTGAATCCCAGCAGTTGAATCCGTTGGGTATTCCTCAGACAAGAATTTCGGAGATTAAAAATTTTATTAAAGGAAAAGAGTACAATCAGGAACTGGCTGTTTTTATCAACTTTAAAATCCCCTCGGGGAAGTATCGTTATTTTGTTTATAACCTGAAAAACAATACAATTCTGCAGCAGGCTGTAGTTTCTCATGGTTCAGGTTCTGTCATTCCAAAATCGGATGCTTTAAAATTCAGTAATGTTGAAGGCTCTTATCAGTCATCCCTTGGAAAATATGCTATCGGAGAAAGCTATGTTGGGAAATTTGGGAAAGCTTACCGCCTGGCAGGACTGGATGTTACCAACAGCAATGCCATGCAGAGAGCAATCGTTCTTCATTCTTACGGATGCATTCCTGACGCAGAATCGCAGGCTCCTGCATGTCTGAGTTTAGGATGCCCTATGCTTTCTGTAAATGCCCTCAAAGAAACGGCAAAATATATTGATAGTTCTACAAAACCTGTCATTTTATATGCTTTCTATTAATTGATAATATTCGTAATATTTTTCCATGGCCATAAAACTCCTAGCTGAAGATGACAGACCCAGAGAAAAGTTTTTGCAGAAAGGCAAAAGCTCACTTTCTGATTCTGAACTTCTGGCAATTATTATGGGAAGCGGAAATAGAGAGGAAGACGCTTTGGAATTAGCAAGGAAAATTTTAATTTCCGTCAATAATAGCTGGCATGAATTAAGCTTACTTTCTGCCAAGGATCTGATGAAATTCAAAGGTATCGGAGAATCAAAAGCCATCTCAATTATTTCAGCTTTAGAAATCGGAAGAAGAAGAGCTGTACAGGAAATTCCTGAAAAAACAATTATCGGAAACAGCCATGATGCTTATGCAATTCTGAGAAATCAGCTTTCCGATCTGAGAACAGAAGAGTTTTGGGCGATTTTCCTAAATAATAGTAATAAAGTAATTCATGTATCTCAACTCACGCAGGGAGGAATCAGCCAGTCTATTGTAGATGTAAGAACCCTTTACAAAGGCGCATTGGATCATTTTTCAACCGGTATTATCATTGCCCACAACCATCCTTCCGGAAGCTTAAAACCAAGCCGGGAAGATATCAATATCACACAGAAAATAAAAGAAGCGGGAAATACATTAAGTATTCAGCTTTTAGACCATATTATTGTCACGCAGGATTCTTATTTTAGTTTCTCAGACGCAGGATTATTATGATTAGAAGATTGAAATACCATGAAATTGATTTTGCAAAATATGCTCAATGTTTAGAAAATTCCGAACAAAGAAAATATTCTGCAGCAAAAGATTTTCTGGACACTACTTCTACAATGCCATGGGATATTCTGGTTTATAAAGATTATGAAGCGGTGATGCCCGTCCCTTTTGTGAGAAAATATGGGATGAAAATTGTCCATAACCCTAAACTTTGCCAGCAGCTTGGTGTTTTTTCTGAGAAAGATAACCTTGAACTTAATGAAGCTTTTTTAGAATATCTGGAAAAAAATTATATGATAAGGGCATATCCTTTCAATGATGTCAATCAGCTTCGTACAAAGATCAGAATCAAGAAAAACTTTTTACTATATCCTGAGGCTTATGAGAAAGTATATTCGAGATATTCACCCAAAAGAAAAAGAAAACTTCGGTTAGATGAAGCTGTTGTAAAAGAATCAGAAATTAAAACAATTCCTTATGAGAAAGCAAAAGCTTTTATTGAATCCAATACGATAGGGCTGAACAAAGACCATGATCTTTCTGAATTCATGAGAATTTTCGAGAGCTTTTATAAGTCCGGATATCTGAAATTCACAGCTTTTTACTATCAGAAAAAGATTGCTAATGTGATTGCTACGTATTCGGATAGTAATATGGTAGCACTTTTAGGGAATTTTAATGATAAAGATTATGTCAGATTATCAGGAGCATCTGTATTGATTGATCATGTTATTAAAGAAAATATAGAAACTCATATCTTTGATTTCGAAGGAGGAGAACTTCCCAATATTGAAGAGTTTTTCAGAGGATTTCGCCCCGAATTAAGACCTTACGGAATTATTGAAAATTCAAAAATGAACCTTTTCAAAAAGTTAGCATATCTTGTAGTAAGAGGAAGGTCTTTTTTATGATGAAAAGCATTGTTTAGATTGGTTCTAATTAAGTAATATTCCGTAACTTTATAAAATCCTTAGTAAAACAGTTATGTTACAACAGATTCGTCAGTACAAATTGTCATACATGCTTTATAACTTATTTAAAAAGAATAAATTAAAGCATAATATTCCCTTATATAAAAAATACGGAATCAATAAGAGCTATTTTTCAAGTATTTCAAGCAAAGATTTTGCCCACCTTCCCGCCAGCGAAAGAACTCTGGATGATACAAAACTGAAGGAAACTCCTTTTTTTAAGAAACTTTCTGAAGAAAATAAAGAAAGTGCTCTTCAGTATGATGAGAATGGCTATATGATTCTGAGGAATTACCTCACTCCGGAAACAGCAGATCAGATCAATACTGAAATTGATAAATTGATGGAGGATGGAACTTTGAAATTTATCTATGGAGGAAAACTGATGTTTGCAATCCATCATTCTGAAATCATTAAAAATATAGGAAGTGATAAAGAACTTTTAGACTTTTTATCTGTTTTGCTGGATGGAAAATCGAAGCTTTTCCAAAGTATCAACTTCATCAACGGAAGCCAGCAGAAAACCCATTCTGACAGTATTCACATGACCACATATCCATTGGGAGGATTACTTGGAGTATGGATTGCGCTGGAAGATGTAGATGAAAGTAACGGTGCTCTTCACTATATTCCTAAAAGCCATAAACTCCCTTATTTTTTGAATTCAGATTACGATAATGAAGGGACATCCCTGAAAATAGGAAAGAAAAGCTACAGAGCTTATGAAACTTTCCTTGAGGATAAAGTAAAAGAATTAGGTTTAAAAAAAGAAATTTTTAAAGCAAAAAAAGGGGATTTACTAATCTGGCATGCCAATATTCTTCACGGAGGAGAGCCTCACACAGATAAAAACAGAACGAGAAAAAGTCTTGTATATCATTTCTTTGACGAAAATAGTGTGTGCTATCACGAAGTAACTCAAAGGCCGGCGCTCTTTGAACTTTAACTAAGGCTTATCCTTTATTATAAAAGCTTTTATAAGAATATAAGTTTAAAAGATAGTTTTTTTACATTTGTATTCATAATATCAGTGTATGGAAAAAAAGAAGAATATTCTTGTTTTAATATTTTCAATGTATGTATGCTTTATGTCATACTACCTGTATAACAACCATTATTACAACACTGATATGGAAGCCTATATGGGGCTGATTTATAAAACGGAATATCCTGAAATGAAAATTGAAGAAATTCATCAGAAGGTATATGACGAGCTGAGGGAAAAGAATCCTGATTTTGCCGGACTTGGCCCTGTTGATCCAATGGTTGAAGAAATAGCAAAAGGGGAGAGCACATACTATAAAATCATTTCGCAAAATCCCAAAGCCTACGAAGAAGAGCTGCAGCTTTTTGTGGTAAAACCTTTTTATAATTTTATCGGCTGGTCATTATTTAAGCTTGGTTTCAGTGCTTCTGCCTCCATCTCTTTAATTTCAGTTATTTCGTATGCTTTGATACTTATTCTGATTTTTATCTTTTTGATAAAAATTCTGAAAAATTATCCTCTGGCCTTTATCCTTACTATTTTAATTTCACTATTCAAACCTTTGCCGGAGTCGGCCCGCCATGTTTCAGCAGATTCCTTATCATGTCTGTTGCTTCTTTTGAGCTTTTATGTGTTTTTAGTGAGGAAAAATTTCTTTTTTGCAGGCATATTAGCTATGCTGTGTGTCCTCACAAGACCGGAATATTTTATATTGTATTCATTCTTATATGCCTTTATTTATTTTTACAGGAATAATCTCTGGATTAAAACAGGTACCTTATTGATATCTTACGGATATGTATTTCTTTCCTTCTTTTTAATACAGGCTTTTAATCAGGTTTCGTGGTCTACACTTTTTATGAATCAGTTTACAAAAGTGCAGATTTATCCTCTGTCACAGCCCGATCCGTTTTCCTTTTCAGATTATATTCACTTTATTAAAAGGAATATAATGTTGGAATTCAACTCTTCCTATTTTCCAATCTTGTTGATTTTCATGGTAATCATTTTGGCGAATCGTTTTTCATTTTATAATAAAAAAAATCAGGCTCAGCTCTTGTTTTTTGCTATTATTTATGGAGCCGTTATGTTGAGATTTTTGGTTTTTCCGTCTCTGGTAAACAGGATGATGCTTGGCTTTTATCTTATAATTATGCTTGCATTAGTCTATATACAAATTTCTAAAGTGGATATCTTTAAAAACTCTTTAGAAGACGGAAAATAATTAGTAATTTTGCAGTCTAAAATTATGACGAGTCTCTCAGGATATCTACCCTATGCATTTGCATTGATTATTGCAATTCCTTTTCTGGTTTTGCTCAGACAATTTGTACACTCATACATTACGCTTAAAAACCAGGAAATCAAATTACTCACTGTGAAGTCAAATTCAGAGAACAAAGCACATTCCTATGAAAGAATGACCTTGTTTCTGGACAGAATGAAACCTTCAAACCTTATACAGAGGTTTGACAGGGGATTAGCTGTTCATGAGTTTATTTACCTGACTGAAAAGGCAATCAATGAAGAATTTGAGTATAACTCTTCACAGCAGTTATACATTACAAAAAATTCATGGAAGAATATCGTAGACTCAAAAAATGCGATTATAGAACTGCTTCACAAAACGTATGACGGGTTGAAAGGAGAAGTTCAGCTGGATGAATTCAAAACGATTTTCATCATGAACTATATGGAAAGCAATGATTATATTGCTGAAACCATAGAAGATTTAAGAAAAGAAATTTTAATAATAACTTAAAAAAATAACAGATAAATAATGATTCCAAATTTTAAAGCACATCCATGGCACGGAATTTCTGCAGGAGAAGATGCGCCAAATGTTGTAAACGTATTTGTGGAAATTGTTCCTTCAGATACTATTAAATATGAAGTAGATAAAGAAACAGGATACTTAAAGGTAGACAGACCGCAGAAATTTTCTAACATCATCCCTGCTTTATATGGTTTTGTTCCAAGAACATACTGTGATAAGGAAGTGATGAAACTTGCTGTAGAAGCAGGAGCTACGGATGTTACAATGGGAGATCATGACCCTCTTGATATTTGTGTTTTAAGTTCTCACAATATTCATGCTGGAGGTTTATTGATGGAAGCTATTCCAATCGGAGGTTTTAAAATGATCGATGGTGGAGAAGCTGATGATAAGATTGTAGCCGTAATGATCAACGACCATGCTTTCGGACATTTCAGAGATATCGCTGAATTACCTGAAGCAGAAGTTAGAAGATTAATGCACTACTTTCTAACGTACAAGAATTTACCAGATGAGCCTGCAAAATGCAGAATTCAGGAAGTTTACGGAGCTGAACATGCAAGAAAAGTGATTAAAGCTTCTCAAACAGACTACGCAGATAAATTCGGAGGATAATATTTCCTTTACAGACATACTAAAAAGGCAGATGAATTTTTCATCTGCCTTTTTGATTGATATCATTAAAATAATCTTCTTTTTTTTTTGAAGTACTAATGAGCGGTGCTTGGGAGTAAGAAATTAAGACCCATCTGAACAGCCGTTCCGCCAAACCTGTTTTCCACAGCGAAGTTTTGAGTGATTCTTCCCATCAATCCAATTTTCATAGGAACAATCCAGTAAGAAGCAAAGGCACCAATTCCAGCGATCTGATCAGAGACAAAGCCGCCATTCGTTCCTTTATCATTTCCAACCTGAGTTGTATAATGACCAAAAATACCCACTTCATCACCCCTTGAATCTAAAACAAATGACCCGCCGGCATCTACTGTAAAATGACTTCCTTCTTTAAAATCGGTATCTTTCTGCCACTGATTGACCTCCAGAGTCGTGGCAATACTGATATTGGTCTTAGAGGTCGGCTTCATTTTTCCGGCTACACGGATATTATGAGACCAATACCCATGCCCTCCATTATCCAGATCATGAGGTTTGTATTTTCCTGTAGGAGCCCAAACTCCATAATTAAAAGCATAGCTAAACTTTCCTTTGGTCCAGGATAGCCATATCGGCTGAATGTACATATCTCCAAACCCAATACTTTTATTGGTGAAAACATAATTCCCTGATCCGGTCTGGCTGGAGTAATAATCCAGTGCAATATTGGCGGTAGGACTATTCAGGGTAGGGATGATCATCATTCCCCAGTTGGCTCCTAGAATTTTTCCTTTTCCTCCATAAATGGCCATCAGAATAAAAGAATGAGTCTTTACATTCTGCTTGATATGCAATTCTGTAGGATTTCCTGGAGCAGGATTAATAAGCTGGTCAGACTTTTGGCCGGAAGCATTATGATAGTCCATGTTGGCATAGCCGTACCATACGGGAATAATCCATCCGGGATGTGGTGCAAAATAATCATTGGGGTTGAATGAAGAACCCGTGTAGTGACCTTGTCCAAAAGCGGATATTCCCCATAAAAGGCCCAAAATAAGTATAATAATTTTTTTCATAGTCAATGATCAGTTAGTCATCATCTTAATCTCTTTTATATAAAGTTTTACCTTCTTTGATGGTTTCTAAAACTTTGAGGTTTCTAAGATTTTCAGGACTTATCGTTAAAGGATTCTGATCCAGAATAACAAAGTCTGCCAGTTTACCCGCTTTAATAGACCCTTTTCTGTTTTCTTCCTGCAGTTGATAAGCTCCGTTGATGGTAATCGCTTTCAAGGCTTCAAGAGGAGTGATTCTTTCATTGGGTCCTAAAATCATCCCTGAACGTGTTTTTCTATTCACTGCGGCATATACTCCAGTTATCAGATCTGGTGGTGTAACCGGGGCGTCATGATGAATGGTAAACGTAATTCCTGCTTTTAATGCTGAGTGAGCAGGACTTATAAAAGCAGCTCTTTCAGGACCAAAAACACTTGAGTAATGCCAATCTCCCCATAAATAAGCATGAGTAGAAAAATAAGAAGGAATTACCCCTAATTCTTTTATCTTTTGAATATGATCAGGGCGGCTGTTTTGTACATGAATCAATGTGGCACGTAATTCCGGTTTGTATATATTTTCATCTTTTAACCTTTTAATAACACGTATAGCCTGATCTATTGCGGCATCTCCATTCACATGAAGCTGTGCGGTTATCTGATTTTGGAATAGTGTTTTCAGATCATTATACAATATTTCATCCGTAAATATGGGAAATCCTTTATAGTCTTTAGACTGGCCTTCAGGTGGAACTAAATAAGGCTGAGTCAGCCAGGCTGTTTTTCCTTGTGGAGAACCATCATCAGAAAATTTGAACCCAGCCAGTTTCAGGCGGTTTTCATACTTCATATACTTTGGTTTGAAACGGCTGAAATCCTTTTTGAAATACTCATAATCAGGAAAGTAAACGATATCGGCTTTAAAAAGATTCTGGGACGCTGCTTTTTCTAACAGAGCAACACTTTCTCCCATAGTTCTTCCATCACAAATAGTAGTCTGTCCATAGCTGAGCCATTCATCCTGGGCTTTCATCAGATTTTTTATGGAGTGAGCCTGGGTATCTTTGCCCTTATTCATTTTTTCCGTTAAGGTCAATAAAGCAGTGAAACTTGCGTTCTCTTCTAATTTACCATTCAGTTTTCCTGTTTTTTTATCCCTGCCGATATGTCCTCCCTCAGGATCTTTTGAGGCTTCTGTGATTCCCAGAAGTTGCAGCATCGCACTGTTTGCTACGCTGGCATGACCGGAAGCATGAATAACAATAATAGGATTGGTTTTACTGATGACATCCAGCTCTGTTTTTGTAGGATGACGATGTTCTGTCATAATGGCATCATCATAACCATTTCCGATAATCGGCTGCTTACCTGTGATTTTATTGTCTTTGATGTAGTTCTTAACCGTAATCTGTAAATCTTTAATTGAATTCACCGTTCCATAAGGTTCAGGTGATAAGTCTACAGCGTCCATCATCCCGGCTCTTGAAGTAAGATGCCCATGGACATCTATAAAGCCGGGAAGAAGAGTTTTTCCATTGAGGTTAATCAATTTTGTGGCTGGCTCTGAAAAGCGCTCTGCATCCGATTTTGTTCCAGCAAAAAGTATTTTACCATCTTTTACTGCTACAGCTTCAACCTGGGGAGAAGAATCCTCCATTGTTATAACAGGACCTCCAAAATAGAGGATCTCAGCTTTTTCTTGTGGAATCTTATGGTGACAGCTGCTTATGCCTGCAGATAATAAAAGAGTATATAGTATCCTTTTCATAAATAATTAATTCAAATCATGGTGAGAAACAAATTTACAAAATAATAGATTATTATTAGTGAATTTTATTATGTGTTTATAATTTCATTATATTTATAAGACTAATCTCAATTTTTAATATAAAAATAATAAACTATGGATCTATTTGTGTTAGTGCCAATTTTTGGTGTCATAGCTTTGCTTTATACATTTCTTCAGAGCAACTGGGTCAACAAGCAGAATGCCGGAAATGAAAAAATGAAAACAATCAGCGGCCATATTGCAGATGGTGCAATGGCTTTTCTAAAGGCTGAATACAAAATCTTAACTTACTTTGTTGTAGTTGTCGCCATTCTGTTAGCAGTGATGGGATCAACGAATGCCAATTCCCACTGGAGTATCGGTATCGCCTTTGCAGTAGGTGCCATATTTTCAGCATGTGCTGGCTTTATCGGGATGAAAATAGCTACCAAAGCTAATGTCCGAACGGCAGAAGCAGCGAGAACTTCATTATCAAAGGCACTTAAAGTATCTTTTACAGGTGGTTCTGTAATGGGAATGGGCGTTGCCGGACTTGCTGTTTTAGGTTTGGGAGCGTTATTTCTGATTATTAAACAGATTTTTGCCCCTGAAGCTACAGTGGATTCCCATGAAATGGAAAGAACAATTGAAATTCTTACAGGATTTTCTCTGGGAGCTGAATCCATAGCGCTTTTTGCAAGAGTAGGAGGTGGTATTTATACAAAAGCGGCAGATGTAGGTGCTGACCTTGTAGGAAAAGTAGAAGCCGGAATTCCTGAAGATGACCCCCGAAATCCCGCTACCATTGCAGATAATGTAGGAGATAACGTAGGAGATGTTGCGGGAATGGGAGCCGACCTTTTTGGTTCTTATGTAGCGACAGTTCTGGCTACCATGGTATTAGGCAGGGAAACTGTTTCCGATGATGCTTTCGGAGGTTTTGCTCCAATCCTTTTACCCATGCTGATTGCAGGAACAGGAATTATATTTTCAATGATCGGAACTTTATTTGTGAAAATTAATGATAATGAAGGTTCATCCACTTCCAGTGTACAAAACGCATTAAATCTTGGAAACTGGGGAAGTATTGTAATTACTGCCATTGCGTCCTATTTCCTGGTAACCTATATCCTTCCCGAAAAAATGGTTCTGAGAGGACATGAGTTTACGAAAATGGGAGTATTCGGAGCGATAATGGTTGGATTGGTTGTAGGAACCTTAATGAGTATTATTACAGAATATTACACTGCTATGGGAAAAAGACCGGTTTCCAGTATTGTGAGACAATCTTCTACAGGGCATGCAACCAATATTATCGGTGGACTTTCCGTGGGGATGGAATCTACTTTACTTCCTATTATTGTACTTGCAGGAGGAATCTATGGCTCTTATTTGTGTGCCGGACTTTACGGTGTAGCTATTGCAGCTGCCGGAATGATGGCGACTACAGCAATGCAGCTAGCTATCGATGCTTTCGGACCCATTGCAGATAATGCCGGAGGTATCGCTGAAATGAGTGAGCTTCCCAAAGAAGTACGTGAAAAAACAGATATTCTGGATGCTGTAGGAAATACTACGGCAGCTACCGGAAAAGGATTTGCCATTGCTTCAGCTGCTTTAACAGCTTTGGCTTTATTTGCAGCTTTTGTAGGAATTGCAGGAATTGATGGTATTGATATTTACAGAGCAGATGTTCTTGCCGGACTTTTTGTCGGAGGAATGATTCCGTTTATCTTTTCATCACTTGCCATTACAGCGGTGGGACAGGCGGCCATGGCGATGGTAGAGGAAGTAAGAAGACAGTTCCGCGAAATTCCGGGAATTCTGGAAGGGAAAGCACAGCCTGAATATGAGAAATGTGTTGCCATTTCTACCGATGCATCCATCAGAAAAATGATGCTTCCTGGTGCTATTGCCATTGTTTCCCCTTTATTAATCGGATTTATTTTCGGCCCTGAAGTATTGGGAGGATTTCTTGCCGGTGCTACTGTATGTGGTGTTTTAATGGGAATGTTCCAGAACAACGCAGGAGGTGCCTGGGACAATGCTAAAAAATCCTTTGAAAAAGGAGTTGATATCAATGGACAGACGTATTACAAAGGTTCGGAACCTCATAAAGCATCCGTAACAGGAGATACCGTGGGAGATCCGTTTAAAGATACATCAGGGCCATCTATGAACATTCTGATCAAATTAATGTCAATTGTTTCTCTGGTGATTGCACCTACTTTGGCGGTTTTACATAAAGATAAAATTGAGGCCAACAGAAAAGCAAAAATTGAAAGTCTTACAGGAATTTCAAGCAGTGCACCCACTGTAAATGGAGATTCTAAAATAATTACGGTCATTCCGGGAGAAGTTAAAGGACATCTTAATGAAAACGGAGACTTTGTATATGAAACAGGAAATATTCAGAAAATAAAACTGGATGGAGGAAAAACAATTGCTATTGGTGATGGAAGCCAGCTTTACCAGTTTTATAATGTGGTGAAACAAAAAGATAAATCGGCTTTAGATCCTAATAAATGGTACACCATTGAAAACCTTTATTTTGAAACAGGTTCCAGTGATCTGAAAGCAGAATCCGCACTTCAGCTTAATACGTTGGCAGAAATTTTAAATGCTTATCCCGATCTGAAAATAAAATTGGGTGGATACACAGATAATAGCGGTAATGAGGATAGCAATATCAAATTATCTAATCTGAGAGCACAGACAGCAAAACTGAAACTTCTTGAGTTAGGTATTTCAGCAGATAGAATAGAAGCAGAAGGATATGGGTCACTACATCCTGTATGTGAAGCTAATGACACTGATGAATGTAAAGCAAAAAACAGAAGAATTGATGTAAGAGTACTTGCTCTTTAAAATCAAAAAAATATAATAAAAGCATCGCCCGGGCGGTGCTTTTTCGTATCTATTCAGGTCCTAAAAAATCAATGCAGTCAAAAATATCCATCACCATCTGTGAAAATCCGTGCAATCTGTGGGAAAAAATATGTGACAAGATTAAAGATTCTTTCTCAAATGTTCCAAGGCTTGAATAATCAGCTCATCTTTTTTAGCAAAACTAAACCTGATATAATCTGAATTATCTCTGGAATTATAAAAAGCAGAAAGCGGGAGACAGGAAACTTTTTTCTCAATCGTCAGCCATTTTGAAAACTCTACATCCGTCATGCTTTTAGAAATAGTCCTGAAATTAACCACCTGAAAAACACTTCCTTCGGATTGCTGTTCGATCAGAAATGGTGTTTCTTTAATCATTTCACTAAAAGTATCTCTTTTCTTCTGCATGAATTTTTTATTGATATCCGGATCAAATACATCGAGATATTTTGCGATAGCATATTGTGCCGGAGCATTCGCGCTGTATGAAATATACTGCTGATGACATTGAAATCTTGAGGTTAAACATTCAGAAGCGAGCATATAACTCACTTTCCAGCCAGAAGTATGAAACATTTTACCAAAAGAAAAAATACAGAAAGTCCTTTCCCTAAGTCCCGGATGAATAAAAGAACTGTAATGTTCTTCTTCATCATAACAGTAAGTATCATATATTTCTTCAGAAATCAAATAAATATCGTGATCCTTAATCAGCTCATAAAGCTGGTTCCATTCTTCTTTCTTCCATACTTTTCCGGTTGGATTCTGGGGAGAATTGACAATGATGGCTTTTGTTTTTTGAGTGATACATTTTTTGAACAGATCCCATTGGATTGTAAAGTCGCCATCAAGATCATAGTAAACTGGAATACCGCCATTCATCACAACAGCCGGCCCATAAGTATAATAAGAAGGCTGAATAATGATGACTTCATCGCCTTGATTCAGAATTGATTTCAGGGAAGTATATAAAGCAAAGGTTGCACAGGGAACAATAGTAATTTCCCTATTGGTGACTGATATACTGTGAGCCCGTTTTGTGTTGAAACGAATGATACTTTCTATCAGCAGAGGGCTGCCGGCAAGAGGTTCATAATGGTAAGTGTTTTTTTCAGCAGCTTCTTTTAAAAATTCGGAGAGGCGTTCATCAATATCAAAATCTGGGAGTCCCAAAGAAAGATCAAAGCTTCCGTGCCTGGTTGCCAGTTCCGACATCTCCGTAAAAAAGGAGTAATGAGTAAATCCGTAAATTTTATCCACCTATTTTGTATTTTAATCAAATATAATAAAATTTTAATATCAAAATTATACTTAAAATCTATGTATTGTGAGAATTATAATGAAATGCATATTATTTTGTCCTAGTGATTATTGATGCGGGGATTCAATAAAAATTGTTATTTTTAAGAAATTTATTCTTTATGAAAAAAATACTTATTCCGTTATTCGCAATGGCTGTAGTGACCAGTTGTGGAACGGCAAAAATAGCTGACGGAAATGCTTCGCATCCTGTTTCAACAAAACATAATAAAGCATTTAATAATGCCTATAAAGAGATTAATGCAGAGGATTTAAAGAAAAACCTATATGTCATTGCAGCAGACGATATGGAAGGTCGTGACACCGGAAGCAAAGGACAGAAAAAAGCAGGCGAATATATGATTAATTACTATAAAAATCTGGGTATTGCAGCCCCTAAAGCATTAGGCTCTTACTATCAGAAAGTACCGTCTGAATTCATGAAGAAAAGAGGAGGAGGGAACCTGCCGGATTCTGAAAATATTTTAGCTTTTATTGAAGGAAGTGAAAAACCGGACGAGATTGTAGTAGTTTCTGCACATTATGATCACGTAGGAACAAAAAATGGAGTAGTATACAACGGGGCAGACGATGACGGAAGCGGAACTGTAGCCGTAATGGAAATTGCTAAAGCATTTCAGCAGGCTAAAAAAGCAGGTAAGGGACCTAAAAGATCAATTCTGTTTCTGCATGTTACAGGGGAAGAGCACGGACTGTTTGGTTCGGAATATTATTCAGAGAACCCTGTTTTCCCATTAGCCAATACCGTTGTTGATCTTAATATTGATATGATCGGACGTGATGATCCTGCCAACAGAGGAAAGCAATATGTTTATGTAATTGGTTCTGAAATGTTAAGCTCCCAGCTTAAAGTAATCAATGAAGCAGCGAATAAGAGAACCAATAATCTTGAACTAAATTACAAATATGATGATTTGAATGATCCTGAACAATTATATTACCGTTCAGATCACTATAATTTTGCCAAACATAATATTCCTGTAGCATTTTTCTTTGACGGTATTCATGAAGATTACCACAAACCGGGAGATGATCCTGAAAAGATTGATTACCAGTTGTTGGAGAAAAGAACCCAGCTTATTTTTACAACGGCCTGGGACATCGCCAACAGAGAAGAAAGAATTGTAGTGGATAGAAAATAAACAGATATCATCCTTGTCAAGGTTCAAAACCTTGACAAGGATTAAGAATTTAAAGACGCTTTCAACAGGATCAGATTTTATCGGAGATAAAATCCTTGCACAATAAAACCATTACCATGAAAACCATCATACGAGAAGCAAAACCGGAAGACATTCCGGAAATACAGGTTGTAAGAAATTCGGTGAAAGAAAATACATTGTCAGATCCGGGATTGGTTACAGATAGAGACTGTGAGGAATTTCTTTTTCAAAGAGGAAAAGGATGGGTAGTTGAGGTTGAAGATCGGATTGTTGGTTTTTCCATTGCAGATCTGAAAGAAAATAATATCTGGGCACTCTTTGTACACCCGGAATTTGAAAATCACGGAATTGGCAGAAAACTCCATGATATTATGCTCGACTGGTATTTTGAACAAAATAAAGATTTCGTATGGCTGGGTACTTCACCTGAAACAAGGGCTGAAATCTTTTACAGAAAATCCGGCTGGAAAGAAACAGGAATCCATGGAAAAGGAGAAATCAAATTTGAAATGACCTTTGAAAACTGGAAAAGTAAAAAATTATGATACCGAAATTAAAATCTATTAGACCTTTTATTGGAGCACAGAATTTTGATGTCAGCAGAAATTTTTATAGAGATCTGGGATTTGAAGAAGTTGTTCTGGAAGCTAAATTATCATTGTTTATCCGTGAAGAAATTGGATTTTATCTTCAGGATTATTATACAAAAGACTGGATTGACAATACCATGATCTTTATGGAAGTGGACAATACCGATGAATTCTGGAAAGAGCTTCTGTCTCTGGGGCTTACGGATAAATATGAAAATGTAAAACTCACTCCTGTCAGAACGATGGACTGGGGAAAAGAGTGTTTTGTGCATGATCCTTCAGGGATTTTGTGGCATTTCGGTGAGTTTTTTTAAAAAAGAAATATGATTTACGCATTTGATACCTACTATTATGAGGATTATGCCAATACCGTGTGTATTGCATTTGAAGACTGGACCTCTGAAAAGGAAGTGGAAACTTTTATAGAACAGACTCCTGTGAGTTCAGAATATGAAAGCGGAGCCTTTTACAAAAGAGAATTGCCCTGCATTGTAAGCCTGTTGAAGAAAATAACATTAAAACCAGAAGATATCATCATTGTTGACGGATATGTTACCTTGGATAATGATGGGAAAATTGGACTAGGTGGACACCTTTATGAAGAATTGGAAGAAAAGTATCCTGTAGTGGGGATTGCAAAAAATGAATTTACAACACCGGATTCCCAGCGAAGAAGTGTCGTGCGTGGAGAAAGCAAAACGCCACTTTTTGTAACTGCCAGAGGAATGAATGTAGATGAAGTTCAATCGAAAGTAGAACAGATGCACGGTGCTTACAGAATTCCTGCATTATTAAAAAAACTTGATCAGCTAAGCAGAGCATAAATAATAAAGTCTTACCAAAAAGTAGATTTTTTTTTACTATAAATATACCGATTGGTATATTTTAGTTATCTTTGTTGTAATTCCCTGATCAAAAATAAAAGGGATTTTTTTTAAATCAAAAATGTACCGATCGGTATATTATAAAAATAAAATCTATGAAAGAAGTATTTATCGTAGCAGCAAAACGAACCCCGGTTGGTGGTTTTATGGGAAGCCTGTCCGGATTTACAGCGCCTCAGCTGGGAGCTTTGGCCATTCAGAATGCTTATGAAAGTATTGGACTTTCTCCTGAGCACATTGATAGTGTGTATATGGGAAATGTATTGAGTGCCGGACTTGGCCAGTCACCAGCCAGGCAGGCTGCTATTTTTGCTGAAATTCCTGTTGATAAAGATGCGACGACAATTAACAAAGTCTGTGCTTCCGGAATGAAATCAGCGATGATTGGAGCACAGCAGATCCAGCTTGGACTGGATCATATCGTTATGACTGGTGGCATGGAAAGTATGAGCAATGTTCCGCATTATGTCAAAATCCGCCAGGGAACAAAGCTGGGAGATACCAACCTTACTGACGGATTGATCAAAGATGGATTATGGGATGTCTACAATGATTTCCACATGGGAAGTGCAGCAGAATTGGGGGTGAAAAAATATGGACTCACCAGACAGGAACTTGATGAATATGCCTTATTATCCTATCATAGAGCTCAGAAAGCAGCAAAAAACGGCAAGTTTGATAGCGAACTGATCCGGATATCGGTAGAAAATAAAAAAGGAACTACAATTGTTGATAAGGATGAAGATATTGACAAGCTGATTCCAGAGAAAATCTCTCTGTTGAAACCTGCATTTGAGGCAGACGGAACACTTACAGCTGCCAATTCCAGTAATCTGAATGATGGTGCAGCAGCTTTGTTATTAGCCTCTTCAGAAGCTATAGAAAACCATAATCTGAAACCGCTGGCAAAAATAATCGCCTACGCAGATGCGGCACAATCTCCGGAATGGTTTACCACTTCACCTTCCATAGCCATTGAAAAACTGTTGAAGCAAACCGGTCTTAGCCTTTCTGATATCGATTTTTTCGAAATTAATGAAGCCTATTCCTCAGTAATTCTATCCAATCAGCATATTCTCGGCTATGATCTGAATAAGGTTAATGTGTATGGAAGAGCTGTTGCGTTAGGACATCCGATTGGCGCTTCAGGTGCCAGAATTATGACCACTTTGGTGAATGTTTTGCACCAGGAAAAAGGAAAGTATGGTATTGCTGCCATATGCAATGGAGGAGGAGCATCCGCAGTTCTTATTGAAAACAGTATTTGAAAGGCATAAAATACCTTAGATTTTAATTATAATCATAAAAAAGCTCCTTCTTAAAGTCAAATCTGAGAAAGAGCTTTTTTTGGTAATATATTGGTTATCTGATAATAAATAAAATTATTTAATATAGCTAAACACGCTTTAAATATTCTATTTTTATTAAACTGACAAATATCATTGTATTGTTATTTTTATTCATTCTAAATAAATATAAATTTGTCACAAGAAATTGAACAAAGAAAATGAAAAAAATAACTACTCTTTCTGGTATTGTACTTGCATCAGTAATGAATGCGCAGTTACAATACTGTATGCCCACCTTTCAGTATGGTGCTGACAGTAATATGATCAGTAATGTTACTTTCGGAACGATTAATAATTCATCACCTGTTCAGTCTTCGAATGTACAGATTTATGAGAACTTTACCGCAATATCCACAGATCTGCAGTCAGGAAGTTCCTATTCTATATCTGTGAAAGGCCCATCCAGTACCTTTCCAAGTGATGTAGTAGTTTTTATAGACTTTAATCAGAATGGTAATTTCGACGACGCAGGAGAAAGCTTTTATATTGGAAGACTTGAAGCGGCCAATCCGGCTAATGCTTTTACAATCAATAATACGATAATAGTCCCTGCGAATGCTGCCAGTGGGAGTACCAGAATGAGAGTTCTTAAGAATACCAATGTTCAGGCTTATTCAAATCCGTTAGCTGCTAATTCTATCAGTTCAGCTTGTGATGCCAGCTTGAGAGCAGGACAGACAGAAGATTATACAGTCAATATAATAGGGAATACCCCAAATTTCCCGGCTCCTTACTGTGGTACAGAAAATATTACAAGTTTGACCGTGAGTGAGATCAGTACGGTAGAATTTGCCGGAGTTGTTAGAAACAGTGCGCTTGACGGGAATTCTGATGTACTTGAAAACTTCACTGCAACAGTTTTCAATGTTAACCGTGGAAATAGTTATCCGATAACCGTAACAGGAGGTACGCATGGTCAGAATACAGTATCAGCCTATGCTTATATTGATTTTAACCATAATAATCAGTTTGATGCTTATGAGCAATTTAATCTGGGCTATCTGGATAACTCCAATCCTGTTCCTGGCCAGCAGTCCGGGATTACAACAGGCAATATCACCATTCCGGCAGGAGCACAGTTGGGAGAAACCCGTTTCAGACTGGTAAAAGCCTATGAATCCAATTCATGGATGGGAGCTTTGAAGAATCTTCCGTGCCCTTCAGATTGGTTTATCGGTCAGGCAGAGGATTATACCATAAATATTCAGCCTGAAAGTCTTTCAACCCTTGAAGTTTCTAAAGAGGCATCAAGCCTTGTTACCCTATATCCAAATCCTACAGCAAATTCTGTAACAATACAGATGAAAGAAGGACTGGAGAAATATGAAATTTACAATATGTCCGGGCAAAAGATGCAGGAAGGAAACTCTAAGACGGTTTCTATGGACAGTTTTGTTCCGGGAACTTATCTGATTAAAATTCAGACGAAGAATCAAAAAACCGTTACAGAAAAGATTATTAAAAAATAGACACATCATATCTAAATCATATCCATATCAATTTTTGTTTTTTTATCGACAGGTTTTTTACCTGTCGGTTTTTTTTATGATTTAATTGACTGATTGATAGTTTTATATATTGTGCTATGAGCCGGACTCCAGCAAATCCATAAGATCCTGTTTAGACAATCCCTGAAGTTTTTTTCCGTCAGTGGCAAGCAGATTCTGAGCCAGCTGTTTTTTCTTTTTCTGCAGCGTAAGAATTTTTTCCTCCACGGTATTGGAGCAGATCATCCTTACCGCAATTACATTTTTAGTCTGGCCTATACGGTAACTTCGGTCAATAGCCTGGTTTTCAGCTGCAGGATTCCACCATGGATCAACGAGATAAATATAATCTGCCTGGGTAAGATTGAGGCCAACACCTCCGGCCTTTAAGCTGATCAGAAATACCCGGATATCTTTATTTTTCTGGAAATTCGATACTTTATCCCCTCTGTCTTTCGTTTGGCCCGTTAAATATTCAAACCGGATGTTGTGGCGCTGCAGTTCTGTCTTTATGAGATCCAGCATGCCCACAAACTGTGAGAAAACAAGAATTTTATGATCTTTGGACTTTCCAAGGATCTGTTCCATCAGAATTTCGATTTTAACGGCATTTTCACCGGAATATCCCTCTTTCATCAGAACAGGGGAATTACAGATCTGTCTGAGTCTTGTAAGCCCCGTAAGAACGTGCATACTGTTCTTGTTCAGATCATCGTCATCATTGGCGGCAATAAACTCGCGAAGCTCTTTTTCATAAGCATCATAAATCTTGCGCTGTTCCGTATTCATCTCACAGTAGATGACCGTTTCTGTCTTCTCGGGAAGCTCTTTCGCCACCTGCTTTTTGGTTCTTCTGAGGATAAACGGCTTTATCTTTTGCTGAAGTTCCACGGCACGTTTGCCGTATTCAAACTTATCAATAGGAATTGCATAGATATCTTTAAAATATTGTTTGCTTCCCAATAATCCCGGACAGGCAAATGAAAGCTGGCTGTAAAGGTCAAAAGTGCTGTTTTCAACAGGTGTTCCGGTCAGCACAATCCTGTTTCTCGATTGAAGAAGTCTTGCTGCTTTATATCTTTCAGAATTTGGATTTTTAATCACTTGTGATTCATCCAGAAACACATAATTAAAATTAAAATTTTTCAAAAACTGAATGTCCGAAAGAAGCATTCCATAAGTGGTAAGGATTACTTCATAATCAGACATATGAGCCGTTGCTTTCGGCCGGTCTGCACCATAATGAAGCAATACTTTTATGGAAGGTGCAAACCTGCTGAGCTCTTCCTGCCAGTTGAAAAGCAGGGAAGTAGGAACCACAATCAGGTTGGTGGTATGACCCCGTTTTTCCCTTTGAGAAAGGATGAAAGCAATGATCTGAATGGTTTTTCCCAATCCCATATCATCTGCAAGGCAGCCTCCGAAGTTGAAACTGTCTAAAAAATTAAGCCAATTCAGACCGTCATGCTGATAATCCCTCAGTTCACCATTCAGTTCAGCGGGAACAGCCGTTTCCGGAATGTTTTTTACTTTTGAAAACTTTGTGGAATAGGAGGCAAGTTCTTCCTGAATCTCCCGGCTCAGCACTTCTTTTTCAAACAGTGAGGTCACCTCCGAAAAATTGATCTTCGGAATCTTTAAAAGGTCTTCATCAATTTCTCCTGCCTGGAAGTAAGCGGATATTTTTTCCATCCATTCCTCAGGGAGAATTCCCATGCTGCCATCATCCAGCTGAACAAATTTACTTTTATTCCGGATGGCACGGTGAAGCTGTTTCAATGAAGCTTCTTTAGGACCAAAGCTCACTTTTAATTTAGCATTAAACCAATCCAGCCCGCTTGTGATCTGGATATTGATTTTAGCGCGGTGAGGGTTTAATTTATTGTTTTTTAATTCATTAAAGCCAAGTATGATGATTCCTTCATTTCTCCAGGTTTCAAATGCATCAAGAAACCAGTTATTATTCAGGAACTTATCCCTGTGGAGATAAAAATACTGATAGCCGTCCATCTGTTCCTCAAAATCAGGATGCTGCTGCATCACTAAAGAAGTAAAGCGGGCTTCTGCCGGTTCGTTTCTTTCTATTTTAAACGGATTTCCATTCTGATCTGTATCGAAGAGCTGCTTCCTGGAATAGACAGGAACTTCTACATCACCGTATTTCATGACGGGTGTAATTCCTATATAGTTTTCCTGCTGACGGAGATAAATGACTTTTTCAATCTGATAGTTTTTATCTTCAAGCTGTACTTTGGTTGCGGGTTGTATATAGCTGTAATTAATGTGAATACGTTCCTCTAAATTAGAGAGGATATCCTTCATAAAAGCATCATATTTTGAAGAATGAACCAGTAAAATTTCATTATTAGCCTTAAAGAACCGGATGATTCTGAGCATGTCCGGATCGTCTACAAAGCTGAAAATGTTTCGGTTATAGACGAAATACTCATTTCTGAGAACAATATTTTTAAAAGGAATGGAAATGTCATTAAACAGCAATTCTCCGGTGATTTCAAAAAACGGATGTTTCTTAAATACAGATAATTGAACCTCTGCATCTAAAGTGTTTAATTCAACCTGAAAAAGTGATTTTGCCAACACCGTTTCTGCAATTTCCCGGTCGTGATAATAGACTTCCAGTTCCAGAGGATTCTGTACAATGAGCTTTAAAGCTTCCAGTTCTGATGGATTATAATCTTCATTGTAATTATTCTGGAAAGAATTAATGGCTGTATAAAATTTAATGTCTGCAGGTTTCTCGGCTTTCCAGATCAGCTGCATGGCATCTACAGGATTCACCGGATTTTTGAGCTTGCCTGTCTGCGTTATTTCTGCCTCCATCAGCGAAAACGTCATATGGTTGTAATAGCGGTGCTTCCCGATAACCAATATCTGCTTTTTACCTGTTTCCAGCATGGCCAGTTCATCCAGTTTAGAAGGAAGTTGGGGAAGAAGATTGCTTGTCAGCATTATATTGTCTACAGGAAACATTTCCTTGATTCTGGGATGGATTTCAATTTTACCATCATTGTATTCCAGTTCAAAATACTGATCCAGATTCTGTTCATTTTCTAGGCCATATCCTTTTGCTTTAGGAAGAAAAGTTTTTTTGCGGAGTACTTCATCAAAAAACAGCCGATAATTCTTATTCTCAATAATGCAGTGGATTATTTCTGCCTGATGAGAACAAAGCATATTCTTTTCATTGCCGCAGGTGCAGGAACAGAGCAGCGAGCTGTTTATTTTACTGATGGTAACTACCGGGAAATCCTGTAATGAGGATTGCTTAGTAAATATTCCTGTATTGTTTTCAATAGCAACGGGATAGATTTCACGGAAATCCCTGATTCCGATAAATGCACTGTCTGAAGTATGTTTCAGCAGGTCATACACGGAAAGTGTACTGATATTGATGTTGTCAAGAATATATTCTGCCATAAAAATAGATGGGGACAAACTTACAAAAAACAAATCTATTGAAGAATCCGTTTTGGCTACAGCTTACCCCATTTTGGCAACTCTGCGGTTTGTTTTAATGCAGAACTTTGTCCTGTAATTTTAAACCAAGAAAAATGAAAACAATTTTTATAACAGGTGCTTCTACAGGATTAGGAAAAGCAACTGCCCAATTATTTCAAAACAAAGGATGGAAAGTAATCGCTACGATGAGAAATCCTGAAGCAGCAGCTGATCTTGCGGCTTTGGAGAATGTAACCGTCCTTCCGCTGGATGTTACCAACCCGGAACAGATTAAGTCTGCTGTAAAGAAGGCACTGGAACTTGGAGACGTTGATGTGGTGTACAATAATGCAGGATATGGCTTAATAGGACCGTTGGAAGCGCTTTCTGATGATCAGATCGTAAAACAGCTGAACACGAATTTATTAGGGGTTATACGCGTTACACAGGCATTTATTCCTTATTTCAGAGAACAGAAAAAAGGGATGTTCATTTCTACAACGTCTATAGGAGGACTGGTAGCATTTCCATTGAGTTCTACTTATCACGCAACGAAGTGGGCGCTTGAAGGATGGAGTGAAAGCTTAGCTTTTGAGCTTAATACGTTGGGAATTGAGATTAAAACTGTGTCTCCTGGAGGAATCAAAACGGATTTTGTAAGCCGTTCTCTGGACTCAGCATCCAGCCCGGCGTATGAAGATATGACGAATTCTCTGTTTTCTAAAATGGAAGGGATGATGGAAGCTGCTTCTGCACCGGAACAGATTGCGGAAGTAGTGTACGAGGCTGCTACAGACGGCAAAAAACAGCTGAGATATGTGGCAGGTGAGGATGCTAAGGCCATCTACGCACAGCGTCTTGAATTAGGTGATGAAGCATTCAGAGAGCAGTTTGGAAAACAGTTTATATAATCAGGCTTTGAAAGGCAGTATAAAGTAAATCGCATTTGTACTGTCTTTTCCACCAAATAATTTATAATTTTATATCATGGAAAAGAAAGATAATATTCCTTTGAAAATTTCATCCATATCAGAACTGCACGACATGTTACAGCTGCCCAAGCCGCTTCATCCTCTGGTAAGTCTTGTGGATAATACGAAAATGAGCATCAAAAAAGATATGCTGAAGAGAAGCTTTATCCTGAATTTTTATAAGATCTCGTATAAATATTCCACGGTCGGGAAAATGGGCTATGGGCAGGGATATTATGATTTCAATGAAGGAGGAATGATGTTTACGGCACCCGGACAGGTTCTTTCCACCGATGAAAATGCAGAATACTGCGGGTATACTTTGCTGGTGCATCCGGATTTTATCAGAAGTTATCCTTTAGCCAGGAATATCAAAAACTTCGGCTTCTTTTCTTATGATACGAATGAAGCGCTGCACTTGTCTGATCAGGAAAAAACAACGATAACCGGACTGCTTGATAACATTGGAAATGAGCTGAATACAGCTATTGATGAAGTGAGCCAGGACGTTATTGTTTCTTATATTGATGTTCTTCTCAATTACAGCAACCGTTTTTATAAAAGACAGTTTATCACAAGAAAGGCGGTTAATAATGATGTACTGGCTAAAATGGATATGGTGCTGGAAAAGTATTTCAATGAGCAGGAAACACTGAATAAAGGGCTTCCTACGGTAGAATTTCTGGCTTCCACACTCAATCTGTCTCCCCATTATCTGAGTGATATGCTTCGTAACCTTACCGGATTGAATGCTCAACAGCATATTCACGAAAAACTGATTGAAAAAGCAAAAGAATATCTTACTACCACAGGTTTTTCAGTATCAGAAGTAGCGTATGCCCTGGGATTTGAACATCCACAGTCTTTCAATAAACTTTTTAAAAAGAAAACAGATAAGACGCCGCTGAGCTACAGGCAGTCTTTCAATTAATACAAGCACCCGGCATTTTAAGCCGGGTATTTTTTTGCTATTGGTCAAAATGTAGCATAAAAATGACAAAAATGAACTACATTTTAATAGCACAGCGTGTCTAAATTTGCAAAAAGAATTTTTATTCCCCTTTAATGATGAACGAGACCCAATCTTTTAATGCAAAAATGCCGACCGCCTGTTTTTTACTTTTCTTTGCCCATGGGATTGTTTTTTCCTCCTGGGCGAGCCGGATTCCCATCATTAAAACGGCTCTTTCCATTAATGAAGCACAATTGGGAACACTCTTGCTTTTGATGCCGATAGGGCAGCTTTCAACAATGGTTCTGGCTGGAAAACTGATCAGTATCTACGGAAGCAGCGGGATCATTAAAAGATGTTTTTTACTCTATCCTTTTTTTCTTCTCTTGATTGGTTTATCACCTTCTTACTGGACCTTAGGTGCTGTTCTGTTCTTTTTCGGCGTGTCCGGGAACCTGTGCAATATTGCCATTAATACGCAGGCGATAGAAATAGAATCTATAACGAAAAGAACGCTTTTGTCTTCCTATCACGGAGCGTGGTGTTTTGCAGGACTTACAGGAGCGGTAATCGGATTGCTGATGATTAATCTTCATGTAGGAACTTTTTATCATTTTGTTTTTATTTTCATTCTTGTAGGAATACTTTGGTTCTACAGTAAAAGAAATCTTACCAATATCATCCATAAAGCAGAACCTCAGACCCGGTCCATATTCAAAGCGGTGAATCCTACCTTATTTGGATTGGGGATTATAGGCTTCCTGAGTATGGCCATTGAAGGAGCGATGTTCGACTGGAGCGGGGTTTATTTTCAAACTATAGTTAAAGCACCTGAAAACCTTGTGATACTGGGGTATACAAGTTTTATCTTAATGATGACTTTAGGTCGTTTTATCGGGAATAAAATCATTGAGAAATATGGGAAAAAGATTGTTTTGCAATGTTGTGGACTATTGATGAGCAGCGGACTTTTTCTAAGCGTTTTCTTCCCGGAACTGTGGATCTGCATTATTGCCTTTATGATTATCGGCCTTGGAAGTTCCCTGAGTGTTCCGTCCGTGTACAGTACGGTAGGAAAGGTGAGTACGGTAGCGCCGAGTATTGCTTTGTCATTTGTTTCCAGTATTTCATTTTTGGGATTTCTAATGGGACCGCCACTTATCGGATATATTGCAGAAAGCTTTGATCTCAGATATTCCTATGGTCTTTTTGCCTGTTTTGGAATTTTACTGGCGATTATGGCAGGTCAGATGAAGGTTTTCAGAAAATAATACTACACTTTTTCAGAATATTTTGACATGTGTCTGGCAAATTTTGACATTTTCCGGTTCATTATTCCTTGTTAATCTTGCATTTTAAAATCTTTCTATCTTTATTAAAAAATTTCCTTTATGAAGCCAGTCTCAGGAATTGTAACCGAAGATGCCATTGATCATTCTTTTTCCATAAAAAGGCTGGAGGATGATATTCCTTATTCAGGAGACCTTGTAAGGCTTAATTATCATCATATTATAGTTATTGAAAATGGTAAGGGAGTTCTGAAGATAGACGAATTTTCTTTTGATATAAAGGATCATGAAATTTTCTTATTGGCTAAAGGTCAGATCTGCAGGTTTGAGAACGATGCTTCTGTCTGTGGATATCATATGTCTTTCGGCGACTGTTTCTGGGAAAGAGTGCCTTCCAGCGCCAGCAATTGCAAGGCTGTTCTGTTTAATAACGCTGCTGCAAACCAAAAGCTACTACCAGATGGGGTTGAAACAGAAGAATTTTTAAGGTTGTTTACAAACTTACTGACGGAATACAATGCCGATTCTTATACCAACCAGATGGATGTGCTGGCTGCCTATTTAAAAATCATAATGATCAAGCTGGCTAATATAAAAATGGTAAAAGAAGAAACCTTTGATACTCAGGATTATATTATTTACCGTAAATTTTTGGAGCTTTTGAGCAGTCAGTACCGCAGTCTTCATGCCGTGAATGACTATTCTGAGAGGTTGAATATAACACCAAGAAGGTTAAGTGAATTGTGTAAACGTTGTGCTAATAAAAGTGCCAAAGAAATCATCAACGGACAGATCATTGCAGAAGCCAAAAGACTTCTTCAGTTCAGTTCTTATTCTGTAAAAGACATTGCCTGTCAGCTTAATTTTGCTACATCGGAACAGTTCAGTCATTTCTTTAAAAAAAATACGGAAATATCTCCGGTACACTACCGCAGCAAATTCATTCATATCGGAATATAATCCTCTCTGAAATTTTGACATCTCATCGGTATTTATTGATATTCCGGGGCTTCAATAATCAGGATATCTTTGGATAAAATTATAAGATATGTCAGTAAAACGTATGAAAGAAGTGGCTGGAATCACCATTCCGGACAGTAAAATTGCAACTGAAGCCACAGAACTTCTGCTGGAACACGGAACAGAATTTATTTACAATCACTCCCTGCGTGTTTTCCTCTTTTCATCATTAAATGCCAAGCGCGGAAATAAAACTCATGATTCGGAATTATTGTATGTGGCATCTGTATTTCATGATCTGGGACTTGTCTCTCATTACAGCAGCCCTGATCTGAGGTTTGAGGTAGATGGAGCCAATGCAGCCAGAGACTTTCTGAAAGGTCATGGTATTGCTCAGGATAAACTTCAGCTGCTTTGGGATACTATTGCGCTTCACACCACTATTGGAATTGCAGAACACAAAGAAAATGAAGTCGCTTTAATGTATTCCGGTGTAGGATTGGACGTAATGGGAGAAGGATATGAAAACCTGAGTACGGAACATCGTGAAGAAATTATTAAAGCTTTTCCGAGGAATGACTTTAAAAAGAAGATTATTCCGGCTTTTTTCAGTGGTTTTGAGCATAAAACAGAAACTACTTTTGGGAATATAAAAGCAGATGTCTGTGCCTTCATGATTCCTAATTTTGAAAGGAAAAATTTCTGCCACTGTATTTTACATTCTCCGTGGTCTGAATAGGAAAAAGAATGGTATTGTTAAAACAACAGCCCTGATCATCAGCTAAATGATCGGGGCTTTTACAGACTGTTTACATCCAGTTTTCAATAAGATGAAGCCACAGCGCTTTTTCTTCATTTAATAGAAAAACAGCTGAAGACTGTCTCTTATTTGCAGTTTCTCCGGTCACCTGATTCTCAGTATAAGTGGCAAGACCATGATGATCAGAATACTGTACTTCTATATTTTCAACTTCAATATTGCGTTCCGGAAATTTTCCAAATACGGAAGGAAGCCAGTCTTCAAGCATAGATAATGTAACCGTATCTCCGTTTCCGTTAATCATCTTGAAATCCGTTGAAAATCCCGATAATAATTCTTTATAAAGACTTTCCTGATCTTCTGTTTTCCCCTGAAACCACTTTTCAATATTCCTGTGAAATCCTTCAATTTCACCAATGATCTTTTCTGTATTGTTCATATTTTAAATGTATATATTTTTTTAATTAAATTGATTTTTAATCAATACTCTTTCTTAATCTGCTTCCTGCCCATAATCCGGCCACCTGAAAAGCACCAATCATTCCAACAGCTACGGCAAATGCCTCTGTGAATCCCAGAATGGATATCAGATTAAAAAATAACGTACCAATAATAGCGCCTCCGGTGACGCTTCCTATCTGAATTCCTATGCTTACCAGCCCTGAAGCCTGTCCTGCTTTGTCCTTGGAAACCAAAGAAATAGCGGTTCGCATCATAACCGGCATAATAGTACCATGCCCAAATCCGGCTATAAACAGGGTAACATGAGTGATAAAAGAAGGTTTTTGCTTAAAATAAAAAGTTACTGCACCCGTTAAAAAACCCGTTATCAATAACCCCAATCCGCCGTAGATTATTTTTGAAGATTTCAAACGGATCCGTGAGGTAATCAGCGGTGCCATGAAGAAAGCCAGTCCGTAAGGAACAATAGCTAATCCTGTCTGCATAGAATCTTGATGAAGAAACTGCTGAAGATAATAAGGATAGCAAATGAATAATCCTGCAGTGAAATTGTAGAAGAAGATAATCATAAGGCTTAATGCAAATGGTTTTTGCTTCAGCAATGCCGGATCTATAAGGATCGGACGATTATTTTGAAGTTGTTTCGTCTCATATTGTAAAAATGAAATTAATAATAAAATTCCGGCAAAAAGAATTCCGAAGATCCACCACGCCCAGCGGAACTTCTGCCCGAAAATAAGTGGGCAGATGAGTAGAAGTAATGCCATGATTAATAACAATGATCCTATAAAATCTATTGCTGTTTGCCCTTTCTTATTACTGTTATCCATCGTAAAATGAATCCCCAGAATGCAGATAATTGTAATCGGTACATTCACAAGAAATACCATTTCCCAGGAAAAACGCCCCCAATGCATGCTTAGGAGAATTCCACCAAACAACTGCCCGATCACCGAAGCAAGACCAAATACTGAACTGAAAAGACTTACAGCTTTTGGCTGTTCCTGACTGCTGAAAAGATCTTTTATGGACGCTAATACCTGAGGAGCGAGCAATGAAGCACCAATCCCCTGAAACATTCTGAAAACAATCAGCCATGTAACATCAGGAGAAAAAGCACAGGCAAGTGATGAAAACAGGAACGTATATAACCCCGAAATAAAAACTTTTTTACGCCCATAAATATCTCCCAGACGTCCACCACAAACCACGAGCGCCGCATAAGTAAGTCCGTAGATGGCGATAACCATCTGAAGTTGATGATCACTGGCGCTGAATGCATTTTTAATTGATGGCAGCGCCATGTTGACAATAAAATAATCCAGGGGAGAAAGAAAAGCTCCGGCAATCAGAAAATTAAGTGCCTGCCAGCGTTTCGGATGTGCATTCATATTTTTTTATGCAAAATTACCCGCTTTGTGTTCTGTTAAAATTGTACTTTTGGAGGAAAATATGGTGTATTATGAAAGGATTGCCTCTTGAAGAGCTTGATGTAAGAGAATTGGACTTGAAAGGAGAGATTGTATTTAAAACAAAAAACTCCCTCTCATTCGTTTATATTGTCAAAGGGAATGGTACACTTGTGTATGATGGCCGCAGTATTAATTTTTCTGAGGGTAAGCTTTTCATTATTCCTCAACAGGAAGAGTACCGTTTTGAGAGTGAAACTGCTCAGTTTATCAGTATTCAGTGTCCGGTGGAGTTTATTGATAAGATCCGTTTGGAAGCAGACCGTATTGAGAGCTGTGAGAATTTATATAAGCTGCAATACATCAGCCATAATTATCATGCAAGGGCAGGCTGCATCTTCAGAAATACAAATGATGAACAATTTGCCAAAACCCTGATTCAGCAGATAGCGAATGAATTTAAAAATAAAGCGGAAGATTATCTTATTATCCGCAATTGTATGTCGATCCTTCTCAACCTGATTGCCAGAAATATCATTCAAAGTGAAACTTCAGACCTGCAGGAAAACCGAAAGGCTTTCTCCATCATGAAAATTATTGCTTATATTCAACAGCATATCAAAGATCGTGAGAAAACAGGAATTCAGGTTATTGCTGATCATTTTGGGATTTCCGGGAATTATTTCGGGGAATATTTTAAACAGCAGACGGGAATTTCCTATCAGGATTATCTGCTGGATTACAGACTGAAACTGGTTGAAACCTATTTGAAATACAGCAGTGTACGTTTAAGTGAAATTGCTTATGAACTTCAGTTCAGTGATGAAAGCCATCTTTCCAAACTTTTTAAGAAATATAGGGGAATGACACCTGGTGAATACAGAAAGAATTTCAAATAATTCTGGCATTCAGAAAACGAATTATAAAACCTGAAGCTCTTTAAATACCTCAATAATAGCTTCTATAAGCCCTTTATCTATATTCTTCTCCGAAGCAGCATCCGGCAGAAGAGCTCTTAAGTCTCCGTGATCATCACGCTCAATAACGACTTCAGTTCCGTCTACATCCACGTACAGTTTATATCCATAAGAGAACGTGGCAAGTTTTCCGTTGAAAAACAGTTCTTTACCCTTATACGTTACCGGTACTTCAAATTCTTCCATGCTTTAAATTTCAATTATAACTCGGCAAATGTCGGAAAATTTTAATTGATATCATCATGGAAACTGTAATGATAACGCCGGATAATGCAAATTATTAAAAATATTTATGGGCTAAAATCTGTATATTTATCCTTAGTTATGAAGTCATTCCAAAGCAGGAATGATCAATGAATTTGAATTAAGCTACTATGAAAAATACAATCACCATTTTCTGGTTCAGACGTGACCTGAGATTGGAAGACAATACCGGACTTTACCATGCTCTTCAGTCTGACGCTCCGGTAATGCCTATTTTTATATTTGATACCGATATTCTTGGAAAACTCGAGGATAAAGAGGACCGCAGGGTAGATTATATCCACCAGGCTTTGACGGATATTAATATTTCACTGAAGAAATACCATTCAAAACTTAATACCTATTTGGGTAAACCTATGGAAATATTCAGAAAATTGTCCAAAGAGTATACTATTAAAGGTGTTTTCTGCAACAGGGATTATGAACCACAGGCGATTGAGAGAGATAAGGAAATCTATTATTTTTTTAAAGAAAAGAATATCCCTTTTAAAGCCAGTAAAGATCAGGTGATTTTTGATAAAGATCAGATTGTTAAAAAGGACGGTTCGCCATATACGGTGTATACTCCATTTGCAAAGAAGTGGCGGGAAGCCTTAACTCCTGAACATTATAAAACCATTGAATCAGACTTTAAAAATCTCTTTCCTCAGGAATATTCTGAGATTGTGACTCTAAAGCAAATAGGTTTCAAAAAAACAGATTTTGATTTTAAAAAGCCGGTTTTGGTTGCTTCCATTATAGACGATTACGATAAATACCGTGATTTTCCTGCATTACAGCATACCACACAGCTCGGAATTGCGTTACGCTTTGGAACCATCAGTATCAGGAAATGTGTGGATTTTGCACTGAAGCATAATGCTGTCTGGCTTTCGGAACTGATCTGGCGTGAATTTTTTATGCAGATTTTATATCATTTTCCACAGGTGGTTCATCAATCTTTCAAAAAACAGTATGACAATATCCACTGGCGGAATAATGAAAAAGAGTTTAAACACTGGTGTGACGGAACTACAGGATATCCGATCGTAGATGCCGGAATGAGGGAACTGAATGAGACAGGCTATATGCATAACCGGGTAAGAATGATTGTCGCGAGTTTTTTATGTAAACATTTATTGATCGACTGGCGTTGGGGCGAGGCATATTTTGCCTTAAAACTGAATGATTATGATCTTTCTGCAAATAATGGAAACTGGCAGTGGGCCGCAGGTTCCGGCTGTGATGCAGCTCCTTATTTCAGGGTTTTTAATCCGACAGCTCAGGTTGAAAAATTTGATAAAGACTTATTGTATATCAAAAAATGGCTTCCGGAATGGAATACATCAGCATATCCGTCACCCATAGTGGAACATTCCTTTGCCCGTGAAAGAGCTTTATCCGAATATAAAAAAGCTTTGACATAAATAGCAGGCTAAGCAAAATGCCCGGTAACAAAATCGTCACCGGGCATCAACCAATTGATATTTAATATGAAAAGTTACTTACTGAAGTAACGGAATCATCAGATTGTTTTCAGATAGAGCTCCTGTAATTCCTGTGCGGTAAATGCTTTGGAAGGTAAGTTCTGTACAAGTTCTCCCTGTTTCATAATACCGATGTTGGTCGCAACACTTACCGCATTGAAGATGTCATGAGTTGCCATTAAAACAGTTCTGCCTTCTTTACCCAGCTGTCTTACAATTTCGGTAAATTCTGCTGTTGCTATAGGATCCAGTCCGCTGGTAGGCTCATCCAGGAGAAGTACTTTGGCATCTTTGGCCAGGGCGATCGCAATTCCTACTTTCTGGCGCATTCCTTTGGAATAACCTCCCAAAGCTTTTTGGTGTGCTGTTTCCTGCAGACCGGTACGCTTAAGTAAAGCAGACAGTTCATCTTTCTGATAATCAAATCCTGCAATTTTGGAGAAAAAATCAAGGTTTTCTATTCCCGTAAGATGAGGATACAAAAGAACCGTTTCAGGGATGTAAGCAAGATGCTTTTTAATTTTCTGAGGTTCCTTCTGAACCGAAATATCATTAATGAAAGCATCTCCGGAAGTCGCTTTAATGAGTCCGAGAAGAATATTGATCGTTGTACTTTTTCCTGCTCCGTTCTGTCCGAGCAGCGCAAAAATTTCGCCTTTCTTTACTTCCAGATTAAGGGAATGGAGTGCCGTAAAATCGTTATATTTTTTATGTAAGTTGACCGTTTTTAACATAGTTTTCTGTATTTGTATTGTGAAAGGATGATGAATAAAGCGATGAAGATGAAGTAAGGCAGAAACATTCTTACCCATTTAATAGATGAAGAAAATTTGAATACCTCTATGGTTTGCTGTGCCCAGTTGACAGATTCCGCATTCTTACCTGAGAAAATAAGAGGGTAGAATAACAGCCTTTTTTTCTCATGAAATTTCCTGAGCGCTGAAGCATACTGCAAATGATTATTCATATCAGATTTTGCTAAGTGGCTTTCCGTCAGCTGGGTATGTAGATTTGGCAGGAAATACCCTAAATAAGTTGCTGCCTGGTTCCGTTTCTGCATTTTTTCAGTGTACTGTTCAGATGATTTTGCAGATTCCAGGTCTCCCATATGCTGCATGGCATAATACCAGGTCCAGGTGAAAGCATCATTTTCTTCCACGGTGAAATTTCTGTATTGGGGATAGGCTTTGTAGAATTTTTCCATAGTAGGCTGTTTAGCCTCATCCCATTTGTTATGATAGCCTTCTCTCTGTTCCATTACTGCTTTAAGAGATTCATGAACAGGATAAAGTTTCTGTATCAGAATATTACTGCTCATCGGGATAATGAAATTGATGCCCACCCATACAATCAGAAGAATTAATGCATTCTGAGCTGATGATTTACGGAAAGAAACAATCCACCTGCACAAAGTAAACCAAAGCAGAATATACAGCCAGCCACAGATCACAAAGGCAATATAGTAGGAGTCTAACGGTATTTTTATCCAGACTGAGGCGATGATAATTAATACAACATAAACAATGGTTACAGCTAAAAGACGTATGAACATCTTATGATCCAGCAGCTTTTGTAAATTACCGCTTTGAACTGAAAGCAGTTTCCAGGTTCCCCTTTCTTCTTCCTCAGAAATCAGGTTATAACAGAATGCGACAATTACCAGTGGAAACAGGAAAACTATGACAAAACTAAAGTCGAAATTTCCAACTGCAGCATTAGCGGGATTATAAAAATCCCCATTATAGCGCTGTTCTTCCAGATTCCGGATGGTTACTCCCTGAATTGAAGGATTTAAATCTCGCATTCCGATATTTAAAGCTGCCAATCTTGGTGTTTCATTCACCAGGTTAAACTTAATATAATAAAGGACCAGTCCCAGATCATCCTTATGAAATTTTGTGTTTCTTTCAATACTTTCCTTCTGAAATGCTCCGCTTTTGGAGATGATATCTTCGTTCCTGTCCAGAAATTTTTTGCCTGTATAAATAGCCATAAGTCCGGCCATCAGTAAAAACAGGAGTGCAATGATGTACGACCTGTTACGGTAAAATTGGGTATATAAATAACGATTCATTTAGATGAGTTTTAATTTTCTTCCACTTATTTCGATGGCAATGATGCAGATAACCATCCATAAAACTAATGCAGCAGCAGATATCGGCTGTTGTTGTAAACTTTTCAGAACAGGAGTATACTGATACTGAAAGTCCGGGAACTTTTCCCAGTTGTGTTTGTCAATGACAGCTGGCGGTCCGCCGTTTTCCGGTTTAATATTGCTGATATGCTCAATCTGTAAATCATTTAAATGCTGCGCCATTTTATAGCGATACTCTTCTGCCTGTTTCTGAAACTCGTTATAGGAGAAGAAATCTGTTCCTGTTGCTATCATGGAAAAATTTTTAATGGCAATGGCGGGATTAATGAATCCTGAAATATCAGTCAGATTTTGCTGGTTATGGTAAATGTTCTGCAATTCTTTCTGATGCCTGATATAGATTTGTGAGCTTATTTTTTCCCCTTCCTTCATGACGAATCCACCATAGTTGAAAGGGAGTTCATTGGTTGTTTTTACCTGATACTTTGCCAGTAAAGAATCTTTGATCTTTTTAAAATGAGGATCATCAGGATTATGACTGTCCCCAGATTTTAAAATATCCTTTTCCAGGGTCGTTTCAAAAGCAATACGGGAAGGGGCCGGATATAAATTCTGTGCTGCAAACTGAATTCCTTTAGGCAAAACGATTATAAAAAGAAGCCAGAAACCAATCAGGCTGATCAATGCTGATGAGGTTCTTTTACTATTTGCAGAAATGACAACGGTTAATGAGCAGATAAAAAAGTAATAGATCATATAAGCAGGTAACAGAAGTGATAAGCGTACTATAATATCCGTCGAATCTGTGGTCTCAGACAGGAATGCAGCGATGAAAACAACAGGAATTACCGGAATCAGGAAGCATAATGAAAACAGCCAGAGTCCCAGGATTTTCCCCCAGATAATATCCCTACCGGAAGTTCCCTGTACACTGATGATTTTTAAAGTGGCATTTTCACGCTCCTGTACAATTAATCCAAATCCTGAAAAAAGGATAATCAAGGGCACAATACTCTGCAGAATAAAGGCACTGCTAAAGGCGCCGAATCTTACCAAAGTACCCGAACTTCCGGCTTCCGAAAGATTAGCGGTATTCTGTTTATGCGCTTCCAGGAATATCACATTTCCAAGATAATCATCCAGTCCGTTATCAAAAATATTCAAAGGATGCCCGATTCTGAAAACCAGATAGCCATAGTGAGCCATACGATGCGGATGCTTATCAGGTCTGTGCTCCCAGCTTTCCCGTACATCCTTCCGGTATTCTTTTATTTTGGAAAAGGAGTCCGTGTATTTTGTATATCCTATGCCAATACTTAGCATACAGAATAAAAGTACAGCAATAGTGGTGAGGAGATTTTGTTTTCCTTTAAACAAATCCTGCCAGGTTTTTCTCACCATCAGTTGTAAGTTAGAAATAGCCATAATTTAAAATTTATAAGTAGCAGTTAGTAAATAATTTCTCGGAGTTCCAGGAAACAGCCTTAAGTAGTTCTGAGCACCGATCCAGTAGACTTTGTTCGTGATATTATTCAGATTAAAAGAAAGCTGGATAGATTTTGCCGGAGTGTAATACAGTGCCGTATCGAATGTAGTATAAGCGGGAAGTTCAAAACTTCTTGTAAACCATGGAACTTTAGAGCTTTGATATAAAATTCCTGCACCGACTCCAAAGTCTTTTAGAAATTCAATAGTTGAAAAATTGTAGCGTGTCCAGATATTCACTGAATTTTTAGAAGTGTTTTCTTTCCTTTTTCCTACGAGATCACTGTTGGTATCATCCAGTATTTTAGCATCAATATAGCTGTAGCCTCCGTAGATATGCCATTGAGGAAGAATATGCCCTGAAAATTCAGCTTCAAATCCGCGGCTTCGGTCAGCTCCTCTTTGTACAAGTTCATCAGGTTCAGACGGGTTATTGGCATTGATGATCATATTTTTCTGGTTAATCTCATACACGGCAAGATTTATTGAAATCTTTCCCAAAAGCTGTGCTTTGATGCCCAGTTCTTTAAGATCAGAAGTTAAAGGTTTGAATCTGGCTGCCGATCCTGTAAGACTGGAGGTATTAGGCATCAGCGTTACGGTGTTGGATTGTGGTTGGTAGCCTGTTAAATAAGTTCCATAAACATTGATATGGTCCGTTAAGCTATAGGTAATCCCGAATCTGTAAAGAAGTTTGTTGTTGTTAAAAGACGTCTCATTCGTTTCTTTGAAATTGGTGATATCCTGAAACCATTCCTGACGAATTCCCGATAATATTGTAAACTTTTTCCAGGTAAAAAGATGCTGAATATATGCTGCATGAGTGGTAGTAAGGGCAGAAGGCAGAGCAGTGATCACATTAAGCGTATTAAAATCAGTGCCGTGATAATTGACCGCTCCCGGATTCAGGTCAAATGGTGTCACATTAGGCTTAGGGAGGATTGTTCCATTATAATTGACAGTCTGATAATCTGAAGCTTTTGCAGGATTATAAGTGGAAACCACAGATCCGTTTTTTAAAAGAAAACCTCTTGCTGCATTTTGCTGTCCTCCTTTGCGTTTTTCCCAGATCTGACTGTCATAGCCTATCAAAGCCTGATGCTGAACTGAACCGGTTTTGAATTTAAAATTAAAATAAGCATTGATATTATCTGTTGCCCAGTTTTGATTCCTTTGTACAAACTGCATCATGGCAAGGCTGGAAATTGGTTTGTTATCCACATCCGGGACAAAAGAATTGGTAGTTCTGTGCTCCTGCAGGTTTTCTCTCCAGTATTGTTTCATATAAGAAGCATTAAAGCTGATAGACTGATTGAAATGATGGGCAACGCTTCCCATTAAAATTAATTCCCTGGTTTTAAAAAAATCGTCTGGAGCTCCCAGATTCAAAGATCTTGGCGTACTGTACAAATCTGTTTTTCCAGCCACTGCCCCGAAAATCGGCTGTCCACGGTCTAAATTTCCATACAGATCATTGAAAATCATCTCTACATTCACGGATGTTTTTTCATTAGGAACAAAAGTGATAGAAGGAGAGATCAGAATACCACTGTTTTTAACATGATCCCTGAATGAATGAGCATTCTGATATGCTCCGTTAAAACGGTATAGTAAGGTTTTGCTCTTATTTAAAGGACCTGTGAGGTCCGTGGTGATACGGTGGGTATCAAAACTCCCCCCTGACAAACTGATTTCGTGACGGGGATTGGATAACGGTTTTTTCGTAACCATATTGATTGTTCCGCCGGGATCTACACTGGACATGGTAATACTGGCCGGACCTTTGAAAACTTCCACCCTTTCTATATTGGAAGTCATAGGTTGTAAAAAATAATATTGTCTTGTCCGCATTCCATTGATGATCTGGCCTTCTTCATTCTGGCTGATTCCACGGATGTTGTATTGATTATAATAGCTGGAAGGAGAAACACCGTTCACATTTTTCATAACATCTCCAAGCTGGAAAGCCTGGCGGTCATTAATCAGTTCCTTGGTAACGGTATTGAGCGTTAAAGGGAGATCTTTATTTTTCATCGCAATCTTAGTAGCGGCGAAAGAGTAGCCGGAAGTATAATCTTTAGACTTTCTTCCGATAACCTCAACAGTTTGAACCACTGTAGATAAGGAATCTTCAGAATGGGACTGAGCATACAGAAATGAAGAGACGGTGAGGAAACTTAAACTAAAAAGTTTCGCTGAGTTTGGGGAAATACAATGAATTATTCCCGAATAATTAAAATTACTGGTAATCATGAACAGGGATATACGGGCAGTAAAAATGCCCATTAATAAAAGGATATCTTTAATTGTGTGAAAACACAGGTATCCACGGAATCACAGTACAGACTAGGAAATCTGTAAACGAAAAATCAGGGCAGCATTGATTAAGCTACCGCGGAAAATAAGGCTGGGGGAGCTCTGGAGCTGAAAAAATCGAGAAGACAACGATAAGAAACGGCTTTTGGCTGTGGCATTTCGTTATCATTGGTAGTATCAATTGCAAAATTCAGATTTAAGGGTTCAGGGAGAAGAACATTAGCCATATGCATATGAAGGGCACACTGGCATTCGTCGTCCTGTGAAAAGGAAGGAATTTTCTCTTCTTTTGACCCCTTTTTATAGATTACTTTACTTTTGGTGTGTCTGGCATGATCAAGACATGTGGTTACCCCGCTGACATTTGAAACAAATATCAGAAGTAAAGAAAAAACAAAAAAGACTCTGAGAAATTTTTGCATAATAGAAAAGCAAATGTACAATTTAATTTGATAAAAATTGAATGATAAAGAAAAGTACGAGATATTTTCTTCTAAAAAGCAACAATAAATTCAGTTCTTACTATCATTTCATGGATCGGAAAATTTTCTTTTTGAGTTCGAAGCAATATGGGTAGATTACTGATATGAGATAAAGTAAATATAAAAAACTACGGTATTTCGTATGTTTTTGCAGATAGGTTTGTATTGTAAATATTTATTAGTCAGTTTGTTTTGCTTTGGCGCCTGGTTATTGATTCTGGAGTATTGTAAAAATAAGTACATTATGAATACTAAAGAATTCAGAACTTTTGATATGCCCTGGGAAAAGGGATATGGCTATGTGCAATCTGTTAAAAGCGGTGACACGGTGTGGATTTCCGGACAATTAGGCCACGATATGGAAGGGAATCTTGCAGAAGGAATGGACAATCAATTCAGGCAGACTTATCAGAATATAGGAAAGTTGCTGATTGAGTTTGGACTCAATGCCGGCCACGTCACAGAAGAAGTCATCTATGTCACGGATATGCAGGAAGGATTTGAAAGCAGAAAAGTTTTTGGAAAGGAATTTTATGGTGAGTCCTGCATCGTGGCCAGTACCATAGTGGGAGTGACTGCGCTGGCACTTCCAGGACAAAAAGTGGAAATTAAAATTACAGCCAAAGTTTAAAGATTTTTATAATAAACCTGTTTATACTTTTTAGCTGGCATATGATTGAAATCATATTCGGTGGTATCAACACTTAATTATATTTGGGCATTGAAAATTTCATATTTCTGACAAATTACAGTATGACCTCCCATTGATTCGGGAGGTTTTTTTGTGGGATAATTAAATAAATAATCTTTGCGCAGATCGGTAGCTATACTTACAAAGTACAGAATTTTTTTTATGACCATAATCATAACTCTATTAATAGAGATTTATTAATTTTGAAATGTTAATCAAATTTTTTTTTATAAGTTTTTTATCCTTGGAGAAATCCGGGGATTTTTCTTTTAAATTATAGCCTCACGTGGAATAAAAAATAGGCAGATCAAAACATTGTACTATTCAACAACACACCTCAGGGATCAAACAAAACGGAGAAATTTACAAACAAAATCTACACGACTGCAATTTTATACCTACAGAATTGCTTTGTTACTTCCTTAATGATCATTGTACATTTGCACATAATAAAAAGTACTGATGAAAATTCATCACCTCCTTTGAAAGCGGTTACATAATTTAACATTAATAAACGTCCATATATTAATAAAGAAATAACATATTTCATGTTATATTGATTTGATTTTATCCCCGGAGAGATCCGGGGATTTTTATGATAATACATTAAATTCTGATGTATAAAGGGCATTACTTTTCTCATTCATGTAGAATTTATTATTCTAAATAAGTTGATAAGAAGCACTATTAAAATCTACACTGTCATAATTTATATCTACAGAATTGCTTCGTGACTACAGTAATCATCATTGTAGATTTGCCCCATAATAAAAGGTACCTTATCAAAACGATCGTTCATTAATTTATATCTCAACTAAAATTATTACAGAATGAAAAAAACTTATTTTCTACTTCTTTTAGCATTTTCAGGGTTAAGCTTCGGGCAAACGAACCATACCTGTTCTACTGCCAGAGAGGTCTCCCAATTCCCCTATACGTTTGATCAGACAGATGGAATAACATCTCCAGCTGATGGCTTGAAAAATACTTGTCCGGATACAATGAATGATGGTCTTTGGTATTCCTTTAAAGGTGATGGGAGTTATATCAGTATTAAAGCTACTACTACATCTGATTGGGATCATCAGATAGGAGTATATACAGGAGATTGTACTGATCTTATATGTGGGGCAACAGTAGATGAAAAAGGGTACGGTATAGGAAATGCTGAAACACTTACCATTTCCACTTTACCGGGAACGACCTACTATGTAAATGTTGGTCAGAGTTCTGGTAGTGACCTTCCAGAGGGGAATTTCAAAATAGAAATAAGCAAGATCAACGTATCTCTTATACCCTCTAATGATAAGTGTTCAACAGCCAAACAAGTTCCTCAATTGCCATATGCATGGATTCAGATCGATGGTGTTGACGCTACCAATGATGGCTTGATAACGACTTGTTCAGATGGAATGAATGATGGTCTTTGGTATTCTTTTACAGGAGACGGAAAGAATACAACCATTAAAGCTATTACTCTTTCTGAGTGGGATCATCAAATAGGAGTATATACCGGAAATTGTAATGATCTTGTATGTGTAGAAACAGTAGATAATGAAATACAATCTGGTATAGGAAAAGTTGAAACACTTACCATTTCCACTGTACCGGGAACTAAATATTATATAAATGTTGGCCAGAATGAAGGTAATACTGATGCAAAAGAGGGAAATTTCATTATTGAGATCACTACAGAAGCTTCACTGGCTACTAATGAAATTTCTGGTTCAAAAGCTGGCAGCCTTATTAAATTATATCCCAATCCTTTCATAGATGCATTACATATTTCAGATAGTACTAAAGTAAGGTCAATTTCGATCCTTGATATTTCAGGGAAGCTGATCAAAACTATAGATAAACCCAATGCTGTTCTTTATTTAGAAGATCTGAAACAAGGAGGATATTTCATTACTTTGCACCAGAAAGATGGCTCTAAACAAACGCTGAAAGTGATTAAGAAATAATCAGCGTATAGTATCAATAGCCCTTATACAAAATGTATTAAATTGATGAACAAAGTTGAAAACTTTGTCTATTCATAAAAAGCAACTCATCTCATATTTGAGTTTTCATGGTTATTAGTTTTTTTATCCCCGGTTAGTCCGGGGGTTTTTCTTTTTATGACTTAGGGTAAAAATCAAATGGATGACCATACAATATTCAAGCGGCTGTAGACACAGATCCTGTGAATATACTAGATCCAAATTTTCTACTTTCACCTTATGATACTTTGTTAAAAAACGGTCAGATGAAGTCTGGAAAAGCAATTGACTCTGATGTAACAGTTTTGAGATGATAATTGTCTTCATTATATAGTTAAAATAATATAACCATCCTTACACAGGCTGGAAAATATTGAGTTAAGTAAAATGGAAAACGTTTTAACAGAAACTAATATGAAGCCTTTAGCCAGCATCTTAACCATTAGATACTAATGATTACAGAAAGATTTATTAATTCTCTAACAATAACCTCATGAAAGTATATACATTTATTCTGATTCTATTGATTTTTCTTCCGATACCCGCCGTACAGGCTCAACAAACAGTATGGGGTAGTCAGCAGGAAAAGGGAAGTCTGTACATTATTCAGGATAGTGTAATGATCCGTACAAAGAATGGAGAGGAGATTTCTGCAATGGTGGTAAGTAAAAAAGATGACCATACTCCACGACCTGTCATATTACAATTCACAATCTATGTTCGGGATCAGGGACGCGATATGCAGTCGCTTAAAGAAGCTGCAGATAGAGGTTATGTAGGTGTTATGGCGTATACAAGAGGAAAGCGCTTCAGCAAATCTGAAATTTATCCGTATGAAACTGATGGAAAAGATGCCTATGATGTCATTGACTGGATCAGCAGACAGCCATAGTGTAATGGCAAAGTAGGAATGTATGGAGGAAGCTACAATGGCTTCACACAATGGGCAGCAGCAAAAAATCTTCATCCTGCACTGAAAACGATTGTTCCTTACGTTGCCAATCGTCCGGGAATGGGACTTCCCATGGAAAATAATATTTTTATCAATCCCAATTACGAATGGTCTTTTTACGTAAGCAATAATAAATATCTGGATAATAAAACGGGGGATGACAGGAAGAGGTTCCGTGATATGATGTTCAGATGGTGGGAAACCGGAGTGGCCTACAATAAAATGGACAGTATTGATGGTACACCAAACCGACTTTTTCAGCGTTGGATAAGTCATCCTGTCTTTGATTCTTATTGGCAGAATATGGCTCCATATAAAGAAGATTTTGCAAGGATTACTATTCCCGTATTGGCATTTGACGGTTATTATAATGATTCTCAGAATTCAGGAATTTATTATCTGCGCGAGCTCAATAAATACAGCCCTCACACTCCGGCTTATCTGGTGATTGGGCCTTATGGTCACTTTGGAACACAAATGGGGGGACAGGAAGTTATCAATGGATATACAGTCAGTAAAAATGCTTTATTCCCTATCAAGGAATACACATATCAGTGGCTGGATTATATTCTGAAAGGTACAGAAAAACCGGCTTTTCTGAAAGATAAAATCAATTATCAGGTCATGGGAACAGATGAATGGCGAAGTGCAGCTTCACTGGAGGCTATGCATAACACTTATTTGAAATTCTATCTAAGTTCGTATAAAGTCAGCAATAATGAGTATTTGCTAAGACGAAATAAGCCTGAACCCAATCAGTTTTTGATTCAGAAAATAGATTTTGCAGATCGTACAATCAATAATAATGATTATTATCCTGATCCTGTTATTCGGGAAAGTGTATCCGATAACGGCTATATTTTCATGAGTGACCCTCTGGATGCTATGATTGTGAACGGATCATTTTTAGGAAATATAAAACTGAGTATCAACAAAAAAGATGTAGATCTGGGAGTTACCCTTTATGAACTCACACCTGAAGGCCAATATTTTCATCTTTCCTATTATATCGGTCGTGCGAGCTATAGCAAAGACAATACTAAAAGAAAATTGTTGACCCCAGGTAAAAAAGAAACCATCATATTTGAAAATACCCACCTGATCAGCAAACAGCTGCAGAAAGGAAGCCGATTGGTAGTGGTGCTGAATGTCAACAAAAATCCTTTCTCAGAACTGAACTATGGAAGCGGAAAAACAGTAACCACGGAAACCATTGCCGATGCAAAAGAACCCTTGATTGTCCAATGGTTTAATGATAGTTTTGTTGAGGTTCCTGTTTTAAAATAACCAATATTTCCATATGATTAAGACTATTATAAATGATGATGAGAAATTTTTAAAAATTCTACATGGGCTAAATACACAATTTTATCATAAGGTCGTCACCACAAAACAAATTGAAAATTATATCAATAGTCAGTCAGGACTAGATTTTAATGCTGTGTTTGATCAGTATCTGAGAACTACCCAAATTCCAGTACTGGAATATTTTATAAAAGACCATCAATTGCAGTATCGATTTACAAATTGTATTCATAATTTTTCAATGCCAATGAAGATTATCGGTATTGAAGACTGGTTTTCACCAAGTACTTCCTGGCAGTCATATGATTTGGGAAATACATTTATTGATCAAGTTGATATTGATCCTGATTTCTATATAAAAAAGTTGAAAGTAAAAGAATAACTTTTAAAGTTGTAATATAGCTGTAGAGATTTAATCAGGTGGTAATTTTAAAACAGCGGTCCCGGCTGTATATATACGAAAAAGTGTTAATTTTTTTTAATCGAATGATTATTCGTTTATATTTGCAGAGTGAGATTAAAAGATGACAAAAAAGAACTGATCATTCGCCGGGAGGCCATAAAGATGATCGTGGAAAATGGCTTTGATGGGTTTAGTATGCAGAAACTGGCAAAAAAGGCTGCCATATCTCCATCTACCATTTATGTTTATTTTAAAAACCGTGAAGATCTGGTGAATCAGCTCTATATTGAGGTACATAATAAATTTGAAAGGGAAGCATTGATCGGGTTTGATGCTCAGTTAAAGTTTAAAGAAGGATTGTGGCTTCAATGGAAAAACCGACTTGAAAATATCCTACAAAATCCTTTGGAATACCGTTTCCATGAACAATTCAGGAATTCGCCACTAATCAATACAAAGGGCATGCAGCAAACTGTTTTCAGGAAAATAATGAGTGACTTTGTTAAAAACGCTGTGATGCGTAAAGAGATACCGGAGTTACCAGTTGAAGTGTTTTGGACTGTCGCTTATGGACCTTTTTATACACTCATCAAATTCCATCTTGATAAAGCTACGATGTCTGGTAAGCCATTTTCATTAACTGCCCAAAATTTACGGCAAACTTTCGAGCTGGTCGCAAAAGCGTTACAAACATAAAAATTTTAATTTTTAATCGAATGAATGTTCGATAATATATAACCATTTAAATTGATACTATGACAATTAATCACTTAAACCTCGTCGTTACCGATGTACGTAAATCGGTTCTTTTTTTTGAGAAATATTTTGAGTTCACTTGTGAGCTTATAAAAGGAGAACACATAATTGCTATATTAAGCAATAAAGAAAATTTTACCCTCGTCCTGATGAACAGTAAAAATGAAGATACCACCTATCCCAAAGACTTCCATATAGGTTTTATTCTAAATCACCTGGATGAGGTTGATGATCTGTATCAAAAATTGATTAAAGATGGTATAGCAATACAGCAGTCACCCAGAAAAATTAGGAACAGCTATGCTTTCTACTTCTGGTTCGAAAATATATTCATTGAAGTAGGGCATTACCTTTCCTGGATGTAAGCAGCTGGAATAGAATATTTTTAATTGTTCTTTGTATTAGAAACCTGAATTTGAGTCCTAAAGGATTGCTTGGAGAAAAATACTAAGAATACCATTCAAAATAAGCTTTTGTAAAGTTGGTAAATCCATCTTTAAGCAACTTTAATTGAACTTCATTTTCAATATCTGCTGACAAATTTTTAAATTAATTTGATAATATTACAAAATGACCTATTTTTAGTATTTTATTACAAAAATACTATTCAATGCCGAAAAAAATTATAAGAAATCTTCAAATAGGAGTAGTTATTTCTTTGATACTTCTGATTGCTAGTTCTATAGCATCTTATATAAGCATACATAAGCAGATGGAGAATAGAGAAAACTTATTAAAAAGTAAGGAATCTATTAGCCTGGCAAAAGATATCTTAAATACTCTTTTAGATGCTGAAACGGGTAATCGGGGATATCAGCTTACCGGACAGGAAAATTTTCTTGAGCCTTTCAATGAAAGCAGGAATGAATATCCGCAGTTTGTTTCTCACAAAGATAGACTTAATCTTAGAGATAAAGATCAGATTAATGTCCTAAATGAATTGCTGTATACTTCAGAAATGTTGATGAAAGAATATGCCTTGCTTATTGAGAACCGTAAAAAAGGAATAGTAGTGAGTCCGGAAGAACTTGTACAAAACAAGAAGGCTATGGACAGATGCCGCATGCTCGTTCAGAAATTTGTACAACAGGAGGAAGTTCAACTTGCCATAAAAAACGAAGATCTGGACAAATCTTCCAATTGGACTGTTTTGTTTATTATCTTTTCTGCCATTGCTGCCATTGGTGTAACCGTTTTTGTTTATATACAACTAAAATCTGACCTTATCCGGCGTGGTAAGTTAGAAAACGATCTGTTTTATACCAAGGAAATGCTTGAGGAAACAGGCTCAGTAGCCCAGGTAGGAGGTTGGGAAGCCAATATGAAGACCAGAAAGCTCTTCTGGTCTCAAAGTACAAGGGAAATCCACAAAGTAGAAAATAATTTCCAGCCTACTTTTGAAAATGCTTTTGAATTTTACAGAGGAAAGAGTAGTGAGAGAATAAAATATCTTTTTAACAGGGCAATACAACAAGGAATTCCTTTTGATGAGGAGCTTCAGCTTTTGCGTAATGATGGCGCTACGATCTGGGTAAGAGTAAAAGGTATTCCTGAATTTGAAGATGATACCTGTAAAAGGGTTTTCGGAATCATTCAGGATATTGATGCCTTCAAAAAAATGTTTCTTGAGGTTACCCGGAAAGAGGCTATAATGAAGTCTTTTGCCACTGATGTTCCTGTTCCTTTGGCGATGTTTGATAAAGACCTTAACTATATTGCTGTAAGCAGCAGATGGAGAGAGGAATTTAATATGAATAATGTAGATCTTATCGGTAATAATCTTTTCACAATATCACCGAATATTCCCAAAGAACGAAATGATATCTATAACAATGCGCTGTTGGGAAAAACATACATCAACAGTGACTTTATGTTAAAGGTGGAAGGAAAAGAAGAAATTCAGCATTACGACCTTAAAGTCGGACCTTGGTATCTTACAAAAGATGAAGTAGGGGGCGTAATTATTTCCATCCAGAATATTACAAATGCTGTAAAGATAACTGAAGAGCTGAAAAATGCCAAAGAAACAGCAGATATAGCCAGCAAAGCAAAATCCGAATTTCTTGCTAATATGAGTCATGAGATCAGAACTCCTTTAAACGGAGTTATTGGATTTTCAGATCTTCTCCTCACAACACCACTGAATGAAACACAGAAGCAATATCTGAATTACATCAATGAGTCAGGAGAAAATCTTCTGAGCATCATCAATGATATATTGGATTTTTCTAAAATAGAATCCGGAAAAATGGAGCTTTTGATTGAAAAATGTGATGTTTATGATATGTTGAGTCAGGTAATCAATGTTATTATTTATCAGTCCCAGAAAAAAAACATCGAACTTCTTCTCAATATTGAACCGGGTCTTCCAAAAATACTTTTTACCGATGAAGCAAGGTTAAAACAGATCTTGATTAATCTTTTGGGGAATGCTGTAAAATTTACAGAAAAGGGTGAGATCGAGCTAAAAGTAGAGAAATTACGCATGGATGATAACATCATTGCTTTGCGCTTCTCGGTAAGGGATACAGGGATCGGTATTCCTGTTGAGAAACAGAAATACATTTTTAATGCCTTTACTCAGGAAAACAGTTCCATCAGTAAACGATATGGTGGCACGGGTCTGGGGCTTACGATCTCGAACAATATCCTGGGATATATGGGAAGCCATTTGTCACTGAGCAGTACAATGGAAAAAGGTTCTGTATTTTTCTTTGATATTGAGATTCCTTACGAGATCCCTCAATTGAAAGAGGAGGAGGAAATAACTATTAAGACGGCCCTGGTGGTTGATGATAATGAAACCAACAGGATCATTCTTGAGCACATGCTTACCTATAAAAATATCAAGTCTACCTTAGCTTCCAATGGGATGGAAGCTTTAGAGATCCTGTTGAAAGGAGAGCGGTTTGATGTGATCCTGATGGATTATCATATGCCTGTTATGTCCGGATTGGAAACAATAGATAAAATAACAGGGTTGTTCAATCAGCGAAATGAGACTTCTCCGTTTATAGTTCTTTCTTCTTCCTCTGAAGAGCTGGGCATACTTAGTTCAGTCAGGAAAATAGAAAATGCACATTTACTGTTGAAACCCATCAAATCACATGATCTATACAAAACTTTAAAAAAGGTAGACCAAAGTAATAAAGTAGAAATTACGAAGGATCAGTCTGAGAAAGTTTCGCCTGTATTTGCCTCAGAATTAGAAGTGCTTTTGGTTGATGATAACGTCGTGAATATGGTCCTGAATAACAGAATAATGAAATCTCTTGCTCCCGGTATCCATCTAACGGAAGCAGTCAATGGGCTGCAGGCTTTGGAAGAATGCAGGAAAAAACAGTTTTCCATTATCATGATGGACGTACAGATGCCGATAATGAGCGGTATTGAGGCAACACAAAATATTAGAATGCTGCCGGGATATGAACATGTCCCTATCATAGGCGTTACAGCTGGAAATGTGCTGGGTGAAAAAGAAAAGTGCATTGAAGCCGGAATGAATGATTTTCTTCCCAAACCTATAAGGCAGGCGGATCTTCTTGAAGTACTTAAAAAATATATTAGCATTTAAAATTTATGAAAATATAGGGCTCGGTTTCTTTTGTTAATTACGTGACAATATATTTTGAATATAGTCATAATATTATTTTATTAATAAAAAGTAACTAACCATGAATTTTTATGATCTGCGTCATAAGAAAGTATTAACTATTTCACCATATTTGGAATAATAAAACTATCCATGAAATAAGGACAACATAAAAACTTGTTAAACTAAAAATTACCAAAGATTATGATAGACTTATTTTCACTAAAAGGCAAGAGGAAAGACATTGTCATAATGTACTTTAAAAAAAAGATGTATAGACTGATTGATAAAGGCAGATGGATTACAGTTATGATCTACAAATGGTACAAAACGATGACCATATCCTGTTTGGTTTCCAATGATCTGGTATCTTTAATTATTGTCAGAACACGGATTACGCCATTTTACGAAAAGTATACAGTACTATAGACTCTTATTGATTTACTGATTCTTACTTGGGATAACCCTTGGATAACACAAAATTAGTGTTATCCCGATGAACCGTATCCCTGAACATCCACTGTAACAATACCAAAACACCAAAATCTTTTAATATGAAAACGCAAACAATTTCTTTTACAGGAAAACTTTTTATGATGTTAATGGCTTTCCTTACTGTATTTTCAGTTAGTGGGCAGGTTGGGATCAATACAACAACTCCTCACCCCAGCTCTATTTTAGATCTTAATTCCACAACCCGCGGGCTTCTGCCTCCCCGTCTGACAACATCGCAGAGGATTGCTATTGTTTCGCCTGCGGATGGACTAGTCGTGTACGATACTACCCTCAAATTGCTTTATTATTATGCCGCCAATACGGCAGCGTGGTATCCTGTAGGAAGTAATACCTCCGACAGATTAAACTTTAAACTCATAAAGTCTACTGATGTTTTAGCCACGGTGCTCGCAGCGGAGCTAAGTGCAGGAGGAGGAGCAAAGTACCTTTTGAATGCTGATACATTATATGAAATTAATGGACAGGTAGTTTTTGACAAACCGATAGAGCTTAATAATGCTTATGTACATGGGCTTGATACCAATAATGATATTATTGTCAGGACCACCGGAAATATTTTCGAAGGATCTACAGGTGGAAGTATTAAGAGTGTTACCCTTAGTGCAGCATCGGGAAGTGTTTTTAATATATCAGGTACTGCTACCCAGAACCTTATTTTCAGAGATAGTGTAGTAGCAAACTCGAGCAGTGTGGGAACCATTTCCGGGCTTGGACTGGTGTTTCTCAGTATTATCCAGTTTGTTGGAAACAGCAATGGTATTACCTATAATAATATCGGGCAGCTTCTGCTCAGCAATATGGGATGGGCGGCTAATAATTCAGGTACCTATGAAAAGCTTACGGGAACCTTTACATCGGTTGAAAAACAGGGAGGATTCAGCCAGGTCAATGGCTCAGCCATCGGTTTTGATGTTTCTACAAGCGGGCTAACCATTACAGGAGATGCGGTGATAGAATCCGTTGTATTTACAGGAACCAATACAGCAGGGTATGTTAAGCCTTATACTACAGGAACGTATTCCGGATATAATTTTAATAACAGCTGGACGGTAAGAGCCGCAGGACTTCCTACTGAAGCGGATACCAATGCAGTCGGAGATTTTTCAGTAGATTATACAGTGGGGACGGGAATAGGTGTGAGTTTTAACAGTTCTAATCCCAGCAATATTGTAAAAATCGGTACTGCTTCATCTATTTCTACTTCTTCAAATCTTTTCAGATTTACTACGGATGGAGTTCCTAACAGACTAAAGTACGTCGGGAAAAAGAAAAGAATTTTCCAAGTAACGGGTTCTGTGTCATTCCAGGTGCCCGCTGCCGGAACTTATATCATCTATATCGCAAAAAACGGAACTGCAATCAGCCAGTATAAAGTATATGGACGAGGAGCTGCTATAAATGATATTGTGGTAGTGCCTATCAACGGTACAACCGAATTATCCACCAATGATTATATTGAAATATTTGCACAACGTTATACAGGGATAATAGGGGATATCGTAGTACCTAATATGACAATAACAATTAAATAATTGTATTATTTTCTGAACTCAATTATACACACCATTTAGAGGGTTAAAAATATAACCGCGCGGTTAAAAATGTAATTCTTTTTGTGTGGTTCAGTACAACCGATATAAAAAAATGTTTTTTTATATCGGTTTTGACATGTAAAAGTAATTGAATTCCAATTACTTTTTGTTTACATTTCGGGATCTTCCCTGCAGGTTATGCGCACTGTCTGAAACTGCAGCGTTGATATTGCCCGTACCATTACCTGTATTATTATTACTGGTTTTTCTTCCTCCGACGTGAGTCTTTGTATTAATACTGTCATTGCTTGTTTTAATACTTTGAGTATCCCCAGCTGTTGAAACTGCAGTATCTGAGTAATTCTTCTGAGGGTAGGCGGAGTCGTTAGCAGAGACATTATTTGTTGTATCCTTTTTTTTACATGCCGAAATAATGAAACCTGCTGCTGCTATTGATAAAAATAATTTTTTCATAATATATTGTATGGGTGTATGGGTTGAAAATCAAATTTCGAAATTTAACTTTAGGAATGATATGAGCAAGATCATAATAGTACAGATCTTAAAGATGGATTTGAACCGATAATAAAAAGACATTCATATTTATAGATAGTATAAGCAGATGCTGACAACTCAAAGATATGTATTGTGTAAAAGTCAGACATGTTCTGGAAAGATGGTTAAAATGCCATTAGTTATTTTGTATAATAAACAGACAGCAGGGTTGTGACGGCCAGCTTTAGTAGCCTCACCAGGAATCGAACCTGGATCTAAAGTTTAGGAAACTTCTATTCTATCCATTGAACTATGAGGCCTGGGTTTGAATCATAAAAATACAAATTATTTAATAATCAGCAATAATACAGGAATGGCGATCGGGGAAAGGATACTTGTATTTTTTGTGCTTTTTGAGAAAGAAAAATTATTTGAAAATTATTTAAAAAGGGTATATGGATAAAAGAATCTGCCCTTTAGAGGCAGATCCAGTAGATAAATACATCTCATTTTTTTAATTAGACAACAATAAAAAGCACAGCCGACAATGCTGTGCTTAAATTTTTATTTCAAATTTAATTGCAATTTCAAGAGTAGTAAGAAAAGCAAATAAAGTTTCCACTTCGATGTTTATTACATAGTAAATGTAGTAATAATTTTAATACGAAATATGAATTTAATGTTAAAATTCACAAGTTATCCACATTTTTTTGTGGATAAGTCTGGGGTTAATTTAAAATCCAGGTTTTTGCCGTCTCAATATCCATGTCCTGACCCTCTTGGGATTCTACCGGAACGTCCGGATCAATTTTCCCATAGTAGACTTTCCCATTTCGGTCCATCTCATAAGAAGAAGCCAGGGCAAAGCTTTTACCATCACTTAATGGATAAATACTGTTGGCAGAAGTGTATCCTGCCGATGGTTTCCCAAAGAGTTTTACATTGCTTTTTCCAATAAATGCAATTGTTGTAGCTTCTCCGGAACTTGCCGTATTCGGGCCTATCAGAACGGCAATTTTAGCCTGTCCGCTTTTAAGGCTATAAGGTTCTGCAATTTTGTTATCACCAAACTTTCTGTCCTTATAAATCCATGGAGATTTTTGGTCTTTATAAACAAAATACCCCAATGTTCCTTCTCCAATCAGGCTTCCGAGACCTCCGATCATAGGATACATATTTCCTCCTGTATTCCCTCTCAGGTCTACAATCCAGCCTTTAATTGTATTTTCAGAGTCCAGCTTTTTAATCATATTGTGGATCTGTAAGGCAAAATCATTTCCAACCTCTTTGTTTAAGGATCCAAAACCGGGAACTGAAATATAGCCAATATTCTGGTCTATCAGTCTTGAATCGGGTTTTGTCTCAATGGTATTGCTTTTCTTTTGCTTTTCTGAACGTTCTTTACCGGAAATAAATGAATGATTATCACCAGCCTGCCTTAGATTTTGCAAAATATACCGTAATGCCGGGGTAGTATCATCAATGGTTTTCATGCCTTTTGAAAGATACTGAAGATTGGTGTCAATATTTTGCCAGTCTAATTTATCTGAAAAGATCGAATTCTTTTTTACAATATTTTTAAAGTCCTGAATATATTTTGCAGATGCTTTTGAAGGCTCTTCATTTGAAAATGGAATTGTATTCATTTCAAAATGGTCAAACCAAACAGTTCCGTTTCCTGAGAATACACCTCCGAGAAGAAGACTCTTTACATTTTTATCAACAGTGAAAACCAAAGAATATTTTGTCCAGTCTTTATTGACGGCTATAGCATTTTGCTGTGATTCTGAATTTCCAAAGTCAATCATTTCTCCATTTTCATCCTTAACCTGAGTCCATAGATTAATTTTTCCCTTCGTATTTTCAGATTTTACATAAGTACTGATTTCTATTTTTTGTAATTTCTGAATATCAAGAGGAACCTTTTGAGAAAAAGACTGAAAGTTTTTGGCATTATCAGCCTTTCCTGTAAGCTGCATGGAGGCTTTCCCTCCGAAATATTGTGTGTAATCTATTTTCCCTTCGTATGAATCTGCTTTTTTTACATTCCACAGGTTAGGTAATCCATCGGTCATGTTTTCAAAACCGGCATTTTGTATCTGAGCATCCACTGAGCAGAACAGAAATGCTGCTATAATCGTGAAGGACAATTTTTTCATAGTTATTAATTTTGGCTAAAATAAAAAACTTGCCAACAAATATATGCTCCATTAACAAAATTTTAGTAATGCTTTAGAAGGATTAACAGTTTATCATTAAAAAGGCCTTGGAGAAAGTAAGGTCTGATTCTACTTTATGAATTGTTTTTACGTAACAGAATAAAAGAATGATCTTAGCTCATCTGCAAATATATGAGGTAATTCCAATGCAGCAAAGTGACCGCCTTCATTCATCTTTTTAAAGCTGGTTACGTTAACAAAACGCTCTGCCCATTCTTTTGGAAACTGAGCTTCGCGGGGAAATACAAGCACTCCTGCAGGAACATTGGTTTTTTGATGGGCCTGTGCACCGCTCCATAAAGCAGCTGCATCTTCTTTGTACATTCTCGCAGAAGATCCTATAGTCTGAGTAACCCAGTAGATCATAATATTGGTCAACAATTCATCTTTTCCTCCGAATGCCGTTTCAATCAGTTCCGGAGGAGCTCCTGCATTGGTAAAGCTTATGATCCAGCCTGCAAGACCAATAGGAGAGTCATTAAGGCCATAGGCCAGAGATTGTGGTTTGGTAGACTGTACCATGGCGTATGCACCTTCGCTGTACCACCAGCGCTGGACAAACTGGGCAAATTCCTGTTCAGCTTCACTCATAGTGGCAGGATCTTCCTGACCGGTAGGATAGCCTACGTCTGTAAGGTGAACAGCTCCCAGTACTTCAGGATATTTCGAAGTTAATGCTTTTACCACTCCCATGCCTATATCTCCTCCGGCAGCACAGAATTTTTCATAACCCAGCACTTCAGTCATCAGTTTTTTCCAAAGGTCTGCAACTCTTTCGCTGCTGACCGCAGTTTTATCAGAAAAGCCAAATCCCGGAAGGGAAGGAATAACCAGATCAAAACTCTGTTCTCCTTCTGTAAGTAAGGGAATGATTTTATGAAAACGATAATAGCTGTCCGGCCAGCCATGAGTGAGGATCAGCGGTTTTGGATTGGGACCTTTTCCCCTCACGTATTGAAAATGAATCAAAATTCCGTCTATCAGAGTGATATATTGGGGATGTTGGTTTAATTGCTGTTCATGCATTCTCCAGTCATAATCGTTAATCCAGTAATGGACCAGTTTTTTCAGATAAGTTTCGTTGGTTCCGGAGTTCCAGCCGGAGTTTTCAGGTTCTCCTGGCCATCGGGCGTTTTGCAGACGGTTTTTTAGATCGGTTATCACCGATTGGGGGATGTTTACAGTAAATGGTTCCATATTATAATATTTTATTTGGTGTAAGTTTATTTATGGAAAATTCTGATAATAAGAAGGTTATCAAAGTTAAAAACTTTCTCTTTTAATCAATGTTGTCAGAATCATAATTTTTTTGATTTTTTAAATGAGGGAAAAAATGTAACTTTAATTCATTAAAATCTCTTAATACATATTACTGTAGTCAGGTTACTTTTTTAACCTGAACATCTTAGGTTCAATTTTCTGAACCCTATACATTTATTATATCATATTTAAAAGCAAAGACAATGTGTTATTTGTTGTATCACAGTTCATTAGCGGTTTTTTCTGCTTTTGATTATTGATATCTAATACTAAAAAAAATCATTATGAAAACCTATAAAATTGCCGTAATCGGCGGAACCGGAAAATCCGGACAGTATCTGGTACAAAACCTACTTGCGAAAGGATATCAACTTAAACTTTTGTTAAGACATCCCGAGAATTTTACCCTTCAAAATCCATTAATAGAAGTTGTACAGGGAGATGCAAGAGATGAAACCGCGATCTATCAATTGATTGAAGGAACTGATCTTGTCATAAGTACTTTAGGTCAACCGAAAGGAGAGCGTTCAATATTCAGTGATGCTGCAAAAAATATTATCTCTGTAATGAACCAACATGGGATCACCCGATATATTGTAACGACAGGTTTGAGTGTAACTACATTATCCGATCATAAAAATGAAAGAGTAGAAATGGCTACGGAATGGATGTATCAGAACTATCCTGAAACTACCACTGATAAACAAAAAGAATATGAGCTTCTTTTGGAAAGCAACCTCGACTGGACATTGGTAAGACTGCCGCTGATTCATCTTACAGAAGAGAGTTTTCCAACGGAAACAAGCCTCGCAGACTGCAAAGGTGAAGGCATCAGTGCAGCAGATCTGGCAGCGTTTTTAGCTTCCCAGATTGAAGATTCTGAGTTTATCAGGAAAAGCCCGTTTTTGTATAATCTGAAAGAGTAAAGAATCTATAAAGAAGAAGCTGTCACAATTTTGTCATTCTGAATGAAACGAAGTGTAATGAAGAGTCTCATATCATTGGTTATTAATGAGATTCTTCCTTCGTCAGAATGACAATTGTGGCAGTTTTTTATTGGGTGTTAAGGTTTCTATTTCTTACGGCCATACATCAGAATGCGCTTAAATGCATAAATAGCCGGATATTTCGTAAACCTTTTGGCTATACGAGATTTAAATTCAGAGATGAAGTTTTCTTTCTGTTCTCCTTCAAGACGTTCTAAATACGGTAACAATGCTGTTCCGGAAATAAAGGTGTATAAAGCCTCGTAATCATCTGCAATAATAGGATATACTTTCTGAAATATTTCTATATCCTGAATTCCGTTATCAAATAATATCTGGGCATAATCGTCCATTGAAAGCACCGGAGAATCACGGTTAAAATAATTTAATTGGGATGCATAAGGCTCCTCATTTGCCATTTCCGTTAGAATCTGGTTTAGAATATTTTCTTTCTGAACGGGCATTTGTATGGCTAATTGTCCATTTTGTGAAAGCAGTCCAATGATTTTAGGAAATAAAGTTTCATGATTATCAGCCCACTGTAAAGCGGCATTACTGAAGACAAGATCCCACTTTTGATCAGCCTGCGCTGCTTCTTCAATGCTCTGAAGTTTAAAGTGTAAATGATCGTTTTCAAATTTTTTAGATTTTTCAAGCATTTCTGCTGATGAATCAATTCCCAGGAATGTAGAGCCAGTCAGTTTTTCCGTAAGGATAGAGGTCTGTTCTCCGGTTCCACAGCCTAAGTCAATCGCTTTTATATTGTTTTCGGGCTTAATTAATGCTGCTAAATCATAAAATGGTTTGTAACGTACATCTTTATACTGATCATACAATTCGGGATTCCAGGGCATAAAAATAATTTTGTATTGGGTTAATAAGTTGAATAAAGATAGGTAATCTCAATAAAAAACCGGCTGTTTCAAAACAGCCGGTTTTAGTTATTGCTCTAATTTTTCTTTGATATATTTTGCCGTATAGGACTTTTTATTTTTCGTCAGATCTTCAGGAGTTCCTGCAAATACAACTTCTCCACCGTGTTTTCCTGCTTCCGGGCCGATATCAATAATATAATCGGCACATTTGATAATGTCAGGCTGATGCTCAATAACAATCACCGAATGTCCAAGATCAATCAATGCCTGTAATGATTTCAGTAATTTCTGAATATCATGGAAGTGAAGCCCTGTGGAAGGTTCATCAAAGATGAATAATGTCTTGTCTGTTGTAACCCCTTTTACAAGGAATGAAGCCAGTTTCACACGCTGTGCTTCACCACCGGAAAGGGTAGAAGAGCTCTGTCCCAGCTGCAGATAGCCTAAACCTACTTCCTGTAAAGGTCTCAACTTCGTTACGATCTTCTCTTCATTATTATCTTTAAAGAATTCCAATGCTTCATCTACGGTCATATGAAGAATATCAGAGATGTTTTTCTCATCAAATCTCACTTCAAGGATTTCATTTTTGAATCGTGTTCCTTTACAAACTTCACATTCAAGCTCAATGTCTGCCATAAACTGCATGGAAACATTGATCACTCCTTCTCCTTTACATTCATCACATCTTCCGCCATCTACATTGAAAGAGAAATGTTTAGGTTTATAACCCATCATTTTAGCCACTTTCTGCTTGGCAAAAAGATCACGGATGTCATCGTAAGCTTTTAGATAAGTTACAGGGTTTGAACGGGAAGATTTTCCAATTGGGTTCTGATCAATCAATTCAATATTTTTGATCAGTTTTTTTGGAAATTCTACAGAATCATAATCTCCTTTTTTGCCGCCCATTCCCAGTTGAATCTGGATATCATTGGTAAGGATTTCTTTCATCAAAGTAGATTTTCCGCTTCCTGAAACTCCTGAAATGACAACCAGACTTTCCAAAGGAACGTCTACGTCAATATTTTTAAGGTTATTCTGACGGGCTCCTTTAATATGAATCCATTCTTTTCCTTTTCTTCTTTTCTTCGGAACTTCTATTTCAAGCCTTCCGGTAAGATATTCTGAGGTAAGCGTGTTTGCTTTTTTCAGATCTTTATAATCTCCTGCAAATACCAGTTCGCCACCAAGATAACCAGCTTCCGGACCGATATCAATAATATAATCCGCAGCTCTCATTACATCTTCGTCGTGTTCTACTACAATAACGGTATTTCCTAGATCACGAAGGTTTTTCAATACTTCGATCAGGTTTTCTGTATCTTTAGAATGCAGTCCGATAGAAGGCTCATCCAGGATGTAAATAGAACCTACCAAAGAACTCCCTAGGCTGGTTGCCAAGTTAATTCTCTGACTTTCTCCTCCCGACAACGTATTGGATGTTCTGTTTAATGTTAAATATCCTAATCCTACCTTTAATAAAAATTCCAGACGGGTCGTGATTTCGTAGATCAGTCTTTTGGCGACTTCCTTGTCATGATCTGACAGTTTTAATTCATTGATTACCGGAGCAAGTTCATCCAAAGGAAGTTCAATCATGGACTGAATATTGTGTCCGTCTACTTTTACCCAGCTTGTTTCTTCACGAAGTCTCAATCCTTCACACGTTGGGCAAAGGGTTTTTCCTCTGTAGCGGGAAAGCATTACTCTGTACTGGATTTTATAAAGGTTTTCTTCAAGCATTTTGAAGAAATTATTGATGCATGGGAAATTACTCCTGCCGTCACCTTTCCAAAGAAAGTTTTTCTGTTCTTTTGTTAATTGGTGATAAGGTTTGTGGATAGGGAAGTCACCAGCTTTTTTGATGAAATCCTTTTTCCATTCGCTCATCGTTTCTCCTCTCCAGCAGACAACGGCATCTTCGTAGATGGATAATGTTTTATTAGGAACTACAAGATCCTCATCAATTCCGATTACTTTTCCATATCCTTCACATGCCGGACATGCTCCGTATGGGTTGTTGAAGCTGAAAAAATGAACGTTGGGTTCAAGGAATTCCATTCCATCCAGTTCGAACTTATTAGAGAATTCTTTTACTTTTTCAGTATCGGTGTTCTTTAATGAACAATATCCACGTCCCTCATAGAATGCCATTTGAATAGAATCTGCAAGTCTTTGTAAAAAGCTTTCGTCTTCCTCGTATGAGAAACGGTCAATCACAAGATTGATGGTCATTCCTTTTTCCGGAGCAAAACCAAAACTTTCCAGATCTTCAATCCCTGCTACGTTTCCATTGATTTCAAGTCTTGTGAAACCAGCCAGTTTTAAAACGTTCAGCGTTTCTTTAAAATTGTCAGCATCATATTCAAGAGGAGCGGTCAATAGAAAAGAAGTGTCTTTTTTTGAAGCTTTGATGAAGTCAATCACATCAGAAACCGAATCTTTCTTCACTTCTTCTCCCGAAACGGGTGAAAAGGTTTTCCCGATCCTCGCAAATAAGAGCTTCATATAATCGTAGATCTCTGTAGAAGTTCCCACTGTAGAACGCGGATTTGAAGAAATCACTTTCTGCTGGATGGCAATAGAAGGGGCGAGTCCTTTGATATCATCTACTTTGGGTTTTTCTAATTTTCCCAAAAACTGACGGGCATAAGAACTTAAACTTTCAACATACCTTCTCTGTCCTTCTGCATAAATAGTATCAAAGGCCAAAGAGGATTTACCACTTCCTGAAACTCCTGTAATAACAATGAGTTTATTTTTCGGAATCAGGACGTCTATATGTTTCAGATTGTTAAGATGTGCATTCTTAACGAAAATCTGTTTTTTTATATCTATTTCTGTTGTGTTAGCCATATTTTTATTCATATAAAGACTGCACAGCATTAAGGCTGTCAGTAATGGTGTTTTGCCACAAATATTCTGTGGCCGGCATCAATTGAACTTTTACATATATTCCTGGATTCATCCGAAACCTGTGGCTGCATTTTTATGAATGCTGACAAAAATTACTGTTGAAAAAGAATACTTTCATCGTAAAATTAAGACCCACAAAATTACGAAATTTTAGCGAAAAATTTACGCTTATCTTATTGTTAAAAATTGTTATTATCAACATAAAATGAGAAGCCTAAAACGGAAATATATCTGTTGATGGATGATAAAAATAAATGTTTTTTGTGGACTTAATTTTATTTTACTGTTTATTTTACAGTGTTTTATATAATTTTTTAAAATTTATTGTGTTTTTTTTCTTAACTATTGTTTTATGTTGTAAAATTATTTAAAATTGTATCCGTAAATATGTAATATAGAAATGAGAAAATTATTCAGAGATCTAGTTACACATTTAATGAGAAAAAGATAGAAATTACTCCCTCACAAAGATGCAGCCCAAACGCTGCATCTTTTTTTATGACAACTATCATTTGCCTGTCTTCATGAACTCCCTTACTTTTGGACTCTGTTAAAAAACTACGGAAAACGATTATGATCAAAAAGATAGGAAGTGCTTTTTTTCTGGGATCTTTACTTTGGGTAAATGCACAGGAAAAGACAACAGATATTGAAAGCATTGAATTTCAGGGAAAATTTATCTCTACACCTTATAAAAGTGCTAATCAGAACATCAGTGTTATCACCAGAGAAGACATTGTAAATTCTCCGGCTAAAAGTATTGATGAAATTCTTCAGCAGATACCTGGGATGGATATCAGAAGGAGAGGAGCCAATGGGGTACAGAGTGATATAGGTTTCCGGGGAAGTTCTTTTGAGCAGGTTCTTCTGTTGTTGAACGGAATCAGGATGAATGATTCCCAGACTGGACATAATAATATGAATATTCCGGTAGATCTGGATGATGTAGAAAAGATAGAAATCATAAAAGGCCCTGCAGCAAGACGTTTCGGACAGAATGCCTATGCCGGTGTTATTAATATCATCACCAAAACTACACCCGGGAAAAAAGTAAAGATCAGTGCTGAAGGAGGAGATTACAGTACTTATGGGCTGGGATTTAACGCCCAGATCGGAAATGAGAAGTTTACGAACTCCCTTCAGGCGAATTCTGCTTCTTCAGATGGCTATATGTTCAATACCGATTATGAGATCAGAAATGTATTTTATCAGGGAAAACTCAATATCAAAAACGGAGATGTGAGAGTTCAGGCCGGGTTTTCTGAAAAGAAATTCGGAGCTAATGGTTTCTATGCTTCCAGTGCAGCTACCAAGCAGTATGAGGAAACTCAAGCTTCAATTGTGAGTGTGGCCCATCAGCAGACTTTCGGAAAGCTTAAACTTAATTCTAATGTATACTGGAGAAGAGGCCAGGACATGTACCTGTATGACAGATGGAATCCTGACTTTTACCGAAATATGCACATCGGAAATAATGTAGGTGGAGAAGTAAATTCCAGTTATCAGTGGGGATTGGGAACAACGGGAATTGGGGTTGAATTGAGAAAAGAATTTTTAGTAAGCAGTAACTTAGGAGACAGAAACCGTTTTGTTTCCCAGGTTTTCTTTGAACATCATTTCTCATTACTGGATAAAAAGCTAAATATCAGTCCGGGAATTTCATGGGCTAATTATTCTAAAGAAGGAAATTTCTTCTATCCGGGACTGGATGTAGGCTATAACTTTAATGCCAATGCTAAAATCTACGGAAATATTGCAAAAGTACACCGTGTACCCACTTTTACCGAACTTTATTATGTAAGTAAAACGGAACAGGGAAACCCGGATTTACAGCCTGAAAATGCAATTTCTTCCGAGGTAGGATATCAATATCAAAACAACAGGATCTTAGCTAAAATCAGTGGATTTCTAAAGAATTCCAGCAACTCTATTGACTGGGTGAAAAAAGATTTGAGCGATAAAGTATGGTATGCTCAGAATGTGGGAGATATCAAGACCAAAGGGATCGAAGCAGAGTGGAGCCACAGACCGACTGACTGGTTAAAATACACCGTTGGTTATACTTATATTGATAGTAAATATGAAGAGAAAAACGGGGTGGTTTCAAGATATGTTTTAGATAATCTCAGACATCAGTTTGTTTCCAAATTAGAGTTGAAGTTCCTGAAAAACTTTACCAATGAGCTTGTTTACCGTTACAATGAAAGAGTGAATTTGGGAACTTATAATCTTGTTGATGAGAAGCTTAGCTTTGCTAAAAAAGATTATTCGGTTTATGTATTGATTAATAATGTGACCAATACAAAATATACAGAAGCATTTGGTGTAGGAATGCCGCAAAGGTGGTTCCACATTGGGTTTTCTTATAAAATTAATATTAAGTAGGTGTTAATTTAATATTAATGAAAGTTAATATTAACAAATTGTTAAAAAATATACATTTGCAAAAATTTTTTATGAAACGTCTTATAGGATTAGGTTTACTACTCGGAATTTCTTTTTTTAAAGCACAGGAACATATTTCCAGCTTCAATGCAGTGACTCTGACCTATAAGTTTCATCCGAAGTTTTTCCTTTATGCAGAAGGGCAGATGCGTGGTAACGAAGATTATACCTATCCTGATTATTATGAAATAAAAGGAGGATTAGGGTATAATCTTACCAAAAACCACAAACCTTTTGTTGGGCTTGGAAGATATGTGAACTACAAAGAGCATAGCCTGAGCAGAGAAGAGTTCAGAGTATGGCTTCAGGATGTTATTGATGTCAAAAAAGGCATCGTAAAGTTTGAAAACCGTTTTCGTGTTGAAAAGAGCTGGTTTTACGAACCCAAAACGGATCAGACTTCCCAAAGAATGCGTTACAGATACCGTCTGAACGTAAGTGTTCCTTTAAACGCCAAAACGATCAAAAAAGGAACTGTTTTCGCCAATGCTTATGACGAGGTGTTCTTCGTCTCTCCGATGAAGCCTACTTTCGCGAGAAACAGAGTCTATGGCGGTTTCGGCTATCAGATTGATGATTATTTTGGTATTGTGAGCGGATATCTGTGGCAGCGTGAATTTGAAGCAAAAGGAAACAAAAATTTACATTTCGTTTACCTTGCGTTAAACATCAATATCGACGGAACAGATCATCACACAAAAACTTACGATTTCCCGGGAGCGGATTAATATTTCTCTATCAGATAACGGTAGGCTTTCAGATATTTATTAAATCTTTTGATGTCTTTAGGAGTAAGCTCTCTGTTTACTCTTCTGAGATCCATATTATCACGAAGGTCATTCAGTTTTACAGCAACGGATAGGAGAGATCTTTCTGTTCTTTTGATGAATTCATCATAATCTTCTTCCGGATCAAGCTTTGTAAGGCAGCTGATGGCAAAAATAATATATTCGGGGAATCCTTCAGATCTTAAATAATCAAGACTGAATTCCAATGGGTGATCTTCTACAACGTCGTGCAGGACTCCTACGATCTTTTCATCCAGTGTTTTACCATAGTTCATCACACGCATTACGTGGGCAATGTATGGAGCATGGTATTTATCCGTTTGTCCCTTATGAGCCTTATCGGCGATTTTGATTGCTTTATTCAGTAATTCTTCTTTTGTCATTTCTAATGAAAAATAGAGTACAAAAATAAAAAATGCCTTAAAAAAATAAGACATTTTATGAAGAATATTTTATATGATTTTAAAAGTTTGTTTCATCCTCTATATGAGCGTGTGGAGCATTGTGTTTTACGGATTCTATTCCGTTTTCCATGCCATTGTCAGATTCATACATCTGGCTGGTTCCGATGATCTGTCCGTTTCCTGCTTTTAGATTAAAGTAACATCTGCCGTCATTGGCTGTATTTCTTTCAAATTTTGCATCTTCCTGAGCATTGATTTTTACGGATCCGATTCCGCTTTCGCAGGAAGGTTTGGTACTGTATCCCTGACTGGTTAAAATAACCTGCCCGTTTCCTGCTTTTAGATTAAACTGGAAGTCTCCGTTTGCTCTTTTAGAGATAATAAATTTTCCCATGGTAATAGTTTTTAGTTTGTGTTGTGTTTATTTGGATGGCATTATCTTTTTCCGGCTTACCTGAAGCTTATCAGGTGTAATCGAATTTAGAATTTTATATTGTGAATAATCCTTTGAAGGTTCTTTTAAAGCAAGATAAAGAGCAGTATCCTTAGGCTTAACTGTCAGTATTTTATAAAGCTCTTTTTGAGAATGCTCGGGTTTCACAGCAAAATATCCCGGGAATTTTATTTTGGAAACGATTTTTGTTGTATCAATCTTTGGAACAGGGATTACATTTTCTGTTTTTTGTGCTGAGAAAGCCACTGAAATAAGGAGTATCGGAAATAATAAAGTTCTCATGTGTTAGTTAATTTAAAATAAAAATAATCATTTTTTTTGAATTAATCCATTGAATACATGGAAATCCAATGATAACCATAATAAATCTGGGTGAAAACAAAAGCGCCCCAAACTTGGGACGCTGAATCAAATTTATGTTATTAAAGACTAATAAGCTCCTTTCTCAATATAGTGAGCTGCCACTTTTTCAGTAAGCGCCACTACATTCGGATGGTTGGTGTATTTAGTGAATCTTCTCAAACCAGAAAGCATCATTCTCTGCTCATCTCCTTCAGCGAAAGAAACGATTCCTTCTTTAGCCGCAGTGATGATTTTCTCAACCGCTTTGTAAAGGTTCAACTGAGCCATAGCTGCTTCCACAGATTCAGGAGAGAAATGCTTCTCAGCTCTTAATACTGCAGATTCTGCCATGTAGATCTGGTTAAGGATTTCAGAAGCATTCAGTAATAAATGCTGTTGTTTCTCAATATCCATCATGTATTTCTGAAGAGCCGCTCCGGAAACCATTAAAAATACTTTCTTAAGATTAGCGATAATTGCTTTTTCTTCACTCATGAATTCAGAATAATCAGGAACTTCGAATGAAGGAATACCCATTAATTCTTTGCTGATGGCCATTGCAGGAGATAAAAGATCCAGTTCACCTTTCATCGCTCTTTTGATAAGCATTCCTACAGCTAATAATCTGTTGATTTCATTAGTACCTTCATAGATTCTTGAAATTCTTGAATCTCTCCACGCAGCTTCCATAGGAGTATCTTCAGAGAATCCCATACCTCCGTATACCTGAATTCCTTCGTCTGCAGTGTGCTGAGCAAGGTCAGAAACGAATACTTTAAGGATTGAACATTCTACCGCGAATTCTTCAACACCTTTCAATTCTGCTTCCTGATGGCTTAGTCCACCTGCTACCAACTCGTCTATTTTATCCTGAACGTTTTTAGCAGCCCTGTAAGAACCAGCTTCACTTACGAAAACTCCCGTTGCCATTTCTGCCAGTTTCTTTCTGATCGCTCCGAAAGTAGCAATAGAAACACCAAACTGTTTTCTTTCGTTAGAGTACTGGATAGAGTGGTTTAAGATTCTTCTTTGTGCATCAAGACAAGCTGCCGCCAATTTAATACGGCCTACGTTCAATGCATTTAAAGCGATCTTAAAACCGTTGTTTCTTTCTCCTAAAAGGTTTTCCACGGGGATTTTCATATCATTGAAGAAAACCTGACGGGTAGAAGAGGCACGGATACCTAATTTATGTTCTTCTTCTCCGAAAGTTAAACTTTCTGGATTTTCAAGTTCAGATCTGTTGATTACGAAACCTGTGATATTTTTATCATCATCAATTTTAGCGAATAATGTAAATGTATCTGCAAATCCTGCATTAGAAATCCACATTTTCTGGCCGTTGATGATATAATGTTTTCCGTCTTCTGAAAGTTTTGCTTTTGTCTTTCCTGAATTCGCGTCAGAACCAGCATCCGGCTCTGTCAGACAGTAAGCCCCGAATTTTGTTCCTGTTGCCAAATCCGGAAGGTATTTTTTCTTCTGCTCTTCAGTTCCGTAAAGAACGATAGGCAGCGTTCCGATTCCGGTGTGTGCACCATAAGCTGTTGCTAATGAACCGGTAGTTCCGGAAATATAATCGCAGGCAAGCATTGTCGTTACAAAGCCCATTCCAAGACCTCCATACTCTTCAGGAACAGCAATTCCCAACAATCCCATGTCACCTAACTTACGCATTGTTTCTTCAGTAAATGCATAATCTTTCTTTTCGAATCGCTCTCTTTGAGGAACAACCTCTCTATCTATAAATTCCTTCGCAGAATCACGAAGCATTTTTTGTTCTTCATTCAGTTCTTCAATACTGAAAATTTCGTTTGCAGGAATCTGTTTGATTAGGAATTCCCCGCCTTTTAATGTAGCCATATGTTATTTTGTTATTTAATTTTTGAGACATTTTAGATAATAGACGGATAGATGATAGATTATTGGTGGCGTCTATTTTCTATCTGTCTATTATCTCTTTGTCTTTTTACTTATTAGTCTTTATTTAAAGTAGTTCAAAAATAGAAGCTGCTCCCTGTCCGGTTCCTACGCACATAGAAACCATTCCGTATTTGTTGCCGCGTTTCCTCATTTCGTCGAGAAGCTGAACGGTAAGTTTCGTTCCTGTGCATCCAAGCGGGTGTCCAAGAGCGATAGCTCCTCCGTTTACGTTTAAGATGTCAGGATTTAAACCTAATTCTTTCTTGATCGCAACTGATTGAGACGCAAAAGCTTCGTTAAGCTCAATCAAATCGATGTCTTTCAGTTCTAATCCTGCTTGTTTCAAAGCTTTTGGAATAGCATAGATAGGTCCCATACCCATGATTCTTGGCTCCAATCCGGCTGCCGCATAAGCCACTAATCTTGCTTCAGGCTCCAGTCCTAATTCTTTTACCATTTCCTCACTCATTACCATTACGAAAGCAGCTCCGTCACTCATCTGAGAAGAGTTTCCCGCAGTTACGCTTCCTCCGTTGGCAAATACAGGTCTTAGTTTTGCTAATCCAGCTAAAGATGTATCTGCTCTAGGTCCTTCATCTACAGAGAAATCAAACTTTTTAGTCTGCAGTTTCTGGTTTTCGTCCAGGAAATTATATTCTACAGGAATCGGGACAATCTGGTTGGCAAATTTTCCTTCCTGATTGGCTTTTAAAGCTTTCATATGAGATTCAAAAGCAAACTGATCCTGTTCTTCTCTCGTAATGTTATATTGCTTGGCTACTTCTTCCGCTGTGTAACCCATTCCCCAGTAATAATCAGGGTTTGTTTTTGCGATATCCGTTTCCGGAACCGGCTTATAACCTCCCATTGGAATATATGACATTGATTCTGTACCACCAGCGATGATACAATCTGCCATACCTGCCTGAATTTTTGCAGAAGCAATAGCGATCGCCTCACTTCCTGATGCACAGTATCTGTTCACGGTTACTCCAGGAACTTTATCAGTATTTAATCCCATCAAAGAGATCAGACGTGCAACGTTCAACCCCTGTTCAGCTTCCGGCATTGCATTTCCTACGATAAGGTCATCAATTCTGTTTTTATCTAATTGTGGTAGCTCAGCCATTAATTTTTCAATAACGGTAGCCGCCATCACATCAGGTCTTGTAAATCTTAAACTTCCTTTTGGAGCTTTTCCAACGGCTGTTCTGAAACCTTTTACTATGTATGCTGTTTTCATTTTTTTTGTTTAATTAAATTGTTTTAAGAATTTTTTGCCTCGTAGAGGTTAACTGTTCATAGATATTTGTTTATGCTTTTTGTGGAGCTCCGTAGGAGCGACCTGTTAATCATTAATCCATTCAAATAAATATTTTGGATCATATTCTATCTCAAATTTTGACATAAAATCCAGATACTCTTCTCTAAAAGTTTTCTTTTTATGATGTTCTTCCTGATTTAAAATATATTTTACAACAGAATCAACACTGCTTTTAGAATGAGAAAAAGCTCCATACCCTTCCTGCCAGTTGAATCTTCCATTGATCCATCCTTTTTCGTTGATGAATTTTGAAGAACCTGCCTTAATATCTCTTACTACATCTGAAACCGAATGTGTGGGATTCATACTTATAAGAATATGGACATGGTCCGGCATTGCAAAAACTGCGAATAATTTTTGATTTCTATTGGAAACAATACCTGTTATAAACCGATGTAATTCTTCTCTGTTTTCTTTTGAAATCAGATTTTGTCTTCCTTTTACAGCGAAAACAATTTGAATATAAATCTGAGTGTAGGTATTTGCCATACATTAACAGGCCGCCTCTACGAGGCTCTCCAATTTTAAATTATTCATGCTATTAACAGTTCGCTCCTACGGAGCTTCCCGTTAGTTTCTCAAAGGCTTCCCATTTTGTAACATGTACTGAATTCTCTCTAAAGTTTTTCTTTCACCACAAAGCTGAAGGAAAGTTTCTCTTTCAAGGTTCAGTAAATATTGTTCTGTTACCACTGTTGGTTCCGATAGATTTCCACCTACCATTACGTTGGCCAGTTTATCTGCAATTTTCTTATCGTGAGCAGAGATGAAGTTTCCGGTTAACATCTGGTCTGTTCCTACGTAGAACATTCCTAATGCATCTTTACCAAGAACTTTTACTTTTTGTTCGATAGGTTGAGTATATCCTTGTTCTGCTAATAGTTTTGCTACTTTTTTAGCTTCCGCTATCTGTCTGTTTTTGCTTACGGAAACAATATCTTTTCCTTTTTCAAGGATTCCCATATCGTAAGCTTCATAAGCAGAAGTAGCTACCTTACCCATGGCGATATTCATGAAAGCATCACGAAGTCTGTTATTTTTAACATCATCATTGTGGAATTCTCTGGAAGTTCTTAAAGTCAGTTCTTTAGTACCACCACCGCCAGGAATTACCCCAACTCCGGTTTCTACAAGTCCGATATACGTTTCTGCGGCTGCAACTACCCGGTCTGCATGCATTGTCATTTCGCATCCTCCACCTAGTGTCATTCCGTGAGGAGCAACTACAACTGGAATAGAGGAGTAGCGTACTCTCATCATTGATTTCTGGAAGTAAGCGATTGCCATATTCAAGTCATCCCAATCCTGCTCGATAGCCATCATCAGGATCATGGCAAGGTTAGCTCCTACAGAGAAGTTAGCTCCTTGGTTTCCTACCACTAATCCATCATATTCTTTTTCTGCTAAATCAATCGCTCTGTTTAATCCATCAAGAACTTCGCCTCCAAGAGAATTCATTTTTGAACGGATCTCGAAGTTGATAATTCCATCTCCTAAATCTTCAATAGCTGCGCCGGAATTGCTCCAAAGTGTTTTATTTTTTCGGATATTGTCTAAGATGATGAATGCATCCTGACCCGGGATTTTGTTATATTCTCCTGAATTTTTATCAACATAGATAATTTGTCCTTCATCATTTACTTTATAGAAGGTTTCTACGTTTTTCACCCAATCTGAAACTTCGTATCCTGCATCTTTTGCCAGTTCAATACCTTTCTGAACACCTACAGCATCCCAGATTTCAAACGGTCCGTTTTCCCATCCGAAGCCAGCTCTCATAGCGTCGTCAATTTTGTAAACTTCGTCAGAGATTTCAGGAACTTTGTGCGAAACATAAGCGAATAATGCTCCTAAAGACTTTCTGTACAATTCACCCGCTTTATCTTTACCGCCGATCAATACTTTGAATCTGTCGATTGGTTTGTCAATAGATTTGGTTAATTCTAATGTCGGGAATGACGATTTTCCCTGAAGTTCATATTCTAAAGTATCAAGGTTTAATCCGTGAATTTCAGATTTTCCATCTGCATTTTTCACTTTTTTATAGAAACCTTGTTCTGTTTTTGAACCTAACCATTTATTATCCATCATTTTCTGGATATAAGGAGGAAGGGCAAATACATCATTGAAGTCATTGGCTTCTGCACCGCTTTGGCGAACACCGTTGGCTACCATTACCAAAGTGTCAAGACCTACAACGTCAGCTGTTCTGAACGTAGCAGATTTTGGACGTCCGATGACAGGACCTGTTAATTTATCAACATCAGAAACAGTAAGTCCTAATTTCTGTACATTGTGAAGAAGATCCATCATAGAGAATACTCCGATTCTGTTGGCGATGAAAGCTGGTGTATCTTTAGCTAAAACGGTCGTTTTACCTAAGAACTTCGCTCCATAATTCATATAGAAATCTATAATTTCAGGAGCTGTATCGTTAGTTGGGATAATCTCTAGAAGAGGAAGGTATCTTACGGGGTTGAAGAAGTGTGTTCCGGCAAAGTATTTTTTAAAATCCTCGCTTCTCCCTTCTGTAAGGAAATGGATAGGAATACCGGATGTATTGGAAGAAATCAAAGTACCCGGTTTTCTGAACTGCTCAATTTTTTCGTATACGGACTTCTTGATATCAAGCCTTTCTACTACTACTTCAATGATCCAGTCTGTATTTTTTATTTTCGGCAAATCATCATCGAAATTTCCGATTGTAATTCTGTCTGCAAACTTAGGTGAATAAAGAAGTGCAGGACTTGCTTTTTTAAGTTTTTCAAAGTTTTCGGAAGCAATTCTGTTTCTTACTACCTTGTCATCTTTGGTCAAACCTTTTTTCTGTTCAGCTTCAGTAAGTTCAAAAGGAACAATATCCAAAAGTGATACTTCAACGCCGATGTTGGCGAAGTGAGCAGCGATTCCGCTTCCCATAATTCCTGAACCAAGAACCGTTACATGTTTGATTCTTCTTTTCATATGTAAATTTTTATTTGTATAAGATGATATGAACCCGAAGGCTTCATCAAAATTTATTTTCTGTTATTTAATAATTCATTTGCTATTTTCATGATTTCACCCATCACATCCTTGAAAGCATCCAGTTTTTCCGGAGAAATTTTTTCCATAACCTTCTTGTTGAAATTTACAACGACCTCCTTAGACATATTCCTGGAGTTTAATCCTTTATCTGTAAGTTTGATGATCACTTCTCTTTTATCAGTAGTAGTCTTTTCCTTATAGATGTATCCGTTATCCTCAAGAAGTTTGATGATTCTCGTTAATGAAGTGGGTTCAATAGCCATCTTTGGACCGAGATTGGTACTTCGCGTCCCTTCTTTGGGATCAATTTTAAGAAGAGTGAGTGCCTGTACCGCTGTGGAATCATGTTCCTGGGCTAATTCTGTGTACATTTTAGAAACAGCCAACCAGGTCTGCTTTAAAATTAAATCTACGTTTTCTATTTTTTCCTTATTATTATCCATCATTTTTGCGCCAATGGTTTTACCCAAATTTAATAAATATTATGCATGCATAATATTTATTAACGTTAAATTTTGTTAATAGGCTGTAAATAAACGGATTAAATTATATGATTAGCATAATACTATGCATGCATAGTATATGGATAACTCAAAGAAAATCAAGTATTAATGAATGTTTGAGACTAAATTAATGATTTCTTCAAAAGATTCACATTGATAGGTGGAAGAATCGTTAGCAATTACCCAAAAAGAGTTTCGAAACTCGAAATTAAGGTCAGACAGGTCTTTTTGGAAGTTTTTTTGAAGCAGAGAATACAACATTTCCTTATGAAACTGCGGTGCCGAAATATAAGGCGGAATAAAAGTCTCATTAATCTGAAATAACGAAGCGTTGGTGAGTTCATCATGCTGTAGCAAAATGTCCTCAACAATCCCTGAATACAGGTGATTTTCCTTTACATACAATATTTTGTCTGCAAACTCTTTGGCCAGCCTCCAGTCGTGTGACGAAAACAGAATAAGCTTGTTCTGTTCCTTAGCTAGTTTTCTCAGGGTTTTAAGAATAATAATTTTGTTTTTCTCATCCAGATGGGTAGTAGGCTCATCCAGAATGATGATAGGTGAATTTTGAGTAATAGCACGCCCGATAAAGGCTTTTTGAAGATTCCCGTCAGAAAGGTTTTTCAGTAGGGTATATCTGTACTGATTCAGATCCAGTTCTTCAATAATATGCGCAACTTCTTCGCGGTCTTCTTTTTTTAATTCAAAGTAAAAAGGGTAGTAGATGTATTTTCCCAGGGAAATAAGATCTTCAACCGTATAATGTTGCGGAACAACCGACTTTGAAAAGACAATAGCTATATTCTCCGCGATTTCTTTTACCGAAAGATTTTTTACATTTTTTCCATTAATAACAATTTCCCCATTCTGTAAAGGGAGCTGGTGCAGAATAGATTTAATCAGTGTTGTTTTTCCCACACCGTTATTACCAATTAACAGGCATACATCGCCAAGCTTCAAGTCTGCATTGGCATTGGAGATTAATGTGGTATTGTAACCGATATTTGCCTGTTTGATCTGTAGGTGCATGTTTTTGTTGGTTATACGCGAAGGTGTAAATTGTTTTACAAAAATAATGTTTTAAGGCGTAAGGAATTTGACTTTGTCAAATTTTTATCCCATTAATTTTATAAGTTGTTTACAATTCTTGTGACACCGTTTTTGAAAACATCAGATTGAAAATTGAGAAGCATCCCTAATTTGCAGTTTGACATTTTTAAATAGGTTAATAGCTGAGCTTTATGAGCGGGGCTAATATAATCAACGGTTTTTATTTCTAAAATCACTTTGTTTTCAATCATCAGGTCGAGTTTAAAAGCGTTCTCTATTTTCAAATCTTCATAAATGATAGGAAGTAATTTTTGTTTTTCTGCTAAAAATCCTGCTTTTGTCAATTTGTAGAACATACATTCTTCATATACATGTTCAAAAAGCCCTGCTCCAAGTTTTTTATGAATCTTTAAACCTGTTTCAAAAACTACTTTTGATAATTCATTTTCTGTCATTGGTGTTGTTTTGTTGGACTTAAATATATGAATAGTTGCTTAATAATTACAAAGACTGTTACTAATGATTTTGGAACATAGTATGTCTATTGATGCGAAATGTTGGGTAAATGCGAAGGCGCAAAGGCTTTTAATATTTTGTGTAATATTTTAAGGCGCGAGAAAATCGAAGATTTTCGGCAAGGGATTGGGGATGTTTTTTGTTTAGAATATTTAAAATATGCGGTTTTCAATTTTATCGGAGATAAAATCTTTGAGTCCTAAAAATATATAGGTTTTAAAAGTTTCTTGCGTCTTTGCGTTTTCCAACAAAAATTAAACTTTATTCTGTTTCAGAAGCATCACCAGAATCACAGGAATTCCAAATACAGAACTTATTACATTCAGAGGAATCTGTGTTTTTTCTGCAATAACTGAGAAAAGCAACATGATCAGCATTCCCAGAAACATATTAAGAATCCATTGCTGCCATAATTTTGAAGGATTATAAACGAGTCTGCAGAAGTGAGGAACAATAATTCCGATAAAGAGAATAGGTCCTAAAAATGCCGTAACAGAAGCTGATAGGAGAGAAGATGCAACGATAATTAAAAGCTTCAGCTGTTTCAGGTTTACTCCTAAACTTTGTGCATAGGAATTGCCCAGAGAATTTCCAATGAGTGGCTTTATCGCTTTGAAACAGATGAATATTCCCACTAAAACTAAAATAAATAATACATAAATCTGGTTTCTCGTTACCATATTATTCGCTCCGAAAGACCATAAAATATAGTTTTTCAGACTTTGATTTTCCGCATAAAACTGAAGAAGGGAAACTATTGCTCCCGCAAAAGCAGATACCAGAAACCCGAAAATAATAAGGTAAGATTTGTCCTGAAATCTGTTAGACATCGACAGTAGGATGAACATTAACAGTAAACTGCCCCCAATAGCCGATAAACTGAGAAAACTATTCTGTAAAAATTCAGGCAATAAAATAGTATGGGAAAAGAAAATATAAAACGCAACCGATAGACTCGCAACTGAAGTGATACCCAATATATCAGGCCCAGCCAGAGGATTTTGAAAATATTCCTGCATCAGAAAACCCGAAGTGGGAATTGAGATTCCGGCCAGCATCATTACCAAAACACGGTTGATACGGATCTCAGCAATTTGGCTATTAGCAGAATCCTGAAAGAAATCCTGGAAACTTAAACTTAAAAATCCTGTGTCCAGATTAATGACAGCACTTATAATGATGGCAATCACGAATAATAAACACAGGATTTTAAATCTTTTTGACATGATTCAGAAAGAGTTCAGTCTATTTTAAAAAAGAGTCAATTTTTGAATTCAATACATCTTCCGTCATCATTCCCAGGTATTCATCGGTTTTATCACCTTTTCTCATGAAAGTAAAAGGAATAGAACCTCCGTCCCATTGTTTGAAGTTGTTATGGAAGAAATTTTGATCTAATTTTTGTCCGTCCAGTAAGATAATGCTGCCTCCCAATTTATTTTCTGCAGCAAAATTTTTAACGGCATCGTTCCAATCCGCTTTATCATCAAGGTTGACGAAAGTGAATTTTACAGGTTTCCCTTTCAGTTCCTCCATTTTACTTTTAAAACTTGGAATTTCTCTGATACATGGGCCACACCAGGTTGCAAAAAAATTGGTTACATATAACGTATCATTATTTTTTGCCAGGTGCTGACTTACATTTTCAGGAGAAAGTTCTTTGGGAATAGCCGTACTTTCTTCAGATTCTGTAGTTTTAGATACAGAAAGAGAATCTGCAGCTGCTGTGTTTTCAGTTTTCTGACCTTCTTTTTTACAGCTGTACAGTGCAGTAAGAAGTAACGTGGATAAAATTATCTTCTTCATAAATTATTTTTTATCTATTTTTGAATTGAAGTTATGGAACAACAAATCTATAAAGGGAAACTGATACAGTTTCATCCGTTAAAAATAGCGAAAAAGGAAGAGCTGACCAAAAATACTTTTTCTCTGGAGTTTGATATTCCTGAGAATTTAAAGGAAAATTTCAGGTTTGAAGCCGGGCAGTTCGTCAGTATAAGATTTCAATCACATGGGAAAGAGGTTATTAATGATTATTCAATGACTTCGGCTCCCTATGAAGGTAAAATATGTCTGGGAATAAAGGTCAATTCCCCTGAAGGCGCTACTTCGCAGTTATTTCAAAACTATAACGCTGGTGATGAACTATGGGTGAGTGAACCTGCAGGAAGATTTACCATCGTATCTAAACCTAGTGAATTCAGAACTATCGTAGCCTTTGCAGCCGGTATCGGGATCACACCGATTTTGAGCCATTTTAAAAATATTCTTCATACCGAACCCAGAACACGTTTGTTCTTATTTTTTGGAAATAAAAGTTCAGAAGACCTGGTCTATCGTGAGCAGCTGGATAATCTTGCCAGAACTTGTGGAGACAGGCTTCAGATATTTTACTTCTTTTCACAGGAAAAAACAGCAGACCAGTTTTTCTACGGAAGGTTGGATGAAAAGAAACTGAATCTTATCATCAATCAGATTCTTCATTTGGACGATACCGATGAAGAATCTACTATTTGGGATGCTGTAGATGAAGTGTTAATCTGTGGAAAAGGAGAAATGATCAAGACATTGGCGAATGCCTGCTATCATCACGGAATTCCAAAAAAGAATATCCATTTTGAACTTTTTGAAGAATTTAATGATGATATTTATCCTGTTGAAAAAGAATTTCCTTTAATTGAAAATATTGAGGTAGAATTTACGATGCTGGGAAAAAAATATACAACCCAGCTTCCTGATAATAAGGACAAAATCCTTCAGCAGCTTCTGATGCAGAAATTTCCAGTACCTTATTCCTGCAAGTCCGGAATCTGTGGAAGTTGTGAATGTTCTTTGGAGGAAGGAGAAGTGGAACTGTTGGAAAATGAGTATCTTACCGAAAAAGAGGAAGAACAGGGACATATTTTAGCTTGTATGTCTATTGTGAAAAGTAAAAAAATAAAGCTTAACTTTGATCTTAGTTGAGAATTATTAGGAACATATTTAACCTTGGGTTTATATCACTGGAATTGGGAATTCTGATGATATGCTTCTGTAATGTGTGGGTTTTCGGACTTACCAACGGGAGAACCTATACCAAAATCTCAAAAATTCCGCCACGGGAAATTGCACTGGTTCTGGGAACATCTCCCAAAATGAGATCCGGAAAATCCAATCCTTATTTTACCAAAAGAATGGATGCGACAGCACTTCTTTACCATCATGGGAAAATCAAGAAAATTATAGTGAGCGGGGAGAAGAGTAAAGGCTATAATGAACCGGGTGCTATGAAAAACTATCTCATCAATCAGGAAGGAGTGCCTGAAGATATTATTGTTGAAGATCCGAAAGGATTCAATACCTATAAAAGTATTCTCCGTTGTAAAGACGTTTATAAGAAGAAAAATGTCATTATTGTATCTCAGGGGTATCACAACCTTAGGGCATTGTTTTTTGCAAGAAATAATGATATGAATGCATTAGGATTTGATGCACAGGATGTCACCAAACCTGAAAGTTTCTACAGAAACCAGACGAGGGAAATCCTCGCCCGTGTGATTGCTGTAGTGTATTTTATTTTAGGCGTTTCTCCGGATTAGAAAGGATATCCGAACGCGATATTTACTGTTGGCTTGAATGGCTGGATGTTTTTAAATCTCCATCGGTCACCTTCAGGTTTATTGGGGTCATAGATCTTATACGCAAGGTCAATTCTCGCCGTAACGTAAGCGATGTTCAGCCTTAATCCAAATCCACTTCCGATACCTACCTGTTTCCAGAACTTACCGAATTTAAATTCATCTCCGTATCCATCATTATAATTACGAAGACTCCATGTATTTCCAATATCGGTAAATAGCGCTCCCTCATAGGTCTTATTGAATGGAATTCGATATTCAATATTAGTGGTAAGCTTTAAGTTGTCCGTCATATACGTACGCACTCTTTCGTCTACCTGAGAATCGGCAGGACCTAGCCCTCCAAATGCTACCCAAGCTCTGATATCATTGGAACCTCCGTTAAAATAAGACTTGATGATGGGCATATCCTGAGAGTTTCCGTAAGGTATTCCAACTCCGATAAACTGGCGCAGCACCAATGTCTGGTTCCCGTTAAACTTGAAATATTTTCTTGTATCAATATCAAATTTTACAAACTGTGCGTAGGGCAGTCCGAAAATAGTTCCTTGCGGGCCGGTAACAATACCTCCGCCGTTATCTTTTTTATTGAATATACTTAATATATTTCCCGCAAGCTCCACTTTTCCGTTAAAATAAAAGGCATTTGGATATTCTTTCTTTCCAATTTCACTGTAAACAAAATTGTAGATCATGGAAGAAATAAGGACATCCTGCGTCTGTCTGTCTTTGTTAACCAGTGTTCCGGTAAAGGCCGTTAAAAGATCTCTTCCCTGTTGATTAAGACTTCCGCGGTAAGCATCATTCTCGATGATCTTTTTGGAAACTTCATCTACACTGAGTTTTCCATCTCTGTAATCTTGTCCGGTTTGCGCAGTTTCCGGGTTAAACATAAAATAATTTCCGAAAACCTCGTCTTTGACCCTTCCATCATTCACAAAATAATCATAGTAAGCATCTTTATTTTTTGTCAGACTGACCTGAGTATTGAATAAAGTAAGCTTGTGATACACCTGATCATTAACACTTGCCTGATAATTCAGTCCGGTATTGAAAATCAGCCTTCCCAAACCGATATTGTTCTGTATTGATGCCCCCAGCAAAATAGATGATGTAGGCGTATATCGTTTTGGAATAAACTTATAATAATTAAAAGGAAGCAGTAGTCTTGGGAAATTCAGGGATGCCTGAGCCGAGATTTCGTAGGCTGCAACTCTTTTGCTGATATCTTTTGTACTTCTGATAGAACCAAATGTCCCTGAAAGGCTGGTAGAAAGGTTTTCCGCACCTCTGAAAACATTTCGGGTGGTAAGGTCAACAGAAGGTGAGATCCCCAGATTTAAGACCTGAGAATAATTGATATCTGTTCCCACTTTAAGTTCGTACTTCGGAAGTGGTTTCAGTACATACAAAACATCTACAATACTGTCGTTTGGCGATGTCATTCCGCCTTGTCTCAGTGAGTCTCTTGCTTTAACGATGCTAAAGTTATTCATCGATAAAAGATTTCTCTTGGTCACATCCAGTTTCGTCTGGTCAAAAACCTTTTTACTGTCCGGAATAATAGCTCTCCATACAGACGAAAGTTTGTATTTGTCATTCATCGTATGAAATCTTATTCTCCTTAAGCTGTCTTTTTTGGTATTTTTAGGATAATCACCGGGTTCATCCACAATAGCAACGTCAATATTTCCGAAAGTGGCTATCTTATAAGGAGTATCCAGAGAATCTTTATGAATTTCCAGCGTTAAAGGAACCTGTTTTCTGCTTTTAAGAGAATCTGCAACAAAATAAACTTCATCATTGGAAGCATTGAATCTGTAGAAACCAAACTCTCTCATCAGATCCGTAATTCTGGTAACCTCTCTTTCAAGAACGGTCTGGTCAAGAATCTGTCCCGATCTCACAAGGCTTCTGTTCAGATTATAGTTGTAATACCCTTTGATTCCCTGATCCGGAATATTGTAGAAATAATCCTTGATGCGTGTAGGATCATTATGCTTGATAGAATAATTAACAGATGCTTTTTTGGACGCGGAATCCAGCGTGTGTTTAAAGTTTACATCTGCATCCCAATATCCTCTGTAGGTAAGTCTTTTCTTGATAGATTCGGCACTTTTTTCACTTCTTGCCTGATCAAGAATTACCGGCGGTGTTCCCCAATTATGCAGTAAACGGTCGAAAAGAAGACTTTTTCCAACACTGCTTTTCATATTATATTTAAGGAATAAAGAATCTCTCAGTTTCTGATTTCTCATCTCACCGGGATACGTCATATATTCATTCAGTATGGTATCATATTTTGTATCTGCCATATTGTACAGAAGTAAACTTAATGGCATGAAAAGGAATTGCTTTTTGTTGGGTTTTTGCTGAATATAATCTTTCAGCTCTTCGTCGAAAAATTCTCTCTTATCCTCGAACTCTAAAGTGTTCTTGGTAAGCAGGTATTCACCATCAGGAACTTTTTTTGTTGTACTACAAGCATAAAGGAGACCAACAAATGTTGCAAATGAGATAATTTTATAATATTTTTGAGGAGAATTCTTATAATGCTTACAGCTCATACAATAAAAGTTTTACAATCTTTAGATAAAAAGAAGTTCAGACAAAAATACAATTTGTTTTTGGTTGAAGGTAATAAAATCATTTGTGAACTTTTTAATTCTAACTTTAAAGTTAAAGAAATATTGTCAACCGATCCACAAAAATTGGACCGTACTGATATCCCTGTTACCCATATCTCTGAAAATGAATTAAAAAAAATCAGTTTTCTTAAAACTCCAAAAGACTCCGTTGCGGTATGTTATCTTGCCGACGAAGAGAAATGGGAGGATAAGAATATACAATTGGTTTTGGATGGGCTCCAGGATCCGGGAAATCTCGGAACTATTATACGTTTGGCAGACTGGTTTGGAATTGAACAGATTATCTGTAGTGAAGATACCGTAGATGTGTACAATCCGAAGGTGATTCAGGCAACCATGGGATCTTTTACCAGAGTAAATGTGGTATATACTGATCTTGTGGAATACCTTTCCAAGACGGAGAATGTGAATATCGGAACGGATATGGAAGGAGAGAACATCTATACTTTTGAAAAACCGGAAAAGATCAATCTTATTTTAGGAAATGAAGGAAACGGGATGAGACCGGAAACAGAAAAGCTTTTACAAAAAAGTATCAGTATTCCGAGATTTGGAAAATCCCAGTCTACAGAAAGCCTGAATGTATCAATGGCAGCAGGAATTATTTTAGGGCAGTTATTTTCAAAATAGAAAATCAGAAACCAGAGGTTGGAAATTATTGTAAAATATTACTGAATAATATCCGGCGCCTGGTTTCTGATATCTTATTTCATATCAGTTGTTCCATACTTGAAACACTTTTGTTTTTCTGATAGACCTCCATCTTTTTTCTGACATATTTCAGCGCAATAGGAGCAAGGTAAATCAATGCCGCGCCAATCAGTTTTTTCTTCCAGTTAGAGCTTTTCATATTTTTTTTGGCGTAGTTTCCTACGATAGCAGTAACTCCCAGTTTAACAAGGCCATCTGTAATATTTCCTCCCTTGAAGGCAGAACTCGCAATTCCTACAGCTGTATTTTTGCTGATCAGAAGATCTTTCACCTCTGAAGTAAGCTGTTTGGCGATGACATCCTTTCTTAAAACTACTTTTTCATCACCGTCTTCATCAATCTTTTCCTGAAGGTACTGATCGCTTAAACCATTGGTAAAAGCACTTAGGCTTTCTTTAGTATTCTTGAAGGTCAGAAGATTTTCCAGATCACTTATTTCACCCTGAAGCAGTTTTTTCTTTCTTCTTAATTCTTCTATGCTCTCGTATTTTCTGCCCATAGTTTAATGATTTAAAAATTTAATAACCTGATCTGCAACAGTATTGACAATCTTAGTTTTGAATGCAACAACAAACGCCATTACCAGCGCATAAAATGCAGCAACAATTAAGAATCCATATGAGTAATTATCCAGCGCTTTTCCAATAAGGAAAGCGATTCCAAAATTGAAAAGGATAATAAAAAAAGCAAAAGCAACAAGCAGTACTACAAAGTAAGTAATGAGCCCGGCAGAAAGTGACGACTTTTCAGTCGCTTCAATTTTCAGAAGATCTATTCTCTTGGAGGCGTATTCTTTAATAGTTTCTATCATTGTTTTTTTTTAAAGTTACAAAAAAAGGAACTTTCGCACAAAAGTTCCTTTCCGTAATTTACTTAGAAAAGATAAATTACTTATTTTTTTAGATCATTAAGTTCTGCTTCTACATCTTTTGCCAAATCTGCAGTTTTAGAAACAATCTGATCTTTGTATTTATCATATCCGTCTTTCACAGTATGTGCTACGCTGTTAGCTGTTTCCTTGAAAGTAGAAGAAATATTGCTGTACTGGTCCTTTACCTTTTCAGAAACCTCTCCGTATTTATTTTTTGCCTGATCTTTAAGATCATTCGCTTTAGTTTTGATTTTTTTTCTGGTTTCTTTACCTTCTTCCGGTGCGTATAACATTCCTAAGATTACACCTGCCGCAGCACCTGCAAGAAGTCCTGCCAATATACCTGCTGTATTATTTCCTTTTCTAGACATTTTAAGTTTTTTAATAATTAATAATAGATTAGTTTTTACAGTAATAAAACTTGCAATTTGTATACCAAAGGAGGCCTGAAGCCTATTAAAAATTGTTAAATCTTTTCGATGTGAGATAAAATAAGCTGTATGGTTTCTTCTTTGGTCAGTTCCGAATTATCAATTACAATAGCGTCGTCAGCCTGCTTCAATGGGGCTATTTCACGCTCACTATCGATCTTGTCACGTTCTATCAGGTTTTGTTTTACCTGTTCTTTATCTGCTTCAATTCCCAGGCCTTTCAGTTCCAGAAATCTTCTGTTGGTTCTTTCGTCAATACTGGCAGTAAGAAAGAATTTATAGTCTGCATTTGGCAGAACTACTGTCCCAATGTCACGTCCGTCCATAATAACACCGCCTTTTTCTGCCAAAGTGCGCTGTGACTGCAGCAAAAAGTCTCGTACTTCTTTCTGTTTGGCAACAAGGCTTACGTTGTCTGATACGATATTAGTACGGATTTCCTTAGATATATCTGTATCATTCAGGAAAAGAATAAGAGTGCCGTTGTTGTTTTTAAATTCAAGGTTGATCTGATTAAAAGAAGAGAATAGGGTATTCAGATCAATTTCACCATTTTCATTCAGACAATGCTGTAAAGCATACCAGGTAACTCCTCTGTAAAGTGCTCCTGTATCCATATGAATAAGTCCCAGTTGATCAGCAATGATTTTGGAGATAGAACTTTTTCCGGTAGACGAGTACCCATCGATAGCAATTACAGGTTTTTTCATACTGCAAATTTCAAGATTTTTTTTAGAAAATCAAGAGGAAGTAAGAAATTTTCGGAATAATTAAGAAATTTCCTGCCCGGAAGATTATTCTCCTCTGTGGCTGGAAAGGTCCATAGAAATTCCTATCTGGTTGACATTTGAAGAGTTGTGATATCTTACATGGGCGTAATCAATGCGGAATCTGGAAACTTTAACTCCAAATCCTGCAGAAAGCCCTGAGAAGTTTCTTTGGTCTGCAACGGCCAGTTCATTTCCTCTTTTTACATTGTATCCCAGTCTTATATTGAAACTCTTTTCCGGAAATAATTCGGCTCCCAATGAAAAGTGATCAGCGATCTTCCTGCCGGTACCCACTTTTTGTCCGTCAAGATTCTCTTCTGAAGAAATATCAAACTTCTGAAGATCGTGTGCTGTAATCGTGATCGCAAGAGGGAAGTTCTTGATTGTTTTGGTGTATCCCAGATCTATTCTGAAAGGAAGATTTTCTCTTGTTCCATTGAAGGATTTCAGCTGAAACCCAAAATTTCTCATCACAAGAGATACTACTTCTTTATTCTTTTTATTATGATAGGTAATTCCCGCTGTTCCGGAGATGGCGGAAGAAGTGTAGTTATCAATTTTTGAAGTAATAAAATTAAGTCCTCCACCAATTGTCCAGTCTTCTTCAAACTGGTAGGCATAGCCTGCACCAATCGCTACATCTGAAGCTTTAAATTCTCCGTTTTCGAAACCGCTTTCGTCAGTCCTCGGAATACTTCCATAGCTCATATACCTTGCATTGATGGTAGCCATATGACCATTCTCAAAATCTTTGGCATAAGCAATAGTTCCGTATTTCGAATCGGCAAGGTAAGCCGTTGCGTTTACAGAAAGCTGTTTGTCAGAATCTTTATTTAACAGGGCAGGGTTTGCAATAGCAAAGGAAACATCATAATCTCTTACCGAAATTGCATCACCACCTAAGGCAGCTTGTCTGGCAGAAACAGGTACGTTTAAGAACGGATAAACATTTGTTCCTGTTTGTGCATAAGAAACAATTCCTGATAGAAATAATGAAAAAATGATAATTTTCTTCAATTCAATTTATAATTAATGCAAAAATAATCCTTTTTCGTACTTTTCAAAATATTTCTGACATTATTTCTATTTAAATATTTTTCTTTCATCAATATCTTTAATGATTATATTTGCAAAATCAAATTCTGGGGAAACCAGTACTAATAAAAAGTTATTAAAAATAAAAGATGAAATATAAAAGAATCCTTCTGAAACTAAGCGGTGAGGCCTTAATGGGAAACAGACAATACGGTATTGACAACGAAAGACTGCAGGAGTATGCAGCTGAGATCAAAAAAGTAGTTGAGAAAGGCTGTGAAGTAGCGATCGTAATCGGAGGAGGAAATATTTTCCGTGGTGTAGCAGGAGCGGCAAAAGGTATGGACAGAGTGCAGGGTGATTATATGGGAATGCTGGCCACTGTAATCAACGGAATGGCTTTACAGGGAGCATTGGAAGATGCAGGAATCAAAACAAGACTTCAGTCCGCTATCGAAATGGATAAAGTGGCTGAACCTTTCATCAAAAGAAGAGCGGTAAGACACCTTGAAAAAGGAAGAGTAGTGATCTTCGGAGCCGGAACAGGAAACCCTTATTTTACAACTGACACGGCTGCTACTTTAAGAGCGATCGAAATCGGAGCTGATGTGATCTTAAAAGGAACAAGAGTAGACGGAATCTACGACAGCGATCCTGAAAAAAATGCAGATGCTGTAAAATACAATTCATTATCTTTTGATGAAGTATTTGAGAAAAACCTTAAAGTAATGGACATGACTGCATTTACATTAAGCCACGAAAATAAATTGCCAATCATTGTATTCGATATGAATAAGAATGGGAATTTAGAAAAAATCGTAGACGGAGAAAGTGTAGGTACTTTGGTTGATTTATAATCAATATAAGCCCTAAAAAATATAAAAACACCTGTTACAGTAATTGTGACAGGTGTTTTCATTTTAACACTAATCTGAATTATTTATCCACACCAGCATTTTGTGTGACGTTTTCCTTTTCAACCAAAACATAACGGGAAGAAATCCACCCAATGATCTGATCGATTATTTTTAGAATCATCTCCAATTCGGTGACAGCAGTTACTCCCGGTACCAGCTTCAAATCGGGTTTTGGTAATGGCTGTGTTAAAATAAGGCCGTTCACTTGTGGATTAGACCCTTCCGCAGGAATACCATTATACATCCCCACATGCTGTACTGATAGCTGAAGCATGTAGTCTTGCAAAGACTCTGGAGGTGTCTTGATGCTCACCGAGGAGGCGCTTGAGTGTTGGAGCTGACCTGAGAGCGATTGGTTCTGTATTCTTGTATAACTGGCTCCTGAATTTGAAGAATCAGCAATCGCCATCTTTTGTAAAGCGTTTAATAAGGCAGCCGTCATATAGGTAGGGGCCTGACCATAAATAGTTGCTATTTTTCCCAGTTCCGATACCGGCCATGCATGAGGAACAACGTCCAGATCATTCCAGTGCATAGTATTCCAGCTTTGATAAGTACCTGTCTGCTGCTGCCATCCCGAAGGCAATGGAGGGAATTTACTGTTGAACAGGTTGGCAAATGCTGCCTCTCCTGGCGTTGGTCCGGCAGTAGGATATACAAGTGTTACCCCGAAAGCATCCAGATTTTTATTCTCTTTCAGATAAAGGGCAAGGGTAGGAGATAATGCTCCGGCAAGACTGTGCCCACAAAATATAATGGCGGTATTTGGATCCGGATTTACACCTGCAAGAAACTGTTGCAGTGTGGTATTGGGTGAAGCAGCAGATGGAGGACTTTCAAGTCCGAGAAGGATACTTATACCAGTAGCAGTTCCCTTTGAAATATAAGGATCAGTGCCATTATAAGCTGATGGAGCGAAATTGGAAGGGTTATAAGTGGTCCAGTTTACTACTTCTGCAACTGAGAAATCTTCTGTTTCCCAATCGTAAAGTGATGAAGGATTAGTGGCAGCAATAGCTACAACGTAGGTTGGTAATGTAGGACCTCCCGGAAATGTGACAGCATTAGACTTTACAACATATAATGCATTGTCTGCAACACCCGTAGGAAACCCCTTTTCATTTTTTTCTTCAATCAGGGCAGGGCCCCATACAAGATCCCAGTTTCCCAATTCCGATACGGCTGAAGGATTAGCTATGGAAGGTGTTTTCTGATCCATTATTTTAACCGGCGGAACATTGTTAAAATAATAGGATAAATCATACTGAAGCTGTTGCTGTAGTTGGATACCAAAACCGTTGTAGCCTCCGGCACGGTTGGCAAGACCTGCCATACCGAAAACTTGTTGATAGGCATCTAAAGATGGATTTGTCATGATGTGATGGGTTTAAATTAGTTTTAAATTTTTAATTAATAAGAAATGTCTTCTCCAGAACTTTCTGTTTATTATTGCATGTATTATATCTAAAATATACCTGCTCATGTTCTGTTTAAAAGACATAGTAAAGGAAGCTAGAAAAAATCATATCACACTAAGTAGAAATAACCAAAATGTTCGGTAGGTATTTGTACCCGAAGTTTTTTGCTTTCAGTTGAATTTTAGATGAAAACAAGTTTCTTTTTTTAAAGAGGAGACAAGGGCGTAAAATCCATGTTGGAAATAGTTATTATTCGAAAACAAGCATTATTCAGAAATAGTGATCTGGAAGTAGAGTTGGTTATTACTTTTTACATCAACAACAAAGAGGCTGCTTTCTATCGTATGCTTATGGAAGTAAACGGAAATCAGCCATTATTTAGCTAGAAAGCAACCATGGAGAAAGCGGGAATCAAGGACGTGGATAAGATGCAAGAGGAGGTCAAGAAAGAAATTCCTGTTCAAACAAAAGAAGAGGCTAAAAAAAAACTTTATAAATTTTTGAATTTTAGAATTATTTCATTATATTAGAGATATTACTGTTAAAATTTATTACGATGAAGGAAAAAAAGATGAAGGAAAAACAAATTTTGTTAGTAGCAAGACAACACCAAAGGGTATTCAAGGAAATATCAATGGCGCTACGTGAAAGGGAGATTAGTACAACGAGATTAGAAAGCGAAATCAACAGAAATGATCGTTATACACAAGAATTAGAAAAATTGATTCTTGGCGATGAATATGGTAAGCCGTCGAATTTACCAGGATTATAGTCTACAGCCTTCTCTTTGAGAGGGCTTTTGTTATATTAGCTAAAATTAAAAATAATGGAAACAATCAACAAAACATTTGAATTGCAACTGGAAGGAACGCCTGTAAAAGGTATTATTACATCATTAAATAATGATGAACTAGATTCAATAAAAAATTTAGGAAGTGAAGAATATTCAGGCGCAGTGTTTAAAATACAAGTATTAACTGTTCCGGAATTGGTGCAACCTATTTTGAAACTGGAATCCCCAAAGTTTTTGTTGTAGGATACAAAGGAAAAGAGGGACAACTTGGATCCATTGAAAATGGAGAATATAAACCGTTACACACTGAAGATATTATAATTAGAAAGATTTCACTAAATATCCTGGAAGTATTACTAATAAATGGCAATTCCGGAAATTATAAAGCTAAATAAAACAGCCCCTTAATTGGGGCTAAATTTTATGGAAGAATAGCATCTTCACCTTCGGAATGATAAATGGCACCTAAGTTTCTAACCTCTTCAGCAGTATAGGTTATTTTATTTTCTCTATAACGAAACTCCAGCCGTGAGTTGAAATTGGGATTGGAATTGATTTTATCAATTATGTCAGTTGCTTTCTCATATTCATTTAACATTTCTCTTTCGTCTGGTTCAAGAAGATAAAGAGGCCCCCCATATGGGAACTCATAAACAGTGTTGCCAATTTCAATTTTCATATAATTAATTTTTTTTCAAAGAAAGCTATTTTCTTATAAGCTTTTTTACGGATTTCCGTAATGTATTTCCGTTAAATTTTTTCCTTTAAGAGCTAAGAAAATTGACAAGAGCTTTTGGTTGCTTTTCCTTGAGATTATAAATGTCCAATTTTCGTTTGTAAGTTTCTCAATAACATCTACTAAATTAACGTGCATTACATGTCTATGTTGGGTTAACAATTTTGCATACTTTCAACTATCCCCTTTATAATTAAGATGCCAAGATAAGTTAGGGTTTTAATTATTTTTTTTCGAAACTAGAGACTATGCATTGAATTACAAATTAAAAAATGCGTAGTATGATAATAGAAATGTTTGAGGATTTAATAGTGGTTTTAAAGGATAAAAATCACCTCCCTAATTGATCAACTTAAATCCACCATGTACAAAACAGGAAACAAGTAACGACGAATAATAAAATAATTTTGTACAGTGTCCTATTCAAAAATATCAACGTTTTCACAAAATACAGAATGCAGTCTTACCAGAATATGGAAATAATCATTATTTTTGCAGCACTGAATAGTAAAAAATAATTTAGAATAGTAAGAAAACCCCTGATGTTTACAGTGTTTTTTGATTTAATTAATTGATATTCAGTAGAATTAATAGATGTGTAATTTATCAAACTTTAATATAATAATGGAAGAATTAGATCTTATATTAGAATCTGTAAAACAAGACATGGATGCAGCTGTAAAGCACCTGGATCACGCATTTCAAAGAATTAGAGCAGGACGTGCTTCTACATCAATGGTTCAGGATGTAATGGTAGAATACTATGGAGCAATGACTCCTATCAACCAGGTTGCGAATGTTTCTGTTCCGGATGCAATGACAATCTCTATTCAACCTTGGGACAGAACAGCAATCAATGCGATTGAAAAAGCTATCATCAACTCAAACTTAGGTTTTGCACCTTCTAACAACGGGGAAAATATTATCCTTAATGTTCCGCCATTAACTGAGGAAAGAAGAAAAGAGCTTGCAAAACAGGCTAAAGTAGAAACTGAGAACACTAAAGTGACGGTAAGAAACGCAAGACAGGATGGTTTGAAAGAACTTAAAAAGCTTGAGGGAGTTTCTGAAGATGTAGTAAAAGGAGTGGAAGAAGAAATCCAGACGTATACTGATAAATACGTTAAGCTTTGCGATGAGCATCTTAAGACAAAAGAGGCTGAAATTATGAAAGTATAATTTTCAGCTTGTGAAAATACTAAAGAGGTTTCCGGTGGGAGACCTCTTTTTTATTATCTTATAGCTATTATTTTAATTTTTTATAATGCAATGCATTCTTATTCCATACTATATTGTGAAGTATTTACGTTCATTCATTATATTTAATGAATTATTCCTGACGTTTAATTAAAAAACAGGAAACAGATACTATAATGATGACAAAAATAATCGGGGTAGGAAATTATATCCCATCGGAAACAATAACCAATTTATTTTTTGATAAACATATTTTTCTTAATGAGGAAGGGATTTTATTAAAGGAAAATAATGCTTCCATTACGGACAAGCTGAAAAAGATTACAGGTATTGAAGAAAGAAGATATGCGGACAGTACACAGGTTACTTCAGATCTGGGGCTTATTGCGGCGCGTTCAGCCATAGAAAATGCAGGAATTGATCCTGAAACATTAGACTATATCATATTCGCCCATAATTTTGGGGATGTCCGTTTTGGAACGGTTCAGTCTGATATGGTGCCCAGTCTTGCAGCCAGAGTGAAACACTTATTGGGAATCAGAAATAATTTTTGTGTTGCCTATGATGTTCTTTTTGGATGTCCGGGATGGATTGAAGGAGTCATACAGGCTCATGCATTTATCAAGTCTGGTATAGCAAAACGATGCCTTGTTATTGGGGCAGAAACACTTTCCCGTGTGGTAGACATTCACGACAGAGACAGTATGATCTATGCGGATGGAGCAGGAGCGGCTGTGCTGGAAGTGAATTCAGATGATGATTCCGGGATCAGGTCTCATTTGTCAGCTTCTTATACCTTTGAGGAGAAAGATTATCTGTATTTTGGGAAATCTTACAACAATGAGAAATGCCCGGATACAAAGTACATCAAAATGGATGGACGGAAAATTTATGAGTTTGCCTTAGTAAATGTTCCGGATGCAATGAAAAAATGTCTTGACAACAGTGGATATTCTATTGATCAGTTAAATAAAATTATTATTCATCAGGCCAATGAAAAAATGGATGAAGCTATCGTTAACAGGTTTTATCAGCTGTATGGAAAACCGGTTCCTGAAAATATAATGCCTATGGTCATTCATAAATTAGGAAATAGCAGTGTCGCTACAATTCCTTCTTTGCTGACTATGATTTTAAAGGATGAACTGGAACATCATAAAATCAAAAAGAATGATGTGGTTTTATTTGCATCAGTAGGCGCAGGAATGAACATTAATGCTTTTGTGTATAAGTTTTAAAATATAAAAGAGATTGGCTCAAAGGTCAATCTCTTTTGTTTTTATAAACATTGTATGGAGCCTTTCTGGTCTTTATGTTTTAATAGAGATTCATATCTCTTAAGTATTTCATCCACGCTGCACTGAATTTCTTTTCCTGGAATAGTATCAGGAGCTGTTTTTTCTTTCTGATCGGATTTTATACTGTATTTCTTTTCAAGACATTTCAGCGGCTGATTATTTTTAAGATAAATACGGGTTTCTGTAATATCATCTTTGGTAACTGGTTTCTCAGGAGTGCCACCATCAAAATTCCACACGGTCTCCTGTCTGAAAATAAAAAATGTTTTCCCATCTTTAATAAAATACTTTTCAGATCCGGAAAAATGACTGTGTTCTGCGTAAAAATGTTCTATTACTTTAATTTCATCCTTGTCAGAATAAAAAATAACTTCGCCTGAAGGTTCATCGTTACAATCATAATTGAATTTTGAAGAAGTCAGCTTTTTAGTTTCCAGCTGAGCCTGAAGGGCAGCATATTCTTTTTTGATCTCATCAATAGGATCTTCTGCTGTACTGCTCTGCATTGAATCCTTTTTTACAATAAAACTATCCTTGGAAACAGATTCTTTATAGGAAGTTTTCTCTTTTTCATTTTTACAGGAAACAATAAGAAGCAGACCTGCTGCCAGAAATAGGTTTTTCATAGGATAGATACTTTGGTGGCTGATAAAAATACAAAAAAACTAAAAGCATGAGTTATTAATATACAATCAAATAAAAAAGCTCCGGAATTTCTCCGAAGCTTTTAATCTTATTTTTAGATCAGAATTATTGATATCTCTGATGCTCTTTACTTTTTGTAAACCTTTTGGTGATGGGTTTAAACAATGCTTTGTATTTTTCTGCATCAAACAGTTGTGAGTCTGTAAGTGCTTTGTAGGTCATCCATACTCCAAAAGGAAGAAGGATCAAATTGGGAAGCCATGCTGCAAGGTAAGGGTTCATTTTCCCGCTCCATGACATGTTTTCCACCCCAACATTCATAACGTAAAAGATGATGAAAATAACAATAGCGATGATAACCGGAAGCCCCATTCCTCCTTTTCTGATGATAGACCCTAAGCTGGATCCGATCAGGAAGAAGATGATACACGTCACCGAATATGCAACAATTCTCTGTTGGTAGATCACCACTTTACTGAAATATTTTACATTGGAACTGTATTCGTTCTTTTTAGATTCCAGTGTTGATTTAAGGTTGTCCAATCTGTTATAGGAATTGTAAATGATTTCCAGCTTTTTATCACCTTTTACCGTATCCAGTTTGATCTGTTGTTTCGGAGCTACTTTATGCTTATTGCCTTTATCCATGTAGGTAATCACAGAATTGGTTTGGTTAAGCACCTCAGATCCTATATTATCAAAGAACTGTTTATTGTCTTTTTTTGTTTTTGTAATCGTTCCGTCAAGCTGGTTGTAGGTCTGGAAACGGTAGTCATCTGTAATCTGTTCTTTTTCGATCGCTTTATTGATGATTTCACTGATGTCAAAGTGGGAAACCAGTGTGTCAAACTTAATAGCCTGATCAGGCTGTTTTAATCTTACATTATCACCTTTTCCGGCAAAAGCATCTTCAAACACATAGCCGTTATACAGCACCAGCTTTAGAAAGTTCTTGTTGGCAGCCGGAACAAATTTTCCCTTTTCAGCTACTACAGATTGCTGGTTTTCAAAGGCATTGGCTTTTTTATGAACGAAAACCCCTTCGATATTTTCTCCGTTTTCCCCGTAAATCTTATCAAATTTTACCATATAACCGGGAATCTGATCAATAAACTGTCCGGGAGTAAAGTTGATAGCTGGCTTGGTTTGGGCAATATTAAAAAGCATGTTCTTGGCTTTTTTCTGAAAATCCGGAATAATATTATTAGAGAAGAAAAACAACATGATAGCAAGTGCCGTTGAAATTCCCAGAAGGGGAGTCATTACCCTGGTCAAAGGAATTCCTGCTGCTTTCATGGCTGCAAGCTCGTAACGTTCTCCAAATTCACCAAACGACATAATACTCGCCAGAAGGATCGTAAGCGGGAGAACCATACTGATGACGTTTACTCCGAGATAAAAAAGAAGTTTAAGGATTTGCCAGTAGCTTAATCCTTTTCCCATAAACTGTCCCAACTGTACCCAGATAATGTTTACAATAAAAATGAAAAACAATACGCTGAATATAAAGAAAAACGGTCCAAAGAAGGTTTTTATAATGTATCGGTCTAGTATTTTTAACATGCGCCAAAATTAATCAAAAAGCCACAAAGTTTACTTGTGGCTTTTTATATTTTGTTATTTTTTTAACTTTAAACGTCAATTTACATAGTTGCGAATTCACTTTCAGCTTTTTAAAGTTCTGTAACGATGTAGTTTTTAAACTTATTTTTGTCAAAAACAAACATATTGGGATCCAGCTCCTGGTTTTCTTTGTACTCTTTAATAGCAATTACAGCAACATCTTTGTTGTTTCCATGCTGTTCAAGTTTTACCATTTGCTTTTTCGCTGAATCTACAAAAAGGTACACATATTTTATTCCGTTAGCTTTTACCGGGGTCAGTTTAATAAAGTCTGCATTTACGCCATTGACTACTTTCTTACCATTGTAAGTTACATTGTAATCATTTCTATAGGTTGTAAGGTAGTTGATAGGGGAGAACATGGTGCTGCTTCCGTTAGGCTTGGCAATGGTTACCTCCATGTCATCCGCGTTGATGTTGTAAATTTTATTACCGTCGAAGATCTGCTCTGTATCCATGATCTTCAGCTTGTATTTCTCTCCGGCAACATAATAAATACCGGGTTCTGTCTTTGTCACCTGTCCGTTAAGGCCGCTTCCAAAAGAAAATTTGAAGTAAGAATTCTTTTTAGAATTGTAGTTGGCTGTAATATCATCCAATATCTTTTTAGCTTTAGCATCAATCTTCTGAGCGTTGGCCATACCTACTGTACCTACAACAAAACTTCCCAATATAACTTTTGAAATAATATTTTTCATTTTCTTAATTTAATAATCGTTAGATTTTCTTTAATTCTTAAGGTTAAAACGATGTGTTTTTCCTTTAACTACGCAGATCTTCCAAAAACTGTTCCAAAGAATGAAGGTCACTGATCAGAACCTCTCTTGCTTTCGCTCCGTTAAAGCCTCCAACGATACCGCTTGCTTCCAGCTGATCCATAATTCTGCCGGCTCTGTTGTACCCCAGTTTCAATTGTCTCTGAAGCATTGATGTAGATCCCTGTTGTGTAGAAACAATAATTCTTGCAGCTTCTTCAAATAGAGCATCTTTTTCGTTTGGATCAAAAGCACCAACTGTACTTGTTGAGTCTTCAGATACATATTCAGGAAGCAACAACGCTGAAGCATATCCTTTTTGTTCTCCGATGAACTCTGCCAGTCTTTCTACTTCCGGAGTATCTACGAAAGCACACTGAAGTCTTAAAATTTCGTTTCCATTGAAATAAAGCATATCTCCTTTACCAATCAGCTGATCTGCTCCAGGAGAGTCAAGGATGGTTCTGGAGTCAACACTGGAGATTACTCTGAAGGCAGCTCTTGCAGGGAAGTTAGCTTTGATCATCCCTGTAATTACGTTTACAGATGGTCTCTGCGTAGCTACAATAAGGTGGATTCCAACGGCTCTTGCAAGTTGTGCAAGTCTTGCAATAGGTAATTCAACCTCTTTTCCTGCAGTCATGATCAAATCTGCAAACTCATCTACTACCAATACGATATAAGGTAAATAACGGTGTCCGTTTTCAGGATTTAATTTTCTTTCCGTAAACTTCTTGTTATATTCTTTTAAGTTTTTACAAAAAGCATTTTTAAGAAGGTCATATCGGGTATCCATTTCAATACAAAGTGAGTTCAGTGTATTGATTACTTTGTTGGTGTCCGTGATGATTGCTTCTTCTGCGTCAGGTAGTTTTGCCAGATAATGTCTTTCAATTTTTGAATATAATGAAAGTTCCACCTTTTTAGGGTCTACCATAACGAACTTCAGTTCACTAGGATGTTTTTTATAAAGAAGGGAAGTAAGAATAGCATTGATCCCTACGGATTTACCCTGACCTGTTGCTCCCGCCATCAATAAGTGAGGCATTTTTGAAAGGTCAGCCATGAAGATCTCGTTAGAAATAGTCTTTCCGAAAACTACCGGAAGATCCATATCCGTATTCTGGAATTTCTGGGAAGCAATGACAGAACGCATAGAAACCATCGTAGGATTTTTTCTCGGCACCTCAATACCAATTGTTCCTTTTCCTGGCATTGGTGCAATAATTCTGATTCCTAACGCAGAAAGGTTCAGAGCAATATCATCCTGCAGTTTTTTAATTGCTGCTACTCTGATTCCTGCTTCAGGAACAATTTCATAAAGTGTAACTGTCGGGCCGATTGTTGCTTTAATCTCTGCGATACCAACGTTGAAGTTCTTCAGCAATCCGACAATCTTATTTTTATTTTCTTCTAATTCTTCTTTATTGATAGAAATTTCTTCATTACCATAATCTTTCAGCAATTCTACAGGAGGCATCTGGAAATTAGCCAGATCAAGCTTGTGATCATAAAGCCCATGCTTTTCTACCAATTCCTGAGACTTTTTATCAGAATCATCCAAAACATCAATCACCTGAGCTACTTCTACATTGAATTTAATATTTTCCTGTGCCGGAGTAGAAGTTACTGCCGGAGACGGAGCAGAAGGTCTGATATCAAATGCTTCCTCCGGGCTGGAAACCGGAACAATTGGTTTGGTAGAAAGGTTTAAACTTACCGGTTGAGAAACCTCTTTAGGTTCTGCATCAAAAGAAGTATGGTTCGGTGTGGTGATGGTTTCTATCTCGTTTGAAACCGGAACTTCAGGGAATCCTTTCGGAGCACTTACGGGTTCTGGTGCTTTCACTGTATTAACTGGAGTATTGACAACCTGGTTTGTAACATCACTTACAGTAACTCTCGATGCTGTTTCTTCTTCCACTTCCTCGGCTTCTTCTCTCAATTCCTCATCGGCCTCGAAATCATCATTAGAGTCCGGCATCATAGATTTTACTTTTCCAATTGTATTTTCATTGATCTTATCCAGTTTTGCTTTGATAGAACTTGGACGAAGGTTGAATTCAAGAATGAAATACAGAAGGATACTTGCCGCTAATACCGTCCACAGACCTACTGCTCCGATGATGGAGTTAAGATAGTCCATAATCTGATATCCATAAACGCCTCCTAAAACACCCTGGCCTTTAGTAAGCGCTCCCATAAAAATAGGAAGCCAGCAGATAAAAAATAAAGAGTGACCGATAGTTTTCCAGGGTTTAAATATTTTTTTCTTAAGAATCAGTGTGCCTACCACAAGCAGTAAAAATGCGATGATAAATGAGGCGATACCAATACTTTCAAAAATGAAAATATTCCCAAGCCAGTCACCTACCTTACCAAAGATATTGGAAGATTTTATGCTTTTGTCCAGCATGGTTCCTGCCTGGCTTTGATCTGCTTTCCAGTTCATCAGATAAGAGACGAATGAGAATGCAAGAACAGCCGATAAAAGTATAAAAGTAAGCCCGAAAAAAATACGTGGCTTAGATAAGATTCTGCCTTTCTCAGGCGATTCAGTCGGTTTTTTTTGTGTCTTTTTATCCATAATATCAATGTCGCAAATTTAATGTTTTATTCAACACTAAATGAATCTTTTTTACCCAAAAAACATTTTGGTAATCCCGCTTTTATAAAGGTTATTTAAAATTTTTACTTTAAGAATATTTTCTTTTATGACAGAATAAAATAAGCGTATTTTTTTGGCTTATCCAAATCTGATACCGTTAAATTATATTAACTGATTATGATTTGTTTTTCTTTAAAAAGATAATAAAATTTTCGATTTAAACATTAGGGATTGGAAAAATTAACAATATTAGAAATTATTGTATCTCAATAGTGTTTTTTGAACTAGTTCAAAGGTCAGGACCTGAAGCCTCTTTAATTTTGACCTATAAAATTTCATATATGGAAAACACATTCAAAACTTTTCTGACCTTAGGTCTGATATTAATTTCAATGATTACAATGAACGCACAAAAACAAAAAATGGAACACACTGCATTAATCATTATCGACGTACAAAATGATTACTTCCCGGGAGGAAAAATGACACTGGAAAAAAGTGAACAGGCTGCCGAAAATGCCAGAAGTATTTTAGACTATTTCAGGAAAAATAACCTTCCTGTCATTCATGTTCAGCATATTTCTACCAACGATGGTGCAACGTTTTTTCTTCCGGGTACAAAGGGGGCTGAAATCAATCCTCTGGTCTTACCAAGGGAAGATGAGAAAGTTATTGTTAAACATTTTCCCAATAGCTTTAGGGAAACCGATCTTCTGAACTATCTTCAGTCAAAGAAGATTAAAAATCTGGTCATTACAGGAATGATGACAGATGTCTGTGTGGAATCTACCACAAGAGCAGCTTTCGATTTCGGGTTTACCAATACCATTATTGGCGATGCTACAGCCACCAGAAACCGTGAACTGAATGGGGAAGTGATAAAGGCTGTAGAAGTTCAAAGATCCTTTTTAGCAGGAATTTCTGCTCTTGGAAATCTCTATGCCCGTGTAATAAATACTGATGAACTTTTAAAATAAGGCTATTTTCAGATAGGGAACATGTACAATGAACTTCAATTTTTGTTGGGTAAACGCAAGGTGCAAAGTTTTTATCATACATATTGTTTAATTTAAGACGCAAGGAAATCGAAGATTTCCAGCAAAATGAATCTAATAAATTTTATCATAGATAAAATCCTTGCGCCTTAAAAACAGCTGATATTTCAAAAATTCTTGGCGCCATTGCGTTTTCTAATATTTTTTATTTAGCAAATACAGAAGATTTCTAATAAGCTTATTTAAAAAGATCATTTGCTTAATATAAAAACAGCTTTACATAACTTAATTCAATAAAGGTGTCAATAATTTTGATACCTTTATTTAGCTTAAATTAAAGAATGTCCGATCTGCTCTATAAAAATATCAGTAATTATATCAACCTTTCCCAGGAGGATTTCAACCAGTTTACAAAACCTTTTGAATACAAAAAGTTTAAAAAGAAAGAAGTGGTTCTCAAAGAAGGGGACTATTGTAATTTTGAAGGATTTGTTTTGAGTGGTTGTTTTAAAATCTATTACCTGAATGAAAACGGATTTGAACAAACCTTATATTTTGCGGTTAAAGGCTGGTGGATTACAGATATAGACAGTTTGATTAATAATGTTCCCAGTATTCTGAATATTGAAGCCCTTGAAGACAGTGAAGTTTTAATGATTTCTAAAAACGATAAAGAATACCTGTACGAAGTAATGCCACAGATAGAAAAGCTTTTCAGAATCATGAACCAGAAATCTTCTGTTGCCCTGCAAAGACGAATTCTTTCCTTAACGGGTAAAACAGCGGACAAACGGTATCTTGAATTCCTTGAAAAATATCCGGGATTAGAGCAAAGAATAACCCAGCAGCAGGTAGCATCCTATCTGGGAATTACCCATGAGTTTTTAAGCAAAATCAGGAGGAAAATGTCATTGGAAAAATAAGTATATTGCCGCAGATTTTTATGTCATAGCAGGAATTGTACTCAATACAACATAGAATGATAATTAATAACTGATTGAAGACTTTTTTTTAATGGAATTATTTGGTGTACCCGGAATTTTTATTTTCATCTTTTTAGTATTGATCAGACCTTTAACTGTTTTTTTTCACGAAATGGGACATGCTGTTACCGTGTGGCTGATTACAAGAAAAAAAGTACATGTCTTTATTGGTTCTTATGGAGATAAGGATAACAGTTTTCCTATCAATTTTAAATATTTTTCTTTTTATATATTTAAAAATCCTCTTAAATGGGGAAGAGGGCTGTGTGAATCTGAAGAGAAAATATTTTCTGTCAACAAGCAGATTTTATATGTGTTTGGTGGGCCGGCTGCCTCTTTATTATTAGCGTTACTCTCTTATTTCATTATTTCAAATACTCAATTTCTTACTTTATTTTTCATCGTCTTAATGTTTTCTTCAGCAATTGATTTTTTAATCAATATTTTTCCGAGCCAGAAAGTTGTTTATATGAGTGATGGAAGATCAATATCTAATGATGGAAAAGCTATTGTCAATCTTATCCGTCAGAAGAAACTGCCTAAAGAATATACGGAGGGAATCTATAAATTTAACGAAAAGAAGTATTCTGAAGCGGCATCAATCTTTGACAGTTTACTGCAGGAATCAAAAGACCTTGATATCTACAGGATGGCAATAATATCCCATATTAATGCTAAGAACTTTGAAAAAGCAAAAGAGACAGCCATTATATTCAAAGAAAATAATCCTTCTATGACTGCAGATGACTGGACGAATTTTGCATTAACGTTTACTGAAACAGGAGCGTTGGCAGAATCTCTTGAATATTATAATAAAGCATTAAAAATGAATCCTGACAATAAATTTGCTTTAAATAACAAAGGATATACATTAATTCTCCTCGAAAAATATGAAGAGTCTCTCCCTTTATTAAACAAAGCCATTTCAGTGGATAAAAAATTTTCATATTCTTACAATAACCGCGGACTGGCAAAAATTAATTTGGATCTTTATGAAGAAGGGCGCAAGGATATTGAAGATTCATTACAACTTGGTTCTGAAAATGCTGATGCCTATAAAAATTTAGGAATTTACTATATGAAAAAAATGAAGTATCACGAAGCGCTGGATTTGTTTTTAAAAGCTAAAAAAATGGATGAAACGCTGCGCGGAATTGATACATTAATAACTGAGATAGAATCAAAAGTAGAGGCGAATCACAGTTTGGGAGTTTAATGTACTTCATGTCAACTGATTATGTTGATGGTAGAAGATTGAATATAGAGTTTTTCAATCACCCGGATAGGTAATATAAATCCAAATTTTAACATTTTTAAAAATTGAATTTTTCCTAATGTTTCCGGGCTTATTAAGAACGTTTCAAAATAAGCAAAACCAAGGCCAAAGTGATAAAAAACAGCTTTTTTTAAGCTCTTTGTGGTTTATCATGCTTATTTTTGCATGTCAAGTACAATAAATCATGAAGAAGCTCCAAGATATTCTTATCTCAACCAGGACAATGGCTGTATTGTTGCTGGTGTACGCATTCGCGATGGCTTATGCAACGTTCTTAGAAAACGACTACGGAACTCCTACAGCAAAAGCATTAATTTATGAGGCTAAATGGTTCGAACTGATCATGGTCTTACTGATTCTCAATTTCATAGGAAATATCGGAAGATACAGACTGTGGAAAAAAGATAAGTGGCCGGTTCTTGTTTTCCACCTTGCCTTTATTTTTATTTTTATCGGTGGTGCTATCACCAGATATATCAGTTTTGAAGGACAAATGCACATCAGAGAGGGTGAAACATCCAACGAAATCGTAACCGATAAAAACTTCTTTAAAATTCAGATCGAAGAAAAAGGTGATGTGCTGAATTATCAGGATGTTCCTTATCTGATGTCTCCGTTACACAAAGATCTGAAAGCAACTTATGACTTCCACGGAAAAGAAGTGAAAGTGTTTGCTAAGGAATACATCCAAAGAAAAAAAGACAGCCTTGTCGCTGAACCAAACGGTGCTGAATATCTTCATTTGGTTTCTACCGGAACTACCGGAAGACAGAACATTTACATCAAACCGGGAGAAACAAAATCCATTAACGGTACTTTGGTGACATTCAACAGAGCCATTGAAGGTGCTGTTGAATTCAAAAATGAAGGGGGAAAATTATTCATCAAAACTCCTGTAGATGCAAGCTATATGACCATGGCTACGCAGGCGACGGGAAGTACAGTGAAAGATCAGTTCCAGCCTTTGGCACTAAGAAGTTTATATACCATCAATGAACTGAAGCTGGTAGTACCTGAAGGTCTTAAAAAAGGAAGACTGATGGCGATTGAAGGCGACAGAAAGAAAGATGCTAACGTGCCGGATATGCTTCAGATTGAGCTTCAGGGACCGAAAACAAAACAAATTGTAGATCTTTCTGTTGAAAAAGGAAATCCAAACGCTTACAAGCAGGTTACTATGGATGGATTAAACATCATGGTAGGATTCGGACCTAAAGTATACAACACACCTTTCGCATTGAAACTGGATGACTTCGTGATGGAAACATATCCTGGAAGTTCATCTCCAAGTGCTTACGAAAGCCATGTGAAAATCATTGATGAAGGTAAAGAAACTCCTTATAAAATCTATATGAACCACGTTCTTAACCATAAAGGATACCGCTTCTTCCAGTCGAGTTTTGATCCGGACAGAATGGGAACCGTTCTTTCTGTAAACCACGATTACTGGGGAACTTTGATTTCCTATATCGGATATGGACTTTTATTCTTAGGAATGTTTGTAATTTTCTTCTGGAAAGGAACTCACTTCTGGAAATTAAATAAAATGCTGGCTGACGTTAACAAAAAGAAAGCAGCAGCAGTACTTTTAGTGTTTTTAAGCTTAGGTTTAAATGCTCAGAAAATCGAAACTCATGGAACAACCGATGGAAGCAGAGAACATATCCATGTGGAAGGGGACAACCATTCCCATGCTCCGGCTCCGTCTGCCCAGCCGCTTGATGGCGCTGCTCCGAAACAGAATTCTCTGGCAACTCCAATGGGGAAAATGAGATCCATTTCTCCGGATGAAATCATTGCAAGAAACAAAATCAGCAAAGAACATGCAGATAAATTCGGATATCTTTTAGTGCAAAGTTTTGAAGGAAGAATTGTTCCTATCAACACAGAAGCATTAGATGTTTTAAGAAAATTATACAAAAAAGACGAATTCAAAGGAACAGACGGAAAGTCTCTTACTGCTAACCAGTGGTTCCTTTCTATCAATACAGACACCCCAAGCTGGACAATGGTTCCAATGATCAAAGTAGGACCTAAAGGTGGTGATGAACTGAAAAATAAAACAAAGGCCAATGAAGATGGATATACTTCACTGATGAACCTTTTCCCTGCAGATGCAAACGGAAATTTAACATATATCCTTGAACACGACTATAACACAGCTTTCCGTAAAAAACCTGCTGAACAAACAAACTACGATAAAGAAGTAATTGCTGTCAACGAAAGAGTGCAGATCTTCAATGAGTTCTTCAGCGGCCAGTTTATGAGAATTGTTCCTGTGAAAAATGATGCCAACCATACATGGCATTCATGGTTAGACCAGAAGTTCGAACCGGACATGGAATCTCAGCAGGTAATGGGACCTTATTTTGCAGAAGCGCTTACGGCACAAAAAACCGGTGACTGGAGCAAAGCAGATGCGGAATTGGCTAAACTTTCAGAATATCAGCAGAAATGGGGGAAAGCCGTAGTTCCTGCTAAATCTAAAGTTGATCTTGAAGTATTTATGAATAAAGCAGATATCAACTTCAAATTGTTGATTTTCTATACGCTTGTTGGAGGACTTCTTCTGATCTTAGGATTTGTTGAGTTATTCAAATCAAATAAAGTATTAAACAAAGTAATTAAAGCAATCATTGCGGTTGGTTTAATTGGATATCTGTGTCATTTCTTAGGACTTGTTGCAAGATGGTATATCTCTGGACACGCTCCCTGGAGTAACGGATATGAAGCCATTATCTTTATTTCCTGGGTAGGTATTACAGCCGGTTTAATCCTGTACAGAAATGCCAATGCACTGATTCCTGCAGCAGGATTTATGGTAGCAGTTATTATGATGGGATTTGCTCACGGAGGTTCAGCTCTTGATCCGCAGATCACGCCGCTTGTTCCGGTATTGAAATCATATTGGTTAATTGTTCACGTAGCAATTATTACTTCAAGTTATGGATTCTTCGCACTCTCCATGATCATTGCTGTAATCTCATTGGTATTCTATATCATCTCCAATAAAGAAACGTATAAAATTCACCATGATACTACATTAAAGGAACTGGTAATTGTTTCTGAAATGTCATTAACCATCGGATTGTTTGCTTTAACAGTAGGAAACTTCTTAGGAGGAATCTGGGCCAACGAATCATGGGGAAGATACTGGAGCTGGGACCCGAAAGAAACATGGGCTTTCATTTCCATCATGGTATATGCATTTGTACTGCACATGAGATTAGTACCTGGATTGAGAAGCAGATGGGCATTCCATGTAGCAACAATGTTTGCATTCTGTTCCATGGTAATGACTTATTTTGGAGTAAACTATTACCTGAGCGGACTTCACTCATACGCAGCAGGAGATCCTGTACCGGTACCAGCCTGGGTATACATCGGAATCTCAACAATGATTATCTTATCAGCTATCTCTTATATGAAGTTTAAAGCTTTAACAAAGAAATAAAGATCTGAACATAAAAATTAAAATCCTGGAATTCATTTTCCGGGATTTTTTTATTTCTATTGTTTTAGTATTGGTGAGCCGTTTTAACGCTAAGTTTCGCAATGATTTTTATGATGATAAAATATCGTTCGCAAAGGCGTTTCACTCAGCAAGGGATGAAAGTGTTTCCGTTAAAATGTAAAGAACTTGTTTTTTTAACGCTAAGGTTCGCAATGATTTTTATGATGATAAATATCGTTCACAAAGGTATTTTATTCAGCAAATAAACTGGTCTTAGCTAAACGAAGTGGCTTTGCGAACAAAATTATAATGCATCCTAATAAATTAACATCGCGAACTTTGCATTAGTTAAAATACCCGCACCTCGTACCTCGAAACCTGCACCTCATTCAAAAAAAACAAAATTTATCATTTGTAATTCAAAATCAATTACTATCTTTATGATATCAAAATAATATCAAATTAAAATTCAATTATGGAAAAAACATTAAAACCCATGTCGGGTTATCTTACACTGGTCATTTGCCTGGCCTTGTTTGTGGCGGCAGTCTATTTCTTTGTTACCGGAGTAGATCAAAGTATAGCCTATGTTGTTATCGCCATGCTTTGCTTTCTGCTTTCGTGCTTTTTCTTAAAAGGCTTAATGATTATTCAACCGAATCATTCGAGAGTATTAAACTTCTTTGGAAAATATGTGGGAAGTGTAAAAGAGAATGGATTATTCTTCATCAATCCTTTGTATTCATCGCAAAAAATTTCTTTACGTTCTGAAAATTTACAGGGACAGACTTTGAAAGTAAATGATAAAATGGGAAATCCAATTGAAATTGCAGTCGTAATCGTATGGAAGGTTGGAGATACTTACAAAGCGGCCTTTGATGTAGAGCGTTATTCTGATTTCGTGAAAATGCAGAGTGAAGCAGCTGTACGTCATTTGGCAATGAGCTTTCCTTATGATAATTTAGAGGATGATCATGCTCCGATTACTTTGAGAGAAGGTGGAGATAAAATCAATTCTATTTTGGAACAGGAACTTACAGACCGTCTTTCAAAGGCTGGAATTGTGATTCAGGAGGCCAGAATTTCGCATTTGGCTTATGCTTCGGAAATTGCAGGAGCTATGCTTCAGAGACAGCAGGCAACGGCTATTGTAGCAGCAAGAACCAAGATTGTGGAAGGAGCTGTAGGAATGGTAGACCTTGCATTGAAAAAGCTTTCAGAAGAGAATATTGTTGAGCTTGATGATGAAAGAAAAGCAGCAATGGTAAGCAATTTAATGGTGGTTCTTTGCGGAGAAAAAGCTGCAACACCGGTATTAAATGCGGGAACACTTTATAATTAAAAGTGAAAAATTAACAAGTAGATTGTAATGCAGATATTTTCTACACTACAATAGTCAGAATAATGTTAGAGAATTTAGAAAATGAAATCAGAAAAAGCTCAGAACTCTTCGGAAAACAAAAGCAAAAAATCTTTTGTGATAAGGATAGATGAGTCTACTTATAAACTCCTTGAAAAGTGGGCCAATGATGACTTCAGAAGTGTGAACGGACAGATAGAATACCTGTTGCATCAAAGTCTGGTGAACGCAGGGAGAAAGAAGAAAGAGTAGTTAAAAAAAGCTGAGTTGAGGAGTATAAATACTTTTTTCAGGGAACATGGCTGTCAAAAGATAGAACTTCCTCTCTTTTTAAAATTACAGAAAATATAAAAAAGGATTCTTTATTTAGCTTTTTAATAAATAAATAACAATTCAATTAACCTTATACCAAAAAGAAAGCAGAGAAATTTTTCTCTGCTTTTTTATTGTATACAACTCTGAAGACTATCTGCTCCAACGTAGAATATGACGAGCCAAATCAAGCCTTTAATGGTAAAGAAAGCAAGTCCTGCCCATCCCACACGCTTGAACCACTTCTTAAGCTTTGAGTTATTTTCTTGTGAATTTTCCATTGGTGATTATCAAAAAGATTACCCTGCAAAGATAAGCATGTTTATAATTAGTCCAAATAAAAAGCCTATTAAAAATTAAAGTTTTGAGGTTCACATAATATTTTTATCTTTAGAGAGAACGAAAAGTAAGATTTTATGTCAAAAAAAGTAAAGGATTTCGGAATAGAAAAAACGCTGAAAAACTTAGGTATTAAAGAAGAGAACAAAGGTACCTCAACAGGCGGGAAATATTTCGCTTCAGGAAAGGTGATTGAAAGCATTTCTCCTGTGGATGGAAAGTTGATCGCTAAAGTAAAAACTTCCGGAGAAAGTGATTATGACAAAGTAATTGAAACTGCTCAAAAGGCGTTTCAGGAATTCAGGCTGATTCCAGCTCCCAAAAGAGGAGAGATGGTAAGACAGCTGGGCTTAAAATTAAGAGAATATAAAGATGATCTTGGTAAACTTGTTTCTTACGAAATGGGTAAATCATTACAGGAAGGTCTTGGTGAAGTTCAGGAAATGATTGACATCTGCGACTTCGCTGTAGGGCTTTCAAGACAGCTTCAGGGGTACACCATGCACTCGGAAAGACCTGGGCACAGAATGTATGAGCAATACCATCCGCTGGGAGTTGTAGGAATCATTACTGCATTCAACTTCCCGGTAGCCGTTTGGTCCTGGAATACAGCTTTGGCTTGGATCTGTGGTAACGTTACCATCTGGAAGCCATCTGAAAAAACACCGCTTTGTGCGATTGCGTGCCAGAATATCATGATGGAAGTTCTGAAGGAAAATAATCTTCCTGAAGGAGTTTCAAGTGTATTGGTATCAGACCACGAAATCGGTCAGAAACTGGTAGATGATAAAAGAGTAGCGCTGGTATCTTTCACAGGATCTACAAGAGTAGGAAGAATGGTTTCTTCTAAAGTAGCGGAAAGATTCGGGAAATCTATCCTTGAATTGGGTGGAAACAATGCTATTATCATTACAAAAGAAGCAGATATCGACATGTCGATTATCGGAGCTGTTTTCGGAGCCGTTGGAACTGCTGGTCAAAGATGTACTTCGACAAGAAGACTGATTATCCACGAAAGTGTATACAATGAAGTGAAAACAAGATTAACAAAAGCTTACGGGCAGCTGAAAATCGGAAATCCATTGGATGAAAATAATCACGTAGGTCCTCTGATTGATACTGATGCAGTAAACCAATATGAAGAAGCCATCAAGAAATGTAAAAAGGAAGGTGGAAAATTCGTTGTTGAAGGTGGAGTGTTAACCGGAAAAGATTACGAATCCGGATGTTATGTGAAGCCTTGCGTTGCAGAAGTGAAAAACTCTTATGAGATTGTTCAGCACGAAACTTTTGCTCCGATTTTATACCTTATCAAGTATAAAACATTAGAAGAAGCAATCGCCATTCAGAATGATGTTCCTCAGGGATTATCTTCTGCGATCATGACCCAGAATTTAAGAGAGGCAGAATTGTTCCTTTCTCATGCTGGTTCAGACTGTGGTATTGCCAACGTCAATATCGGAACTTCCGGTGCTGAAATAGGTGGAGCTTTTGGTGGTGAAAAAGAAACCGGAGGAGGAAGAGAATCAGGATCAGACGCCTGGAAATACTATATGAGAAGACAAACCAATACTATCAATTACACCGCACAACTTCCTTTGGCACAAGGGATTAAATTTGATTTATAAAAGCTTTACTTAAAGCATTCAAAAAACATAAAACTTAATAACCTGAATGGTTAAATGTTGTATTCTTTGGATCATTTAACCAATCACTTATTAAATCACACTACAAATTTATTATGGAACACACATTAGATATAAAAGCAAATAAAGTAAAAGAAACAGTAGGAAAACATGTGTTGGCAGACGGTTTCGATTTTGTGATGGATATTGAAAAATCACATGGATCATGGCTTTATGATAAATTGACAGACAGAGAATACCTGGATATGTTCTCTATGTTTGCATCAGCATCTATCGGATACAATCACCCTTATCTCTTAGAAAGATCAGAATGGTTGGGAAGAATGGCTGTAAATAAACCTACTTTAGCTGATGTTTACTCAGAAGAATACGCTCATTTCCTTGAAGTATTTGAAAGAGTAGTTATCCCTGAAGAATTACAATATGCTTTCTTTATCGAAGGCGGAACGATGGGAGTGGAAAATGCAATGAAGGCATGCTTCGACTGGAAAACCCGCAAAAATTTTGAAAAAGGATTAGATACTGAAGCTGGAATCTGTATCCACTTCAAACAGGCTTTCCACGGAAGAAGCGGTTATACTTTGAGCTTAACCAATACTTCTGATCCAAGAAAGTATCAGTATTTCCCAATGTTTAACTGGCCGAGAATTTTAAATCCAAAATTAAAATTCCCGATTACAGAGGAGAACCTTGAAGAAACAATCAAAAACGAAAATCTTGCTTTACTTCAGATTGAAGAGGCAATTTTGATGCACCCTGATAAAGTGGCTTGTATCATCATTGAACCTATTCAGGCAGAAGGAGGTGACAATCATTTCAGAGACGAATTCTTATTAGGATTAAGAAGAATCTGTGATGACAACGAAATCTTACTTATTTTTGATGAAGTTCAGACAGGAATTGCCATTACCGGGAAAATGTGGGCATTCCAGCATTTTACAGCAAAACCGGATATCATTTCTTTCGGGAAAAAAGCCCAGGTTTGTGGTGTACTGGCCAATAAAGAAAAGTTTGATCAGGTTCCGAACAATGTTTTCAGAGAAAGCTCAAGAATCAATTCTACTTTTGGAGGAAACTTTATTGATATGCTTCGTTTCCAGTTAGTGATGGAAGTGATCGAAAAAGAAAACCTAGTAGAGAATGCAAGAGTAGTGGGAGATTTCTTACTGGAAAGCCTAAAAACTCTTGCTGAAAAATATCCTGAAAAGATTTCAAATGCAAGAGGAAGAGGCTTGATGTGTGCCGTTGATCTTCCTACTGCTGAGCAGAGAAACCACCTGATGAATGAGCTTTTCAATGATGGATTGATTATTCTTCCATGTGGAGATCAGTCTCTTCGTTTCAGACCTCATTTGAATGTTACTAAAGAAGAAATTCAACTTGCTTTAGATAAAATTGAAAACAATATTAATAAAATTTAAAACCCGGGATTTGTAATTTTAAAAAAAACATTGTATATTTAGATACTCAAACAATTAGAATATGGAAAGAAGTACGAGAGTATCAGTTTATGTAAGTGATAACCCTTCAGAAATTCAGTTGGTTAAGTCTAAATTGGATGACGCGCAAATTGCAAATACCGTTGAAAATAACTATCTTACGTTTACCACTACACCCACAGCAACCTCGTTGAAGGTAATGGTAGATCTGGAAGAAGAAAAAAAAGCATTTGAAATTATTGATGCTTACCTTCAACAAAGTGAAAATCAATAAACAATTTCATAATTTTAAATTTTACTACTTCGAACCGAAAATTAATTTTAATTAATTTTCGGTTTTTTGATTAATTATAAACCATTAAAAGATGAATGCTTCAAAGATTGAACAAACAGCAGCTATTCTGATTTTTACTTCTTAAATCATTCAGTCTTTTAATCAAATTTTACAACATGAATCCAGAGATTAAACTAAGACAAGCGGAAATTGAAGACAGAAACATTATTTGGGAAATTATTCAGCAATCTATAGAAAGAAGACGACAGGACGGAAGTACCCAATGGCAGAACGGATACCCTAATCTCGGGACAGTGGAAAGCGATATTGCGAAAGGATTTGGTCACGTTATGACCGTAGATGGCGAAATTGCAGTATATGCAGCCCTTATTCTGAATGATGAACCCGCCTACAGCACCATTGAAGGAGCTTGGTTAAGTGATGGGGAATTTGTTGTGGTTCACAGAGTGGCTGTAGATGAAAAATTTGCAGGGCAGGGTATGGTAAAAAAACTTTTTGATCAGATTGAAGAATTTACCAAATCCCATGGAATTCAGAGTATTAAAGTAGATACCAATCATGATAATATTGCCATGCTGAAAATCCTTGAAGGCAGAGGGTATTCCTATTGCGGAGAGGTTCTTTTAAGAGACGGCATGAGAAAAGCTTTTGAGAAGATTATAATTTAGGCAAAAAGTTAAATCAACTTTCATTGAATTTTTAAAACGGCCTGTATTTATAAACTCTATCAGGTTTGTTCGTTTAGTTCTGAACTAATTTTTACTTTTGTTCAAATTTTTATATTATGCACCAAAGTATAGAAATTGATGAAAAAATTTTTCAGGATGCCGTAAAATTCTATGGCACCGTGTTTAGCTTACCCCCTTTAGCATCAAAAATTTATTCCTACCTTCTTTTTGACTATGAGAAAGTAGGAATTACTTTTGACGAGTTTGTTGAAGTGCTCTCCGCAAGCAAAAGCTCCGTTTCTACCAGTATTTCATTACTGCTTAATGCTCAGCTTATCGTAGACCACAACAAAATGGATGAGCGGAAACGATATTTTTTCATCAATGATGAATACAAAAAAATACGATTCGAGAAAATTGTCCAAAAAATGCAGGACGAATTAAGACTATTAGATGATTTAAACAATTTTAAAAAAAGTAAAGACGATGGATACAACGAAAGAATAGAAGTTTACAAAGCACTCTTAAATAAAAACATAGAAAATATTCAGGAATCTCTTAATAAACTATAAAATGAATAATAAGCTAGTTATACTTTCCATTGCAGCGTTTTCACTGACTGCCTGCAAAAAAGAAGCTCCGAAACAGGATGGTGCCAAGCCGTATCCTGTTGTTTCCGTGGAGTCAAAAAATATAGTGGGTTATCAGACGTTTCCGGCTACCATCCAGGGTAGGGTAAACAATGATGTACGTGCAAAAATACAGGGATATATTACCCAGGTATTGGTAGATGAAGGACAATATGTTACCAAAGGGCAGCCTTTGTTCCGTCTGGAAACCAATATACTGAACGAAAATGCAGCTGCTTCCAAAGCAGGAATTGGTGCTGCGGCATCAAGTGTTGCAGCGGCTCAGGCTTCTGTAAATGCAGCTCAGGTTGAAGTAAACAAATTAAAGCCTCTGGTTCAGAAAAATATCATCAGTAACGTACAGCTACAGACTGCCCAGGCTCAGCTGGCTCAGGCTCAGGCACAGTTACAGCAGGCCAATGCTGCCAAAAGACAGGCAGAAGCCAATTATAAAGGGGTGGAAGCCAATATTGAATATTCTATCATTCGTGCTCCTATCTCAGGGGTAATCGGAAGACTGCCTTTAAAAGTGGGAAGCTTGGTAGGACCGTCTGATCAGACCCCTCTGACAACAATTTCTGACACTTCTGAAATCTACGCTTACTTTGCAATGAATGAAAAAGAGTATTTCGATTTCCTTGAAAAGTCACCGGGAGCTTCTATGCCTGAGAAAATCAAAAACTTACCCATGGTTGAACTTCAGTTAGCTAATGGAAGTCTTTATCCTGAAAAAGGGAGAATTGAAGCCATTACTGGGCAAATTGATCCTACAACAGGGACTATCCAGTTCAGAGTTGCTTTTTCAAATGCTCAGAAATTATTAAGTAATGGTAACAGTGGAACCATCAGATTCCCTCAGCAATATGATAATGTTCTTGTTGTACCTGAAAGTGCTACTTATGAGCAGCAAGGTATCGTTTACGTATACAAAGTAGAAAAAGGTGATACTGCAAGAAACGTTGTTGTGAATGTTATCGACAGAATCGACAATATGGCTCTTATCAAATCTGGAGTTAATAAAGGTGAAACAGTTATTGCAGCTGGTATCGGCGGTCTGAAACCGGGAACAGCCGTGAAACCGAAGCCAATTAAAATGGATAGTCTAGTTCAATCAATAAAACCGAAATTCTAATGATAAAAAACTTTATTAACAGACCGGTTTTATCTACCGTAATCTCAATTTTGATTGTGATTCTCGGTGTGTTGGGACTGATCTCGTTACCGGTTACACAGTATCCGGATATTGCACCACCTACGGTGAGTGTTTCCGCAAACTATACGGGAGCCAATGCTGAGACGGTGATGAAAAGTGTGGTAGTACCTTTGGAAGAACAGATCAACGGGGTGGAAGGTATGGATTATATCACTTCCAGTGCCGGAAACGACGGTTCTGCCCAAATCCAGGTTTTCTTCAAACAAGGAATTGACCCGGATATTGCAGCAGTAAACGTACAGAACCGTGTGGCCAGAGCAACACCTCTTTTGCCGTCTGAAGTAACCCGTTCAGGGGTGGTAACCCAGAAGCAGCAGACCAGTGCCCTGATGTATATGTCTTTCTATTCTGAAAATAAAGACCTGGATGATGTATATCTTCAGAACTTTTTGAATATCAACATTATTCCTAACCTTAAAAGGGTAAATGGTGTAGGGGATGCCAACGTTTTCGGAGGTAAAAACTACTCGATGAGAATCTGGCTGGATCCTGCAAAAATGGCTGCCTACAGTGTAACTCCTACCGATGTTACCAATGCAATCAACGAGCAGAGTAGAGAAGCTGCAGCAGGTTCTATCGGGCAGAACAGCGGAAGTTCTTTTGAATATATCATCAAATACGTAGGTAAATTCAACGATAAAGAACAGTACGATAATATCATCATCAAATCTCTTGCGAACGGCCAAAACCTGATGCTGAAAGACGTGGCTAAAGTAGAACTGGCAGGACAGTCTTATACAGGAATCGGGGAAAACGGAAACAATCCTTCCATCAGTATGGGGATCTTCCAGACTCCGGGATCCAACGCACAGGAGATTATTAAAAATATCAAAGCCTATCTGAAATCAGCAGAGGGAACGTTTCCAAAGGGCGTAAAATATACTTTTAACTTTGATACCAACGAATTCCTTGAAGCTTCCATTGAAAAGGTGGTACATACCCTGATCGAAGCCTTTATTCTGGTATTTATTGTAGTATATATTTTCCTTCAGGACTTCAGATCTACGCTGATCCCGGCCATTGCGGTTCCGGTATCTATTGTAGGGGCATTCTTCTTCCTGAATCTCTTTGGGTATTCATTAAACCTCTTAACCTTATTTGCATTGGTACTGGCAATTGGTATTGTAGTGGATGATGCCATAGTCGTCGTCGAGGCCGTTCATGCCAAGATGGAGCATGGTATTTCCGATGCTAAAAAAGCAACAGTAGAGGCAATGGATGAGATTACAGGTGCTATTATCTCGATTACTCTGGTAATGGCAGCGGTATTTATTCCGGTGACGTTCATTACAGGTCCTACAGGGGTATTCTACCAGCAGTTTGGTATTACGCTGATTATAGCCATCATCATTTCTGCGATTAATGCATTAACGCTGAGTCCGGTTTTATGTTCATTATTCTTAAAACCTCACGAAGCGCATCATAAAGAGTATAAAAATTTAAATCTGCTGCAGAAGTTTTTCTACAAGTTTAATATTGCTTTTAAAACAACTACTGAGCGTTACGGAAGAGGATTTGTATTCTTATTAAGACATAAATGGGTTACCTTAATCATTTTTGCTGTTACCGGAGGAATCTTATTCTGGGCAAGCAGCAGTATGAAGAAAGGGTTTGTACCTACAGAAGACAGAGGGATTATCTTTACCGATGTACAGCTTCCTCCGGGAGCTTCTATGGAAAGAACTTACAACGCTTTGAAAACACTTCAGGCTAAGGCATTGAAAGTTCCGGGCGTACAGAACGTAACGATTTCAACAGGTAGAGGATTCTTGTCCGGAAACGGAAGTAACAACGGTCTTGCCTTTGTGAAACTGAAACCATTTGAAGAAAGAAAAAAAGACGGACAGACTTCTGAAGATATCACCAAAAAATTATTTGGAATTGTAGGAGCTGTTCCTGATGCTAAAGTAGTATTCTTCCAGCCGCCAAGTGTACCGGGATTCGGTAACAGCGCAGGTTTTGAAATGGTATTGCTTGATAAGTCAGGTGGAGAATACGCTGATCTGGATGATAAAACCAATGAATTCATCGGTAAACTGATGCAGAGACCTGAAATTCAGTTTGCACAGACTTCATTCAATACCAAATATCCTCAGTATCAGATGGAAATTAATGTTCCTTTGAGCAAACAGCTTGGGGTTTCTGTTAATGACATCCTGTCCACGATGCAGGGGTATATCGGAGGTATTTATACTGCCGACTTTACCAAGTATGGAAAGCAGTTCAGAGTGATGGTTCAGGCTCTTCCTGAGAACAGAAAGAATATTGAAAATCTGAATCAGCTTTATGTCAGAACAGGATCAGGGATCATGACTCCGATTTCACAGTTTGTAACCTTGACAAAAGCATACGGACCACAATCTGTAAGCCGTTACAACCTCTTTACTTCAGTGAAGGTAACGGGAGCGAACTCTGACGGATACAGTTCCGGGGATGCAATTGCCGCAGTACAGCAGGTAGCTGATGAAACCCTGAATCAAAACTATGCCGTAGAATTTACAGGGTTAACCAGAGAAGAATTAAATTCTGGATCTCAAACGCTTTTGATTTTCGGACTGAGTTTGATCTTTGTTTACTTTATCCTTTCTGCACAGTATGAAAGCTATATCCTTCCGCTGATCGTTATTATTTCTCTTCCTCTTGGGGTAATGGGAGCTTATTTCGGTCAGAAGATCATGGGGCTGGAAAATAATATTTACTTCCAGATTGCCCTCATCATGCTCGTGGGACTATTGGCGAAAAATGCAATTCTTATTGTTGAATTCGCTGTTCAGAGAAGGCATCATGGAGAAACCATTGTAATGTCAGCTATTAATGCAGCGAAAGCCAGAGTAAGACCTATTCTGATGACCTCATTCGCCTTTATTTTCGGTTTATTGCCGTTAGTTCTGGCAAGTGGAATCGGAGCAGTAGGGAACAGGTCTATCGCTACGGGTGCGGCCATCGGACTATTGATAGGAACCGTTTTGGGATTATTTGTAATTCCGGTTCTGTATGTGATTTTTGAAACACTGCAGGAAAAAATTAAACCTATCAAAAAAGAAGATATCAATTTAGCAGAATAAAATTAATTAGAGAAGTCAGAAGTTAGATCTTTAGAAATTAGTCTAAACCACTTCTAACTTCCGGCCTCTAACATCTAATTTCTAATTTTTTATAATGAAGAGTTTATTAAACATCATAAAAGGAATCACTTTTTCAGTTTTCATACTCGGGGCCATCTCATCCTGTATGGCAAGAAAAGAATATGAAAGACCGAAGAATGTTGTGGACGAAAAGCTTTTTCGTACAGACATGCTTCCTTCGGACAGTACCAATATTGCAGATATTTCATGGAAAGAGATATTCACTGATCCGATATTGCAGGGGCATATTTCTAAGGCACTGGAGAACAATCTTGATATCAGAATTGCTTTAGAAAGTATTAATTCTGCAGAAGCGTATCTTAAACAAAGCAAGGCAGCCTATCAGCCGACTCTTTCCATAGGTCCCAACTATACATTTCAGACACAGTCTATCAATACACAGTTTGGACAGATCATCGGATCAAGACGTTATGTGAACCAGTTTGACATTACGGCAAGTATCGGGTGGGAAGCTGATATCTGGGGCAAATTAAAAGCACAAGAGAAAGCACAGCTCGCTACTTATTTAGGAACTGTTGCAGCACATAAAGCCGTAAAAAGCAGTTTGGTGTCTTCCATTGCTTCTGCGTATTATCAGTTGTTGACATTTGATGCACAGAAGAAAATTATTACAGAAACAATTGCGGTAAGAGAGAAAAATCTTGAAGCGACTAAGGCTTTAAAAACTTCCGGAACAGTTACTGAAGTGGCAGTACAGCAAAGTGAGGCTCTTGTTTTCAATGCCAAATCATTACTGATTGATATTGATACCCAGATCCAGCTGCTTGAAAATACCATGAGTCTTTTGATGGGAGAACCTTCTCATTCTATCGAAAGATCTACATTGGAAGGGCAAAAACTTCCAATTGATTTAAAACTGGGGTACCCGACTCAGCTTCTGGCCAACCGTCCGGATGTCATGAGAGCAGAATTTAATTTAATGAATGCTTTTGAGTTAACCAATGCAGCCAAAGCTCAGTTTTATCCCACGTTAAAATTGACAGGAAGTGGAGGAATACAGTCCGTAGATATTGATCACCTGTTTAGTGTGAACTCTTTATTTGCGAATGTAGTGGCGGGATTGGCTCAGCCAATTTTAAATAAGAGACAGATCCAGACCAACTATGATGTAAGTCTTGCCAATAAAGAAACGGCTTATTTAAACTTCAGAAAAACAGTTCTGACTGCCGGAAAAGAAGTTTCAGACGCCATCAGAGTTTTCTCTGTTCAGGATTCATTTATTGAATTAAAACAACATGAGCTGGATGCCTACAAAAAATCGGTTGACTATTCTCAGGAATTGGTGAACTATGGGATGGCCAACTATCTTGAAGTGTTGAATGCCAGTGTGAATTCACTGAATGCAGAGCTTAACATTTCCAATGCAAGATACAGTAAAATGAAAGCTGCCGTAGAGCTTTATCAGGCTTTAGGCGGAGGCTGGAAATAACCGTATTCTTTAATGTAATATCATAAAAACGTATGTCAGCAATGGCATACGTTTTTTATTGACAAAGATCACAAGTTAAATAATATTACAAAAATAAGATTTTGATAGTGTAAAGAGATAAAAAAACGGCCGCAATTATTCCGGCCGCAATTTATCTTTATAACTTTTTTTATTGAACGTATGCTACATAAGATTCATTTATAGCTCCTTTTCTGGTCTTGGCAAAAAATGCATAATCTATCCAGAAAAATCCATTGTTTCCCCAGGTAGTGCCCCAGGAATTTTGTACTTTAAAAGCTTGTTTAGCATCGTCATAACCCACTACGCAAATGGCATGTCCTCCTCTTACAGCACCAGAATGACTTTTCCATATCCAATTGTTTGCCGCGCTTAAACTATCAAAACTTCCATCTACCGTCACTGTAATAATTATTGGCAAATTCATGCTTAAAAGTGTCTTTACATTACTGATATTGCTTTTATCTACAGTAGCCCAGGTTGTAAATTTATGAGTGCTTGCTGCACTTTTTTGAGTTTCATTGGGTTGCGTAGAGCATTCTACATCTGTATATGGCATTTCATCCCAGCTGCAAACTCCCTGATCTTTTATTAAATTTAACCCACTGGATGCATAAGTTCCATTAGGGCAGCCATTTACTTTTATCTGATTATATACGTACTCAGGGCTTCTTGGGTTTGTTATCCCTTTAAAATTATATTCCAGAATACTTGCAGCGGCATAAGCTGTAGCAAATGCAACGCATGAACCTTCCTGTCCCTGATTTACTATTGGAGGAGTGTTGGGTATAGTATAACTTGACGGAATAGAAGCTATAAGTGTTTCTGCAGATTTGCCCTTAAATTTCATTGTTAATGCATCTATATCAGCTTTAGCAAATGAACTGTAGGTTTTGTCATCGACAAGGATTGCTCCTAAGGAACGCATTGCCTGGTTTTCCTTGTTAGGTTGCTTAGTATTTTGTTCTTCTTCATTTCTGTTACATGAAGACAAAGATAGCATCCCTAATACGACAGCAATTAATTTTAGATTTTTCATCATTGTATTATTTAAAATTTATTACATAAAAATATAAATTATTTTTACATAATTGTAATATATTTTATGAATTAACTACTGTTTTAGCTTTTTTTATGTGTTTGTTTGTTTTTATTTATCGATTTGTTGATGGGTGTTAATATTATTAATTATTTTGTGAATTTATTATAACAGGAATATTCGTTTCTTTTTCAGCTATAAAGTTGTCAATATTTCCATAGTTCTTTTCTCTTTATCTGATATCTCTTTTAAAATATCCGTAGCCTGATGAATATATTGAATATCTTTTGTCTGGCTCACTTTTTCAAACAACTGAGACACATTTGTCCAGAGCTCAGCAATCTCTCTGAAGGCTTCATAACCTGCTTTTAACGGATCAAGCCGAAGCAGTTCATAACTTTCTTTTAAAAAATCACGGTATAAATTCCTGAACAATGCGCCACCTGTTCCTGCTTTTTCCATTAACAAAGCGGCTTGTTTAAATTCAGTTTCAATGTCTTTGCTCATATTGAACCATTTGACAATTTCAGTACTGGTTTTCAGGATTCCCTTATAAGAAACATTTGTAATAGGCGGGTTCAGATATTCGGCAGTATTACTTTTGATTGCGGTGATTATAGCTTTTTCCAGATCATATTTTCTATTGGTTTTCCTGAGGGTATAATACAGATTTTTGGAAGCCATAGGGCCCTTTTCAGCACGAGCCATTGCCAGACTTTTTAAAGAGGTTTGTACCTGACTGCCTTGTTGTCTGGTGTCTGCGAGGTAAGCATTTTCATCATCATAGCCGTAAATGGCAGCATAATGTCCGGCAAAATGAAAAGGATTTGAGAAATATTCAAGATGATAGCAATCCATTTTTAATCCGACTGCCTGTCCGCTATCCAGAAGTTCTTTTACTTGCTCCCAGGCCTTTTGTTGTGATGAAGTTTCTTTTACGGTTAATTCAAGATTTAGATTTTTTGCTATATTCTGAGTCAGGAAATCAGGTTTTATTCTTCCTCCGATGAAAGGGAAATCCATTGTTTTCATATTCCAATAGATAAAGCTTAAACCTTCCCCCAATCCGAAAAGCATAGGTTCGGAAAGTTCAATTCCGATTTGCTGTAATAATGTTCCGGTAGTGGTCGTTTCGCAGTGCTGTCCGTTAAAAGGTCTCAGGTTTTCTATTTTCATTTTGGTGTGGGTTATTCTTTTTTTCTGAAAAGAAAATTACATAAATATAGCTACATACCGAAATTCCGTTTTTGAATTTTCTGTGTTAAAATTTTTTTAAAAAAGCAGAATGGATTTGTATATATGTATTCAACTACGTAGTTTTGTACTTTAAAATACAGACACTATGAAATTAGAGATACAATCCATAGGGAATTCCTACTCAGAGCAGGCCATTGATCTGATTTTGACGATTCAGCAGAAAGAGTTTAATATTCCTATTACCATAGAAGACCAGCCTGATCTTCTTCATATAGAAAGTTTTTACAAAAAAGCAGGCGGTAACTTTTGGGGTGCTTTTGTAGATGGCGAACTGGTAGGTTCTATAGCGTTGGTTAAATTTGACGAAAGGGCAGGAGCAATCAGGAAAATGTTTGTTAAAAAGGAGTTCAGAGGAAAAGAACTGAATATTGCACAGGAATTACTGGAAGTTTTAATTTCTTTCTGCCGCGAAAACAGAATCGATGATTTATATTTGGGAACCATAACAGTACTGAAAGCAGCACAGCGTTTCTATGAAAGGAATCATTTTGTGAAGATTGAAAAAAGCGATCTTCCTGTAAAATTTCCTTTAATGAGTGCTGATGATGTTTTTTACCATTTAAATATTGACTGACTATGAATGTAATCAACGAAGCAGGAATTCTTGCCATATCCACAAGGCTGCACCGTCTCAGTGAACAGTTGAGGAAAGATGGAGCGCTTATTTATAAAGCATTCGGAATTGATTTTGAATTGAAATGGTTTCCGGTTATTTTCACCATTTATAAAAAAGAAATAGCAAGTGTTGTCGAAATAGCCAATGAGATAGGATATACCCATCCATCTACGATAACTCTACTCAAAGAACTTGAAAAACTGGAGTTGATCCAATGGGAAAAAGACAAGCTGGACGAACGCAAAAGACTTTTTAAGCTCACTTCAAAAGGGCAGGAACTCATTGATCAAATGAAACCCGTTTGGGAGCTGATGGCTCAGATTTTAGGCGATATCGCCGACAATAAAAACAATCTGCTGGCTGCAATTGATGAAGCAGAAGAGAAAATTGCCAGTCAGTCTTTTTATCAGAGGGCGCTGCAACGTAAAAATTCCAAGTAAATATCGGAGCGTTTTCTTCTGCTTATGTTAGTAAATAATAATGTATAAAAAATAAAAAATTAATTCCTTCTCACTGATCATCTAATCATAATAGGTCTTTTTGTTCAAGATGTGAAAAAGCTTTATTGAAAACTCATTGTCGTAGAACTACGACAATTTTCCAAATAATCGATAATTCATTTTGCAGTGAATATTTAAGGTTATATATTGCCAATACCAAAATCACTAAAAAAACTTATGAAAAAATATCGAAATCAACCACTTTTTACAGTGTTACTAAGTATCTAAAGCGGAATTTTTTTTCTGAAAATTCCCACTGTATCCATCTCAGGTCAATCATTGAAAAGCTTGTTCAAGAGACCGTTACATGCTTGTAGATTGATTCCTTGAACCGAATGGTCTCACCTTATTCGATTAAGTCATACACCAAAAAAAAGATGTCATGTTTAAGGAACAGAATAATCTTCCCAAACCGGAAATAGATTCAGACGAGACAGATTTTGTAAGCAAAATCAAAGACAATAAAAAAGTTAAAGAAGTAAAGAAAGCTGCTTCAAAAGTGAACAATGCAGTCAATATGGTGAATACAGGAAAGCAATTCCTAAACCAGCCTTTACTGCCCAATGAACCATCCATAAGTAAGGATAAGCTTTGGGTCAAACAGCCTACTTCTAAAATATTCAATGCTGACAGTATTCCGGAGAGTGCCATTGTAGGAATCAACCGGGTAGTAAAGCTTGATATCCATGTGGAAGGTAAATCTATAAAGTATTTCAAACATTTTAGCCTTACTCAAAGTGCTACTAAACATCACGAGTTTGAGCTTATTCTTGCTCATGATACGTTAGGAAGTGCAGAAAACCATAATCTTGAAGAAATACAGAATTTCCTGGGAAAAAGGATTACGGTGGTTTTCAAATATAAAGATGTGGAAGGCGGAGCTGAGCGGAATTTTATAGGAGTTATCACGGAAGTTGGATTCAGCCAGGAACAAGGAAGCCTGGGTAATCTTGTGCTGTCAGGTTTCAGCCCAACAATTTTGTTAGATGCTGCCCCACATATTCAAAGCTTCGGTGGAGCACAACCCATTAGCTTGAACAGTATCGCCAATGAAGTGATTAAAGAAGGATTAGGGCAGGGGAAATTTGACTTTAGAATAGATGCCCGCCATGGCAATGTATCTTACAGCTCTCAATACGGAGAAACGCATTATAACTATCTGGCTAGAATTGCTGAAGCTTATGGAGAACAATTTTTCTATGATGGAGAAGTTTTACATTTCGGACAATTGCCACCACAGGAAAAGCCTGTGTTGTTAACCTATGGCAGTAATCTGACGGATGTTAAAATTAAAATGAAAGCTCAACATGTGAATCCTTCATTTTATGGATATAACAGTAGTAAAAACGAAAAATTTAAAGGCGGAAGCTCAAAAATAACACATACCTCAGATATTGCGAAGAGGGCTTATGAAATTTCAGAAAAAACTTTTCAAACCCCATCTTTAAGAGTAGCTCCTATCAAAGCATCATCTTTTATGGATATTGATGCTTCTCAAAAGGGAACTGCAGGAAGTAAAGCTTCAGAAGTTTTTGTAACTTCCGGTAATACAACCGTTCCTTTTCTTTATCCGGGATGTATTGCGGATATCCAGATGCGTAAAACGGATACTAACGAAACCTCTTATTTTACTAAATTAATGCTTATAGAGGTAACCCATCAAGTGGATGCCCGCGGATACTATAATGGATCTTTCCAGGCCATCGCTTCTGATACCGGATTTATTCCAAGACCAGAATTTACAGTTCCGGTGGCGGAACCCCAGTTTGGAAAAGTAGTTTCCAATACCGATCCTGAAAATCAAGGCCGCGTGCAGGTTCAGCTTGACTGGCAAACCGGCCAGGACACCACAGAATTTATCCGTGTAATGTCTCCTGATGCCGGAAGCAGTGAGAAGGTAGGTAAGAACAGAGGATTTATGTCTATTCCTGAAGTGGGAGATCAGGTCATTATCAATTTTGTACATCTTCACCCCGATCGTCCTTTTGTGATGGGTGGAATGTATCATGGTGGAATTGGAGCTGGTGGTGGCACTGGAAATAATGTTATGAGTTTCAGTGGACGAAGCGGCGCAGAATTAAAATATGACAATGGAGCCGGATCTATGAATCTTAAAGATCAGGGCGGTGCCAATATGAATTTTGACGGAACCGGAAACGCAACTACCAATGCAAATAGCAACCATACTGTGAATGCAGGAAGTTCCAATGTCATCAATGTGGGGGGTAAAAAAGATGCTCCGCCACAATCATTGCTGAAAATGGATGCAGGCGGAAATATTACCCTTGACGGAAAAACAAGTATTACCCTACAGGTAGGAGATAATTCTATCACCATATCCGAAGAAGGTATTATGGCTTCAGCAGGAAAAGGAATAATTGATATCACGGCACTTACCGGAGCTCTGGGATTATCAAGTAAAGGCGGTCCTATGGATATCAGCACAGATTCGCCACTTACTATTACCGGCGGACCAAGCGCTGTGATGTCTTCAGGAGATACCAATATTATGTAATTCTAAAACCAAAATCATGGATGAGTTAGAATACATAACCCTCAATGCCCTGATGATGTGTGACCAGGGGGCCGCTCCGGATTTCTTTAAACCTACGTTCAATACGAAGGTGAAAATCCATGGCTGTCTTGTAGCGACCAATCAGGATGCTACTCCTCTTATTAATATCCCTTCCTTTAAAGTGTGTAAGATCAGTGGAGGACCTTGTACACCTACTACTGTTCCTATGACATGGCAGGATACCTGGCAGGTAAAAATTAACGGGATCCGTTCTTTGATAGGGAAAAGTACCTGTCAATGTCCTATAGGCGGGAAGATAGAGTTTATGACCAGTGGACAGGTTCCACTTCCGGATGATGCGGCCAAGGAGGTAAAAGATATGCAGGACCAGGCACAGCGTGAACTTGACGATAGTGGACATGGCGATAGTGTAGGTGAGGCAGGTTTTGTAGAAGGTATGATCCCGGTTTGGGGAAGCGGTCGTGACCTCATCAATGATATACAAACCGGAGATGTAGGCGGTGGCCTTATGAATGCTGGATTTTTAATCTGGGATGTCGCTTCTATAGCCGTAGGTGTAGTTTCTTTCGGAACCGGAACGGTAGCCATGCAGGGAGCAAAAGCAGGAGTAAAAGGAGCTATAAAAGCAGGAGCAAAAGCCATATCTAAAGAAGCTCTGCAACAGATGGGAAAAGCGGCACTAAAAAAGCTGAGCAAAGAAGCTTTAAAGAAAAGTGTGGATGATGTAGCCAAAAAATTGCTTAAGACCTGTGTTTTTGCCTGTTTTCCAGCCGGAACACCTGTGCATACTGAACACGGAATTAAAAATATTGAAGATGTCCACATCGGAGATCAGGTGTGGGCTTATGATGAAGATACGGATACCGTAGCCCTTCAGCCGGTAATTGATCTTATCGTCAATGAAAGTGACCATACCATTAGTATTTATACCGAAGCTGAAGTGATTGAAACAACTGCGATACATCCTTTTTATACTGTGGAAGGCTGGAAAGATGCTTCAGAATTAGAAATAGGCGAAAAAATTCTAACGAAAAATGATACGAAAGTTATCATTGAAAGGATAGAATATAGCTATGAACCTAAAAAAGTTTATAACTTTACGGTAGCTCATTTTCATACCTATTTTGTAGGCCTGCTGGCTTTACTGGTTCATAATTCTGGCAGATGCTTGTCCCAAATGATTCTGGAATCTCAGAAATGGTTTCAGAAAGTTAGACGTGGATATTTTTTTAATTTAGTATGGAATAGCGAATTAAGAAAACAAGCATTAGAAAAAGGTTTTAAATATTCTCATGAAGTTGAAGTTTTATTAAAGAAAGGGAAAGTTGGAAAAATAGATGGATTAATTGAAAATGCTGACGGAACTTTTAAAATTATTGAACGTAAAGCTAGTGATCTAAGTCAAATTTCAGATAAAACAATCAAAAGTTATATTGATGATGCAGCAAAATATAATGGTAAACCTATGACACAGACAGGCCAAGTAATAAATTCAGCTGGAGGTAAAGTAATATTACATGTTGAAAAAGTTGGTAACTTAAGTAAAGAAGTTATTGAGCATGCAAGAAAAAAAGGAGTAGAAATAGTGGATAATATTTCTGGATTAATTTAATTAAAAATTTATTATAAAAATGTATAAAACAGAATTTTCGAAGTATAATGGACTTATGGAAAAGATAATGGATGAACAAACTACATTAGAAGTTCATTTATCTACAGAGTTTAGCCAGAATGTTCCAAAGAAGTTTCTAAAATATACCCCTGATGAGTGGGCCAGATATGCTTTTGAAAATGAACTTGAATATAGTATTAACTATTATAAAGATGAAAAACCTTATTGCCAGGTTACCAGTGATTCTATGAGTATAATATTAAATTTTTATGATAACAATATACTTAAGCATAATTTAATGATAGTCTTTTCCAAAGGTGACATCGTTAAAGGAGATTTTAAGGAATATAGTAACAATAAAATTTTTTTAAAACAAATTTCCTGGTATGGTGATCTTGGAAAAACACTATTATTCTATTCAAATAAGAAAAAAGACAATGTTTTTTTGAAGGAATTTGTAAAAGAAAATGAAAAAACAGTACTCATTGAACAATTTGGAACTGCAGATTTATCTAAACATTGGTTTGATACGCCCAAAGATTATTTAGACTATGAACTACTATTAGATTACGAGAATCTATTTAATCAGCTTCCATCAGTACCAGCTTAAAATAATGATCTGACTATCAATCAGAAACTGGAGTTGGAATTATGAAATATATAAAATTCATTTTCAGCAATAAAGGCATTCAGAGTATACAATAGTAATGAAATGAGTATTTCAAATTTTTTATTCGGGGAAAATATTCCTCTTTTTCAACTGGAAAAGTTCTCGCAGGAATACACCCTGAAGGTAGAGAATACTTTTATTATGGGTGAAGAGAATAAACCAATCTCATTAAAAACCTCATCAGATATTATTATTGAACAGGAAAAGAGAGATCATAATATCAATACCACCATAAAACTACAGGAAATCACGGGTGATACTGATGATACTTTGATGAAGCCTTTTTTGTTGCAAAGTCTTGCTCTTGCAGATATTTCCCGCAATATTCAGTTGAAAAGAAATCTTAGCGGGAAAATTCTTTCTATTGAGAATAAACCTGATCTCTGGAAAAGTTGGGAAGAATGGAAAGAGAATAAGCTGGCGAGTGCTTTCCCGGAGGAAAAGGATCAAAATAAGTTGATTACAAATTATGAAAAGGGATTGAAAAACTTTGATGTTGAATTAAAGAAGAATCTGCAATACATTCTCTTACTGCCGGAAGTTTATAACCTCATATTTCCTCCTAATGAATATTACAGTTTTCTATTCAGTCTGTCAAATATTCATTCCAGGCTGATTGATGGTGTAGAATATCACTATCAGTTGAAACTGGTAAAACTTGAAGAAGAAAACAACAACCTTTTTGTAGAGTTTCATTCTGTACTGAACAACCATGATGAACTTATGAAAAGCCATATCAAAAAGCTTTATGAGAAGGAGAAAGATTTTTCTGTTGACGAGTTTGAATTCAGTATCAAAACCAAATACAATTTTGAAAAATCAACAGCTAAGATCCTGAACGCGGAACTTTATTTTGTAGAAAAAATGCATGAACATCTGGCTTATTTCATTGATATGGATTTACATAGCAAATAATTAGCTTTAAACAAATAGTACTAACAATCAATTCTTTCAAGACTCATACACTATGATTGGAAAATATTGATAATAGGATTAAAAAAAGATTTTTGTTTTAAATGCTGTTTTTCGTCTTCCGTTAGGTCGTTAGTCCCAAGGCCAATCCTGTTCCAGGGTTTTCCGTTATCCATTCCATCAGCTAATTCAATAGATCTAATTTTAATTTTTTTATGAAGTCCTAGTATCGTTAAATCCATCAATTGACCTGGATTTATTTCCCCTTCTATAATTTCTCCAAGCAGATAAAAGCTCCTGTTGGTAAGTTGAAAAGCACTGGCAATCTTAAATTTAGCAGTAACATCATGCCAGCTGTATCCACAATGTCTGCACTGCTTTGCATAAGGAGTACGGGCAAGTTTATTACATTTCGGGCAATTATTGAAAAAAACTTTCTCAGGAGTTTCTGCAATTATCCGCGTTACAACATTTTGTTCAAAAACTTCATATCCATGTTCTAATAGTTTTATGACTTCAGGATCAGAATTTATCCAGCCCCGCTTTATCATTACATTTCTGATTTGTTCACTTTCAGAACTCTTCAAAGTATACATATGATGATTCAGTGCTAACGCTTCGTCCCTGGTCATTAATTTCCCAAAATATCTGATAATATAATTTATAGTTTCTCTGTCCATATCCAACTAAAAAAAGTAAAACCTTTTTAATGACTTAGCTTGTCTAATTTATGATTTATTTCTTTACAATAGCCATATATTATGGAATGTGATAATTAAGAAATAGAAATTTAATACTGACAAACTATTGTCACTAAAGTATGTTAATTTTACATCAATAAAAGAAAAAGCTATGGGTAAAATTACAGAGAAACAGACCTTTCATGTCAGGACAAAGGCAGAATGGCGGCAATGGCTTGAAGAGAATCATCATATAGAACAGTCTGTATGGCTTATTTGCAATACCAGAAAATCAAATTTACCCATTGTTCATTGGACCGAGCTGGTAGATGAAGCCCTTTGTTTCGGCTGGATCGACAGTACAAGGAAGACTATTGATGAAGGTTCATTTATGCAGTTATTCAGCAGACGGAAGCCGAAGAGTACCTGGTCAAAAATTAATAAGGATAAGGTTCAGAAGCTGATAGAAAATAATCTGATGACAGCAGCAGGATTTGAAACCATCCGAATTGCCAAAGAGAATGGTTCCTGGAATATTTTGGATAGCGTGGAAGATCTTACCATTCCAGAAGATCTGAATGAAGCATTTAAACAGCATGAAGGTTCCGAAACCTATTTTCTGAGTTTAAGCAAATCCATAAGAAAAATGCTGCTCCAATGGATTGTGCTTGCCAAAAGACCCGAAACCAGAAAAAAACGTATTGATGAAGTAGCCATACAGGCTGCTCAGAGTAAGAAACCTAAAAATTTTTAAATCCTAAAATAAGAAATATTGTTTTTCTATGCTTGTGATTAAAATAAAAATAGGCTGTCCCATTTTGGGAACAGCCTATTCAATTGATTCATTCTTGAAATGAAATTATCTTAGAATCTCAAAGTAGCCGCAACAGACCAGGTTCTTCCAAAACCTAGGAATCCTGTATTACCGTCTGCAACACCCTGATACACTCTGCCAGCTTCCTGATACGTTTTTCCGGCATCCGGACCATTGGCAATTTTATCACCTGCAAAAATATTGGAGCTCAATTCAGAAATATAATATTTGTTGAATAAGTTGTATACGTTTGCTCTCAATGTTAAAGATTTTTTCGCATCAAGTGTGAATTTGTAAGAAGCTCCTACATCAAATAAATGATAGCTTGGCAATTTTACAATTCCTTTTTCTCTTGCCGCTTCAGTAAGGAAGTTGATCGGGTTGAACTGAGCATAAAGCTTGTCATAATATTCCCAGTTGGCATCAATACTGAAAGCTTTCGTGATATTGTAATCAGCTCCGATGCTTGCTGTTGTCTGGGCTGCATCTCCAACCTTCAGATCTTTAATATTGATTGTTCCTGTAGCTCCTGCTATTTCCTGGTTGGTTTGAACATCCAGGATGTTGAAGTTGGCATTTCCTTTATATTTCCAGTTACCCATTGATACCATTCCTCTCAGCCTTAGGTTAGCAAAAGGTCTTGCCTTTGCTTCCAGCTCGATTCCCTGGTGCAGCTGACCTACATTCAGTGCATTGTAGAAATAAGCGCTTCCAAGGCTTAACTGGGAGAATTTTGCAACATCTGCAGCTGTAGCATTGAATGTTCTTGAAATAAATCTGTCATCCCACTGCGTTCTGTATGCATTGATGTTCACATCTATATAACGTGATTTGAAACCATATCCCAATTCCACAGAGAAGATTCTTTCATTCTTTGCATCATTATAGATATTCTGGTTTGAAGGGAATAAAGCATTGAACAAGGGCTGTCTTGAAATTACCCCTGTATTGAAAAATACATTGTGATGATCATCTATATTATAATTGGCACCTCCTTTTACAATATAACCCGTTTTGTGATACCATTTTGTTTCCTGATTTCCAGGAGTGTACAACATATAATCTCTTCTCTTGTAATATTGCTCGGAAACAGATCCCTGAACGGAAGCACTCAGCTTCTCAGAGCTGTATTCAACCATTCCATAAAGACCTGCCCATTTTACAAGACCTTCATTGTGGACAGATACTTTCTGAGCATCTTTAAGCTTGGTAAGCGGTTCCGGTTTTACGGTTTGATTAATATAATATCCTTTTGGCGCATTGGCTGTGGAAGGAACAAATAACGCATCAGATCCTAACATATCGGTTACAATGTCATACAAAGCTCCTTTGTATGTTTTAAGATCGATACCTCCGTTGAAAGTCCAGTTATTTTTTTTGTAATTAAGGTCTGCGATTACACCATACCAGTCGTGAGCATTGATACTCTGCTTTCTTACGATACCGCTTGTTCCGTTCAGAGTAGAAACATACTGTCCGTTGTAATCACCAGGAGAACCTGCAGGAGCGGTAAAAGTTGATTTCTGGAAGCTATTTCCGTTATAATCAGTTACCATACCGCCTCTGTTATAACGATAAATCATGTCCCAGTTGATAGTACCGTCTCCGCCTGCACCATAGTTCATGAAATTCATAGTTTGTCCTGCAGCGTTTTTGATAGAACCGTTAAGTCCAGTACCGCCGCCGCCGCGTCCCCATGAACCGTAAACCACTGTAGATAACTTCAGGTTATCATTCATTGTCCAGTCCCAGTTCAAAGAGGCAATAGGCTTATGATAGAAGTTAGGTGCTAAATTGAATTGAGAATCATTCAGCATTCCTGTTTGAGGGTTGTATCTTCTTCCGTAGGTTTCAAATTGCTGTAAAGTGGCAACATTCGCTCCGGTTGCAGAAGACCTTCTCGTATCGTGTACCTGTGGTGCTCCGGTTGCAATTAAATTAAACGCATGTTTTTCATTAGGCTTAAATCCTGTTGAGAAAAACCATGAATAACCTTCTCCTTTGGTTCCGTTGATGTATCCGTCACCTTGCCAGCGGGAAAGCAATACGGTTGTTCCCCACTTGTTTTTTAATCCTGAAGAATACATAGCAGAAATTCTGGAGTAGTTATCATTTCCAACTTCTCCTTTGATCATTGCTTTCTGTTCAGAATCGGTAGCTTTGGTTACAATATTGATGGTTCCTCCTACAGAAGGAACAACAAATTTGGAAGCTCCCAAACCTCTCTGGATCTGAATATTGCTGGCAATATCAGCCAAACCAGTCCAGTTGGACCAATACACCGTACCTCCCTGCATGTCATTCACCGGCTGCCCGTTGATGATTACTGCAATGTTGGCACCGTCAAAACCTCTCATGTTGATTCTGCTGTCTCCGAATCCTCCACCTACTTTGGTAACGTAAACGGATGGAGTAGACTTCATAATTTCAGGAAATTCTCTGTTTCCCAGTTTCTCCTGAATTTCTGCTGCCTTTATGTTGGAAACTGCAACAGGCGTTTTTCTCTCTTTGGCTGTCTGGGAAAGGTTTCTACCTACCAACATCACCTCATCAATGGATTTGGATTTCTCTAAAGAATCCTTCGTACTCTGCCCGTAATACAAGGCGGCCGTAGGTAATACAAGCGCTATAATTAGTCGCTTTTTAAGAATAATGCTCATGAAATAAACTAGCGTTTTTAAATTTAAGGCTGCAAAGATGGATAATTATTTTTTAATTGAGTATTAAATCTTACCGATGTGATTTTATTCAGTTTTTGGAACATGCTCTATTCCTCACTTTTTTGAATATGTTAATTATTTTACATCTTTCATTTACAATTTGTTATAAAATAAAATGATGAAAAATACAGCTTGTTTTTAATGGGTAAAAATAATTATGCTGTTCTCCATATTTTTAAATAAAACTAAATATTGTTGGAAAATATACTGTAATAATAACTAAGTAATAAAAAGCATAGGTGACTTGAGTCATAATTTTTATACTGTTGTTTTGATAACTTGGATTATCATTTTACTTAAAATCGTATTAGTTATGAAAAAAAATCTTTTTGAAAGGTTTTCAGATCGTGTTGTTTGTATAACCGGAAGTCCGGGTGCTTTTGTGGGGGCCAGTTTACTGGTGGTGGTCTGGGCTATTTGCGGACCTGTTTTCAACTATTCCGAAACCTGGCAGCTGGTTATCAATACAGGTACTACTATTATTACTTTCCTGATGGTATTTCTGATTCAGAAAACCCAGAATAAAGACTCTAAAGCTATTCAGATAAAACTCAACGAATTGATAGCATCCTATGAAAAAGCCAGTAACAGGCTGGTAGATATTGAAGATCTGACTGAGGAAGAACTGGACAAGCTCCACAAATATTATGAGAAGCTGGGCCAGCTATCGAAAGAAAAAGAAAATTCACAGGATCCCGTGAAAGAATAACTGAATACTATAATATTATTACATGATTTTAAAATCTTCTCAAATTGCTCACGCTGATTCATTGTCAGTGAAATCGCTGGTGCATTTCGTCATAGAACTGGAGAAACTGTTTAAGCGTATTGGAGAATATCTTCTTTCCGGAGATGAAACCGTCTCAACGGCTGAAAGTGTTACAGCCGGATTTTTACAGTTTTCGTTTTCCCAGATGAAAGATGCCTCTCAATTTTTTAAAGGCGGAATGACGGCATACACATTGGAGGAAAAGGTAAATCTTCTTGAGGTAGACCCTGTGGAAGCTCAACAATATAACTGTGTATCTCCCCACATTGCTGAAACAATGGCGTTGCAGGTAGGTAAAGTTTACAAAACCGACTGGTCTATCGGAGTTACGGGATATGCCACTCCGGTAGAAGAATCAGAGGGGAAGCTCTTTGCTTACTTTGCTATTGCTTACCAGGGAAAAGTTGTTCTTTCAGAGAAATTAGATCTGCATTCCAGAACTAAGCCGATTAATGCTCAGCTTTATTACAGTGAATTCATACTTGGATGTTTTAAGCTGGAGTTAGATAAGCACCGTGAAAATAAGAAATAGAAACCATCTCAATAATAAGTTATTAATACAATTAATTATGGAAAAATTGCAATTGCAGAATAAATCTGTCCTTATTACAGGAGCAGACAGCGGAATTGGTAAGGCAGTCGCTCTTTTATTGGCTAAAGAAGGAGCAGATATTGCCTTCATCCACTATCATGATGCCAAAGATGCCAGGAAAACAGTGGAGGAAATAAAAAAAACAGGAAGAAAGGCTCTTTCGTTTGAGGGAGATATTAATGACAGTAAATTTTGTGAATCTGTTGTTGATGAAGTAGTTTCCAAATTCGGAGGAATAGATATCCTGATTAATAATGCCGGAACCCAGGTTCCTTGCGAAAGTATAGAAAATCTAAAAGAAGAAAATATCCGCAAGACTTTCGACTCCAATATTATTGGAATGATCCTGCTGACGAAGATCGTATTTCCTCATCTAAAACAAGGAGATGCTATTATCAATACTACTTCAGCTACTGCTTATATGGGCCATGAAGAATTACTGGATTATTCTGCAACCAAAGGAGCTATTGTTTCTTTTACCCGATCACTCGCACTTCAGACCAAACCTAAGGGAATAAGAGTGAATGCTGTAGCACCCGGGCCGGTAGCCACGCCGCTTACTGAAAAAACATTCGGGGAAGAGGATGAGGATCAGAATAAACCACCGTTAGAACGTAATGCTTCTCCTGAGGAAGTGGCAGCAAGTTTTTTATTTCTGGCTACCGATGCTTCAGCACAGATAACGGGGCAGGTGCTTCATCCTAATGGAGGTCTTATTATTAACGGTTAAATTCAGTGGATATGAATGGAGTTATTATTCAGTTTTTCCATTGGTATCATCCTGGAAACCTTTGGAATGAATTTGTTGAAAAAGCAGAATATTTAAGAGATTTGGGATTTACTGCCGTATGGCTTCCTCCTGCCAATAAATGTAGTCTCAGCACAGAAGGCCGGGGCTACGATGTGTATGACCTTTATGACCTTGGAGAGTTTGATCAGAAAGGAAGTATTGCTACACGCTATGGTACAAAGGCAGAATATTTAAAAGCTATAAACAAAGCTCACGAAGTAGGAATGGCGGTGTATGCCGATATTGTGTTAAACCATAGGATGGGAGGCGATGAAGAAGAAAATATTACGGTACATCAGCTGAACGAAGAAAACCGGAATGAAAGAATTGCTGAAAATCTGGAAGTTACCGCCTATACGAAGTTTACTTTTCCGGGAAGAAACGGAACTTATTCGGATTTTATATGGGATCACCACTGCTTCAGCGGTATCGATTATATCATAAAAGAAGGAGCCGAATTAAAAGGCATCTTTAAAATTCATAATGAATATGGGGAAGAATGGACTGACGCTGTAAGTCATCAGTTTGGTAATTATGACTATCTGATGGGAGCTGACATAGAATACCGTAATCCTAGCGTTGTGAAGGAAATGAAAAGCTGGATCCGATGGTATATGGAAACAACAAAAGTAGACGGTATCCGGCTGGATGCTTTAAAACACATCTCCTCCGATTTTTTGAAAGACTGGATCTCCTATATTAAAACAGAAGTGAACCCTGAATGTTTTGTTTTGGGGGAATTCTGGAAAGACGAAGCAGAAAAAATAGAGTACTTTTCCGATAAAATGTCTGATCTTATCTCGTGTTTTGATGCTCCGCTGCATTATAACTTCTTTAAGGCTTCGCAGGACGGTAAAGATTATGATATGAGCCAGATTTTAAAAGGAAGCTTTTTGGAGAAGAAACCGGTATTCTCTGTTTCTTTTGTAGAAAATCATGATACACAGCACCTTCAGGCTCTTGAATCTGCAGTGAAAGACTGGTTTAAACCCTTGGCCTATGCTATTATTCTTCTTACCGATGAAGCTTATCCCTGTGTATTTTATCCTGATCTTTTTGGTACGGAATATATTGATACTAAAGATGAAGAGGAAGTGCATATCATTATGCCGAAGGTTGAAGAACTTCCTGATTTGCTTGAAGCAAGAAAGCGTTTTGCATACGGTCAGCAGATCGATTATTTTGATCATCCCAACTGCGTAGCTTTTGTACGAAAGGGAGATGATAAGCATCCGGGCTGCATTGTAATCATGTCTAATAGTGAAGAAGGTTATAAAGAAATAGAATTGGGAAAAGAACATACAGATTCAGTCTATATCGATTTTTTAAAGAATCGTCATGAAGAAATTTATACGGATAAAAACGGGAAAGCGGTGTTTACTGTAAATCCGGGTTCAGTAAGTGTATGGATAAAGAAATATAAGTCTTAGAATAACCATATTCTTACTCATTTTAGATACCACATCTTCGCATTTCAGGAGAAAATGGTCTTATAGTTGCAGATTTACCACCAATCAATCACTAAATTATTATATTATGGAAACGAAAACGGCAACCAAAAAATCACCAGCCAAAAAAACGACAACAACAAAAACAACAGCAAAAACAACAGCAAAAACTCCGGCTAAAAAAAATGCAGCCAAAAGTTTGGAAGATCTTTTTGAAGATGCACTGAAAGATATTTACTGGGCTGAAAAAGCATTACTGAAAGCGCTGCCGACGATGATGAAAAATGCAAGCAGTGAAAAGCTTAAAACAGCCATCGACAAGCATATCACCGAGACGGAAGGCCATGTGGAAAGACTGGAAGAATGTTTTAAAGCATTAGGAAAAAAAGCACAGGCAAAGAAATGCGATGCTATGCAGGGACTGTTGGATGAAGGGAAAAGTATACTGGAAGAAACAGAACCGGGAGCAGTAAGAGATGCGGGAATTATTGCAGCAGCACAGAAAGTTGAACATTATGAAATTGCCACATACGGTACACTTGCAGCGTTCGCAAAAGTATTAAAAGAAGAGGAGTGTCTTAAAAATCTTTTAAGTACACTGGAAGAGGAAAAAAAATGTGACGAACTGTTAACAAAAGTTGCCGATACCAATCTTAATAGTAAAGCAATGTAATACAATCTTTATAAAAGGAGACCTGAAAAAATCAGGTCTCTTTTTTATTGTTGAAATCTGGAAGGTTCAAAAAGCAGTAGTTTTATCTTTGGTTGATTTTGTATCAGTTTTAGTATATTTGTAGATATTATTTGTATCAATTTGGTTTTCTTATAGGGAACAATAATTAAATAACAACTTTTATACTTTACAGAGAAATTTTTCAATTTATAAAGATTAAAAATGACCCAACTTAGCCTGTTCGACTCAGAAGATCTGTACGAATTTCCAAAAGACCTTCTGGAATACAGAGAACATTTCCTGAATCAGGATGAAGCAGACAGTCTTAAGAACCTTTTGCTTGAAACAGCACCCTGGAAGCAGCGCACCCAGAAAATGTATGATAAAACGGTTCTCACACCCCGCTTAACAGCCTGGTATGGTGATCTGAAAACTGATTATCCATTGGGAAATGGTGAAGTGGAAAATAATCTCTGGACACCTGAACTGCTTTCTTTAAGGGAAAGAATAGAAGAAACATTCGGTTATCAGTTCAATTCTGTATTGCTTAACCTTTACAGAGATCATCATGATTCTGTCGCCTGGCATCGGGATAAAGAAAGCAGATATGGAAAACGACCCGTGATAGCATCGGTAAGTTTAGGGCAGACCAGAAATTTTGATTTCAGGAAAAAAGATCATCATCAGAGTAAATACAGCCTGCCTCTTCCTCACGGCTCATTATTGATTATGAAAGGAGACCTTCAGGAAAACTGGGAACATCGGATTGCTAAATCTGTCACCACGATGAAAGAGCGTATTAATCTTACGTTTAGACTGGTTAATCAGCTTTAGTGTGTTCATTTATAAGGCTTTGTGATTGGGCCTAAAGTGCTGGGCTCTGCTTTTTGGCAAATAAATTGTTGCATTTATAAACAAAGTCATTGTTTGACTTCATTACTATCACCACTTAAAATTTATTATTATGAAAAATCTTGTAGTAACAATTTTTGCATTGGCTGCTTTAACAGCGTGTAAAAAAAACGAACCGACATCAACGAGTCAATCTGAGGAAAGTACAACAATATCTGCTCCGGCAGAATCCGGGATGACGGTATCCGACTCTACCAAAATGTCTGACACCAAAGATCAGAAAAGTACGCTCAGTGATCAGGACAAAAAATTTGCAGATGCTGCAGCCATAGGAGGACTTATGGAAGTCATGATGGGAAAACTCGCCGCAACAAACGCTGAGAATTCAGTGGTAAAATCTTTGGGAGCAATGATGGTAACAGATCATACCAAAGCAAATGACGAGCTCAAGAAATGGGCTTCAGAAACCGGGTATACCTTACCCACAAGCTTGGATACTGAAAAGCAGAAGATGTATGATGATCTGAAAGCTAAGAAAGGAAAGGACTTTGACAAAAAATATACGGATCTTATGGTCAGTGATCATAAAGAAGATGTAGAAGCATTCAAAAAAGAGGCATCAGAAGGAACAGAAGCCTCATTAAAATCTTTTGCAGCGAAGACCCTTCCTACACTCGAGCATCATCTGCATGAATCGGAAAAAGCCAAAAATGCTGTCAAATAATATTGAGTGTATATGACTTGCATCATAAGTCCGAACAGAAAGTATTTAATAATTTTGAAAGGATTAAATATTATTTGTTCTTGATTATAGTAAGAAGGCTGTCTCAAAAACGTCATTCTGAGTGAAATGTAATGTAATTAAGAATCTCATTTGTTAGATTATCAATAAGATTCTTCCTTCGTAACAAAGTCAGATTGTTTGAGTTTTGAGACAGCCTCTTTTTGAGTTATTCTTTCTTTTTATATTCTTCAATTTTCTTAAACTGTCTATAGGAATCTTTCAGGTTACGAAGCTGTTCAGAGACAATTTCAGTACTTTTTGTACTAAGATCACCCGTATCCAGTGCATTTTGATAGGCTTCTATCGCTGCTTTTTCGCCAAATACTACATTTTCTAAGGTAGATTCTATCAGATTTCCCATGGTAAAAGAATTTTTAATGTCAATCCATGTTCTGTGAACAGCTCCTGCCACAGACGTTGAGTCCTCCGGAATACCTTGTTTTTCTGTGATGAGGTTAATCAGTTCGTTTTTCATGATTTTCGATTGTGAAATCATATGCTCATATTCATCTTTTACATCCGGATACATTTCCCAGACTTTCCCATCTACTTTTTCAAAACCTTCCTTTCTGTCGTTGATAATATGAAGTAAATCATTAAGTACCGATATTTCCTGCTGATGATCCATAATATAATTTTTAAGTTAGATATAAAATTAAAACTTACCTGCCAAACTCTTTATAATCCTGGTCATATCTGAAAATAAAAGCCAAAGTCCTTTCTTTTTACATCAAAAAACTGCACCTTTGCCTCACAATGGGGTGCTACAGAACAGTGGCTGAGATGATACCCAGGAATATATTTCCACACCTGATCCGGATAATGCCGGCGTAGGGATTGATTACTTATCATCTCATCATTTGATTTCTAACAATTAATATGATGCAGGACATTTTAAAACAAATTACTTTACCGGAATGGTTTGGAGTCTTATTTTCAGTCATTCAGGTTCTACTGGCCCGTAAAAACAATGTCAACAACTATCTTTTCGGAATCGCAGGGATTCTGCTTACACTCTATGTGATGCTTACTTCAAAGCTCTATGCTGAATTTACCTTGAATCTTTATTATCTGATCATGAGCATCTACGGATGGCTGTACTGGAAATTCGGGAAACAAAAATCGGAAATGGAAATCTCCGTTACTACCACCACAGAAAAATGGATTACAGGAGGTATTGTTCTGGGAACGTTTATCTTATTCTGGTCTTTTCTTACTCATTTTACTGATTCCGATGTTCCGGTCTGGGATTCTCTGGTAAGTGCTTTTGCCTGGGCAGGAATGTGGCTCATGGCAAGAAGAAAAATTGAAAACTGGGTAATACTGAATGTCAGTAATATTATTTCCATCCCCTTGATGATTCATAAAGAATTATATCTATATGCTGTTCTGACATCATTTTTATTTTTAGTGGCTATTTCCGGGTATATGGAGTGGCAAAAAATCATTAAATCCAAAGCTAATGCTGAATACTAAAGAAATAAGAAAGGAACTTCATGGAGCCTCTGTAATTTCTGATGAGGTAATGCAATATATTCATAAAGAAGGACTGCTTAAAATCTGGGTTCCCAAAAAATATGGAGGACTCGGCTGTCGTTTTGAAGAAGGACTTAAAGCATTATTTGGCTGGGCTCAAACTGATGGAAGTTTTGGCTGGATGCTGACGCTTTGTGCAGGAGCTAATTATTTTTCCAGAAATATAAAGCCTGAGGTCGCCAAGTTATTATTCACCCATTCTGAAACCTGCTTTGGAGGAAGCGGAATGGTGGGTGGTACAGCAGAAAAACAAGATGATAACACTTATTTGGTCAATGGGTTATGGAATTTTGCTACAGGAGCACCTCATCTGACCCATTTTACCCTGAATGCCAGGATTACGGAAAACGGGAAACTCCTTACAGATAAAAATGGTAATGAGATCATCCGTTCATTTATTATTCCAAAAGAGCAGGCTCAAATTATTTCCGACTGGAAATCTATGGGAATGAAAGCGAGCGGTACCTATTCATTTTCCATTGAAAATGTCATTGTAACTGAAAAGTACAGTTTTGTTTACGATGCCTTTTTCACGAATGATATTCTGGACAGTATTCCGTTTCGGGTTTTTGCAGATCTGACGCTCCTGGTCAATTATCTGGGAATAGCTTCTCATTTTATTGAAGAGGCAGAGGGTATTCGTCCTCAGATTAATTTTAAAAGTTTCGCAGAATCTGTTGAAAAGCATCTGGAAAAAGTTTTAACCATTGCCAGAGACGTAGAAAATATACTTGCTGATCACAAAGAAATTTCGGAGGATAAACAATGTGAGATTCATGAATATGGAGTAGAGCTGGTTAGAAAATTATCCCATCAGATTCTTACTGTTTATACACAGCTGGGAATCCGGGCTACAGATACTCATTCCGAAGTATATCAGGTATTTTGTGACTATTTTACAGCGGCCATGCATTCCAATTTCAGACCTTCCGCTCATGATTTGGACTTTCGTTTTTAAGAATTAAAAGAGCCGGAATGTTCAGGACAGGAGTCATAACTGAAATAAAAATTTAAGAAAAAGATAACTGAAATAAGCCTGTTTTAGGATATTTTAACAATCGTTTTATGATTGGTGTCATAAAACAAGCCTTTTGTATTTCACTACATTTGGAATAATAAAGCTAACCATGAAATAAGCCGACATAAAAACTTGTTAAACTAAAAATTATAAAGATTACCAAAGATTATGAAAGACTTATTTTCATTAAACGGAAAGAATAAGGATCATGTTATTATGCATTTAAAAGAGGGGATGTATTCATTGATTGAAAATGATAACTGGATTACGGTTACCATTAGAAAGTGGTTTCATACAATGATTATATCTTATTTGATTTGCAATGACCTGGTTACTTTAACTATCGTAAGAACAAAATTCACTCCATTTTACGAAAAATATACAGTGTTGTAGGATATATTTGCTGTATGGTTACTATATTTTTCTATGGAATATCATTATAAGATCTGAAGATTCTATAATAGGATGCTTGATTATGTTGTTCTTCTGAATCCCGAAGGAAATTCATTTTGTGTGGTGCAGCAAAATAAATGATCATTTAAGAACAACTATTTTGCAGGCCATTCTTCACGAAGAACCGCATAGATAACATCGTCAACCCATTTATTTTTCCAGAAAAGACTTTTCACAAAGTGTCCTTCCTTTCTTAATCCGATTCTTTCCATCAGTTGGAGAGAAGCTGTGTTGTCAGGATCCACAGAAGCTGTAATTCTGTGTTTTTGCAAATCATTAAACAGAAAATTAATAATACCCTGTAAAGCCTCAGAAGCATATCCTTTACCCTGAAAAGAGGAATTTAAAGTAATTCCCAGTTCTACCTGTACATTTTCATCTCCTATAAAATGAACTCCGATATCCCCGATAACCCTTTTGTTTCTTTGTCCGTAATCAACAACTGATACCAGCTTTCAGGCTGATTGAATTCTTTAGTATTTCTTTGGATAAAACTTTCCACTTCTTCCAAGGTTTCAGGAATCCATCCTTGAAATTGATTCGCTTCTGCATCGGAACGATAATCAAAAATATCCTGTTTATCATTCATAGTAATATCGCGTAGAATTAATCTTTCTGTATAAAGCTGCATGATTGTAATATAATTTCAGACAAAAATAGTATTAATTGGGAAGTTATTCCATACAGAATAGTGGATTTTATGGTCTTTGAGCCTGTCTTCATTAATTTTAATTCAATAAAAATTATAAAATAGTTGCAAATATCATTTAAATACTTACTTTTGTACCGCCTTACAATAACAATGGGGGATTGGCGCAGTTGGCTAGCGCGTTTGACTGGCAGTCAAAAGGTCACGGGTTCGAATCCCGTATTCTCCACTTGGTGCAATTGATAAAAGTTTCAAAATGCATTAAAAGATTGATAAAACCTGCAAAAATTAAAGATTTTGCAGGTTTTTTATTTTTCACCCGGTAAATTTTTTAAATAAACTCATTGAGTTTGTGGCAGAATCGCAGTGATTTTATGTTTTTACAGCACATTATTTTTAGTTATAATTTCTCAATATAACCATCATAATTACTTTTTCTAAGAACTTCCTCAGGAGTAAGTCTATAAATATCCACTATCAGTGACTTCTCTTTTTTAAAAAGAGTTCTGTTCCAACCCATTAAGCCCTTTTCATTATGAAACAGTCTTCCGTTATCATCTCCAAATATAGCTCCATAGCAGCTGTCCCAAAGTTTCCTGTGAGGCAGGTAAACATTGCGGGTAATCATAGCTGAATCAAAATCTTTAGATCTGTGCGCAAGGATCTGAGATTTAAAGAGGTTATGGACGGTAATATTCTGAATTTTGATGCTATCCGCTATTTTCTCAATCTTTTTATAATCAAAATCAGACGTTTCTTTTTTACGTCCGATGCAGCTAAAGAGCACTGTACCCAGCATCAGCAGAAATATTTTCTTCATAAATAATAGAAGCTATGGTCATTTTAATTTATGCCTGTTTTAGCGTAAAATAATTGGAAAGGTAGTGATATTCTATATAATTCATTCATGAAAAGTAACTGCAACACAGGTAGACTCACGTTTTTAGCCGTTTAGGTAAATATCTGTTCCCATCATTCACTGGAATATAAATATGCTTTTTTTATGTACAAGTAAAATAAATAACACTAAAAAGTATATTTATATACTTTAATATGTATATTTGTATACTAATTTGTTTGATATGAATTTTGATTTTATAAAAGCAATTGTAGAACTCGTTCAGCAGTTTACAGAACAAAATGAAGATGGCATATTATATAGTAATGATCTTCAGGGGTTTAAAAAGTGGATGAATGATTCTTTTAAAGAAGATTCTGAGTCAGAAAATCCGCTTTGGATCGGGAAGCAATCTGGAAGAAGTTCTGATAGTGTAATTAATACTTTATTGGTAAGAATAGGCCGGTATGCGAAAATGTATTCAAGATCGATAGGAAAGTCTTTTTTTTCAAGCCAGGATGATTTTATCTATCTGATCAGTCTGAAAACGATGGGAGCCATGACAAAAATGGAACTTATAAAACACAATGCAAGTGAAAAATCTTCAGGGGTGCTTATTATAAATCGTCTGATTCATAATCAATGGATAGAACAGACCGTTTCTCCGAAAGATAAGAGAACAAAACATATTCACATCACAGATAAAGGGCTTGCTGTACTGGAGGAGCATATGGACGAAATTCGAAAAGCTTCAAAGGTAGTGGCAGGAAACCTGACCCATGCTGAGCAGATGCTTCTGATAACCATACTCTCTAAACTGGATGAATTTCATTATTCTTTATATCGGATGAATTTTGAAGTGGGTGATCTGATAGAAGCTGCATATAAAAAATTGAACTGATCAGCAGTAAAAGGATCTGCTAAATTATTACATAAATAATATAATAAATGAATACTGGAAACCTAAGAAAGAGAATTGCGGTAATAGGCGCTGGATTTTCAGGGCTGTCTGCTGCAGCTTATGCCGCAAAATCAGGAAATGAAGTACATGTATTTGAAAAACATGATCGTCCTGGCGGCCGTGCCAGGCAATTTGTGACGGATGAAGGATATGTTTTTGATATGGGACCCAGTTGGTACTGGATGCCTGATATCATTGAAAACTTTTTTGCTGATTTCGATTGTAAAACATCCGATTTTTTCAGTCTGGTTTCTTTAGACCCCCAGTTTGAGATGGTTTTTTCAAAAGAAAAAGTTTCAGTTCCTGAGAACAATGAAGAGATCCGTAAGCTGTTTGAAAATATTGAACCCGGAGCAGCCAGACAGTATGATAAATTTATGAAGTCTGCTCAATTCAAATATGAAGTGGGAATGAAAGAGTTTGTCACAAAACCTTGTTATAGCTGGTTTGAATTTGCTTCTCTGAAAATAGCAGGTAGTACACTGAAGCTTGATCTTTTAAGCAATTTCAGAACTTATGTTTCAGGTTATTTTACAGATCCGAAACTTAAATCGCTGATGGAGTTCCCCGTGATATTTCTTGGAGCTTCACCAAAACAAATTCCAGCCCTTTACAGCCTGATGAATTACGGCGGATATGTGTTGGGAACAAAGTACCCGATGGGAGGTTTTTACCAGCTCGTTCTTGCGATGAAAGAAGTAGCAGAAAAACAGGGCGTACATTTTCATTTTAATCATGATGTACAGAAAATCAATATCGAAAAAGGAAAGGCAGCTTCCCTAACAATAGATGGTGAAAATTATGAATTTGATGCCATAATTGCTTCCTCAGACTATCATCATACGGAAACATTAATACCTAAATCACTGAGAAACTATGATAAAGCATACTGGGAAACCCGGACATTTGCGCCTTCATGCCTCATTTATTATCTGGGCATCAAAGGAAAAATTCCTCACTTAAAACACCATACCCTGTTTTTTGAAAATGAGCTCGACAATCATATAGATTGTATTTATAAAAATAAAAAATGGCCTTCTAAGCCGCTTTTTTATGTATGCTGCCCTTCAAAAACAGATCCTGATGTAGCCCCGGAAGGTTGTGAGAATCTTTTTTTACTATTACCGCTGGCCCCCGGAATATATGATGATGAGCAGGTAAGAGAAAAATATCTAGCGGAAATGCTGGAAAGAATTGAAAAACATACCGGTGAAACCGATATTATTTCCCGAATTGACTATAAAAAAAGCTATTGTGTGAGTGACTTTATTTCCGATTATAATGCCTATCAGGGTAATGCTTACGGCTTATCCAATACATTGTCACAGACAGCAGTATTAAAACCCAAAATAAGAAATAAAAAAATCACGAATCTTTTTTATACAGGACAGTTAACGGTTCCCGGTCCCGGTGTTCCTCCGTCTGTAATTTCAGGAAAAATTGTAGCAGCTGAAGTCAGTAAATTAAAAATAAAATAATATGAAAAAATTGTTTGATGAATTGTCTTACGAAGTGAGTAAGTACACGACTCAAAAATACAGCACCAGTTTTTCATTGGGAATACTGGCATTGAAGCCTTCCATCAGACCTGCTGTTTATGCTGTTTATGGGTATGTGCGCCTTGCCGATGAAATTGTTGATAGTTTTCATGGTTATGATAAAGAGAAGCTTCTGAAGAGACTAAAAGCGGAAACCTATGAAGCGCTGGAAGATGGCATATCCCTCAATCCTATTTTAAATTCATTTCAGGAAGCCGTCCGTCAATATGACATTGATGTACGGTTAATTGATCAGTTTTTACACAGTATGGAAATGGATCTTCATACAATTGATTATAATTCGGAGCTCTATAAGGAGTATATATACGGATCGGCAGAAGTGGTAGGTCTGATTTGTCTGCAGATATTTACAGAAGGCAATAAGCAGCAATATGAGAAACTGAAGCCTTTTGCAATGAAGCTGGGATCAGCTTTTCAGAAAGTTAATTTTTTAAGGGATCTGAAAGATGATTATCAGATTTTAGGAAGAACCTATTTTCCATCCTTAAATATGTCTGTTTTTGATAATACAGTAAAAATCAGGATTGAAAAAGAAATTGACGAAGAATTTAAAGAAGCATTACAGGGGATTAAAAAACTGCCGGCTTCTTCTATTTTCGGAGTATATCTGGCCTATAGATACTACTTGTCTTTGTTTGAAAAAATAAAGAAAACAAGTTCCCAGAATATCCTGCAGCAAAGGATCAGAATTGCCAATTCACAAAAGCTATTGGTTGCTTTCAAAAGCTATATCCGTTATAAATCTGCTTATTTCTGATAGCAGCGTATGGGTGAATGATTTTTTGGGACATTAATAATCAATAACAAATAGATAATGTACAGATTATATAGAGAACAGCAGTTGAATTGCACTATTGAAACGGCATGGGAGTTTTTTTCGTCCCCTCATAATTTATCACAGATAACCCCTCAAAGTATGAATTTTGTGGTTCTTTCCGAGAGTAGTGAAGCGATATCCGAAGGAATGGAGATAGATTATACAGTCTCTCCTGTATTGGGAATTCCAATGAAATGGAAAACTGTTATAAGCCAGGTGGAAGACTATAAAAGCTTTACTGACTTTCAAAAAGAAGGTCCGTACAAACACTGGAATCATTTTCATGAATTTATTCCTAATGACCATGGAGTACTCATGAAAGATACGGTAGACTATGAACTTCCAATGGGGTTTTTAGGTAAAATGGCCCACCAGTTATTTGTAAAAGAAAAGCTCAAAAACATTTTCGATTTCAGATATAGGGTTTTACATCAGCGTTTTAACAATAAACATCATTAAAATGAATATTCTGATCGTGCTGGCAGTATTTATTTCCATGGAAGGAGCAACATGGCTTATCCACCGGTATATTATGCATGGCTTTTTATGGAGCCTGCACCGGGATCATCATGATCATAGCCATAACGGGAAGCTTGAAAGAAATGATTGGTTCTTTTTCATTTTTGCAAGCCCGGCTATTGCCTTATTATACCTGGGAGTGAAAGAGGATTTCAGTTACTGGTTTTTTATCGGACTGGGTATTAGTCTTTACGGAATGGCCTATTTCTTTGTACATGATATTTTTATTCATCAGCGAGCGAAGATTTTCACCAAAACAAACAATCCGTATTTCCTTGCCATCAGACGCGCTCATAAGCAGCATCACAAACATGTGGGAAAAGAAGATGGAGAATGTTTCGGTTTTCTGTGGGTTCCTGTTAAATATTTTAAAATGTATATCAATAAAAAATGATGCCTTATACTTACATACTGATTAACTTTTTCACTATCATTATTTGCTTCGTGGCTTCTTTTGATATGAGGATACATTTTAATAAGCTTTTTGGGAAATTTCTCCTGTCATCCACCATTGTGGCCATTCCTTTTATTGCCTGGGATATATGGTTCACGGCAAAAGGGGTATGGTGGTTTGATCTTAACTACACTTTAGGATTTAAAATAGCAGGACTTCCCATTGAGGAATGGCTGTTTTTTTACTGTATTCCTTTCGCCTGTGTATTTACTTACTATTGCCTGGAAAAGTTTTTTTCGCTGGCATGGGCTACGGCTTTAAATAATCTTATTGTATTTACAGCTTTTATTGTTCTTGGTGTTGTGGGGCTTCTGTATTATGAGAGAATATATACTTTGCTTACTGTGACCGTAACGATTACCACGCTTTTTTATCTGCATTTTATTGCCCAAAAAGAATGGATAGGTAAAGCCAGTTTTGTATATCTGGTATTGATGCCCGGCTTTTTTGCAGTGAACGGAATCCTGACAGGATCTTTCATTCCTTCCCCTGTGGTTAACTATAATCCTGGTGACTTTTTAGGGGTGAGAATGGGAACCATTCCTGTTGAAGATGCCGTGTACGGATACAGCCAGTTTTTACTCAATATTTATGTCTTTAAAAAAATAACTAAAAATGAAAAATAGAATAATTATTACTGTATTACTAAGCTTTTTGTTGTTAAATAGTATAACTTCCTGTTCCTCTATGCCTGAAAAGGCCCAGCCTGTCGGACAGTTTGATGTCAATAAATATTTAGGCACCTGGTATGAAATAGCAAGATTTGATTATCGTTTTGAAAAAGATCTTGATAATGCCATTGCTCAGTACAGCCTTAATGCAGACGGAAGTGTAAAGGTACTCAACAGCGGATATAATGTAATAAAGAATAAATGGGTTTCAGCAAATGGTACTGCTAAATTTAGGGGAGACAAAAACATTGCAGCTCTGAAGGTGAGCTTTTTCGGACCTTTTTATGCCGGATATAATGTAATTGTGCTGGAAGAATACAAATATGCACTGGTTGCAGGAAAAAACCTGGACTATCTGTGGATTCTTTCCCGTGAGAAAACCATCCCGGATCATATAAAACAGAATTTCATCTCCAAAGCGCAGGAAATAGGTTATGATACATCAAAACTTATCTGGGTAAAACAAGATAAAAAAAGTCCGTTTGACAAATAAATTATAGTAACGTAAAATCAGAAAAAATGCTCAAAATACAAGCACAATCAAAAATCCCCACAGATTATGGGATATTCACTGTATATGCATTTTCAGAAAATGAAGAAGACTGGACTCCTCATTTAGTATGGGTAGCAGAAAATACAGATGTTACTACCACTGTAAATGTACGTTTTCATTCGGAATGCATTACAGGAGAAGTTTTTCATTCTAAAAAATGTGAATGCGGCCAACAGCTGGATGCTGCTATGAAATATATGTCTGAAAACGGGGGAGTGATTATTTATCTCCGCCAGGAAGGAAGAAACATCGGGATCATTAATAAACTCCGCGCCTATGAACTTCAGGAACAGGGATGGGATACTGTTGAAGCCAATCTGAAGCTGGGACTTCCGGCAGACGCAAGGAATTTTGATATAGCCGTTGAAATCCTCGATGTCCTGAAAATCAAAGAGGTTAACTTGCTAACCAACAATCCTGATAAGGTCAGGTCTATAGAGAACAGTGGAATCATTCTCAACAGCAGAATTCCCCTGGAAATTGAATCCAATGAAATGAATGAAAGCTATCTTGTCAAGAAAAAAAATTACTTTGGTCATCTTTTGGAGAAAATATAATGTCTTATCTGGAGCATAATGTTTTTTTAGTATACATTTAAATTCAGACATCATGGAAAAAATTCTGCTTACCGGTGCTACCGGATATATTGGTAAAAGAATGATAAGTGTTATCGTTGCACAAGGGTATAAAGTAGTATGCTGCTGCAGGGATATCAATCGGTTTGAGGCCGTTAAGGATATTGATAATAATTGCATTGAAGTTATTGAAGTCGACTTTCTGAAACCTGAAACTTTACATAATATCCCTGAAGATATTAAGGGAGCATATTATTTAATGCACTCCATGAGTACCGCTGATGAATATGAAGATCTGGAAAAGAAATGTGCTTATAATTTTTCTGAGTATATTCAAAAGACACAATGCAAACATATTGTATATCTTTCCGGCCTGGTGAATGAAAAGCAATTGTCAAAGCATTTAAGCTCACGATATCAGGTTGAAAAAATCCTTATGGAGGGTAGAGTTCCTGTTACCGTTCTTCGGGCTGGTATTATTATTGGTTCAGGAAGTGCTTCTTTTGAAATTATAAGAGACCTTGTTGAAAAACTACCTGTAATGATAGCTCCTAAATGGCTTTACACGAAATGCCAGCCAATAGGAATTGCGAATGTCCTGGATTTTCTGATTTTTGTTTTGTTTAAAGAACAGGCTTACCGCAAAGACTTTGATATAGGATGTGATGATGTTCTTACCTATAAAGAGATGTTATTGAAATTTGCTGATGTAAGAGGATTAAAGAGAACCATTTTTACCCTTCCGGTAATGACTCCAAAGCTTTCTTCTTATTGGCTGTATTTTATTACCTCAACCTCTTTTCACCTGGCAAAGGCTCTTGTAGGAAGTATGAAAGTAGAAGTTGTTTGCAGAGCGGAGAGTCTGGCTCAGATTAAATCAATCACACAGATACAGCCGTTTTCTTATGAAAGTGCTCTCAAAAGGACCTTGGCAAAAATTCAGTCCAATGAAATAATTTCAAGCTGGAAAGACAGTTTTATTAGCAGCCGGGGTGATTCCACTTTAAAAGAATACCATGATGTACCCAAATATGGCTGTTTTACAGATCTCAGAAGTGAAGAATATGACAACAGGGAAGCTTGTTTGAACAGGGTTTTTCAGCTGGGAGGGAAGAATGGATGGTATGGGCAGGAGCTTTGGGAAATAAGAGGGTTTATTGATAAACTTTTTGGTGGGCCTGGGCTCAGAAGAGGCAGAAGACATCCTTTAGATCTTAAAGAAGGAGATGCCCTGGACTTCTGGCGGGTTTTATATGCCGACCGCAAAGAAGGCAGGCTTATATTGCTGGCCGAAATGAAGCTCCCCGGAGAAGCATGGCTTATGTTTAAAATATATAAGAATAAAATATGGCAGAAAGCCGTATTCCGTCCAAAAGGTTTGTGGGGGAGAATATATTGGTTCATGGTCCTTCCATTCCATGGTATTATTTTTAAAGGAATGATTAAAAAGCTTAGCATGAGTAAATAAGCTGTGATCACTATAAAAATGACAATATAAATAATCAGATATAACTATTTTGTGGAATTACAGAAGTAAGGGATTTTTAAGTTGAAAGTTGTTATTTTTGTGATATTATGCATGATCAGCTACATCAACTTATTTCAAAAAATGTTAAGCTCTCAGATTCAGACCGGGTGTTGTGTACTCAATATTTTGAACCTGTCCTGTATCCAAAAAACAGAATAATTGAGGAAGAAGAAAAAATACCACGGTACTTGTATTTTGTGGTTTCCGGTTTTGTCCGGTTGTTCCATTATAATGATAAAGGAGATGAGATAACCACCCATATCAACTGTCCTCCCGGCTTCATTACTTCCTATTCGCACTTTACCAGTCAGAGTAAATCTGATGAAAACCTGGAATGCATTACGGAATGTGAGCTTTTACGCATTACAAAACCTGATCTTGATCTGCTTATGCAGCAAAGCTCTGTATTTAAAGATTTCAGTTTTTTGATATTTCAACAATCGTTATCCTATAATGAACAACGCGCAAAGGAGCTGGCAACGCTTACTGCTGAAAAACGCTATTTAAAGCTGATGGCACAAAATCCTGAAATTCTGCACAATGTTCCTATGCAGTATATCGCTTCTTTTTTAGGAATGAACCCTAAAAGTTTGAGCAGGATCCGCAAACAGATTGTTAAGTAACATTTGTGAAGTGATTTTGAATGAGCAACACTGAACTTTACAGTATCATTTAAAATCAAGAGATATGACAAACAGAAACTTAGTATTGGTTTCAGGAGCAAACGGACATTTAGGTAACAATCTCGTAAGGTTACTCATCAAAAAAGGAGTTAAGGTCCGGGCATCTGTTCGCAACATCAAAAACAAAGAATGTTTCAATGACTTGGATTGCGAAGTAGTGCAGGCTGATATTACGGACAAAGCTTCATTCATTAAGGCTCTTCAGGGTGTTCATACATTTTATGCCGTTGGAGCTTCATTTAAATTGTGGGCTAAAGATCCTAAAAAGGAAATCTACGGCGTAAATATGAGCGGGACCCGTAATACTATTGAAGCTGCTGCAGAAGCGGGTGTTAAAAGAATTGTCTATGTAAGTTCTATTGCAGCTTTGGATTATACCAATCTTCCCGCTAAAGAAAGCAATGGCTATAATCCCGACCGTCGGGATATGTATTATAATTCCAAAAACGATGGCGAAAAACTCGCTTTTCAACTCGCTGAAGAATTGGGAATAGAGCTGGTATCCGTACTGCCAGGTGCCATGATAGGCAGTAAGGCATTTCTTCCTCTGAATGTTTCTTACGGTGTACTGAAACTGATTTTAAATAAGCAAATTCCCATGGATACCAAAATAACACTGAACTGGGTAGATGTAAAAGATGTTGCAGAAGGATGTTATCTCGCTGCCCAAAAAGGACGTTCAGGAGAGAGGTATATTTTAGCCAATGAAAAATGTATGACCATTACCGATACCACCAAGCTGGCTCAAAAGCTTTACCCGGAATTGAAAATCAAAGTACCGGGTGCTGTCCCTAAGTTTGTACTCTATGCAATGGCCGGATTAATGGAATTTACAGCTAAAATTAGTGGAAAACCTCCGGTGTTGACAACAAAAGACATTGCAATGTTTTCAGGATTACAACAGAACTTTGATCTGTCTAAATCCAGAAACGAACTTGGCTTTCATCCAAAAAGTCCCGAACAAGCGGTGAAAGAAGCTTTCTCCTTTCTCATGGAAAATAAAAATTTGCTATAAATGAAAATCCTGTAAAATTAAAAGTTTGCAGGATTTTTTTTTTGAAAAGATGATCAAAATTTTCAAATAAACCTGTCATATATATTGGGTTTTTCAGGTTTACACTATTATATCATATTGTTGTTTAAGTTGACTGTTTCGTAATTATTTGCAGTTAGAGTGTAAAAAATGGTAATCGAAAACAATGATTTGCCTCTTTTTTAATAATAAAAAGTGTGCTTTTTACATTTTTTTTTCGTGTAAAATGAAAAAAAAAATAATTCTTCTTATCATACTATTTATTCAAAAAAAAATAATCTTTTTAGACGTATTGTAAAATTGCAATTGATTGTGAATTCATGTTTTATGAAATTACTAAGTGTAAAATTAATGATAACCTTATCATATTTTTTATACAATTGATATCATAAAAATTCGATATGTAAATGGTTGATAAGCAGTAGATAGTGGTGGATTTATTTTTTTTATTCAGATGAATTTTTATATTTGTAATGTTACCAAAATGTTAACAAACTAATGAATCAGAACTTTATCCATACCTATGTCTCTGTAGATTGTGTTGTCTTTGGATTTGACCATGAAAACCGGTTGAATATATTACTGGTACAACGCCATGTTGATGACGTTCCGTTGGAAAAGCAGATCAAACTTCCCGGAAGTTTGATTTTCAGCGACGAAGATGTAGATGATGCTGCACAAAGAGTACTACATGAACTTACAGGAATTAAAAAAATGGTTCTCAAACAGTTCAAATGCTTTGCCGATCCTATGAGAGCGAGCAATGCCCATGATATCAAATGGATGGATCAGGAATACAAACACCATATAGACCGGATCATTACAGTAGCCTATCTTTCACTTTGTAAAATAGATCATAAGATCAACAGCACAAAATATGATACCGTAGACTGGTATCCTATTGATGAAGTTCCGGTATTGCCTTTTGATCATAACAAAATTATCACTGAATCTTTAATGGAGATCAGAAAATGGATTGAATCTGATTTCTCCATCATATTTGAGCTGCTGCCGAAAAGATTCACCATAAGACAGCTCTATCAGCTCTACAGCGCTTTGAATGAAAAAAATATTGATATTAAGAATTTCCATAAAAAAATATCTTCATTCCCCTATATCGTTCCTCTGGACGAAATTCAGAAAGATGTATCTCACCGTGCAGCAAGATATTACAGATTTGATGCAAAGATTTACAAGAAAAACAATACAAAACTTATAAAATAACCCTTTTAAAAAATTATGTACTTACTAGGCTATGACATTGGCAGTTCTTCTGTGAAAGTGTGTCTCATTGAGGCGTCCAGCGGAAAAGTGATTGCTTCTGAATTTTCTCCCAAAAAAGAGATGAAAATCACTGCGATAAATCCCGGATGGGCAGAGCAAAATCCGGTAGACTGGTGGACCAATCTGAAGTTGGCACATGAAGCTGTTATGCATGAATCTGGGGTACATGCTGAAGATATTAAAGGAATCGGAATTACCTGGCAGATGCATGGTTTGATTCTGGTAGACAAAGATCAAAACCTTTTAAGACCATCAATTATCTGGTGTGACAGCCGTGCCGTGCCTTATGGTGAAAAAGCTTTCAAAACTATAGGAGAAGAGAAATGTCTTTCACATTTGTTGAACTCACCGGGAAATTTTACCGCATCAAAGCTTGCCTGGGTAAAAGAGAACGAACCTGAGATTTTTGAAAAGATAGATAAAATAATGCTTCCGGGAGACTATATTGCCATGAGGCTCTCCGGACAGATAGGAATAACCATTGAAGGGTTATCGGAAGGAATCTTCTGGGATTTTAAAAACAACTGCATTTCGGAAGATATTATCAACCACTATGAGATCCCGAAAAGCTTTTTCCCGGAAATTGTACCCACTTTTGGCATCCAGGCCACGGTTTCAAGGGCAGCAGCTGAAGAATTAGGATTAAAAGAAGGTACTCCTATTTCATACAGAGCAGGAGATCAGCCCAACAATGCGCTTTCCCTGAATGTCTTTAATCCCGGAGAAATTGCCTCTACAGCAGGAACTTCAGGAGTGGTTTATGGAGTTCTGGACCAGCTGGAATATGATAAATTATCAAGGGTGAATACATTTGCCCATGTCAATTACACTCCGGAACAGATCAGACTGGGAGTTTTACTTTGTATCAACGGAACAGGAATTTTAAATTCATGGTTGAAACATAATTTCGCCACCTCACTTTCTTCGTATGGAGATATGAACGATATGGCTTCACTTTCACCTATAGGCTCAAAAGGATTAAGCATTATTCCTTTTGGAAACGGAGCAGAAAGAGTGTTAGAAAATAAAGATACAAGCTGTTCCATTCACGGAATTAACTTCAATATCCATTCAAAAGGTGATATTCTGCGTGCAGCACAGGAAGGTATTGTGTTCTCTTACGAATACGGAATGGATATTATGAGAAATATAGGCATGAACATCCAGGTGATCCGTGCCGGAAATGCCAATATGTTTTTAAGTTCGATTTTTCGCCAGTCGCTATCCAGTGTCAGCAACGCGGTGATTGAACTTTATGATACCGATGGAGCAGTAGGAGCAGCAAGAGCGGCAGGAATGGGAATAGGATTTTACTCAGATTCCAGAGAAGCATTTTCTTCACTTGAAAAAATAGCAGTGATAGAACCCGAACACGAAAAACAGGAACAATATTTAGAAGCCTATGGCAGATGGAAACATCATCTTAACGAAATAATCTAGGACAATTACCACAATATTTTTCATCCTCTTACTGACTTTACTGAATCAGTGAGAAGGGAATCTCTACGCAAAAATTAAAATAAATAAAAAATAATCAAATAAATATGAACACTTTAACAGGTACAAAAGAGTTTTTTACAGGTATTGAAAAAATTAAGTTTGAAGGGAAGGAAAGCAAGAACCCGTTGGCATTCCGCTATTATGATGCTGAAAAGATCGTGATGGGAAAACCTATGAAAGACTGGACAAGATTTGCGATGGCATGGTGGCATACCTTATGTGCCAACGGAAGCGATCCGTTCGGTGGTCCTACCATCCACCATCCTTGGGATATCGGAAATGATCCGGTAACAAGAGCAATGCACAAAATGGATGCAGGCTTCGAATTCATGTCTAAAATGGGCTTCCAATATTACTGCTTCCATGATATTGATCTTGTAGACCCTGCCAGTAACTGGAAAGACTACGAAAAAAATATGCAGACTATTGTAGAATATGCAAAACAAAAGCAGCAGGAAACCGGAATTAAGCTTTTATGGGGAACAGCCAATGTTTTTACTCATGAAAGATACATGAACGGAGCTTCTACCAACCCGAATTTTGATGTTGTTGCCTGTGCAGGAACTCAGGTGAAAAATTCAATAGATGCAACCATAGCACTTGGCGGTGAAAACTATGTTTTCTGGGGAGGAAGAGAAGGCTATATGAGCCTTTTAAATACTGACATGAAGCGTGAAAAAGATCACCTTGCGCGTTTCCTTTCCATGTCAAGAGATTATGCTCGCCAGCAAGGTTTTAAAGGGACTTTCCTGATTGAACCAAAGCCGATGGAGCCTACCAAACATCAGTATGACTATGATTCTGAAACCGTAATCGGGTTCCTGAGACATTACGGATTAGACAAAGACTTTAAGCTGAATATCGAAGTAAACCATGCTACATTGGCTGGTCATACCTTCGAGCATGAACTTCAGGTTGCAGTAGATGCAGGACTTTTAGGAAGTATTGATGCCAACAGGGGAGATTATCAGAACGGTTGGGACACAGATCAGTTCCCGATCGATTACTACGATATGGTTCAGGCATGGCTGGTACTGCTTCCGGCAGGAGGTCTGGGAACCGGAGGAGTAAATTTTGATGCCAAAATCAGAAGAAATTCTATTGATGCTGAAGATTTATTCATTTCCCACATTTCAGGAATGGATGTTTTCGCAAAAGGTCTTCTTGCAGCAGCTGATATTCTTGAAAATTCGGACTACAAAAAACTGAGAACAAGCCGCTATGCTTCTTTTGATAACGGAAATGGAAAAGCATTTGAGGAAGGTTCACTTACATTGGAAGATCTTCAGAGAATCGCTCACGAAATCGGCGAACCACAGCCCAAAAGCGGAAAACAGGAATTGTTTGAAGCCATCGTGAATATGTATATATAATTAAAAATAAAAGGCTTAAAAACACTAAGGATTTTTATATACAATAATTATTAAAGAGCCTTTTATTCAACAACTAATACTAAAATAATAATTATGAACCGATTTTATTTCAATAAAAGCAATAGAGCAGCACTGTTTTTTGCAATGACTCTGTTGCCTTGCGGCATAGCATATTCACAGGTTAAGAAAGATACAGTAGCTAAAGAAAATAAAATAGATGAAGTTGTTGTGATAGGATATGGAACCCAGAGAAAAGAAGCTGTAACAGGTTCTGTAGCCACTGTAAAAGGAGATGCCCTGCGTGAAGTACCTTCTGCCAATATTACCCAGGCATTACAGGGAAGGACGGCAGGGGTAGATATCTCACAAACATCTACAAAACCGGGTGCTGCCATGCAGATCCGTATCAGGGGAACACGCTCTCTGACAGGAGATAACAACCCGCTGATTGTACTGGATGGTATTCCTTTCGTGGGGTCGTTGGGAGACATAAGCTCAAGTGATATCAAAAGTATTGATATCCTTAAAGATGCTTCTGCGACAGCTATTTACGGATCCAGAGGAGCAAACGGTGTTATCCTTGTTACCACCAACAGAGGGGCAAAAGGGCAGAGACCTAAATTCAGCTATAACACCTTTACAGGAGTCCAGACCTTGTTTTCAAAATATCCGATGATGGATGGTCCTCAGTTTGCAAAGCTGCGTTCTTATGCGATTCCTGCAGGAAATACGACACCTTTGTATTCCAACGGGGCAGATGAAAATAACAGTGTCAATACAGACTGGCAAAGCCTGTTTTATAAGCCGGCGATGATGACCAGTCATGATATCGGGGTTTCAGGCGGAACAGAAGGCGGAAATTATAATGTAGGGTTATCCTATTTTAAACAAAATGCGTTAATCCCTATTCAGAGTTATGAAAGATTTGCCCTGAGAATGGCCATTGACCAGCAGGTAGGATCCATCTTTAAATTCGGTTTTACAACCAATACCAATTATTCCGTTTCAGAAGGAAACGGGGTAAACCCGGGAGCTGTTTTAGGGTATTCTCCTATTGCTAATCCTTACAATGCGGACGGAACTCCGAAAAGAGTAATGAGTACAGCTGGCGGTATCGATCAGACATGGATTTATACAAGGGGAAGTCTGGGGAATCTGGGAGATAAATATATCGATGAGACCAAGGCCTTTGCATCCTATAACAATCTTTACGGGGAAGCCAGCCTTCCGATCAAAGGATTGAAATACAGATTAAATGTAGGGTTGGATTACCGTACTTCAAACAGTGGAAATTACTCCGGTGTAGGAGTCTTTAATACAAATCCTCTGGGTCCTTCCGCCGCCGGAAGAGGGAATAACCAGACCTACCACTGGGTGTTGGAAAACCTTTTAACCTATGACCGTACATTTGGCAAGCATAAAGTAAATGCTGTAGCACTTTATTCAGCAGAACAGAATAAGTATACAAGCTCATACATGAGTGCAAAGAATGTTCCGGCAGACTTTTTCCAGTATTATAACTTAGGACAGTCGCCTCAGGCTGATATTACCGTAAGACCCGAAGATCAGGTGTACTGGAAAACTGGTCTGCTTTCAGCAATGGGAAGAATCATGTATACGTATGATAACAGGTATATGCTTACAGCAACTCTTCGTGCGGACGGATCTTCAAGGCTTGCTCCGGGAAATAAATGGCATACCTATCCCGCATTATCACTAGGATGGAATGTTACCAACGAATCTTTCATGCAGAATATCAAAGCGATTAATCTCCTTAAATTCAGAGCCGGATGGGGACAGACTTCCAATCAGGCAGTGGATCCGTATTCTACGATGGGAAGATTTAACGTAGCTCCTTATAACTACGGAAGTGCAGGAAGTACAGGGATCTATGGAAATCAGCCGCCTAACCCAAGCCTGGGATGGGAATATTCAAAAACACAAAACTACGGAGTAGATTTCGGGATCTTGAATAACCGCCTTACGGGGAGTGTGGAGTATTACAAAACCCATACCTATGACCTGTTGACGCAGAAAAGTCTTCCGGCGACCAGCGGATGGTCTTCTATTGTATCCAACGTAGCGGAAACAGAAAATAAAGGAGTTGAAGTTTCTTTAAACGGAGTTATTTTTGATAATCCGGATGGATTTACCTGGGAAGCAGGAGTTAATTTCTATACCAATAAAAACAAAATTTTATCGCTTGCATCAGGAACAGAACGTGACATCAATAACTCATGGTTTGTAGGTCATAATATTAATTCATTGTATGATTATCAATATATCGGTCTTTGGCAGGCTGGAGATCCTTATCAGAATATTCTGGAACCGGGAACTGCTGCAGACGTTGTAGGATCTATCAAAGTTCTTTACACCGGAGGCTATAATGCTGACGGAACACCCGTAAGAGCAATTGGACCGGATGACAGACAGATTTTTGATACTGCTCCAAAATTCCAGGGAGGATTTAATATGCGTTTTGCCTACAAAAATTTTGAACTGAGCACAGTTGGAGCTTTCCAGCACGGAGGAATCCTGGTAAGTACTATTTACGGATCTGCAAGTTATCTTAACAGATTAACAGGAAGAGGGAATAACGTGGATGTAGATTATTGGACAGAAGACAATACAGGAGCTTACTTTCCTCGTCCGGGACGTCATCTGAGTGGTGATAATCCGAAGTATTCTTCTACTTTGGCGATGTTTGATGCTTCTTATCTTAAGCTTCGTACCATTACCTTAGGCTATAATGTCAACAAAGATTTTTTAAAGGATCTGAAAATTACCAGCTTAAGAATTTACTTCACCGTAACCAATCCTGTTGTACTATTCTCACCTTATCATAAGTTCTCAGGAATGGATCCGGAACCCAACTCTTTCGGAAATGAAAACCAGGCAGTAAGCGGATATCAGAACCGCCAGCTTGTTATTGGAACCAACAACCCTTCTACAAGAAATTACTTAATGGGACTTAACTTAACCTTTTAAAACTGTATTGTCATGATAAATTTTAACAAAAAACTGCTGTTAGGAGCAATCTTTTTATCCTTAACATTTACAGGTTGTAATGAAATTCTTGATGAACAGCCAAGATCAATATATACCGCTGATTATTTTAATACACCGGATGGCGTTAATCAGGGATTTACAGCCTTATACAGGCAGATGAGGTTACTGTATGGCAATGGCTATTTTATGAGCAACTGTCAGAACGGAACTGATGAATCTACCTGGGCACAAAGTGCAGATGGTAACTTTAAAGAATTGGATATGTCCGGAAACGGTATCATCAATTCCAACACTTTTCCTACAAGTATGGTTTGGAACTCTGTGTTTCCATATATCAATACTGCCAACGGAATTATTGAAAAAGGACCAGGATTCGGAATTGCAGAATCTATGATTTCTGAAGCCCGTTTCTTTCGCGGATTCTACTATTTCATGCTGGTGCAGACCTACGGAGGAGTTCCATTGGATCTGGGAACAGGAGAGTTGAAATATAACACTTTACCTTCCACCTCTTCTGCAAGAAATACCGTACCGGAAGTATACACAAAAACTGTTTTTGCTGACCTTAAAAAAGCAATAGAAAATCTGCCTGCCTCACCAAGGGTAACCGGAGGTGTCACTAAAAATGTAGCAAGACTGATGCTTGCCAAAGCCTATCTTACCTACGGATGGTGGCTTCAGAACCCCAACGGGATTCCAACTTATCCTGAAGCAGCAAGAACTGACCCGGACGGACACAATGCCCAGTGGTATTTCCAGCAGGCTTATGATATCGCAATGGAAGGAATCAATAATCCGGGACCTTACGCCCTTCAGCCTACCTTCTATGATGTCAATGTAGGTTCAAATGACAGGAATACCGAATCTATGTTGTATGCAGACCATACACAGTCAAGTACATATTATAATGAAAGTGATCCTGTGGGATTTGGTTCAGGCTGGGCTCCGGATAATTTTGCAGCATGGATGCAGACCTGGAACTATACTGCCATCAAAAGCAGTAAAACCACAGCATGGGCGGGAACAGATGTAGTAAGTGGTGTACAGCGTGAAGCCGCTCAGTCTCTGGGACGTCCGTGGGTTCGTATGTGTCCTACCCTGGGAGTTATTAAAAATACTTTCGCAGATAAAACCAATGATTCCCGTTATGATGGTACTTTTGTAACCACTTACAGAGGAAACTGGAACAAAAACGGAACGGGTCTTACAACGGTTCCTGTACTTTATAACGCCAATAATTTACCTGTACAGCCGGGCGGAGCTATCTTAAGCTTCCTGAATGATGACAGCCAGACTCCTTCTTATCCTACAGGAGCCGGACAAAGCGGCGTGGGAGCAGGTACTCTGTCAGGAAGAGCAGACTGGGTCATTGCACCGAACGGTATCAGCAGAATTGTATACCCTGGCTTATGGAAAATCGGAACTTACCGTACTGATGATCCCAACGGTTTAGGATATCCGAATGCAGGATTAACCCGTCCTTTCAGCGTTGCCAAATTCTCAGAATTCTATTTTATTGCCGCGGAAGCAGCCGTAAAAGGAGCTTCAGGAGCTATGACAGCCAGAGATCTTATCAATGTTATCCGTGCCCGTGCCGGAAAATGGAAATTCAATAATGCGCAAAATGCAGCTTACGTAGCAGATAACAGCGCCGCAATGACTGCCGCTACGCCATCTGTAATTACCATTGATTATATTCTTGCAGAAAGATCCCGTGAATATTACGGAGAATTCTACAGATGGTATGATCTGGTACGTACTCAGAAGTGGGGAGATTATGCAGCTACTTATCAGATCGGAGGAGCTTCTTATGGAGATCACGCTCCGCAAACGGTTACTAGAACGATAAAACCATTTCACTATCTGAGACCTATTCCTCAGAACCAGATTGATGCAATGGAAGTATCGGCAGATATTAAAGCAAAATATCAGAATCCGGGATACAACTAATTTCATTCTACATTCATATCAGTAACAGAGTAGGTGTGCAGGCACCTGCTTTGTTTATCTGAATTAAAATTAAAAAACTATGGAAAAAACCTGGCGTTGGTTTGGCAAAAAAGACAAAATAGCACTCAGTACACTTCGTCAAATAGGAGTAGAAGGAATTGTTTCTGCTCTGCATGATATCCCCAACGGAGAAATCTGGAATTCAGAGGTCATTATTGATTATAAAAACTATATAGAAAGCCACGGACTTTGCTGGTCTGTTGTGGAAAGTCTTCCCGTAAGCGAAGCTATCAAATACGGAGGTGAAGACCGTGACTCTTTAATAGAAAATTATATCACAAGCCTTGAAAACCTGGGTAAAGCAGGGGTTACAACAGTTTGCTACAACTTTATGCCTGTTCTCGACTGGGCAAGGACCGATCTTTTTCACGAATGGGAAGACGGCTCATCATCACTTTATTTTGACAAAGCCAAGTTTGCGTACTTCGAAATTCATATCCTTCAAAGAGAAGGTGCAGAAAATGAATATAGCTCAGAAATCCTTCAAAAAGCAGAAGAATTAAAAAATACCTTAACGGAAAAAGATAAAAATGATCTGATAGACTCGGTCATTGTAAAAACACAGGGATTCGTGAACGGAAATATCAAAGAAGGTGAATTGAATCCGGTAGAAAAGTTCAAAAGTTTATTGGCATTGTATGATGGTATAGATAAACATCAACTTCGCCAGAACATGAAATATTTCCTCGAAAAAATAATGCCTGTCTGTGAAAAATGGAATATCCAGATGTGTGTACACCCTGATGATCCACCTTTTTCATTACTGGGCTTACCAAGAATAGTAACCAATGAAGAGGATATTGACTGGCTTCTGAAAGCTGTTGATAACCCTCACAACGGGTTAACGTTCTGTGCAGGATCTCTAAGTGCCAACCTTCAGAATGATGTTCCAAAACTGGCACAGAAATTTGCCCACAGAACCAAATTTGTTCACCTGAGAAGTACAAATGTTTTTGAAAACGGTGACTTCATTGAGGCTCATCACCTGGGAGGAAGAGGAAAGCTTATTGAAGTGATCCGTGTCTTCGAAAAAGAAAATCCTGACCTGCCAATGAGAATAGACCACGGAAGACTTTTAACAGAAGATGTTGACAAAGGGTATAATCCCGGCTATTCATTTTTAGGAAGAATGCTGGCATTAGGTCAGATCGAAGGAGTAACGGCAGCCATTCAGTCAGAATTACAGAAAAATTAATCTGCGTTTGTAATAAATAGTAAAAAGTAAAATGAAAGACCTGTTTAGTATTAAAAACAAAGTAGCAGTCATCACAGGGGCTTCAGGCGTTTTGGGAGGCAGCCTTGCCAAAAGTTTTATAGAAGCCGGCGCCAAAGTTGTCGCTCTGGGAAGAAACCAGGAAACACTGGATGCCCGTGTAAAAGAGCTTACAGATTTGGGAGGTGATGCAGTCGCTGTAGAAGCCAATGTGATGGATATTGAAAGCCTTGAAGCTGCTTCTGTGAAAATAAAAGAAAAGTATGGCAGCATTGATATTCTGCTCAATATAGCCGGTGGAAATATTCCGGCAGCCACTTTATCTCCCGGACAGTCTTTTTTTGATATGGATATGAAGGGATGGGCTGAGGTTACCGATCTCAATATCAACGGAACCGTTTATCCCAGCTATGTTTTCGGAAAAGCAATGGCGGAACAGGGGAGCGGCAATATTATTAATATTTCTTCCATGGCTGCCTATTCAGCGATTACGAGAGTAGCCGGATATTCTGCAGCCAAATCGGCAATTACCAATTTTACCCAATGGCTGGCCTCTGATCTGGCATTGAAATTCGGAGATAAGATACGGGTGAATGCCGTGGCACCAGGATTTTTTATTGGTGATCAGAACCGTGCTATTCTGTTGAATCCGGACGGAAGCTTAACCGAGAGAAGTAAAAAAGTAATGGCTAAAACACCCATGCAGAGATTTGGAGAAGTAGAAGAACTGAATGGTGTTGTACAGTTTCTATGTTCGGATGCAGCAAGCTTTATCACAGGAGCATTGATTCCTGTTGACGGAGGTTTCAGCGCATTCAGTGGAGTATAAAAAACTAATTTCTTCATATATAAATTGGAACAGGACCTTAATGGTTTCATTCAAGGTCTTGTTTTTAAAATGTTCAACGTTTAACCACTTAAGCTTTTTTAGAGCAGGCTTTATGCATAATCAACACTCCTAAGTTTTATGAAATCTCTGATTTTCATCTTATGTGAACTTTCTGCAGAATCATGGAAACTTTCTTAAGTAAGCTAAAGTGTTTTAAAATAACGCTTTGTGACTTTTGTGGTTTATAAAGTTTAAACAAGTTTAGAATTAAAATCCAGGATTGTAAAGTAAATAATGAGTAATTCCACTAAAAATAAAGAAGTTTTCGGAGAATTGTTTCTGCTTGAATCAGCAAAGGCAGAGAATCTCTATTTCGGATATGCCAAAGATATGCCCGTGATCGATTATCACAATCATCTTGAGCCGGATGTTATTGCTGCCAACCAAAACTTCCGTTCTCCAACCGCTATCTGGCTGGATGGTGATCATTACAAATGGAGAGCCATGAGAAATTTTGGTATTGATGAACAGTTTATTTCAGGAAATGCTTCAGACCACGAAAAATTTATGAAATGGGCAGAAGTGGTGCCTTATACCCTTCGTAACCCGCTGTTTCACTGGACGCATCTGGAACTCAAAAATCCTTTTGGAATCAGTGAATATTTATCACCCAATAATGCAGATACTGTATATCATCAGATGAATGAAAGTCTGCAGACATCCGGCTTTTTACCACAATCCATTATTGAAAATTTTAAAGTAGAAGCCTTATGTACTACAGATGATCCTGCTGATGATCTGGTTCATCACAAGGCTTTAAAAAACAGTGGATTTAACACCGCTGTTCTTCCGGCTTTCCGTCCTGATTCCTATATTAATATCATTAATTCTGAACAATATCTTTCTGGAATTAAAAAGCTTGAAAAAGTCTGCGGATTTTTAATCACATCAGCTTCCGATCTGTTGGATGCACTTCAGTCCAGAATAAACTATTTTGTCGAAGCAGGAGCAAAAGTGGCTGACCATGGCTTTGAATATTTTCCGGATACCACAAAATGGAATCATAGCCTTGAAAAAGAGTTTTCCGAATTTCTGAAAGGTAATCTTTCAACGTTTTCCGATCCGGATGCATTATGCGGCTATTTGCTGAAAGAGCTTTGCAAAATGTACGCAGAAAAAGGCTGGGTACAGCAGTTTCATGTAGGGGCAACCCGAAACAACAATTCAGAAATGTTCATAAAAATGGGCCCCAATGCAGGATATGACGCCATTGGAGAACCCTATTATGCACAGAGATTGAGCGTTTTACTGGATGCACTGAATACAGAAGGGAAACTGGCCAAAACAATTATATACAATCTGAATCCGGCATTTAACGAGGTTTTGGCAACTCTTGCCGGAAACTTCAATGAAGGAGGAATCAAATCCAAGGTACAGTTTGGAGCAGCCTGGTGGTTTCTCGATCAGCTTGACGGGATGACCAAACAGATGAATACACTTTCCAATATCGGTCTGATCAGCACTTTTGTTGGCATGCTAACCGATTCCCGAAGCCTGTTATCATTCTCAAGACACGATTATTTCAGAAGACTTTTGTGCAATCTGTTCGGAAGTGAAATGGAAAGAGGTCTGCTGCCCGATGATGAAAAATGGGTAGGAAAGATCATTCAGGACATTTGCTATCATAATACAAAAAATTATTTTGAAATTTAATACTATGCAGGACTCGACGAAAATATTATGTTTCGGGGAACTGCTTCTCCACTTTGCCCCGGATTCCGAAGGAAACTGGCTCAATGAACAGTCTCTGAAGATGTACTTTGGCGGCGCTGAATACAATGTTGCGGCAGCACTTTCCCAGTGGAAGAATTCTGTGAAACTGTTATCAGCATTACCGGAGAATTTTGTAGGAAACCAGTTGGAATCTCAGCTTAAAAATAAAGGAATAGAAGTCCTTACAGAAAAAACTCAAGGGAGAATAGGAACATTTTATCTTTCCTCTGATGGCGATATGCAGAATACTTCAGTGGTTTACGACCGTTTTCCGTCTGTTTTTACCCAATCGGATTTTGAAACTTTCAGTGATGATGAAATATTTTCAGGAGTAAAATGGTTACATATCAGCACTATCACGCCGGCTTTGAGTGACAATGCATTTCTCAAGTGTCTGCGCATCATGAAAGAAGCCAGAACCAGAAATATTACAGTTTCCCTCGATCTGAATTACAGAGCGTTGCTTTGGCAAAACCAGAATCCTCATAAAATTAAAGAACTGATGCCTTTTGTCAGCGTTCTCATGGGAAATATATGGTCTGTAGAGCAGTTCCTGAATATTCCCGTTGAATATGAGCTTAATGGAAAATTCGACGATGAAAATCTTCTGAAACAGGCTGAAAAAACAGCATTGGAAATCAGAAAACATTTCCCGAATGTGGACAAGATAGCCAATACGTTTCGCTTTACAAACGGCGAACAGGTCAATTATTTTGCCACCTTATTTACTGATGAGAAACTTTTGATTTCAGAAAAATATAATTCAGATAAAATTGAAGAAAGGGTAGGAAGTGGTGATTCTTTCATGGCGGCCTTAATTCATGGAATTTTAAGAGGAAATCCTGATCAGCAGATCCTTGAGGATGCGACAAAAGTTGCTTTTAAAAAACTTTTTATAAAGGGAGATACCATTGATGAAAGCATTAATATCGAAAAATTATGAGTGAAATACTACAAAAAATAAAAGACCAGAAAATCGTTCCGCTGTTTTACAACGAATCGTTTGAAGTCTCAAAAAATATCGTAAAAGCTTTATACGAAGCAGGAATCCGTGTGATAGAATATACCAACCGAGGTCAGCAGGCATTGGAAAATTTCACCAGACTAAAAACCATTTCTCATACAGAATTTCCCGGACTTCTGTTAGGAATCGGAACGGTGAAAAACATAAAAGAAATGGATGATTATGCTCATGCAAAAGCAGATTTCATCATTACACCAGTGATCAGTGAAGAATTGGTGAAACATGCTCTTGAAAGAAATATTCTTTTGATTCCGGGCTGTTTTACTCCTACCGATATCAATATTGCCTATCAGAATGGTTTAAACATGGTTAAAATATTTCCGGCTGATGCTTTAGGGAAGAAATACATCAAATCGGTACAGCCAGTTTTCCCGGGAATGAATTTCATGCCCACCGGAGGGATCAATGCAGAATTTGAAGATATTATGGAATGGATCAACGGTGGTGCAATAGCAGCAGGATTGGGAAGTTCTATTATTGGAAAAGACTGTAATGAAGAAGAATTGACCCAGAAAACACAGAATTTATTACAACAACTTAATCATAACTAAATGCAGGCTCCTCACAACCGCAATATAAGATGGTGGATGCTGTCCCTTGTCTTTCTCGCCACTACGATCAATTACCTTGACCGTCAGGTAATGGGTTTACTGAAACCTGTACTGGAAAAGGAATTCAGCTGGGATGAAAAAGATTACAGCTATATCGTCATGGCCTTTACCACGACTTATGCCATCGGTTATATGGCGATGGGAAGGTTTATAGACAAGGTGGGAACCAAAATCGGGTATGCGGTTTCTCTTATTGTATGGAGTCTTGCTTCTATAGGACATGGTTTTGTGAAAAGTACCATCGGGTTTATCATTGCGAGAAGTACTTTGGGAATCAGTGAAGCGGGAAACTTTCCTGCCGCGATCAAATCAGTGGCCGAGTGGTTTCCTAAAAAAGAAAGAGCGCTGGCAACCGGAATTTTTAACTCCGGAGCAACGGTGGGAGCTATTTTAGCGCCGCTATTGGTTCCTTTCATACTCGGACATTACGGCTGGAGACAGACTTTTGTGTGGATTGGAGCTTTGGGCATGATTTGGATTATCCTTTGGTGGAAATTCTATGCCGTACCGGAAAAAACAAAAAATCTCAGCAAGGAAGAACTGCAATACATAAAAAGTGATCAGGCTGAAAAAGCAGAAGAAAAAACGAAAATCCCTTTATCGGAATTACTCAAATATAAAGTAACATGGTCATTTGCCATCGGTAAAATGTTAACCGATCCTATCTGGTATTTCTTCATGTTCTGGCTGCCGGCCTATTTCTCGGATGTCTTCAAAATGGATTTAACAAAACCATCCCTTCCGTTGATTATTATTTATAGCGGAACTACGATCGGAAGTATCGGCGGAGGATATCTTTCATCATTTCTGATCAAAAAAGGCTGGGCCATCGGAAGAGCCAGAAGTATTACGATGTTACTGTTTGCTTTGATGGTCGTTCCGGTCATGTTCTCAAAGTATGTAGACAATATGTGGATGATCACAATCATCATTGCCTTTGCAACAGCCGCGCATCAAGGTTGGGGAGCCAATCTTATGACGACGGTCGGAGATCAGTTGCCTAACAATTATGTCAGTTCTGTCATTGGTTTTGGCGGAATGCTAGGCTCAGCAGCAGGAATAATTTTTCCACTTTTTATAGGAATCGTTCTTGATGCCTTTAAAAAATCAGGAAATATCAACGGAGGCTACAATATTATATTTTTCATAGCCGGAATATCCTATGTTACAGCCTGGGGATTGATTAAAATAATCAACCGGAAGAAAACCGTTTAAAATATATAAGATCGGTAAACGATTATAATGATAAATATGAATGCCATTTGCTGAGTGTAACGCCCTTGCGAACCTTATCAAGGATGTAGTAAAAAACTTGCGGACTCAGCGTTAAAAAGAACAACACCTATTCAAAAAAATACATTTTAAAAACTATAAAATAAGAATAACAATGAAACAGAATATAATGAATTTAGCTTTTTTCAGGAATAAAAAACATATCATTGCAGCAGCAGCTTTGCTTTCAGTGACTACTATTTCTGCCCAGACATTCTCAGATTTCAACTACCGTGGAAACGATAAAATATACAATGATAACCCTCTTCAACCGGGCGAGTTTTATTCCCCGATTCTTCAAGGCTGTTACCCCGATCCCAGTATTACCAGAAAGGGAGAAGATTATTACCTAGTAAACTCTTCATTTTCAATGTTTCCAGGAGTTCCTATTTTTACGTCTAAAGATCTTGTGAACTGGAAACAGGTAGGGCACGTTCTGGACAGACCTTCACAACTTAAGGTCGAAAAATCAGGTGTTTCCCATGGAATTTATGCACCGGATATCAAATACAATAAGCACAATGACACTTTTTATATGATCACTACCCAGTTTGCAGGTGGTATCGGAAATATGGTCGTAAAAACAAAAGATCCGGCAAAAGGTTGGAGCGAAGTTCAGAAACTGAATTTTGAAGGTATTGATCCGGCTATTTTCTTTGATGATGACGGAAAAGCATATATCGTTCATAATGATGCTCCACCACAAGGTACCGAGCAGTACAACGGCCACCGTGTGATTAAGATGTGGGACTATGATCTCGAAAAAGACCAGGTAGTTGCGGGTTCGGATAAAATTATTGTAAACGGCGGTGTGGATCTTTCCCAAAAGCCCATCTGGATTGAAGGTCCCCATATTTACAAAAAGAACGGTAAATACTATCTGATGTGTGCAGAAGGAGGAACCGGTGGCAATCACAGTGAAGTTATTTTTATGTCAGATTCTCCGAAAGGACCTTACGTTCCGGCTGGAAACAACCCGATTCTGACACAGCGCTATTTCCCGAAAGACAGAAAAGAAAAAGTAGACTGGGCCGGCCATGCAGATCTGGTAGAAACACCGGATGGCCAATATTACGGAGTATTTCTGGCGATACGCCCGAATGAGAAGAACAGAGTCAACAAAGGCCGTGAAACATTCATCCTTCCGGTTGACTGGAGCGGAAAATACCCGGTTTTCCAAAATGGACTGGTTCCGATGAAACCTAAACTGAAATTACCCGCAGGTGTTCAGAATCAAAACGGACAAAACGGATTTTTTCCCAACGGAAACTTTACCTATAACGATAAATTAACCGATAAAAATCTTGATTACCGATGGATTGCCATGCGCGGACCTCGTGAAAGCTTTATTACGGTTACAAAAAACGGAGTGAAAGTCAATCCTTTTGCCACCAATATCAAGGCATTGGCTCCGGTTTCGGCACTGTTCCACAGATTGCAGCATGAATCTTTTGAAACTTCTGTAACCCTGGATTTTAAGCCTAAATCAGAAAAAGAGCTGGCAGGAATTACGTGTTATCAAAGCGAAACATTCAATTATGTTTTCGGAATCACGAAAAAAGATAAGGATTTCTACATCGTATTGGAAAGAACGGAAAAAGGACAATCAAAACTGATCGCCAGCGAAAAGATTTCATTATCCAAAACGATTAAGCTGCAGGTGGTAGCAGATAAAGATGAACATAGTTTTAATTATTCGCTGGATGGTAAGAACTATAAAAACCTTGGCGGACCGGTTTCAGGAGATATACTTTCTACGGACGTTGCAGGCGGTTTTACAGGAAGCCTTATCGGGTTGTACAGTACTTCTTCCAATGATATTATCCCGAATTAAATTAGTATTAGCAATGTCACACTGAGCTTGTCGAAGTGTTTCCTTTTAAAATTGAAAAGAGTAAAACCAAATATCACAGTATATTTTGAAAATCAAAAAATCTTATATAGTTTCTTTATTGGGATTTATCGGGCTGAATCTTCTTTCAGCCCAGGTAAATCCTTCCGGAAAACAAAGTACAGCATTTACCAATCCCATCATTTGGGCAGATGCACCGGATTTATCCATTACCAGAAACGGAAATGATTTTTACCTGATCAGTACCACTATGCATTTGATGCCTGGAGCTCCGGTGATGCATTCAAGGGATCTGGTACATTGGGAAATGTCCGGGTATGTTTTCGATACTTTGAATGACAACCCGAAATATGATTTATTGAACGGAACCGTTTACGGCAGAGGCCAATGGGCTTCCTCAATCCGTTATCATAAAGGGAAATATTACGTTTTATTCTCTCCGAATGATGAACCTTTCAAATCCTATTTCTATGTGACTGATAATCCCGAAAAAGGAAAATGGAAACTGATCACCAGAACACGGCATTTTCATGATGCTTCACTGTTTTTCGATGATGATGACAGAATATATGTTTTCACCTCCAACAAAGTTTTTGAACTGAGCCCCGATTTTAAAGAGGTGATCGGAAATCCGGATGGAACTGAAGTATTTCAGAAAGATGCTTCGGAAACCGGACTTCTGGAAGGCAACCAGATCATCAAAAGAAACGGTAAATATTATATGATGATGATATCCTGGCCCAAAAATGGGAAACGCCGTCAGGTCGTCTACAGAGCAGATAAAGTGACGGGTCCTTATGAGAAAAAAGTGGTGCTGGAAGACAATTTTTTAGGATTTTCCTACGCAGGTCAGGGCGCTTTGATTGATGATAAAAACGGAAACTGGTATTCTCTTATTTTTCAGGACAGAAATGGAGTGGGACGCGTTCCGCTGCTGCTTCCCGTACAATGGGAAAACGACTGGCCGGTACTGGGAGATAACGGAAAAGTTCCATTGAAAGGAGAAGTTCCGCTTCCGCCATTCAAAGCCAAAAATCATCTTGTGGAAAGTGATGAATTCTCTGATAAAAAAATGAAAATTCAATGGCAATGGAATCATAATCCCGTAAATGAAGCATGGTCTTTGTCCGAAAGAAAAGGCTTTCTGAGGCTGAAAACCAGCAGAATGGTAGATAATCTGTACGCTGCACCCAATACTTTGACCCAGAGAATGGAAGGCCCGACTTCTTCAGCAGTTGTTGCAATGGATCTTAAAGGAATGAAAGATGGAGATGTTGCAGGTTTCAGTGCTTTCAACGGGGATTCCGGGATTTTGTCAGTAGTAAAGGAAGGTAAAGAAAAATTCATTGTTTTTTCAACCAATGAAGTAAGTCTGGATAGTAAAACCAAAGCGATTACAGGAGTTAAAAAAGAAGAGAAAAAACGGATTTCTCTCAATTCGGATAAGGTTTTTCTACGTATTGATGCCGATTTTAATCTCGGGAAAGATCTTGCAGACTTTTATTACAGTACGGATCAGAAGAACTGGACGGAAATGGCAAAAGACTACAAAATGATCTTTGATTACCGGAGATTTTTTATGGGATCAAAATTCGCAGTTTTTAATTATGCCACTAAAAATACCGGAGGATTTATAGATGTGGATTTTTTCAGAGTCAATAAAGCCGAGAATGAAAAATAACAAAATTAGCAGAGAAAAGTCTGCTGTAAACAAATAAATAAAATAAGTATTCAGATGTTTAAACTTTATTAACCACAAAAGTCACAAAAGCTTCATTTTAAAACACTTTAGTTCACCTAAGCAAGTTTAAAATGATTCCGAAGAGAAGTTCACATAGATGAAAATCAAAGATTTTCACAAAACTTAAGTGTACTTATTATGCGTAAGATTTGGCTCAAAAAAACTTAAGTGTTTAAAACTTTTGTGCCTTTTGTGGTTAAAAATAATTAAACAGTATTGCTATTTTTTTATCTAAAATAATAAGTGTTAAAACTACAAATAAAAAATCATGAATAAATCAGTTGTATTAGCATTAGGTTTCGTGCTGTCAGGAGTTTTTATTTCTGCACAGGCTTTTGAGAAAAAAGTACCCCAGGATTTCGATATAGAAAAAAAGGAAATTCCACACGGAAAAATAGATACAATACAGTATTCTTCGGCAACGGTTGGAACTACACGTAAAGCTTTGGTATATACGCCTCCCGGATATAAAAAAGGCACTCAATATCCTGTTTTATATCTGCTACACGGCATTGGCGGAGATGAAAAAGAGTGGTTTAAAAACGGAACTCCACAAATTATTTTAGATAATCTGTATGCCAAAGGAAAACTTTCTCCCATGATCGTTGTACTTCCCAACGGCCGGGCGATGAAGGACGACAGGGCAACCGGAGACATCATGGCAAAGGATAAGGTGGAAGCTTTTGCAACCTTTGAAAAAGACCTGCTGAATGATTTGATTCCCTTTGTAGAAAAAAAATATCCGGTGAAAAAAGACCGAAATAACAGAGCGATTGCCGGACTTTCTATGGGAGGCGGGCAGACCCTGAATTTCGGACTGGGAAATATCGATAAGTTTGCATGGGTGGGAGCCTTTTCCGCAGCTCCAAATACCAAAGAACCTCAACTTCTTCTTCCGGATCCGTCCAAATCTAAAGAATTAAAGCTTCTCTGGATTTCATGCGGAGACCAGGACAGACTGATGCCTTTCAGTAAAAGAACGAGTGACTATCTTACAGACAATAAAATTCCCCATATTTTTTATGTAGAACCGGGTGGTCACGATTTCAAAGTCTGGAAAAATGATCTGTACCTGTTCTCACAGTTGCTTTTCAAACCTGTCAATCAGGAAGAAGTTAACCTTATTTTGAAGTCAGAATAAATACAGGATTGAAGTTTTAAATCCAAATTTCTATGAATATCCGAACAATATCTATAAGTTTCATTGCGCTGACAGGTTTATTTTCGATAGGATCTGCCCAAAATCCAATTATTCAGACCAATTATACTGCAGATCCAGCGCCAATGGTCTACAATGACAGGCTGTATGTGTATACCACACACGATGAAGACGATTCTACCTGGTTTACCATGAACGACTGGAAAGTATATTCCACCAATGATATGGTGAACTGGACAGATCACGGGACAATTCTCTCGTATAAAGACTTTGACTGGGCAAAACGCGATGCCTGGGCCGCACAATGTGTAGAAAGAAACGGAAAGTTTTTTATCTATGTTCCGATGTGGTCCAAAACCAGTAACAAAGGCGCTATAGGGATTGCTGTGGGTGATAGTCCGTTTGGCCCTTTCCATGATCCATTGGGAAAACCTCTCGTTCAGAGCGAATGGGGAGATATTGATCCCACGGTTTTTGTGGATGATGACGGACAGGCTCATATGTACTGGGGAAATCCTAAGCTTAAATACGTAAAGCTGAATGAAGATATGATTTCCTATTCCGGCAATATTGTAGAAGTCCCGATGACCGAAGAATCATTTGGAAAAAGGGATGGAAAACCCAATCCGGAAAGACCTTCAAAATATGAAGAAGGTCCATGGTTGTACAAAAGAAAAAACCTGTATTATCTTTTCTGGCCGGGTGGTCCGCTACCTGAATTCATAGGGTATTCTACAGGTAAAACAGCACAGGGACCCTGGAAATATGGAGGAATTGTGATGCCTACGGAAGGGAAGTCATTCACCAATCATCCCGGAGTTATTGATTTCCGGGGGAAAACCTATTTCTTTTATCACAATGGTGCATTGCCGGGCGGAAGCGGTTTTACAAGATCGGTAAGCCTGGAAGAACTTACCATCAATAAAGACGGCTCCATTTCACCGTTTAAAATGACTAACGGAATTACAAAAGCTATTGCAACAGTTAATCCTTATTCATTCAATCAGGCAGAAATGATTGCCTGGTCGGAAAATGTAAAATCCTATCAGAATAAAGAGGCTGGTGTTTTCATCAAAGCAAAGAAAAATGGTGCTTATACCAGTGTAAAGAATGTGGATTTCCGGAAAAAAGGAGCCGCAGCTTTCTCCGCAAGAGTAGGAACTACCCATAACAGTGAGGTAACAATGACTATTCATCTGGATGCTGTGAACGGCCCGGTTGCTGCAACGGTAAAGGTTCCGCTGACGGGCGGAGATGACCGCTGGGAAACCGTAAAAGCTCAGTTTGCTGAAAAAATCACAGGTGTTCATGATCTGTATTTTGTATTCAATGGCAAAGCCTCAACAGATATTATGTATTTCGATTACTGGACCTTTCTTGAAAATAATTAATTATGAGAAAAAAAGTTTTATATATTGTATTCAGCTTGTTTCTGATCAGCAAAAGCTTTGCACAGGTAGCAGAAATTTCAAGTCCGGACGGACAACTGAAGCTTCATGTTTTTTCAGAAGACGGAAAAGCCTTATATGATATTATCCTTCAGGGAAAAACAATGCTTGAAAAATCCCCGTTAGGCCTGGTAACCAACGAGTCCGATTTTTCAAAGAACCTGAAATTTACCGACAGCCAAAAAGATATCGTTTCTAAGAAATATACGAACCAAAGGATCAAAAAGTCTGAGGTTCATTATAATGCCAATACTTTAACCGTTAATTTCACCAATGCAGACCAGCATCAGATCAGCATCGAATTTCAGGTAAGTAACAATAATATTGCTTTCCGGTACAATATTCCACCGATGAAAGAGCGGCTGAGTGTTGTGGTACAGTCAGAAATTACAGGGTACAGATTCCCTTCACAGACCACTACTTTTCTTTCACCTATGATGAAGCCGATGACAGGTTTTGCACGCACGGCACCAAGTTATGAAAGTGGCTATAAAGCCGATGCTGAACTGGGATTGCCATCCGATTACGGCTATGTTTTCCCAGGTCTTTTCCATATTGGAAATGAAGGCTGGATATTGCTTTCCGAGACAGGAGTGAACAGTACGTATTGTGCTTCACACCTTGAAACCACAGCAGAAAAAAGCCTTTACAAAGTCGCTTATCCGAACATTGCTGAAAACAACGGTTTCGGAAGTACCGGAGCAGCCATTTCACTTCCCGGAAAAACACCGTGGAGAACAATTACAGTGGGCAATTCTTTGAAACCCATCGTGGAAACTACCATTCCTTTTGATGTCGTAGATCCGATGTATGGGCCTTCACAGGAGTATCAGTTCGGGAAATCTACCTGGAGCTGGATTCTGTGGCAGGACAAAAGCATGAACTATGATGATCAGGTGAAATTCATAGACCTTGCTGCTGCATTGAAATATCAGTTTATTCTTATGGATGCGCTTTGGGATAAAAACATAGGCAAAGACCGCATGCGAGAGCTTATTCAATATGCAAAATCGAAAAATGTCGGGGTATTGCTTTGGTACAACTCCAACGGAGCAGCTAATGATGCACCGATGGGACCTAGAAACAAAATGAGCTCATCCGTAGAACGTAAAAAAGAAATGAAATGGCTGAAAGATGTCGGTGTAAAAGGACTCAAAGTGGATTTCTTCGGAGGGGACAAACAGGAAACCATGCGTCTTTACGAAGACATTCTCTCCGACGCCAATGATTTTGGATTAACCATTATTTTTCACGGAGCCACTCTACCGAGAGGCTGGGAAGTAATGTACCCGAATTATGCAGGAAGCGAAGCCGTTCTTGCCTCAGAAATGCTCTATTTCTCAGAAGATGTACGCAGGCAGGAAGCTTTTTTTGCCACGCTTCATCCTTTCATCAGAAATACGGTGGGAAGTATGGAATTCGGAGGAACTTTCCTCAATAAATATTTAACAGAATCCAACAGAGACAAAAATAAAAGGCATACCACAGATGGCTTTCAGCTGGCTACAGCAGTCCTGTTTCAGAATCCCGTTCAGATGTTTGGGATCATGCCGAATAACCTGACCGATGCTCCGAAGTTTCAGCTGGATTTTATGAAAGAAATACCGACACTTTGGGATGAAACCATTTTCATAGACGGTTATCCCGGAAAATATGCTGTGGTTGCGAGAAGACATCAGAATCAATGGTATGTAGCAGGCGTAAATGCTGAAAAACAACCTCAAAAGCTGAGAATAAAACTTCCAATGTTTGCTGGAAAAACTGCAAAACTGATCTATGATGATGCAAAAGAAAACTCATCAGAGAAAGAAGTAAAGGTAAATGCCAGGGGAGATTTTAGTATTGAAATGCAGTCGCAGGGAGGTTTTGTACTGAAAAATTAAAGAAGTAAACCTTACAGGTTTTTAAAACCTGTAAGGTTTGAATTGAGTAAAAAGACTACAAAGCTTTTGAAATTAAAAAAAACTGATTATGAATCATCTAAAAATATTTTTTCTCACTGTATTATTTGGGTTTTGTATACAAATTCATGCAGCAGAACCGTTCATCACCACTGAGAAAACCTCCGGAAGTATCGCTTTAAAAGAAAAAACATTCCATCTTTCGATTTTTACTAATTCCGGGATAGATCATGGAATTATGAGAGCCGTGAAAAATCTGCAGACCGATTTTGAGAAAGTGACAGGAGAGCAGCCTGTGATTCTTAACCGTATATCAGGATTGCAGTCACCTTTACTCATTATCGGAACGGTGGGGACAAAATCGGTCATTGATGATTTAATAAGACAAAAAAAGCTGGATGGAAAAGCATTGGCGGGGAAAAGGGAAAAATATATCATTCAGAATGTCAGCAATCCTTTTCCTGGCGTTTCTGAGGCCATCGTGATTGCAGGAAGCGATAAAAGGGGAACCATTTACGGAATCTATGAAATGTCTCAGCAGATAGGTGTTTCACCGTGGTATTACTGGGCAGATGTTCCGGTTGAGCAAAAAGATAATCTATACTTTAAAAAAGGAATCTATACCGATGGTGAGCCTGCGGTAGAGTATCGTGGTATTTTCCTTAATGATGAAGAGCCTTCGTTGGGAGGATGGGCAAGAGCTACATTTGGCGGAATAAACAGTAAGTTCTACGAAAAAGTTTTTGAATTGATTCTACGTCTTAAAGGAAACTATATCTGGCCGGCAATGTGGGGAAAGGCATTCTACGACGATGATCCTCTGAGTGGGCCGTTAGCGAATGAAATGGGTATTGTCATGGGAACTTCTCACCATGAACCTATGGCTTTGGCACAAACAGATTGGCACAGGTATATCAAAAAAAATAACCTCCCTAATGTCTGGGATTATGCAAAAAATGCGGATGTTTTACAGAAATTCTGGAAATCCGGACTCGAAAGAAGCAAAAACTGGGAAAAACTTGTTACAGTGGGAATGCGGGGTGATGGTGATGAAGCGATGGGAGATGGAACCAATATTTCCCTGCTGGAGAAAATTGTAAAAGATCAGCGTAAAATCATTGCAGATGTTACCGGAAAGAAAGCGGAGAAAACACCTCAGGTCTGGGCATTGTATAAAGAAGTTCAGGACTATTATGATAAAGGAATGCGGGTTCCGGATGACGTGATCCTGCTGTTCTGTGATGATAACTGGGGAAATGTAAGAAAGCTTCCGGATCTTTCAAAACCTTTGCATAAAGGAGGCTATGGAATCTATTACCACTTTGATTATGTAGGCGGACCGAGAAATTCCAAATGGATCAACATAAGCCCCATCCAGAGAGTCTGGGAACAGATGAATCTTTCTTACGAACATAAAGTAGATAAGCTTTGGGTAGTGAATGTAGGGGATTTAAAACCTATGGAATTTCCGATCAGTTTTTTCCTGGAAATGGCCTGGAATCCGAAGCAGTTTAACGCTAAAAACCTTTTGGAATATACTGAGAAATGGACTGCCCAGCAGTTTGGTGAAAAACACGCCAAAGAAATTGCCAGGATGATTAATCTATATGCCAAATACAACAGGAGAGTTACGCCTGAAACCCTTGACAGCAAAACGTACAGCCTTGAAAATTACCATGAATTTGAAACGGTTTTAAATGATTACAGAGCATTGGCCGTAGAAGCTTTACGTTTAAAAGAGCAAATTCCTGCTGAATATCAGGATGCCTATTATCAGTTGGTTCTGTACCCGATTGATGCATGCAGTAATTTATACGAAATGTACTACGCGGTAGCAAAAAACAGGGAACTGGCAGCGAAAAAAGATCCGGAAGCCAATTTCTATGCAGATAAAGTGAAGACATGTTTTGAAAGAAACGCTTATCTGGACAATCAATACAATAATGTGATTGCCGGAGGAAAATGGAAGCATATGATGGATCAGATGAGAATAGGATATAAAAGCTGGGCAGACGGAAAAGAAAATATAATGCCAGAAGTGACCTATATTTCTGACGCTGAAGTTCCCAAAGAAAAGATATTTCAGGAGAAAAATGGTTATGTTTCCATTGAGGCAGAAAATTTTGCAAGAATGAGTAATTCTGACCGGATCCATTGGGAAGTGATTCCTGATTTCGGAAAAACAAAATCCGGCGTGACAACCTTTCCGCAGAATGCCTATCCAAAAGCTGATGAAAATATCTGGCTTGAATATGATATAAACTTTGAATCAAAAGGTGAGTTTGAAGTCCAGTTATTATTAGCTCCGACTTTAAATTTTAATCATAATAAAGGATTGCGTTATGAGATTTCTTTTGACAACGAAACTCCGCAGATTGTCAACTTCAATGGCCATTACAAAGGAGAATTGGGAAGATGGCAGTCTGAACATATCATTAAATCCGCTACAAAACATTCGGTTCAGCAGACAGGAAAACATACTTTACGTTTCAGAGTGCTGGAACCAGGAATTGTCCTTGAAAAACTCCTGATCAACACCGGAGGTTTAAAACCCTCTTATCTGGGCGCTCCCGAAAGCGAAATACTTCACTGAATGCCCCAATACTCATCACAAACAACACTTTAATTATGAAACACTAACCTTTATTCACATCCAATCTGAAATACAGTTCCCTGACAGAGAATGAAGAGAAAAAAACAGCGGATGATTTTGTAAACAGCTTTATTTAACAGATCGCTGCCTGATCTATTTCAGGATATTTCCTGACGGTTTTTAAAAATGAACTGTCTTGATGGGGACTCTATTGCCCTTACTCTAATTATTTGCAATCAAAATCACGAATATCTAAAACTAAACCATTATGAAAAAACTTTTAAATCTTGTCAGTATTCATTCTATATTGTTTTTCAGTTGTCTGCTGCATGGACAGCTTACCACTGTAAAAATTGATAAGAACACATCTTATCAGAAAATAAAAGGATTCGGGGGATTTGTATGCAGTCCTCAGTTTGCGTATAACCATATGTCTACCTCAGAAATTCAGACACTTTGGGGCGCTTCCAGTGAAGGCGGATATAATATTATGAGATTGTATATTCCTGAAAACAGCAGCAACTGGAGTTCCGTACTTGCCACAGCACAGCTCGCCAAATCTATGGGGCTTATCATTTTCGCCTCACCATGGACAATGCCCGCAGCCTGGAAAACCAATAACCATGTAAATGCAGTCTATACCGATGCCAACGGAGTACAGCAGATCGGATATTTAAAGCCGGAAAATTATCAGGATTATGCGCTTTATCTTAACAGTTTTGTTACCTATCTTCAGAACAATGGAGTAGAGCTTGATTATATTTCAATCCAGAATGAGCCGGATGAAATGGCGCAGTATCAGGGATGTATTTGGACACCTACACAGATTGCTACTTTTATCAAGAATTACGGGCAACTCATCAACTGTAAAGTAATTGCTCCAGAAAGTGTGGGATTTACGGATAATTTTGCCAATGCTTTGCTGGATCCTACGGCAATGGCTAATTTTGAAGTGTATGGCGGTCATCAATATGGGCTTATGCAGTCTACCTACAAACAATTCCAGAATTACAACAAAGAAATCTGGCAGACAGAATATCTGATCAACTGGAACTCTTCATCTACCCAGCCAGCCCGTGATTTCAGCTGGAATACAGATGCTTTTACTTTCGCTAGCAGTGTCAACAATGCATTATTGGGCAATGTCAATGCCTGGATTCATTATTCTGCCAAACGTTATTATGGCTTAATGGGTGACGGAACTTACGGAACTCCTGCAGGTGTAATGACCAAAAGAGGCTATATTCTTTCACATTATGCCAAATACACAACAGGAAAGACGAGAATAGAAGCAAAATGGGATGACAAAACCGGTGTTTTACAGGGTTCTTCCTATATTTCCCAGGATGGCAATCAGGTTGTTCTTATGGTCATCAATCCTTCTCAGAATGCGTATAGTTTGAAAGTTGACCTGCCCTTTTATACAACTTCGGGAACAAAGATATTGACCAATACACAATCCAATATGGTGAGTACACCTATTTCTTTGAGTACGGCAACATTCCGACCTGCTGCTGCTATCAGCCCTTCCAGTGTCATGACTTTTGTTTTTAATAAAAGCGGCGACAGACCTGCTTCTCTGATGACAGGCGGTGATATTCATTATAATAAAATCGAAACACAAACGGCTACCAGTACATCTTTTGGGACAGGATTCAATATCAGCAATACAACGGTGACATTCTCCAATCCAAGCCCTCTTATCAGCAATAATATGACTGCGGCTAACGGATATCTTCAGCTTAATGACAGGTACAATAAACTGATTCTGCATGTAAACAGCTATACAACAGCAGGACAAAGCTATTCGGACAATACAACTTTATACTATATCAACAATCAGGGGGCAACGAAATCATATAATTACGGTAAGATTAATTTTCCGCAGGGAGGAAATTTCGATATCACATTCGATATTTCAAGACAGGTGCTTACAGACGGGTGTAAAGGAATTTTAGGACTGAGAAATTCCAATTACAGCTCTGTCCTTACGCTTAATCTGGGTGATGTTTATTTCAATGTAGGTAATGAAATTGCTTCTAAATTCGGAGGAACCTATTCCGCAAGCGACAGCTATCTGATGGATGCCCTGGAAAATGGCTACTACACTTCTGTAGACTTTAGAAATGCTTCAGGCGTCACTTCCTCCAATAACTGGCAGCCTATGAGCGCTAACGCTAACAGTATTTATTATGTGAATTCAAACGTAAGTTCATCTGCCAATAATGTGATTTCCGGGACAGCTTGTTCAAATCTTGTCCTTTCCGGTCAGGGTATGGATTTTCAGGTGCCGTTTAACTTTACAGCCAATACAGCTTCTTACAGCCGTACATTTAATGGTTATGACGTTTTGATCCTGCCATTCCAGGCTAATATACCTTCCGGAGTTACTGCTTATCTGATGTCTCCGGATGCCAGTAATATCAACTGTATCGCAATTTCAAACGGAATTATTCCCGCAAATACTCCGGTAATCATTAATGCGACAGGAAATATAACTTTCAACGGTTCAGGAAACGTTTCGACACCCAAAGCAATTACTGTCAATCAGATGAACGGAGTTTATCAGAGCATTAAAGTTCCTGCCAATGCTTATGTGCTGAAAACAGAAAACGGAGTAACAGGCTTCTATAAAGTAACTGCCGGAAGTGAGCCTGCAATAGGATCTTTCAAAGCATATCTTACAGAAGAAAATGCCTATTCTGCCAATGTTCTTCCTTTAAATTTCGGATCGTTAAGTGCCAGAAATATTCCTGGTGAGACTCAAAAAGAAAGTGTGAAAATATATCCAAATCCGGCAAAAGCAGATCTTTTCATTGATTCTGATCTCTCAGAAGCTACGGCAACCATTTTTGACGGAAGAGGTGGTGTCATCAGATCCGGAGTAAAAATAAATTCAGGGAAAAACCATATTAATGTGGGAGATTTCCCCGCTGGTATTTACTTTATTGAGGTTACTCAAAAGAATAATACAGTGGTAAAACAAAAATTTGTCAAAGAATAAATTGAATCCTAAGCCATCATAAACATTGCTTATGGTGGCTTATTTCCACAATTTAATAGATGAAAACCAAAAGTAAGCAGGATTTACCATTAATTTAAGTGTATAATTTACATTTATTTAAAATAGAACGTTATGTTTGTTTTTTAGTCATTGCTGCTCAATGATACTGGCAATTTGTATAAAATAAGAATGAAAACATAATTATCCGTGAAAATCCGTGAAATCTGTGGTTAAAATTATTATTTGCAGAATCCACAAAAGTTTTTAGGACTTTACTGATCCCTAATTATTATAAAGAAATATGCGCAGTCATCTGTGAAAATCCGTGAAATCTGTGGTTTGAAAATGATTAATCACAAAATCCACAGCCATTTTTCGGACTTTACTGACCCCATTCTTATAAAGAAATACGCGCAGTCATCTGTGAAAATCCGTGAAATCTGTGGTTAGAAAATCATTAATTACAGAATGCACAAAGTCTTAGGAGTTTACTGATCCCTAATTCTTATAAAGAAATATGCGCAGTCATCTGTGAAAATCCGTGAAATCTGTGGTTAGAAAACCATTAATTACAGAATCCACAAAGTCTTAGGACTTTATTGAAACCATATACCTATGAAAAGAATTGTAATAATCCTATGTGCAACCCTGGCAACCCCTTTATTTTTTGCCCAGAGCCATTATAAATACCCATTCAGAAATCCGGACCTTCCGGTTAATGAAAGAATAGAGAACCTTCTTTCTTTACTGACAACAGAAGAAAAGATAGGAATGATGATGGATAACTCCCAGGCAGTTCCCCGTCTGGAAATTCCTGCCTACGGATGGTGGAATGAAGCACTCCATGGGGTGGCAAGAGCAGGTACAGCCACTGTTTTTCCCCAAGCAATCGGGATGGCAGCCACGTGGGATGTTCCGGAACATTTTAAAACGTTTGAAATGATTTCTGATGAAGCACGGGCAAAATACAACAGGTCTTTTGATGAAGCAAAAAAAACAGGGCGGTACGAAGGACTTACCTTCTGGACACCCAATATCAATATTTTCCGTGACCCAAGATGGGGAAGAGGTCAGGAAACCTATGGTGAAGACCCTTATCTTACCTCTGTTCTCGGCGTTGCAGCGGTAAAAGGTCTGCAGGGAAACGATCCGAAATATTTTAAAACTCATGCCTGCGCCAAACATTTTGCGGTACACAGCGGACCGGAATGGAACCGCCATTCTTACAATGCAGAAATCTCAAAAAGAGATCTGTATGAAACCTATCTTCCCGCTTTCAAAGCATTGGTTCAGGAAGGAAATGTAAGAGAAGTGATGTGTGCCTACAATGCTCTTGACGGGCAGCCATGTTGTGCAAACAATACTTTGCTTACTGAAATTCTCCGTGGAAAATGGAAGTATGACGGAATGGTGGTCTCAGACTGCTGGGCACTTGCCGATTTCTTTCAGAAAAAATACCATGGCACCCATCCTGATGAGAAAACAACCGCAGCAGATGCTTTGAAACATTCTACAGATCTGGAATGTGGAGATACCTATAACAATCTGAATAAATCTCTTGCAAGCGGGCTGATTACCGAAAATGATATCGATGCATCGATGCGCAGAATCCTGAAAGGTTGGTTTGAGCTGGGAATGCTTGATCCGAAATCTTCCGTTCACTGGAATACCATTCCGTATTCTGTAGTCGATTCTGAAGAACATAAAAAGCAGACACTGAAAATGGCACAAAAATCAATTGTGCTGATGAAAAATGAAAAGAATATTCTGCCTCTCAGCAGAAGTATTAAAAAAATTGCCGTTGTAGGGCCAAATGCTGATGACGGATTGATGCAGTTAGGAAACTATAACGGAACGCCTTCTTCCATTGTAACGATTTTAGACGGAATCAAAATCAAATTCCCGAATGCTGAAATTATTTATGAAAAAGGAAGTGAAGTAACAGATCCTTCGTCCAGAACGTCACTCTATCAGAATTTCATCAGTCAGAAAAACGGCGCGAAAGGAATGAAAGTAGAGTTTTTCAATAACAATGAATTCAAAGGGCAGCCGGCCAATACTTCCGTAAATTCCACCGCCATCAGCTACAACAGCTTTGGAGGAACCCAGCTCGCACCCAATGTAGGAAGAGAAAATACCTCAGCTATCATTTCAGGGGTTTTCAAAAGCACTTATACAGGAGATGTTATATTTTCTGCTTCCACTTCTGATATCTATACACTTTTCGTGGACGGAAAAGAAATCGCCAAAAGAAAAGGACCTGACGCAAGGCATCCTTCAGAGTTTCCTGTAAAAATGGAAAAAGGAAAAGAATACCAGATAGAGCTGCGTCATTCACAAAAAGGGAAATACGTAAGCATCAGCTTTGAAGCCTACAGAAAAGACCCTGTCAATTTTACTTCGGTAAGAGAAAAGGTGAAAAATGCAGACGTCATTGTCTTTGCAGGCGGACTTTCTCCAAGTCTGGAAGGTGAAGAGATGATGGTGAATGCAGAAGGCTTCAAAGGAGGTGACAAAACTTCCATTGCCCTTCCTAAAGTCCAGAGGGACCTGTTGGCGGAGCTTAGAAAAACCGGCAAACCTGTTGTTTTTGTTCTTTGTACCGGAAGCGCTCTGGGATTGGAGCAGGATGAGAAAAATTATGATGCCCTGTTGAACGCCTGGTATGGCGGACAATCAGGAGGAACTGCTGTAGCAGATGTTTTGGCAGGGGATTATAACCCTTCCGGAAAATTACCCATTACCTTTTACAAAAACGTTGAACAGCTGGATAACGCTCTTTCAAAAACAAGCAAACATGAAGGATTTGAAAATTATGATATGCAGGGGAGAACCTACCGTTACATGACGGAAAAGCCTCTTTACGCATTCGGACATGGACTGAGCTATTCCAAATTTGTTTACGGAGATTCAAAACTGAGCAAAAATACAATCAGTACCAACGAAAATGTGACGATCACAATTCCGGTAACCAATGTTTCAGAAAGAGATGGCGAAGAAGTCGTTCAGGTCTATATCAAAAGAAATAATGATACCCAGGCACCGGTAAAAACGTTAAGGGCTTTTGAAAGAACTTTGATTAAATCCAAAGAAACAAAAAATATTCAGCTCAACCTTTCCAAAGATTCATTTGCCTTTTATGATGAAAAAGCAGATGATTTGGTTTCAAAACCCGGTGACTATACCATTTTTTATGGGGGAACTTCTGATGACGCAGGGTTGAAAAGTATCCCGCTAACAGTAAAATAAAAATTGATTCAAAACAAATTGAGACATGCTTTAGTTTTCAAAATATACGATCTATGATAACAAAAAATAAAATATTTTCTATCGCAATTTCCCTCAGTGCTGCTTTTTTTTCGGCTCAGAATAAGACGGTCCGTACCTTTGATCTGGATCTGAAAGAAACCTCTGCTCCTGTTAAAATACAGCCCACCATGTACGGGATTTTCTTTGAAGACATCAATTTTGCAGCAGATGGCGGATTGTATGCTGAGCTGATTAAAAACCGAAGCTTTGAATTTGATGAGCCATTTACAGGATGGAAACAGCCCAACACAAAAACACTTTCTCCTAATCTTGATTCCGGGTTTCTGACCATTTATTCCGACCCTGCCAAAACCAATAAAAATTACGCACGAATTACCGTTCTGAACGATAAAAATTATATTCTGGAGAATGAAGGATTCAGAGGAATAGGTATTCATCAGGGTGAAAATTATGATTTCAGTTTTGATCTGGAGAATGTTTCAGGAAATATTGCTGCGGTAAATGCAAGTCTTGTTGATGAAAGCGGTAAGGAAATTTCTTCAGTTTCCACACTTATAAAAGGAAAGGGGTGGCAGAAGTATACAGCCTTTTTCAAAGCACCGCAGACCATAGAAAAAGCAAAACTGCAGATCACATTTACAGGAAACGGCATTGTAAATATGGATATGATCTCACTTTTCCCTCAAAATACCTGGAAAGGCAGAAAAGGAGGATTACGAAAAGATCTTGTTCAGAAACTATATGATTTGCAGCCCGGATTTTTGAGATTTCCTGGAGGCTGTATTGTTGAAGGAAGAACGTTGGCAGAACGCTATCAATGGAAAAAAACAATAGGAAATGTGGCAGACCGTGAATACCTCATCAATAAATGGAGTACAGGGTTTCCGCATCGCCTTACACCGGATTACGGACAGTCCTTCGGGTTAGGATTTTTTGAATATTTCCAGCTTTCCGAAGATCTGGGTGCAGAACCCGTTCCTATTCTGAGCTGTGGAATGGCATGTCAGTTCAATACCGCAGAGCTGGTTAAAATAGAAGACCTTGAGCCTTACGTTCAGGATGCCCTGGACCTTATCGAATTTGCCAACGGTGATTCCGGAACAAAATGGGGGAGAATCCGAACTGAAATGGGACATCCGAAGCCTTTTAATCTAAAATTTATCGGAGTAGGAAATGAGCAGTGGGGTGCAGATTATATCGAACGTTATAAAGTATTTGAAAAAGCCATTCATGCAAAATATCCTGGCATTAAGATTATCTCAGGAAGCGGACCGTCACCTGATGGCGAGTTCTTCGAGTATGGCTGGAAAGAATTGAAACAGCTTAATGCACAGATTGTAGATGAGCACTATTACAACTCTCCTGAATGGTTCATGAAAAATGCCGGAAGGTATGATGAATATGACCGTTCCGGACCAAAAGTTTTTGCCGGGGAATATGCAGCCCAGTCTGTAGGTGTGGTAAAACCAGATAATAAAAATAACTGGCTGACCGCCCTTTCAGAAGCAGCTTTTATGACCGGTCTTGAAAGAAACGCAGATGTGGTGTATATGACTTCCTACGCACCGCTTTTTGCCCATGCTGATGGCTGGCAGTGGACACCTGACCTTATCTGGTTCAATAATCTGAAATCTTATGCAACCCCGAACTATTATGTTCAGAAATTATTCTCCAACAATAAAGGAACGGATGTACTGAAAATAGAAAGCAACGGAAAAGCAGTATCCGGCCAGGAAAAATTATACGCTACAGCAGTAAAAGATACAAAAACTCATGAAATCATTATTAAAATAGTCAATACTGATACTCAGGCTAAAACAGTAAGTATCAAACCAGGAACTCTGAAAATAGGTAAGGAAATAACCAAAATCCTTTTGTCTGCACCACAGCTTTCTACTGAAAATAGTTTCGATGCTGAACCCATTAAACCTAAAGAAGAGATTTCTGAAGCCAAAAATGGTGAAATTTCAACGGAAATTCCGGCCAATTCTTTAGTGGTCTTAAAGTTAAAAACAATTTAATTAACTGTAAAACATGTGTTTATGAAAAATAAGTGTATTTTTTACATTTATTTAAAATAGAATCTTATATTTGTTTTTATCTCATCAGGAGAATTTAAAATCTCAACAATCAAAAACGTTTCACCACCATGAAAAAATATGTTATCGGGCTGGACTATGGTACAGATTCCGTACGGGCCGTCTTAATTGATACTGAAAACGGTTCCGAAATAACTTCTTCAGTCAGCTACTACCAGAGATGGAAGGAAGGTAAATTCTGTAATCCCTCAACCAATAGTTTCAGACAGCATCCTTCAGATCATATTGAAGGTCTGGAAAAGACTATTTCAGAAGTAGTAAGAGAAAGCGGGATACCGGCAGAGCAGATCGTCAGTATTTGTATTGATACTACAGGCTCTTCACCGCTTCCTGTAACCAGTGACGGAACAGCCCTGGCCCTGGTTCCGGGATTTGAAGAAAATCCCAATGCCATGATGGTTCTGTGGAAAGACCACACCGCCATTCGTGAAGCCGAAGAAATCAATACCCTTGCAAGAACATGGGGTGGTGAAGATTATACAAAATATGAAGGTGGTATTTATTCTTCAGAATGGTTCTGGGCTAAAATACTGCACATCAGCAGAGCAGATGCAGAAGTAAAAAATGTGGCTTATAGCTGGATGGAACACTGTGATTATCTGACTTTCCTTTTATCAGATCATAAAGATCTGGCCACCTTTAAAAGAAGCCGTTGTGCAGCTGGTCATAAAGCCATGTGGCATGAGTCATGGGACGGTCTGCCTTCCGAAGAATTCCTCAACAGGCTTGATCCTTCTCTGGGAGCGCTCAGAGCAAGATTATACCGGGAAACCTATACTTCAGATGAAATTGCCGGTTACCTGAATGAAGAATGGGCTGCAAAAACAGGTCTTACCACCAAAACCATCATTACCGTAGGAACCTTTGATGCCCATTCAGGAGCTGTGGGAGCAAGGGTGGAAGAAAATACACTGATCAGGATCATGGGAACTTCTACCTGTGATATTATGGTAGCCTCACAGGAAGCTGTCGGGGATACAACGGTAAAAGGAATCTGTGGACAGGTTGAGGGCTCCGTAATTCCAGGATTGATAGGGCTTGAAGCAGGGCAGTCTGCCTTTGGAGATGTACTGGCATGGTATAAAGATATTTTAATGTGGCCGGTTCACCAGGTTATGATGCAATCTGAAAGTATTTCAGATGAGCAGAAGACAAAGCTTGCTGAAGAAATGGAGACAGGACTTATCAGAAAATTAACCCTTGAAGCTGAAAAAATTCCTCTTTCAGATACCGTTCCGGTTGCATTGGACTGGGTAAACGGAAGAAGAACACCGGATGCAGACCAGGAACTTAAGGCAGCGATCAGCCAGCTTTCTCTGGGAACAAAAGCTCCTCATATTTTCAAAGCTTTGGTGAATGCCATTTGTTTCGGAGCTAAAAAGATCGTTGACCGTTTTGAAGACGAAGGTGTGAAAATCAATAAAGTGATCGGAATCGGAGGAGTAGCAAGGAAATCGCCGTTTATCATGCAGACGCTCGCTAATGTTCTGGATATGCCGATTGTGGTTGCCGCTTCGGACCAGACTCCTGCTTTGGGAGCTGCTGTTTATGCGGCCGTATCAGCAGGGATTTATCCTACCGTTCAGGAAGCAAGCATGAAAATGGGCTCCGCATTTGAAGCGGAATACCAGCCGAAAGCCGAAGAAGTACAGCACTACAGAGAATTAATGCAGCAATACCAGAAGCTCGCTGATTTTGTAGAATACAATACCAAGCTGAAAAACAACAGAAAAGAACTTCAGAACTCCTGAATATTAACCTTTTGAATGATACTCAAAATGAATACCTATAAAGAACTCCAAAGAGAATGTTATGAAGCGAATATGCAGCTGGATGCGCTGAAGCTGGTGGTTTATACTTTCGGGAATGTGAGCGCTGTAGACCGTGATAAAGGCATTTTTGCCATTAAACCAAGCGGTGTTCCCTATGACATTTTAAAGCCGGAAGATATGGTGATTCTGGACTTTGATGCCAATGTCATTGAAGGAAAACTCAGACCTTCTTCCGATACCAAAACCCATGCTTACCTCTATAAAAACTGGGAAAATATCGGTGGAATTTCACATACCCATGCGATCTATTCCGTGGCGTGGGCACAGGCACAAATGGATATTCCTGTTTTCGGGACCACCCATGCAGATCATCTTACGACAGATATTCCCTGCGCTCCACCTATGCGGGATGAACTGATCGAAGGAAACTACGAATACAATACAGGAATACAGATTCTGGAATGCTTTAAAGAAAAACAGCTCTCTCCGGAAGAAGTAGAAATGGTTCTGATCGGCAATCACGGTCCGTTTACCTGGGGAAAAAATTCTGAGAAAGCAGTCTACAACAGCAAAGTGCTCGAAACCATTGCCGAAATGGCTTATCTCACCAGACAGATCAATCCTGATGCAGAACGTCTGAAAGAATCACTCATCAAAAAACACTATGAACGTAAACACGGCAAGAATGCCTACTACGGACAGGAATTTAAACACTAAACACTTCAACATAAACAACTATTAACGATCAACAAAATTATGTTAACACCCCTCAATACCAAAGAAGTCTGGTTCATCACAGGAAGTCAGCATCTATACGGACCTGAAACACTCGCTCAGGTGGCAGACCACTCACAGAAAATTGTGGCAGAACTTGAAAAATCTTCTTTCATTCCGGTAAAAGTTATTGTAAAGCCGACGGTAAAAACCACCGAAGAGATATTTGAAACCATTGCAGCCGCCAATCAGGCAGAAAACTGTATAGGAATTATTACCTGGATGCATACCTTTTCACCCGCCAAAATGTGGATCAGAGGATTAAAAATTTTACAGAAACCTCTTCTGCATCTGCATACCCAGTTCAACAGAGATATTCCGTGGTCTACCATGGATATGGATTTTATGAATCTTAACCAGGCAGCTCACGGAGACCGTGAATTCGGTTTCATGGTAAGTAGACTCCGAAAAAACAGAAAGGTAGTGGTAGGACACTGGTCAGAAGAAAGAGTTCAGAGGCAGATCGGTGACTGGAGCCGTGTTGCTGCAGGCTGGGACGACTGGCAGGGAGCTAAATTTGCACGCTTTGGAGATAATATGAGGTTTGTAGCCGTTACAGACGGTGACAAAGTTGAAGCTGAAACCCAGTTCGGCTTTTCAGTGAATACCTGGGGAATCGGTGATCTTGTAGGCGTTATTAACTCAGTAAGTGAAGGAGAAATAAAAAGCCTGATGGAAGAATATGAATCTTCTTATCACATGGCAGCCTCTCTTTTGGCAGGAGGAGCCCAAAGAAGTTCACTGCATACCGCAGCAAAAATTGAATTGGGACTTGAAAAATTTTTAAAAGAAGGAGGATTTAAAGGATTTTCAGATACCTTTGAAGACCTTCACGGGCTGGAGCAGCTGCCGGGAATTGCCGTACAGCGCCTTATGCAGAAAGGATACGGATTTGCAGGCGAAGGAGACTGGAAAACAGCAGCACTCGTACGCGCCATGAAAACAATGGGGCAGGGCCTTGAAGGAGGAAATGCCTTTATGGAAGATTATACCTATCATCTGGATCCTTCCAATCCTTCCATTTTAGGTTCCCACATGCTGGAAGTAGATCCTGTGCTGGCAGCCGGAAAACCTTCATGTGAGATTCATCCGCTGGGAATCGGGGGAAAAGCAGATCCGGTGCGTCTCGTTTTCAATTCCAGAGGAAACATTGATTCTCTCAACGCTGCCCTGATGGACTTTGGAAACCATTTCAGACTGCTGATCAATAAAACCAGAGCATTGGAAATTACGGAAGAACTGCCAAAACTTCCGGTAGCAAGAGTCTTATGGAAACCTCTTCCTGACTTATATACCGCCGCAGAAGCCTGGATACTGGCTGGAGGGGCGCACCATACATGTTACAGTGAAAACATTTCAGCAGAGCAGCTGGAGGATTTTGCTGAAATTGCTGGAATTGAATCATTAGTTATTGATGAAGATACCAGAATGCGTGATTTTAAAAATACACTTCGTTGGAATGAAATGTATTATCGTTAATTAATTTTAAAAAATATGTAAATAATTATGAAAAAAGCAACACATAATGGCGTTTTTATTTTATTATTTTTAATTATTTTCGGCTGCAGAAAAGAAAATAACAAACAGGATATTTCAGGAAAAATGGAGAATGTGCATACTTCAGACTATGGAGTGACGCCAAAAGGCGATTCTATTAAAAAATATACTTTAAGCAATAAAAACGGGATGAAAGTTGAGATCATCAACTTCGGAGGAATTATCACTTCTTTAACCGCTCCGGACAGGAACGGGAAATATGAGGATGTAGTCCTTGGCTTTACAAAACCAGAAGGGTATTTCAATGGCAACCCGTATTATTTCGGTGCATTGATCGGAAGATATGGTAACAGAATTGCCAATGCTAAATTCACACTGGAAGGTAAAGCATACGAAATCGATAAAAATGATGGACCCAATAGCCTTCATGGAGGAAAAGAGGGATTTCATACCAGATTCTGGAATATTGAAGTGGTAAAAGATGCAAAATTTCCGACATTGAAATTGTCTTATACCAGCGCAGACGGTGAAGAAGGATATCCGGGAAAACTGACAACAACCGTTTTCTACACCCTTACAGACGACAATGCTTTGGAAATCTCCTATGAAGCAGAAACTGATAAGCCTACAGTGGTAAATCTTACACAGCATTCTTATTTTAACCTGTCAGGAAACTTTACTAAAACGATCACTGATCATGAGCTGCAGATTAATGCAGATCAATTCCTTCCGGTCAATGAAACTCTGATCCCTACCGGTGAGCAGAAAGCCGTAAAAGGAACTCCTTTTGATTTCACGGTTTCAAAACCTATCGGGAAAGATATCAGTGCAGAGGATGATCAGCTGAAAAAAGGAAAAGGATATGATCATAACTGGATACTGAATGGAAAAGGTCTGAGAAGCATCGCCAAAGTGTATCACCAGGGAACAGGAAGACTGATGGAAGTCTTCACAGATGAACCCGGTGTGCAGTTTTATTCCGGTAATTTTCTCGACGGAAAGTTTGACACCAAAACCGGCGGTAAAAATGAATTCAGAACTGGGTTCTGCTTAGAGACACAGCATTTCCCGGATTCACCGAACCAGCCTTCTTTTCCTTCCACAGAACTGAAGCCCGGACAGAAATACCAGTCGAAAACCATCTATAAATTCTCCGTTAAAAACTAAACCATGGGAAAATTAGCAACTATTGATATTATCATATTCCTGATCTATTTCGTAGTGGTAGCTTCCTACGGACTATGGATCTATAAAAAGAAAAAATCTGAATCTACAGGAAGTAAAGATTATTTCCTTGCAGAAGGATCTTTGACCTGGTGGGCGATTGGAGCCAGCTTAATCGCTTCCAATATTTCTGCTGAACAGTTTATCGGGATGAGCGGTGAAGGTTTCTTTGTCGGAATTGCTGTTGCCGCTTACGAATGGATCGCTGCCCTTGCACTAATTATCATTGCAGTTTGGTTTATTCCGATCTATCTTAAAAATAAGATCTATACCATGCCCCAGTTTCTGGAAAGAAGGTATAATAAATCTGTTTCGCTGATCATGGCAGTCTTCTGGCTGTTTCTGTATGTTATTGTGAATCTTACTTCCATTCTCTACCTTGGAGCTCTGGCTATTGATACTTTACTGGGAGGAGAACATCTTCACGGTATTATGATCGCTCTTTTGCTTATGGCCCTTCTGATCGGTCTTGGAGGAATGAAAGTAATTGGATATACAGACGTTATACAGGTAGCTGTACTTATTATTGGAGGTTTTGCAACGGTTTATATGGCTTTGCAGATTGTAGACCAGAGAATCAATGGAGCGGCTGTAGGAAATGCGCTGGCAGGATTCAATACCCTGATCAATGAAGCTCCGCAGCACTTTAAGCTGATTCTTGAAAAACCAACAACGACCACAACTACGCTGGCAATGCCTCAGAATCTTGATGTACAGAAGTATGTCGTGCTACCGGGTCTGGCTATGTATTTTGCCGGCCAATGGATTGTTAACCTGAACTATTGGGGCTGTAATCAGTACATCACCCAGAGAGCTTTGGGAGCAGATCTGAAAACGGCAAGAACAGGGATTTTATTTGCAGGTTTCCTGAAACTATTCATGCCTGTGATCGTAATGCTTCCGGGAATTGCCGCTTACGTTTTATATTCAAAAGGACACCTTCCGGGATTTAATGGAGTAAAAGACGGAGCCTATTCTGCAATCTTAGGATTTCTACCTTCCGGTCTTAAAGGGTTGGCTATTGCAGCATTAACGGCAGCGATTGTCGCTTCCCTGGCAGGAAAAGTAAACAGTATCTCAACCATTTTTACCCTCGATATCTATAAAAAATACCTTAAAACAGACGCCACCGAAATTCAGATGGTGAGAACAGGCCGCTGGGTAATCATTATCGCCATGATGGCTGCACTGGCATTCACCTGGACAGATGTTTTGGGAATTGGGGGTGAAGGAGGCTTCACATTTATCCAGAAATATACCGGCTTTATCAGTCCTGGAGTTTTTGCCATGTTCCTTCTGGGAATGTTCTGGAAAAGAACAACCGGAACTGCTGCTTTGGTAGGAGTTATTTTAGGCTTCGTCCTTGCGATCTTCTTCAACAGCTTTGCCGTAGAAATTTTCGGGAAAGAGACATGGATGTACACTGCTTTCACTTATGAAAAGCTGGAAAATGGAGTAGTGCATACCATTACCGAAATCCCTTTCCTGATCAATATGGGATGGTCATTCTTTATCACGATTATTGCCATGATTCTGATCAGTCTTGCAGGTCCTAAAATTAATCCTAAAGCTTTTGCCATTGATGCTACGATGTTTAAAGTAGACAACAGAACTTTAGTTTTGATTGTGATGACACTGCTTTTACTGACCGCCTTGTATGTAAGGTTTTGGTAAACGAACGTTGAATATGAAAAAATGAATGGTCAATAATGAATTCGTTTCACTGTCAATTTTTAAAAATTTATTATTGACTTGCCAAGCAAAATTGACTTTTTACATATAAAAAAACAGGATGCTTAAAAAGCATTCTGTTTTTTTGTTTCAGAATTAGCTAAATGCACTTCTATGGAGCTTAGTTCATTTCAATATATTTGAACCTGAACTTTAGTTTTTGATCGTGATGACATTGCTTTTTACTGACTGCCTTGTATGTGAGGTTTTGGTAAAAGCGAATGATCAATAGTGAATTCGTTTCACTGTCAATTTTTAGAAATTCACCATTGTCTTGCGAAGCAAAATTGACTTTTTGCATATAAAAAAAACAGGACGCTTAAAAAGCATCCTGTTTTTTTATTGATATCAGTTCATCCCAATATATTTGAACTTGAACAACTGACACGAAGTACCATAATAATCCCAAAGGTGTAAGTTTGAATTACCATCCATGGTACAGTTGGGAATGTCCCAGCCACGTGTAGGATCCACCTTGGACAGAATTTTGTAGTAACCATTTGAAGCGGCAACTACCTGCCAGCTTTGTGCATCGTTACTATAGCTTTGCCAAAGCCGGATTGCAGTTCCCAGCGTATTGCTGTTGCTGGCCAGATCAATGCAGCGATTGGATGCACTCGCTTTGGATACAAAGCGCCAGTAGCCATTACCAGCATCAATGGCAACCCATCGCTGTGCAGAAGCGCCATTTCTTGTCCATGGTCTTAGCACTGCACCATTGGCATCCTCTCCGGATTTCAGATCAAGTACTTTATTGGCATCGGTCTGAAACTCGATTTCGTAAATACCATTGTTAACCAGACCGTTGTTTGTATTACAGTTTCCAACAGGATAATTGGAGGATGCATATTGCTGGAACCACTGTTTAACTGGTGCGGCGCAGGCTTCCCAATCGTTATTGTAGGCCGTTCCTGCATTAGGGTCGCCCTTATGGAGGAGATTATCCGGGGCAAGAACATTCCAGCTTACATTGCCTGACTGATCCACTATATATTTTAAATTGGCGCCAAATCCGCTTCCGCCTGCCGTACCGGTGTTACCAATCCCGAAAGTACCATATCCCTGAGGAGCCCAGTCGGTCTCGGTAATGGCGATCGGTGCAATGTCAGCAATCGGTTTAACATTGATATTCCACGCATTCTGAAAGGATTGATAATTATTGACACCGCCCCAATACGCAGGATAGATGTGAACAGCATAACCAATATTACCACCTGTAATCTGGTTATTGACATAGCCTTGATAATGCGATTGCCATCCCGTACCCGGTATCCAGCAAACATTATTGGCCCCATTGTTACGGATGATGTTAACCAGTGGCTGGAAGAAGTTTTTAAGCGCTGCAAAATGCTCGTTCCCCGTTGTTCCCCATGTACCATTTGTCCCAAGAATCTCAACAGGTTCATTGGCAAGTTCAAACATTACATTGTCAGCATTCTTCAATCCGGGATGTTGAGAAAGGAAAGTCCATACCGTCTTAAGATAGCTATGGTATGCATCATTCACTGCAATACGGCTCGGACATACGCCTGGTGGACGTAGGATGACATACATTCCCAGGCTGCGGGCGTGGTTGATCAGTGGGATTATCACCTGATCGGTATATGTTACCAGACGGTTATAATTGAATCTTGAGATATCGTTTTCAGGGATAGCCGGTCCGGGATCATTGGTCCAATACGGATCAATATGGAGGCGGATGTAATTGAGATACCAGCCATCAGCAGCGTTGCTGAGCTTGTTCATGACTGCTTTATTATAGTTAAGAGCGCCCTGTACATTATAATTATCCCAGGTACAGTAGCCGGAATTAGCGCCATATTGACAGCCATTGAACCAGGGGCTGGGAGTTATGGCCACACCATGTAAGACAACATTATTGTCACAGGGATCTTTAAGGTATTTGCCTCCAACATGCAGCATTGGTGTTGCTGCCAATGCTCTTGCGCTAACGCTGGCACTTAAGTTGGTTTCTGCTTCTTCTAGTAGATTTTTTTCATCCATCGTGGAACAGCTGGAAAGAATGATTAACAGAAAGGCCAGAAAAAGCCACATTTTGTTTGTTTTCATATTTGATATATTTAAAGGTTTGGTTTTATTTTTTAGCTTTCAATAACTTGTTTCCCATCCTGCACAGGAGTATTGCGCAGATAAGTAAAACTTTCTGATTTATTGACGCTGGATTTGAATGAGGATTTATGCTATATTGTTCTATTAAAACTACTCAACTACTTGTTTCCGTTTCTTCAACAATGGTTTTAACAGAACAATTGAATCATTTCTATTCAGTTTCTGATTTGAAAATCTTTTTCTCTTTTTTTCTGGTTTCCCATGAAGGTGAGGATGGGTTTGTGAAAATCTGAGCTGCTGTTAAATATGGTTATTAGTTTTATATAAAAATAAGCATAATATTAAATATAAGTCAATATTTTATTAAAAATTAACAAAAAATTACATATCATAAATACGATTATAAACCATTTAATTATAATCTATTGTGTGGTAGGAGAAAATAAAAAACCTTATCATAAATTTTTATTGCGATCATTCTGAAAAAAGTGAAAATAACTGTTTGGTTTGCTTGAAATTGTCGGTAAGTACACAAAAAAAATCTCACAAAAGTGAGATTTCTAATAAGAGTATGCGGAATTTGTATCACTCCCAACTGTTAACTTTCTACAAATTCTCTTGTAAAATTATACACTTGTATATATTAGATCTTAAACATAAATCCGCGGGAGATTTTTTTGTTGTATTTTTTTTCGTCAAAGCGGTAAAGAAAAGATCCTTTTCTGGAAGAGGTCATATCCTTTTTGTTGGTATTCAAAAGAATATCCATACTGTTGATCTTGCTGGTAAAATTCCGTTTATCAAATTTTTCATCAAAAATAGCTTCGTAAAGATTCTGAAGATCCTTCATTGTGAATTTTTCAGGAAGAAGCTCAAACCCGATAGGTCCTGTGGAAGCTCTTCTCCTCAGCCTGGCTACAGCATCCTTTACCATTTCATTATGATCGAAGATAAGATCAGGCGCTTTCTGCAGTTCTACCCATTCTGCACTGTACTGCTCATTGATCTGAATATCTTTCTCAATATTGATCAGTGCATAATAGGAAATAGACATGATTCTTGCTGTTGGCTCACGGTTAATTTCCGTATAGCATTTCAGCTGTTCAAGATAAATATTTTCAAGACCGGTTAGTGTAAAAAGCACTCTGTTAGCTGCTTCATCTGAAGTTTCTTCACCGCCAACGAAGCCGCCCATCAGTGACCATTCGCCCATCTGCGGTTCAAAATTTCTTTTTACAAGAAGTATTTTTAGATTTTCGCCATCAAAACCGAAAATGATACAGTCAACGGCAACAAGGTGTTTGGGATATTGGGAGTAATCCTCGGTCATCTTTTATATTTTACTACAAAGGTAAATCTTTTATGAATACAATATTATATAAATGTGATTATTACACTTTTAAATATAAATGATTTATTTCATTAAAATTATTCTTAAAGCATATTTTGGGAGCTTGATGAGTTGGTAAAACTGAAAATTATCACAAAAATCAGGTTAATTATACATGAATGGAATGTTAAAGTTGTGTTAAAATTAGATTTAATGTTAATAATAATTAAGTAAAGAGGCTTACTGTTAAAAATACGATAAGGTATTCAGTATATCGTTGGGTTTTTTATCAAAATGCATTCTCAACTCATCTTCATAGGGAATCATATGATTTTACAGCTTTGTTTTTTTGATATTTTAATATCTTATTTTTTATGATAAGCTACTGTGTTTTTTGCTATTTTCAGGGCTTTGTAGAAAGTTTTAAATAAAAAAATAACTGAATCAGACGTTGGAAATGTTTTGTATATAGATTCTTTCCATTATTTTAGAAATGTTGAATTAACATTTATCCATGACTTCAAAACTTTCAGTTATTTTATTATGTTTTGCTGCATTTACCTCTGCACAGGTAAAGAAGAAAATTCATTATTTCCCTTTGGAAACTGTAAAATTATCAGAAAGTATTTTCAGTAAAGCTATGATGGCAGACCGTCAATATCTCATGGCCATGGAACCGGACAGATTGCTGGCTCCTTACCTTAAAGAAGCCGGACTGAAACCCAAAGCAGACAATTATCCCAATTGGGAAAATACAGGGTTGGACGGCCACATAGGAGGACATTACATTTCCGCATTATCCCTGATGTACGCTTCTACAGGAGATCGGGCAATACAACAGAGAATTGATTACATGATCAGTGAACTGGAACGCTGCCAGAATATCTCTCCGGACGGATACATATCAGGAATTCCCGACGGGAAAAAGATATGGAAAGAAATAAAGCAAGGAAACATTCGTGCCTCAGGCTTCGGTTTGAATGACCGCTGGGTTCCATTATATAATATTCATAAGCTGTACTCAGGATTACGCGATGCCTATTGGTATGCGAAAAATGAAAAAGCAAAAACAATGCTGATCAGACTGACAGATTGGATGTTGAATGAAGTATCAGGCCTTTCCGATGAACAGATTCAGGATATGCTGCGCAGTGAACATGGAGGACTCAACGAAGTTTTTGCAGATGTTTATGAGATCACTCATGACCGGAAATATCTGAAACTGGCTCACCGCTTTTCCCATCAGACTATCCTTACACCGCTTTTAGCAGGTGAAGATAAGCTGACAGGACTTCATGCCAATACACAAATTCCAAAAGTAATCGGATACAAACGGATTGCCGATCTTGAAAATAATACGTCCTGGAGTAATGCCGCTGATTTTTTCTGGCATAATGTTACAGAGAAAAGATCTTCAGTTATTGGAGGTAACAGTGTGAGTGAGCATTTTAACCCTGTCAATGATTTCAGCAGCATGATAAAAAGTATTGAAGGTCCGGAAACTTGCAATACTTATAATATGCTAAAGCTGACCAAAGATCTTTATGCAACCCTGCCAGCATCTTACTATATTGATTATTACGAAAAGGCATTATACAATCATATCCTTTCCACAGAAAATCATGAGCAGGGAGGCTTCGTGTATTTTACCCCAATGCGTCCCGGGCATTATCGTGTATATTCACAGCCTCAGACCAGCTTCTGGTGCTGCGTAGGATCCGGAATGGAAAACCATGCGAAATATGGAGAAATGATTTATGCAAAGTCGGATAAGGATTTATATGTGAACCTGTTTATCCCTTCCTCACTGACATGGAAAGAGCAAAATGTAGTGCTCCGTCAGGTCAATAACTTCCCGGAAGTTCCTGAAACAACCTTGATCTTTGATGCTGCAGGGAAGCCAGAATTTGATGTAAAACTGAGATGTCCGGAATGGACGACACCTTCAGAAGTACAAATTCTGATCAACGGAAAACAGGAAAAAGTACAGCGCGGTTCTGACGGTTATTTTACCCTTACTAAAAAATGGAAAAAGGGAGATGTCGTAAAAATGATTTTACCCATGCATATCTCCGCAGAACAGCTGCCTGACCATTCCAATTATTATGCATTTAAATACGGGCCTGTAGTGCTTGCCGCAACATACGGAACCGAAAACCAACAGGGACTTCTTGCGGACGATAGCAGAGGCGGCCATATTGCTCATGGTCCGCAGATTCCTTTAAATGAAATTCCGGTTATCCTTGGAAATTCCTCCGAGGTGGTCAATCATGTTAAACCTTCCAACAATGGATCGCTCAACTTTGCCATTACAGGACTTTATCCGGCTGAAAAATTCGGAAAAGGCTTAAGTCTTGTGCCGTTTTACAGTATTCAGGCAGAAAGATATATTCTGTACTGGCCACAGTCGGACAAAAACGGAATAGAAAATACATTGAAGCAAAGGGCAAAAGAAGAAGCTGAAACCAGAAAGCTGGATATGATCACGGCAGACAAGATCCAGCTGGGCGAACAGCAGCCGGAATCAGATCATTTTATAGAAAGCAAAGACTCCGGCACAGGATATATGGAAGACCGTCATTTCCGTGAAGCCAAAGGCTGGTTCAGTTACCGGATGAAAAATAACGGAAAAAACGCTTCATTCCTTTGCCTGCTGTATTTTGATGCCAATAACAATCGTACGTTGAATATTGAGATCAACGGTAAAAAAATGATTGCTCAAAATCTGGAAGGGAAGTCCGGAGCTTCACCTCAATATCTGGTCCTTCCGATACCGGATTCAGAAAAGAATAAAGAAAATCTTACCGTAAAATTCCTGGCGGATGAAAAATTGATGACCGCTAAAATCATTGAAGTCCGTATACTGTCAGAAAATTACGAAAAGAAATAAAGCTTAACCAAAATTAAAAACAGATTTTTCCCATGAAAAACAGAATCTTATACTTATTATTTTTTCTTGCAGGCATTTGCAGCTTTTATGCAAAAGTAAGGCTGCCTGCTTTGGTTTCAGACGGAATGATCCTACAGAGGAATCAGGATCTGAAAATCTGGGGATATGCAGATGCAGGAGAAAAAATTACGGTTAAATTTATCAATAAAACGTACTATGCAGCAGCTGACCAAAATGGCAACTGGTCTCTTATGCTTCCAAAGCTTACTGCGGGAGGTCCGTATATCATGACAATTAATGAGATTACCCTAAAAGATATTCTTATTGGTGATGTGTGGGTAGCTTCAGGACAATCCAATATGGAACTTCCGATGCGCAGGCTCACACCTTTGTATGGAGATGAAATTAAAAACGCCAATAATCAGAATATAAGATTCTTCACGGTTCCGCAGAAATACAATTTTAAAGCGCCGCAAAATGATCTTGACGGAGGAAAGTGGGAAAGTACAAATCCTCAAACCATCCTTAATTTTTCAGGGGTTGCTTATTTTTTCGCCAAAGAACTGAATGAAAAGAATAAAGTGCCTGTAGGCATTATTCATACCAGTCTGGGAGGCTCTCCGGTTCAGGCCTGGATGGATGAAAAAACTTTGAAAAAATATCCGGAATATCTTGCTGAAGCAGAAAAATGGAAAAATGATGAGTTGATACAATCTACAGAATCCCAGGAAAGATCATTAAGCAAAGCATGGTATGCAGAGCTGGATCAGAGCGACATTGGTTTCAACCAGCATTGGGAAAAAGATAACGCCAATGATTCCGGATGGAAAACCATGATGGTTCCGGGATCATGGGAAGATCAGGAAGGCCCGTTTGACGGTTCGGTATGGTTGCGTAAAGAAATTATTCTTCCCAAAGGAGCAGACCAGAAAACAGCATTTTTAAATCTGGGAAGAATAAAAGACGCTGATGTTACTTACATCAATGGAATTAAAGTAGGCAATGTAACCTATGAATATCCGCCACGCTGGTACGACATTCCCAAAGGTGTTTTAAAAGAAGGAAAGAATATCATCACGGTAAGAGCCATCAATGGCAGCGGAAAAGGAGAGTTTATTGCTGATAAACCGTATTATCTGGAAATCGATGGACAAAAAACAGACCTTAAAGGCGAGTGGAAATATAAAATAGGAGCAAAAATGGAAAAAATGGCTCCCGGACAAACATTTATCCGCTGGAAACCGGTAGGGCTTTACAATGCGATGATTAACCCGCTGATCAATTATAAAGTCAAAGGATTTATCTGGTATCAGGGTGAAAGCAATACCGCAAAACCAAAAGAATACGGAGATTTGCTTTCAACAATGATCTCAGACTGGCGTTCAAAATGGAACAAAAAAGATATGCCATTCCTGATTGTACAGCTGGCTAATTTCATGGAGAAAAAAGATGAACCTCTGGATAGTGGTTGGGCTGAGTTAAGAGAGCAGCAGAGACAGGTTTCTCTCAATGTTCCTTATACGGGACTTGCTGTAGCTATTGATTTGGGAGAATGGAATGACATTCATCCGCTCAATAAAAAAACAGTGGGTGACAGACTTGCTTTACAGGCCCTGAAAATCGGAGAAGGTAAAAAAATCATAGCTGACGGACCCGTTTATCAATCGATGAAAACAGAAGGAAATACCATTATTCTATCCTTTAAACCCGGAACAGATGATCTGGTACAGGGAAGCCTTACAGGTTTTGCCATACAGCAGAAAGACGGCAGCTATCAATGGGCAAAAGCAGAAGCAAAAGGAAATAAAGTTAAGGTATGGAATGATCAGGTCGCAAGCCCTGTTAATGTACGCTACGACTGGGCAGATAACCCGGACGGCAATCTTAAAAACAAAAGCGGCCTTCCTGCTTCACCTTTTACCACAGAAAAAAATTAATTTAACATAGAAAACCTTATTAAAATCAATGGATAATCAGCCTCAAAAAATATCGGTAATAGAAAAAGTAGGGTATAGCCTGGGAGATCTGGCAGCCAACCTTGTTTTTCAGACCTTAGTGACCTACCTGACCTATTTTTATACAGATATTTACGGACTCAAAGCAGAAGATGCTTCTGTTATTACCCTTACTGTAGGATTAATTGCCGGGTTTGGCTTTAATCCGCTTATCGGAGCGCTGGCAGACCGTACAAGCTCACGATGGGGGAAATTCCGTCCATGGATTTTATTTACTGCTGTACCGCTTGGTATTGCAGCACTTTTGGCCTTCAGTACACCTCACTTTTCCTATCAGGGTAAAATGATCTATGCTGCGGGAACCTATTCATTATTACTGTTATTGTATGCGTCCAATAACTTACCGTATGCTGCTCTGAGCGGTGTTATCACGGGAGATATGGGAGAAAGGAACAGTATTTCTTCATATCGTTTTGTAGCGGTGATGTTTGCACAGTTTTTTGTACAGGTATTTATGCTTCCTATCATTCTGTATGTTGGACACGGAGATAAAGCACAGGGAATCGAGACTGTTATGACATGGCTGGCTGTGATCGGATCTGTAATGCTGCTGATTACCTTTTTCACGACCAAAGAAAGAATTATTCCTAAGCCGGAGCAGAAATCAAGTCTGAAAGAAGATTTAAAAGACTTATTTCAAAACAGGCCATGGATTATTATGCTCACCGTGACCGCATTTATATTCATCACGCTGGCCATGAAAGGAGGATCTTATGTATATTATTTTAACAATTATGTGGATGAGAATGCTCTCAAAAGTTTTATCTCACCCATTACAGCATTTTTTAATTCTGCAGGGATGAATTTCTTCGGAGAAGACCCAAAGTCTGCAGGTTTCGGATTGTTTAATGCAGGAGGAATTGTAATGATGATCGTCGGAATTACGTTCTCAAAAAAACTGGCAGACCGGTTTGGAAAGCGTGACACTTTTATTGCATCATTATTCATTTCTACATTATTCATCCTCGCTTTTATATTTTATCCTCCGAAAGCAGTAGGAATTATGTTTTTATCACAGATTTTACATGGATTCTTTTACGGGATCAGCACACCGCTTTTGTGGGCTATGATTGCTGATGTAGCCGACTATTCGGAATGGAAAAACAACCGCAGGGCTACCGCTATTATCTTTTCTGCCATGATGGTAGGATTGAAAGTGGGTCTCAGCATCGGAAGCTCTCTGGTAGCTTTGATTATAGGAAAATACGGATATATTTCTGTACACGGGAGCGAACAGGTTATTCAGCCTGAAACAGTGGCAGCAGGAGCCAAAATGCTTGTGAGTATTTTCCCGTCCATACCGTTTTTCATTGCGTGCGGACTGCTTTTATTTTACAAAATCAACAAAAAAATGGAAGTTCAGATTGAAAAAGATCTGGCTGAAAGAAGAAAATAAAACGATTACTATGAAACGTATTTTAATTGGTTTGGCGGCTCTTACCGCTTCCGGGCTGTCGGCGCAGAAATCCGACGGTACTTTAAAAAAAGCATTTCAGGATAAATTCTATATCGGGACCGCTATGAGTCTTCCTCAGATTGACGGGACAGATCAGAAAGCAGCAGCGATTATCAAAAAACAATTCAGCTCTATTGTTGCTGAAAACTGCATGAAGTCTATGTTCCTGCAGCCTCAGGAAGGAAAGTTCTTTTTTGATGATGCCGATAAATTTGTTGATTTCGGGATGAAAAACAATATGTTCATCATTGGGCATACGTTGATCTGGCATTCCCAGCTTCCAAAATGGTTTTTTACAGACAGCAACGGAAAGGATGTTTCTCCGGAAGTATTGAAACAGCGAATGAAAAACCACATTACAACCGTAGTTTCCCGCTACAAGGGAAAAGTAAAAGGATGGGATGTGGTGAATGAAGCCATTCTTGAAGACGGATCCTACAGAAAAAGTAAATTTTACGAAATCCTGGGTGAAGATTTTATTCCTTTGGCATTTCAATATGCGCAGGAAGCCGATCCCAATGCTGAATTATATTACAACGATTATAATGAATGGTACCCTGAAAAGGTAAAGACAGTCATTAAAATGGTTGAAAAACTTAAATCAAGAGGAATCCGTATTGATGGAGTAGGAATGCAGGCCCATGTCGGAATGGATATCCCTTCCATAGATGAATATGAAAAAGCGATTCTGGCGTATTCCAATGCCGGAGTTAAGGTCAATATTACAGAACTGGAAATCAGTGCGCTGCCTTCTCCATGGGGGAACTCTGCCAATGTTTCAGATACTGTTGCCTATCAGAAAAAAATGAATCCTTACACCAAAGGACTTCCCAAAGAAGTAGAAATGAAATGGGAAAAACGTTATCTTGACTTCTTTGGTTTGTTCTTACAACATAAAGATAAAATAAGAAGGGTAACCTTATGGGGCGTTACCGACAAACAATCCTGGAAAAACGATTTCCCGGTGAAAGGAAGAACAGATTATCCGTTATTGTTTGACAGGAAAGACCAGGAAAAACCTGTAGTACAAAAAATAATAAAGCTGGCAGAGAAAAATTAAAATCAATAGAATTTTTACTTAATGAAAAAATCAAAATATTTATTCCCGGAAGATTATATGGCAGACCCTTCCGTTCACGTTTTTGAAGATAAAATCTATATCTATCCTTCTCACGACCGTGAAAGCGGAATTGAAGAAAACGATAACGGAGATCATTTTGATATGAATGATTACCATGTCTTCTCAATGGATGATGTGGACGGAGAAATAAAAGACCATGGCGTAGTACTTTCTGTAAAAGATATTCCATGGGCGGGAAGACAGCTGTGGGATTGTGATGTTGCCTTCAAAGACGGCAAATATTATATGTACTTTCCTCTGAAGGATCAGAATGATATCTTCAGAATCGGTGTTGCTGTGAGTGACAAACCTTATGGACCTTTCATTCCTGAAAAACATCCGATGATGGGAAGTTACAGCATCGATCCGTGCATTTTTGAAGATAAAGGCAAATATTATATGTATTTCGGAGGAATCTGGGGCGGACAATTGCAGCGCTACAGAAATAATAAAGCACTTGAATCTGCTGTAATTCCCGAAAATGATGAACCTGCAATCCACTCAAAGGTAGCTTTGCTGAGCGATGATATGCTTCAATTTGCAGAACCTCCTAAAGACGTTGTTATCATCGATGAAAACGGAAAACCACTGCTTCATGGGGATAAACACCGCTTTTTTGAAGCATCATGGATGCATCAGTACAACGGCACATATTATTTCTCTTATTCTACAGGAGACACCCATCTGATTTGCTATGCAACGGGGGATAATCCTTACGGGCCGTTTACTTTTCAGGGTGAAATTCTTACCCCGGTGGTAGGATGGACAACCCATCACAGCATCGTAGAGTTCAAAGGAAAATGGTACCTGTTTTTCCATGATTCCGTTCCGAGTGGTGGCAAAACATGGCTGAGAAGTATGAAAGTAATTGAACTGGAATACGATCTGGAAGGTAAAATCAAGACGGTTGAAGGTCTGGAAGACCAGTCATAGTCATCTTTAATAACTTAAAATTTTTCAATGCGATATCTGAGACTCAACATTCTATTTTTTCTGATATTTCCGTTACTGGTTTTTGCTGAAGACGGAAGTCAGCTCTGGCTTCGGTTTCCTGCAAAAAACGGAATATCGGCAGATCAAATTATTTCCAAAGGCAGCAGTCCAACCCTGAATATTGCCAGAAAAGAGCTGAGCAGCCACTGGCAGGGGCAGGCGGTGGAACTTCGTACAGAAAACAAAGACAAAAACCTGAAAGACGGTTACCGGATTGTTTCCTCCCCTGAAAAAATCGTTATTTCTGCAGGCAAAGAAATAGGATTGTTGTACGGAGTCTATCATATCTTACGATGGCAGCAGACAAAAGCCGATCTGTCTCATTTAAATACTATTGAAAAACCATCATACGATGTAAGAGTTCTTGATCATTGGGACAACCTGGATGGAAGTATTGAAAGAGGATATGCCGGAAGATCACTTTGGAAATGGGAAGATTTACCCGGTAAAATTTCTCCGCGCTACGAAGAATATGCAAGAGCCAATGCTTCTGTAGGAATCAATTCCGTTGTTTTGAATAATGTGAATGCATCGCCCAATATGCTTAGAGAAGATTATCTTAAAAAAGTAAAGGTTCTGGCCGATATTTTCAGACCATATGGCATCAAGGTATATCTTTCCGTGAATTTTTCTTCACCTAAAGTGCTGGGCGGATTACAAAATTCAGATCCATTGAATAAAGACGTACAAAAGTGGTGGAAAGATAAAGCTGCTGAAATTTACAAGCTGATTCCCGATTTCGGAGGATTTCTGGTAAAAGCCAATTCCGAAGGGCAGCCGGGTCCTCAGGATTACGGAAGAACCCATGCAGACGGAGCCAATATGATGGCTGATGCCCTGAAACCTTACAACGGAATCGTCATGTGGAGAGCCTTTGTATACAGTCCGAGCAAAGACGACAGAGCCAAACAGGCTTATCTGGAATTTGTTCCTCTGGACGGTAAATTCAGGGATAATGTGATTATTCAGATTAAAAACGGTCCGGTTGATTTCCAGCCGCGAGAAGCTTTTAATCCGCTTTTCGGTGCTTTAAGGAAGACTTCCGAAATGGTAGAGTTTCAGATCACCCAGGAATATCTGGGCTTTTCAAATCATCTCGTTTTTCTGGCTCCATTATTCAAGGAAACACTGGATAGTGATACCTATTCTGACGGCCAGGGCTCCACGATTGCTAAAATAACAGACGGTACGTTAAGACCTGCAAAATTGACAGCCATTTCAGCTGTTGCCAATATCGGGGAAGATACCAACTGGACGGGACATCATTTTGCACAGGCCAACTGGTATGCATTCGGGAGATTAGCATGGAACCATCAGCTGAGCTCAGAGCAGATTGCCAATGAATGGGTTAAAATGACCTTCACAGACGATCAGAACTTCCTGAATCCGGTAAAGGAAATCATGCTTTCTTCCAGAGAAACTGCTGTAGATTATATGATGCCTTTAGGATTGCACCATATCTTTGCGGGAGGACATCATTACGGCCCTGAACCGTGGGGAGATTATAAAGGCGGAAGGCCGGATTGGTCACCTGTCTATTACCATCAGGCTGATGCTCAGGGATTGGGTTTCAACAGAACAAAAACAGGGAGTAATGCTGTTTCACAGTATTTTCCGCCACTTAATGAAAGGTACGGCAATATCTCAACCTGCCCGGAAAATCTTATTCTGTGGTTTCATCATGTTCCTTGGGATTATACGATGAAAGATGGGAAAACCCTATGGGACGAGCTGTGCTATACGTATGATTCCGGGGTGAAAAAGGTAAGGGATTATCAGAAAACCTGGGATAGAATGGAACCTTATATAGATAAACAGAGGTTTGCTGATGTTCAGTCAAAGCTTAAAATTCAATCTAAGGATGCGGTATGGTGGAAAGATGCCTGCCTGCTGTATTTCCAGACTTTTTCCAAAAAGCCGATTCCTTATGACATTGAACGGCCTGTTCATGAGCTGGAAGATCTGAAAAAGATCAAACTGGACATGGGTCATCACAATTAAAAAAATGAGGCAGCTCTTTTTCTGTTAGGAAATGGAGCTGCCTCAAAACAATAAACTGTAAGTAAAATTTTAATCCAAAATAATTTGGAATGATCGATAGGTCAATCTATCTGTATATATTCCTGTTTATCGGAGAGAAATTATTTTATTAAAAACATTTCCGTTTTCTTCAACCTGGATGATGTATTGGTCTGCTGTTTTGGGGTCAAGATCAAAAGTGAGATCCACTTTGCCGTCAGCATATTTTTTATTTGAAGTATAGTACGTTGTATTGGAAAGATCATATACTGAAATGCTTACAGGCCCTTTAACATCAGACATGTGAAGCTTGGCCATATGCCCGGAAATAGTATATTCAGGCTTATGCACAGCACTTACAGGTGTTTTTTCAACCTCCATTACATTATCAGCACCAATTTTGATTTTGTATTTCTCTATCTTGGCTTCTGATTCTGCTACCAGATAATACGTTCCCGGTGTAAAGCTTTGAAAATCATAAGTCTTCATCACATGGTCTCCATCTGCAAGATTTTCAGAAAACAGCTCGTCATGTGCAGTGTTGTAGACAAAAACAGAAACACTTTTAGCATTTGAAAGCTCAAAGTTTAACGTTTTGGCCTGTACATTTCCAAAGGAAAGGGAAAAATCTCTGTCCTTACTCATTACATTTGCGGAGAACAAGAAGGTTCCAGCAAAAAATACGGCTTTTAATAATGTGCTCATGGGTTAAGGCTTTTAGAATTACTATTGCAAAGCTATGGCAGCGACAGTTCCCAGGCTATAATTAAATTTTCATATTAATGTACTATATTAACCTTGTTTGGTGTTATTGGTGTATTATTTGTTAATTTTGCATATGAAATTATTTGTTTTTAGAGTATGAAACATGTAAATCCTTCTTTTGAAGCGATAAGGCCCAATATAGGAAGCAGCTTTACCAGCCTTAAATTTCTCACCAATGAGAATATAAAATCCCATGTCTGGCATTACCATCCTGAGATTGAGCTGATCTTTGTATGCAAAGGTTCCGGGAAAAGACAGATTGGAAGCAGTATCTCTTATTTTTCAGAAGGAGATCTTGTACTGATCGGAAGCAATCTTCCACATTGCGGACTGACCAATGAAAGTACACATAATGAGTATGAAATGGTCATTCAGTTTAAACCTGACTTTTTAGGAGAACCTGTCTGGGATATACCGGAAATGCAGAGGATTTCGGCTTTATTGGAAAAATCAAAAGCTGGCATTGTGTTTGGGGAAGAGGTGAAGAAAAAAATAGGAAAGGAGATTACTGAGATGCATGAAACTTCCTCACTGGACAAGTTGTGCAGATTTCTGAAAATATTGGATGAACTGTCTGTTACCCAGGATTACAGAATTTTAAATGCAGGAAAGTATTACCTTCAGACACAGATTGAAGACAATGAAAGGATCAATCTTATATTCAATTACGTTAAAGACCATTTCAAGGAAGCCATAACCCTCGAAGAAATGGCTGATCTTGCCAATATGAAAGTACCGTCTTTTTGTCGCTACTTTAAAAAAATTACCAATAAAACCTTTACACAGTTTGTCAACGAATACAGAATTACCCATGCCCTCAAATTGCTTGCAGAACAGCCTTTGAGTATTACGGAAGTCTGCTTTGAATCGGGGTTCAATAACTTCAGCTATTTTAACAGGACTTTTAAAGAATATATCAGTAAAAGCCCTTCTCAGTACAGGAAAGAATTCAACTATTTTATGGAATAATTTACATTCGGGCTTTAAAATCAGGTACTTTGTTGGAATGTATTGAAATATAAGTGTATATTTAACACTTATAAACAATGTTTAAAAGTATAATTTCTCTGTTATAAATTCAGTAGTTTTATACTTAAGATCCCAAGGATCTGTTTGATCAGATAAGATTGATATGCATGAACAGTTAATTAACCCAACCCTGCAAAAGTTTAGGACCGAATTCAAAGAAGAGCCTGAACATATTTTCCTTTCTCCCGGCCGAATTAATATTATCGGTGAGCATGTAGACTATAGCGACGGCTTTGTATTGCCTGCTGCCATAGACAAATATATCTGTTTTGCTGTCCGCAAACTCCCTCAGACAAACCTTTGTACCATCATAGCTAAGGATCTTGGAGAAGAATATACATTTGATGTTACAAAAGAGGTAAAACCGGTTCAACAGATGTGGATGAACTATATTCTGGGTGTTTTCAGCCAGTTGCAAAATTCGGAAAACCAGTTTTGCGGAATGGAAATTGTTTTCAGCAGCACCATTCCGATGGGATCCGGACTTTCTTCTTCTGCAGCCCTTGAATGTGGGTTTGCCTATATCCTCAATGAACTTTTTGATCTTCATCTCACCAAAAAAGAAATCGCGGTGATCGGGCAGAAATCAGAACATACTTTTGCCGGAGTTCAGTGCGGAATTATGGATCAGTTTGCCTCCGTTTTCGGAAAGGAAGATAAAGTGATGATGCTCGACTGTCATTCCCTGGAACATCAATATTTTGATGCTGAGCTTAAGGGATACAGCCTGCTGCTTTTTGACAGCTGTGTAAAGCATACCCATCTGACATCCGGTTATAATGAAAGACGTAAAGATGTTGAACATGGAAAAAAAGTCTTATGGAAAAAATTCCCCGAAGTAGAGAAGTTCCGGGATTTTACCATAGCCATGCTTGACAGTGTTAAAGACGAGATGGGAAGTGTTTCACACAAGAGATGTCTTTACTTACTGAACGAGATTAAAAGGGTAGAAATGGCGGCCAAAGCAATTTCGGAAGGAAATATTGAATATCTGGGAACACTTCTCAGGGAAACCCATGCCGGGCTGTCCACTGAATTTGAGGTCAGCTGTGATGAACTTGATTTTTTAGTGGAACATACATTACTGCAGGAAGGAGTGCTGGGAGCAAGAATGATGGGAGGCGGTTTCGGAGGCTGCAGCATCAACCTCATTAAAGAAAATAAAGCTGAAGAAGTAATGCAGGCTATCAGTGAAAAATATTTCGAACATTTTAATATTCAGATGAAAGTTTACCAGGTTAAAATTTCAGACGGAATAAAAGAATATAACAATGAATACATCATTTGACCCTAGAAAACATCCCCACAGAAGATACAATCCTCTTTTGGATGAATGGATACTGGTTTCTCCACAGCGGGCAAACCGGCCATGGCAGGGGCAGAGAGAAGAAACAGCAGAAGAATACCGTCCCAAATATGATCCGGACTGCTATCTCTGTTCAGGAAATATCCGTGCGAACGGAGACCGGAACCCTGAATACAAGGGAACCTATATCTTTAACAATGATTTTGGAGCATTGCTGAATGAAGAAGTTGAATTTTCCGAAAAACAATCCGGATTTTTTACCCTTCTTCCGGAACGCGGTATCAACAGGGTAGTTTGTTTTTCCGAAAATCACAGCCTTACCTTACCGGAAATGTCTGTGGAACATATTAAAAATGTGGTGGATGTATGGCAGGAGCAGTTCAATGAGCTGGCGGCCCTGGATCATATCAATTATGTGCAGATTTTTGAAAATAAAGGAAGCATCATGGGCTGCAGTAACCCTCATCCACATGGTCAGATATGGGCACAGTCGTCCATTCCGGCAATGGTTCAGAAAACCCAGGATCAGCTGAAATCTTATTTTGAAAAGAATAAAAGAACATTACTGGAAGACTATCTGGAGCAGGAAATCACAGCTGGTGAGCGCATCGTCACAGAAAATGAACACTTTGTCGCATTGGTGCCATTTTGGGCGTCGTGGCCTTATGAAACCATGATGATCAGCAAACAGAAAAGAGAAAATATTGCGGAATTTTCTGAAGATGAAAAAGAATCTTTTGCCGCTGTACTCAAGGATCTGACCACAATCTATGATAATCTTTTTGAAACGTCATTTCCTTATTCTGCGGGTATTCACCAGTCGCCTACAGATGGCAGAGAACATCCGGAATGGCATTTTCATATGCACTTTTATCCGCCGCTGCTCAGAAGTGCGGAAGTTAAAAAATTTATGGTAGGATACGAAATGCTGGCTGAGCCTCAACGGGACATCATGCCGGAACAAAGTGCCGCAATATTAAGAAACCTTTCCACCATTCATTACAAGAAAAAATAATAAATCAATATCTTTGAAAAGAATAAGCACATTATAATTCTGCTGCGTACAGAATTTCGCTTTTCCCAATAAAATTATGGAACAGATTAAATTAATTGTGACGGACATGGATGGGACGTTTCTCAACTCCAGCCATGAAATGAGCCCTGAGTTTTCAGAAGTTTATAAAGAACTGAAAAAAAGAAATATTGTATTTGTACCCGCAAGCGGAAGACAGATGCCGGGTATTACCCATTATTTCGGAGAAATAGAAAGTGAGATCGGTTTTATTGCTGAAAACGGTGGCTACGTTATCTATAAAGACCAGGAGCTTTTCGCTGATACCCTTGAATACAAATATATTGTTGACATCATTAAAGCGGTCCGTGAAATACCCGGTGCCAAAGCCGTATTGTCAGCTAAAAAGATGGCGTATTACGAAACCGAAGATCAGCAGTTTGTAGACTTTTTCTCAAAATACTATACTGAAAACATGAAAAAGGATGACCTGACGGAGAAAATTGATGATACCGCCTTTAAAATAGCAGTCTATCACCCGGAAGGTTCTGAAAAACATCTGTATCCGGCCCTTAAAAAATTTGAGGAATTCGGCCTGGAAATAGTGGTTTCAGGAGCCCATTGGCTGGATGTTATGAATAAAGATATCAATAAAGGAAATGCGCTGAAAATCCTTCAGAAATCACTGGGCATTTCTCCTGAGAATACGATGGCTTTCGGAGATTATATGAACGATATAGAAATGCTGAAGAATGCCAAATATTCTTACGCCATGCAAAATGCCCATCCGAATGTAAAACAGGTAGCCAATTTTGAAGCATGTACCAATGACAACTTTGGAGTTCTGAAAACCATTAAAGATTATCTGCATCTGAATTAATACATCCATATAACACCAATTAAACTAATAATATGAATACATCAACCGGAAGAAAGCCCGCTAAGACCTGCTATGAGCATATCGGCGGAAAATTAGGACAGCTTCTTTTAGAACAGTTCGTTGAGAAAGGCTGGATTGCCAAAGAAAATTCTGCAGACCGTAACTATTATATTACAGAAAAAGGACAGGAAGAATTTACAAAATTGGGCCTTGACCTGTCACAAATAAAATCGGAATAACGGCTGTCACAGCAACTTTCAGCAGATTAAGATATTAATATTATTTATTAAAAATAAAATCAGACTCAGGTCTGATTTTTTGTTATTCATCGTGGAAAGCTTCAATTTGGACTGTTTCTATTGTTAAATTTTATATGTTTTTTATATAAAAGGTAAAGGGCAAATCATAAAACTACGATATTTCGTAGCGTAATTTGCAAACTGTTTTTAATAATATATTGAAAACCAATTGTTTTATTGTTTTGGGTTGTTTTTTGGCATTATGCTCATAAGTTTAATTCAAAAAATACTACAGCAATGAGCACATTAACATTAAAAGACGGAACAGAAATTTTTTACAAAGACCAGGGACAAGGACCTGTATTAATGTTTCACCACGGATGGCCTTTATCATCTGATGACTGGGATGCACAGGTGATTTTCTTTTTACAAAAGGGCTATAGAGTGGTTACCCACGACAGAAGGGGCCACGGACGTTCCAGCCAGAATATCTACAATCATACTATTGAGCAATACGCTTCTGATGCCGCAGAACTGGTTGAATTTTTAGACCTGAAAGATGTTGTACACATCGGGCACTCAACAGGTGGTGGAGAAGTGATCCGTTATGTGAATAAATATTCCAATGGAAGAGCTAAGAAAGCGGTTCTGATCAGCGCCATTCCACCGGTAATGGTGAAAAGTGAAAACAATCCTGACGGAGTTCCTATGGAAGTTTTCGACAATATCAGAGAACAGACGATGAACAACAGAAACCAGTTTTATTATGATCTTACTATTCCTTTCTACGGTTACAACAGAGAAGGTGCTGATGTAAAAGACGGAGTACAGAGAAACTGGTGGCGACAGGGACTGATGGGCGGAATCGTAGCTCATTATGATGGAATCAAAGCCTTTTCAGAAACAGATTTAACCGAAGATTTAAAAGCTGTTGATATTCCGGTATTGGTTCTTCACGGTGAGGATGACCAGATTGTACCAATTGAAAATTCAGCAATAAAATCAGCCAAATTACTAAAGAACGGAAAACTGATCACGTATCCTGGTTTCCCTCACGGTATGCCGACTACAGAGCATCCAACCATCAATAAAGATATTTTAGCTTTTATCACAGAATAATCAGCATTCCCTATAAATGAATACGATACAGCCAGCTTTTGATACGTTGACTGAGGCCGTTCAGTGGCTTAATCAAAACGGATATACAGAAGATTTTAATCTTAAAAATGATTGCATCAGGCTCAATAGTTTTCTTGATGTCTCTCCGGAAGATTTTAAAATACAATACACATTCCGCTTTGAAGGAGATACCGATCAGGGAGATGAAGAAGTTGTCTATGGCATCGCTTCCGACAAGTATTCTGTAAAAGGCATCCTGACGAGCGCTTACGGAATCTATGCCGATACTGTAAGTACAGAACTCATCAGAAAACTATCATCCAATTAACGTAACCCAAATTATTTAAATAAAAATAAACTTTATGAAACCATCATCAAAACTACTTTCTCCTGAAAACCATGCATTGGTACTGATTGATTTTGAAGGACAAATGGCATTTGCAACCAAAAGTATCTCTATGAATGAGCTGCGCAATAATGTTGCGGTACTGTGTGGAGCATCCAAAATATTCAATGTTCCGACTGTCGTTACCACAGTTGCCGAACAAAGCTTTTCAGGTCCTGTTTTCCCGGAAATTGAAGAAGCATTTCCTATGGCAACTTCAGGATATATCGACAGAACAACCATGAATACATGGGAAGATGAAGCTGCTTATAAAGCCATTACAGGAACCCAGAAGCAAAAACTGGTTTTCGCAGGACTTTGGACAGGTGTATGTATCGTAGGACCAGCTTTGTCTGCACTTGAGGAAGGCTATGACGTGTATGTCATTACCGATGCCTGCGGAGATGTAAGTGATGAGGCACACGAAAGAGCCGTACAGAGAATGATCCATTCAGGAGTAAAGCCTATGACTTCCATTCAGTATATTCTTGAGCTTCAGAGAGATTGGGCACGCCAGGAGACCTATGGTCCTGTAACTGACCTTATGAAAAAATATGGTGCTTCGTACGGATTAGGGATCCACTATGCCCACCATATGCTGAATCATTAAAATCTATATACCATTTTCAATGTTGAAATCTGCACCTTCAATACTGTTTTTAAAAGCTTTTATCATGACGGTTCTTTTATGTTCTGAAACGTTTTCATCCCAGAGTTTTAAGCTTCTGAGGTATGATGAAAATTATGAATACCTGAAAGATTCCACCAAAAGCTTTTATGATAACATTAAATATCTCCCTCTCAATGAAAAAAAAGATATTTATCTCTCATTGGGTGGCGAAGCAAGGTATGAATATGTGGATTTCAACAATGAAGATTGGGGCAGGCTTAACATAGGGCACAACGACTTTTTTCTCCAGCGCTATGATCTTCATGCAGACTGGCATTTCGGGAAAAGCCTCAGAATATTTTCACAGATCAGAAGTGCTTTGCAGAATGGGAGAAAAAACGGTTCAAGAGGCATTGATGAAGACCAGCTGAGTATTCAGAATCTCTTTCTGGATGCAGGTTTGGTGAATAAGGAAAATCAGAAGTTGATAGTGAGACTGGGAAGGCAGGAGCTGGACTACGGTTCCGGCAGATTAATTTCTGTAAGGGAAGGACCGAATGCAAGGTTGTCTTTTACAGGAGCTAAAATCATGTATTCCTATAAAAATGTTTCCGTAGATGCTTTTGCGATGATGGCAGACTCTGTCAATACCGGAGTTTTTGATAATACCATTTCAAAACAGCTTAATCTTTGGGGGCTTTATTCCAAAATTATTATTCCTGAAGCTGGAAATCTGGATCTGTATTACCTCGGAATCCGTAGAGATGAATCTGTTTTCGAAGCAGGAACAGACAGAGAAAAACGACATACCGTCGGCGGAAGACTATGGAAATATGGCGGCGGATTTATTTATAACCTGGAAGCTGCCTATCAGTTCGGAAGCTTCGGAAACGAAAAAATCAGTGCCTGGACGGGCTCTGTGGATGTAGGATATCTCTTTGAAAACCTTACATTCAGCCCAAGCATCAATCTGAGAAACGATTATATCTCAGGAGATCATTCTAAAAACGACGGAAAGCTCAATACATTTAATCCTTTATATCCGAAAGGAGGGTATTTCGGCTTCAGTCCGCAGGTGGGACCTGTCAATTTAATTGATATTCATCCGTATATGACCCTGGATCTGACGTCTCAACTCAAAATGCAGATGGATGTTGTCTTCAACTGGCGATATTCCCTGAACGACGGTGTCTACCGGCCAAGCGGCGCATTGAACCGTCCCGGAAGCAGCTCAGATAAAAGATATATCGGAACGGCTTATTTAACCAGCTTTACCTATAATTTCAACAAACATTTCTCTTTGGTGAGCGGACTTCAGTATTTCCACAAAGGACCTTTTATTGAAGATATCATTCAGGATGCAAAAAGCGGTGTTTTCTGGAATATCAGGCTGGGATTCAAATTTTAATTATTACTAAATCATTTATTATGCAAAATTCAATTTTAAAATACATCAATTGGTCAAAAACACTCTTTACAGCATTGGTGTTGGTAACTGCAGGAACCAACTTTGTTTCAGCACAGGTTGCCGCAGAAAAAACAGCAGTCGGAACCTCAAAAACATGGGGAACCGTTGACGGTATTTCTGTTGTAGGACTGGTACAGGGTCCTTCTGCCGCCAAAGCAGATTTACAGATCGCCTGCGTTTTCGAGTATACGGAAGGGGATATTTTCAATCCACCGGCGCTTCCCAAAGAACTGAACGGTATGGTTCACCTGGATGAAGCATTAAAAGGAATTATTACAGAAGTCCGTAAAAAAGGACAGTTCAAAGGACACGCTTTGGAAACCTTATTAATTAATCCTCCGAAAGGAAGCCTTGCCTCCGGAAAATTATTGCTGATCGGGCTCGGAAACAGGAATTCTTTTGATGCCGGGCTCATGAAAGAAGTAGGAAGTGTTGCGATGAGAGAAGCATTGAAACTGCAGGTACACACTGTATCATTTGCCAGTGATATCAAAGATGCCGGAATTGATTCTCCAACCGCTTTAGTGGCAGAAAATGTGGTTTTGGGTGCATTTGATGCCTATCGTGCCCAGTCTTATTTAAATACTCAGCACCTATCCGATAAATTGAAATTAAAAAAACTGATTCTGCTGGCCGGGCCATCATTTTTCACTGTTGCCGGAGGAGGAATTCAGGATGCGATTTCGAAGTTGAACACCAAATAATTACAGATGAAAGCAGATCTCATAGTATACAACGGAAAAATTCACACTTTCAATCAGGAAACTCCGGAAGTTTCTGCAGTGGCCATTAAAGACGGGAAGATTATCGCGGTCGGAAATGACGGACTGGCAGACCAGTTCGCAGATGAATCCACGGAACTGATTGATCTTAAGAAGAAAAGAGTGGTGCCGGGAATCAATGATTCTCACATCCACCTGATTCGTGGCGGATTGAATTACAACCTGGAATTAAGATGGGATGGCGTTCCCTCACTGGCTGATGCGCTCAGAATGTTAAAAGACCAGGTAGACCGTACACCTTCTCCGCAATGGGTTCGTGTCGTAGGAGGATGGTCCGAATTCCAGTTTGCAGAAAGAAGGATGCCAACCCTGGAAGAGATTAATGCCATCGCTCCCGAAACACCTGTTTTTATCCTGCATTTATACGACAGGGCCTTAATGAACAGGGCAGCATTGAAGGCGGTAGGATTTACCAAAGATACTCCGGCTCCGGCAGGCGGACATATTGAAAGAGATGCTAACGGTGAGCCCACGGGGCTGATTATTGCGACACCCAATGCCATGATTTTATACTCAACACTGGCAAAAGGTCCGAAGCTTTCCTACGAACACCAGCTGAATTCTACCAGACACTTTATGACAGAACTGAACCGCTTCGGAATTACCAGCGTCATTGATGCCGGAGGAGGATTCCAGAATTTCCCGGACGATTATCAGGTGGTGAATGAACTGAATGAGAAAAAACAGCTTACCGTAAGGATCGCCTATAATCTTTTTACCCAGAAACCTAAGCATGAATTTGAAGATTTCAGCGATTGGATCGACACGGTAAAATTATATCAGGGCGATGACATGTACCGTCACAACGGGGCAGGAGAGATGCTGGTATTTTCGGCGGCCGATTTTGAAGACTTTCTTCAGCCAAGACCAGATCTGCCTGAAAACATGGAAGCAGATCTTGAAAAAGTAGTCCGGTTACTGGTAGAAAACCGCTGGCCATTCAGGCTTCATGCCACCTATAATGAAAGCATCACCCGCTTTTTAAATGTTTTTGAAAAAGTAAACCGCGATATTCCCTTCAATGGTCTTCCATGGATTTTTGATCATGCAGAAACCATTGATGAAAAAAATATCGAAAGGGTAAAAATGCTTGGCGGCGGAATCGCTATCCAGAGCAGAATGGCTTACCAGGGAGAGTATTTTGCAGACCGTTATGGTTCAGAAGCGGCAGAAAGTACGCCGCCCGTGAAAAAAATGCTGGAAATGGGAGTTCCTGTAGGCGGAGGCTCGGATGCTACAAGAGTAAGCAGTTATAACCCGTGGGTTTCCATGTATTGGCTGACCGCAGGAAAAACCGTTGGCGGACTTCAACTGTATCACGAGACAAAGCTGGACAGGGCAACCGCACTGGAACTGTACACAAAAGGCAGCGCATGGTTCTCTCAGGAACAGCAGAAAAAAGGTGATATCAGAGTGGGAATGTTTGCTGATCTGGCAGTTCTTAATCAGGATTATTTCACAGTTGATGATGAAGAGATCAAAAATATTGAAGCGGAAATGACCATTGTAGACGGTAAAATAGTCTATGCAAAAGGAACCTTTTCATCCTATGCACCACCATCCGTTCCTGTACTTCCGGATTGGTCTCCAACGAATCTTTATAATGGATATTACCCTGTTGGCGGACACGTCCAGAAAGAAATAGAGAAAAATGCGAAACAGGATTTAAAAGCTCCGTTTGCTTCGCAAATTCATAGCTGTGCAGGAAGCTGTGATATTCACCATCATAACCATAACCAGGCAAGGATGAGCAACGTGCCTGTTAACAATTACCACACATTCTGGGGAGCTCTAGGCTGTTCCTGCTTTGCTTTTTAAATATCAATACATATGGAAATTTTAAAACAGATCCTTTCATCAGATTTAGGCTCAACATTCAATGATGCTTCATTTCTGGTTTTCCGGGTACTCCTTGCGATTCAATTGTTCAGAGTGCATGGCTTAAAGAAATTCAGGCTGGAAAACGGACAGAGGGAAGTGATCCCAAATCCTCTGGGATTGCCTGATCAACTCAATGCCATAGTCGCTTCATTTGCTGATCTGGTGGTTCCGTTTCTGATTATTTTAGGACTGGGAACCAGGCTTGCAGTTTTACCGACCATTGGCGTGACGGCTATCGGATATTTTGTGGTTCACAGAAAAGATTCACTGGAAGTACGGGATGTTCCTTTTATGTACACCCTTTCCCTGTTACTGATTCTTGCATTGGGAGCAGGAAGATATTCACTTGATTATTACTTATTAAATACATTATAAAATGAAAACTTCAATCGGAATTAAAAACGAAAATTTAGCAAAAGTTGCTGAAGTACTGGTTAGCACTTTGGCAGACGAATTTGTATTGTATACCAAAACAAGAAAAGCACATTGGAATGTGGAAGGAACGGATTTTTACAATAAACACCTGTTTTTCGAGGCACAATACGGACAGCTGGACGATATCATCGATGATCTGGCTGAAAGAATCAGAACGCTGGGCCATTATGCGCCGGCCACTTTAAGGGAGTATCTTGCATTAACGCATCTTTCTGAACATCACCTGGAATCGAACGACAGTCTGACCTATATCAGAGCACTTCTTTCCGACCACGAAAGCATCATCATTCATCTTCGTGAAAATATTGAAAACTTTGCTGTTGAATTCCGTGATTCAGGTACAAGCGACTATATTACCGGTTTGCTGGAAACTCATGAAAAAATGGCCTGGATGCTCCGTTCACATTTAAAATAAAAAAATGGAAGTAAAACATAATATCGGTTTTGTCACCTTATTGTTAACCATGATTGCCGGATATTGCGATACTGTGACTTTTGTATCGGCAGATGCCCTTTTTTCGGCGCATGTTACGGGAAACTTTATTGTCTTTGCCTATCAGTTTGTGAAAGGATCGGATATTCATGCCTGGGTAAAGCTGCTTACTTTTCCGGTATTTATTCTTGCGGTTATGGCAGGAGGAAGAATCGCCGGTAAAGTCATTAACCATTATACCCTGTTGTTCTGGGAAGGAGCATTGCTTTTGTCGGCCGGAATTATTGTTGCCGTTTTCAGTTACTATGGAACATTTTCAGAAGTCGTGATGTATACTGTGGCTATGATTACCGTTTTTGCAATGGGACTTCAGAATGCTTTCGGAAAACTCTATGCAAAGGACACTCATGGCCCGACTACCATGATGACAGGAAACGTGACCCAGGCTTCCCTGGATTTCGGAACGCTTTTATCAAACGGCTTTCACCATCCTGACGCATGGGCAAGCCTGAAGAAGCAGCTGATTACCATACTTGGATTTCTGGTAGGCTGTTTTTTAGGGGCTTATGCAGGAAAACAATATGGGTTGGTAACACTGATTGTACCGGGGCTGGCAATGATAATCTGCTATTTTTACCACCGTAAAAACTAGTATTCGGCTATGGCAGATTACAGGATAATAGATTACCTTTAAAAAATGAATTTCAGTCTTTATTTTTTATCTAAAAATCTACTAAAGATAGTATGTTTTTCGTTGGTTTTGATGTTTTCATGCAATACAAAAGCACAGACCCAGGAAAATCCTGCACTGTTGAGAAAACAGATTTCCTCTTCCATCAATACAACTCAGAAAATCACTTTATTGCTGCGCCTGAGTGACTATTACATTACTAAAAAAGGGGAGTTGAAAGCTGATCTCGACAGTGCCGCTATTCTGAACAGACAGGCAAAAGCACTGAATATGAAATCCGGAGATCCTATGTCTGCCGGAAAACTCATCTTTCTGGATGCTAAAATAGATAAAGAAAGAGGCAGTAAAAATATTGCTTTTTCCAAAATGAAAGAGGCGCTTTCTTATTTTGAAAATCATCATTTTAAGGAGCAGGCCGGAGAAGCATACAATGAATTATCATATATGTATGACAATAAACCTGAATACTTTGATACTAAAATCAAACTGAAAGAAAAAGCATTGGAACGTTTTAAAAACTCAGGATCAAAACTGAATCAGGCAGGTGTTTTAAAAGATCTGGGCGAGCTTTATTACATGAAGGAGAATCCCGATAAGGCTCTGGAATTGCTTAAAGAATCCCTGGCAGTGTACCAGTCGGCGAAATTCAGAGAATTGCAGAGTGTGTACAATCTTATTTCGCAGGTTGAAATTCAGAAGGCGGATTACGAAGAAGCGCTCCGTTATGGTCTTCTTGCAGAAAAAACAGCCGAAAGTGTGAATGATTACTCTTCGCAGATGTGCTCTATTTACAGCAATATCGGAATGGTGTATTATTATCTTCGTAAGAATGATGATGCCATGAAGTATTGGGAAAAATCACTGGCCACAGCAAAGAAAAACAAAGATAACGGCTATATAAGAACGGTAGCCAATAATATTTCTACCATGCTGATCAGACAGAGAAAGTTTAATCAGGCTATTACCATGATTCAGGAGTACAGAGAAAGGTATCCGATTGTAGATCAGAATTTTGAAATGTCAGAAAACTATATTCTGTTCAGTACCTACACTATTTTAAAGCAGTTTAAAGAAGCAGAAGCCTACTACAAAAAACTGGTGGCTTATTACGGTGAAAATGCAGAAAAAAACAACCAGCAGGCGTCATTGCTGCGAAGCTTTGTTTTCTATCATTACCAGACCCGGAACTTTGATAAAATGTATCGTGAAGCCAGACTTTTTGATTCAATTGCTAAAAATAACGGAAATGATATGCTTCGCTCGGAAAATCATTTAATGTGGTTCAAAGCAGATTCCATACAGGGAAAATACCTTGATGCCATACAGCATTATCAGCTATACAAGAAACTTTCCGATTCTGTTTTTAACGGTGAAAAAAGCAAGCAGATCAACAGCCTTAAAATTCAGTTTGAGACAGAGCAGAAGGATAAAAACATTCAACTGCTGACCCAGAAAGCAAAACTGCAGGATATTAAGATTGCCAATGATACCTTTATCAGATATGTCTTCATCGGGAGTATTCTGGCGCTGATCCTTTTTGCGGCTTTGCTGTATAACCGTTCAAGATTAAAAAGCAATGCCAATAAAAACCTGGAACTGAAACGTAAACAGATTGATGAGCAGAATGAGCAACTGAAGAAATTACTTTCAGAGAAAGAATGGCTTTTAAAGGAAATTCATCACAGGGTTAAAAATAATCTGCAGATTGTGATCAGCCTGTTGAATACACAATCGGCTTATCTGGACAATGAAGATGCCCTGATGGCCATCCAGAACAGCCAGCACAGAATGCACGCCATGTCTCTTATCCACCAGAAGCTTTATCAGTCTGATAATCTTTCAATGATTGATATGTCGTGGTATATTTATGAGCTGATTACCTATATCAAAGAATGTTATTCATCCGACAGAAAAATTAATTTTACAGTGGATACGGATAAAGTATTTCTTGATGTAGCACAAGCGGTTCCGATGGGGTTGATCGTTAATGAAGCAGTCAACAATACCGTAAAATATGCATTTCCGGATGACAGGAAAGGTGAAGTTTCTGTTTCGTTTAAAAATACAGGTGAAGACCTTTGTGAACTGAAGATCTCAGATAATGGAGTGGGGCTTCCGGAAGATTTTAATATCGAAGAAACAGAATCTTTGGGAATGAATCTGATGCGTGGACTTACCGATCAGCTGGATGGAACCTTCCATCTTGAAAACAATGGTGGCTTAAAAGTGACGATTACCTTCAGAAAAAATACAGAAATAACTCCTTCAAATTAAAGGCTGATTACCATGAAAGAAAAAATATTAATTGTAGAAGATGAATTTATTGTAGCCAATGATCTGAAACTGATGCTGATGAAGGCCGGTTACCAGGTTACAGGAATTGCGTCTTCAGTGGTTCAGGCCAGGAAACTGATTGCAGATAACAAACCGGATTGGGTGCTTCTTGATATCATCTTAAAAGGTGATCTTACAGGAATTGATCTGGCCTGGGAACTGCGTGAAATGCATCTGCCTTTTCTTTATATTTCAGCCAATACCAACCAGTCTACTCTGGAAGCAGTGAAAGAAACACAGCCCTACGGGTTTATGGTAAAGCCTTTCCGGGAGCGTGATATGATTGTTATGCTTGACATTGCCAGATACCGTTATGATATGGAAAGAGGCTGTGAATTGTGCACCGATACCGGAAATAATGAAGTCATAGAAGGAATTATCGGGAAAAGCAAGGTACTTCAGGATGTCGTTGACAAAATAAGAATAGTCGCTCCTACAGATACCTCTGTTCTGGTGGTCGGGGAGAGCGGAACGGGAAAGGAAAAAGTAGCCCACTCCGTTCATGAGCTTTCAGACCGCAGCGCTCATCCTATTGTTGTGGTGAACTGTGCTGCACTGCCGCATGCGCTTATCGAATCTGAGCTTTTCGGGCATGAAAAAGGAAGCTTTACCGGAGCCAATACATTGAGGATCGGAAAATTTGAACAGGCCAATGGAGGAACAGTCTTTCTGGATGAAATAGGAGAGCTGCCACTGGACTCACAGGTTAAACTGCTGAGAGTCTTACAGGAAAAAGAGATTGAGAGGCTGGGAGGAAATAACACGATTAAAGTAAACGTAAGAATCGTAGCAGCTACCAACCGTTCTCTGGAAAAAGAAGTGGCAGAAGGAAGATTCAGGCTGGATTTGTATTACCGTTTGAATGTTTTCCCTATTGAGCTGCCCCCGCTGAGAGAACGAAAGGAAGATATTGTATTGCTGGCCCATTTTTTCCTGAATAAATATGCAGCGGCATCAAGAAGAAATATCACATCCATCAGTGAAAAAGCGCTGGAGCAGCTATTGAATTATCACTGGCCGGGAAATATCCGCGAGCTGGAGCATCTTATTGAAAGAAGTGTTCTTCTGGCCAAAACTGCAGAAATAGAACGTTTTGACCTGCCTGAAAATATAGAAAAACCTATAGAAACACAGGGGCCATTGAAATCACTGGAAGATATGGAAAGAGATCATATTATGAATGCACTTCAGACTTCCAACGGGAAAGTTTCCGGGCCAGGTGGTGCCGCGGAGCTGTTGAAAATACAAGCTCAGACTTTATATTCCAAAATGAAAAAACTGGGAATTGACAAAGGCTATAAATAATCCCGGACAAAGCTAGCCGGAGACCATATTTTCCTTTCAATTTTTAATCATAATTCTTCCAATAATTGGAGGATTAAAATCATCATGTCTTTACAATATTAAATCAATCACGTAATTATGGAAAAAGAAACGCTCAGAATAGAAGGGTTCAGCGATGGTGTTTTTGCAATAGCCGTTACGCTTTTGGTGCTGGATCTTCACTTTCCTGAAGAGAACTCAATACAAAACGGGAATGATCTGCTGATCTTTCTGAAGAATCAGTGGCCGGCATTTCTGGCATTTATCCTTTCATTTTTCAGCATTTTTATCATGTGGGTGAATCATCATAAGATTTTCAAACAGATCTACAGCCGGAATTCAGCAATTATGTTTGCCAATGGACTGATCCTTTTTCTGGTGTCAGCAGTTTCTTATCCTACCGCTTTGCTGGCAAGGTATTTTGACGGTGAAGCCTCTTCTGTTGTCGTGGCACTTTATACCGGTATTTTTGTTCTGATCAATCTTGCTTACAATTTACTATGGTTTCTGGCCACCCGTAATAAAAAGCTTTTGCGCCCGGGTATTACCGATGCGGCTATAAAAAAGATCCACAACAACTACTTGTATGGACTTCCTATTTATGTTATGGCATTAATCCTGTCGTTCTGGATCCCGGCCTTGTCGCTGCTGATCATTTTAGGACTTTGGATTTTCTGGGCATTGTCTTCTGGGAAAATAGAAATGGTTGATTAAAAAGGATTATGTCCCTGTTTTACATCATCAATCTGATCTTCTATATATTGAGAGAGAGTCTTGTTTAAAAGGGACGTAATAAATTGGATATCGCTCCTTGACGGTAAATAGGCTTGTCTTATTATTGGATCATCTCCTTCATCCAGATATATAAATAAAAATTGATCCCCTGCATTATAGGCATCGACCACAAAAAAGTTTCTGTTGATATTTCTATTATAGAACAATAACCACGACCTGGCAGCATCTTGAAGTTCTTCCTGAGTATCAAAAATATTATAATCCAGAACATAACAATAGTTTCCTGCAAGAAATAAAAGCTCTTTTAAAACTTTTGGAAAAGCTTGTCCATTGTTATATTTTACTTCAAGCTGTTGTATTTCTATAGGCGAAATTGGTTTTATCCTTCCTTCATATTCCTGATTATTGGGATATGCTGCCGGATTACTCTGTAAATATTTTAAAAGCTCTATTTCCATATTGATTATTTATTATAATAATGTTCCTTCTCTATTCCAAGTTTCTGCATTTTGGAAATAAGTGTTGTTGGTGGTAATCCCAGCAGTTTCGCCGCACCTGTTTCCCCGAAAATACGGCCGTTACATTTTTTGATTATTTTTAAAATATATTCCTTTTCAAATTCCTGCAACGTTTTAACCTGAAAATCCTGATCCGTGTTTTGAGGGTTAATAACTTTCGGAAAATCCATTTCTCTGATGATGTCTCCTTTTGCCGTCAGCATACTTCTTTCAATCATATTTTCCAGCTCGCGGATATTACCCGGCCACGGATTGGCGGTCATCATTTTTACTGCTTTCTGAGAAAAACCATTAATCTTTTTGCCTGTTTTAGGATATAATTTCTCAAGGAAATAATCTGCCAGCAAAGGAATATCTTCCTCTCTTTCCCGCAGGGCAGGAAGGTGGATAGGAAATACATTCAGCCTGTAAAAAAGATCACTTCTGAACCGGCCTTCCGCTACTTCTTTTTCAAGATTCCTGTTGGTGGCCGTAATGATCCGTACATTTACCTTAATCCTTTTATTTCCACCGATTCTTTCAATTTCTTTTTCCTGAAGAACCCTCAGAAGCCTCGCTTGTAATTCCAGGGGAAGTTCACCAATTTCATCCAGAAAAATAGTGCTGTTATGGGCCTGTTCAAACTTCCCTTTCCGCTGCTCTGTTGCTCCCGTGAAGCTTCCTTTTTCATGCCCGAAAAGTTCGGATTCTATTAAGTTGGCAGGAATAGCCGCACAGTTTATCCTGATCATTTTCTTTCCCGAAAATTTTGAAAGTTCATGAACCGCCTGTGCTATAAGCTCTTTTCCCGTACCCGTCTCTCCAAAGATAATCACATTGGATTGTGAAGGAGCTACCTGTGTGATCTGTTCAAAAATGAGCTGCATCGCTTCACTTTGCCCCACAATTCCCTGAAAGCCGTGTCTGCTTTTCTTGTCTTCTTCAATTTCTTTCGGGAAATTTGGGGTATTTCCCTGAAATATTTTCAATTGCTCCTGAATATCAATATTATGAAGAGTAATGGAAAGCTGGGTAGAAATGCCGTTTAAAATCCTTTCCGGAATACTGTCTCCTGAAATAAAGCTTCTGTAGAAAAGGAAAAGTACATTTTTACTTTCACTGACATCAGGCAGTCCCAATCCGACAGCCATCCGCATTCCCGAATTTTTAGCTTCGGTAAAACAGGAAGGAAGCGGTGACCATTCTTTAAGATCAAAAAGCAGCGGTTCCGCAGAATCCAGACAATTTTTTAAATGCCTGTCAAGCTGTTGATCTGTAGTATAGTTCTGATTTTCAGTCCGGCTGCCGAGTATTTCAATAGCTCCTTTATCATCTCTGATAATCATACAATCATTGAATCCCAGTTCAGTTTTGAAAGATTTGTTGAAAGCAAGCTGAAGCTGTTTCTTATCTAAAATGGTAGAAAACTCTTTGGTTAAACGGGAAATCATAAGCTGTTCTTTCTGCATGTCCTGCAGGCGTTTTATCATTTCTGCATTGGAATCAGAAGGCTTACTCATAGAAATTCTTGCTTAAAAGTTTAAAGATAGGAAAATTGAGAAAAAATCTATCCATGAGTTCTGAACTTTTGTGTCTTTAACTGTTGAAATAAAAAAAGATGAACTTTAAAGGTTCATCTTCAGTGTATTGAGAAAAGATTTGTTTTTTTAAGATCGGATAAATTCCAAAAGGTCTTTATTAATTGTCTCATGTTCTGTAGTCGGCATTCCGTGAGGGAAGCCAGGATACGTGATCAGTTTTCCGTTCTTTAATAATTTAATAGATTTTAATGCAGCATTGGCAATGGGAACAATCTGGTCATCTTCACCATGCATCACCAAAACAGGAATATCCACAGCTTTAAGATCTTCAGTTAAATCTGTTTCTGAAAAGGCCTTGATCCCATCATAATGCGCTACGATTCCCCCCATTAATCCCTGTCTCCACCAGTTTCTTTGTATTCCGTCTTTTACGTTCGCTCCTTCTCTGTTGTAGCCATAGAAAGGGAAAGTCAGGTCAAAATAAAACTGGTTTCTGTTGTTAAGGGTCTGTTCCCTGATATTATCGAAAACTTCCATAGGAACGCCGTCAGGATTCGTTTCGCTCTTCACCATTACCGGCGGAACGGCACTGATCAGTACTGCTTTCTTAGCTCTTCCATTGGAATATTTGTTAACATAGCGGATTACTTCACCACCGCCTGTTGAGTGCCCGATGTGGACAACGTCTTTCAGGTCTAAAAATTCAACCAGTTCTGCAGCATCAGATGCATATTGTTCGATAGTATGATTATAAATGTTCTGGCTGGAGCGGCCGTGGCCTCTTCTGTCGTGGGTAACCACTCTGTAGCCTTTCTGCAGGAAGAAGATTACCTGTGCATCCCAATCGTCAGATGATAAAGGCCATCCGTGGTGAAACATTAATACCGGGCCTTGTCCCTGATCTTTGTAAAAAATTTCTGTTCCGTCTTTTAATGTTAATGTGCTCATGTTGTTTATTTTTAATGTTATGAATTGATTTTTAAATATTTTTCTGATTAATAGGCTGTATTTTCCCGTACCAACTGAAAAAGATCTTCGGCACCGCCGTTGAATTTATTCCCGTTTATGAAAAAAGAAGGCGTCCCGTTTACGCCGCTGATGATGCCGCTTTCAAAGTCTGTATCTACTTTTTCTGCCAGTTCCTGCTTATGCATATCAGCTTTGAACTGAGGAATATTTAAACCCAGTTTTTCCGCAAGGTTTAATGGGAGACTTTCGTTCAGGAATTCCTGGTTTTCATAAATGGCATCATGCATTTCCCAGAATTTCCCCTGTAAAGCTGCCGCTTCTGCCGCCAGTGCTGCCGTTCTTGCATACTGATGCATTTCTGACAGCGGAAAATTTCTGAATATAAATCTGATCTGATCTCCGAATTCTTTCATTAACTCTTTAAGAACCGGATAAGCTGCTCCGCAGTAAGGACACTGATAATCCCCGTATTCTACAATAACTAAGCTGGCATCTGAGTTGCCTTGAGTGTGGTCAGCATTGCTGACTGATGGTTTTAGTGACATAATTATTTCGTGTTAAGTTTTTCTAATACTTCTAAAATTCCGTCTGCACCAGGATTGATGGCAGTGGGAGAGAGGTAGCTCCATTCGATGATGCCGTCTTTATTGATGACAAAAAGAGCTCTGTTGCATTCTCCTTCTTCGTCATTGTAAACACCATACTTCCTGGCTGTTTCTCCCTTGGCTTCAAAATCTGCAAGCAGCGGGAAGTGCAGGTTTCTGGATTGTGAAAATGCCAGGTGGCACCATTTGCTGTCTACGGAAATTCCGAAAATCTCTGCATCATATTTTTTGAAATACTTCAGCATTTCGTTGTATAATGCCATCTGGTCACTACACACCGGGCTCCAGTCTGCCGGGTAAAATGCAAGGATAACGTTTCGTCCTCTGAATTCGGATAAGGTAATTTTCTGATCCGGGGTTGCAAATAATGTAAAATCAGGGGCAACCGTATTTTTTTGTAGCATAGGATTAGTTTTTAAATGTTGGAATTGGTATTGTTAATGCACAGATGATGAGTAAGGCTGCCGGAAATATCAACGTCCAGTTTTCTAAATAAAAGAGCAGAAAAGGAGCTGCTAAAGCACCGGAGAGAAAGCCTATCCATAAGAATAACAAATGAAAGACATTCACTTTGTATTCCTTCCGCTCGTCTGCATGATCACTCATCACAAATAGGGCAGCAGTTTTTGCCAGGCTGTTTAAAGTTCCTGTCACAAAATCGGTGTTGATCTTTTGTTTCCCCACTGAAGTGACAATGGTATTCATAAGGCCCATCGAAAAACCGATAACGGCTATAGACATTCCACTGGCCATATGCTCATAATAATCAGTGATACTGTAAAGGATCATCATTCCGGAAACCATGTAGAAGATTATCTTTGTACTTCTGAACTTCCTTGATAATGATAAGCATGTTCCTGTATAAATCCCTGCCAGAAAAAAGCTGATTGCAATAACAGAACTGAAGATAATACCATATTTTTCACTGAAAACAGCCGCTCCCAGTTGGGTGGTATTGCCACTCATGAAAGAAACATAGGTTTTCCATTGTATCAGCCCTGTAGCATCGGTATACCCTGCAATAAAAGCAAGAAGTACTGCCAGTTTCTCCTGTATTCTGATGGTTCTGTCAGGGAACAGGATTTTTGTTTCAGGAATCACAGTCGTTATTTTCCAGGTTTGATGAATACTTTCTTTTGCGGAAATTTTTCTATTTCTCCTTCTTTCAGTCCAAAATTGGTGATGACCACATCTTTCGGGTTTCCTGCCAGCCATTCGCTGATATCAATAGATTCGTAGGTGCCGCTATTAAATCCGATTAAGACTTTACAGACCGTATCTCCGGTATTTTTGATATAATGCCCGGCTCCCATAGGCACATAGCCTACATCACCTGCGTTGAACTGCTCCGTCACAGAAACTCCTTCGGCCAGAAATACCGACATTTCTGCCTGTCCTGAAATAAAATACTGCCATTCATCCGCATTAGGATGCCAGTGCATTTCTCTTAAAGCACCGGGCTGCAGCTCCAATATAGAACCGGCCATTGTGGTGCTGATCGGAAATTCCTTACTCGTAACCAATCTTTGTAGACCACCACCGGGAATGATCCTTGGTTGCTGGGAATGCAGAGGATAACGGTGCAGGCTTGTCAGTTCAATGTCTGATTCCTCAGGACGTGCTGCGGCATTCACAGAGAGTTCATCCGGAACAACTCCTGCTGCAAAATATACCTCTTTCTGCGGAAGTTCTGCTACTTCTTCAAGGCTCAGCCCTAAATTCTGTGCAACGATTTCAGGAGGCATACTTGAAACAAAATCCGTAACGCTGAAGGTATGGTCTTCTGAAAAATTACCGTTGTCAAAAATCAGGATAAAATGACATTCCTCTGTTCCTGTAGCCTGGATGGAATGTCCGTAGCCTTTCGGGAAATACCATACGTCGCCGGGTTCAAAATTATCGGTATAACTTCGTCCGTCCGGATGGATAATGGTAGTACGCACCGTTCCTGAAATCACATATGCCCATTCTGCAGCGTTGGCATGCCAGTGAAGTTCTCTCATGCTTCCGGGCTGCAATCTCATGGATACTCCGGCAATGCCTACAGAAGCGGGAAATTCTTTTACAGAGACTCCTCTCGTTGTACCGCCGTCATTGGTACGGGGTTCTTTTTTTTCTAATTCGTATCTGAAACTTAATGATGAAGGATTCATAGTATTATTTTTTTGTGATTAATTCTTTGTTTTGTTATCGTAAAGCTACTCCGGAATCTGGCTTTTTTTTAATGTCATTCGGTGAAAAGGCAAAATGAGTCGTTGGGAGTATAGATATATTGGCACTTTAAAATGGCTGGTTATATTGACCTGTTAATGCTTTATTTTCAATACTTTTTGCAAAGTTTGGTGTTTCTTCATGATTGTGGGTATCAGAAGCGGCCTGTCTGGATGCAGCGGCATCTGCAAGGTTGATCCCATGTTCTTTCAGATATTCAAACATTTCGGGAGTGGCCGTCGCATGAATTTCATTGGTGTAAAGACAGGTGTTTTCATCAATCTTTGTTACTTTCAGTTCCCATAGAACCTGAACTTTTGTACGTCCGTTTTTGGTAATTGAATCAGAGATGGAAAGCATTCGACAATAGTCCGGACGGTGAATATCTGCGATATAATGCTGTACCATCAGTGCATCTCCAATGGTTTCCACATTTAAAGACACTGGTTTGCCATCAAAAGTAACAGAAATGGCAGCTCCGATATGCTGAGTCGAACAGCGTTGGTATTCGGCATCCGGAAGATTAAGCAGCCAGTCTGCGATATTCACTTTTTCTATAGGTGCATTGATGGTGGCGCTTACGCTTGAATGGGATAGTGCGTTTTCGGGTGTTTGTAAGATTTCCATAGTTGTTGGTTTTGATTGTTATGTTATTGATGATGTAAAGCTACAAACCGACCATTCTAATTTTTACCGATGTTCGGTCAACAGGCGAAAACAATCGTTGAATAAGCTGATGATGTTCAAATGGTAAAGAGATGAACTTTATTGAAAACAAAAAATCACTGTGGGTTACAGTGATTGGTAAAAAGTAATTGTAAAAAACGGTTATTTATACAGCCATTTTTTGATCAGTCTGGTATAATTGGGCATGACGGCAAACACCATCAGAAAAACAATGATTCCGGAATTGATAAGTCCGTCAGAATAATGATTGACCGGAATATGTAAATATCGTAAAACAGGAACTATCAAAGCTGGAATGAGGACAGACAGCGGATAAATAGCTGACCAGGTTGCCAGAAACTGTTTCCAGCGTACCGGAACTTTATTTCCTTCATTTTCTGCAGTAAAAAGAAAATCAAGTCCGGATCTGATCTGGTAATGATCATTTTTTCTGAACAATGGATTCGCTTTCTCAATGAGTTGTTTCCGGTTCTCCGATTCCATCCAGCTTTTAAGATGATTAATCGTATCAAAACGGATAATGACGGTATACACAAAAGTCAGATCAGGAATCGGACGAATAATCTGCAGATCAATAAAACCTTCAGAATGTTTGGTAACAGGCACAATTTCGTCCAGCCATTTTTCATACTGTGATTGTTTTCCATCCAGAATATGATGGGTAATCACTACGGAGGCACCTTGATTTTCCATAACTGATTTTTTAAGGTTTTATTTAGTACGCTCTTTTATACTGCCACGGAATTTCTGTTTCAGCGCCTAATGCTTTAGCAGAATGGATAGCAAAATAAGGATCTCTCAGATGTTCCCGAGCAATGATCACCAGGTCAGCATCCCCATTGACAATAATATCATTGGCCTGTTCTGCTTCTGTAATCATTCCGACAGCTCCTGTCAGAACCCCGGTATGCTCTTTAATGGCTTTTGCAAAAGGAACCTGGTATCCCGGAAACACTTTATCCTTGCTTACATTGGTAAATCCTCCGCCAGACGCTGTAATGACATCTACACCATTTTCTTTAAGGATTTCCGAAAGTTTAATGCTGTCTTCCAAAGTCCAGGCTTCATCGGATTCTATATAGTCAACCGAAGAAATTCTTACGAAAAGAGGCATTTTATCAGGAATAACTTTCCTGATTTCCTGAACGGTTTCCACAAGAAAACGGATTCTGTTTTCAAAACTTCCGCCATATTCATCCTGTCTTTTATTGATTACTGCAGAATAAAACTGATGGAATAAGTAGCCATGTGCTGCATGAAGCTCAATGGTATCAAAACCTGCTTCAATGGCCCTAAAGGCTGCCTTAACAAATTTCGTCTGTAATTCCCGAATCTCATCAATCGTGAGCGCTTGGGCAAAAACGCCGTTGAATTCGTGAGCAGAAGAAGATTTTACCGTCCAGCCTCCTTCTTTCGGAGTGAGAGGTTTCATTCTTTCGTTGGGATGCTTCAGACTTCCTTTTCCTCCTGCATGCCAGAGTTGGACCCCTATTTTTGCATCCTGCTCGTGAACAAAATTCACGATATTGGCCCATGCATCTTTCTGTTCCTCGTTCCAGATTCCTACATCAGATAATGTAGCCAGGCCTTCCTGTGAAACGGCTGTACATTCGGTGAGAATCAATCCTGCGCCGCCAACAGCACGGCTTCCAAGATGGACGAGGTGCCAGTTGCCAGGAACTCCGTTTTTAGCGCTGTATTGCTGCATAGGAGATAATGCAATCCTGTTCTTTAGAGTCAGGCTGCGAATGTGTATCGGTGAAAATAAATTCATTTTTTCTTTTTTAAATTGTTTTTGAAAATGCTTCAGCTTCGGAAACCGCTTCTGACAGAACTTCCTGTACTTCTTCAAGTATTTTTTGCAGATCCGGGTTTTCTCCCGAAGCTGTTTCAAGAATATCGAGTTTTTCTTTTAAAACCGGATGTAATCCCATGATGGCAATGCTGGATTTCAGATCGTGAGCCCACAGTTTTACACCCTGAAAATCCCCGTTTTCATAAGCTGTTGTCAGTTTTTGTACATGGTTGGGAATATTTTCAATAAACTGTTGCGTGACCATTTGTTCGAAACTTCTGTCGCCGCCGCTTACTGTCTGCATATAGGTGAGATCAATGTGGCGATAATCAGATGAAGGGTTTTCACTTTTCTCTTCCTGGCTGTTCTTTTCTTTCAATCCGAATTTTGAGATCAGTGTAAATAACTCTTCTTCATTAACAGGCTTGGAAATATATTCGTTCATCCCGCGGCTCAGGCATCTTTCTCTTTCTCCTGCCAGTGCATGGGCGGTCATTGCGATAACCGGAATATCCAGTCTGAGTCCTTCCCGTATTTTCTGGGTGGCAGCATATCCGTCCATCTGCGGCATCTGTATATCCATTAAAACCAGATCGCATGCATTGCTTTTGAGATAACTTACTGCTTCAAGACCATTCGAAGCAATATGAAAATCAATATTCCACTGTGAAAGCAGATGTTTCATCAGGCTTTGATTAATCACATTGTCATCAACTACCAGAACTTTCAGGGGTGTATTGGATTTATCTTTAAAGTAATGCGGATCAGCAGACGGCAATACAGTAAGCTGTTCTTCAGCAATTCCGTAAGGGATATAGAAATGAAATGTAGTTCCTTTACCCTGTTCACTGCTTACTTCGATGTTTCCGTTCTGTAGTACAATTAAGCTTTTCACTATAGATAAGCCTAATCCTGTTCCTCCGTAATTTCTTGTCGTTGAATCTTCTCCCTGGTTGAATCTTTCGAAGATTTCGGTGAGCTTTTCTCTGTCGATTCCAATTCCTGTATCTGAAATTTTAAATCCAAGAATGGCTTCCTTTTCTGTTTGCTGTTTACTGTAGATTTCAACAGCAATATTTCCCTGATGGGTAAATTTTATAGCGTTTCCGATGAGGTTCACTAAAATCTGGGTCAGTCTTGTGGCATCTCCCACCAATGTGTCAGGAATGGAAGGGTCAATGGTGCTTGAGAGGGTAAGTCCTTTCTCTCTGGCCCGTTCTGTAAAAAATGTTTCTACGGAATTGACCAGCCCGTTGATGCTGAAAATTCCGGGAGTAATGCGCATCATTCCTGCTTCAATTTTGGATAGATCAAGAATGTCATTGATGATGGCCATCAGGTTTTCTCCGGAACGTTGTATGGAAGAGACAAATTCTGCTGAAGTTTCATCCAGAGGACGCTTCTGAAGTAAATTGGTGAAACCAAGGATTCCACTTAATGGAGTTCTGATCTCATGGCTCATATTGGCCAGGAAGTTTTCCTTGGTCTGTGCTGCCACCAGTGCTTTTTTCTCGGCAATATCAAGTTCGTTTATGAGTAATCTCTGACGTTTAAACTGCCGAAGAATGTGATATCCTACGACAGAACCTCCCAGAATCAGTAAGATCAATATTGAAATATCATAAAATCTTGCTTTTTGTCCCATTTCCTCACTTTTCTGGCTGAGTTCAACCATATTCAGTTTTCTGCTTTCATATATTTTAGCCGTGATTCTGGTAATTTCATTGGAGATATTCCTTGCGCGGGGGTTGGCAATGGAGGTATTATCATCCATATTTCCAACAGACAGGTAACGGTTCAGAAGCTTATCTTTGGTTGTCTTCTTTTCCATGGCAAGAACACTTAACCGGTGAATCAGCTTTTCTTCTTCAGCATTTACATTATCTTTGGATAGAGAATCCAGAAAATTTTCTATCTGATTGATTTTTTGATCAATGCCTTCGAGATGCGTAGTGTCATTCGTTGCAATAGAAGCTCTGATTCTGCTTTCCACCCCCAGAATATCACGGTCAATCTCACGTAAATGATTGCTTGACCGCAATTCGCTCAGCAAGGTATTGTTATTCTGAATCAGCGCCTTCGTATTTCCTGCAGAATTAAGCTGAACAGCTATCAACAGGAGTGAGCCTGCAATAAATGTCAGGATGATAAAGTAGCTGAATCGCTTGTTATCCATTACTGAAGATATATTTTTCATAATTAACGGTCTGATTTAAAATAAAATACAGGTAAAGGCTGACAAACCCTAAAACGCTCAGGGATTGAGATCAAAAAACGAAATCAAATTTCTGATGGGGAGTAACGGCTAAAAGACATTCATTCTAGTATTCAGTGCTTTCCTGTAGGCATCTGCCACGGGAATGAATTTACCGTTGATCATAATACCGCCGTCCTGAAGAGTATCAATTTTGCCTACAGAAACAATATAGGAACGGTGTACTCTTATAAAATGATCCTTTGGAAGACGTTCTTCAGCGGTTTTCATCTTACCGTGAATGGCAAACATTTTTTCTTTGGTGTAAAACTTTACATAATCACCCATAGCTTCCGCATAGAAAATGTCATCCAGCTTTAAACGCCTTGTAATATTGGAGTCCCTCACGAAAAGGAATTCATCTCTTGTTACTTCCACATTTTCTTTTCTGCTTTCAAGAATTGTCTGTGCCTTGCTTACTGCCTGCAGAAATCTGACCGGCATAATGGGTTTCAGAAGGTAATCTGCAATATTAAGCTCAAATGCTTCCAGTGCATATTCCTTTTTTGAAGTAGTAAAAATGATGATAGTCTCTTTACCGGAAAGGGTTTTCGTGAGTTCAATTCCTGTCATTTCCGGCATTTCTATATCGAGAAATATCAGATCGACGGAATTGGACTGAAGATAATGGTAAGCTTCTATAGCATTAGAAAACTCGCTGACAATGGAAAGATCCGGAATCTGTTTTGCGAGGTGTGCTAATGTTGTTCTTGCAATATCATTATCATCCACGATTAAGGCTTTCATAGGTATAGTTGTTTATGATTTACACAAAGATAATTATAACTTTTTTATTTTGTGTTATCTGAAATAGGAACGGATCATCCATGCCATTTCTTCATGGGTTTCCATCAGCCCTGTAATGAAATCACTGGTACCGTAGTCTTTATATTTTTCAGCAAATGGAGTGATATTTCCACGGAGAAATTCGATGATGCTTTCATGATCACTTAATAAATCTTTCATGTATCCCAGACCATCGTTCGTTCGTTCACTGTATTCTGTTAAATGAGTCAGTTCCAGATAGGCTTTCATTGTTGCCGGTGCATAATGCCCGATTTTACGCATTCTTTCTGCAACGCTGTCAATAAGTTCATCCAGTTGTTTGTACTGTTCTTCAAAGAAAATGTGATGGGCATGGAAGTTATCTCCGGTTACATTCCAGTGGGCATTTCTTGTTTTGATGTAAAGGAGCGTTTCGTCGGCTAATAATTTTGCTAACTGCTCTGCAACGGCTTCCGTGTTTTTTTCTGTAATTCCGATTTTTGTTTTCATAATAATTAAGATTTTAGTTGAACATTATTGTTTTTTTCCTGATGTAAAGGTCTGTAATAACACAACAGAACTATGTGGAATTTCGATGAACGGGCAGAAAGACTCGTTGAATTGGTCTGCAAAATTCGTGGATATTACTACGCTGATATCTGAAATAGAAAAAACTTATCAGTATATTGTATCTGAAAAGCTCTTTAAAAATAAATTTGCATTCTTTTTTCACCTTTGAACATCAAATAACTAGTAAAAGCAATAAAACACTTTATGATAAATAACCAGTTTATTACTGAAAAGTTTGGATTTCTCGGCTCAGAATTTATCCGTGAACTTGAAAAATGCAGCGTGATCACCGATATAAAATCTAAAACGGAGATCGTACGCCCGGGACAGAGAATTCATTATGTGCCTATTCTGATCAAAGGTTCTGTAAAAGTATTTACGCTTAATGAAGGAAGAGAACTTTTATACTATTATATGAAACCGGGTGAAAGCTGTATCATGACTTTTGCTTCCATATTTAAAAACTGTATAAGTTCTGTATATGCTTATGCCGAAGAATCATCCAAAGCACTGCTGATTCCTGTTTCCAGCCTGCTTAAGCTGATGAACAGTTTTCCGGGGATGAATAATTTTTTCTACAATGAATACGACGGCCGTTTTACTGCGTTGATGAACATGGTAAATGATGCTGTTTTTCATAAGCTGGATACCAGGGTGCTTAATTATATCAGTCAACGTGCTGTGGTCACCGGATATAATCCTGTAAAAATTACCCATAAAGATATTGCATCAGCTTTGGGAACATCCAGAGAAGTGGTAAGCCGTGTTCTTAAAAAGCTAGTTAACGAAGGGAAGATTATCCAACATAAAACGGCTATTGAAATAATAGCCGAGGAATAGGGTAATGGATCATCATTGAATAGGGATTAGTTTTTTAAATGCTTCCTTAAAAAAGCAAGGCTTCCTTCAGCCAGTGTTTGAGCATCATAAGGTGATTTCTGCCATAATGAAACCTTTTCCTGCATTCCGGGAATTGAGGAGCTGAAATTTTCAAGAACCAGATTCCCTTCAAAATTGATTTTTTTCAATGCCGAGAAGAATTCCTCCCAATTGATAGTTCCTTCTCCCAGCATACCCCGGTGGGATTCTGTAACATGAATGTGCTTCAGCATCTTTCCGGAATTGATGATCGGGTCATAAAAATTATTTTCCTCAATATTCATATGGAAGGTGTCAAGGTGAAGGAAGAGATTATTTCTGCCCGTTTTTTTAATAAGCTGCAGGACATTTTCTGCAGTATTACAGACGTAAGATTCATAACGGTTAATAGGCTCTATAGCAATATCTATGCTTTTAGTTTGGGCGTAATCTGCCACATTGCACCATACTTCAGCGATGATTCCTTTTTCGCTTTCTGTGAGTGGTTTTCCGGTAAACACGCCGATTCCACTGTGTAAAACTCCTGCCAGCAGGTTGGTTTCCAGTTCATCAACTTTATCAATTGCATTTTTGATAAGCTTTTCCGCGGTTTCCGGATAAAATGCAATATGAGCGTCTTTGGGAAGATTTAGTGAACAGACTGCTTCAAGGCGATTGTCTTTCAGCTGTTTTTTTACGGTATTTGCATCAAAATCCATTGATCCGGGCAGCAGTATTTCAATCAGATCAAATCCGGCCTGTGCTGTTTTTTCTATCGCATATTTTCCAGATTCTGCATTCCATAACGGAGTCATCCAGGAGAGTAGGGAAGTTCCCAATTTTATATTCATCATATTTTCTTTATTTTAATTTAAAAAATCCACCATTCTGTTCGTATTCCGAAATAGGTCCCGAATCTTTTCGCTCCTGACTGCTGTAAAAACGGTGAATATAGACTGTTCATAGCCTCATCATTATATCTTGATACTTCTGCAATAAAACGGATGTGAGGTCTTGCCCAGACACTTCTTTCCGCAGTAGGAACAATGGTGGGAGCCAGAACAAGTTTCATCATCGAGGCGGCATCCTGGGTTCCGTTTTTTCGGATTGCATAGTGAAACTCGGAGAGAATATGGAACCAGTTGTTACAATAATAAGTCGCTCTGATTCCGGTATTAAATTCTGTTTTCCTGTTGAAAATTTCACGGTTGTAATAGTCCGGAGCTTTATCAATACTGGTGGATCCTCCTTTACTTTTGGTAAAAACGGCATAAGGATTAAGCGACCAGCGGTGGGAGATATTCCAGAGGAAATGTTCAACAACCGTAAAAGAGTAAGCCCCTTTATATGTTTTTGTGGTCTCATCAGGAGCTCCATAGGTGCGCCAGGTCTGTGTATTTCCATTATCGCCGCCATTGGCAATTCCTGTTCCGTACCTTACAGAGAACTGATTGAATGAGCCCGGAATGGTTGTTGCCATATCTGTATTTAATTTAGCTCCAAAAACCCAGCCCTGATCCGACGGATACTGTTCTACGGAGTTTTCCCCTGATCTTTCTACATGATGAAATTCTGCCAGTAATTTCAGCTTGTGTTTCGTATTTTTAAATGGCAGCGTCTGTTCCAGAACAAATACCTCTCTTTGCCTGTAGATAAGGTTTTTTGATCCGCTGATCACATTGGTATAAGAGTAGGGAGTGGAGTTGCTGGCCGCAGTGTCAATAGCTGCCGGGAAAAACATTGAAAACCTGGTGTTTTTATGCCGCAGTCCCCAGCCGGTTGCCGAATGGTCATCAAAATAAAAGTAATCCGCAATGTGAATATCATCGTATCTCAGCCATCTTGATCCTGCCCAGACATCCCAGTCACTTCCCATAATGTTCCGGGCTTCTACAAATGCTTCCGGCAAGGCAATAATCATCCCCTGATTGGATTTTGAATCTACATTTCCCAGAAAAGTTCCTCCTGAATAAAAGCTTAGCCTCGCCTGCATATCGATCTTGGTACTTTTTACACTGTCACCGTTTACTACAGGGCTAAAATGGAAGGCCGGAAGGAAATCTACATAATCTCCCTGATCCATTCTGCCGCCTAAAGATCCCTGATTATTCAGATTCAGTTGTCTTCCTGTCTTTCCATCGGCATTCGGGGAATAACCTGCTCCGATTCTCCCGGTTGTGCCAAAGGAAAATTTCTTATTGGTTATTGTGATCTGGGCATTAATTCCCCTGCTGGCGCATATCAGTAAAATGCACCAGGCTAATAAAAGCTTTGTTTTCATAGGAATTATTTAAAGGTTTTAGGCTTGTAGAATTTTAATGCAAATAATAAAATCACCACATAGCAGAGCATAGGAAGGAGATAGGCGTGGGCAATATCTTTTTCTGCAATTCTGCCCATGATCGGAGGGAAAACAGCTCCTCCAAACATTGCCATAACCAGGAATGATGAAGCCTGCTGAACTTTTGAACCTAATCTTTTAAGTCCGAGACTGAAAATGGTAGGGTACATTACACTCAGAAACAGGTTGAGCAAAATCAGACTGACAAATGATACCCATCCTAAACTTTGGGAAATAATCAGGCACAGAACAATATTGCACATGGTAAAGATAGCCAGCAGTTTGTTGGGAGCGATAAACCTCATCAGGAACGTTCCGATAAATCTTCCGATCATCATCATTGCCATACTTAAAGAAAAATAATAGGAAGCCTGTATCTCCGGAAGGTGCATTTTTTCAACACCATAATTGATAAAATAAGCCCATGTTCCACCTTGTGCAGCAATATTAAAAAACTGGGCAATGACTGCAAATATAAAGTGTCTCTGCTTATAGAGGGGAGCATGTGGATCTGATACAGCCAGATCATCTCCTTTCTCATTTTCCGAAATGAGTATATCTTCCGCATGAGGGTCTTTCAGATCAGGAACTCGTATAAAGCTGAAAATAATGGTAATCGCGAGAATGACAATACCAATCCATGTATAAAGATTTTTTACGGAATCCAGAGATCCTGTTCCGGAATCAGGCGCTCCGAAAATGAAATATCCTCCCAGCAAAGGACCAATAATAGCTCCCAGACCATTAAAAGACTGGGCAAAATTAACCCTCTGATCACTGGTTCTTTCATCCCCCAAAGCGGCTACAAAAGGGTGGGCTACCGTTTCAAGGGTTGCCATTCCCATTGCCAGAACAAATAACGCCAACCTGAAAAAGTCAAATGAAGAAGTATTAGCTGCAGGAATAAACAAAAAAGATCCCAGTGCAAACAATGAAAGTCCCAGAATAACACCCAATTTATAACCGAATTTTTTCATAAACAGACCTGCCGGAATGCCCATCAATGCATAAGCCCCAAAAATGGAAAGCTGTACCAGCCCTGATTTGGATTTAGAAATGTGAAGGACATTCTGGAAATGCTTGTTCAGGACATCTCCCATGGTAAGGGCAATGGCCCAGAAAAAGAATAGAGAGGTAACAAAAGAAAGGATGATATAGTATTTCTTATCTGTAAATTTTGGAGTATTCATATCGTAGGTTTTTTTAAGAGGTTTTACAGCTATTCTTTTCTCTGAATGCCTTGAATTCTTCATAGGTATAATCCGGGCATGCTCCCGATTTCGAAGTGATAAAAGCACCCAGTGAAGTTGCCTGTTTCATGATCTCTTCCGGAGATCTTCCCTGAATTCTTTTAGATAGGAAGCCGGCCAGAAAAGAATCGCCACTTCCCACAGTATCTGCAATTTCAATTTGAACTGCGGAGAAATTATAAACGGTACCTCCCACAAAATACCGGGCACCTTTACTTCCCTTGGTCAGCACAATTTCATTGAGGTTAAAATAAGCCTGAAGATGTCTGATACTTGTATCTTCATCAATATATTCTTCACCCAGATATTCCAGAATTGTTCTGAGCTCCGCTTTATTCATTTTAACAAGATCAGCTTTATGCAATAACTTTTTAATAAACTCAAAATCAATAAAAGGAGGCCGGAAATTAACATCAAAAACCCTGAATTTTGAATGTTCCAAAAGTTCGAGCAGTGTATTCCGGGACACTTCATTTCTTGTGATCAGACTTCCGAAAACAAATGCTTCAGAATTCTGAATCAGTTCTTTATGTTCCGGTAGTGGCTGAATATAGTCCCAGGCAACTTCCTCAACAATGTCATATGAAGCCTCTCCATGCTCATCAAAATCTGCTATTACTGTCCCTGTAGCCTTTTCAGCATCTACCTGTATGGAGGCTGTTGTTATTCCCCAGTCCTGAATCTGATTAAGAAGGCGGTGTCCTAATTCATCATTTCCTATACGGCTGAGCATTCTGGTATCGATTCCCATTCTAAAAAGATTGTAGGCAACATTAAATGGTGCACCACCAGCTCTGGATCCTGTAGGGAAAATGTCCCACAGAACCTCTCCAAAACATACAACATGGCTTAAATTATTTTTTATCATAATAGGTTAAACGTTTAAGTTAATGTATAAAAAAATGTATTTTGTTTAATTACTTATTTAAAAGATGCTTTGGCAATAAGTTTTGCAGATAATGTTACCCTTTTCTCCGTTGCCGTATAATTATTGATTTGTCCATCCAATAGCTTAATAGCCTCCTCAGCCATTGCTTCAATAGGCTGTTGGATATAGGTGATTTCTGTAGGGAAAAGGTGATAGGTTTCCGTTTCATCAAATGCTATTACAGATACCTGCTCCGGAACTTTTATATTATTTTTAACCAGATAGGAAAGTCCCGCGACTGCAAGTTTATTACTTGAAAAATAAAGTGCTGTATTTTCAGGACTTTTCCCTAATGTATTTTCAAGCTGAGAATGTACTTCCTCAGCAATATTTTCCAATCCTACCAGAATATGGCGTATTTCAACTGTTTTTTTGGAAGCGTGTACCGCTTTTTCAAAGCCATGCTGGCGATCCAGAAGGTGTGGAAGCTCAGTTTCATAGCCTATATAGATTATTTTGTCAAAGTTCTTATTAAGAAGTAAGCTGGTCGTATTCTCTGCTATTTCCTGATTGTTAATCGTAATACCAGGGACGGTTACCCCTTTAAGATATCTGTCAATTGTTACAACAGGATATTTAATATGCATAAGGTTTTCAAGAGTCTTTTCTGACCCTGCTACAGGAGCAACGATCATTCCGTCCACCTGCTGCTGTGAGAAAAGCTCAGTAAGTTTTTTGAACTTTTCTGCATTCTCGTCTGAGCTGCCAATGATAAGAGTATAGCCTAATTTTAAGGCTTTATCTTCAAGATTTCTTGCCATAAGAGAATAGAACTCATTGGAAATATCTGCAACAATAAGTCCCAGAAGCTTTGTTTTGTTAGTTTTAAGGCTTTTAGCGATCTTATTAGGAGTGTAGTTAATCGTTTCAGCAATTTCAAAAATTTTTTTCCGGGTCTCTTCGCTAATGCGCTGTCCTTCCTTTCTGTTGAGAACATACGATACTGTGGCCACGGAAACTCCTGCCAGCTTAGCAATATCTTTTATAGATGACCTTTTCATTTATTTTTTAAAAGACAAAAATATTTCATAAAATAGTAAAAAAACAATAGTCTAATTTATTTGGTAGTTAAATAAAATGGTGTAATTTGGCGATTTTTTTTAATTTATTTAAGTTATTGAATTTTAGTTATTTACATTTTGTTGATTGGTGTAAATATTAACCGTTTGTTAAATTATCATGCAGTAATTATTAATTTTGGTTAAACGTTTATTCTTTGAATTTTTAAAATTTCATCTAATTTTTATTTTCCGGAGCACTGAACACCAATTGTAAAGAAAAACGTACAGGTATTTTGTAATTAGTTTTATTTGGTTATATTTGAAATAAGTACTGTATGTACTAAAAAACTAACATATTAATAAACAACTATGAAAAATTTAAAGAAAATTACAAGAGATCAAATGAAAAATGTTCAGGGAGCAGGGACTCCAATTACATGTCCTGCAAAGTACTATCTTAAATGCGAATCTATCTACGTTTGTGATCCTGACCAGGGTATTTATGATTGTGTTTGCTCTTGCGTACCTATCGGATCTTAATAAAAATGTTTACATAAAAAATCAAGCCTTCTCTTTGAGAGGGCTTTTTTGCTATAATTCTTCAGACAAATAGTTTTTTGATTAAAGAATAAGAGTTTCTGCGTTTTTCCAGTTATCCCCTAGAACTCATTCATAGTAATGATATTTGAATTTACAGTAAAAATCAACTATTTACATTTATGTACCTTTTTTTCAACACAAAAAGTTCAACAGAATAAACTAGATTTGGAAAAAAATAAAACATGGAATTTTCCCCTTTTAATCCTGTGATTAAGTTTTGTCTGCAAGGAATGGGCTTTGAAGACAAAGGAATGCCTGATGAAGCAGCTCAGTTATTTTTGCAAGCCTGGCAGGAATCTTCGGATGATCATGAAAAGTTTCTGGCAGCTTTTTATCTGTCGCGTCATCAGAAAACAGTTGCCGATCGGTTAAAATGGCTTGAAACTTCGTTAGAGTTTGCTTTAAAAATGAATGATGATACCGTTAAAAGTGCTTTACCTTCTCTTTATAGGAATATTTCAAGATGCTATGATGATCTGGGAGATACAGAGAAATCAAAAAAAAATGCTGAATTATCGGTTTTGCTTCAAAACCATCCGTCTGATAAAGGTCCTTTTTACCACGGTACAAAAGCCGACTTACAGATTGGAGATCTGTTAACAGCAGGCGGAAATTCTAATTACAAATCAGAGTTTACAATGAATCATATTTACTTTACCGCTTTAACCAATGGGGCAGGCCTTGCTGCTGCACTGGCCAAAGGCGATGGGGCAGAGCGTGTATATATTGTAGAGCCCACAGGTAATTTTGAAAATGATCCCAACGTAACAGATAAGAAGTTTCCGGGAAATCCAACCCGCTCTTACCGATCCGAAATGCCTCTGAAAATTATCGGAGAAATCACAGAATGGAACAAGCCAACTCCTGAAGACCTTCAGAAATTTCGTGAAAAACTGGAAAATAGTAACGGAGATATCATCAATTAATCTTAAATCATATAAATTTTGGAAAAAAGCGGTTATGATTACACTCATAAAAGCCGTAATGAATATTTCATACATTTGGGATAAGTTTTTCATTCATCCAATAATAGTTTTGAGCCTCTTTTTTAGAGGCTTTTCGTGTAAAAAGTTAAATTTTTCACAAATTAAATCGCTCTTTAATGAATATTCTTATATTTGAAATGAATTAAAACATTTTTTAAAACCATGAAAAATTTAAAGAAAATCTCGAGAGAAGAATTAAAAGCAGTTAAAGGAGCAGGACCTAATGTTCCACAATGTCCTCCAGGTGCTTTATGGAGATGTGAAGCCATCGGAGTTTGTTCAGAAGAATTTGATCAGTGGGACTGCCTTTGTGGTTGCTATCCTGTAACGCTTCCTTTTCCAAGATAAAACAAGGCCCTCTTTTTCAGAGGGTTTTTCATTTTTAATAAAAAACAGCCACAATGAAATATTGTGGCCGCCTTTTTGAAATCAAATATCGACTATTATAAAGATCTGGAGCGGGCAATATTAATAAGGTACACAAGGTGTGCGTACATGCTTCGCTTTACAGACTCTACTTTTATATCTCCGGTTGCCTGGTTAATGGTCGTTACCAGATCCGTATTACATTGGCCGGCAAAATTTCCACTTCCCAGATAGTTCACGGTATTGGTACTGGGATAAGAAATTCTGGGATAGTCAGGGGCTGTCTGATTGGCAACGGGAGTTGCGCCTGCAAATCCTTTGTTATCTACATATCGTGCTGTCCAGGTTCCTAAAAACTGTCCATTCCCGGTATTAATTCCTTGTCCCACAATAATCTGAGTATCTACAGGATTGCTGAAACCTGTACAGGAGGAGTAATGGTTTACAGAAACGGTACAGGAAGAGGCATTATCACCTGGTTGAAAGCATTTTCCTTCGTATATAGTGGACCTTTGTTCACTGGAAGAGGTTGAAGTGTTCAGTATAGCTTTTGGAGCAAAAATTTCTTCTGGGGAAATAAGAGTTAAAACCCCTTGTGCATCCGCCGCAACAATTTTTTTTTCAGCATTTGAAAGTCCTCTTACCCTTACCAGACCATTAACATCCAAAGTATGACTCGGAGTGGCTGTGTTAATCCCAACCTGTGCTGTTGAAGTGCCACAAATAGCAAGTGCTGCCAAAAATAATGTTTTTGTTTTCATGTGATTTTTTGAAAAAGATTAAATTTTTCACTAAGGTAAGAAATATCTTTAAAATAGAATGCAAATGGCCTGAAATGTAATATAAACTAATTGTAAATGAATATTAAACATATTAATATCAAGCTTAATGTTCATTTTTTTAAATAAGTCAAATTTTATACAGATAGTATTTGTTTGAAAAATATTTGTATTTTAGCCGAAATATGTTGTTTTTTAATAAACATATTGGGTGCTAATTAAAATTCAGATAATTTGAATGAAAAAATTAGTAGATTTGCACGGAACAAAAAATAATAAATATTAAGCAATATTCTCTGTAACTGGATTTTTAGGAGGAAAGTATAAGAGAATAACAGGATTTTAGGTTATTAAACTACTGAAACTATGAAGAAACTTTTTTTACTTTTATTAACGGCATTTTTATTTATCGGTTGCAGCTCTGATGATGATACTATTTATGATTATGTAGGAACATGGTCTGGTTCTTATGAAGGAGCAGATAAAGGAGTCTGGAACTTTGTGGTAGATGAGAGTGGTAAAGTGGTAGGAACAATGCATTCCGATGTTAATAATGAAAACTATAGCATTACCGGAAATCTGAGTGAGACCGGAGATCTTACCGCCCGAGTAGGACTTCCTTCGCAAGGAGATTTCAGAGGAACGTTAACGACAGAGAAAAAAGGAAACGGAAACTGGTCCAACTCACTTCCAACACCTGCAGTATCAGGAAGCTGGAAAGGAGAAAAGAAATAAAACAAGAAAGTCTGCAGAATCTACTGCAGACTTTTTTATTTAAACAAATCCCATATGGGTAATCTTATCATTTTCATTTTTTAACACTACAAAATAGAGCAGAAGATCATCATCAGAAAAGTGCTTTTTAAAAGACTTCTCCTGTTGTTGATTCCAACGGACTGTTTCTTCATTATTTTCTATACTAAAATTCTCAGAATCTAATTTTAAAGTTAAAATCATGGCATGATCTGAGGTACAAAGATCATTTTTATACAGAACATGATTTTTCATTCTTACCGAATCAGAAACCTTATTAACTGTACCTAATTGAAATTCTCTCAGAAATTGTCTTCCTTCTTCAGTCTTTAAACCATTTTCAACCGTTCGTTTTCCTCTTTCTGAAATTGTATCTAAATCTTTGATCATCGTCATCACCTTTGCAAACTTCTGGTAGAGGAGGGGATCACCTGCTTCTTTACTATATATTTCCAGGCTTTTCCGGATCGTCTTTCCTATTTTGGAACAATGCCCGAATTCAGAACTGTTCTGTCTGACTTTCTCGTAGGAAGGATTTTTTTTAAACGCAGCTTTATTGAACCCGCTCTTCTTCCGAACCACATTCTTGCCGTTCAGCGTATAAAATACCAGATCGCCCACTGTTCCTGTGATCTTGATTATACTTTTATAGGTTGCCATATCTTCAAAATAGAAACCAAATATACCAATAAATATTGATAATCAAAATTTTAACATATATTTATCATATAGTTGTAGTATAGTTATATTATAATTAAAATATAAAATGTATATTTGCCGTGTGTTTTGTTAATTAATTATAAATCAGAAGAGTATGGGAACGGAATTATTTCAGGAAAAAATGAATATCAAGCAGATGGTTGTGGTTATAGCGGCCTCTGTTTTCATAGTTTCCTGCGGTTCCTCAAAAAGTGTTTCCGCCAGTAAAAAATCAAATACAAAGAATGTAGCGAAAGCTGAAAATCTTCGGAAACTGGATTCAAAATTTAATGGGAGTGTTTCCAGATCTATCAGTGATATTCTGAAAGATGCAGAAAAATATATCGGGACACCCTATAAATTCGGGGGAAATACTTCTTCAGGATTTGATTGTTCAGGATTTACCGTAAAAGTCTTTGAGGAAAATGATTTCAGCCTTCCAAGAAGATCTTCTGATCAGGCTGATGCCGGAAAGAATATTGATATAAGAGACGTAAAACCGGGTGATCTGTTATTTTTTGCTACAGCTGGAGGAAGCAGAGTTTCTCACGTGGGAATCGTTCATGATATTGGTCCTGACGGAGAAGTGAAATTCATTCATGCTTCTACCTCAAAAGGCGTGATCATCTCATCCCTGAACGAAAAGTACTGGAATAAGGCTTATCTGCATGCCCAACGAGTGCTGTAAACCTTTAAAACGCATTAAATTAATATTTTGTCTGCAGGGAAGAGATGAAATTCAATAGGAATAGGCTTTAGCCCGTTCAATAAAAAAATGAAACATTCAATTGGCTTTAGCCAAAACTTAAATAATTATACTTTTAAACCACCCCGTAAAAAATTCTTTGAATTTTCGCCACACTCCGGTGGAGGAGAATTCTAGATTTCCAATTTAAAATTTCTGAAATCCCAATAAAAGCTGTGTCATTGCAATAGTATTGCATCGCTAAACTCCGGTAATTTGCTAAAAACTATTATCAATGACAGACTTTATCAGATTCTTTGTTCCTTTATATTTTATTCTTTTTTTTCTCATTTCATTTGTTGGGATCAGTTACAAAGTAGCAAAACAGATTGGAAAAAATCCTAATGTCCTTCCTAAGGATGATTCTGCTTATGGGCTTGTAGGGTTTTATTTTAAGTTGATGTTGTTTGCTCTGTTTATATATACCATACTTATTTTAATTTTTCCGAAAGACATTTTTTCTGCTTGTAAAATTATATTTCTGGAGCATAATCTTTTTCAATACATCGGATCAGGTTTAATGATTATTGCTTTGATCTGGGTGATTATAGCGCAATTTCAAATGAAAAACTCATGGCGGATTGGTATTGACAACACAATGAAGACAGATCTGATAACCCACGGATTATTCAGATTTTCCAGAAATCCTATATTCCTGGGAATGACGGTAAGTCTTGTTGGTTTTTTTCTTGTTGTCCCAACGGTAATTGCTCTGACTTTCCTTTTGATTGGAAGTATTTTGATGCAGATCCAGATTCGGCTTGAAGAGGAATATTTAATAAAAGAACACGGACAAATTTACCTTGCCTATAAAAATAGGGTTAAGCGTATGCTGAGCCGTTATTAAAAGCACAACGTTAAAAGCCGTTTTGCTGAACTTTTTTGTATCTTTGGGCAGTATAATTTTTCAAACTAATTTAAATAAGAAACATGTCATTACAACAAACTATTGAAAATATCTGGGACAACAGAGAATTATTGCAGAATGAAGACAGCCAGAAGGCGATCAGAGAAGTTATTTCTTTAGTTGATAAAGGTGAACTTCGTACTGCGGAACCTACAGAAAACGGATGGCAGGTAAATGAATGGGTGAAAAAAGCTGTAGTAATGTATTTTCCGATCCAGAAAATGGAAACTATTGAAGTAGGCCCGTTTGAATTTCATGATAAAATGCCTTTGAAGAGAGGTTATGCTGAAAAAGGGGTGAGAGTTGTACCACATGCAGTAGCGAGAGAAGGTGCTTACATTGCTCCGGGAGTAATTATGATGCCGTCTTACGTAAATATTGGTGCTTATGTAGATTCAGGAACAATGGTAGATACTTGGGCGACTGTAGGAAGCTGTGCACAGATCGGTAAAAACGTTCACCTGAGTGGCGGTGTTGGTATTGGTGGTGTATTGGAACCTTTACAAGCTGCTCCGGTAATCATTGAAGATGACTGCTTTATCGGTTCAAGATGTATTGTTGTAGAAGGAGTTCACGTAGAAAAAGAAGCCGTATTGGGTGCCAATGTAGTATTGACCGCTTCTACAAAAATTATCGATGTTACAGGAGATACGCCGATTGAAATCAAAGGAAGAGTTCCTGCACGTTCAGTAGTAATCCCTGGAAGCTATACAAAACAGTATCCAGCAGGAGAATATCAGGTTCCATGTGCTTTGATCATCGGTCAGAGAAAAGAATCTACAGACAAGAAAACATCTCTGAATGATGCTTTAAGAGAGAATAATGTAGCTGTTTAAGATTAATATTTTAATCTAATACCACAATCTTGAAAGAAAAATTCCTTAAAATACTATTAAACCCTAAATATATATTTGGGGTTTATCTTATTATATCCGTTGTTACGGCAATTTCCAAATACCTGAGAGGAGATTATGCGATTAATAATTATCTGATTTTTAAAAATGTATTCTTTAATACCATTCATCAGAAAAACTTATTTATCCATTATCCCGATCTTTATTTTGATCTGAACCATTATGGTGTATTTTTCAGTGCATTGATTGCACCGTTTGCCATGATGCCGGACTGGTTGGGAATTTCCCTTTGGAATATTGCCAATACTTTCATCTTTATCTACGGTATTTATAAACTGCCATTTTCAGACAGCAAGAAAGCCATTTTCGGACTGCTTTGTCTTCAGGAATACATTACAGCGGCTTTAAGCCTGCAGTTCAACGTAGCACTGACAGGACTTTTGTTATTGTCTGCAGTATATATTTACGAAAGAAAAGAAGTAAAATCTGTAACAGCAATTTTAATTGGGATATTTGTGAAAATCTACGGAATTGTAGGTTTGACGCAGTTTTTCTTTATTAAAAACAAAACTAAATTTATTCTTTCAGGAATTGGCATTGCTATATTGTTTTTCGTGCTTCCAATGGCCTATTCAAGTCCGCAGTTTGTGATTCAGTGCTACACGGATTGGTTTCAGTCTATTGTAGAAAAGAATAATGAAAACCAGGTTCTTGGAAACATGCAGGATATCTCTTTAATGGGCTTTGTAAGAAGAGTTCTGGGAGACGCATCCATTTCTAATCTTGTATTTTTAGCCGGAGGATTGCCACTTTTTGCTTTACCGTACATCAGAATAAAGCAATATAAGCATTATGCTTTCCAATTGATGATTCTGGCTTCAACACTACTGTTTTTGGTATTGTTCAGTTCCAGTTCAGAATCTCCCACGTATATTATTGCGGTGGTAGGAGTATTGATATGGTTTTTCCTTCAGAAAGAAAGAACGCCGTTCATCATAGGTTTGTTGGTTTTTGTCATTATTTTCACATGTTTCTCGACCTCGGATCTGTTCCCGAAATTTGTAAAAGAGAATTATATTATTAAATATTCATTAAAAGCCGTACCTTGTATTGTGATCTGGTTGAGAGTAACTTATGAACTTCTGACTAAAGATTTTGAGAAAAATTACAGCCTGAATTAATACATATGAAGAAAATTTCAATTGTAATTCCTGCCTATAACGAAGAGGGAAATGTCGCTATGATCCATCAGAAAATCAAAGAAGTTTTTGATGGTTTGAACAACTATGATTTTGAAATCATATTTGTAAATGACGGAAGCCGAGACAGTACTCAACAAAAATTAGAAGAACTTGCCAGTCAGTATGATGAAGTGAAATTTATCGAATTTTCCCGTAATTTCGGCCACCAGCCGGCTGTAAAAGCAGGAATGGACAGTGCCCACGGAAATGCAGTCATTTCTATGGATGGCGATCTTCAGCATCCGCCTGAGCTTATTCCTGAGATGATTCAGAAATGGGAAGAAGGGTATGATGTAGTTTTTACTTTCAGAACGTATCCTAAAGAGATTTCTTTTTTTAAAAGAAAAACATCAGACTTATTTTACAAACTTTTATCGAGCCTGTCAGATGTTAACTTAACGAAGGGCGGCGGCTCAGATTTCAGACTGCTGGATGCAAGCGCTGTTGAAGTCATGAGGAATTTTAATGAAGACGACCTGTTCCTCAGAGGATTAACGAGTTGGATGGGTTTCAAACAAACGGGAATCGACTTTACTGCAGCAGAAAGACTCTCAGGAAAAAGCAGTTACAACCTTAAAAAGATGTTTACTTTTGCCTTTACGGGAATTACCGCTTTTAGTGTGAAACCTCTTTATCTGGCTGCTTATCTGGGATTTTTATTCTCGGCACTTTCAGTCATTGGATATGGAGCATACGTCATTCATTCATTTATCGCCAAAACGGAGATTTCCGGCTGGGCCTCATTGATTATGACCATTGTTTTCTTCGGAGGACTTCAGTTAATCATCCTCGGAATTATGGGGATTTATTTAGGCAAAATATTTAAACAGGTGAAAGACAGACCTAATTATATTATTAAAAACAAAAATTTTTAAAATGGTTTTATTGAGTTTTGACATTGAAGAATTTGATATGCCATTAGAATATAAGGGTGAAATTCCCTTTGAAAAGCAGATTTCAATTTCACAGACAGGATTAGAGAGAATTCTCGATATTCTTAAAAAACATAATGCCAAAGCTACTTTTTTTTCAACAGTAGTTTTTGCAGAAAACAGCAGACCTCTTATTGAAAGATTGTTAAATGAAGGCCATGAGCTGGCTTCTCACACCTGGTTTCATTCAGAATTTGAAGAGAAACACCTCAAAGAATCAAGAGAGAAACTGGAAGAATTATTTTCTACAAAGGTTACCGGATTAAGAATGCCAAGAATGATGCCTGTAGACGAAAAAGAAGTGGAAAAAGCAGGATATTCTTACAATTCATCCATCAATCCGACCTTTTTGCCGGGAAGATATAACAATTTAAAAGTATCCAGAACGTATTTCAAAGAAGGAAATGTAACGCAGATTCCGGCTTCGGTCTCTCCTAATTTCAGAATTCCTCTGTTTTGGTTAAGTTTCCATAATTTTCCTTTATTTTTCTATAAAAAACTGGCTTCGGACAGTTTGAAAAAAGACCAATATCTGAACATTTATTTCCATCCGTGGGAATTTGCAGAAATTAAAGATGAAGCCTTTAAACTTCCTGGATTTACTGTAAAAAATTCAGGAAAAGAGATGGTAGAAAGGTTTGATTCATTTGTAGGCTGGCTGAAAGAAAAAGGACATACATTCGGTACATTTCAGGAATTTCAAAAACAGATACAACGATGAAGATTGCCTTTGATGCAAAACGGTTTTTCCACAATACATCCGGTCTGGGAAATTACTCGAGAGATCTTGTAAGAATCCTTTCTGAATATGAACCGGACAATGAATATCTGTTGCTCAACAAGAACAAATCGGAGAGGGGAAAAGAGATTCTGGAACGCCCTAATGTTCAATTTATTGAAACCTCAAAAGGGAATTTATCACGTCAACTGAAAATGGGTAAAGATGCCCAAAAACAGGAAGCCGATATTTTCCATGGATTATCCGGTGAACTTCCTTTAAAATGGGATTCAAAACCTATTAAAAAGGTGGTAACCATTCATGATCTGATTTTTGTAAGATATCCGCAGTATTATTCTTTTTTTGACAGAAAGATTCATTTCTGGAAATTTAAAAAAGCGGCTGATTCAGCTGATAAAATTATTGCTATTTCAGAACAGACCAAAAGAGATATTATCCAATATTTAAAAGTTCCTGAGACTAAAATTGAAGTCATTTATCAGGGATGTCATCATGCTTTTAAAGAACAGCAGTCTCCGGAATTAATGGAAGCCGTAAAGGAGAAATTTAAGCTTCCCGAAAGATTTGTGCTCAATGTTGGAACCATTGAAGACCGCAAAAACCTTTTGAATGTTGTAAAAGCAATCAGCGGAACAGAAATTCCATTGGTTGTGGTGGGAAGAAAAACCAAGTATTACCAGAAAATAGAACGTTTCCTGAAAAAAAATAAAATGGAAAAGCAGGTGCTCTTCCTCGAAGGAGTTTCTATGGATGAACTGGCTTGTCTCTATAAACTGGCAGATATTTTTGTCTATCCGAGTTTCTTTGAAGGCTTCGGAATCCCTGTGATTGAGGCGCTTTTCTCCAAAACTGTTGTGGTGACAAGCAATACAAGTTGTCTGCCGGAAGCAGGTGGAAAAGACTCTGTCTATATCAATCCGGATAATGATCTTGATATTAGGGCCAAACTCAAATTTCTCTGGGAAAATGAATCAGAGAGAAAACGCCGTGAGGAAAAGGGTTTCGAGTTTGTTCAGAAGTTTAATGACGAACCCATTGCAAAACAGTTGATTAATTTTTATCAAAAATTAATCTGAAAAAACTTTGCATTTTAAAAATAAATCCTACATTTGCATCATAATTCAAACAATGAAACCAACTTTTTTAGCATTACATCATTATCATCATCATCTCTGCTAGACGGAATTGATTGATATAAGTATATGCTAAAATCAAAAATAATTAAAACCGTCTGAGTAAATAGACGGTTTTTTTGTTTCCTGAATTCTCCTCAGAAATTTCAACAGATCAGTTTTTATTTGCTCAGACCCAAAAAAGGCAAAATGAGTAAATTAAAAATTGCAATCCAGAAAAGCGGCCGGCTTTACGAAGAATCTCTTCAGCTTCTCAAAGACTGCGGAATCTTCGTCAACAACGGGAAAGACCAGCTCAAAGTTTCAGTAGATAACTTTCCGATGGAAATCATGTACCTACGGAATTCAGACATCCCTCAATATCTGGAAGACGGAGTGGTGGATGTTGCCATTGTTGGTGAAAATCTTCTGATTGAAAAAGGTAAAAATATCAAAACGATCCAGAAGCTTGGGTTTTCAAAATGCCGTGTTTCACTGGCTGTTCCCAAAGAAGTAGAAACCGATGAGCTTTCCTATTTTCAAGGCAGAAAAATTGCCACTTCTTATCCCAATACCCTTAAAAACTTTTTAGAAAATCAAGGAATTGTATCTGATATCCACGTTATTTCCGGTTCTGTAGAAATCGCTCCCAATATAGGTCTGGCTGATGGTATATGTGACATTGTCAGTTCCGGAAGTACTTTATTCAAAAACGGATTAAGGGAAACGGTTACTTTGCTGAAATCGGAAGCTGTGCTGGCTCAAACACCCCGGTTATCATCTGAAAAAGAGGCTATTCTTGAAAAACTGGTCTTCAGGATCAAAGCGGTTTTAAAAGCAAAAAATTCAAAGTACATTCTGATGAATGTTCCCAATGAAAAGATTCAGAAAGTATCAGAAGTACTTCCTGTATTAAAAAGCCCTACAGTTATTCCTCTGGCAGAAGAAGGCTGGAGCAGTATTCATTCTGTGATTGATGAAGAACGTTTCTGGGAAGTCATTGATGAACTCAAAGAAAATGGTGCTCAGGATATTTTAATCATTCCAATTGATAAAATGGTTATTTAAAACGTTGGTGAACGTAAAGACGCTAAAGAATAAAAATTAAGACTGTTTTAAGGCGCGAAGATTTTATCTGCGATAAAATTGAATACGTTTATCAAAAAAAATAGCAATTAAGATAGCTGAATAATATAGCTTCAGCTATGATCTTAATGAAAATTAACAACTTAAAAGGATCTTAATGGTTCAAAAAACTTTTAAAATAGTACAATGAAAATATATAAATTTCCCACAAAAGACACCTGGAAAGACCTGGTAAAACGTCCTGTTTTGGAGAAGAAAGAAATTTCAGGGCTCATTACAGAAATTTTTGCAGAAGTTGAAAAAAATGGTGATAAAGCTTTAATAGAATTCAACAAAAAGTTTGATAAAGCAGAAACCCAAAGCATAAAAGTTTCTGATGCCGAAATTCAAGGGGCAGAAAAACAGATTAAGGAAGAATTAAAACAAGCCATTCAACAGGCGAAAGAGAATATTTCAAAATTTCACGCCTCTCAAAAACAGCAAATTCAGAAAATTGAAACCACAAAAGGTGTAGTGTGCTGGCGTGAAAATCGTGCTGTAGAGAAAGTTGGGATTTATATTCCGGGAGGAACGGCTCCATTATTCTCTACCGTATTGATGCTTGCAGTTCCTGCACATCTTGCCGGATGTAAAGAAATAGTTCTTTGCACACCACCGGATAAGAATGGAAATGTTAATCCCGCAATTCTTTATGCAGCAAAGCTTTGCGGCGTTTCGGAAATATTTAAAACGGGAGGAGCGCAGGCCGTTGCAGCAATGACTTTTGGAACAGAAAGCATTCCTGCTGTTAATAAAATTTTTGGACCTGGTAATCAGTTTGTAGTAGCAGCTAAAGAATACGCCCAGCGTTTTGGGGTTGCGATCGATATGCCTGCCGGACCTAGTGAAGTTCTTGTTATTGCAGATGAGCAGGCTGTTCCTGAATTTTGTGCGGCAGATCTTCTCTCTCAGGCAGAACATGGAAGCGACAGTCAGGTGGTTTTTATTACGACAGATCTTAAAGTGTTCGATGAAACAATAGAATGTGTTGACCAGCAAATCAAAGAATTACCCAGAAATGAATTTGCAGCTCAGGCATTGGAAAACAGTTCTTTTATTTTAGTGAATTCTGTGGAAGAAGCTCTTGAATTTAGTAATCTTTATGCACCGGAACACCTTATTCTGGCGATTGATGATTTTGAAAAATATATTCCGGAAGTTCAGAATGCAGGATCTGTTTTCCTTGGAAACTATTCCTGTGAGAGTGCTGGGGATTATGCCAGTGGAACCAATCACACGCTTCCTACCAATGCGTATGCAAAGAATTACAGCGGGGTGTCACTGGATAGCTTTGTGAAAAAAATAACATTCCAGCAACTTTCAAAAGAGGGCCTTCAGAATCTAGGAAAAACCATAGAGCTTATGGCAGAAGCAGAAGGTCTGTTTGCCCACAAAAATGCAGTTTCCATAAGATTAAAATAATAAATGTTGGAAAACGTAAAGACGCGAGAAGGATATAATTAGAGTGCTTTTTAAGACGCAAGGATTTTATCTCCGATAAACTTAAATAATGCATATGAAACACAAAATAAAATTCAAGCCCTTGCTGAAAATCTTAGATTTTCTCGCGCCTTAAAAAAAGCAAGAATTAAAAGCTTTACGCCCTTGCGTTTATCCAGAAAAAAGAATTTGAACCATTAAGAAAATAAAACTTTTAAGTAAAATTAAGCCTCAAGTACATTTGAATTTAGCGCACTGCTTAATAACTCAATTCATCTTAATGGTTTAGAATAATTAAAATGAAAAACAATACAATGAAAAATAACAGTATCAAAACTCTGGTAAGAGAAAATATATTACAACTACAGCCCTACGTCAGTTTCAGGGACAATAACGAATTTAATGCACCTGTCATGTTGGATGCGAATGAAAGTCCTTTTGGGGATTACAACCGTTACCCGGATTCTACCCAGAAAAGGCTTAAAAGCAAGCTTGCAGGGCTTAAAAATGTTGTGCCGTCACAGATTGCCATAGGAAACGGAAGTGATGAGCTGATAGACCTTATCATTAAAATTTTCTGTGAGCCTAAAAAAGATGCCATTCTGATGATGAATCCGTCCTTTGCGATGTATGGTTTCTATGCAGCGATCAACGAGAATAAGGTGTTGAAAATAGATCTGGATGAAAACTTTGAAATCGTTAAAAATGATTTTTTAAAGACAGCAGAAGATCCTTCACTGAAGATTTTCTTTTTATGCTCACCTAACAATCCTACCGGAAACAGTGTAGCCGATATTGAATTTTATCTTCAGAACTTCAACGGAATTGTGGTAGTAGATGAAGCTTATATCGAATTCTCAGGACAAAAATCAAGTATTCAACTTTTGAATCAATATTCTAACCTGATCGTACTGCAGACATTTTCCAAAGCATGGGGAATCGCGGGCGCAAGGGTAGGAATGGCTTATGCATCAGAAGAAATTATTAATCTTATTAATATTGTAAAAGCACCTTATAACGTGAATGTACTGAGCCAGGAGCTTATTTTAAAGACATTGGAGGATGAAAGCAGACTTCAGAAAAATGTAAACCGTATTTTGGAAGAGAGAACGTGGCTGAAGCAGCAGTTTGAAGGAATTCCATGTATTTCGAAAGTATTTTCAACAGATGCGAATTTCTTTCTGATCAGAATGGAAAACGTTGATTCAGTGTATGCAAAAATGTTGGAAGAAGAAGTTTTAACCAGCAGAAGAGATCCGGCAATTCCCGGATGTATCAGGATCAATGTAGGAAACCGAGCAGAAAATGAAAAATTAATTAATCTTTTAAAAGGAATATAAGGTGTAACCATTAATAAAGAGTGTGTTATAAGAAAAGTTAAGATTCAGGATGAATAAAATACAAGCTAAATTAATAGCTTCAGGTATGTTCTTACTACTTCTTAACCACTTAAAAAAGCTTAATGGTTAAAAAATAATTTATAAAAAACATATGAAAAAAGTACTTTTTATAGACCGCGACGGAACGTTAATTATCGAACCGCCCACAGATTTTCAGGTAGATTCTCTGGAAAAACTTGAGTTTTATCCGGGAGTTTTTCAAAACTTAGCAAAAATAGCCAGTGAACTGGATTACGAATTGGTGATGGTGACCAATCAGGATGGATTGGGAACGGAGAGTTTTCCCGAAGAAGATTTCATAAAGCCACAGGAAAAAATGCTGCAGGCATTTGAAAACGAAGGCATCATTTTTAGTGATATTTTAATTGATAAAAGCTTTGAGTCCGAAAATCTTCCCACCAGAAAACCAGGAATTGGAATGCTTGGGAAATATATCTATGGTAATTACGATCTTGAAAATTCCTATGTAATTGGTGATCGAATTACGGATGTACAACTTGCTAAAAACCTTGGTTCTAAAGCAATTTATCTTAATCAAAACTTCAATACTGAATCTGAGCTGTCTGCTTCAAAATGGTCAGAGATTTATCAGTTCCTAAAATCAGGAATGAGGAAAGCCAAAGTATCCAGAAAAACCAATGAGACCGATATTGAAATTGAAGTCAATCTCGATGGAGACGGAAAGTCAGATATCTCAACCGGGCTTCACTTTTTCGATCACATGCTGGACCAGATCGCCAGACATGGCAATATGGATCTTAAGATTAAAGTCAAAGGTGATCTTGCCGTAGATGAGCACCACACGATTGAAGACACAGGAATTGTGTTGGGAGAAGCTATTTTAAAAGCATTAGGAAAGAAAAAAGGAATTGAGCGGTATGGTTTCCTGCTTCCGATGGATGACTGCCTTTCTCAGGTGGCTATTGATTTCGGAGGAAGATCATGGCTCGTTTGGGATGCTGAATTTAAAAGAGAAAAGATAGGTGATGTGCCTACGGAAATGTTTTTTCACTTCTTTAAATCCTTTACAGATTCTTCAAAATCGAATCTGAATATCAAAGCAGAAGGTGATAACGAACACCACAAAATTGAATCCATTTTTAAAGCCTTTGCAAAAGCCGTTAAAATGGCAGTGAATCAATCAGATATTAATTACAGCCTGCCTTCTACAAAAGGAAGTTTATAAATATGATCGCTATAATAAAATATAACGGAGGAAATGTAAACTCCGTTCAGAATGCCCTCAACAGGCTTAAAATAGATTCTGTGATCACCGATGATCCCGAACAGATTTTAAAAGCTGATAAAGTGATCTTTCCCGGCGTGGGAGAAGCTTCCTCCACGATGAAACTGCTGAAGGAAAAAGAACTTGATCTATTGATTCCAAGCCTCAAACAACCGGTTTTAGGGATATGCCTGGGCATGCAGCTGATGTGTAAAGGAAATGAAGAAGGAGATACCGAAGGAATGGGGATTTTTGATATCAATGTCAGAAAATTTCCGGCAAAGGATATTGTTCCACACATGGGTTGGAATACGCTTTCAGAACAGACATCGCCATTATTTTCAGGAATAGAAAAGAATAATGATTTGTATTTTGTTCATAGTTATTATTGTGAGCTTTCAGACTTTACCACATCTGTTTGTGATTATATCCTGCCATTCAGTGCATCTTTGCAGAAAGACAATTTCTATGCGGTACAGTTTCACCCTGAAAAATCAGGACTGGTGGGAAATCAGATCGTTAAAAACTTTATAAATTTATAATGATGAAAATAATTCCGGCTATTGATATTATCGACGGGAAATGTGTCCGTCTATCAAAAGGAGATTACAATACAAAGAAAATATACAATGAAGACCCTGTAGAAGTGGCCAAAGAGTTCGAAAGCTTCGGGATTCAATACCTTCATTTGGTGGATCTTGACGGAGCGAAATCAAAGCATATTGTCAACCAGAAGGTTCTGGAAAATATTGCCAGGTCTACTGCTTTGGATATTGACTTTGGAGGAGGGCTAAAAACTCAGGAGGATATTGAAACAGCCTTCAATTCCGGGGCAAAACAGATCACTTTAGGAAGTATTGCGGTACAAAATCCTGAATTCTGTTATGGAATGATTGAAAAATATGGAGCTGAGAAGATCATTTTAGGGGCAGACTGCGAAAACAGAAAGATTAAAACTTCCGGCTGGCTGGAAGAAAGTAATAATGATGTCATTGACTTTATCCTTCAGTATCAGAAAAAAGGAATACAATCCACAATATGTACTGATATTGCAAAAGATGGGATGCTGGAAGGGCCTTCAACTGGACTTTACATTGAGATTTTATATAAAACATCCGTTCAGCTGGTAGCAAGCGGTGGGATCTCAGGCATCGCTGATGTCTATAAAATGAAAGATATCGGATGTGCGGGGACAATTATCGGAAAAGCAATTTATGAGGGAAAAATAAGCTTACAACAACTTCAAAACTTTATTGAAAATGCTTAAGAAAAGAATTATTCCATGTCTGGATATTAAGGATGGAGCAACGGTGAAAGGAGTCAATTTTGAAGATCTTAAAAATGCCGGAGATCCCGTTGAGTTGGCCAAAAAATATGAGCTGGACGGAGCTGATGAGCTTGTTTTCCTGGATATTACGGCAACTATTGAAGATAGAAAAACATTTGTAGAGCTGGTAAAGGAGATTGCCAAAGAGCTTAGTATTCCTTTTACAGTAGGAGGTGGCATTTCATCTGTAGAAGATGTAAGAAAGCTTTTGGAAGCAGGAGCAGACAAGATCAGTATCAATTCCTCAGCGGTGAAAAATCCCGGGCTTATTTCTGATCTGGCCAAAGAATTCGGAAGCCAGTGTGTGGTGGTAGCGGTGGATACAAGAGAGGTGGGAGGTAAAGATCTTGTTCATATCAAAGGCGGAAGAGAAGCTACGGAACTTACTACTCTGGAATGGGCACAGGAAGCAGCACGTTTGGGAGCAGGAGAAATTCTATTAACTTCCATGGATGGTGACGGCACAAAAAACGGTTTTGACCTTCGCATTACAAAGCTCGTTTCAGACAATATCAGTATTCCTGTGATTGCTTCAGGAGGTGCGGGTACTGTGGATGACTTTGTTAAAGTATTTAATGAAACAAAAGCTACCGGGGCATTGGCAGCCAGTATATTCCATTTTAATGAAATAGGAATTCAGGATTTGAAACAACAGTTAAAAACTCAAAAAATAGAAGTACGATGAAAATAGATTTTAATAAAGATAAAGGACTTGTTCCGGTAATTATCCAGGACAGCAGAACGTTGCAGGTTTTGATGCTGGGCTACATGAATGAAGAAGCTTTTGAGAAAACAAAAGCAGAGGGAATTGTTACTTTTTTCAGCCGCTCCAAAAACAGACTCTGGACAAAAGGTGAGGAATCCGGGAATTTCTTAACCGTAAAAAGTATTGACATCGACTGTGATCAGGACACCATTTTAATTAAAGCTGTTCCGAAGAATGTAGTATGTCATACAGGAAGTTTCAGTTGCTTTGGAGAAAAGAATGCCAAAGGGTTTCTGTATGAACTGGAAGAAAAGATCTCTCAGAGAATCGATACCAAAGCTGAAGGCTCTTATACCTATTCACTTTACCAGAGAGGTATCAATAAAATGGCTCAAAAAGTAGGTGAGGAGGCCGTAGAATTGGTTATAGAAGCTAAAGATAATAATGAGGAACTCTTTAAAAATGAAGCTGCAGATCTTCTGTATCACTTTTTAATCTTATTGAAAGCCAAAGGATTTTCAGTGGAGGAAATTGAAGAGATTCTTAAAAGTAGAACTCAATAAAAATTAACTCGCTTTTTGATTGTGAGACAAGTAAATGAAAAACGTTATTTAAGATCAGAGAAATAATCCTTAAAATATGATTGATGAGTTACAGAAAGCTAAAGATTTAATGGATAACGGGCAATATATGCCCGCTGTGGAAATTTTACAGAATATCAGAGGGTTACCTGTAAAATCTGAAAAATACAGATTGTTATTCATGTCATATTGTTGGTGTAATTTAGGAGAATATCAATGGTCTGTTAATATTGGTAATGATTTATTACAGAAAGATAAGCACAATGAGTTAGCTTCCCAGATAAAGTATTTGTCCTATTATGGGCTTAAAGATTTTGATAGAGCCTTAGAAGAAATTATACGGTTTTTGTCATTGAATGAAGCGGATCTGTATAAAATAACTCTGGAAGAGTTATTATCAGATATCAAAAATGGCTTTATTAATGAACAGACTATTATTTCTACAATAAAAAAACTCGCATTAAAAAATAACTGTTTGAAGTAAAAATTTTAAACACGCTCTTTTAAAATAAAACAGCAGGAATAGCCCTGCTGTTTTTTAATATAATCTGATTAATCTCTTATCTTTCAATCATAATATTCTTCACAAGAGTTTCATCACCTACTTTCAAAACTCCAATATACACTCCGTTCTGAAGGCCGGAAACATTAATCTTTCTTTCATTATTGACTTTCAAAAGTGATCTTCCCAAAGAATTGCTGATTTCAAAACTGAAGTTGGTTTCCTTAGAATCCGGTAGTTCAATATTCAGAATATTATTAGCGGGATTAGGATAGATTTTTACAGTTTCCAGTAAATTTTTAGAAGCGGGTTTACTCATCGTAGTAGAAGCGCTTGCAAAATGCTGTAATGCACCCACGGTTGCCTTTCCGATCTTGTATACATAAACAGGATCCATATTAGTAAAGGTATCTTTAGAGCTGTGAGGATAAGTACTTCTTATTCTTTCAAAAAATCCGGTAATTACTTCACCTTTCTGTTCAAAAGGAATATAATCCGTATCGGCAGCCGGATCTACGGCAGTCAGAAGAGGAGAGTAGAGTGCTGTGCAATTTCTCAACTGTTGGGTAACAGCTGCAGAAGCTGCATTATTACTGGAAACACCTCCCTGGTCTTCATCACAATATACCGTTGTATTATTATTTCCTTTCACACCGCCCACCTGATCCAGATTGAAGACCAGTTTGATATCCAGTTTGCGGACGCCTCCCTGGTATACCACATTGTTCACATAATGGCTGCTTCCCTTTAATCCTTGTTCTTCACCGGAAAAATGAATGAATTTTATAGAATATTCTGTAGGAACATTTCTAAGAATCCTTGCAGCCTCAAGGATAATAGACGTTCCACTGCCGTTATCATTTACTCCCGGACCATAGATGGTATCGAAATGCCCGCAGATGATAACATATTTGTTAGGATACAGTGTTCCGGTTTTGGTAATGATTAAATTTTTAGAGCTGGTACTTCCAAAAGTAAAAGGACTTTCTTCTATCTGGCTGGCAGTATAGCCGTAAGAAAGATACTTGTTTTTGATCCAGTTCAGCGTATTGGTATTGGCTGCTGAGCCTGTGGTTTTTACGCCTAAATTACTAAACTCCTGGAGATTTGTGGTGATATTGGTCTGGGTAACCAAATCTGCTCTGTCTTTATAAGCCTGAATAAAAGTTTGAGCCGCAATACTCTGAATCATCAATGCAGAGCATAAAAGTGTTGTGAATTTTTTCATATAAATAATATTATTTGGTAACACGAATGTAGTAAATAAATCACAATAAAGTGTTTAATAGTTCAAATTAATATTGTATTTATTATGAATATCATATTACTTTTAGCAAAGCTTTTATGAATATTGCAATTGGGATAAAAATAAAAACCTTTGAAAAAATTCAAAGGTTTAGGTATTATAGAGGCTTATAAATTGTATTATTTTTCGATCATCACCTTTCTAACGACCTTTTGATCTCCGGTTTTTAAAATTCCGATATATGCTCCGTTTTCCAGACCTGAAACATTAATTTTTGTTTCATTGTTTCTCTTGAAAATAGAACGTCCCTGGAAATCCGTAATTTCAAAAGTGAAATTTTTAATTCCGGAGTCCGGAAGTTCAATATTGATGATCTCTTTTGCCGGATTGGGATAGATTTTTATATTTTCCAACGTGTTTTTCCCTGTGGTTTCATGCGTTCCCAATGTGCCGGTGGCAACCGCGAAATGCTGTAATGCTCCCACAGACGCTTTTCCTATCTTGTAAATGTAAACAGGATCTGTATTGGCAAAAGTATCATTCACTGTATGCGGGTAAGTACTTCTTATTCTCTCAAAGAAACCTGTGATCACTTCGCCTTTCTGTTCAAAAGGAATATAATCCGTGTCTTCAGCGGGATCTACCTCTGTCAGAAGAGGAGAGTAGAGTGCTGTACAGTTTCTGAGTTCCTGAGTTACAGCAGCAGAAGCGGCATTATTTGTTGAAAGTCCACCCTGATCTTCATCACAGTAAACGGTATTGTTATTATTTCCCATCACACCGCCTACCTGATCCAGATTAAAAACAAGTTTAATATCTAAAACACGGACCCCACTCTGATAAGCTACATTGTTGACATAATGTTTACTTCCCAGAAGCCCTTGCTCTTCTCCGGAAAAATGAATGAATTTTATAGAATATTCCGTCGGAACATCTTTAAGAATCCTTGCTGCTTCAAGAATAATAGAAGTTCCGCTTCCGTTATCATTGATCCCTGATCCTGTAATACTATCAAAATGTCCACAGATAATTACATATTTATTAGGATACACTGTTCCTGTTTTAGTAATCACCAGGTTTTTGGAGCTGTAGCCCCCTAAAGTAAAAGGGTCTTCCACTATCTGACTGCTAGTATAGCCATAGGAAAGATATTTGGTTTTAAGCCATTCTAAAGCGTTGTTATTGGCTGGAGTGCCTGTTTTTTTTACTCCTAAAAGAGCAAACTCCTGAAGGGAAGTTGTAATATTGGTCTGGTTGACCATATCTGCTCTGTCCTGATAAGCCTGAATAAAACTCTGGGCTCCAATAGTTTGAATAGCGATAGAAGCCAGTAAAAAAGTAGCGATTTTCTTCATTGTATAGAGTAATGCTGAATATTCCTGAGTATTCCCGAATGTAAACCAGATTCAGAATATTCTACCTGACATTATTTATTAATGATTATTTTTTTTGTTGTATTTCCTTTATCTGTTGTAATAGTAAAGGTATACACCCCGTTTGTTAATCCTGAAGTATTTATTTTCTCATGGTTTTCAAGGGATAAAACAGTATTTCCTGACATGTCATTGACTTCAACTTTGAATTGCTTTACTTTCTCCTGAAATTCCACGGTCACAAGATCTTTAGCAGGATTAGGATAAACTTTGATTGTCTCACCAGATTTTTGCACGGATGTTTCGTTGGTACCTAACAGGTTACTGGATGTAGATGCAATAGCAAAATGCTGTAAGGCTCCCACAGCAGCTTTTCCTACATTGAAAACATAGACAGGGTCCAGATTGGCAAAAGTATCACTTACCGTATGCTCGTTTTCACTTCTCAGATACTCGTAGAACCCGGTAATGGTATATCCTTTGGCTTCAAAAGGCATATAATCTGAGCTGTAAGCATATGAAAGATTGGTCTGAAGAGGAGAGTAAAGGGTAGTACAGTTCATCAGTTCCTGTGTTACAGCAGTAGAAGCTACGTTGTTGGAAGATACACCGCCGGTATCTCTTTCACAGGTAATCGTATTGTTGTTATTCCCAATCAGTCCACCTACCTGGTCAATATTTAAGACCAATTTGATATCCAGAACCTGGCTGCCGTTCTGATACGCTACATTATTTACATAATGGTTACTTCCTACAAGGCCCTGTTCTTCTCCGGAAAAATGAATAAACTTGATAGAGTATTCTGTGGGAACATTTTTTAATATTCTTGCTGCCTCCAGAATGATGGACGTTCCACTGCCATTGTCACTTACTCCGGGACCTACAATCGTATCATAATGTCCACAGATAATAACATATTTGTTAGGGTATACAGTTCCCGTCTTGGTAATAATTAAATTTTTTGAAGTATTGCTTCCATAGGTAAAAGTATCTTCAGACATGTTGTTTACAGTATATCCGTAGGACAGATATTTGTTTTTAAGCCAGTCCAGAGCATTGTTATTGGCTGTTGTACCTGTCTTTTTTATCCCAAATCCTGCAAATTCCTGAAGATTTGTACTGATATTGGTTTGGGTTACCATATCTGCTCTGTCCTTATAAGCTTGAATAAAACTTTGCGCACTCATATTTTGAAGCGCCATTGAAGTGAGCAGAAAAGCTGCAGCTTTTTTCATTTTTGATACTTTCTTTAGAGATTGCTAATATAGCAATAAATCATCATTTATTGTTGATTATTAACTGGAATAGCGTTTATTTGCTTGATTTATCAATAATAATTTATCTTTTTATTAAATTTATTATTGTGTTAGATTAAAATTCGCTAAATGAATAAAATTTAGGTAAATTTTTCTTTATTATTAAATATGTTTAATGATACATTCATCTTTTGTGAATTCTATCTCATAAAGTTTACTGTTGATATGGCAATTAGAGTGGGATTGACCTATAACAAATTGTATATAACAAAAAAATCCCGGGAAAACCCGGGACTTATATTGATAACAAAATCTATTCTACATTATTTTACTTGATCTACAACAGCTTTGAAAGCTTCAGGGTGATTCATTGCTAAATCTGCTAAAACTTTTCTGTTAAGTTCGATGTTGTTCTTTTTAAGAGCTCCCATAAATTGAGAGTAAGACATTCCGTGCTCTCTAGTTCCCGCGTTGATACGAGTGATCCAAAGTGCTCTGAAATTTCTCTTTTTCTCTTTTCTACCACGGTAAGCATATTGCATTGCTTTTTCTACCGCGTTTTTAGCTACAGTCCAAACGTTCTTTCTTCTTCCGAAATAACCTTTAGCGTGCTTAAAAATTTTCTTTCTGCGAGCTCTTGAAGCTACGGCATTTACTGATCTTGGCATAATTTAAATTGTTTTTTTGAAAAGGGCGGCAGTGTTATTGCTCTTATTTGCACCGTTTCAGGGTTAAAATTGTGAATTTGTTTGAATTCTTATAAACCGAATATAGATTTATAAAAACTACTTAATTGCTAATTGACGTTGAACGCTTTTCTCATCCACTTTAGCTACGTAAGAAGTAGACGTAAGATTTCTCTTCTGCTTAGTTTCTTTCTTAGTTAAGATGTGGCTTTTGTAAGCGTTTTTTCTTTTGATCTTACCTGTTCCAGTAAGAGCAAAACGTTTCTTAGCACCTGATTTCGTTTTTAATTTTGGCATTGTTTTGCTTTTTTATTGTTTTTGTTATCAATATCTGTTTTGGCTACTCCTAAAGACATTAGGAATAATAGTTTGCAAAGATAAGAAAAAAATCAATTCGAAGGGCTATAATCTTGATTTTATCATGTCAATAAAAACCGTTTAAAGAAACGGTTCATTAATAAGTTGAGTTCTTTTAATCGAAATCCACCTGGAAGACATCTTCAGAATCTTGATTTATGACAATAATTAATTAAAAATTCCAGACAATAATAATGTATAGATAGTATTAATTAAATAACAGATGAGCTGAAAATATTTATGTTATGAGGAAATATTACCAAAAATTATGACAGGATAAAATATACCTGATAATCGGGATTGTAGTATTAGCCGGTTCTCTTTAATATTGAAGATTAACCTGTAAATTTAAACTGTTATGCTTTCATCTGCAGATTTACACCTTGAAAGAGCGTTATTTCTTGCTGTCTTAATTATTTTTTTCGGAGCAGGATTTTTGTGCACGTTGATTAGTTTCATTATCAATTTTATACAAAAGAAAGATAAAAAAGGAGTGTATTACCTTCTTATATTTCTTATTTCCGGCCTTATCGGAGTGGTCTTAACAGCATTTTATTGTTACATGATCCTGTTTGAACAGGCTGAAATCTATATGCCATAAAAAGAAGATGCAATGCAGTATAATAAAAAGGAATAGACTAAAAACCACTGATATCAGGGATGTTTTTGCACAGTCTCTATTTTTATCTTTGACTCAAAAATTGACCAGGATAAAACGGTGTAAAACCTTTCTCTCAGATCAATAGTAATTATAACTTTTATAGCTTTCTTTTTCACACCCAATAAAAGATAAATTCTTATTTCGAATAAACACTAAAAACTATGGGTAAAAACACTAGCCAAATAAAATGGAGTGAAGGAGAAGCTGTAAAAGTAATTTAGATGAGTCTCATTTTAGTAATTTTCACCCATTGTAAAAATCCTGAAAAAACAAATTTTAAGAATTACCTGAATATACTTAATAACCCTTCTTTAGATCACCTTTTCATAAAATAGTATTATTTAATTTCACAAAATCATTGTAACAGGAAATGCGGTAATGCTTTCCGGCATGATAAAAATGAACGTATGGCACACCGGATTTATTTATACAATTACGATCAAAAATCAAATCAGACATTCAATAGCTACCTGGGAGAGTGGAATTATGAAATTCCCTTATTGCTGTATCCTTTGCTGGCACAAGACATCAAAGTGGAAGGCGTTGAATTTTTCTCAGATAAAAATCAGGGCATTGTTCAGTTGCGTTATTTTTTCAATCTGCTGGCAGATACCTATCAGCTGCATTACAAGAAAGCTTATTACGAACCTGTAAATAAAATGTTTGAGTTCCTGGAAGCTTTACCTTATGACACTTTTGTATTGAATGCAACAGATGTTTTCAATATGAACGAAGAAAAACATAAGGTGCAGGCAAAGGAATGGCTGGTAGAAATTCAGCACAAAAACAAACTGTATAAAAAAGCTGTGGAATCTCAGAAACTTTCGCTGCTGGATTCTTTGTTGCCGCAGACGGGATATTCTTCATTTCTCGAAATTTTAGAAACTGACTGGATTAATTACGGATTGGGATATTTTGAAGAGCTAGCCTATAAAAAAGCTGCATCTACGACATTCGAAGAAAACGGAAAGTTTGGTCTTAAAGATGCGAAAGGAGGCATTTTAGCTCCGGCAGTTTATGATGATATTTTTGAAGAAGATGATCATTACGGTATATCGGTAATTCAGAAAGGAACATTGTTCGGTTACCTGCAAAGTGATGGAAAAGAGTGGGTTTCTCCGGTATATGAAGAGGCTTTTGATGTATTCGATTTTGGACAGGAACCTTTAGGCGAAGTGAAAGTGAATGGCAAATCAGGGATTTTAAAAATCCATTCAAACACATGGATGCTACCTGCGGAATATGATGCTATTGAAAGAATAGCCTATGGATTCTTCGGCATAGAAAAAAACGGAAAGTTTGGAGTTTACAGCGATAAAAACGGACTGATTATTCCTTTTGAAAGTGAAAGCCCTTTTGAGTACGATTATTTCCCCGAATTATTTTTCACCAGACAAAAAGGCACAGGCAAACGAAAATATTATACGAAAGAAGGAAACTATCTGGGAGATTTTTTAGAAGGAAGTATCTCAAAAGCAAGTACCTGTTTCTGGATTAAACCGAACAAGTTTAATAAGAAAGGCAGGTTGATTGATGAAAAAGGCCAACCTATCATAGACGAAGCGGATCAGCTGATTTTAATCGATAATTTTGAAACCCTTGCTGTTCGTAAAGACAAAAACTGGAAGATTTATCATGCTTTAAAACATCGCTTCCTGTTGGAAAATGAATCTATCAGTAAAGTAAGAGCAGAATCCAATGGCGGATATAAAAACAATGTGTTCATTCTGGAAACCAACAGAGGGTCAGGGCTTTTTGATGCCGGTAATGAAAATTGGCTCATCGCTCCCCAACCGGAAATTAAACAGATTCACTATCTGGAAAATGGATTTTTATCAGTTCAAAAATATGAAGGGTATCAGTTGTTTGATTTTAGGAATGGTCTGTCGGAGAAATTATATGATTATATTTCTAATCCTTTGAATTACAGAACGGAAGAAGGTTTGTTGTTTCTGTATCAGAGTGAAAATATGTTCAGAATGCACGAGGATAAAAGTATTCATCGGGTAGAAATTTCCGGATATGGGGCTATTTATCTGGACAGGTATTCATTCCGGGGAAAGGATTTGGAATACTTTACTGGCTTTTATAATCGTTGGAAAAGTCAGGCTGGTAAAGATGCTGAACAGTTCATGGAGGCCGAAACCATTAAAAAAATGGCTTTTGATGCAAGAGAAAATCAAAATTACCACGAAGCACTTCGTCTGTTTGAGTTATCTGCTCAAAAAGGGGATATGGATAGTCTGGTGGAAATAGGACTACTGCTTACCGATCCTGAAATAGAATCATTGTTTGATCCGCAAAAAGGTATCAGATATTACGAAAAAGCGGCACAACGAAACCATCCTGTAGCGTGGAACAATATCGGGGCTTTATACCACAACGGTATAGGGTATTCTTTTAATATCAAAAAAGCAATTCAGGCCTATGAGAAGAGTGCTGAACTTGGTGACGAAATGGCACTTGTCAACCTGGGTGATTTGTATTATTTTGGAGAACATGTGCTGCAGGATTACAATAAAGCTTTGGATTTTTATCAGAAAGCTGAGAAAAAATACACCTACAATTACGATAAAATCTCAGAAATCTATTATCAGTTAAGAGATTATAAAAATCTTTTGGTATACTTAAAGAAAGACTATGATCAGTCATATTCAGGGATTTATTACGGCATTATCTACGAATTGGGTATGGGAGTAAAGACAGATCTGAAGAAAGCCATTAAGTATTTTGAACAGGCCAATACTTACAGTGCCTACGAATATGCAACCCAACGTTTGGTATACTACTATGGTGAAGATCCGGTCTTTAAAAATGAAAAGAAATATCTGAAATGGAGATCTTTTGCAGAAAAGCATGGCTTCGAAATAGATTAGCAGGGATTTACCTATATTTACTTTCCTTAATGGAATGCAATTTAATAAAGATAAGGATTTGATGCACAGGTTATTACTTATAATTACTTTACTTATTTGTTCGTTTTTTGTTCAGGCACAGGAGGTTTTAAGCAAATTAGAAAGAGAATACAGCCATGCATCAAACAATACAATTGAACAGCTCAACCTTGCTCCCAAGTACGCTACAGCTTTATTCTTTCATAATCTTAAGCCAAAATCTTACCAGATTTTAGATACTACTATTTCCCTTGCTGCAAGGCAGACGGATGGAAAGTATGCTACAATTTTATATGCGGTGCAGGCCATGAATTATCGGCTGGATAATAAAATAGCTGAGTCTTCAAAAAGTCTCGATATGGCAAAGGCATACAGCTTTAAAACAAATAATAATGAGGCTAAAGGCTATTTCAATTACGCAAAAGGCTGGATTCTCACCCGAAACAATAAAACAACTGAAGCCGTTACTGCCTATTTAAAAGCGATTGAATATTATGAAAATGCTCCAACGACTTCCACACTGTACGGAAGGTTTGGCAACGTAGCAAAAGAACTGTCTGCGATTTACTCCAATCTTAATGAATACCAGCTGGAAGAAAAATACAGTAAGCAGTTTCTGGTGCTGGCATCCAAACAGAATGATCCCAATCTTATATTCGACGCCTATATGCGGATGGGTTATGTGTATGAACAAAAATACACTGAGAATCCTTCCAATACAGAGTTGAGAAATAAAACAGAGCAATATTATCTGCAGGCAATCACAACGTTCAACAAAAATAAAGACAGGATGCTCAACAGGAGCAGTCTTTCCTATGCAGCCATCAACCTGGCGAATTTGTATACTGAATTTGACAGTGGTAAGGCCATGCAATATGCGCAGTTAGCCAATACAGTCAGTCTGGAAATTGGTGATCCCATTCACATTGCTTCTTCTTTTGGAATTTTGGCAGAATTGGCCTTACAGGATAAAAATTATGATTTAGCCAAGTCATATTTTCTGAAAGCTTCCATGGAGATTGGAAAAAGTCCGGTAAGAGATCATAATATCGAATTGTCCATTCTTGAATCTTTATCCAGAATCAGTGAAGAGCAGGGTAATTACAAAGAAGCTTTGACCTATTATAAAAGCTATGTTGATCAATACAAAAGTGTTTACGACCAGGAAAAACTGGATATCACCAAAAGATTGGAATCACAATTTGATAAAGAACGGCAGGAGCAGAAATACATCAAACTGCAGCTGGAAAGTGACAAGAAAGCCCAGGAAATTAAGCTGATCAATATTTTGCGCGCGCAGCGTGAACAGGTCTACAACAACTTAAAACTGGTAGAAGAAAACCAGCGTGAGCGACTGAAATTTTCAGAACTCGAGTCCGAGAAAAAAGAACAGCAGCTTCGTTTGGCAAAACTGGAAACCCGGCAGAAGAATAACGATATTAATACCTTTAAAAAGCTTCTGGCATTCAAGGAAAAGATCAATACCTACTACATTTCTTTTATTATCTTTTTCATTGTTTTGATCCTCTTATTGCTGTATGCCTATAAACAGCGTGCTAAGTCCATTAAACGGAGAGATGAACTGCATGCTTTAGCCATGGAACAGGAGAAACAAAACTCGAAAATATCTACGCTTACCGCATTGCTTGAAGGGCAGGAGCAGGAGCGCGGCCGTCTTGCCCGTGATCTTCATGACGGATTGGGAGGTCTGCTTTCCGGTACGAAACATCAATTGTCTTATTTAAATCCTGATCAATCCGAAAATATAGAAGAAGGAATCTCAAAATCAATTGAACAGATCGATGGTGCTGTAGAAGAACTAAGACGGGTGGCTCATAATTTAATGCCTGATTTATTAACAAAATACGGTCTAGAAGTAGCCATTCAGGAATTTGCTTCCCGAATTTCCAATCATGCTCTGGAAATCCATACAGAATTTATCAATTACAGCAATTCCATATCGAAGGAAAAGCAGCTGGTTATTTACAGAATCATTCAGGAGCTGGTTAACAATGCTATAAAGCATGCTGATCCTTCTGAAATTATTGTTCAGATAAGCGAAGAAGACAATCTGTTAAACCTTACCGTAGAGGATAACGGAAAAGGCTTTGACCATACAGGCTTAGACGTTAGAAAAACAGCAGGTTTTCATAATATTGAGCTTAGAGTCCAGTTTTTAAAAGGAACTATGAATATCACTTCAGAATTACATATTGGTACGAGTATAGAACTTCAAATCCCTATTCATTAAACATGATAAAAGTAGCCATAACAGACGATCATCCGCTTCTATTGGAAGGACTTAAAAATATTTTAGGAAACAGTGAAACAATAGATGTGGTAGATTGTTTCAAAAACGTCTCAGAAATGAATGCAGGCCTTGCAAAACAGGCAGTTGACATTTTGTTGCTGGACATCAATCTGGTAGATACCAACAGCATTGAACTCATCAAACCATTAAAGAAAAAGTACAGCGCCCTTCAGGTTATTATCCTGAGTGTTCATAATGAGCTGCCCGTCATCAACAGTACTCTGGCTGAAGGTGCTCTGGGATATATTCAAAAAAATGCTTCGGTTTCCGAAATCCTTGAAGGAATTACCACAGTATATTCCGGTAACAGGTTTTTATGTTCTCAAACCAAAGCTGTTCTGGATAAAAAAACAATGGGTGGATTAAGTCAGGTTCCGAAACTGACACGAAGAGAAAAGGAAATTCTGGGTGAAGCAGCAAAAGGACTTACCACCAATCAAATGGCAGAAAAGCTTTTTATAAGTCCGCACACCGTAGAAAGCCACCGGAAAAATCTGATAGAAAAATTTCAGACTTCTAACCTGAGTTCAGCCATAAAATTAGCGATAGAATATGGTTTGATCATCGAATAAAACAATTATCTAAAAAAAGGCCTGCTTACATCGTAAAAGCAGACCTTTTTTATATAATCAAATAATCGGGTGTGTTCTCTTAATCTTTGAATTTCAACGCAGCCTGAAACAGGTTCTTTTTGTCTACTAAATCATATTCTTCATTATAAACCGGCTGGTACATCAGTATGAAAACACTGCCATTAAAATCTTTTAAATTAATAGGCTGATCTACCATAATATCATAAAACCTTGTAATCGTACGGGTAGCAGTCCATTGCTTTGCATTGCCTTTAGGGTTTTTGTCAAATCTATGATCTTTCGCATCTGTATAATACCAGTATGAAGGTGCGGAATCCATCAGAAACATTTCTTTATCCTTGTTGTAAAGTTCCTCCGCCATACCTGTATTCTGAAACCACGGAACTTCAGTATCCAAAACACCTAAAGCTCCTGCATAGATATCTTTATTTGTTGTAGCACCCACTAAAAATCCTTCCAGATTGGCAGACGTGATTTCAAATAAAAAAGGAGATTTTTTCAGTTCATAAACATCATTTACCGGTTCAATTATTTTTCCGTCTTGTTTAATAACAACTTTTAACGATTGTGCAAAAGTTATAAAACTTAGTAAACAAAAAAGAAGGGTCAAACATAATTTTTTCATTGTATCTCTTTAAATAATTGCAGCAAAGATATTAGACTTTATGTCCCTGTACACTCGCTGATTTCAGGGGTTTTTATCTTATCATTAAAACAGATCAGCCTTCAGCCGGATTTTTATATAAGCCGTTTTCTGTTTTTTACCATTGGCAGAAACAGAATTAACAGGGTAGACTTCTGCATAAAAGGCATCATTATCGGTCCAGAATGCCTTTTTATCATCTGCTATTTTGAAATTGGTAAAATTTACGTACAGTAGATTATCTTGTTTCTTTGTTTGTGGAAAATATTTAGAAATGACAAAATCACTCCCCACATCATTATTGGATGAGAGAAAGGTAACCCAGCCTTTCGTTGGAAGGATCTGTGGATAACCTCCTGTACTCAGTTCAAACATAATTGCATTTTTTATACTGAAAAAAGAATAATAGGAATCTGCAACTTCATCAGAATGTTCTTTGAATACTTCCAGGTTTAAGTATGGTGACTTTCCTATATATTCATTGGCCAGCGGCCCGGTCTCTGTAGAGACGCTTTCATGTTGTGTAATTACTTCTTCTCTGCCATTTTCTTTGTATACCCAGTTATCTGCCTGCAATTGTATATTGGGGTTTTTTACCAGCTTTTCACTAATTTGTTTTTTAGAATTTGCTTGAAATTCCTGTTCTGATATCTCGGTAATACTCACGAATTTTTTAAAAGATTTATTCTTAGAATCACTCGATTCTTTAAAAGTACTGCTTCTGATCTCATAAAGATCCACGCCTTTTAAAGTAAGTTCATATGCAGGAGTAAATTCTGATTTAAGGACGAAAGCTTCAATACTATTTGAAATGTTATTATTAATGCTGTAGTGAATAGAATAGAAGTCCTCAAACTCTTCAAATCCATAATAATTATCAAGTTTATCATAAGCCATTTTCAAATGGGCGGCATCTTTACTAGGAGTTACGAAAAAATGTACAGAATCCAGCTTTGTAGATAATTGAAACGGTACTTCCAGAACATTATCCACGCCTTTTATTTTTTTGAAATCAGCAAGAGTTACTGTTTTCTGCTTACCTTCAGTTTTGTGAGTCTCGGATTTTTTGTTCTGTTGATTGCATCCTGCAAAAACAACCATCGATGATATAAAGAGGTGATTGATGATTTTCATTTTTATATTTTTGGGCAAATGTATCAGTATTCAGACCAACAGCCAATAAAACCGCCTGATATAGGGAATAAATGGCCGAAAACAGGGATGTTTTTAACGATGGATTTTGGAGAATTTTACAAAACGATAAACCCAATATTGTAATTTTACTTTATAAAAATGAAAAACTTAATAATCAGCCTTTCAATGGTGACTGCTTTACTAGCATCCTGCTCACCTGCTACAGACAAAAAAGTGGAAAAGAGTACTTCTACGGATACCAGAAAAGAAATGGAAATCTCTGCACTGGAACCAATGAAGAATGATCAGGCAACATTGGAAATACCAGCTGATTTTTCAACATTAGTTCCTATTGACCTGTTGAATAACAAAAGCGCCAATGTACATGATAAATATGGTATAGAATTCTCCGGAAACTGTTATTCATGCGATTTAACAAGCCTGTCTATAACTAAGAAACACATCAGATGGACCAATGTCTGTGATGAAAAAGACACTTTTGACATTGATGATTTTTCATACTCTAATGAAGGAAACAAAACGATTTTTAAAACACCGGAAAGAACATATATTTTAACCCAAATAGATAAAGCTCCCGTTTATGAACTCGTAATAGAAGGCGAAAAACTGGAGCTGAAAAATAAAAGAATATCCAGATATTTTACCACCAAAAAAGCTTTAGCTCTTTTCACAGAGCATGATTGTGGAGATTTTGAAGGATAAACAGAAGAGCAGTCCGCGATAATCTCTTTAAAATGTTGACATAAAAAAACCTCAAATTGCTTTGAGGTTTTTTTATATTAAAATAATGACTTAATTATTTTGCTGGTTTTTTAGGACTCATCATCATAATCATCCTTTTTCCTTCAAGTTTAGGAAGCTGGTCTACTTTTCCTACGTGCTCCAGTTCCTGAGCTAGTTTTAAAAGCAAAATTTCTCCCTGGTCCTTAAAGATAATCGAACGTCCTTTAAAAAATACGTAGGTCTTTAATTTAGAACCTTCTTCAAGGAATTTTTCAGCATGCTTCTTTTTGAATTCATAATCATGGTCGTCAGTCTGAGGCCCGAAACGGATCTCTTTTACTACCACTTTTACCTGCTTAGCTTTAAGTTCCTTTTGTTTTTTCTTTTGCTCGTATAAGAATTTCTTATATTCTAATACTCTTGCAATAAAAGGTTCTGCTTTATCAGAAATTACTACTAAGTCCAATTCTTGTTCCGCAGCAATTTGTCTTGCTTTGTCAATTGGATAAATTCCTGGCTCTACGTTATCGCCCACCAAACGAAGCTCTCTCACACGAATTTTATCGTTGATCAAGTGTAAGTCCTCTTGTACCGGACGTCTTTGTGGGCCCCTGTTGTTAAATCTTTGTGCTATTGTATTATAATTTTATTGGTTAACTTTCTATTTTCTCTATTATTAAAAGATCAATTCATCTTTTAAAGTCTTTTATATAGCTGCTTCTTTTTTGAAGTAAGCAACAAAATCCTCCATCTTCATTACTCCAAGATCTCCTTCTCCACGTCTTCTTACAGAAATCGTGCCTTCTTTTTCTTCATTTTCTCCTACTACAAGCATGAAAGGAATTTTATTCAATTCCGCATCACGGATCTTTTTACCTGTCTTCTCGTTTCTGTCATCAATCTGACCGCTAATATCGTGATTTTCCAAAAATTGTGAAACTTTTTTTGAATAATCTACATATTTTTCACTGATCGGTAGAATAATAAACTGATCCGGGCTTAGCCATAACGGGAAATCACCTGCGGTATTCTCCAGCAAAATAGCAATAAAACGCTCCATAGAACCGAATGGTGCTCTGTGGATCATTACCGGTCTGTGTTTTTCATTATCATTTCCGATATAATGAAGATCAAATCTTTCCGGAAGGTTATAATCCACCTGGATAGTTCCCAGCTGCCATTTTCTTCCCAAAGCATCTTTCACCATGAAGTCAAGCTTAGGACCGTAGAATGCGGCTTCACCATATTCCACAACTGTTTTTAAACCTTTCTTTTGAGCTGCATTGATGATCGCACTTTCCGCTTTCTCCCAGTTTTCATCAGAACCGATATACTTTTGTTTGTTTTCAGGGTCTCTTAATGAAACCTGAGTTACAAAATCTTCAAAACCTAAAGATTTGAATACATAAAGTGTTAAATCAATTACTTTTTCAAATTCTTCAGAAAGCTGATCCGGAGTACAGAAAAGGTGAGCATCATCCTGAGTAAATCCACGAACTCTTGTTAAGCCGTGAAGCTCTCCACTTTGCTCATATCTGTAAACAGTACCGAATTCTGCATATCTTTTCGGCAAATCTCTGTAGCTCCATTGTGAAGTTTTGTAAATTTCACAGTGGTGAGGACAGTTCATTGGCTTCAGCAGGAATTCTTCTCCTTCATTCGGAGTTTTAATCGGCTGGAAACTGTCTTCCCCATATTTATCCCAGTGTCCTGAAGTTACATATAATTCTTTCGCACCGATATGTGGAGACATTACAAATTCATAACCTCCTTTTTTCTGAGCATCAGAAAGGAAATTTTCCAGTTTTCTTCTTAAAGCAGTTCCTTTTGGCAACCAAAGTGGTAAACCGGCACCTACTTTTTCAGAGAATGCGAAAATTCCAAGTTCTTTACCTAGTTTTCTGTGATCTCTTCTTTTAGCTTCTTCCAATCTCTCAAGATATTCTGTAAGATCTTTCTGCTTAGGGAAAGAAATACCATATACTCTTGTCAATTGAGGGTTCTTTTCATTTCCTCTCCAATAAGCTCCTGCTGCATTTAATATTTTAACCGCTTTTACAATTCCTGTATTCGGAATGTGACCACCACGACATAAGTCTGTGAAGTTATCGTGCGTTACAAAAGTGATTTCTCCATCATTAAGATTAGAGATCAGTTCCACTTTGTAAGGATTGTCTGCATACGTTTTTAAAGCATCTTCTTTGGATACCGGGTAAAGAGAGAAGGTAGAACCTTTCTTTGCATTTTCCAGGATCTTTTTCTCAATCTTTTCAAAATCTTTTTCAGATAAGCTTTCATCCCCAAAATCTACGTCATAGTAGAATCCGCTTTCAATAGCTGGACCAATGGTCAACTTAGCATCAGGATAAAACTCAAGGATTGCCTGCGCCAAAAGGTGGGCAGAAGAGTGCCAGAAAGCCTTCTTTCCAAGATCATCATTCCAGGTCAAAAGCTGTACCGTAGAATCCGTGGTTATAGGTGTGGTCGTTTCTACTTGTTTGTCATTAACAATTGCGGAAATGGTGTTTCTAGCCAATCCCTCGCTTATAGATTTTGCCACATCTAGAGGAGTCACTGCTCCCTCGAATTCTTTGACACTATTGTCTGGAAGTGTAATTTTTATCATTGTTTACTAAGAAATTTTAAGATGCAAAAATACGGAATTTTTAGATAAAATACTATATTAGCACATATTTAGAATGAGAATTAATATTAAAAATGTAAAAGATGCAGATGGTTTTGGTCTCACTGAATTCCATATTTCGTTTTTCATAGAAAAGGACTTTCAAGTTTTTATGCATTACAATCTTACTATTAAATAGCTTGTTCTTATCGTAAGTCTTTATAAACAAACAAATTATAATTTTAATATGAATGCTATAAATGTAGATTTGCACTGCGATTTATTATGCTATTTACTGGAGCCAGGCTCATTAATTGATGACAAAGAACTTGGCTGTTCGCTTCCTTACTTACAGGAAGGAAATGTAAAGCTTCAGGTGATGGCTATATACTCCGCAACAGGAGAGAATAGTACGGTTTATGCAGCAAAACAGAGTGAAATATTTTCAGATCTCCTGCAAAATGAAAGCTTTTTCTTATTCGATGGTAACAATTATAAAAATCCTGAAAATACAGGCAAAGTAGGGGTTATCGCTTCTATTGAAAATGCATCCGGCTTCTGTGGCGAAGATGACACTTTGGAAGCGGGGTTTAAAAATCTGGAAGCGATCATTGAAAAAACACAGCGAGTTTTTTACCTTGGAATAACCCATCATACTGAAAACCGCTTTGGAGGAGGAAATAATTCTGATATAGGGCTGAAAGATGACGGAAAAGTACTGCTTGACTATCTCTCAGAAAAAAATATTGCTATTGATCTTGCCCATACCAGTGATCAGCTTGCCTATGGAATTCTTAATTATATTGATCAGAGAAACTACAAAATCCCTGTTATAGCAAGTCATTCCAATTATAGACAGGTACATGATAAAAAAAGAAATCTTCCTGATGAACTGGCAAAAGAGATTATTAAAAGAAAAGGATTAATCGGACTCAATTTTATCCGTAATTGTGTTGATGATACCAACCCGGAAATGTTATATGAACATATTCAATACGGTCTTAATTTAGGAGCAGAAGATGCGATTGCTTATGGAGCTGATTTTTTCTTCTGCAAAAATCACCCGGATAAATCCCGGCATCCATTTTTCTTTGAAGGATACGATGATGCATCTGCTTTTAATGCGATCAATAAAGAAATTGAAAAACGTTTCTCTTCCGAATTGTTAGAAAAAATCAGTCACAAAAATGCATTGAATTTTATAGAGAATATGTATCAATAAACCATTCTTGTTTGATTACATCAAAGCATAATGAACAGGTCGCTCCTCCGGAGCTTTATTTTCACCGGACTTCATGATGTCTATTAACAGAAGATCCCGATGGGGTCAAACTAACTCCAATAAGAGCTAACTGTTAATAGAAAGTATTTTGTTTTAAAATTAAAGCTCCGGAGGAGCGACCTGTTAATGCCTAATGATAAGATAAAAATGTTTTTTCTATGTTTTATTTTACATTAGATAAAATATTGTAGAATATTGTAATATAGAATCTTATGTATTATTATTTAATGCTTTCTTTTATACTTAACTTTCTGCTTGATAATCTCAATAACGTCCACATTCTGGACTTTAGATTTGATCCATCCATGGATGTCAATATAAAATAATGATCGTCGGTAATATTCATTGTTCGAATACTCTTCCAGCTTTTTATCAAAACTTTCAAATGCTTTCTGTCTCTGATCCGGCACCTGATTATTAAGGTTCTTGAAAAACTGAATGCTTTCAAAATGGAATTCTTCCGGCTTCTTCATTTTTTTAGCAAATTTCAGAGTGGAAGCAATAAATTCATCATAATCTTCATCATTTCCAGACTCATATTTTGCCATTAAGATCAGGATTCGTGTATGGAACAGGAGGTCTTCCTGTACATTTCCTTTGGATTCTATCACCCTCATAGAATACTCAATGGATTTATCAAACATTTTACTTCCGAAAAACATAGCTGCCATTTTGAGGTAAAGAATCATAAAATGATGCTCATCAATTCTTTCTCTAAGTCTTTCCATTTTTAATTCAACTTCAGGAATAAGCTTGGTTCCTGTAAAGAATTCTCCTTTTACAAAATGAATATTCATTAATGTATTATATTGGGTAAGGAAAATAAGTGACTGAAGGTTCTCATTCTGAACAAAATTCTCCGCATGCACCATTGTATTGAAATTTTGAAAATGCTCCTCCAGAATATCAATATTCCCGTATAAAAAAAGAATTTTCAGGAGGTAAGTATTCCCTTTGATGTACCAAACCGGGTGGCTGTAGATCATTTCTGGTTTCTTATGAAAAAGATCTACCCATTGGTAAGCATATTTCAAGGTGTATTTATAATCCTGTAATAGCTGGTTTTTCCAGACGTGGGCTTTGTAATACCATAATTTCTCCGTGAAATTCAGTTTCTCAGGGTTAATATTTTTTATCTCAGCGTTGAAGATATCCAGTACTTCCTGTCGGTCTGCATCATTTTTTACATACCCATGCGTAAGCATTTCGCTGTATAATTTCAGGGAAAGATTAGACAGTTTTGTAGTATAGCGGTTTTGTTTGCTGATCTCCTGAGACTGTTTGATAAGCTCTTCTGCACGACCTTCAATACTTCGTGTAATAAATTGTGATTCAATTACTTTTTCAAGGTCTATGATCTCCGATGCGATGCTTTTTTCATCCAGTTCAAGTGCTGTCTGTTTCGTTTTGTCGAGTATTTTTAAAGCCTGTTTGTAAAGTCCTTTCTGATACAGGATATTAGCAAAATCCAACTGCTCACGAAGCTGGATTCTATAGTTCTGATGACTCGGGTTCATTCGGAGACTGACAAGAATCTGCTTGTAAAGATGTGCTTTAAGATTGGAAAGCTGTTGTTTTGTAGATATTTTTTTCTCAATAATAATACTTTCATCATATTCTTTCATTTTATCCATTTCAGAAAATAACAAAAGAAATTTGGCATCTACGTTAATTCCGAGCCGGTTTACGTAGAGCTTAAACTGTCTTTTTTCAGAGGTGGTCAATGACTTTACCAATACAAACAAAAAATCTTTCTGCAATTCTGCCATTGTAAATTTTTGGGGATTAAATTGTTGATTAATAAATAAATACAATTGTTTTTTGAGCTGTTGAATATTGTAATTTTCAGAAAAAGTGAAATTAAAAAAATATCGCAAGCTGTAGTTTTGAGCCAAAATTAAGTAAAAAACTTCACTTATGAATTCCGAAAAAATCGAAATTTTTGATACGACACTGAGAGATGGGGAGCAGGTTCCGGGATGCAAACTGAATACGGAACAAAAACTGATTATTGCTGAAAGGCTTGATGAATTAGGGATTGATATTATCGAGGCGGGATTCCCGATTTCCAGCCCCGGAGACTTTGAATCTGTTTCAGAAATTTCAAAGCTGGTGAAAAATGCGAAGGTATGCGGACTCACAAGAGCCAATAAAAAAGATATTGATACCGCAGCAGAAGCGCTGAAGTTTGCAAAGAAACCAAGAATCCACACAGGAATCGGAACTTCTGATTCTCATATTAAATATAAATTCAACTCAACAAGAGAAGATATTATTGAAAGGGCAGCAGATGCCGTAAGGTATGCAAAAACATATGTGGAAGACGTAGAATTTTATGCTGAAGATGCCGGAAGAACGGATAATGAATATCTGGCAAGAGTTTGTGAAGCGGTAATAAAAGCAGGAGCAACGGTCCTGAATATCCCTGATACTACAGGATATTGTTTACCGGAAGAATATGGCCAGAAAATAAAGTACCTGAGAGAAAATGTAAAAGGAATTGAAAAAGCAGTACTTTCATGCCATTGCCATAATGATCTTGGGCTGGCTACAGCCAATTCTATTGCTGGAGCGATTAATGGTGCGCGTCAGATTGAATGTACCATCAATGGATTAGGTGAAAGAGCTGGTAATACAGCTTTGGAGGAAGTTGTCATGATTTTAAAACAGCATAAAGATTTGAATCTGCATACCGATGTGAATTCCAGAATGCTGAATGAAATGAGTGCAATGGTATCTGATCTTATGGGAATGTCTGTACAGCCAAACAAAGCTATTGTAGGAGCTAATGCCTTTGCCCACAGCTCAGGAATTCATCAGGACGGCGTGATTAAAAACAGGGAAACTTATGAAATCATTGATCCTGCAGAAGTAGGTGTGAATGCCTCTTCAATTATTCTTACTGCCAGAAGCGGACGTTCAGCATTGGCCTACCGTTTTAAGCATATAGGCTACGAGGTTACCAAAAATGAACTCGATTTTCTATATCAGGAATTCTTGAAAATTGCGGATCTTAAAAAAGAAATTGACAACGATGATCTGAGTGTTATGATGGATTCTTTCACCAGAAAAATAGGATAGGTTTGATTTAAAATCAAGATAAAGTAAAAATGAACAACAATAAAAAGACACTTTTTGATAAAGTATGGGATGCCCACGTGGTAGAAACCATTCCTGACGGACCTCAGATCATTTATATAGACAAACATCTTATTCATGAGGTAACAAGTCCTCAGGCTTTTGCCGAACTTGAATCCAGAAATCTGGAAATATTCAGGCCTGAACAGATTGTAGCCACTGCGGACCACAATGTACCTACTTTACATCAGGAAGAGCCTATTAAAGATGAACTTTCAAGAAACCAGGTAGAACAGCTTACAGAAAATTGTAAGAAAAATAATATTGAACTTTTCGGATTGGGACATCAATATCAGGGAATTGTTCATATCATCGCTCCGGAATTGGGGATTACCCAGCCGGGAATGAGCATTGTGTGTGGTGACAGCCATACGTCTACCCATGGCGCATTTGGATCTATTGCCTTCGGGATTGGAACCAGCCAGGTGGCACAGGTATTTGCCAGCCAGTGTTTATTGCTGAACAAGCCGAAATCAATGAGAATTACGGTTAATGGCAAATTAAATGAAAATGTTCAGCCTAAAGATGTGATTCTTTATATCATTTCAAAAATAGGGACAGACGGCGGAACAGGATATTTCTGTGAATATGCAGGCAATGTTTTCGAGGAAATGTCAATGGAAGGAAGAATGACCGTCTGTAACATGAGTATTGAAATGGGCGCCAGAGGCGGAATGATTGCTCCGGATGAAACTACTTTTGAATACGTAAAGGGAAGAAGATTTGCCCCGCAGGGAGAAGACTGGAATGAAAAAGTAGCCTATTGGAAAACTTTAAAAACAGATGAAGGAGCTGTTTTTGATGAAGAACTCAGCTTTGATGCTTCAGACATCTACCCAATGATTACTTATGGTACTAATCCTGGAATGGGTATATCAATTCGTGAAGTTATTCCGGCGCCACAAAATGAATCTGAAGAGAAAGCTTTGAAATATATGGGACTGGAGGCTGGACAAACAGTTAACAGTATCAAAGTTAATTATGTTTTCATAGGAAGCTGTACCAATGCCAGAATAGAAGATTTCCGCTCTGCGGCTCAGTATATTAAAGGGAAAAGCAAATCTGAGGCTGTAAAGGCACTTATTGTTCCCGGATCTCAGCAGGTGGTTAAGCAGATTTATGAGGAAGGTCTGGATAAAATATTCAGTGATGCAGGATTTCAGATTCGTCAGCCGGGATGTTCAGCATGTCTGGCGATGAATGATGATAAAATCCCGGAAGGAGAATATTGTGTTTCCACTTCCAACAGAAACTTTGAAGGCAGACAGGGACAAGGTTCAAGAACAATTCTTGCCAGCCCGCTTACTGCAGCAAAAGCAGCCATAGAAGGTAAAATCTCAGCTTTTGAAAGTTTAAACTAAAAGTAATTTTAAATTATGTTTTAACCACAAAGAAAAACTTTTGTGGTTAAAGTCTAACAATGTAGAACGCATGCAAAAATTAGTTGTTTTAAAATCCCGCGCAGTTCCATTGCCGGCAGAAAATATAGATACAGACCAGATTATTCCGGCTAGATTCCTGAAAAGTATAGACAGAAAAGGGTTCGGAGAGAACCTGTTCAGAGACTGGAGGTTTAATATTCATACAGGAGAACCCAATCCGGACTTTGTTTTAAACAATCCCAGATTCAGCGGTGAGATTCTTGTGGCAGGAAATAATTTCGGTTGTGGAAGCAGCCGTGAACATGCAGCCTGGTCTTTAACAGATTATGGGTTTAAAGTAATTGTTTCAAGTTATTTTGCTGATATCTTTAAAGGAAATGCTCTGAATAACGGACTTCTTCCTGTTAAAGTTTCCGAAGAATTTTTAAAAGAAATCTTAGAAGGAATCAATGAAAATCCTGATAATGAAATTGCTATTGATGTGGAATTACAGTCGATCAGCTTTAAAGATACCACTGAAACCTTTGAACTTGATTCCTATAAAAAAATATGCCTGCTGAACGGTTATGATGATATTGATTTTTTAATCAGCAGAAAGCAGACGATCACAGAATTTGAATTAAAAACACAAAAAGCAAATGAGCGACAATTATTTTAAAATTGCGGTCCTTCCAGGAGATGGGATCGGCCCGGAAATCATCAGTCAAAGCATTAAAATATTAGATGTTATTGCTGAAGTTTTTCAATATAAATTCCATTTTGATTATGGATTAATCGGTGCAGAGGCTATTTTTAAAACAGGAAATCCTTTGCCCGAAGAAACACTGAAAATTTGTAAAGAATCTGATGCTGTGCTTTTCGGGGCCATTGGTGATCCGGTTTTTGATAATAATCCTGAAGCGAAGGTAAGACCGGAACAAGGATTACTGAAACTTCGTAAAGAGTTAGGATTGTTTGCCAATATCCGTCCCTTGAAAACTTATGCATCTCTGATTGATAAAAGTCCACTGAAAAGAGAAATCATTGAAGGCGCTGATATCCAGATTTTCAGAGAACTGGTGAGCGGAATCTATTTCGGTGAAAAATTTACAGATCCGGAAGGAGCTTATGCTTATGATGTCTGCAAATACAGTCGTGAAGATATTATTCCGATTGCCCATATGGCGTTTCAGGAAGCTCAGAAAAGAAAGAAAAAACTTACGCTTATTGATAAAGCCAATGTTCTGGATACTTCCAGATTATGGAGAAAAACATGTCAGGAAATTGCACCGGAATATCCGGATGTACAGCTGGATTACATGTTTGTAGACAATGCAGCCATGCAGCTGATTCTTAATCCTAAACATTTTGATGTCATTTTAACGGAAAATATGTTTGGTGATATTATTTCAGATGAAGCAAGTGTGATCGGAGGTTCTATCGGATTATTACCATCGGCTTCAGTAGGAGAGAAGAATGCTTTGTTTGAACCTATTCATGGATCATATCCACAGGCAAAAGGAAAAGGAATTGCCAATCCTGTTGCCTCTATTTTAAGTGTGGCCATGATGTTGGATCATCTTAATTTACAGGCAGCAGCAGATAAATTAAGACAGTCTGTAGAACATGCTATTGAAAATAAGTATGTCACGATTGATCTTAACACCAAACAATATTACTCAACAAGTGAAGTGGGAAGCTTTATTGCCGACCATATCAGATATTCCGAGAAGTCCTATTACAATTTTGAAAATATCAAGATCGGAAAATCCACCATTGTATAGAAACAAAAGTTCAGTTAGATAGTTAGAAAGAAAAGTTCCGCCTCATATGAGACGGAACTTTTCGTTTTTCATTATAAATAAAGCCTTAGGAGCCCTTTTATTTTTTTGTATTATCCGTTTTTCCTGATTTGTTTTTGGAAGACTTCTGAATATCTTCTTTATCAATATCAGGCGGATTGGTCTTTTTTGAGGCTGCAGGAATATTCTGGAAATCCTGATTTTGCTTTTGGGTTTCTGCGGTATTGGCAGATTCTTTCCTGTTGGTTTTTCCTTTTGTATCCATGACTTTGAATTTTAAATTTCAACAATATGAATACTATCATTCAAAGGGTTTGCCAAACAGAAATATTTTCTTCTAAAGTCCCAGAATACCTATTTTTCCGGTTTTGTCTTCTATTTCATAATTCAAAGCCTTGGCCAGAACAAAAACATTATTCAGGTTTTCCATCAGCTGTTTACGACCTTCTGTTCTCAACTGATTCTGATCAATTGATTTTTCAGCTGTTTCCTTAGCTTTAGCGGTAACGTTTTTAATGTCTTTTTCCGAGATTCTGTTAATAAAAGAATCATCCAGAGATTGGATTTCAACACTTGGAGTAATTCTGATCTCAGCATCAGGAAGCTCGGTAATAATAAGCTTTTTGTTGATGGAATCTACTTCGATCTTCATTTTATTAAGATCATACGAAACTTGCGCATTGGTTTTGGTATAAGTAATAATGCTGTTGCTGGAAATTTCCTTCCCAAAAACTTCATAGCCCATTTTGGTTTTCTGCATACTGGAGGTATTCTGTTCCATCACCACCATTTTATTCATCTTGGAAATTTGATTGGTCAGAATATAATAATCTGACTTTTCAGTTTTATTCCCAGGATTCAGGCAGGACTTCAGACCAAAAAACAGCAGCACCATCGCGCCGGCTCCCGCTGCAAAGGATAATATTGTTCTATAATTTCTCAAAATCTATTTAAAAATTTCTTTAATGACAGACGAATCGTTCTTTTTAAGAATTTGAACCAAATCCCTTTCAATATATCCTGTCGTAGGCATTTCGATAATTCTGCCTACTTCTTTTCCATATCTTTTCAGGATAATGGTAGGAACTTTCTGAAGATTGTAAAGACTTTCATCCCCGGTAGGAGATTCCTTCTTACGGTTAACAGCAATAATATTCAATTTACTCTCCGGATAACTTACGGCTTCCAATATTTTCATCAGTCTTGGAAAATCTCTGTGGCTGTCTTCACACCAGGTTCCCATGAAAACAATAATGTCATAAGTACCGATTTTCTCTTTTTTTAATTCACTGACTGCTTTTTGGTCAAGAACATACTCATCATGTTCCTTTACATACCAATCTGCATAAGGAGCTTTCAAAAACTGCTCTTTCAATTGGTTTCCTAAAAGCATTTTGCCATCATTCTGAGTTTCAACTTCACGGTTTACCACTACTTTTTGTGCAGTAAGCTGTTGTGCAGCTAAAAATAAGCTTGAAAAGGCAACAATATTGGTAATAAATTTTTTCATATTTTATTTTTCGATAATTGATTTTAAATCAGCAGGAGAGTAGTATTTGTTTTTTAATACTTTATGATCTGCCTGTCTGTAAACATTGAATTTTTCTCCGGACTTTTCATAAAAAGATTCTACTTCCTTTTCTTTGTAAAATTCTACAGTTTCTTTCGCCTGTTCTTCATTATCACACGCTTTCGACATATTGGAACGTTGAACTTCGTTGAATAGCTCTACAAATTTGTTGCCAAGTCCGAATTCCAGTACAGCACCACTTAATACATACTGAAGATCACACAATGCATCTGCAATTTCTACAATATTATTATCTGCAATGGCTTGCTTCAGTTCGTTTAATTCTTCCTGTAAAAGTTCTACTCTAAGATTGCATCTTTCTGGTGAAGGAATTTGTGGGGTATCTAAAATAGGGGCTTTGAAAGTAGTATGGAATTCTGCTACTTGGTTCAGACTATCAATTTTATCCATGAATTTTTTTATTTCCCACAAAGATAGAAAAGGATTTGTAAAATGTGAAATGTACGGGGACTAAATGTGTGAATAAAGAATTGTAGGGAAATTTTTCAAACCAAAATTTAATCTGTAAAGTCAAATAAAACCACAACTATAAAAATTGTGGTTTTATTATGACATATTTTAATTCTATTCAATTATTGTAATTGCTCATATTTCCAGACTCCGGAGATGGTCAATATCATCAGCCCCGGTTGTTTTTCTCCATAGCTGAACACACAGATATATTTTGAATGACAGGAAGAACAATCTGTTCCAAAATACAAAGTGGGCAGATTATTGACAGTCAATTCTCCGAAATGAAACATGCTCCGAGAGGTTCCGTTGACGATTCCTTGTTGTAACAGTTCATCTTTAGATAATACTTTATCTTCATGATAAAGCTGCAGAACAGGAAATCCTGATGCATAAGGTGCTATCTTAATTGTGTTTTGGTTTCCGCAATGAGAGCACGTGAAAATTGTTGTTGCTGATGGAAGTGCCTCATCATTGATAAAGGAGCTTTTTTCAACAGGAACTTTTCCGGTAATGTTTATTTTTTCTGATATCGAATACATCTGAGTTAATTTATGGCTGAATAACCGTGCCTGCTAAGTTAGGATATTTTCCGCTGGGACTTTTCTTAATGGTAATTTTAATATACCCTTCTTCTGCCAGCTTATTCCAGGTTTTCTGATAGCCTGTATTGATATCGACAGGAATTTTCCACATCGTTTGTTTTCCTTTTCCTGCCTGGCTGAACCAAGGAATGATGTCTGCTGTCTGGGTTTTAAACTGCATAGAATTATTCAAAACATCAATTTCATAATAAAAATCGTATTTGTCTTCCGGTTGATTTAGCGCTCTCTGTGTAAAGGTATAGGTGTATCCATTGATGATAGGGCTTGTGAAACTTCCTCCCAGTGTAGGAACTCCTGTACCATTATAACTACCGACAGCTCCGCTGTATCTGTCAAACTTCTGTCCAACCTGTAAAGGAACATCATCAACAATATTATAACCTCCGTTGGCAGGCGGCCATCCTCCATTTAAATTATTGGCCTTAAAAAGTGATTCCAGCTCACTCCATTGGCCTCTTTTGTATAAATCATAAGCTTGATTTTTAAGCGCCTGGCTCACCGAATTATTGGGATCATAAGTTACGGCCAGTTCATCAGCGTTTTTGTAGAATACCGTGGTGACATCCGGGTTAGTGTTGGGTTCATCATCTCTATCTGAATTACAGGCAACCGAGAGCGAAGTAATGGCTAAAAAAAATAAGTACTTAAATAAATGTTTCATATAAAAATTTTAAATTGTTTAAAATGATAGAGGTATGAGAAGGGATACCTTTTGAAACATTATTTTCTTTAGAAAGATCTTAAGTGTGAATATTATTAATGATCAGTCGGTAACAGATGTTGCAGAACTGAAATTTGTTTTAATAATATTCTTTTCAGACAGTAAATTATCGAAACAGCAATTCACGCCAAAATAAAATCAAAAGAAGCAATTGCATCCGGTGTCTTAAAAACGGCCTGGAGCTCCCTTAAATACAATCTGGGTAAACGGTACAATAAAATATTGTTATGCGATAAATTTAAATCAAAAAACTCATATACTGGTTATTTTGACTATAATAAATTATTATTTTGAAATTAATTTTAATAATAAATGTGTTTACGCTAATATTTTCATTTAAATCAACGAAAAAAGCTGCCCGAATGAGCAGCTTTTTGTTTCAAGTTTATTTTTTAATGAATTGTTTTGTAAATCCCGGGATCTGAATGATGTAAGTTCCATTGGTTAGTTTATTTACATTGACCGTTCCACTTTCAAGGTTTCCTCCACTTACAAGCCTGCCGGACATGTCGTAGATTTTATATTCTTCATTACTGGTATTGGTAAGGGTAAGAATACTTTTTACAGGATTGGGATACAGTTTGATTTCGGTTGAAAATGAAGCAGCATCATCATTAGAATTTTTTACAGAAATACTGGCATTATTGATATCAAAGAAAATATGATTGCTTCCTTTGATCATTATTCTTCCGGAGTTTGTTAAAGTCTCAGGAATTGTAATACTCTCCGAACCGTCATTAGGAGTTCCTGTCAAAAGTGCTACCCATGTGTTGCCGTTATCTGTTGACCAGAGAATATCTACATTAGCTGTATTCACGCCATTCGCTGTAGTTCCTGCTACATCCCATGTAACTGTTTGTGAACTTTCTTTTACATAAGAAACTGCTGTGTTTTGTGAGGTGATCATAAAAGGTCCGGCTGCTGGATTCACTGTTAGTTTTGTGTCATCAGAATTATTACCTCCACCTCCGGCTTTATTATCACGAACCGTGAACCTGAAATTTAAGTTTCTGGCTACAGAAGGAAGTGCTTCAACATCTATTTCTGTTCCTGCAGTTTTGAGAGCGCCTGCCAAAATGGAAGACATGGTTGGAAAATACCTTATCGGAGAACCTGAAGGCGTCCACGATCTGAATATTGGCCCTGGAATCTTTGATTCCTGCGCTGCAGAATTAGCTCCAGTTTCAGAAGAAGTTCCTTTATCCATCTGTTCCCAGATATAGGTAAGCTGGTCTCCATCTGCATCAGTTCCTGATCCGGTAAGCATAAAAGGAGTGCTTTTAGGAATAATATAATCCGGACCTGCATTGGCTGTAGGAATGGAGTTTCCGGTATTGGTATTGACAGAACAGGCTTTTGCTTTGATATTATTGGTGATCTGTTCGATGCTTATGGCATGAAAAAACGGATCTGAGTTATTCTGAATATCATAATTGGTAACACCGGCATATCCCATAATAGTAGATCCTGAACCTGGTTCTACGGGCTTTAAGTCCATTTCAACACGGTAAGAAGATGTATGATTTCCACCGAACTGATGTCCCATTTCATGAGCAACAAAATCTATATCAAACGTGTCGCCCGAAGGATGACCGTTGGCCGGAGAAGTATATCCGCTTCCTTTATAGCTGCTTGGGTAGGTGATGCCCTGATTTTGGTAAGTAGACATGTCATTGTCACAGATACATCCGATACATCCTGCATTACCGCCGCCGCCATCTCTGCCGAAAAGATGTCCTATGTCAAAATTATTATTTCCGATGGAAGAACTCAGATTGTTCATCAGCTCCAGATTCCAGTTTTTCATTTGTGAAGAGGGAGAATAAGGGTCTGTAGCGGCATTGGTGTAAATAAGATCATCATTATTGGCAATCAGGATCATTCTCGCTGCAAAATCATTTTCAAAAATACCATTCACGCGGGTCATCGTGTTATTCATGGCGGCTAAAGCCTGAGCTTTTGTTCCTCCAAAATAAGAGGCGTATTCTCCTGTACAGGAAAGGGCAAGTCTGAACGTTCTTAGGATAGCATCATCTGCATTTTTATGGGTTAGGACGCTTGAATTACCTTTTTGGGCAGCATCTAAAACTGTACATTCAAGTTTATTCAAATGGTCTTTGCTGTCAGATTTTTTATAAATAATATAAGTGGAAAGGTCTGTGGTATAAGGCTGAATAAAAACGGCAGATTTATCTCCATGGATTTCCATAGAAGATAAACCTAAAGGAGAAATGCTGAAATAAACTTTTGAGACAGGATTTTTTATACTTTCACCAATATAAGATTTGATATCCGGATATTTAGAAGCCAGTTCCGAATCAAAATTAGAATTTTCCGTTACATTGAAATTTTCCATTTTCCCTGTTGAATCGGGAAAAGAGATAATAACTTCGGATTTCTCTGCTAATCTTTTTGGAGCCTTTGCTAATACATTTTTTAATCCAGTCATATTCAGGTGAAAAAGCTGCGGATTTTTAAAAACTGACATGTTTTCAAAAACGGGAGAGGAAATTTTGATGGAGCTGGAAGTCCATAAACGATCGGTCTGTGCAAAAGAAATACCTGACAATGCGAGCATTCCCGTCATCAATAATTGTTTTTTCACTTAAATGTATTTTCAGCAAAAATAGTAAAAAACTCAGTGAAAATGCATTCTTGAAATATATTTTTTGCCAGCCATCTCCATACGGAAAAAAGAGGAGAGCGTAAAAGATTATAAAAAAGAAAAACCGTTCTATGCAGAACGGTTTTTCCCATCGTTTAATTTTAAAAAGTGTATTAGTTACTAATTTTTAATAAATCTCTTAGAAGATTCTCCAATTTGAATCATATAAGCTCCTTTGATAAGATTGCTTACGTTTACAGAACCTCTTTGAAGTTTTCCTGAGTCAATTAGTTTTCCACCCATATCGAAGATCTTATAATCTTCTGAAGTTGTATTGGAAATATAAAGCATATCTCTCACAGGGTTTGGATAAAGCTTCACATCTGTGATCAGATCTTTTGTATTATGAAGATCTCCTTTTCCTGAAGAAACAATATTAAGCGTATAGTCTTCTACCTGTCCGTAAGTAAATGCTTCACATGAAGAAGTAGGGATTGAGCTATACTTCATCATTACTCTCATTCTTGTAGAGCCAACGGTAGCAGTAGCCGGGATTGTAATAGATCCTGTAACCGGGCTGGTGGTAGAACCTGCTTTTGTCCATACCAATTCTCCGCTGTCGGTGAAGTCTCCATCTCCGTTGTAGTCAATATAAACTGCATAGGCTTCGCTATATTTTGTAGAAGTCCATACCGGAGTGATAGAAATTGTATAAGCACTTCCTCTGGTAACATTTGTAGAGACTGAAGTGAAGTTTTCGTAACCTGCAGTTCCGGTAGAAGTATTGTTAATAGATCCGAATGTTACATTTCCAATTCTTTCATCTGCTGTATTGGATGCTGAAGAAGAACAGTAAGTAACCGTTCCTCCTGAAAGAGTTGTAACACTTACAGCGTTGCTGGAAACAGAAGCATTTCCTGCTGCATCTTTTGCCTTAACAGAGAAAGAATAGGTAGTAGCAGGAGTAAGTCCTGTTACAGTATAGGTAGTAGAAGCCGTAGAACCGATTAATGAAGCTCCCTGATATACATCATATCCTGTAACTCCAACATTGTCTGTAGCTCCGGACCATGAAAGGTTAGTGGTAGTAGAAGTAGTTCCTGACGCAGCAAGGGTAGGAGCCGTAGGTGCAACAGTATCAGGAGTTCCCGAACCTGCATTTACAGAGATGTTGGCATTGTTAACATCAAAGAAAATGTGGTTTGATCCTTTTACCATAATTCTTCCTGTCGTTGTATTGGCATTAGGAATCGTTACTGCCTGTGAACCGTCATTTGGTGTTCCTGCCAATAGAGTAGTCCATGTATTTCCGCTGTCTGTAGACCAAAGGATATCTACGTTAGCAGCATTGACTCCGTTGGCTGTAGTTCCTGCAACGTTCCAGGTAATAGTTTGAGAACTTCCTCCGGCATACGTTGTTGCTGAATTCTGTGAAGTGATGTTAAATGGTCCTGCAGTTCCGTTAACGGTGATTACAGCATCATCGGAATTATTTCCTGAACCTCCTGCTTTGTTGTCGCGAACGGTAAATCTGAAATTCAATGTTCTGGCAACTGAAGAAAGTGCTTCTACTGTAATTTCAGAACCTGCGGTAGTGGTTGCTCCTGCCAGAACGGAAGCCATTCTAGGGAAGTATCTTGCCGGGGAAGTCGTTGGAGTCCATGATCTGAAGTTAGGCCCTGAAGCTTTTGTTGCACTGGCTGCTGAACTTGCTCCTGTTTGAGAAGAAGAAGCGTTATCCATTTGTTCCCAGATGTATGTTAATGAATCTCCATCGGCATCCGTTCCTGTACCTGTCAGTACGAATGGAGTTCCTTTCGGAATGGTATAATCTAATCCTGCATTAGCTGTTGGGATTGCATTTCCTGTGTTGGTATTAACAGAGCAGGTTTTAGCTTTAATATTATTAGTGATCTGCTGGATACTTATTGCATGGAAAAATGCATCAGAATGTGGTTGAATATCCTGGCTGGTAATTCCAGCATAACCCATGATTGTTGATCCTGAACCCGGCTCCATATTGGCACCTGTTCCTTCATTGTTCATGGAGAAGGTGTGGTTTCCGCCGAACTGGTGTCCCATTTCGTGAGCCACATAGTCGATATCGAAATTATCTCCTGAAGGGATGGCATCCGCCGGAGAAGTGTATCCGCTTCCTTTAGATCCGTTGGTACAGATACAGCCGATACATCCTGCGTTTCCACCACCTCCTGAAGCACCGAACAAATGACCGATGTCATAATTGGCTTCACCAATCACAGAAGTTAATGTACTTTGTAGTTGAGAGTTCCAGCTGCTCATTCCTGAAGCTGCAGAGTAAGGGTCTGTAGAAGCATTGGTGTAGATGACAGCATCATTGTTGGCGATAAGAACCATTCTGGCTGCGAAATCTTTTTCAAAAACACCGTTTACGCGGGTCATCGTGGTATTCATTGCCGCTAAAGCCTGAGCTTTTGTTCCTCCGAAGTAAGTGGTGTATTCTCCTGTACAGGATAGTGCCAGTCTGAATGTTCTCAATTTGGCATCATCAGCATTGGGTCTTGCAGCAAGAGCAGAATTGGAAACTCCTTTCTGTGCAGCATCTACCACAGTACATTCAAATTTGTTAAGATCATCTTTTTTGTCAGATTTTCGGTATACTACGTACGAAGAAAGATCTTTGGTGTAAGGCTCGATGAAAACAGCTGATTTATCACCATAAATTTCCATGGAAGACAGTCCTAGTGGAGAAACACTGAAATAGACTGTGGAATTAGGATCATCCAGACCTTGTCCAACATAGGATTTGATATCCGGATATTTTGCTGCCAACTCAGGGGCAAAATTGGAATTCTCCCTCACTTTGAAATTTTCCATTCTGCCTTCAGAATTGGGAAAAGAAATAATGAGTTCAGATTTTTCGCCTGCAGCCAGTCTTTTGGGAGCTTTAGCCAGTATGTTTTTCAATCCGTTGATGTCCAGGTTGTATACCTTGGGATTGCTGATACTGGTTTTGTTTTCAAAGATCTCTGATGAAGTTTTTTTTGAACCTTCAGACCAAAGACGGTCAGTCTGTGCGAAAGAAATACCCGAGATAAGGAGCATTCCAATCAGCGTTAATTGTTTTTTCATATTAAATATTAAATTTGATTGTGGAATATCAAAGCTAATAAAAAATATATTACGAAAAACGAAATTTTTTAAGGAAAATTTAAACTTTTCACCTAATATATTATGTGATGCATTGAATATAATTGAAAAAGCTCATTAATAAAAGAAAAGTGAAAGCGACAAAAGAGTTTTAATTTGTAAAAAAAGAAATAAATGTATTTTTTTTATTAATTTATTAAAATGAGACAATAAAATTTACTTATTATTTAATTATATGTAAATAATATTAGTAAGTTGACTTTTGGTAAGTATTGCCATATGCTGTGCATTCTATCAATAAAAAAGCTGTTTCAAAATGAAACAGCTTATTATATTAATACAATTATTAATTACATTTTATCATCAGCAGTGGGGCCGTAAAGTCCGGGAACTTTATTTCCGGTTGATCTTAAGTAAACAACCAGCTCGCCTCTGTGATGGTACAAATGATTGTAAAGAAAAGCTCTTATCACCTGAACTTTTGGCATGGGAGGGAAAAGTACATTTCCATCCATTTCCATTTTCCACTCATTGAAATAAGTGTTTTCATCAGAGTTTTCAAGAACTTTCTGTGCGTTGGCAACATTTTCTTCAAATTTCGCAAGGATATTCTCCGCTTTGGAAATATCTCCTTTGTCATACCTGTACGTACCCATATCAAAAATATCCTTATTGAAAGTGGAGTCGTACCAATTGTATACTTCAGCAATGTGAGAAGCCAGCTGACCGGTTGTCCAGTTTTTTTCGGACGGTTTCCAGTCCAGTGCGCTGTCGGGGATTGCCTGTAAAATTTTTCTGGTGTTTTCAGCTTCATGCAGAAATTCACCTAAAAGTGCCTGTTTAATCATTTGTATTGGGATTTTAACATGTTATTTCGTAATATCTCTTCCGATTACCAGTCTCTGGATCTCAGAAGTTCCTTCACCTATAGTACAAAGTTTAGAATCTCTATAGAACTTTTCAGCAGGGAAGTCTTTTGTATAACCGTACCCTCCAAAGATCTGAACCGCATTGTTTGAAATTCTCACGCAAGCTTCAGAAGCATATAGTTTTGCCATAGCTCCTTCTTTTGTCATTTTTTGTTTTGCATTTTTAAGAGTAGAAGCTCTCTGGATAAGAAGTTCAGCAGCATCAATTTCTGTTGCCATATCTGCTAACATAAAGTTAATTGCCTGGAAATCTGCAATAGGTTTCCCGAACTGATGTCTTTCTTTAGCATATTTCAAAGCCGCTTTATAAGCTCCTCTTGCAGTACCTAAACTTAATGCAGCAATAGAGATTCTACCGCCATCCAACACTTTCATAGCCTGTTTGAAACCTTCCCCAACTTCTCCTAAACGGTGAGAATCCGGTACACGTACATTATCAAAAATTAATTCTGCTGTTTCAGAAGCACGCATTCCTAATTTATTTTCTTTTTTTCCGGAAGTAAAACCAGGCATTCCTTTTTCCAAAACAAAAGCTGTAGAGTTATTTTTAGCTCCTATTTCTCCTGTTCTTGTCATGACTACCGCAATATCTCCTGAAATAGCGTGTGTGATAAAGTTTTTAGCTCCGTTGATGATCCACTCATCACCATCTTTTACAGCAGTGGTAGACATGCCTCCTGAATCTGAGCCCGTGTTGTGCTCAGTAAGTCCCCAGGCCCCGATTACTTTTCCGGAAGCCAGCTGTGGAAGCCATTTGTGTCTTTGTTCTTCATTTCCAAATTCATAAATATGGTTGGTGCAAAGTGAGTTGTGTGCTGCTACAGAAAGACCAATAGATGGGTCAACCTGAGAAATTTCGTCCAGAATAGTAACATACTCATGATAACCTAAGCCGGAACCTCCATATTGTTCAGGAACTACAATTCCCATAAAACCCATCTCCCCTAATTGGTGGAATAAGTCTTTTGGAAACGTTTGGCTTTCATCCCATTCCATAATATTCGGTCTGATGTTCTTTTCTGCGAATTCTCTAGCGGTTTCCGCTATCATTTTGATGTTGTCAATAGTCTCTGTATTCATATAATAATAGTTAGTTCCCAAAGATAACCAAATTGATGGAATGCTAAAATAAATTATTTCATTCATACTATGTAAAGGGTAATTCCTTTAATTATCAAAATTTTATATTTAAATAATTAATACTTTCTTAATAAAATATTCAATCTTTTCCATGTTTTATTTCACTATTTTAGTTCCCCAATTTTTAAGGCATGAAAAAAATTCTACTTCCTATCATTTTGATTTCTTCTTATATTTCTGCGCAGATCCCTGCCGGATATTATGACGGGACAGCCGGACTGACGGGATATGCCTTGAAATCAAAAATCCACGATATTATTTCGGAAAAAATGATCAACTGGCATTATGACGACCTTAAAGTATTATATGCTCAGACTGATCTGGATAAATATTATGATCACGATGCCTCTAACACTCAATACTTACTGGATATCTATTCTGAAATTCCTTCAGGGCCAGATTCTTATGAATATACTACTGATCAGCTGGTAGCAGGTGTCGGTATGGAGGGGCAAGGGTATAACAGAGAACACATGATGCCGCAAAGTACATTCAGTACAAGCTCTTCCATCAGCGATTATCCTATGTATTCGGATCTGAATTTTATTATTCCTGTTGATGGATTTATCAATCAGCGGAGAAGCAATTATCCTTATGGAATAGGAAATAACACCAATCATTATATTTTTTCCAACACTTCAAGGATATCCAATGCAGCGATTCCAAATTATCCATATACCGGAAGGGTTTATGAACCTATTAATGAGTTTAAAGGTGATATCGCAAGGTCATTGTTGTACTTTGTTGTACGGTATGAAGGGAAGTTAGGCTCATTCAATACGGCTTATACGACTTCTGCTAATCTTACTCCTGCTACAGATCAGTGTCCGTTGGACGGAACGGAAGAAAGAGCGGTAGAACCTGCTTATATTGCTATGCTGAAACAGTGGAGTACGGCAGATCCGGTTTCGCAAAGAGAAATTTACCGCAACAATGCTGTTTATGTCATACAAAAAAACAGAAATCCATTTATTGATCATCCTGAATGGATTGATATGATCTGGTCCGAAACGCCTGACAATATTCCTCCTGCTGCTCCAGGATCACTGGTTTCAACACAGCAGAACGCTTATTTTGTAAATTTGAACTGGACGGCGTCTCCTGATGCTGATATTTTAGGATACAGGATTTATATGAATGGCTCCACGACACCTGTTGCGGTTACCAAAGGGACTTCCATTAGTATAGATCATTTGACTCCGTCAACCACTTATACTTTTACAGTGAAAGCTTTTGATAAAGCCTATCTGGAATCTCCATTCAGCAATACGGTGACCGCTTCAACGATTGCTTCTGATTCATATGCTCCGGATCTGATGATTACAAAATACATATCCGGAACCAATACGGAATTTGTGAAGAACAATGCTCTGGAAATCGTAAATAAAACAGGGCACGAGGTTAATTTAAATAATTACAGAATTAATATTCAGTTTAAAAATAATATATCAGGGGCCTTCTATAATGGTGATACGTATGAACTGGAAGGCAAAGTAGGAAACAACGAAACGTTTGTCATCCTGAATCCAAAAGGTACTTTATCATGCTATAATCCTGATGAAGCAAGGTTTGTAACGGCTTCTGATCCTATGATGTTTGCGGGAGGGAATTATGTGGAGCTTGCATATAATAAAACAGTTACCATAGATGCAATTGGGGTAAAATACACCACCAATAACAATGGAAATGTATCTTTATACAGAAAGAACACGATTAATCAGCCCAACGATTCGTTTACTATCAGTGAATGGGATTCCTATCCGTCCAATTACTGCCAGAATCCGGGTAGTACATTGTCTACAGCAGATTTGATTACTGTTAATACAGAGTTTGCAATATATCCGAATCCTGTTTATGATAATTTATATGTGAATGGAGAAGTTACCAATGTGAAAACAGCTCAGATTATAGATCTTTCAGGAAAAGTAATCTATACCGGAAAAGATCCTTTCAGATATAAGAAAAATATATCTGTACAAGGGATTCCAGCAGGAATATATTTTTTAAAGCTTGATGAAAAAGCCCATCAGTTTATTAAAAAGTAAATCATCTAAGGATTTAAACAATATCATTTTTGTGACAAGCCAAACCTGACAGGTTTTAAAAACCTGTTAGGTTTATTTTTATATGGTGTAGAAATAATTCAAGAGATTGCTTCGCTTTGCTCGCAATGACTTTCCTAGCCCTGATAGGAGCGGTTACCCCGGAGTATAAGTGGGAGAGTTGAAGGGTTAAGCAGCCGGAACAGGAAGGAGCGAGGAGTATGAGCGGAAAGCAGGAACAGCTTCTTAAAAAAAAAGAAAAAAGTAGAGTTAAAGTTAATATAATAACAAAACATCAAACATTTTTTTATATTTCTGTAATTTTGTGGTTTTATGTAACTTCTTAAAAACCTTGTGTTTACTGCATTATTGATATAAGCTGATTCACTAATAATCAATATCTATAAGTGTTTCTGCTTATATTTTTTATATATAAGTAATTATGCTTATATTTGCAGTATGATAGCGGTCATTACCGGTGATATTATAAATTCACAGCATGCGGACACTGAAGTTTGGATTACCAGGCTTAAACATCTTCTCGAAAAATGGGGAAGCGCTCCTCACACATGGGAAATCTACAGGGGAGACGAGTTTCAGTTCAAGTGCAAAATTGATGAAGTTTTCTGGCGTTTTCTAGCTATAAAATCTCTTATTAAAAGTGTCGAAAATCTGGATGTAAGAATGGCCATAGGTATTGGTGAGGAAAGTTTCTCTTCTGAGAAAATCACTGAATCTAACGGTACAGCTTATGTTAATTCAGGAAGATTGCTTAATGATCTTAAAAGTGACGGTCATACCGTTGCTATTAAAACATCCAGTGACCCGGTGGACAGGGATCTTAATATCCTGCTGAAATGGTCTTCCAAGGATTTTGATAACTGGACCATGGCTACAGCAGAGATTATTCATGAAATGATTATGAATCAGGATATCACGCAGGAAGATCTTGCTAAAAGATTTGCTATTTCACAGTCTTCGGTAAGCCAGAGACTGAAACGAGCCAACTATGAGCTTATTGTGGAAACCAATCAGTATTTCAGAAAGAAAATCTCAGAATTATAGGCATGATCTTCATCAAACTCATATTGGCACATCTACTTGGAGATTTTATACTTCAGCCAAATTCATGGGTTGCAGATAAGGAAAACTATAAACTGAAAAGTAAGTTTTTATATATTCATGTTCTGATTCACACTGTTTTAAGCCTGATTTTTCTTTGGGATCTTCAGCTTTGGTGGGTTGCCGTATTAATGGGAATCACTCACTTTATTATTGATGCAGCCAAGCTTATTTTCCAGAATGTAAAGACTAAGAAAAGATGGTTTTTCATTGATCAGCTGCTGCATATTCTTGTGATTGCCGGAGTTTCTTTTTATTTCCGGGAATTCAGCTTCGGATTTTTACAGAATCAGGAATTTTTAAAGATCATTATGGCAGCACTGTTCTTAACGACACCTGCTTCTATTTTTATCAAAATCTTATTGTCATCCTGGACACCTGCTCCGGATGGCCCCAACACTATTCAAACCGAATCTTTATCAAGTGCCGGAAAATATATCGGAATTTTAGAACGTCTGCTGGTTTTCACCTTTATTATGGTGAATCACTGGGAAGGCGTAGGGTTCATGGTAGCTGCCAAATCTGTTTTCAGGTTCAGCGACCTTGCACAGGCAAAACAGAGAAAACTTACAGAATATGTATTAATTGGTACACTGCTGAGTTTTGGACTGGCTGTCTTAACAGGAATAATAATAAAATAAATCAATAAATCTAACTACAATTTAGAAAGTAAAATTATGAGTCAAAAGAAAGAAATGTTGTACGAGGGGAAAGCAAAACAAGTATTTGCAACCGATAATCCTGATGAAGTAGTAGTACGTTTCAAAGACGATGCTACAGCATTTAATGCTCAAAAAAGAGGTCAGGTAGACCTTAAAGGAGAAATGAACAACGCGATCACAACTCTTATTTTTGAATATTTAAATGAAAAAGGGATCAAAACTCATTTCATCCAAAAATTAGACGAAAGAGAGCAGTTGGTAAGAAAGGTTTCTATCATTCCTTTGGAAATGGTAGTAAGAAACTACTCTGCAGGAAGTATGGCACAAAGATTAGGAGTAGAAGAAGGAATTAAATCTCCGGTAACGATCTTCGATATCTGCTATAAAAAAGATGAGTTGGGAGATCCGCTTATCAATGACCACCATGCCGTTTTCTTAGGAGCAGCTACTTATGAAGAGCTTGACGAGATGTATGAGTTATCTTCAGATATCAATGATATCCTTATCGACCTGTTTGACAAAATCAATATCATCCTGGTAGATTTCAAAATCGAATTAGGTAAAACTTCAGACGGTGAAATTATCCTTGCTGATGAGATTTCTCCGGATACCTGCAGACTTTGGGACAAAGATACTATGAAGAAGCTTGACAAAGACAGATTTAGAAGAGACTTAGGAGAAGTTACTGAGGCTTATGTAGAAATCTACAACCGTCTTAAAAATCTTTTACAGAAATAAGCTTTCAGAGAAGGGTTATTATTCTGAAAACAATTTGTTATTTAAAACAAAAATTAAAAACTGAAGTTAACTTAGACTAATTTCTAACATCTAATATCTAACTTCTAATCATTAGAAAAAATAGAAATGAAAAGTTTAGACATTCATAAAAGTGAATATTTAAAACAGTTTGAAACCCAGACTTACGGAAGAAATCTTTTCAGAACTCAGGAAGAGGAAAGACTGGATGCTCCCAATGAAGAGTGTGGGATTTTCGGATTGTATTCAGATAATGATCTGGATACTTTCTCTCTTTCTCAGTTTGGTCTTTTTGCATTACAGCACAGAGGTCAGGAAGCTTGTGGTATTTCCGTTTTAAAAGAGGGCAGAATCACAAACATGAAAGACGAAGGACTGGTTTTAGATGTTTATAAAGAAATTCAGGAACCTGAAACTTTTATGGGAAATTCTGCAATTGGGCATACCCGTTATACCACTGCAGGAGATAAAAAGAAATATAATTTTCAGCCATTTTTCGCCAAAAACGAATATGACCAGATTATACTTTCAATAGCACATAATGGTAACCTTACCAATGCAAAAGAATTAAAAGCAGAATTAGAGGCTGAAGGCGTAGTTTTCAGAGCTACTTCCGATTCTGAAGTGATCCTGAGACTGATCCAGAAAAACCTTGATTTAGGTCTTCGTGGAGCTATTAAAGCAACAATGGAAAAGATTGAAGGAGCATATTCTGTAGTTGGGATGACCAGAAATAAATTCTTTGCGTTCAGAGACTTCAACGGTATCCGTCCGTTGGTGTTGGGAGCGATCGATGAGAGATCATATGTAGTGGCTTCAGAATCTGTTGCATTAGATGCTGTAGGCGCTCAGTATGTGCGTGATATCCTTCCGGGAGAGATCATTTATACCAATGAAAATGAGCCCGGAAAACTTCATTCTTATATGATGGATGAAGCAAAAGGTAAGCAGAGAATCTGTTCTTTCGAATATATTTATTTTGCAAGACCGGACTCTACCTTAGAAAATATCAATGTATACGAGATCAGAGAAAAATCCGGAGAGAAAATCTGGGAACAGGCTCCTGTAGAAGCTGATTTGGTGATTGGAGTTCCGGATTCCGGAGTTCCTGCTGCTATTGGTTTCTCTAAAGCTTCAGGAATACCTTTCCGTCCTGTTTTGATCAAAAACAGATATATCGGAAGAAGCTTCATTGTTCCTACACAGGAAATGAGAGAAAGGGTAGTGAACCTTAAACTGAACCCTATCATCTCTGAGATGAAGGATAAAAGAGTAGTGATCATTGATGATTCTATCGTTCGAGGGACAACTTCTAAAAGACTGGTTAAAATTCTAAAAGATGCAGGAGTAAAGGAAATCCACTTCAGAAGTGTTTCTCCGCCAATCATTGCACCATGTTATCTGGGAATTGATACTCCGTCTAAAGATGATCTTATCTCCGCCAACATGACGACAGAAGAACTTAAAAATTATTTAGGAGTAGATTCCTTGGAGTTTTTAAGCATAGATAACCTGAAAACTATTTTAGGATCTGCCAACCACTGCTTCGGATGCTTTACAGAAGAATATCCTGTAGGAAAAGGAGAAGAGGTAGATTTATTCAACTAATCTCTTTATTGAAATAATAAATAGAAGAGCCGGGTTTGTAATCCGGCTCTTTTGTTGTTTAAATGTAGCAAAAGCTTAATATTCCTGTATTATACAGTATATAATGGAGTTTTAATTTTGATGGATTAAAACTTCAGGATATGAAACATCTATTTTTCCCGGGTATTTTTCTGATATTTGCCCAGCTTTATTCTTCACAGACTTTTGATAATCAGGCGCATCGCGGAGGGAAATCACTTTACCCCGAAAATACAATCCCGGCCATGAAAAATGCTTTGAAAATGAATGTGACCACCCTGGAAATGGATCTGGCCATAACGAAGGACAAAAAAGTTATTCTTTCTCACGATGCCTTTCTCTCACCGGAGCTCGTTACAAAACCGGATGGAACTTACATTCCCAAAGATTCAGGTTTTTATTACAAAATTTATGAAATGCCTTATGCAAAAATCAAAACATTTGATGTAGGATTAAAAAAACTGAATAACTATCCGGATCAAAAGAAAATGAAAGCTCAGAAACCTCTTTTTTCAGAGGTTATAGATGCTTGTGAAGCCTATTCCCGTGAATTGAAAAGACCATTGCCTTTTTACAATATTGAAACAAAGACACGTCCTTTTTCTGATAACATTTTTCATCCTGAGCCAAAGGAATTTGTAGATCTGATGATGAAGATTATTATAGAAAAAAAGATTCAGGACAGGGTAATTATTCAGTCATTTGATTCAAGAACGCTGGAAATCCTTCATCAACAATATCCTAAAATCAGGACTGCTTTACTCGTGGAAAAAGTAGATGATAAAAAACGGGCTCAGCAGCAGGCTTATTTTAAAAATATTTCTGTGGAAAAATTCAAAATGTATCCCAATCATTTGAGTGGAGTAGCCGGAGATATGAAGTTCCTGAGTTTTACTCCCACTATTTACAGCCCTGAACATAGTCTTGTTACCCCGCAATTAGTGCAGGAATGTCATTCATTAGGCATGAAAGTAATCCCATGGACTGTGAATACCAGAGAAAGACTGAAGGAATTAAAAGACATGGGAATAGACGGTGTTATCAGTGATGATCCGAGAATATTCGAATAACCCTTTTTAATATAAATAGCCGGAAGAAAACTTCCGGCTATTTTATGCGTGCAGATTACGCTGCACTTAGGGTTAAAAAATTGGTCGTTGATTAGAATTTATAATTCAGGCCTAACTGAAATACTCTGTTGTTATTTTCAGCTGCAGACATGCTCTTATCAATCTTTGTTAAGCTGTTTACATATCTTGCATTGATACCGATATTGGAAGTGATGTCATATCCTAAACCAAGGCCTAAACCGAAGTTGAATTTGTTGATCATGTCTTTATCAATATCTGTAGAGTGAGAACTTGAAGTGGTAGTTGTAACACCTCCTGTAGTACTTGCTACAGTAGATTCTCCTTTATTTTTTCCGTTGATGAAATAACTGAATTCAGGTCCTGCTTCAATATAAAACTTATCAGTAGGTCTCATCTGAACCATTAACGGAACTGAAATGTAATCCATTTTTACTCTGCTCTGTACCTTAGTTTTTACATTCGTTACTCCATTGTCAGTTTCTGTAGAATACATTACATCTTTTGCACCCATTTGGTTATATAATACCTCTGGCTGGAAGCTGAATTGTTTTGAAATTGGAATATTAACGAATACACCCGCGTGGAAACCTAGTTGTTGAGTGTTGATTCCAAACTTCTGCTGGCTGAAATAAGCTGAGTTTCCTCCGGCTTTGATCCCGAATCTAATAGGCTGAACATCATTTTTTAGTGGTGATGCATTTACTGTTTTCGTTTCTGTCTTTGTTTCTGTCTCCTGAGCAAAAGCTAGCGTACCAGCAGTTAATGCTAATCCTAAAAATAACTTCTTCATAATTTTATTTTTTTAATTTTACTATTTGTGTGTCGGATAATCTCTCAATCAGACTCGAATTATTTTGCAAAATGCTTGCCAAAGTTGAAAAATGCCTGTTTATAAGGGTTTTCAGATGGTTTTTGGAAAGTTTTTTTTTAATCATTTATCCCTTTTTGATGAATAAACATATTGTAAAATGACTGTTTTGTGAAAATAGTTGAATGCTCAATAAGCTTTATTGTTGATAATTAAAATGATAAAAAAAAAAGAAACAGAGTACTATTTTCAGGAATTACTCAGCCTTCTTGGATTTTATTGAGAGACAGAAATAAAAAAACCGGACTATTAAAGCCCGGGACCAGTTTTTGAAAATAATAAATATCTCTATTTAAATTGATAAGCTACGCCAATCTGAAGTGCATTATTTCTGACTTTAGTACCATAATCGTTTTTGAAAATTCCTGTTACTCCCGCTGTAAATCTGGCTGTCACTCCAAAATTTTGAGTGAAATAATATCCTGCACCAATTCCGATTCCGAAATTGAACTTATTATATAATTTCATTGGAATTTTATTGTCGAAACTTTCAGTACTAGTACTCGTTGTATCATTGTATCTTATTTCATTTCTTCCGTCTCCTTCTATTTTTCCTCCTAAAAGTAAGCCGAATTCCGGCCCTGCTTCCACATACAACTGAGGAAGAATATGGTATTGAACCATTACAGGAAGGGTAAGATAATTTAAATTTGTCTTATAAGTATATTCCTGCTTTGTGTAAGAATTTTCTGAATGATGAATGAAAATATCTTCGGTTTTTGAACCTAATTGACTGAAAAGAAGTTCGGGTTGTATACTGAATTTTTCAGCAAGAGGAATATTAGCAAATACTCCGATATATGAACCAGCTTTCACTTTTTCACTATTATCTACTTCGTTTCTTTCGCCTCTGCTGAAAGTAGAGCCGTTGAAACCGGCCTTAATCCCAAATCTAACTGAAGGTGCTGTGGTGACAGGCTGTTCTTTTTCCTGAGCATTCATTAAAAAAGAGCCTACAAATGTAAGTCCTAGAAAAAATTTTTTCATGGTTTAAGTTATTTTTTTGTTTTGCGGCAAAATATCTGCCATAAAGATGAGAAGTGATAAAAATCATGCTGTATGCGAAAAAGTCAAGCTTAAACTAATAAACCTGACTTTTTCTATTGAAATCAAAATGTATTCTATTGATAAAACAAAATATCCTCAATATTCTGTTGTGCACTCTATTGGACAGCCCAACCTGACACAGTTCTCGTTAAAAGGTGATGGTAATAGTTAGATTTTAATTTTGATATTCAATTGAATATCAACTGAATCAAAGCATACTCATTGTGAAAACAAGACCGTAAGTTGGAAATTTCCGGATAGAGTACAATCAATTATTCAATACGCAAATTTCTTGCCAAAAAATATACAAATAATAAAAAAGCCGGATTATATTAAATCCGGCTTTGTATTGATGAGTAGTTTGCTTTAAAAGCTAAACTGATTTCTTAGAATTTATAAGCTAAACCAAACTGGAATACACCATTTTTAGCTTTATCTTCAGATAGATCTGGTCTGTTTTTAGCAACGTCTGTTAAACCTGCAACATATCTTGCAGTAACTCCGATGTTCTGTGTGAAGTAGTATCCTGCTCCAAGGCCAATTCCGAAGTCAAAACCTTTGAAAAGATCTTTAGCATCTGCAGAATTGGAATTAGCTTTCAGTTTTGAGTTAACCAAAAAGCTGAACTGAGGTCCTGCTTCCAGATATAGGTTAGGAAGAGCATTATATTGAAGCATTAATGGTACAGAAATATAATCCAGATTTACTTTTACATCATTACTTCCTTTAATCTTTGCTCCCATTCCGCTGTACAATACTTCCGGTTGGAAAGAGAAGTCCTGAGCTACAGGAATGTTAGCAAACAATCCTCCGTAGAATCCAGCTTTAGAATTGAAGTCATTCTCGGTAAGAGTAGAGATATTAAGACCTGCTTTTATTCCAAATCTAACTGGAGAAGATGAAGCAGTAGAAGTTGAAGTCTTTTGAGCGAAAGTAAAAGTACCTGCTACTAGGGCAAGACCTAAAAGAATTTTTTTCATAAGTTTTATATTTTAATAGTTATTAAGTTTTATTTAACATTTCATTAAGAATCAAACGGTGTGCCAAAGTTATAGTATGTTGTAAATCTGCTATTCAACATATGTTTATAAGAATAATTTTTTCATTTATGCTAAAAAAGTCGGATTAAATTAATCCGACTCCACTTTAATTATAAAAACTTAATGAAAAAAGCTTACTAAAGCTTTAGAATTTGTAATTTACTCCTACCTGGAATACGCCATTTTTCACAGAGCCCTCTCTGTCATATCCGTAAAGATATCGATGACTTTTATTTACAATATCAGATAATCCTGCAGTATATCTTACATTCACACCGATATTTTTAGTGAAATCGTAGCCAGCGCCCAATCCGATTCCAAAATCAAAACCTCTGGTCGCATCTTTAAGGTGTAAACTTCCCACATTGTTTTTCAGTCTGGCATCCATTAAGAAGCTAAATTGAGGCCCGGCTTCTACATAAAAATTAGGGAGTGCTTTATATTGAAACATTACAGGAACAGAAATATATTCCAATTCAAGTTTTGCATTACTTCCTCCTTTCTCTTTAGCTCCCACAGCACTATATAATACTTCCGGCTGAACAGAGAAATCCTTAGCGACAGGAATGTTTACAAAGACACCACCATAGAATCCGGCTCTTGACTTCATATCCATATTAGAAAGATTGGAAACATTCAATCCTGCTTTCAAACCGAATTTGATTTTAGAAGAAGATGGAGTAGTAGCTTCAGTAGAAGTTGAAGTGCTTTGAGCAAAAGTAAAAGTACCTGCAATAAGTGCCAGGCCTAGAAAAATCTTTTTCATAGATTAGTTTAATTTTTTATGTTGTTTAACGTCCGAGAAGCAACAAACAATATGCCGCTAAACCCCATGTATAAAGACTTTATGGGTTTTTAACAAATCGATAATTCATCAAAATGGGATGTATTTTTGCTGTTTTATGAACTCTTTGTTATTTTAACATAAAAAAAGAACAGATTAAAAAATTAATCTGTTCTTTTCTATTGAATATAAAATTTGTTAGTGAATGTGTAGCTTATTTAAATTTATAAGCTAATCCTACCTGGAATAGATTGTTTCTTGTAGCATCGGATCCGCTAGGTCTGTTTTTCGCTACATCTGTTAAACCTGCTACATATCTGGCAGTAAGTCCTAGGTTCGGAGTGAAATAATATCCTGCACCAAGACCAATACCAAAGTTAAATGTATTTAGATTGTCTTTGTAGTTATCTGTAGTGTTAGACTGTCCATTTGATTCATTTTTGAACTTGTTTTTAGCGCTTACCATGAAACCAAATTCCGGTCCTGCTTCTACATAAAGATTTGGGATCAGGTTGTACTGGAACATTACCGGTACAGTAATATAATCTAATTTAGTAGAAGCGGAATATTTTGTTCCTGCTACTGTATAATCTGATTTATTACCATATTGTGAATATTGAACCTCCGGCTGAACGCTGAATGAAGCTGCTAATGGAATGTTGGCAAATACACCTGCGTTGAATCCTATTTTAGATTTCTGATCATCAAGACCGCTATCTTTTGAAAGGGAAGAAACGTTCATACCTCCTTTTACCCCAAATGTTACCGGATTAGAAGATGTGTTTCCTGTCTGTTGAGCGAATGCGAATGTTCCTGCAGTTAACGCTAATCCTAAAATTAACTTTTTCATAACTTTAATTTTTTTAATTTTACTCTTTCTTAATTTTAAATTTTACTACTGTTCAGCATTTTCAGTTGAACGCAGAGTATCTTTCAAATTGCTTGCCAAAAATATTTTTTATGATTAAAATCAATAAAAAAATCACTTAGTGTTTAAGTGATTTTTAAAATATATTATTGATTATCAATGTTTTGCAATTTTAAATAAATGTTTGTTTAGACATGATCTAAATTGACAATTTTGTCAAAAACAAGCCGTAAATCAAATTTATTTTTTGAAAAAAATGTTAAGCATCGTTCAATTTTCTATAAAAAGATAAAGATTCAAGGATATTTTCCTGGCTGCACTGATGATCGTAATGGCAAGAACCTACTCCTGAAAGCAGGGAAAAATTGATTTTACTGTCTGTATTTTTTTTATCATTCAGTAATAATGCCGTGATATCTTCATCTTTAAAATCACTGATATCAAGGTAAGGATAATACCTCTGAATGTTTTCAATGATTATTTTTGAATCTTCCTGTGAAATAAGGTTTTCAAGATAAGCCAGATGAGCTTCAGCAATCATTCCCATAGCTACAGCTTCGCCGTGAAGAATTGGATTTTCCTGCTGTAAACATAAACTTTCCACAGCATGGCCTATGGTATGTCCGAAATTAAGTGTTTTTCTAATGTTCTGCTCATGGAAATCCTGATCTACCACATTTTGTTTAATATTCATAGAAGTTTGGATATGGGGAACGACTGTTTCCACTTCCAGTTTACGGATCTGAATCAGCTGATCCCAATGATTTTTATCAGCAATTAATCCATGCTTCAGCATTTCCGCGAATCCACTTCTTAATTCTTTAAATGGTAATGTTTCTAAGAATTTTGTGAAAATAAAGATTTGCTCAGGGAAAGCAAAAGTTCCCACCATATTTTTATAGTGCATCAGATCGATCCCGGTTTTTCCACCTATAGAAGCATCACACATGGATAAAAGGGTAGTAGGGATGTTGATAAACTGTATTCCTCTTTTATAAGTAGATGCAACAAATCCGCCCATATCCGTAATTACTCCACCACCAAGGTTGATAACCAATGCTTTTCTGTCTGCCTGCATTTCTGTAAGAATTTCCCAAAGCTGGTTGGCTGTCTGGATATTTTTCATTTCCTCCCCGGCTTCAATCTCCAAAATTTCAAATCCAAGGTCTGTTTCCATATTTCCTAAAAGAATAGGAAGACAGTATTCATGCGTGTTTTCATCTACCAGGATGAAAATTTTACTGAATTTTTTTTCGTGAAGAAACTCGTTTAGTTGAGAAAAATTATCGTTTAATATTGTTATCATCTTTGATTGTATGTAAAGTTAAAAATGTAAACTATAGTGCAAAGTTATGATTCTTAATTTTTAACTCGTAACTAAATTACTATCTTTGCATAAATTTTTAGAATGAGCAGAGATAATAATAATTCAGATAGACCAAAGAGACCAAGAATTTCAACCAAGAAAAGTTCTGATGATTCTCGTGCTTCCAGATCTGGAAATTCTTCAGGATCAAAACCTTTTAAAAAGCCTTTCTCTAAAGATGGAGGAAAAAAAGGCCCGGAACATAAAGGATCCAACTCAAGATTTGAAAAGAAACCTTTCAAAAGAAATACCGACAGTTTCGAAAATTCCAATGACGAATCAGGATCAAAATCTGAAAGAAAGCCTTATATCACAAATAAAAGTGAGAGCTATGAGAAGAAATCTTTTGGAAAGCCTAAGAGAGGAGGAAAGAATTTCGATACAAGAGATAAGTACGAAAGAGGCAGCCTGAAATACGGAAGAAGACCATCTAATGGTGAAGAAAGAAATGATGACAAAACAAGATCTTTTGTACAGAAAAGAAGGCTGAATAAAATTGAAAAAGATGTTCATAAAGACAGCATCCGTCTTAACAAGTATATCGCTAACTCCGGAATCTGCAGCAGAAGAGAAGCTGATGACCTGATTACTCAGGGGTTGGTAGAAGTCAACGGAAAGGTGGTAACTGAAATGGGATATCAGGTACAGAAAACAGACAGAGTGGTTTTTGACGGACAAAATATTACTCCTGAAAAACCTGTATATGTACTTTTGAATAAGCCTAAAGGTTATATTTCTACTACAAAAGATGATAAAGCAAGAAAAACTGTAATGGATCTTGTAGCCAATGCTTCTCCTTACAGACTTTTCCCGGTGGGAAGACTGGATCGTTCCACAACAGGAGTTATCTTACTGACCAATGACGGTCACATGACTAAAAAACTGACGCATCCTTCTTTTGATGCTAAAAAGATTTATCATGTAACATTGGATAAAAAGCTTACTGGTGAAGATTTACGTCTTATTGCAGAAGGAATCCGTCTTGATGAAGGAGTAGCTGTTGTTGATCAGATTTCATATATTGAAGGGAAACCTAAGAATGAAATTGGAATTGAGATCCACATCGGATGGAACCGTGTTATCAGAAGAATTTTCCAAAGATTAGGGTACGAAGTAGAATCTTTAGACAGAGTAATGTTTGCCGGATTAACGAAGAAGAATATCAAAAGAGGACACTGGAGAATCCTTACAGAGCTGGAAGTGAACAACCTTAAAATGCTTTAATATAATGATGAATATGAGTTATAAATGATGAATTATAGATTCAGGGATTGTAACTTAGTTCATTCTTTCAAAAAGTATCTTCAGGATAAAAAACAAAAAGCGCAGAATTGTTTTCTGCGCTTTTTTATTGTAGTAAGCTGTGAATTCCAAAATTCATAGCTCATCATTTATAATTCATCATTAAAAAGAATTACCCTAACACGGTTACTCCTTTCTCAATCATTTCATAGATAGCATCTCTGCCATTGTCAGGTTTTACATTTACTGCACGTGTTCCGTTGAAATGAAGACACGTAACATATCCGTTAGCTACCGCATCCTGTGCTGTGAACTTGACACAATAATCTAATGCAAGACCTACGATTTCTACCAATTGAATGTCGTGATACTTCAGGAAATCATCCAGTCCGGTTTTCATGAAATGGTTATTATCCTGGAAACCACTGTAGCTGTCTATCTCAATATTTTTACCTTTCTGTACGATATGGGTTACTTTGTCTCTGTTCAGATCTTTATGGAATTCTGCTCCGAAAGTTCCCTGAATACAGTGATCCGGCCACATAAACTGTGGAACACCATTTAAAATAATACTTTCTCCTACCTTTCTTCCATTGCTGCTTGCAAAACTTTTGTGACCGGCAGGATGCCAGTCTTGTGTAAGAACTATCTGATCATATGCATTTTCCTCCATCAAGAGATTGATGTATGGAATAATTTCGCTGGCTCCAGGGACTGCAAGTGCTCCGCCTTCACAAAAATCATTCTGTACATCGACTATTATTAACGCTTTTTTCATATTTTGATTTCTCGAATTTTTGATAAATTTACAAAACTAATCTTCAAAAATTTGTCCAAACCTGAATTATCGGACAAATCGGCAACATAAATTTTCAATGCTTATCCATGAAGGGTATAAAAATTACAATATTTGAATTTTGTCTGCAGCCTGTTGTGTTTTGAGGCTTAAACCAAAAATCAATAGCTTATCTTTGCAGGAAATAAGTATTTTTTATGTCATTTGAATCGTTAGGATTATCACACAATATTATTCGTTCTGTCAAAAAATTAGGGTATTTAAAACCTTTCCCCATACAGGAGCAGGCTGTTCCTGTCATTTTACAAGGGAAAGATCTTATGGGAATTGCCCAGACAGGTTCCGGTAAAACAGCTTGTTTTGTGATGCCGATTTTAGAAAAATTACAGAATGCGGAAGTAAAAAAAGACCGTAATGTTCAGGTTTTGATATTGGTTCCTACGCGTGAACTGGCTATTCAGATCGATGAAGTGTTCAGGGCATTCACAGATAATCTAAAGAGAGAAGTCCGTACAATGGCAGTGTATGGAGGAGTTTCTATTAATCCACAGATGAAGGGAATGTTTGGGGTGGAAGTTTTGATTGCTACTCCGGGACGTTTGCTGGATTTAATTGATCATAATGCGTTGAGTATTTCAGGAATTAAACATTTGGTGATTGATGAAGCTGATAAAATGTTTCAGCTAGGCTTTGGTGAAGAAATGAATAAACTTTTTGCCATGATGCCTGTAGCAAAGCAAACTACATTGTTTTCGGCTACTTTGAATGATAAAGTTTCAGAAATGAAAGAACGTCTTTCTATCAATCCTACGATTATTGAAATTAAAAAAGAAGAAGTTGAAATTGATAATATCGAACAGCTGGCCTATCATGTTGCTCCGGAGAACAAAGGTCCATTTTTACGATATCTGATCAAAGAAAAGAAAGTAGAAAAAGCTTTGATTTTTGTTTCCTCTACAAGATCTGCGGATAATCTGGTGGAGAAGCTTAAAAAGAATAAAATAAAAGCGGTGGCCATCCACAGCCAGAAATCTCAGGGAGCGCGAAGAAATAATCTGGAAGAATTTAAAGTAAACGGAGCTCAGATCTTGGTGGCTACAGATTTAATCGGGCGTGGGATTCATATTGAATCGCTGCCATGTGTTATCAATTACGAGTTACCCCGTTCGCCGCTGGATTATATCCACCGCATTGGTAGAACAGGACGTGCCCATGAAAAAGGAACAGCAATCACCATTTTGACGGATGATGAATTGCAGCATTTCAGAGTCATCCAAAAGAAAATGGGTAGAAAAGTTACGCTGCAAAGAACAGAAGGTATTGATTTACACGGATATTAATTATTAACAATAAATAAAAAGGTTTCAGTCTATACAATTGAAACCTTTTTTAATGAAAAACCGGTACCACAAAAATCATTATCGGTATAATTAATGCTTTATTCACTTTAAATTCTTGAATTTTTGATAAATTCGCACAAGCTGATATTCACAAGTTATTTTACTAAATAATGAGAGTACAAATCGGCAATAATTAAAAAAAAATAAACCCTGAATAATGAGTGATTTAGAGAAAAAAAAGTTTCCCATAGGACCGTTTGAAGTGCCTGAAAACATCTGTGATACTACATTGGATACTTATATCAAAGTGATCAAAGACTTTCCTGGCCGGCTAAAGAATCTCATTGAACATTTTACAGACGATCAGTTGGATACTCCTTACAGAGAAGGAGGTTGGACGGTAAGACAGCTTGTGAATCATCTTTCTGACAGCCATATGAACAGTTTTATCCGTTTCAAACTGGCTCTCACAGAAGAAAACCCTACCATAAAGCCTTATGATGAAGCGAAATGGGCGGAGCTTCAGGACAGTTTTCATATGCCTGTAAAGTCGGCAATGAGAATGTTGAAAGGAACACACCAAAGATGGGTAACACTTCTTAAAAGCCTTACCAATAAACAATTTGAACGAACTTTCCATCATCCTGAACACAATAAGAATTATAATTTAAGAGAAAGCCTGGCTTTATACGTGTGGCATTGTAATCATCATTTTGCCCATATTGAAAATCTGAAGATAGAAAAAGGTTGGTAAGGAAGAGTCTCAATAATCCAATATACTATCAGGAAATTATAGAAAGAATTTCCCTGTTATCTGAAAATTCTCATGGAAAATGGGGGAGAATGAATGTATGTCAAATGCTAAAACATTGTGACCTGGTTCTTCAGGTAGCTTTGGAAAAGGTGGAACTTCCCCGTATTAATATGACGTTTAAGACAATTGGGATTTTTACTAAAATAGAAATGCATATTTTCAATAATGGAATTCCCAGAAATATGCCTACTTTTCGAAAACTAATCGTTAATTTTGAATGTGATTTTGATGTATCAAAAGCCAATCTGCTGAAAACGCTGGAAGAATTCCGGGAACTCTGTGAAAAAAACAGGCTGCCGGACCGCCACAGACTATTCGGTAAAATGACTGAAAAAGACTGGACATTTTTAGAATACAAGCATCTGGATCACCATCTAAAACAATTTAATGTATGAGTTTTTTTGATAAAATATTTGGCGGTAAAAGCGAAACCCCTGACCAAAAAACATTCTGGAAAAAGATAGAATCTGAAGAGGATCTTACTAAAGCGATAGAAGATTCCTTTCAGAATAAGATCGCAATATTTAAACATTCTACAAGTTGCTTTATCAGCAGAACTGTTCTGAAAAATTTTGAAAAAGAAGTAGAAAACTCAGAACAGCCAGTGAATGTATACTATCTGGATTTGTTAGCTCACAGACCTGTTTCTAACAAAATTGCAGCAGATTTTGAAATCAGACATGAAAGTCCGCAGCTGATTGTCATAGAAAACGGAAAACCTGTTAACAGTGCTTCACATCAGGATATTTCTTTAAGCCAGATTGTATCATGAAGAATATAAATAATTATCTAGCTAAAGTTTTAAATGTTCCGCTCCAGAATGTGAACACCTGCAGCCTGCACTATGAAGTAAAGAAAATCCCTAAAAATCAGTTTCTTCTCCAGTACGGCGAAATCTGCAGACATATTTTCTTTGTAGAAAAAGGACTGATAAAGATGTATTCTATTGATAAAAACGGGAAGGAGCATATTATTCAGTTTGCTCCGGAAAGCTGGCTGATCTCTGACCGAAGCAGCCTTTATTTCAATGAGAAATCCATTTATTATATAGAAGCAGTAGAAGATTCTGAAGTTTTGTTTCTTCATCCTGATTTCTTCAACAAATTGGTAGAACAGTTTCCGAATAGCATAGAAAGGAGTGATTTTCTTCTTCAGAAACACATCAGAAGCCTTCAAAACAGGATCAATTCCTTGTTGGGAGAGACTGCAGAAGAAAGATATATGAAATTCATCAAAATGTATCCGGATTTACTGCTGAGAGTTCCACAATGGATGATTGCCTCTTACCTGGGAATTACTCCTGAGAGCCTGAGCCGTGTAAGAAAGGAGCTGGCAAGAAAAAATTTCATCCCGGATAACAAATAGGAAAGGCTGGGAGATGGAGGCTTGAAGTTCTGGTGAATATAAAAGAACTTTAACAGCTCTTGTTTAGATTTATCAATAAAAGTTGAGATCAATTATTTTAAAACTATTTTAGCTTCCATCTTCCTTACTTCAAATAAATCCTTTTGGCAAGCTGTCCCACCTGTCTGAGTTTTGCCTGTGTATCTTCCGACCATGGAAGCCCTATGCAGAGCCTCATACAGTTTTCAAACTGCTCCTGAAAAGTGAACATTCTTCCGGGGGCAATACTTATATTCTGCTTGATAGCCAGATCGTATAATTCTGTTGTGCGAATCTTTTTATCAAATTCTACCCATAAGGACAAGCCTCCCTGCGGACGGCTGGTTTTTGTTCCTTCAGGAAAAGATTCTGCAATGGTTTGTACATAATTCTGATAATTGAACTGTAATGTTCTGCGAAGCTGCTGGAGATGCTTTTCATATTTTCCGGATTTCAGAAAGTTGGCAACAGCTTCATTCACAATAGAAATAGAAGATGTAGAATGCAGAAGTTTAAGTTTCATGATTTTGTCTTTATACTTCCCCGGAGCAATCCAGCCCACACGATAGCCGGGAGCCAGAGTTTTTGAAATAGAGCTGCAGTACAGTACATTTCCGTCTTTATCGAAAGATTTACAGCATTTCGGACGGCTGGAACCAAAATAAAGGTCTCCATAGACATCATCTTCTATCAACGGAATATTATTTTCGGAAAGTATTTTTACAATTTCTTTTTTATTTTCATCAGGCATACAGCTTCCCAAAGGTGAATTAAAATTGGGAATCAACAGGCACAGATCTACTTTGGGAATTAATTTTTTTAAAGCCTCAATTTCTATTCCGGTCGTAGGATGGGTAGGAAGTTCCAGAACTTTTAAACCCAATCCGTTGGCCAACTGAAGGATTCCAGGATAGCAGGGACTTTCAATCGCAACAGTATCTCCAGGTTTTCCTAAAGCCATTAAACAAAAAGAAAGAGCATTCATCCCACCATTGGTGGTAATCAGATCATTTTCGCTCAGATTTCCTCCCCATTGTAAGGAACGTACTGCAATCATTCTTCTTAATTTCAGATTTCCCTGAAGTTCTTCATATTCAGTACCACCATCTTTTAATTCCCTGGTAGCGTTTATAATTTCTTTCTTCAGTTTAGCCTGAGGTAAAAGATCTCCTGATGGAATTCCAATAGAGAAAAAGGTAAGGTCCTTTTTACCCATATTTTCATACACTTTACTGATCAGTTCATCCGGTTCATCGTTATTGGCGATCAATGACGGGCGGCTTACTTCCGGTAAAGGAAGTTTTACAGAGAGCAGCTGGCTTACAAAATAACCAGACTGTGGCTTAGATTCTACCAAAGACTGGGATTCCAGTTCCAGAAAAACACGCTTGGCTGTATTCATACTTACCTGATGTTCCTGGCATAGCATTCTTACGGAAGGAAGCTTGTCTCCCGTCTTTAGAATACCACTTCTTATCTGTCCTGCAATGCCATCTGCAATTTCCGTATATAAAAATTCCTTGCTCATATTTTTAACTGTGCTCATGCAAATATACAAAACTGATACTGTGTTTATTTAATTATCCTTTCTAATTTTGAATATCAATTAAAGCTTGAATAAAATGATGACAAAACAAATCTCAAAGGATGAAAATATAAGTGGCTGGATCAATGGTTTTATAGGGGTGGTCTTATTTAGTGGTGGTTTGCCGGCCACTAAGCTAGCCGTAATGGAAATGAGCCCTACTTTTGTAACAATTGTCCGTGCAGCTGTCGCTGGAGTCTTGGCGCTTACCGTTTTGTGGCTGGGAAAAGAAAAACGTCCCGTCAAAAAAGATTTGATCCCATTATTGCTGGTTTCCCTTGGCTGTGTGGTAGGATTTCCCCTTCTTTCTGCATTGGCTCTTCAGTATCTTACTTCTGCCCATTCTATAGTATTTCTGGGAATGCTTCCTCTGGCAACTGCCGTATTTGGCGTGATGCGTGGCGGAGAAAGACCTCATCCTGTATTTTGGTTTTTTTCAATTGTAGGAAGTCTTCTGGTTATCGGCTATGCTGTTTCGCAGGGAATATCAGCCTCACCTGTTGGCGATATTCTAATGCTGCTTGCCGTAATTTTATGTGGTATGGGCTATGCTGAAGGAGCTAAATTATCCAAAACCTTAGGAGGATGGCAGGTTATTTCCTGGGCCTTGGTATTGGCACTACCAATTATGATTCCTTTATTTTTTATTTATTTTCCTGATGATATTCAAAATGTGAGTTTTCAGGGATGGTTTGGAATGGCTTATATTTCTCTCTTCAGTATGTTTATTGGATTTATATTCTGGTATAAAGGATTAGCACAGGGAGGAATAGCTACTGTTGGTCAGCTTCAGTTACTTCAGCCTTTCTTTGGGCTGGCATTGGCGGCATGGCTTCTTCATGAGCAGGTAAGTATAGGAATGCTGGGAGTGACATTGGGCGTCATATTATGTGTTGCAGGAACTAAGAAATTTGCGAAATAATTAAATATAAAGCATTATGACTTAAGTCATAAGAAAGCTGCTTTACAATAGTCTACCTTTGAACTATCACCACAAAATAGAGTATTATGAAGATTATTATGTCAAGCCTGCTTATAGCAATTATTGTCCTGAGTTGTAAAAAAGAATCCAAAACAGAAACCAATGTTACAACAGACACTGTCATATCTGATACCATAAGGACGGATTCTGTTTCTCCCGTAAGTCCAATCCCTTCCGATACCATCCATCGTGATACGGTTTCCTCAAAAAAACTTACAGATACTACAGGAGCCCATCAAAATAAAATCCCAAAGAAATAGTAGTTTTTTCTGTTATTACTTTGAAAAACCCGTTTTCATTAAGTGAAAACGGGTTTTTATTGTATTGGATTTCAATATACTGTACAATCTATAGCTTAAACATGTGGTATCAAAAAATCAATTTAATTGCATTTTTACTACCGATATTTGGTCAATAAATGAAAAACATGGCTGAAGTTATTAAAATTTTTAACTTTTTTTAACTTTAGGAATAATCATTAAGGTGCGGTTTTTGCATGCATATTACAATCGATTACCAATATTTTTACTAAGACTAAGAAGAGGAGAAGAAGAAAACAACACCAAAAACAACTATTATGGTTATCGACGAAAACATTTTGATTTCAGCGGGAGCAGAAACGAGACATTATACCCCTTCAGAAGTGATATTCTGTGAAGGGGATATTCCTAATTATTATTACCAGATTATTAAAGGAGAAGTAAAACTTAACAATTATAACGAGGAAGGAAAAGAGTTTATTCAAAACATTTTATCCGATGGAGAAAGCTGTGGAGAATCTATTCTATTCATAGAGAAACCTTATCCTATGAACGCTGAAGCCATTACAGAGTGCAGTGTTCTAAGACTTCATAAATCCATTTTTTTTAACTTACTGAACCAGAACCCTGAATTATATATGGAGGTTAACAGTTTTCTTTCTGAACGCCTTTATTATAAATTTATTATGATGCAGAATCTTTCTTCTCAAAACCCATCCATCAGGCTTAGGGGACTTATGGATTATTTGAAGAGTTTTCAGAAAGATGCACGTCCATATTCATTCCTGATTCCATTAACGAGGCAGCAAATGGCTAGCCTAACAGGTCTTTGTGTGGAAACCGCGATAAGGACGATTAAGCATATGGAAAGAGATAAAATCGTGAGAATTGAAAATCGTAAAATCTTATATTAAATTTCTATCATTATTTATTTAAAAACCTATTTGATGTTATGAAAACAATCAGCTGTATGAATATTGATGAAAGTCTTCTGTACTCTTTTGGTGCGGAAGACAGGGATTATAAAAAGCGGGAAGCGGTTTTTAGAGAAGAGGATCATGCACTTTATTACTTTCAGATCAGTGAAGGGAAGGTAAAATTGAATAATTATAACGAAAACGGAAAGGAATTCATTCATAATATTCTGGGCAAAAAACAAAGCTTTGGGGAAGCCATGCTTTTTCTCAACCAGAAATATCCAATCAATGCCATATGTCTTGAAGATTCCCGGATTATCAGACTTCCCAAAAATAATTTCTTTGAAATGATCACACAGAACCCTGATCTTTCTCTTGAAATGAATGCCTGTTTTTCACAGGAAATTTTTTATAAATTGAAAATGGTACAGAGCCTTGCATCAGAAAACCCTATGCAGAGGCTCAAGGGTTTACTGGAATATCTTAAAAGCTATCATGATGAAGACTGCCAAAAATGTTTTCACATTGAATTTACAAGACAACAGATTGCCAACCTTACAGGTATGCGTGTGGAAACAGTGATCCGCACCCTGAAAAAAATGGAAAAAGAGGGTAGTATTATCCTAAAAGACAGAAAAATTTTGTATTAATCTGCATTAACATGATTCAGGTCATAAAAAAGTGAATTATTCTAACGTATATTTGACATACATTCTTTCACAATTCTTAAGCCCTTAGTAAAAGGCAAGCAAAAAGCATTTCGCTTTTATTATTATTTAAAATTATCGACACCCAATTGTTGCCGTCTAATACTAGTCACGGACTGCAATAGACATCACTAAATATTAATAAAAAAAATCAGTTATGAACACTAGAAATTCAAGAAGCAACAGCTCAAGAGGACGTTCGCATTCGCCAGAAAACCTTGAAGAAGTATATCAATTAGGATATGATCATGGTTTTAATGATGCAACCAGAGATGAAGATTATGACGATGATTTTTCAGAATATGAAAATTATTTTGATAATGAAAATGACGATTATGATGATGATGATTACGATGAAGATGATTATGATGAATACGACGACGATTATGATGATGAAGATGATGAAGATTATGATGATGACGAAGAAGACGATGATGATCAGAGAGGTCGTAGAGGAGGAAGAAGCAGTTCCAGAGGCGGAAACGGTAACCAGCAAAGAGACAGTCAGGGAAGATTTACTTCCGGTAGAGGCGGTTCTCGTGGAGGAAACTCCGGTGGTGGTTCCCGCGGACGTTCAAATTCTGGTTCCGGCTCCAGATCAGGAGGCAGAGGCAGGTCATCATCAGGAGATGGTACTTCAAGAAGAGGTTTCGCTTCCATGAGCAAAGCTGAGCGTACAAGAATTGCCAGAATGGGAGGCCAGGCTTCTCATGGTGGAGGCAGATCTTCTAACTCAGGTTCCGGCTCAGGAAGAGGAGGTTCATCAAGATCAGGAAGCAATAGTAATAGCTCAGGAAGAGGAGGTTCAAACTCAAACTCAAACTCAAACTCAGGAAATTCAAGAAGAGGATTTGCTGCAATGAGTAAATCTGAGCGTACAAGAATAGCCAGAATGGGAGGCCAGGCATCCCACGGAGGCGGAAGATCTTCAGGTCGTTCCGGATTCGGAGGCAGACGTAATTCATAATTCTTTTTCCAGGATTGCCTCTTTAGCCATATAAAGAGGTAATCCTTTAATAACAAACACCATTCACACCATGCCCAATAAAATATTAGAAACCAATAGTGCAGTTTCTGCCACCAAAAAAGGTACGGCAGATAAGACAACTGTCAATGAGGATGAAATGAAAAATTCTCCCCTTCACAAGTTCTTTGTGAGTGCCCTAAAGGATATTTATTTTGCTGAAAATGCAATTCTGGATGCATTGGAAAAAATGCAGGAAGCAGCTACTGCTGAAGAATTGAAGGATGCTTTTGAAGACCATCACCTTCAGACCCAAAAACATGTTAAGCGTTTGGAAAAAGTTTTCAAGCTCATTGATGAAAAGCCTGAAAAGAAAGAATGCAAGGCAATTAAAGGGATTATTGAAGAAGGTGAAGAAGTTATCAAAGCTACAGAAGACGGTACTGCAACGAGAGATGTCGCCCTTATTATTGCGGCACAGAAAGTAGAACATTACGAAATCGCCACATATGGCGGTTTGGCTCAGCTTGCCATAACGATGGGACATGATAAGGCAGCCGATCTCCTTGAAAGAACACTTCAGGAAGAAGAAGATACCGATTCTTACCTTACAGATATTGCAGAGACATCCATCAATTTTGATGCAGAACAAGAAGACTAAACTATATAATAAGCCATGTAGCTTGTTCTATATGGCTTATTTTAATCATGAAATCAAAATATATGGACTGTCAGAAAATTATAAAAACACTGAGACATAAAGATTTTGTAAAAGTATCCCATACCGGAAAGTGTTTCGAGGATGGAGCTGCAGTTTATGCGAAAGAGATCAAAGAAAATATCTTTCTTTTATTCATTATTCTGAAAGATATCGATATTGAAAATATACAGGCATTAATTGCTCATTTCGACTGTTTTGGCAGTATAGGATTAAAAGAACCGGAACAGATCATGTTTTATTTATCCATAAAAGATAAAAATGACCTTCATTATTTTGAACAGTATTTGAAAGTTTCCAATAACTAATACCATTTTTTTGAATATGACATTTGAAAACGACACTTTGCAACAGTCCGAATTGAACAACAAAAATAATGCAATAGAGAATGAGTCTTTATTTCCGTCTGTTATGAATTCTTACGGAGTGACAGCTTTTCTGATTAAGTCTTTAGAAAAGATTAAGAACAATGCTACCTGTGAAGTTCTGAAAGGAGTTATAGATACTTATCTCGAAGAATATATCCTCAATATCCAGGAGTTTCATTCTAATAACACAACGAAAACTACGGATATGGATGCTGAAATAAGATATGAATCTCCCGCATTTACTTTATATGCCAAAACGGCTTATTATAAAGTTCTGAAGGAGGAAGAATATATCAACAGGCTTCTTGAAATTCTGGGAAAATAAGACAGATTAATTTCTGTGCCCCATGATTTACTGCTTTTGAAAGAAAATACACCAACCACAAAAAGATTATGAATATGAACACCAACGAACACAACAAGAAAGCAGAACAACTGGATGTACACACTACTTCCAATGAAAATGAAAAACTGACTACCAATCAGGGCTTAAAGATCAATAACAACCAGGATTCTTTAAAAGCCGGAGAACGCGGCCCTTCATTACTGGAAGATTTCATTCTGAGGGAAAAGATTACCCATTTTGATCATGAAAGAATTCCTGAAAGAGTAGTTCACGCCAGAGGTTCCGGCGCACATGGCGTTTTTAAGCTAACTAAAAGCCTTGCAGAGTACACCAAAGCAAAATTTTTAACAGAACTGGGAAAAGAAACACCTGTATTTGTACGGTTTTCAACTGTAGCAGGGAGTAAAGGAAGTACAGATCTTGCAAGAGATGTCCGCGGATTTGCGGTTAAATTTTATACTGAAGAAGGAAATTATGACCTGGTAGCCAATAATATGCCGGTATTTTTTATTCAGGATGCCATCAAGTTTCCTGATTTGGTACATGCTGTAAAACCTGAGCCGGACAATGAAATTCCACAGGCTGCATCTGCCCATGATACATTCTGGGACTTTATTTCACTGATGCCCGAAAGTATGCACATGATTATGTGGCTAATGAGCGACAGAGCCATCCCTAGAAGCCTGAGAATGATGGAAGGCTTCGGAGTACATTCTTTTAAATTCATCAATGAGGCAGGAAAAGTACATTTTGTAAAATTCCATTTTAAGCCCAGATTAGGCGTACATTCCGTAGCCTGGAGTGAAGCTCAGATGATTTCGGGAGTAGATTCTGACTTCCATAAACGGGATCTGTGGGAAGCTATAGAAAACGGCGATTATCCTGAATGGGATTTCGGAGTACAGCTTATTCCTGAAGAAGATGAACACAAATTTGATTTTGATCTTCTTGACCCTACCAAAATAGTTCCTGAGGAAGAAGTTCCTGTGGAAATCTTCGGAACTTTAACACTTAACAGAAATCCGGATAATTTCTTTGCAGAAACCGAGCAGATTGCTTTTCACCCGGGACATATCATTCCAGGAATAGATTTCACCAATGATCCACTGCTGCAGGGAAGATTATTTTCATATACCGACACCCAGCTCTCAAGACTGGGGTCTCCCAATTTCCATGAAATACCGATCAACAGATCCATCAATACGGTTCATAACAACCAAAGAGATGGTCATATGAGACAGCAGATCGTGAAAGGAAAAAGCAGCTATGAACCGAATTCCATAGGCGGCGGATGTCCTTTTCAGGCCATGATGTCTGAAGGCGGCTTTACGTCTCAGCAGGAAAGAGTTTCAGGAGTGAAGATCAGAGAAAGGAGTAAAAGCTTTGTAGATCATTATTCACAGGCAAAATTATTCTATAACAGCCAGTCTGCACCGGAGAAAACACACCTTCAGAATGCATTGATCTTTGAACTGTCAAAAGTAACCCGTCCTGAGATCAGAGAAAGACTGGTAGGGCAGCTTGCCTATATTGATACGGATCTTGCATGGAAAGTAGCAGAAAAATTAGGAGTGGAAGTTAAAAAACTGGAATGGCCCAATCAAAGCCTGCCGGCGGATAGTAACATCATAGACCTTCAAAGCGAAGAAAGAGAACCACATACAAAGTTTTCTGATGCTTTAAGCATGATGAATACCGTTAAAAATACAATTAAGAGCCGAAAAATAGGCTTTATTCTTGCTAACGGTGCAGATGGAGGAGCTGTCAATGATCTTAAAATAAAACTTGAAGCAGAAGGCGCCAGAGTGGAACTGATTGCAACAAGTGTTGCTCCGGTAAAACTCAATGACGGTTCCGAACTGACTCCCAAACATTCTCTTACCAGTACGGCAAGTGTCTGTTTTGATGCTCTTACCATCTGTCCGGGAGAAGATTCCGTAAAAGAATTGATGATTGCTGAAAACAAACACCTGGTTCTGCATTTCATCAATGAAGCTTATAAACACTGTAAAGCAATTTACTTTGGAAAAGATACAGAGGTACTTTATCATAATTCCAATGTATCAGCGAAACAACATGAGGATCCTGCAATCATTACATGGGAAGACAGTGATCCATCAGATAAATTCATCCAGGCTATTGCTCAGCACAGAGTCTGGGATCTTGAAAAGGAGAGAAACGCGTAATCATAAAAACATCCTTCACACCAACACCAATCACTTTAAATATTTTAGATTATGAAAGCAGCCGTTTTTCACTCACCGGGTAATATTACCTGTGACACCGTAGAAGATCCCAGAATTCTGGATGAAAATGATATTATTCTGAGAGTCACCTCCACAGCTATCTGTGGCAGTGATCTCCATATGTATTCCGGAGGAATTCCGCAGGCCAGACCCATGGTAATGGGACATGAATTTATGGGTATTGTAGAAGAGATAGGGAAGAATATCAGCCATCTAAGAGTAGGTGACAGGGTAGTAGTTCCTTTTCCCATCGCTTGTGGAAGCTGTTTCTTCTGCCAGCATGATCTTCCTACTGCATGTGAACACAGTAACCCTGATTATTATGGACCGGAAGGAGGTATTTTTAAAGAAAAAGGCGGTGCCCTGTTCGGGTATACCGACCTTTATGGAGGATACAACGGCGGACAGGCCCAGTATGTAAGAGTTCCATATGCAAATTTTGGCCCCAGAAAAGTTCCGGAAAACCTTACTGATGAACAGGTATTATTCCTTACAGATATTTTCCCCACAGGCTACACAGGAGTGATGTGGGGAGAGCTTAAAGGAGGAGAAACCGTTGCTGTTTTTGGAGCAGGCCCTGTAGGTACAATGGCCGCCAAAAGCGCCGTTCTTCATCATGCGAAGAAAGTTATTGTAATTGATACCCTTCAGTACAGATTAGACAGAATTAAAATGCTTACAGGATGTGAAACCATTTTGTGGGAAGATGCTGAAAGCACTATTGAGCAAATCAGGGATATGACAGACGGCCGGGGTGCTGATCTTTGTATTGAAGCTGTAGGTTTTGAACCGGAAAGAAGTTTTATAGACCGTGCAAAAGCTGTTTTGAACTTTGAAAAAGGCTCAATCAAAGTTCTCGAAGCATGCATGAGCGCGGTACGCAGAGGTGGCATTGTTTCTGTTCTGGGAGTTTATCCCGTTAATTATGACAATTTCAGACTTGGACAGATTTTTGACAAGGGAATTACACTTAAAGCAGGACAGTGCAATGTTCACCCTATCATCGATAAGCTCTTGGACTATGTGGTGACCGGAAAAATCACCCTTGATGATGTTATTACCCACCGTTTATCTCTTGATGAAGTAAGCAAAGGATACGAAATTTTTGATAAAAAGAAGACGGATGTGTAAAGGTCGTTCTTGACCCGTGGAAGCTGACAGGCTTTTAATTAAAAATAAACGATACACCAATTACTCAAAATTTAATAGTATGGATTTTCAGAAAAATCTTTTAGAATATATAAGTCAGTCACTGATGACCACCGATGAAACCATTTCAATTGCAGAAAGTGTTACTTCAGGATGCTTGCAGCTGGCTTTTTCACAGATGCCCAATGCGTCTATGTTCTACAAAGGAGGAATGACGGCTTATTCTTTGTCAGAAAAAGTAAAATTACTAAAGGTTGACAGACAGGAGGCCGAAGAATGTGATTGCGTTTCAGAGAATATTGCGGAGACGATGGCTTTAAATGTAGCAAGACTTTACGAATCCGACTGGTCTATTGCCACTACCGGCTACTGCACGCCAATCAGAAATTCAGGATATAAAATTTTTGCCTATTTCTCATTTTCTTACAAAGGTGAGATTGTCCTGACTAAAAAACTGGAATTACATCCGAAAACACAAGCTCTAAATGCCCAGCTGTATTACACCGAATTTATTTTGGGATGTTTTAAAAGTGAACTCAACAGGCTTTTAATCTTAAAATAGATCTATGGAACGCAAAAATCAATACGCCCTTATTACAGGAGCTACCAGCGGTATAGGCTACGAACTGGCAAAACTGTTTGCAAAGAACGGTTATGACCTTGTTATTGTGGCCAGGAATCATGAGGAGCTGAAAATGAAAGCCGATGAATTCAAAAATTACGGAATAAACGTGATCAGCATCTCCAAAAATTTATTCCTGGAGGAAGAAGTTTATTCTCTTTATTCAGAATTAAAAATGAATGGAATAAGCCCTGAAATATTGGTGAATGATGCCGGGCAGGGAGTGTACGGAAAATTTCAGGATACGGATATCCACAGAGAAGTAGACATTGTTCAGTTAAATATCATTTCAGTCATCATATTGACCAAACTGTTTTTAAAGGACCGTCTGCCCAAGGGTTCAGGAAAAATTTTAAATCTGGCTTCTGTAGCCAGTAAAGCCCCTGGTCCGTGGCATTCGGTTTATCATGGTACGAAAGCATTTGTATTATCATGGTCTGAAGCCATCCGTGAAGAACTTAAAGATTCAGGAATTACAGTGACAGCACTTTTACCGGGACCAACCGATACTGATTTCTTTAATAAAGCAGATATGAACAGAAGTAAAATACTGGAAGACAGAGATAATCTGGCCTCTCCTGAAGAAGTGGCTGCTGATGGTTATCATGCTCTGATGAACGGTGATGATAAAATAGTATCAGGTTTAAAAAATAAGCTTTCTGTAGCAATGACGAATATAGCCAGTGACAGTATGGCAGCTCATAGAATGGCAGAAATGCAGAAGCCTTCAGCAGAAGAATAAAAGGATAGGTATGATAGGAAAATTAGAAAATAAATCTGTTTTAATTACCGGAGCAGACAGCGGAATCGGTAAGGCGGTAGCACTACTTTTTGCTCTGGAGGGTGCGGATATTGCAATCATCTATCATTCCAGTGACAACGACGCAGGAAGAACAAAGGCGGAAATTGAAAATCTGAATAAAAAATGTATCATTTTCAAAGGAGATATCAATGATTATGAATTCTGTGAAGAAACGGTAAAAGAGGTGATATCGGCATTCGGAAAAATTGACATTCTCATTAATAATGCCGGAATTCAGTTTCCTGCAGAAAGTATTGAGCAGCTTGAAGAGAAAAACATCCGGCAAACCTTTGATTCCAATATTATAGGAATGATTTTATTAACGAAAGTAGTATTTCCTTATCTGAACGAAGGCGGAAGTATTATCAACACTACCTCAGTTTCAGCGTATCAGGGACATCCGGAACTTATTGATTATTCCGCAACAAAAGGCGCTATCGTTTCCTTCACCCGCTCGCTGGCACTACAGGCAAAGCCAAAAGGAATCAGGATCAATGCCGTTGCTCCGGGACCTGTTGCTACGCCGCTTACCGAAGAAACTTTTGATCAGGAGAAAGAAAATCCGGATAAACCTCCTTTGGAAAGAAATGCTACTCCCGAGGAAATAGCTTCCAGCTTCCTGTTTCTTGCAAGTAAAGATGCTTCACAGATTACGGGGCAGGTACTGCATCCCAACGGAGGACTGATAGTAAACGGTTAAAGTATATAAAGTATAAAACATCAAAATAGTTAAAATATGAAAACTACAGCACTTATTTTAGGCGTTATCAGCCTGTTTGCTTTTACTTCCTGCAGATGTAATATTGATGAAGATGAAAACCGGAAAAGAGACCAGAAAAGCAGTTCGCCCAATGCCGATAAATCCGGTCTTCCTGAGAGCGATACCTTGAGTATCAGATAAGTTTAACAATAAAATATTTGGTTATGTATAGAGACGGTGCAAGAAAAAGCATATGGCAGGAAGAGGTCAGAAAATTTTCTACAGAAACTGATCTCAATTCATTATATGATGCAGTCATAGTAGGTGGCGGGATTACCGGAACTTCAACAGCGCTGAAACTCCAAGAATCAGGAAAAAGATGCATTATCCTGGAAGCTGCGAATATTGGATTCGGGACAACCGGAGGTACAACTGCCCATTTAAATGATTTCTTTGATACAACTTTTAATCAGGTTATCCGTGATTTTGGGCCGGATAATGCCCAACTATATGCACAATCCGGAACTGATGCCATCAGCATTATTGAAGATAATATTCAGAAATATCAGATCAGCTGTGATTTCACAAGAAAATCAGCTTATCTCTTTGCTCTGGATGAAAAACAGGAAGAGCAGTTAAAAGATATTGTAGAGGGAGCAGCTAAAGTAGGCCACGAAATGAGTTATGTGAATGAGATTCCTTTTCCAATCCCATTCAGAGAAGCAGTGCTCATTCCGGGTCAGGGGCATTTTCATCCGGTAAAATATATTAAAGGACTTTGCGAGGCTTTTATAAAACTGGGAGGTTCTATTCTGGAAAATTGTCTTGTTGAAGAACACGATGAGCAGAAAGACTATGTTATTTTAAGAACTTCTCAGGGAGAAATAAAAGCAAAGCATGTAGTCTATGCCACTCATATTCCGCCGGGAGTGAATCTGCTTCATTTTACGAACGCACCTTACAGAAGCTACGCCATGGCATTTACCATGAAAAATGATAAATATCCGTGGGAACTTGGCTATGACCTTTGTGAACCTTATCATTATTACCGCATTCAGAATATTGATGGTGAAAATCTATTGATTGCAGGCGGTGAGGATCACAAAACAGGGCATGCCGATGATACCGGAGAATGTTTTTCAATTCTTGAAAATTATGTCAGAAAATATTTTGATGTGGAAACTGTATTTTACAGCTGGTCCAGCCAATATTATGAACCCGTAGACGGGCTTCCGTATATTGGAAAACTTCCCGGAAGTAACGAAAGAATTTTTACAGCTACTGGTTTCCGAGGAAACGGAATGATATTCGGGACTCTTTCCTCGCAGATATTGCATGATCTGATTATTACCGGAAAAAGTAAATATGGAGATCTGTTCAACCCTTCAAGAATAAAACCTATTGCCGGATTTTCAGATTTTGTAAAGGAAACCGCAACCGTAGCATTTGATTTTATAAAGGATAAAATTTTAACTGAGGAAATCGATTCTTTTTCAGAAGTTGGAGAAGGAGAGGCAAAAGTCATTAAGTATGAGTCCGAATCTTATGCCCTTTACAAAGAAAATGACGGTACGTTGCATCTTCTCAGAAGTACCTGTCCGCATGCCGGATGTCAGGTCCGGTGGAATAGTGCTGAGCTAAGCTGGGACTGCCCATGCCATGGATCAAGATTCAGTGTCAATGGGAAAATCCTTACCGGGCCCACCACAAAGAATCTGCAGAAAGTATTTCCTTATCAAAAACGTGATTCATAAACCTGGAACCTTGAACTTTAAACTTTAAACTCAGAAATATGCAACGCACCAGTTTCCTTCATCGCAACAGCTTAAGCATTGTTTTGATTACTCTGATGATTATTTTTCTTGCAGGGCAGTTCTGTATGGGCTGGAGAACAGAAAATAAAGAACTCATTGAAAACGGCCAGCCTGCTTTAAAGATCGGTGAATATATCCATAGCGGGCATTTTATACAGGCGACCTTTGAAAACTGGGAAAGCGAATTTCTCCAGATGATGTTATATGTTGTATTAACGATTTCTCTGCGGCAAAAAGGTTCCAGTGAATCAAAATCTATGACAGAAGAGGAAGATGTTGACAAAGAACCTGTGGCACATCCCAAAGCGCCATGGCCTGTTAAAAAAGGCGGCATATGGCTGAAGCTCTACAAACACTCTTTATCACTTGCTTTTGCAATTCTATTTCTGGCAAGCTTTATTTTGCATTTCTATGGAAGTCTTAAAGATTTTAATGATGAACAAATAATGAAAGGGAAACCCCTTATAACGGCAATTCAATACATGTCAGAATCAAGGTTCTGGTTTGAATCTTTTCAGAACTGGCAGAGTGAATTTCTGGCCGTAGCTTCTCTCGTTCTTCTATCGATCTGGCTTCGTGAAAAAGGCTCTCCCGAATCAAAACCTGTTGATATGCCTCACGACGAAACTCCTTAATTTTTATTCACCTTTGGCTTTGTCTGCATGATTGCAAAATAGGATGCTGTGAATGCTGACAGGCTTTGGTACCCCACTTTATAAGCGACTTCACTCAAAGTATATTGTTTGGTATCTATTAACTCAATGCTTTTTAAAATTCGGGTGAGCTGGAGGTATTTCTGTAGGGTAATTCCCGTTTCACTTTTAAAAATTCTCTGGAGGCTTCTCACAGACATCTGTGCTTTTTCAGCTAATGAATCAATATCCAGATTATATTTAAAATTGGAATTAATATCATTGCACACGGGAATCAGCCTGGTGTCAGTTGGTACAGGGATTTCCAGACCGCTGCTTTCTTTGCAGAAATTTGGAAGACTCTTTAAAATGGCTTTAAAAAAAATGTCCTGTTCTTCATTTTCATCCAGAGATTGATTCCATTTTGAAGCATACAAAAGCATTTCCTTTAAAACCGGCGGAACAGCAAAAACCTGAACATTCTGATAAAATTCATCCTCAAAAACAGATTTAAAAAGAAATACCATCAGATTCACCGTTTGCGCTTCTGAAGTTATTTTGTGGGCTTTCCCTGAAGGTATCCAGATGACATGATGTTGTGGGACAAGATAAATTTTCCGGTCAATATGGAAATACTGATAGCCTTCCTCTACAAAAGTAAGCTGTGCACGGCTGTGTTTATGCTCGTAATCATCATGTTTCCAGCTTTTTTCGCACCATACATAAGCTTCTTTGTTGATAGAATCTACAAAGTGGCTCTCCGTTTTTTCAGTCAGTCCACATTTCATATTGTCGTTTGGTATGTATATTTTGGCAAATTTAATAAAAACGACAATAGTAATTTTGTATAGTCAATGTAATCACTACATCATTACTATCAATTATAATCTTTATCTTACTCAGAATGAAAAAACTATGTCTTTTTTTTATTTTAATTTTATTATTTAATAACACTTACATCATGGCACAAAATAAAGCTAAAATATTGGTTCTGATCCATTCAGATAATGGTGGAACTTATGAACTGGCTAAGGAAGTCGCTAAAGGGATCGAAAGCGAAGACAATGCAGTTCCTTATATCAAACTGGTCAAAGCTTCAGAAAATCCACACCTGAAAAATCTTCCGGTAGCAACAGTGGATGAATTAACGTCTTATGACGGGATTGCTTTTGGTTCGCCTGTTTATTTCGGGAATATCAGTACAGGAATGAGCGAATTTTTATCCAAAACCGTTCAGTTATGGACCAATCATGCATTGGAAGGAGTACCTGCCACCGTTTTTATGTCTGCAGGAAGCGGAGCGGGAAAAGAACTTGCTCTTCAGGCATTCTGGAACAGTCTTGCCGTACACGGAATGGTATTGGTTTCTAATGGAATTCGTGGAACAGAAGAACTGAATAAAGCTATTCCACAGGGAAATACTGTTTTGGGAGTTACCAGCATGGCTTCTTTAAAAGATGTGGAAAGACCTACCAAAGGAGAACGAAATATTGCTGAACTCCAGGGAAGACATTTCGCAAAAGTAGCATTGGCATTAAAGGATACGCATCCTAAAAAAACATTAGCTGCTGTTGAAAATCACCAGAATTTCAGTGAAATACTGAAGAAAAAGAATATTACCCTTCCTCAGGTTCCCAAACCGGCAGGAAATTATCAGCCGTTCGTCCGTTCAGGAAATCTGGTATTTATCAATCAGGTCGCTTTAAAAGACGGTAAAATTTTAAATCCCGGGAAATTAGGCGTTGAAGTGAATGAACAACAGGTAAAAGAAGCTACAAAAGTAACGATGCTGAATGTGATTTCAGTGTTAAATGAAGCTGTAGGAGGAGATTTAAACAGAGTAAAACAATGTGTACAGCTTACCGGAATTTTCAATACCAAAGATGACTATACAAAACATGCAGACCTTATGAATGTAGCTTCTGATCTGGCTGTTGAAGTCTTTGGATATAAAGGAAAACATGCCAGAGCAACTTTGGGAGCTTCTTCCATTCCCGTAGGTTCTTCCGTAGAGATTCAGGCAGTTTTTGAAGTGGAATAGTTTTCCAATTTAAACAACAAAGTCACACATCCGTGTAAATCTGTGGGAGAAAAATTTTATTTTACCACAAAAGTTTAAAACACTTAAATTGGCTTAAGTACAAATAAGCAGCAAAGAAGTCCACATAAGTCAAAAAATCTTTGCTTTTTGATTGCGCAAACATCCGTGTAAATCCGTGATATCTGTGGGAGAAAAATTTTATTTTACCACAAAAGTTTAAAACACTTAAGTTGGCTTAAGTACAAATAAGCTGCAAAGAAGTCCACATAAGTCAAAAAATCTTTGCTTTTGTGATTGCACAAACATCCGTGTAAATCCGTGATATCTGTGGGAGAAAATATTTATTTTACTACAAAAGTTTAAAACACTTAAGTTGGCTTAAGTACAAATAAGCTGCAAAGAAGTCCACATAAGTCAAAAATCTTTGCTTTTTGATTGCACAACATCCGTGTAAATCTAAAAGAAATCCGCGGGAGTTAAAAAACCGAGATAATCTCTGCGATAACAGGGATACTTTGCTCCAGCTGCTCTTCAGAAAGCGCTCCATAGCTTAACCGGAATCCGTTCACATGGTTTTTACTGTATTGTTTAGGATGAATAATCTTAATATTTTTTTCCAGTAAAAGCTCTGTTATAGCATCCCAATCCGGTTTTGCTTTAGGAACGATCCAAAAAGCAAGACCTCCTTCAGGTAATGTAAAATCGGCAATGTCTTTCATGTATTTTTTCAACAGTTCAAAGACAAAATCTCTTTTATTTTTATAATGAACAGTAGCTTTTCTGATATGCTTTTTTATGGCTCCTTCTTTAATTAGCTGAAGAACTGCCTGTTCCATGATGACATCTCCGTGTACATCAATAATCTTTCTCAGATCACCGATTCTTTTCAGAAGTTCCTGATTTTTTGTAGCCAGATAGCCGATTCTTAAAGCAGGAGCTACCACCTTGCTTAAAGTTCCGATATATACATAATTGTGAAGCTCCGCAAAGCTTGAGATCGGGAGAATAGGACGGTATCCGAAATGAAATTCGTTGTCATAATCATCCTCAATGATGGTGATATTGTATTGGTTGGATAATTCAATCAATCTTAATCTTCTTGCCAGGCTTAAAGTAACCGTGGTAGGATATTGTCTGTGAGGAGTAATATATATCGCTTTTATATTCTGATGCTGTTTTAAGAGCTTTTCAACAGCCTCAATACTGATTCCGTCATGATCCACTGGAACGGGCAAAAGCTGCGCTCCGGCATACTGAAACGCTTGCCATGCCGGCTGATATCCGGGATCTTCTACAATGACTATGTCTTCAGGGTTCAAAAGACTTTGGGCGGTGAGAAACATGCCCATCTGGCTTCCCCTGGTGATAGAAATGTCATTTTCTTGAATATGCATTCCACGCTGATGATTGAGCATCTGAGAGATCATTTTGCGGAATTCCACATCACCATGCTCATTTCCATAACCCATCATCTGCCATTTGGCTTTGATGCTAAAAATCTGTCTGTAGGCTCTTGCCAGCTCTGTTACGGGAGCTATTTTACTGTCCGGGTGGCCATCATCAAAATTAATTACCATTCCGGTAGAAACTGCCTGCTGGTCCAGAGGATGATGCAATACATCTGCATTCTTTTCCTGTAAGGCAGGAAGATTTTCAGAGACAAAAATTCCTTTTCGTTCTCTGGAAATTACCCATTCTTCATTAATCAACACCTGATAGGCTTCTACAACAGTATTCCGGTTAATTTTTAAGGACTGGGCAAGATTCCGGCTTCCGGGAAGGGTGTCTCCGGCTTTTAATCTTCCTGAACGGATATCACCGATGATGGTATCCGCAATCTGTAAATAAACGGCTTTATCAAGCTTTTTATCAATTTCTAATTCCAATTTCCAAGGGCGCAACATCTGGACTATCTATTTATGTAAAAACTGAATCATTTAAACAGTCCAAAGATAGGGTAATTTTGTCATGCAATAAAGCACAAAACCATAATAATTTTAAAATCATGGACAAGAAACAATTCAGTTCTAAAGATTTCCACGAAACATTTGCAAGACCAAAGTATGTAAAACCAAGCCATTTGATCCATAAAAATGTAGAAAATGCAGGAGAGCATAATCAGTTTTCAACAGAAAGAAAACACCCTGTTTTTTTTGTAGATCTGCCAAGCAAAAATGTGAGTATGACCATTGGTGGATTAACTCCTGGGCAGCAAACCAACAGACACCGCCACACATATGAAACTGTACTATTTGTCATTGAAGGTAAAGGCTGGACAGAAGTAGAAGATGAAAGAGTGTATTGGGAGGCTGGAGACGCTGTTTACATTCCTTCATGGGCATGGCACAAGCATCAGAATCTAAGTGATACAGAATCTGCCAAATATATCGCCTGCGAAAATGCTCCTCAACTACAAAATCTGGGAGTGGCATTGAGAGAAGAGGAAGGAAGAGATCTTTAATATCAGAAATTTAAACCATTAAGAGATCTGGCATTGCTAAACTGTTTTGATATCGGAGATGATTTTCATTTCAAGGCGAAATTTGCTTAATCTTCTTAATGGTTTAAAATTATTTTAAAATTTTAAACGAACAGCATATGAAAAATGTTCCATTTAAAGGGATTATAGCGTATCCCATAACTCCTTTTGATGAAAAAGAAAAAGTAGACATTCCTCTTTTCAAGCATCTGGTAGAAAGGTTAATCACTTCCGGAAGTCACGGTATTGCGCCCCTGGGAAGTACAGGAGTAATGCCTTATCTGTCCGATGAAGAAAAAGAAGAAGTTACGGAAGCTACTTTACAGCAGGTAAAAGGAAGAATTCCTACACTGGTAGGGGTTTCCAATCTTACGACAGAAAAAACCATCCATCATGCTCAGTTTGCAGAAAAAGCAGGAGCAGATGCGGTGATGATCATTCCTATGAGCTACTGGAAGCTAACTGACGACGAAATTGTAACGCATTATGATGCCGTAGCCAGTAAAATATCAATTCCTATTATGGCGTACAATAATCCCGCAACAAGTGGAGTAGATATGTCTCCGGCCTTGCTTAAAAGACTGCTTGAAATTCCCAATGTAACCATGATCAAGGAAAGTACGGGAGACATCCAGAGAATGCATTGTCTGAGAAGGGAACTGGGAGAAGAAGTAGCATTCTATAATGGTTCCAATCCTCTGGCACTGGCTGCATTTTCTGCAGGTGCAAGAGGTTGGTGTACTGCTGCTCCCAATCTTATTCCTGAGTTGAATATCAGTCTTTATCATGCCGTTGAAGAAGGAGATCTTGAAAAGGCAAAAAAGATTTTCTACCAGCAGTTTGATCTTTTAAAATTTATTGTGAATAAAGGATTGCCAAGAGCTGTGAAATCTGGACTGAATATTCTGGGTGAAGATGGCGGGAATCTGAGAAGCCCTTTAAAACCTCTTCACGAAAAAGAATCCGAAGAATTAAAAAATATTATTAAAACCCTTATTAATTAGTACAATTATATGAAAAAGTCCATTTTTTATCATGCAGGATGTCCTGTATGTATGAGCGTAGAACACGATATCATAAACCTTATAGGATTGGAAAATGTTGAGATTATCCATTTGGGTAATGACAGAACCAAAATTGAAGACGCTGAAAAGGCCGGTGTGAAATCTGTGCCTGCCTTAGTGACACCAAACGGAAATGTTCTGCATATTAATTTTGGAGCATCTATGGAAGATGTGAAAAATTAGCAACAGTAATCTTATAATAAAAACGGCTCAAGAAATTGAGCCATTTTTGTTTTCCCGCTGTAAAATCTGTGGAAGATTTATTGCTTATTCAGAACTTTCTAAATCGTTGCATTTCCTTCTACACCGTCAGAATTATCGGTTTTATTTCCTGTGATTGCAGCCGCTACAAAACTAAACAGGCTTACCAGTTTTCCCGCTTTGGTATCCCAGTAATAAGTTTCTTTAGGCTCTACACGGATAATTGTAACGTTGGGATCATCTTTACCATCAAACCACGCATTAGCCATTGGTGACCATTTATCTTCTATGGTTGCTTTGTCCTTATAAACAGAAGCTTCTCCGTATACTGAAAGATATTGGGAATCGCTGTTATTCATAAAAAACAGCTGAACTCTCCGGTCTTCTTTGATTTCAAAATTCTTATTGCTGGTTCCACTGCTGATAAACCAAAGATTTCCGCTGCCATCCGTTTCCTGTAAGCTCATTGGTCTTGAATTGACAGGAACGGTTTCCAGTTCTGTACAAAACATGCATATTCTTGCTTTTTCTGAAAGTTCTTTAATTTTTTTAATCGCTTCGAGATGGGTAAGATTTTCTGTTGACATGATATAATATTTTAGTTATTGGTATTCATTAAAATATTCAAATACCTGACCAAAAGGGAATAAAGTGTGGTACCTTACATAGATTTCTTATAGTTTTTTGGAAATCATGAAGAAACAGAATAATTCTTAATACTACATAAGGTGCAAAAATTTTATCAATTTTTATCTCTCGCAGATCACACAGATTTCGCAGTTGATTGTATATATATCTGCGTAATTGGCAAAATCTGCGAGAGAATTAAATATTTGATTTTGCGTGTCTTAAATTTAGATATTGTATTTTCCTGTCAATATGTTTTGCGTAAATTTGATGAATGCAGATTTCGCCTCCCAAACACTTAGCATCTTATATCAGGCATTATATCTTTCTGGAAAATTCCAAAGAAGATATAAAAAGTTTAAGGCTCTTTACTGATGGGAGCTCCGGGCTTATCTTATCCGGTGATATGAATCTCTATTCCGGTATTTCAAAAGAACGGATGCCACTTTCCTTTTTCTACGGATCATTACGCAGTTACAAAGATTTTTCTTCAAAAGGAAAATTTTCCCTGGTTGCAGTTGTATTTCAACCTTATTTTCTGAATATTCTTTTAAAAACTTCCGCCAAAGAAACCCGTAATCAGATTATTTCCGTGGAAGATGCTCTAAAAAGTAAACTGGAAGTATTTCAGGAAAAACTTTTTAATAAATCAAATCCGTTAGCCATTATTAATGATCTGAATATCTTTTTTACCCATTTTTTATACGAAAGAATAAGTACAGATCATCATTTAATAACAGCTGCACAACGATATCTTCTTCAAAGTAAAGGTTCTGTATCTTCCCAAGAATTGCAGCATTTCACAGGTTATTCGGAGCGCCATCTGGAAAGAAAATTTGAACACTATATTGGAATGTCGCCCAAAAAATACGGAAATATCATCCGTCTCCATTACTTTCTAAGTATCCTGAATAATGGAACAGATGAAAAAAATATGACAATGCTTTCATATGAAGCAGGATATGCTGATCAGTCACATCTTATCAGAGCATTTAAGAATAATATTGGGCTTACTCCTAAACAGTATTTGAATACAGAAAATAAAATGGCGGTTAATTTTATTGAGCTGTAACCTGCTATGGCGGTTTTATACAATTTTTACCAAGCAACACTACCTAGTTTTGCTAAAAAAATCAATGAATATTAAAATTTCAACGGCACAATTTGAAAATAAGAGCGGTAATAAAGCTTATAATCTATCCGTTATAGAAAAACTGGCTGGTGAGGCTGCAACCAAAGGATCTCATGTGATTGCTTTCCATGAATGCTCCATTACAGGCTATACCTTTGCCAGAAAGCTTTCCAGAGAACAGCTTCTTGATATTGCTGAACTTGTACCGGAAGGAAGAAGTATTAAAAAGTTGCAGGAGATTGCCGCTAAGCATGAGATCACCATCCTGGCCGGACTTTTTGAAAAAGATGCCCACGATAATCTTTTCAAAGCGTACGTTTGTGTTGATAAAACAGGGCTGAAGGCAAAATACAGAAAACTTCATCCTTTTATCAATCCGAATCTTATACCCGGAAATGAGTATTGTGTGTTTGATATTATGGGCTGGAAGTGTGGAATTTTGATCTGCTATGATAATAACGTTATTGAAAATGTAAGAGCGACAAGGCTTCTTGGTGCAGAGATTATTTTTATGCCACATGTTACCATGTGTACCCCTTCTACAAGACCGGGTGCAGGTTTTGTGGATCCTCATCTTTGGGAAAACAGGGTAGCGGATCCCACATCTTTACGTCTGGAATTTAATGGAATGAAGGGCAGAGACTGGCTGATGAAGTGGCTTCCTTCCAGAGCTTATGATAACGGAGCTTATATTGTTTTTTCAAATCCAATTGGGATGGATGATGATCAGCTGAAAAATGGATGTTCTATGATTATTGATCCTTTCGGTGATGTGATTGCAGAATGCCGTTCCTGGGAAGACAGTTTTGAATCGGCTGTCATGATTCCAGAGAAGCTTACTCAGGCAGGAGGATATCGGTATATAAAAGCCCGTAGACCTGATTTATACAGAGATATAATAGGGCAGGAGCATTCGTCTGAACAGAACGTTGTATGGCTGGATGATAAAACTGTTTAAAAGTACAATTCCTCCGGAATTGATTCTGGAGGAATTGTATTTATTATTGACTGAGCGTTTTCTGCAGATCTGTCCACGCTCCTCCGTTATAGACCTGTTGAAAGCCTTTTTCTTTCAGAATATTTTCAACTTTTACAATTCGAAGCCCGTGCGAACATACGGTGATATAGGTCTTTTTGGGGTCTAATTCCACGTAACGCTCTCTGATTGTTCCTAATGAAATATTGACAGAGCCTTCTATATGACCTGTTGCATATTCTTTTTCCGTTCTTACATCAAGAATAACAGCTCCTTTTCTGACCAGTTCAGGTAATCCGTTATCTAAAGTCTGAAATCGGTATACCTTATAAATAACATATACCATAAAGGCTGTTCCGCAAAGTATAAGAAGACTTTTCATAGTTTGCTAAGGATTTTTTTGTCAACATAAAATGTCCCGAATGGAATAAAACAGGCAAGAATTACTTTCCATGTTATTTCTTTAAATTTCCAGTTCTGTTCCACGCCAACGCTCAATGTATTGAAGAGGAAAAGCAGGAATAATGTTCCGTGGACAGGTCCGATAAGTCTTACAAACAAAGGATTTCCCATCCAATATTTCATCGGCACAGCAATAAATACCAGCGTCAATAATGAAATTCCTTCCAGAATCGCCAGAATTCTCAGTCTGCCGATTTTTGTTTTAAATAAATTGATCATAATTATCTGAAATAAGGTCTGTTTGCAAAAGGAGAAAATGGCCAGGGAATGGCAATGAAAATAATGATCAGCGCACAGGAAAACCAGATGCCCATCGTCTTGAATTTTTCTTTATCTGAAAGCTTTCTTTTAGCCAGTGCAGAACCAATTGTAATGATGATAATCGCTGTGATCATTAAAACTATATGAATCAATCCGAAAAACAGATGTTCAAAAGAATCTTTTGCTTCATGAAAATTTTTCCAGAAATATTGTATCACCGGACTTTTAAGATAGAAAATCATTCCTAAGATTAACTGAATATGAGCAATTGTGGCTGTCCAGTGTCTTACAGAATCATCAGTTGCTGTAAATTTCCGATCTGAAAAATATCCTTTGAAAGCACGGAAAATTGCGTAGAGTAAGCTTAGTAAAACCAGCCATCGGGTTTGGGAATGTAAAAAAGTAAGAGTTTGATACATTGTATATTTTTTTGAACACAGCAAAGGTATAATAAAAACATACTAGTTAGTATGTTTTTTGATAAAAAAATTATTGCAGGCTTTGAAAATAAGACTTAAGTCCTTTTAAATAAACAAGATATACTTCTTTTGAATTCTCAACTTTTCCCAGGTTTCTGACTCCCCAGTACCCGGAAATAACGAAAACACTCACTTCTCTGGCATTGACGTTTTTCTTAATAATTCCGGCTTCTTTTCCTTTTTCAATACTATTTGTGAAAGCTTCTTCCCATTCTTTTGAAAGTTCATGCAAAGCCTGGGTAAAGGCGGTATGCCATGGCGCCATTTGCTGCACAAAATTAGAAGTAGGGCAGCCATATTCCACTTTCAGAAAATCAGTTTCCATCAGGAGATTGTAGATGATCTCATAAATATTATCCAGTGGATTGCTGTTGTTTTGAAGAGATTCAATAAAGTTACGTCTGAAATTAGGTTTCATCAGCTCGTTAATAATAGCCAGACCCATTTCATCCTTGGTTTTAAAATGATAATAGAAAGCGCCTTTCGTCACCTGAGTCGTTGCAATAATTTCATCAATGCTTGTAGTCTGAAAACCTTTTACATAGATCAATTCGAACGCTTTCTGGAGAATAGTAAGACGGGTTGCTTCTGATTTCTTCATTAAAACTGCTTATTATTATACAAAGGAACAAATTTTAAACTAAAAACAAAACTATCATTATTCTGATACTTTGATACAATTTAAATAATTTTTATAATACAAATATTCGCCGGAAATTTGCCTTGTCAATATCAACAAAATACAAGACAATGAACTTTCAAAAAGAAATACAGATCAATACTGCAGCACAAACAGCCAAAAGAGGTCTTCCTGCAGCTTTATGGGCATTAACGATAAGTGCCTTCGGAATAGGAACTACAGAATTTGTCATTGTAGGGCTTCTTCCCACAGTGGCTTCTGATCTTAGAATTACCATTCCTTCTGCTGGACTGCTGGTAAGTCTTTATGCAATAGGTGTGGCTATCGGAGCACCGATTTTAACGGCACTCACAGGGAAAATCCCTCGCAAGATGCTGTTGGTATCCATCATGTTGTTATTTGTTATCGGAAATGGGCTGGCATCTATAGCTCCCGGATTTATCACGTTGGTTCTCGCCAGAATACTTACAGGATTTGCCCATGGGGTATATTTTTCCATCGGTTCTACTATTGCAGCTTCGTTGGTTCCTGAAGAGAAAAGAGCTACTGCAATATCCATTATGTTTGCCGGACTTACACTCGCTATTGTAACGGGAGTTCCGCTGGGAACATTTATAGGGCAGCATTTTGGCTGGAGAGCAACTTTCATAGGGGTTTCAATTCTTGGAATCATTGGGTTAATTGCCAGTTTACTTTTGGTTCCTAATAATCTGAAAAATGGGAAAACAGCCTCTTTAAAAAGCCAGTTTAAAGTACTGGGCAACAGACGTTTGATTTTTGCTTTCTTAATGACAGCCATGGGCTATGGAGGAACGTTTGTGGTGTTTACTTATTTGTCGCCTATTTTACAGAAAATTACAGGATTCCAGGAGTCTACGGTTACTTTTATTCTTTTGATTTATGGAATTGCCATTGCTTTAGGAAACCTGATCGGGGGAAAAGTAGCCAATAAAAATCCTCTGAATGCTCTTTTATGGATGTTTGCGGCACAGGGATTGGTATTGCTTGCGTTTTATTTTACAGTAAGCAGTCCGGTTTTAAGTATTATTACACTTTTCCTCTTAGGAGCTTTATCATTTGCTTCTGTTCCCGGACTTCAGCTATTGGTGGTACAGATTGCAGAAAAAGAACTCCCCGGAACTGAAGATGTTGCTTCAGGGATCAATATTGCGGCTTTTAATATGGGGATCGCCATTGGGTCTTATGCAGGAGGAATGATTGTGACATCTTCCTTAGGCCTGGGAAGCACACCGTGGATAGGAGCTTTATTCCTGTTGGTTACCGTATTGATAACGATCTACAGTATCCGTTTAAGTAAGAAGAATATATAGTTTTTATTACCCGTGTCAAGGTTTAAAACCTTGATACAGGTTGGTGAAAGGATCTTTCATCAAATAAAGTATAAATCAGAATGGCAGAGATATATTTATCTGCTTGTATGTTGCTTTTAAAATATTTCAGTTTAAAGAAATTTGTTTAATTCCAATTATTTAGCATGCATGAAATTATAACTATTTGATGATAGAATATCTTTCATTAATTAAATGGTTTTGGTTAAAATCCTATGATATTCAATGATTTACATAAAATAATAATTTAATTATTGAGTGAATTATTTAATGTAAATTTAAGCACTTATAGTGAAGATATCTGATTATAAGTGCTACTAAAAATTAAAATATCTCCGATGGACTACCATAAAAAGTTACTTCAACTATTCGTTCTGTTGTGTAGTATTTTATCCTATGCTAAATCGTATAAACAGGATACTTTGCGTGGTGAGTTTACCTATATGTTAAAAGCTAAATTTGATACTCGAACAGATAGCAAATATGAAGACCAATTCTTATTACAAATAGGTGATAAGCGTGCATTTTTTGCAAATACGGTATCACTAAAGGGAGATTCAGTAATGGCAAACGCAGGAACAACAACAAATAATCCAGATGGAAGTATAACGCTGGGATGGAAAAAGGGAACATTAATTCCAAAAACTGATTTTAACTTTACCATTATACAATCTAATGAAAACATACAGTATTTTGACTCAGCTTTCATGTCATTACTCACCTATAAAGAACCAGTGATAAAAAACTGGAATCTAGTGAATGAAACCAAAGTAATCAATACCATTCATTGCAAAAAAGCAGAAGTTTACTTCAAAGGCAGAAGATGGATTGCATGGTATTCAACAGATATACCTTTTCCGTATGGTCCCATGAAGTTCAGTGGATTGCCTGGCTTGATCATAAAAATCACAGATGAAAAAGGAGATTATGATTTTGAATTGGTAAAATCTACGTCTAATTCCCAATTAAAAAACAGACAAGTCAATATTAAGAAAAGCAGATACACCGGAGCTGTAGAAACCACACAGGCAAAATTAAAACAAGCACAGAGGAATGCAGAAACCAATGCAGCCGGCGTACTCGCAAGCTATGGAACTACCATTATAAAAGGACAGGAAATACTGAAGAAAAGAGAAAAAGAAAGAGAAGAAAATAAAAAATATCAAAATCCGCTGGAGTTGACACCTTAAATTATCAGATCTCATAAATTTCCGCATCCGTAAATACAAAAAACGTACTTTTCTTAGGCAGATTTTTTGTATCCAGTCCTGTGAATTCACTGAAAGCAGGTAATAATAATTGATTACTGCTGAGAGCAAAACAGGGAAGTCTGATATTCTTCACCGCAGAATTCAATACAATTCCCGGGTGGATATGACCGGTAATCTGAAATCCGGATCTGGATGCATCAAAATCATGAATGAAAGTAATATCATCTATTTCCAGCCATTCAGCTTTGTGATTAAAGCATAATTTCTTTTCCAGCGCTTTTGAAATCCGGTCATGGTTTCCTTCAATAAGATAAAACTGAATATCAGGATATTGGCTTTTCCATATACAGAATTCATCCACATCAGAATTGTCTCCGGCATGGAGCAAATCTCCAACCACTACAAACTTTTCGGGCTGAAAATAGGCAATCAGAGCGGATAATCTTTCCAGATCACTTTTCATAATATGATTGGCCAGTGCAATGCCGTTTTTTCGGAAATGAGCCGTTTTTCCGATGTGCAGATCAGAAAGAATCAATGCTTTTTCTTTTTGCCAGAATACTGCCCGTTGATTGGTCAGAATGAAAGTTTCGTTTTGGATGGAAATATTTTTAGTTGCTATAAACACTTGATGAATTGAAAATTGAATGCTTAAAGTTAAACTATTTAAATGGGATCAGCCAACTTTCCGGCTTACATGAAATTTTTCATCAAAAATATAGGTGAGGGGAAAACCGGTGGCAATCTCCCGTTCTAAAATCTCTTCAGGAGAAAGATGTTCCAGGTACATGATTAAGGCACGAAGGCTGTTTCCGTGGGCGACAATCAATACATTTTCGCCTTGTTTCAATAAAGGTCTTATCTGATTTTCAAAATAGGGAATGACCCTATTGTAAGTATCTTTAAGGCTTTCTCCACCAGGAGGAATTACGTCGTAGGATCTGCGCCAGATATGAACCTGCTCATCACCATATTTCAAAGCCGTTTCCGCTTTATTTAATCCTTCAAGATTCCCATAAGAACGTTCGTTTAATGCTTTATCTTTGATAACCGGAATATTGGGATTTCCTATTTCATTCAGGATGACGGATAAGGTATGCTGTGCTCTGATCAGGGCAGAGGTGAATGCTATATCTATTCTTTCCCCTTTTAGCGCAAGACCTGCTTTTTTGGCTTCTTCAATACCGGCTTCAGTAATATCGATATCTTTCCACCCTGTAAATCTGTTTTCCAGATTCCAGAGTGACTGCCCGTGACGGACCAAGAATAATTTTTCCATTATTTATATTATTTAAACTTCTGAGAAGTTATACTCTAAGTTACGATGATTATTTAAATTTATCAAGAAAATTAACGGAGAATATTAGGCTAAGAATAAGATTAAAACGATAGGTTTTTATTTGATTTTATCATTTTTTAGAATCCCGCAAAGTCGCAAATTTTATATGATCTATTTTTATTTAAGTCACAAGAAAATTAAAGATTTTCAGGAAGATTAACGGGACTAAATTTTATCGGAGATAAAAATATTTGCGCCTTAAAACGTTATTATTATCAATTTTTTACGTCTTTACGATAAACAAATATCATTGGCATATCTGTTCTTACAGAAAACATATTAACCGATTATAAAAGATCACTTATATTGGACAGTTTCAACATCCTTTTAATTCTTGCATCCAAGCCTTCGCTGGAAAGTGTCTGCCTTAAGCTGTCTACCTTAATCGGGAAGCTGAGCGGAGTAAAAGAACGGGAATGTTTTAAAATAATTTCCGATTTTTCAATTCTTTTAAAAGCCTCTACAAGCCGCTGTTCCTGAAGCTGCATATTAAAGACTTCTGTGTACGCCTGTTTTATTAAAAAGTGATTGGGATCGTGGTCTTCCAATACTTTAAAAATTAATCCTGCAGAGCTCTGTAATGATTTGTTGGAGCGCTGCTGTCCTGCATAATTTTGAATCACCATTCCTGAAATCACAGCAATGTCCCGGAATTTTCTCCTTGCCATTTCCGCAGAATTAATGCTTGCAATCACATCATTCATAAGGTTTTCTCTGCTTAAAATCTGTTGTAGATTATCTTCATTTAAAGGAATTTCTTTATCGCTGAACAATTCAAAGCCATAGTCATTCATGGCCATGGAAAAGGAAATAGGAGCCAGTTTTGAGATCCGGTAGGCAATCAGAGCCGCCATTACTTCATGGACCAAACGTCCTTCAAAAGGATACATAAACAAATGATAGCCTTCACGGTTTTTGATCATTTCTACCAGAAACTCGTCTTCTTTGGGAATATGGGAATTTTTTTCCTGATTAATTAAAAGCGGGTGCAAAAATTTAAGTTCTTTTTCTGAAGCTTTAGGATTTAAAGCATGCGAAAGTTTTTCTCTCAAAAAATGTCCCAGATTGGAACTCAAAGGAAGCCTTCCGCCGAGATAACTCGGAACCAGGGCTCTACCTTTAGCTGCCCTCACATATACCGTCATATCTTTAATGATGACAACTTCCAGTGTACGTCCGGCAAGAATAAATTTTTCCTCTTTTTTCAGCTTTGAAATAAAATATTCTTCAATCATTCCAATATAACCTCCGGATATAAATTTCACCTTCAGCATGGCATCACTCACAATCACCCCCATATTCATCCGGTGAAGCATCGCAATTTTCCTTGAAGTTACTTTATACAGACCGTCTTCCATAATGACAATTTTATGGAATTCTTCATAGTTTTTTAATACACTGCCGCCGATGGTAAGGAATTCCAGAATGCTTTTCCATTCCTCATCCAGCATTTCCTGAAAAGCATATACTTTTCTGATTCTTTCATACAGTTCGTCAGGATAAAAGCCATCTCCAACAGCCAATGTCATCAGAAACTGAACCAGCACATCGAAACATAAAACCTGTGGATCTCTTGGCTCAACCACTTTTTGTTTTACGGCTTCTTTCAGGGCCGAAACTTCAATAAGTTCCAAAGAATGGGTCGGAACACAATAGATTTTGGAAGTTTCAAAAGGGGAGTGGCCGCTGCGTCCTGCTCTTTGAAGAAACCGTGCCACACCTTTGGCCGATCCTACCTGAATAACGGTGTCTACAGGTTTAAAATCAATTCCAAGGTCGAGGGATGAAGTAGAAACTACAGCTTTTAATTTTCCGGAACTTAAGTTTTCTTCAATCCAGATTCTTAAATGAGCATCAATAGAACTGTGATGAATTGCAATCTGGCCTGCAAAATCAGGATGTGCATCCAGCAATAGCTGATACCACATTTCACTCTGGCTTCTGGTATTCGTAAACACAATGGTAGATTTTGATTCAAGAATAATAGGAACCACTTTATCCGCCAGTTTATTTCCAAGATGTCCTGCCCAGGGTAATATTTCGATTTCCTCGGGAAAAACCGGCAGAATATCTATTTTTTTATGCTCTTTTGCAGTAATTTTTGTCTTTTTAATGTCATATGGAATAAGTACCTCCATAGCTTCATCCAGATTTCCGATGGTAGCTGTGATTCCCCAGATCTTAATCTCCGGAACATATTTTCTAAGTTGTGAAATTCCAAGTTCTACCATGACACCACGCTTTGAACCTAATAATTCATGCCATTCATCCACCGCAACACATTTCATTCCGGTGAAAAAACGTTCATTATTTTTCTGAGCCAGAAGCAAATGAAGACTTTCAGGGGTTACGACAAGAATTTCAGGCATCTTTTTTACCTGCTGCTGTCTTACTTTGGGATCAGTATCTCCATTTCTCACGCCTACAGCCCAATCGAGCCCGATTTCGTCAATGGCTTCCTGCATCGCTTTTGCAATATCTTTGGAAAGAGAACGAAGCGGTGTTATCCAGACCATTTTCAACCCTTTCTTATAATGTTCAGGATAATTGAGAAAGTCTGAAACCAGAGCTAAAAACACGGAAAAAGTCTTCCCAAAACCGGTAGGAGCAACAACCATTCCGCTATATCCGCTTCCAAATTTCTTCCAGGTTTCCAGCTGAAATTTAAATGGGGCAATACCTTTATCGGTCATCCATTGCTGAATGATCTTGAATCCGTTGCTATGTTCAAAAGCTGCCAATTTTATTTTTTTTTTGTTTTAACGCAAAACGCGCAAAGTTTTTATGATTTTGTTTACTTTTCGATCGCAAGGGCGTTTCACTTAGCCAAGACAATATCTTACTATTACTGAACGTAGTGCCCTTACGAACGAAAATATTATTAATAAGTTAAAATACCTTGCGCCATTGCGTTAACATTATTGTACTAATTTTTGTTTTAAATGCAAGGAGCGCTATGATTTTATAAGATATTTTTAATTTTCGATCGCAAGGGCGTTTCACTCAGCAAAGGCAATTCTTACTATTGCTGAACGTAGTGTCTTTGCGAACGAAAATATTATTAATAAGTTAAAATACCTTGCGCCATTGCGTTAAACTCTATTGTATTAATTTTTTTATCTCTTCCAAATCATCAATTTCGTCCACCGTTTTGTCTTTACGCCATCTTACAATTCTCGGAAACCGGAGGGCCACACCGCTTTTGTGGCGGTTGCTGAATCCTATGCCTTCAAAAGCAATTTCAAAGACAAGTTCTGCTTTTACAGTTCTTACAGGACCAAATTTTTCAATAGCATTTTTGGTTACAAACCTGCTCACCTCCATAATTTCCTTGTCCGTTAATCCGGAATAGGCTTTGGCAATAGTTACCAAGGTATCACCGTTTTTCACGGCAAAAGTATAATCGGTATAATAAGCACTTCGCCTGCCGCTTCCTTTCTGAGCATAGATGAGAACAGCATCAATGGTAAGCGGGTTGATTTTCCACTTCCACCAGTCACCTTTTTTTCGCCCGGAATGATAGGGAGAGTTTTTTTGTTTCAGCATCAATCCTTCGCTGTTTATATCCCTTGAATTTTCACGGAGAACATCCAGTTCTTCCCATTTTTCAAAATCCAGACTTCTTGAAATAGTGATGCGTTCCGGATTTTCATTCAGCAATAATTCTTCAAGAAGCACTCTTCTTGCCGAGATCGGTTTTTCTCTGAGATCGTTATCTTCCAGTTCCAATAAGTCGTAAACGAAAACTTCTATGGGGATTTCTGAGAGCATTTTTTTAGTTAAAGTTTTCCTGTTTAATCTTTTTTGTAATTCATTAAAATTTAAAACCTTACCTTCTTTTACCGCAAGTATTTCTCCATCCAGTACAAAGTTACCTTTCATGGCTTTTACGACTTCTGCAATTTCTGGAAATTGTTCAGTTACGAGCTCTTCACCTCTTGACCAGATGAAGACTTCGTCATTTCTTCGGATAATCTGTCCACGGATTCCGTCCCATTTGTATTCTACAAGCCATTCATCCGGATTTCCCAATTCTGCAAGCTCTTTTTCCAAAGGATAGGCGAGGCAGAAAGGATAGGGTTTTGAATTGTCAGGATTCACATTTTCAGCATCAATAAGTTCTTTGAAAGAAACTTCATCCGGAAGCCATTTTCCCATTAAACTATGCATCAAAGCACTTGATTCCTGGCCCGAAAATTTGGTCAGAGCATTGATTAATGTTTTATCTGAGACTCCAATCCGGAAACTTCCACCGATTAATTTGTTGAAAATAAGACGTTCAGTGTAATCCAAACCGTTCCATGATTGCAGTACAAATTCTTTTTTTTCTGTATCTTTTTTGCTTTTTAAGCTCACGATATCATTCATCCATTCTGATAATGAACGTTCTATTTTTTCCTCGGGAGGTGGAAGAATCAATGATAAGGTTTCCCCGAGATCACCTACTGAAGAATAGGATTCCTGAAACAGCCAATAGGGAAGCTGTGTGATTTCCAGTGCCCATTCTTTCATGTAATTGGTATTGACATTTCTCTTAGGTCTTTTTCCGGTAAATAAGGCAATAAACCATACTTTATCCTCATCAGGAGCACGTTCCAGATAATCAATGATAGCGTCAATTTTGGCATTGGTTTTATTGGTTGTTTCCAATGCGTTGATAAGATCTGCAAAATGTCTCATGATTCCGGGGTTTCAAGGGTTTCTTTTTCAGATTCTTCTTCGTCTTCTCCGTAAAGTGTTTCTACAACATCTGCTTTAATTCCTATTTCGTTCAGGTACTTGGAAAAAACTTCTGTCTGTCCGTGGGTTACATGTACAAGTTCTGCTTCAGTTGCTTTTACGGTTTGTAATAGTCCTTTCCAGTCTGCATGATCGCTCATAGCAAATCCTGCGTCTGCACTCCGCCATCTTCTGGCACCGCGCACCTGCATCCAGCCGGAACATATTGCCGTAGCCGGATCCGGAATTTTCTTAATGATATTACTGTCGAGTAAAGCTGGGGGTACAATGACAATTTCGTGTTCTACTTCTTTCGGACGTTCTCTGAAATCTGCAATGGTATATTCAGGAAGATCAATTCCTACTGTTTCAAAAGCGTCATTCAGTTTTCCGATGGAATAGTGAACATATATTTTTCCCAGTTCTTCAACGGCTTTCATGATACGCTGGGCTTTCCCAAGAGAATATCCAATGAAAACAGAGGTTTTGTTATTTTCTTTATTCTTCAGCACCCAATTCTGAAGTTTGTTATTTAAATCCGGAACTTCCAGCCAATTGTAAATGGGAAGACCAAAAGTACTTTCCGTTACAAATTCATTACACTTTACCAGTTCAAAAGGAGTGCTTAATCCATCATTCTGTACTTTATAATCTCCTGATATGACCGTTACATACCCTTTATATTCAAGCCTTATCTGTGCAGAACCGATGATATGTCCGGCAGGATGAAGTGAAAGTTTTACTCCGTTAATGGTAATAGCTTCTCCATATTCTACGCTTTGGCATTCGATATCCGGTCCTATTCTTTGGTATAAAATAGGTTTTGTAAAATGATGACAAAGGTATTTTTTCATTCCCCAACGGGCATGATCGGCGTGACCATGGGTGATAACTGCCAGGTCTACAGGTCGCCAGGGATCAATATAAAATTTCCCCTGTGGACAGTAAATTCCTTTTTTGGTAAATGTGATTAATTTCAATGGTGTGACTGGTTTTACAAAAATACGCTTCAAAAACTTAACCAATTTTAATAAAGTGGTATTTTTTATTGATTAAAAACTGAATGTTTTATGGAAAAATATCAAAAAAGCTGTCTCCACGTAAAACAGCTTATTATTTTATTTTTCATTAGAACATCGTTTACCTAATCACTCCATTGAAAGTCTGGGATGGTCTGATGAATGTAATAGTCAGGCTGAATGCCTTTACCATCGATGGCCGTATCCGGAATACGGAAACTTCTGGAGAGAGAGAGCATATGCCAGTTTAAATTCGTTGCTGAGCATAGCTAAAAGAAGAAGAGGAGATTAAAATTAAACGATGTTTAATTTTAAGTATATATCGGTTTTTACTTTTTAAAGATTACAATTTAATGATAAATCTATCTTTTTATGATGTAAAAGGAAAGTTATTAAGAAAAAACATGTAATTCTATTAGTTTTTTTTGAGCTTTTCAGCAATATAAAAATGAACGTTGAGCCAATATTGGTCTTCTTAAAATCCTGGAATTTTGTATCATCATTAAAAAAGAATACAATGAGTAAAACAATTTTAATTACAGGTGCAGCAAGCGGATTTGGAAAGATTGCTGCTTTCGAACTTGCTAAAAAAGGACATCAGGTAATCGCTACTGCACAGATTTATCCTCAGATGAGTGATTTAATCCGTGAAGCTAAAGAACAGGGAATAAATCTGACAGTGGATAAACTGGATGTAACCAACCCGAGAGATGTAGAGTATATTGTAAAGAAGTATGATGATATAGATATTCTTATCAGTAACGCAGGAATTATGGAAGGTGGCCCTATTGCAGAACAGCCAGTAGATATTATCCGCTCTATGTTCGAAGTGAATGTATTTGGAGCGTTGAATCTTGCGCAGGGTTTTATCAAAAAGTTTGTTGAAAAGAAAAGCGGGAAGATTGTTTTTACCTCTTCAATGGGAGGGTTATGGACTGTTCCTTATGTTGCTGCCTATTGTGCTTCAAAACATGCGCTGGAATCTATTGCAGAAGGGTTGAAAACTGAGTTAGCTCCATTCAATATTAAAATTGCAACGTGTAATCCAGGAGTATTTGGGACTGGTTTCAATGACAGGGGAGTAGATTCTATTTTCCACTGGTATGATCCGAAAATCAACTTTACTCCGGAATCCGTATTTGATGGGGCTGCAGAATCTTTAGCACACCAGCTGGATCCGCAATCTATGGCAGACGTGATTGTAAACGTAGCATTAGATGACAATAGTAATTTCAGAAACGTACATCCAAAGGAAACTGAAGATTTCGTAAAACAACTTCAGGCAGATGCCTGGACATCAAAAAGCTAATATCATGGTACTGAATTATAAAACTGCAGAAAAAGCTTTACATGCCGCAAAAGAAAAGGCATTATCGATGAATATTCCTGTAAGTATTGCTGTAGTGGATACGGGAGGACATCTTGTTGCATTAGCGAGACTGGACAGTGTTTATGGAGTAATTGATTTTGCGGTCAAAAAAGCGAAAACAGCTGTCATGTTTGGTGTAAACAGTGATATCATGGGAGAAATTATTTCTGAAACAGGAGTTCATGGTTATGGAATGCTGAATTCTAATGAAGGGCTTCTGACTATCGCGGGCGGCGTGGTCTTAAAAGATACAGACGGAAAGATCATAGGGGCAATAGGTTCTTCAGGAGGAACTCCGGAACAGGATAAGGAAATTGCCGGGGCAGGAGCGCAGGTTATTGCTTAAATTTCAGATATTTGTATCATGGAAAACACTTCTGAGATTATATTTGACAAATTGGTTTATTCATGCGCTTTTGAATCTTACAGAGGCCATGAAGAGTTTATCCCTCACTATTTTCTGGGATTTCAGATTTCAGGAGAAACGCATGCTTTTCATGAACAGGGGAAGACGGTGATCAAAGAAAATACGGTGGTCCTTGTTAGGAAAAATCAACTGATCAGAACGGTCAAATATCCTTCGGCTCATGAAAAGTATCAATTTATTTCTATTACGCTTGATGATGAAACACTAAGACAGTATGCCACTGAGAATAAGATTGCAGCAAATGCCATTTTTCCAGACCAGGAGCGGTTGTTTTTTGAGCCTGATGATTTTTTTAAGAGCTATTTTGCTTCTCTTATTCCTTATATTAATAAAACAAAGGAAATACCTCTAAAATTAGCTGCATTGAAGGTAAAGGAAGCCCTGGAACTACTGTTGCTGAGCAATCCGGACCTTAAGAACCTTCTTTTTGATTTTTCTGAACCTCATAAGATCGACCTTGCAGAGTTTATGAACAAAAACTATATGTTCAATGTGTCGGTAGATGCTTTTGCAAGGCTTACAGGGCGGAGCCTTTCAGGATTTAAAAGAGATTTCAATAAAATATTTAAAATGACACCGAAACAGTGGCTGAAAGAAAAAAGATTAAAGGAAGCCTATTATTTGATTAAAAATCAGGATAAAAAGCCTTCAGATATTTATCTTGATTTAGGCTTTGAGAATTTATCTCACTTTTATTCTTCTTTCAAAAAGAAATTTGGGATGACGACTACAGAGGTTTAATGAAAGTGATTACAAAAACACAATATATATCATAAGCATTGCTGATTTGTCAGAAACACAAAGACACAGGAAATTAATCCTGTGTCTTTGTACTTTCCTTTATCTAAGAAATTATATTTTCAGTGATTTGCACCCTTCCTGAAACAACAGGAAACCGGAATTTCACTTTTCAAAATCATAGAGGTTGATTCCTGTTTCTTCATTTTTCATTTTTACCATTCTGGTATTCAATGGATAGAATATAAATTCTGCAGCTCCCTGAATTTTTGCTTCTAAAAGGTGTCCGGCTAAGGCTGTATAATCTTCTCTCCCAAGTGTAATGTGAAGATGCAGCGTTTGTTTTCCTTCTATTTCAGAAACATTTCCGGAAATATTGGTGACTTCCATCTGTTCTTTGAAAGTCCTGTCCACATATTTTTTGGTCGCCGGATTAAAGAAACGGAGAGTAGCTTCACTCACAGCTCCGATTCCGGTTACTTCTCCCGCCTTGATATTCTGATCCTGAATGAAATCGGTTAAAGTTTCTACTATATTGGAATGATTATCAAGACTAACGATATAAATGTGATCTGTTTTTCTGGCAGACCAATGTTTTCCTTTATAATTCATGACCTCTTTATTTATTCTATTGTTTTTAAATAATTGATGATTCCTATAACGTCATCCTGACCGAAGCCTGTATTGTGTGCATTTTGATAAGTTTGAATCAGCGTTTCGGATAAAGGATAATCAGCACCCGCATCTTTGGCTAAACGGATGTCTTTCAGCATCAGGTCAAGGGCAAATGCCGGAGCGTACTTATCGGCTGTCAGCAGAGGGGTTTTTACTTTGGTAGCACCGCTTCCACTGGCACTCTCATTGATGATTTCCAGCATATCTGATCTTTCAATCCCTAATTTTCCGGCTAATAAAACTGTTTCTGCAAGTCCCTGATAAATGGCAGACAGAAAATAATTAATCGATAGTTTTCCTGCAATACCTTTTCCGTTTTCACCTAAATGTTTTACAGATTTTCCCATTTTCAAAAGATAGGGCATGGCACGCTGGATATCTTTTTCTTCACCTCCTGCCATAATGATAAGGGTTCCTTCCTGTGCCGGTTGGGTACTGCCTGCTACGGGGGCATCAATAAAAGAAGCCTCTTTTATTTTCAGAGCAGCAGACGTTGCAGCAGATGCTTCCAGAGAAATTGTGCTCATATCTACAAAGAGTTTCCCCTGAATGTTTAAAGGAATAATTTCTTCATATACTGCTTTTACGGCAGAATCGTTGGTTAACATTGTAAATATGACATCACTGTTTTGAACAAGGTCTTTAACCTGGGTGTAGACTGTCGATTTTTCTTCAAAATCTTTAGCTTTTTCAACAGATCTGTTGTACACTGAAAGTGGAAATCCTGCTTTTTCAATATTCTTTGCCATAGGATGGCCCATATTTCCTAATCCGATGAATCCGATTTTTTCCATTGTCCTGGTTACTATTTTGTTATTAATTAATTTTTTATGTGATCAATCTCCTGAGTGAAGGGGAGTTTTCTGAGTTCAATTAAAGTATAAATATGTGTGTTTTGCAGCAAAATATCGACCAAACAGTTCCTTTATAAAATTAAGTTTTAATTATATTTTTATCTATAAGCTTTTAAAACCGGATAAACTTTCAGAAATTTGCAGCAAATAAGAAGTAATGAAGATCGTAGATATAGACAACTGGAACAGAAAAGAACATTTTGAATTTTTTTCTACTATGGCAAGCCCTTATTTTGGATTTACAACAGAGGTGGATTGTACAAAAGCTTACGATACAGCCAAAGAAAAAGGGTATTCATTTTTTGCCTATTATTTCCACAAATCTATGGTAGCGGTCAATAGAGTGGAGGAGTTGAAGCTTAGAATTGTTGATGGGCAGGTGATACAGTTTGATACCGTTCATGCCGGCAGTACAATCGGAAGACCGGATGGAACTTTCGGTTTTTCATTCACTCCTTTCTCAGAAGATTTTGAAACATTCAATGCCGCGCTGCAGGAGGAAATAAAAGGAGTACACGAAACCACTGGGTTGAGATTAAGCAACGGAAGGCTGGGAAAAGATCACATCAGACATACTACCATTCCTTGGAATTCTTTCAGTGCGATTTTGCATCCTACAGATTTTAGTACAACAGAATCGGTTCCCAAAATTTCTTTTGGAAGATTCAATATCCGTGAAGGAAGAAAATATCTTCCGGTCTCTATTGAAGCACATCATGGACTGGCAGACGGAATTCACATAGCCAGATATCTGGAAGAGTTTCAGAAAGAGCTGGAGCAGTAATAAAGACCACATTTTAAACAATTGTAACAAAAGCCGGATTCAATCCGGCTTTTGATTATTAATAATAAATCTTCCCGCGTTTTATTTTCAAAACCTGATCCTTTTCCATATGTTTTATGGTTCTTATAACTGTTTCTACACATAACCCGGTGAGCGAAGCAAGCTGTTGGCGGGTAAGCGGAATCTGAAAAGAATAAGGGTTTTTATCATCATGGTAGCTTTTCAGATAATCCATCAGGAGTTTTAGTTTGGAAACAGGATTTTGGAAGGAAAGATTATAAAGCATGATATATTTATAATACATTCTTTCAGCGAGACATTGGTAGACATTTAATGAAATTTCAGGGTTATTTTGGATCAGCTTCAGAAAGTTCTGTCCCGGCATTACAAAAATACTTGAATCTTCCATGGCAATAGCGTTCATAGGATAAGGCCTGTTAACAAAAAGTAAGGATTCTCCAAAGCTGTGCCCATCTGAGATTATATTTTGGATAAACTCTTTCCCGTTTTCTGTATAGTTATTAAGTTTAATTTTACCTTTTTGAATCTGGTAATAATATACTGGTGATTCTTCTTCACGAAAAATAATATCTTCCGCTTTATAGTCTTTAATTTCGGCTCCAAATGAGATAAGTAAAGTTTCAGTGATCATGGTTGTTATTTAATTTCATCTAAAATTTTAAATACCGGCTGCGAATGCTTCAAAATTTTATAATGGTAAAGGAACATCCATTTTATTTATTTCTCCTATAATGTGGTACCATTTGGATACCACATATTTTTAGTTTTTTCTGATCAATAGGTTGAAAATATTGATTGAGATCATAAAAAGTTAATGGAATAACATACTACATTTACTTCCTATCAAAAGAGGAATGCAAATAATGGGGAATAAGCTGATAAAGGCAATTATGATATTTTAGCTCAATATATAACGTGGTATCTATGTGGTACACATATTTAATAAAATTTTAATCATTTTTTCTTTCTTTGCCTGTATAAAAATGGAAAGAAATTCATATGTGTGATTTTTTTAACATAATCATTCAACAGATGCAGACTACACACCATAAATCGTTACGTAATATTAATTAAAACCTAGAGAATTTTGAATACATAAAAATTATTTTGTTCCCGATATTGATTTAGTAGAACATAAATTGAACAGTGAAAAAAAGAATTTGCACAGATACACAAGAGATGTGGTATCTGAAATAAGAGATGAAAAAGTATTATGAAAAATAGAAAACCTGAAACTAATTTAGAGGATTTAACCCAAAAGATTCTTGTACAAGACGAAATAATGGCATTGGCCAAAGCAAATTCTCCTCGTCTCTTGAATAAATTCAGATTGGTTTATCCCGATTTTTTTAAAAAGTTATCTGATATACAGCCTTCCCTTAAAAACTCTGAACTGATCTTTTGTATTTACCTTAAGCTCAATATGACTACTAAGGAAATTGCAACCTATATTTTTGTTACGCCAAAAGCAATACAAAACAGGAAAAACAGGATTAGAAAAAAACTGAATATTCCTTCTGAATTTGATATCTATAAATGGTTTAATGAAATTTAAACCATTTTTTTCTGCTTTTATATTTCTACAATGGCTTTATCCAGATCATGATACAAAAGAATTTTCCAGCTGTTCTCTCTTGCTTCCTTTTCCCATTTAAGTCTTAATTCCATTGCTTTTCGGCCATCAAAATCACTTTTATAGGCCAGGTGGTATTTTAAATAAGAAGCCTGCGGAAGATCATCAGCTCCATAGAAAGCCGTTTCCTCATTTTCGCTGATCCAGAATACCTGCATAAAAGGAGTGTGTCCGCCTACCACTTCATAAGATATCTTATCAGTAATTTGTCCTTTGTCTTCATTCATCCATGTAATATTCGGGAGCTGAATCAGTTTTTCCAATATCTCAAAGTCAAAAGAAGGATTGCCTTTATTTTCCATGGCAAAATCAAATTCACGTTTCTGGATATAAATCTGAGCATTTGAGAAGGTGGCTTCGAAACCATTTTCTGTAAGGGTTACTGCACCTTCAATATGATCTTTATGAAGATGGGACAACAATAACTTGGTGATTTGCTCAGGACGAATATTTTCTCTCTCAAGAATTTCTGAAACCACCGTTTTTCCGGAGTCGTTTTTCCAGCCGATCCCGGCATCCAAAAGGATATAATCATTTTCCGTAATAATAAGAAAAGGCTGCACAGACATTTTGATACCTCCAACGGTGTCAAAATTTCCTTCTGTTAAAAGCGTAAAATCTTTGGTTTTGCTTGCCGAAAAATTGCCTTCTTTAAGTGGAATAATTTTCATGCTGCAAATTTCCTTAATATTTCTAATATCCAAAAAGTTTTTCATCGATATATATGATCAATAAAAACAATGAAACAGGAGATGTCTGAAATCATTCTACTTAGCGCATCATCATCTATCATTCATAAATAGATAAAGAAGGAAGGCAGATTATTTATTTTTTTAATGATTATCTTTGATCTCTTAAAAATCTGACGGTCATCTGCGGTCGGATCATTTTTCAATTCAAATAAAACTTTATACGCAATGCAGGAGAGTTCTTCCCATGGTATTTCCCGGACTGTTATCTGGCTTATGGCCGTTATTTCCGGACTTGTAGTGGCCAATAATTATTATAATCAGCCTTTACTGGCACTTATTTCAGAAGAATTGCAGGTTTCTGAGAGTGCTGCGAGTAAAATATCTGTATTGACTCAGATTGGCTACGCATCAGGATTGTTGCTGATTGTTCCGTTGGGAGATAAATTTTTCCGTAAGAAGCTGATTTTAATTGATTTGTTTCTGGTTTTCGGATCACTTTTATGGATGACTTTTGCCACTCAATTGTGGATGCTGTATGCAGCAAGCTTATTGATTGGAGCAACATCTGTCATTCCACAGCTTTTTGTTCCTATTGCAGCAGAACTTTCATCAGATAAAGAAAAATCTTCCAACATCGGATTGGTCATGTCCGGATTATTATTGGGAATTCTTCTATCCCGTTTTGTGGGAGGGATTGTAGGAGAAGTCTGGGGCTGGAGAGCAATGTTTGGAATTGCTGCAGGACTGATGATTCTTGTTTGGCTAGCGGTTTATAAAATGCTTCCGGAAATGTCACCTAATTTTAAAGGAACCTACAAAGAGCTGATGCGTTCCGTGGCTCAACTTGCCAAAACACAGCCTGTTCTTCAGCTTGCATCATTCCGTGGAGCTATGGCATTCGGGTCAATGTGTGCTTTGTTTACCACATTGGTTTTCCATATGGAGAAACCTCCTTTTAATGCAGGGTCTTCCGTTGTAGGAAGTTTTGGATTGGCAGGAGCGGTAGGAGCTTTAGCTGCGGCCAAAGTGGGAAAATTGCAAAAGTATCTGGATATTAACCGTATTATATTGTATTCTTTACTGATCGTTATAGGAAGCTGGGGTTTTACCTATTTTGCTGGAGAAACCTATTGGGGACTGATTGTCGGGGTGATTCTTGTCGATCTGGGAGTACAATCGAGCCATATTATGAATCAGACCAATTATTTCCTGATTAAATCCAATGCGGTGAACCGACTGAATACGGTGTACATGGTATCTTATTTTATCGGAGGATCCCTGGGAACCTGGCTGGCTTCTATTGCCTGGCAAAAGGCTCAGTGGACAGGCGTGTGCTTCGTAGGAACTGTATTTGGGGTATTGGCTCTGATCGCTCATATTTTGTTTTCAAAAAGGGTTAATAAGGCAAACACAGAGATGTAAATTTTTATATTTTTGACTAGCTGAAGAAGCGGGATTTTATCTTTGATAAAATCCCGCTTCTTTTATTTTCAAATCTTTACTCTTCCATTGTTTCCAGGGTCTGCATCATTTCCCTATGTTTTCCTCCCCATTCATCAAGCTGTTTCCAGATCGGAATCAACTCTCTGGCAATAGCTGTAAGTTCATAATCAACTCTGGGTGGAACTTCAGCATGAACAGTTCTTTTTACTAAGCTTTCCTTTTCCAACTCTCTCAGCTGCAGGGTAAGCATTCTTTCCGTTATTCCTGAAATAGAGTTTCTGAGTTCGCTAAAGCGTAATTTTCCGTCTTTTAATTTATTTAAAATAATCAGTTTCCATCGTCCTCCGATTTTACACACTGCATAACTCAGGTCGCATCCCTGTATATACTGTCTGTTGATATTATTGGTTGAATTTTCTTTTATCTTACCCATTACTTACAAATTTGTTAGTACCATACATTTAGCTGTATACAATGCAAATGTAAGGTTTGAAATTTAATTTTGTTCAACAAACCAGAAAATATACTGCAATAGAAGAACAATAGCGCTCATGTTCTCTGCAGGCACAATAACTTAAATCAAAATAGAAATGCAATTAACGCCTAAGATAACACAGATTTTAAATCATTTAGAAACAATACAACCTTTCAATCCTCAGGACTCCTTAGATGGTGCAAGAAAATTTCTTGAAACCATGTCTCTTCAGCTTAGTGGGAAGAAAGAAGCTGTAGCTGTGATTGAGGAACTGCATATTCCACAGGAAAATCATCAGATTCCTGTCAGGATTTATCGTCCCAAAGGAAAAGAAATTCAACAATCATCGGCTATTATTTACATTCATGGAGGCTGGTTTATCGCTGGAGGTTATGAAACACACGACGCTGTAGTTCGTAAATTGGCTAATAAAACCGGATCTGTGGTTGTTTTTATAGATTACCGTCTTGCTCCGGAACATCCTTTTCCTGCAGGTTTAAACGATTCTCTTGGCAGCATAAAATGGGTCATAGAAAATGCAGAATCTTTAGGAATTGATCCTGATAAAATAGGAATTATAGGGGATAGCGCTGGTGCAGCATTGGCTACGGCGGTGTCTACCCAAATAGGAAAGCACCTGAAGTTTCAGGTATTAATTTATCCTGCAGTAGATAATCAACTCAATTCAAAGACATGGGAAACTTATGAAAACGGTCCTGTTCTTAATAAGCAGGGCGGTATTGAAGCATGGGCTGGCTATCTTCCTGAAGAGGAGAAAGAGAATCCTTTGGCGATTCCTGTCTTAATAAAAGAATTTAAAGAAACTCCATCCACTTTAATCATTCTGGCAGAACATGATCCGTTGCTGGATGATGGCAAACAGCTTTCTGAAAATATGAAAAATGCAGGAGTTGACATTACAATAAGCTTTTACAAAGACATGGTTCACGGTTTTATGCATATGGGCGAACTCCTGGAAGAAGTACAGTCAGCAGTGGATGAAATGGCGGCTTTTGCTCATCAAAAATTAAAATCCGGCGAATAAAGTATCATGAAGAAATATGCATATATTGGATGTCTGGGTTTTATAGCTGTTATTACAACAGAATTTGGTGTTATCGGAATTCTTCCGCAAATTGCTGAACATTATAAAATCAGTATAGATAAAGCAGGGTATCTTTTGAGTGCTTTTGCCTTAATTATTGCGATTACAGGACCTTTTATGACCTTACTCACATCAGGTTTTGACCGTAAAAAAATAATGCTTACTGCTATTTTCATGTTTCTGATTACAGGATTTGTATCTTCTTTTTCACCACCTTTCTGGCTGTTGATGCTGGTTAGGATTTTACCTGCATTTCTTCAGCCTGTCTATATTGCAACCGCATTATCCGTAGCGATATCTCAAGCAGATCAACGGAAAAAGAACGAATTAATGGGGATTGTATTTAATGGAGTAGCCATTGCGATGGTAACCACAGTTCCTTTTGCCACATGGATTGCGGGAATTGCTTCCTGGGAATATTCATTTATGATACAGACTGTAGTTAGTTTGATTGCCTTAGTTGTTATTTATTTCCTTCTTCCTGCAATGCCTGTAAAAGAGAAGAAATCCTATGGAAAGCAGATCAGGATATTGAAACAGCCGCCCTTTATTTTGAGTACGCTGACTAATTTTTTCATGATTACAGCATGGTTTTCTACTTACAGCTATTTTGCAGATTATCTCAATAAAGCCAAAGGAATGGATACTTCAATGGTAAGTTATATGCTACTGCTTTTTGGAATTATCGGGGTATTTGCCAATGGATTAGCCGGAAAAATGCTTAATAAAAATGTGGCTGGTACAACTGCTTTTTTCCTTTCCGGAACTATTGTTGTGCCTGTTCTTCTTTATTTCTCTGATGGAAATGTATGGGCAACGGTAGCAGTTATCGGAATCTGGGGATTCCTATATTCGCCAAGCTTTTTAAATGCATCCACGTATATGATTTCTTCAGCACCGGATTCACTGGAATTTGCCAACAGCCTTGCTACCTCATTCGGAAATCTGGGGGTGACGGTGGGAACTACAATCGGAGGATGGGTAATCGTTACAGAAGGAGCAGAGTATATTCCATGGATAAGCCTTGTTTTTGGACTACTTGCATTTCTTATGATGGCATTAAAAGGGATGTTAGAAAAGCGCAGTCAGGTACTTTCCACCTGTCAGAATTAAAATGTAATAATTTTTGTTACATTAAATAAATTGTAGTAACTTTGCACCATTAATTTGAAACTTGTTTAAACATTTATTTTCGGAATAGTAAGAATGTATTAAGTTGTTGAGAATATTAAGATAAGCTTCGCTTAAGGCTTAAAAATCAGAATGATTCATCTTAACTATACTTTATCTCTTAAATCAATTCTTAATGGTTTTAATATTTTTTTAAGTTTAAACAGTTTCTTGATTTAAAATAAATACAATGAAAATAGAAATCTGGTCAGACGTAATGTGTCCGTTTTGCTATATCGGAAAAAATAATTTTGAGCAGGCTTTAAGTAAACTGCCTTTCAAAGATGAAGTAGAAGTGGAGTGGAAGAGTTTTCAGCTGGATCCAACTTTAGATCCAAAAGAAACTCAGGACACCATTCAGTATTTCAGAGAAAAGAAAGGAGTTGGCGAAGTTCAGGCTACCCAAATGCTGGGCCAGGTTACCCAGATGGGAAAAGGAGCTGGAATTGATTTTGATTTTGGAAAAACTCTGATCACCAATACTTTCAGTGCCCATAAATTACTTCACTTGGCTAAAAAGCACAATAAATCCAATGAAATGGAAGAAGCATTATTTATTGCCCACTTTATTGACGGTAAGAATGTTGGAGACACAGAGGTTTTGATAGCTCTTGCAGAAAGTCTGGGAATTGATAAAGAAGAAGCAATACAGGCAGTTACTACAGATCAACTGGATTATGAAGTGAATCAGGATATTCAGGAGGCTAGAAACAATGGCATTTCCGGAGTTCCATTCTTTGTACTGAACGGTAAATATGCTGTTTCCGGAGCTCAGCCTGCGGAAGTATTTGAAAATGCACTTCAGCAGACTTATAAAGAAACGGTGAGTCCGTTTAAGGATCTTTCCGGTGGCAACGGAGCGTCCTGTGATGCTGATGGATGCAGTATTTAAAATAACTAAACCCCAAAACAAATCAATTGTTTTGGGGTTTTACTTTAACATATTACAAAACCTGTTGTATCTTTGTCATGCAGTACGAACAGCTGTATAAATCTGATTTCTCAATGATAAAAATTAACAACGAAACGCATTATTCAATTGACGATACTCTTTTTGTTTTCGCATTAGATTCTGAAGCAGGAACAGTTTTCGATGATAAAAATAAATTAATTACCGGCATCGGAAAAGTGAATGCAGCGATAGAATTAACCAAAGAAATTCACGCCAGAAAACCTAAACTGATTGTGAACTTAGGTTCTGCAGGAAGTAAAGGATTCCACAAAGGAGAAGTGGTATGCTGTACCAAATTCATCCAGAGAGATATGGACGTAAGAGGGCTTGGATTTAAGCTTTATGAAACGCCATTATCCGGAGTTCCTCCTGTATTGGAATACGGCCTTAAAATGGATACCTTGAAAGAAGGAATCTGTGGCAGCGGAGACAGTTTTGAAATGAATCACTCAGAAACTGATTATAATATTGTAGACATGGAAGCCTATCCACTGGCATTGATTGCTCAACAGGAAAATATTCCATTTTTATGTCTTAAATATATTTCTGATGATGCAGGAAGTGACGCAGCAGATGATTGGAGCGTACAGGTACATCTGGCTTCTGAAGCCTTTAAAAAAATACTGTTTTCATAAACAAATATAAATCCTGAACAAAGTTTCAGGATTTTGTTTTCTATTTGTATTTTTACTTTCAACCCACCACTCCTATGAAAGTTACTTTTTATCAACCGATGCATTCTGTTTTGAAAGATTATATTGAAGGATATTATTTTATAGAAAAAGATGATCATCAGGAACCTGTAAAATATCTTACATTTCCAGATAATTATTTTATTGTATCAGCATGTCAGGATGTTGCTGTGACGCAGGATAAAGGATGGGTAGAAATCACCAGGTCGCCGTCTGAGAATGTCGTGGTTGATTTTGTATTCAGATGCTCTGTTCCTACTGAAATTTTTTACCGTCAATCGGTAAATGAAATTACGATCTATTTTAAACCCTTAGGTATTTATCATTTTTTTAATGCTGATCAATGGGAGGATCTGGAGCAGGAAATCCTTCTTTCAGATTTCACTGATATTATGAGCGCTGTTTTAAAAGAGTCTGACAGGAGAATACAAATTGAAATACTGGAAAACTATTGTCTTTCCAAATTCCGGCCCCGAGACTTACATCTGGCTTATACCCTATTGAATGATTTTGAAACAGAAATGAATATCGAAGAAATTGCAAAAAAAAATAAAATCACAAGGCAGTATGTCAACAAAGTTTCTCAGCGATATCTGGCTAAACCCGCTTCGGAATTCAGAAAAATACAGCGGTTTCGTAATGTTTTGATTTCAAATAAAAAATCCAGAAATCTTACAGAACTTTCCTACGAACATCTGTTTTATGACCAGTCTCATCTCATTAAAGATTTTAAAGAACTCACCAGAATAAGTCCGGGAAAATTCTTTGAACATGTAGATACAGAGAAAAATAATGTCTGGCTATTTATCTGAGTTTCCATTTTTACAATTCACACAAATTTCATTGAAATACATTTGTTGAAATATTAAATCCTTATTTCAATGAAAAAATTATATCTTGGGATTTCCCTTTTCACTTTCTTATTTTCGAGTGCCCAGAAAAATGATATTTCAGTAGTGCTTGCTGATATTACCAAAAAAGTGAAAAGCCATTATATTGATAAAGAAACTTATAAAAAAGTAGACTCTTTATTTCAAAGTGAGCAGAAAAAAGGAACTTTTAAAGACCTCAATAAAAAAGATTTTGCGGATCTTCTTACTCAAAAGTTAAGAACAACGATTAAAGACGAACATTTTTTTGTTAAATATCTCGAAAACTACACGCCTGAAAAACAGATGAGTGAGAAAGAAAGAGAGAAATTGAACAATGAACACAATAGTCTTGAAAATTTTGGATTTGAAACAGTGCAGCGACTTCCGGGGAATATCGGGTACATCAATTATAAAGGTTTTGCCTCTCCTGAAGCCAGTGAAAAAACATTGGCCGCCGCCATGGACTTTGTTGCCAATACCCATTCTCTGATTATTGACCTTCGGGAAAACGGAGGTGGAGAAAACGGGATGCTTCTTCTGTTTTTAAGCTATTTTTTTGATCAGAAAAAAGATCTTTATACCACGTATTTCAGACATAATCAGAAAACGGTTATAGACAGTACTCAACCCAAAGTTTCCGGACAGAAATATCTTCATAAAAAGATTTATATTCTTACCAGTAAAAAAACTTTTTCGGCCGGAGAAGCTGTAGCCTATTTTTTGCAGCAATATAAACTTGCCGAAGTAATTGGTGAAAAAACAGGGGGTGCCGCTAATCCTGTAGATCATTTTATGGTTCAAAATCAATATTTACTGCTTGTTCCGGCAGGAAAAATAACAGCTTTAAGCACTCAAAAGAACTGGGAACATATAGGAGTGATACCCGATCAGGAAGTGAAAAGCGAAGATGCTTTAAAGACGGCTCACATCAAAATTTTAAAAAATATAATAGTTTCAGGAACAAAAACAGAACTGACCTTACCTGAAATAAAAAATCTTATTTATAAATTAGAACAATAAATACCTATTATGTCATCAATCATTATCAATACATCCAGCGAAAAAGACCTCGAAATACTTCAGAATATTGGTATACAAACCTTCACTGAAACCTTTGCAGAAGATAATACTGAAGAGGCTATGAAAAAGTATCTGGAAGAAAGCTTTACTACTGAAAAGATAAAATCAGAACTGAATAATCCTGATTCATTTTTCTATATTGCCTGGGAAGAAGACAATCCGGTTGGTTACCTGAAAGTTAATTCCGGAAAAGCGCAGACAGAACTTCAGGATGAAACCAGTCTGGAAATTGAAAGAATCTATGTAAAGAAAAGTCACCACGGAAAAAAAGTAGGCCAGCTTCTTTATAATCAAGCTCTGGAAACGGCTAAGCAACTGGGTAAATCATACTTATGGCTTGGGGTTTGGGAAGAAAATCTGAGAGCACTCAATTTTTACAGGAAAAACGGATTTGTTGAATTTGATAAGCATATTTTCAGACTTGGGGAAGAAGAACAGACGGATCTGATGATGAAAAAAGTATTGGATTAATTTTCTCAAAATAGAAAGATTGTATTTAACCACTGATTACACTGATTTTCACAGATGATTATGTAATACAATTCTTTATACCTTCTAAATGTCAAAATGAAAAACTCAGAATTTGTAAATCAGATCAATACCTATTATCCTTTATCTGAAGAAACGATTAAAGATTTATTGGATATCTGTACAGAAGAATACTATGACAAAAATGATCTTTTGCTGGAAACCGGGGCTATGGCAAGATATTATTATTTTCTCAAATCCGGATTGATAGGGTATTATACAATAGATGAACAAGGGGATAATATTTACAAAATCTTTTTTGAGGAAAGCAGTTTTGTAGCTTCTACGGCCGCCATTATTAAAAATGAACCCAGTGATTTCACAATTATTGCACTGGAAGACTGCACAGTGATACAATATCCTGCAAAAGCCTATCGGGAATTGCTTGAAAAGCATCATGATCTGGCACTTTTTCATATGCATTATCTGGAGAAAAACTGGGTGGTAAAAAAAGAACCCCTGGAAGTTTCTCTGAAATATGAAACGGCAAAAAAAAGATATCTGCAATTGGTTGAAAACACCTCTCTTCATAACAGATTAAAACAGCATCATATTGCCTCTTATCTGGGAATTACGCCTACACAGCTAAGCCGGATCAAAAAGGAAATTCATGAAGATAAATACTAATTGCATTTTACCCATATTTTTAATAATCAGTCATTAATGATTTATTTCATGTTTCTGGGATATATCTTAATATTATTTTAAATTTACATTATTTCACAAATAAGAGATATAATTAAAATAGTAATCCAACATGAAACTACATCACACGTATTTCTATCATCCTGATTTCGTAGAAGATAATACAGCTGTTATTGAGCACTTTGAAAGGCGGGAAATTTCAATGCAAAAAATTCAGAATGCTTTAGGCAGGGCAGAACGTTATATTGTTCCGGAGAATTCCTCCGAAACTACACTTTCTATGGGAATTGAAGCTGCAAGAGGTGTTCTTAATGAAAGTAATATTTCTATTCTCGATATAGATGTTATTATTTTTGTAAGCAGTTCTCCCGAACATCATATTCCCTGTGATGCTATCCAGATCCATCATGCGCTTAACGGAAAACCGGATACCTTATGTTATGATATGAATGCCAATTGTATTGGAGCGTTTATAGCGCTGGATCAGGTATCAAAATATTTAAAAGGAACCCGGCCCGGAACAAAAGCCTTGGTAGTTTGTTCCGAAAAATTCTCGAGGATATTAGATCCTGACAACCCGATTACCGCTTTTTGTCTTTCAGATTCCGCTTTTGCTTTTATCGTAGAAAATGATGGAGACAATACCTCAGGGTTAATAGATGTATTATATCATACAGACAGCAGCTTTTGTAATACGGTATTGTATCCACCTAAAGGAAATTCGGAGCATCAGCATGGCGATCTGACAACCTGGGATCGTATTTTTGACGGCATGGGAAGTGTCAATTTTGCACTTGAAAATATCAGCCTTTTTTTAAAGCGTAACCAGATAAGTCTGGAACAGATTGATTTGTTTTTATTTTCACAGTTTTCAATAAAGAATATTAATATTATCCGCGATTACTTTCATTTGCCGGAAGAAAAAATTCCTTTTTATTCTAAAGAGCTCGGATATACCGGAGCTTCCAGTCCATTTTTAGCTTTAGACAGATACCAGAAAGAAGTAAAATCATTGAAAAAAGGAGATTATATTCTTATATGGACACTGGGGACAGGCTATCAGGCAGGATTAATGCTTTGGAAATATTAATCACTGGCTGATCTTATTTTAGCGAATTAAATAAAAACAAATTACAAAAGCTTCAACATATGTTGAAGCTTTCTTCTTTTTTCTTTCACAATTTTGCTCTGTCATAAGATTATTGGTATACTATATGTTTTAAAAAAGTATACCTGTAATTATCACTAATTAAACATTTTTCAGCATGAAGAAGCTTATCAACATTGTATTTGTAATGACTGCCTTTGTACAGTTATCAGCACAAAAAATTATTCATCAGGAAGTTTTCAGTCCGAAAATGAATAAAAAGATCAAAACAGTAATCATCACTCCCAATCTACAGCCTAATACGAAGTATCCGTCTGTTTATATTCTTCATGGTTTCAGTGGTAATCCGGACAGAATTATGAAGCAGGATATTCCTGATTTGGTTAAAAAAGCGCAGGAATTGAAAACAGTCTATGTACTTCCGGATGGAAATTACAGTTCGTGGTATGTAGACAGTCCGGTTGTTAAGGATTCACAATATCAGACTTTTATTGGAAAAGAACTGGTAGAATTCATTGACAAAAATTATCCTGTAAAAGCAGAAAAAAAATTCCGTGGAATTTTAGGATGGAGTATGGGAGGCTATGGAGCTACCAACATCGGGGTTACCTATAACAAGACATTTGGTATCGTTGGAAGTTCATGTGGTGCCCTTGATTTTAATTCTTTTGGAGAAGGATATCAGAAATATATGGTGAATAAGGTTTTAGGTCCGTTGGAATCTATCAATCCGAATTTCCTTACCGACAGCAAAATAAAACTGATGGCCGGAGCAGATCAGCAATATATTTTCGACTGTGGAACGGAAGACACTCAAATGATCAGTATGAACAGAAATTTTCATAAAAAGCTGACAGAAATGAAGATCCAGCACCTTTACACAGAATCTTTAGGCGGACATGTTCCTGAATATTGGAGCAGATCGTTATCCGAACAACTTTCTTTATTTGACAGGTTTTTTAAGCAATAAATCCTTTTTTAAGTTTTGGCTAAAGCCGATCTTATCATAAACAATAAAAATAAACGGGCTAAAGCCCGCTTCTATTGATATAAAAACCATCAGAATGAAATATCATATTTAAAAAAATACAATGAAGACTTTAAATATTCAATAGGAACGGGCTTTAGCCCGTTTAATAAAATAAATATAAATTCCGATGGCTTTAGCCAAAACTTACCACCTTTGATCCTTGTCAAGAATCAATCAAGTGAAATCAAATAAAAATCCTTTTCAAGCATTGCTTAAAAAGGATTTATGATTGATTGAATGTTCAAAAATGCTAACTAAGCATTCTATTAAAAGTTTTGAAAGTTTTTGCCCAGATGTTCCTCGATCACAAAGAACGGATCTTCCGTAAGGGTGTGCGCTCTCATATCAATAAGGCTCACTTTACTCATCATACGAAGCATAATTCTTCTCTCACAAGGCTGTTCTATACCGTCAATATTTCTTACTCCCGCCCGGAAAGCCGATCTTCCGTGAGCACATAAGTGATTATTAACCAGAATCACATCTCCTGCCTGAGGCGTAAATCCCGAATAAATCAAATGTCTGGCTTCTTCCCAGAATTCATGCAGCGTATTCTGCGCTTCATCAGATTGTCTGATACTGGAATTGAACAACTGTTCAGCAGCATCAAAACGCATAAACGGAAGGCTGTAATTTCCATACAATACAGAATCTAATGTTTCCTCTTCACTGTTTCCCGTTTCAAGATTGGCATCTTTCGGGATTTTATAGATGGGCTCAAAAAGTGGTCTGTACTTTTCCCCGACAGATTCATGAGAACGGATAGAATAAAGAGTAGAAGGAACCTGTTCCTCATTTCTCACATACATAAAGCTTAAAAAATCAGCCTGATGTTTCAGAAAAGCATCTTCTGTATGTACATACAAATCGGTTGAAGATCCTGATCCAGTCTGTGTTTCTTTCATTCTTTCATCAGGTATTATAGCATGGATCAGTCCGCCGCCTTTACGCTGTGAATAATACTGTACAGGTTTTGAGGGAAGCGCTCCATGAATAAGGGCACATGCAAAACCGTATAAATTAAATTTTGAATAATCAGCTGCCTGCCAGTTGGGAGGAGTAGAGCCTATATTCTCCTGATCGATATCCATTAATCCGGTAAAGATCAGTGCACCATATTGATTTTTTGAAAAGTCACTCGCAAAATCAGCCGCTATATTTAAAATTCTCTCGGGTAAAAAATAAGACGCCAGCTGATGCACATGCTTAATAAAATCACGGTTTTCATAAGTGTCATACTTTTTCTGAAGATGCAAAGCCGCATCTTTTATCATTCTTCTTTCCTGAGAGGTGACTTCTATGACCGTAGGAAGCAGTTTTACAGCTGTTAAACAGTCTTTATCTAAAATTTCTGTAGAATTCATTAAAAAAAATTTGGTGTTAAGTAATAATTTTTATCTTTGTTTTTAATTATTCTAAATAACAATAGCCGATTCAAATTTAGTAATAATTATGTAATCACCAAATAAAATATAATAAAAAATGTAAAATTTAAAAACCTGACTATCAGATATATATAACCGTATATCCAAAAAACCACAACAACTCACAGATTTAAAAAATCACATTACAAAACTTTTATGAACAACAATTTAATATCCCTTGAAGAGCTCGCAAGCACAACTTCACCTCACATTTCGGGGAATTTTGGGAATATTTTTCACCCTGACAATTATGATCATTATCGTAATGCTGTCAACAGTACTTTAGACCTGGTTCAGGAATTTCTTCACAGAAACAACAAACCTTTCAGTGGTATAGAAGCCAAAACAATGAAAGGAATGGTTCAACAGATTGATCTTAATCAAAAATTATCCAACTATAATGAGCTACTGGCAGAAGTAGACGAAATCTATGTGAAACATGCCACCGCTTTTCATCTTCCACAATATGTAGCTCACCTAAACTGTCCTGTAGTAATCCCGGCATTGGCAGGAGAAATTCTTGTAAGTGCTATCAATTCTTCTCAGGATACGTATGATCAGAGTGCAGGAGGAACCTTTATGGAAAGAAAACTAATCGACTGGACTGCCGGACAGATCGGATATAATACGAACGATAGCGATGGTGTTTTCACAGCAGGAGGCTCACAGAGCAATTTAATGGGATTGGTCATGATGCGCGACTGTTTTTCCCAGAAAAGATATAATCACAATATTAAAATGGATGGTCTTCCAGTGGAGGCAAGCCGTTTCAGAATATTTGTTTCGGATAAATCTCACTTCAGTAATCTGAAAAATGCTTCCATTATGGGATTAGGTGAGAAAAGTATCGTGAAAGTTCCTACAGACGACCGTTTCCGTATGGATATTTCTCTTTTGAAAAAATACATTAAAAGGGAAGAGCTGCTAGGAAATATTCCTATCGGTATTGTAGCAACAGCAGGAACTACAGATTTTGGAAATATTGACCCACTGGATGATATCGCCAATATTGCTGAACATTATAACATCTGGATGCACGTAGATGCAGCTTACGGCTGTGCTTTATTGTTAAGTGATAAATACCGTGACCTGATCAACGGCATTGAAAGAGCGGACTCTGTAACAATTGATTACCACAAATCATTCTTTCAGCCTATCAGCAGCAGTGCTTTTATTGTTAAGAACAAGAAAGAACTGTTAATTCTAAAACATCATGCCGATTATCTGAATCCGAAAGAGATGGACGAAGAGGAAATTCCGGCACAGATCAATAAATCCATTACCCAGAGTACCCGAAGATTTGATGCTTTAAAACTTTGGTTTACCATAAGAATGATGGGTAAAGAACAGCTGGCAGAATATACAGATACTGTGATTGATCTTACCAAAGATGCCGCAGCAATGATTACTGAAGATGCAGATTTTGAACTTCTTTCAGATTCTGACTTGAGTGTTCTTGTTTTCAGATATGTTAATCCGGAAATCAGTGATCTGAATGCCCTGAATCAATACATCAAGATGAAACTGTTCTACAGCGGAGAAATCCTTGTAGCAAGTACAAAGGTTGACGGAAATTTCTATTTAAAATTTACCTTCCTGAACCCGATTACCACGACAGAAGACATTCATCAGATTCTCACCACAATCAAAAATCATGGAAAAGACTTTAATACAGAAAAATAAAACAGAAGAAAAAGCCCGGGAAATTACTTTCAGAATTCTGCTGAACGGAATGTTGAGAGAACTGGGAAACGGAAAATTCTACCAGGGAGTTCCAAAATATGATCTTCTCACAGCAAAAGCTCTACAGAACAGTGATTATCCACTGTTCATGAGATTTGAAATGAAGAAAAGCGGACTGTTTTTATTTGCCCCCGTTTCTTATCGTTCCGAAACTCTTTTTCATGAATACGGACCTGTTTTGTGGGCCGTTGACCATCAAAATCAAGCTGTTTTTGAAGTAAATGATGAAAAACTGACTGAACTGGTTTACAAAGAGTTTTCAGAAACAACCAATGAAACAGGATTCAGAAACTTTGCAGAAAGAATTCAAAGCAGTTTAAGAAATCTGGAACTCACAACTGAAGCATGTCTGCAAGATGATCAGCTTTTAACGTATTCTTTCCTTGAATCTGAACAAATGCTTCCGGCCGGACATAATCTGCATCCTTTCACCAAATCAAGAATGGGATTTTCTGAGGAAGAACAGTTGTTATACGGTCCTGAATTCGGAAAAGGATTTCAACTGGATTATTTCCTGATTCATAAAGACTGCATCACAGAAAAATCTCTCCCAGGAATTTCAGCAAAAGAAATCTTCGAAAAATGGACTTCTTTACCGGAAAGCTACGATTTTGAAAACATCAATGATTTTTATATAGTTCCATGCCATCCATGGGAATCCCAATATCTTTTATCTACAGAAGAATATCCTGAAATGCTCGGTTCCGGGAAAATCATTCACATCGGGCCATTGGGTGAGGATTTTTATGCAACATCTTCCATAAGAACGGTGTATAATCCTGATTTCAGCTGGATGTTGAAATTCTCTCTGCATGTTTTAATGACAGGTTCTGTAAGAACAAGCAGCTTAAAAGATCTCAACAGAGGATATGCTTCCGCAATCTGGTGGCAAAATGTAAAACCTGCATTTGAACAAAGTTTCCCGAATTTTAAATTATTACTGGAACCATCCACGTTAAGCGTTCATTATGAAGGAAAAAATATGGACAGTCTGAATATACTGCTCCGCGAAAATCCTTTTTCCAATGAAGATAAAGTTATTTTATTGGCAAGACTTTGCCAGGATGAATCTACAGATGGTTTCAATTTTACAACCCATTTCTTTAAAAATGTTGCGAATCAACTGGGAATGGAAGTGGAAAAAGCTGCTATTATCTGGTTTGAAAAATATGTGAATTTATTGCTTTCTCCATTGAACAGATTGTATAATCAATTGGGAATGGCTCCGGAAGTCCATCAGCAGAATCTGCTAGTTCAGCTGGATAACGAACTTCTTCCTGAGTCAATTTATGTAAGAGACGGACAAGGGTATCTGATCAAAGAAAGCTTTAAAGGAAAATATGAATTTCTGGTTAAAAATTACCCTGAAATTGAGGACCTTTTCATTAGGGATGAGCGTCTTCTGGATATTGTTTCCCACCATCTTCTGGTAAGTAACCTGAGCGCACTGATTGCTTCCATAGGTAAAACAGGTTTGGTGAAAGAAAGAAGACTGATCCATATCCTGTACAGAGAATTTGAAAACCTTCATAAATCTGAACCATCATCTTTAACAGAATATGCATTGAATCAAAGATATTGGGCCGTAAAATCAAACCTTCAGTCGGCAGTGTCTGATGTAGACGGCGGTGTGAATGCTTCTTCAATTTCTTATGCTAAAGTTCCGAACCTTCTTCATAAGCATTTCTTTTCGGATCAGTTAATCAATCCGCAGGGAACAGAAGTTTTCTTTAAAAGATACTTCCAGAAAGAGGATGTAACCATGAGCATGCGTCCTATAGATCTTGAAAACGATCTTGAAATGCTTCACGAATGGTTCAACCGTGAACATGCCGTGAAAATATGGCAGATGAACTGGCCTATTGACGAGCTGGAAACCTATTACAGACTGATGCTTCCAAGTGATGAAGCACATAGTTATATAGTTGCCGGCAATGATGAACCTTCATGTAATATCGAGATTTATTGGGCATGCAGAGATATCGTAGGAGATTATTATGAAGTACTTCCTACAGATTATGGAACACACCAGTTCATTGCACCTACTGATCCTAAGAAGAAATTTGTGTCGCCATCCACACAATCTATGGTGGATTATGTTTTTGCACAGCCACAGGTAGGAAAAATGGTAGGAGAAGGATCCGTAGACTCGCTTGCTTCTATGATGAATAAAGCCCATGTAGGCTTCAAAGTAGATAAAGTAATTGAAATGCCTCATAAAAAAGCCAATCTGAACTTCTGTTACAGAGAATGGTACTGGGAAAAATTCCCACAGAATAAAGAGGTACAAATCACCACAAACATCACAAAAAATGACTAACGAAGCCGTATACAATGTAATAGGCATAGGCATAGGTCCTTTTAATCTGGGACTTGCCGCATTATCTAATCCGATTTCGGAACTGAAAACCCTTTTCCTGGACCAGAGAGATGGTTTCGACTGGCATCCGGGACTGATGATTGACCATGTAACCCTGCAGACTCCATTTTTATGCGACTGCGTATCCATGGCCGATCCAACTAATCCTTTGAGTCTTTTGAACTATCTGAAGGAAACCGGAAGATTGTATAAGTTTTTTATAAGAGAAGATTTTTTCATCCCGAGAAAAGAATACAACCATTACTGCCAGTGGGTGATTGCACAGCTTCCGCAATGCCGTTTTTCAACGCAGGTAGTGGATATCACTTATGAAGAAGGGTTGTATCATGTAACTACGATTCACACCAAAACAAAAGAAACAACTGTTTTTAAAACGGAAAGACTGATTTTAGGAACAGGGACACAACCTCATATTCCTTCTTTTATTCCGAAAGATGATTCCAGAATTATTCATACCAGTTCTTATCTGTATCGAAAAGAGGAATTATTGTCTCAAGGAAAAAAGATTGCGATTATCGGTTCCGGACAAAGTGCTGCAGAAGTATTCTATGACCTGCTTCAAAGCAGAAATGAAAAAACACAGCTGGGTTGGTATTCCCGTCCTGACAGATTTTTCCCTATGGAATATTCTAAACTGACACTGGAACTTACTTCTCCGGATTATGTGGACTATTTCTACAACAGAAGCGAATCTGCAAGAAAAACGATTTTAAGCAAACAGCAAGCTCAGTTTAAAGGAATCAATTACGATCTGATTAATGATATCTATGATTTTATTTATGATCTGAATATCGACAATGCTGATCCTAATCTTAAAATCATTCCTAACAGCCAGCTGAATAGGGTAGACAACAGTAATCCTGACTTTATCAACCTTGAGTTCACACAGCTGGAACAGGAAGTTCCTTATGATCAGGAAGCTGATTATCTGATTCTGGGAACAGGATACCGTTATCACGAACCTGCATTCCTGAAGAATATTCAGGATAGAATCAAAAGAGATTCCAGCGGATTGTTTGATGTGAACAGGAATTATTCAATAGATCACAACGAAGGAGAAATCTATGTTCTCCACGCTGAAGTACATACCCACAGCTATATTTCTACCGATCTGGGAATGGCGGCTTACCGTAATTCCTATATCATTAATGATATTCTGGGAAGAGAGTATTATAAAATTGAAAAGAAAATTGCTTTCCAGGATTTCGATGTCGAAAAATATGTTGATTTACCAACTGCCAAAATTTAATTAAATGAACACCAACTTAAAAAATACAGTAAGCCAGGAAAACTGGAATCAGGCCAACAGAAACCTAATGGCCAAAACCATCGCAGAACTGATGCATGAAGAGCTTCTGAAACCTGTAGCAACTTTTGAAGATAAAGAAGGATATACTGTTTTCAAACTCGAAACAGGATTTGAAAATATTTCATACAGCTTCCGCGGACAGGAAAGGATGATGGATTACTGGCATATTGATAAAGACAGCATTACAAAAATCGAAAACGGTGAAGATCTGTCTTCGGTAGATGTAGCAGCTTTCTTCCTGGAAATGCAGTCAGTTTTTGATTTAGATCCTTATACCATTGCAAGATACACGGAAGAATTACTGCATACGCTGTATTGTGATGCTTTGATTTTATCCAAAGGAGTAATGTCTTCAAAAGACCTTGCGGATGCAGATTATCAGACGGTAGAGCATAATATGACCGGACATCCGTGGGTAATTGTAAATAAAAGCCGATTAGGTTTTTCTCCACGTGATCTGAAAACATTTGCTCCTGAAGCAGATGAGAATTTAAAAGTGATCTGGCTGGCTTCCCATAAAAGCAGATCGTCATTCCAGTCTTTGGAACATATTGACCGAGAAGAATTCTATCGTTCTGAAATAGGAGAGGATTTATATAATGATTTTCAGCAGCAGCTATTGAATAAAAGAAAAGTTGTTGAAGATTATCACTTTATCCCCGTACATCCATGGCAGTGGGAGCATAAGCTTCAGATTCATTTTGCCGGAGATATTGCTTCCGGACTTTTAATTCAGCTGGGAGAAGGAAGTGATACCTATAGTCCACAACAGAGTATCCGTACTTTATTCAATGTAGATCATCCGAAGAAAAGATATTTGAAAACAGCTGTTTCCATCCTGAGTACAGGAAATATCCGGGGATTATCGCCTAAACAGATGAAAATTGCTCCAGCCATTACGGATTGGGTAAAAGGCTTAATAAAAGATGATGCATACCTTGAAAATAAAGAAACTATTTTCTTAGGAGAAGAAGCTGCCATCACTTATCTGCACCCACAGTACGGAGCTATTGCCAGCGTTCCTTACCAATATAATGAATTCCTTGGCGCATTATGGAGAGAAAGTGCTGAAAACTATCTGAAAGAGGATGAGCAAATGGTTACCATGGCTTCTTTACTGTACGTAGACGAAAGCGGAGTTCCATTGGTTCAGGCATTTGCTGAAAAAGCAGGCCTGAGTATTGAAAAATGGATTGAAAGCTATCTCGATGCTTATCTTACCCCATTATTACATATCTATTACACCCATTCATTATGTGTAACTCCACACGGAGAAAACATTATGGTTGTTTTGAAAAACGGTGTTCCACAGAGAATTGTGATTAAAGACTTTGTAGATGATATCGTTTTGACCACTGAAGCAAGAGAAAAGCTCCCCGCACACCTTGCAGATGGTTTGATCCAGTCTTCCAACAAAGAAAATATTCCGTTGTTTATTTTGCTTGGCGTTTTTGATGCTTTCTTCAGATATCTGTCAAATGCATTGCATACGTATTCCAACTTTAATGAAGAGAAATTCTGGAAACTGGTTCACAACTGTGTAGAAAATTATAAAGCGGAGAATACTCACCTTCAGGAACGATTTGAAAAGTATGACCTGTACGTGCCGGCATTCAAAAGATTCTATATCAACAGTCTGCGTCTGAAAAATAACGGTTACAGTGAAAATAAAGCATTTGCCATTCCAAGAAAAGATGGAGCATTGCCCAATCCGCTGTACCAGATTGCCAATAAAAATTCAGTAGCAGCAGTATGAGGAAATTCCTGCATATACTAAAAGAAGGAGTGGTTTTTGCCTATGGAGCAGTCGCCGGAAAAAAAGTCGAGCTGACTTCCGGAAGCATCAACCGCTCCATCTTTAGTCTTGCCATTCCCATGGTGATGGAACTTGTGATGGAGTCTGTCTTTGTGAGCGTTAATCTATTGATTATTGCAAAATTAGGAGATAAAGTGCTGGGACTTGTAGGGATCACTGACAATTACATCAATTTTGCTTATGCCATCGCAGTAGGACTTGGTATTGCCGCAGCAACGCTTATTGCAAGAAGAGCCGGAGAAAAAGATCAGGAAGGAATGGGCAGAACAGCTCAGTATATTATCCTGCTTGCCCTGTTTTTTGCCTTGCTGATTGGTGGTGTTTCCTGTTATTTCTCCGCTGAAATTGTTGATTTCCTTGGCGTCAATGCCAGTACGGTAACAGATGGAATTTCTTTTTCAAGACTGGTATTTCTGAGTATCGGACTTGTGATTCTCCGTCTTTCGGTGAATGGACTTTTCAGAGGTGCCGGTGATGCAGATATTGCCATGAAATCACTTTGGATCTGCCATATTTCCAATATCATATTTGCCATAATCCTTGTTTTCGGATTAGGATTTATTCCTGCTTTCGGATTAATGGGATTGGCATATGCTACGGTTTTATCAAGGACATTAGGGATTTTATACCAGGCTTTTATATTGGCTACGGGGAAAACCAGCATCAGCATCAGAGTTCCTTTCCAGCTTGATATCCCATTGCTGCAAAAGATTCTGAAACTCGCCTTTGGAGGATTGGTTCAGTATATCATTCCAACATCCAGCTGGCTGATTATGGTGAAAATCATCTCTACTTTCGGAACAACCGCGCTGGCAGGATACATTATTGCCCAGCGTATTGCTTCGGTCGCAACAATGCCTGCCTGGGGAATAGGAAATGCAGCAGGAGTGCTTACAGGCCAGAATCTGGGTGCCGGAGAACCGGAACGTGCAGAAAAAACAGTCTGGAGAGCAGGAACCATCAATATGACTTATCTGGTCATTGTAGCCTTATTCTGGCAGATCGCTGCTGAATATGTGGTGAAATTTTTCACTACCGAACCTGAAGTTGCAGGATATGCGGTTCAATACATCCATGTGGTTTCTATGGCTTATCTGCTGTTAGGATTCACGATGGTGATCAGCCGTGCATTGAATGCAGCCGGAAACATTATGCAGGTTACACTGCTTTATATTGTCATGTTTTACGTGATTCAGCTTCCTCTGGCCTATCTCTTAGGAGTAAGATTTCAGTGGGAACTGAGAGGAATATTTACTGCTATCGTTTCTTCGGAAATTGTTTTAGCTGTGCTATTCCTAATGATTTTTAGAAATGGAAAATGGAAAACTATAAAAATTTAAAATGAACACTACAGAAGAATTTTATGAAATTATCGCCTCTGCCATCGCCATCAAAAAAGAACTGGTAGATGAAAAACTAACGTATCAGGAAATCCCGGAATGGGATTCTATGTCTCATCTTCTGATCGTGGAAGCACTTGAACAGTTTTATCAGATCAAATTTGATTTTAATGATATTCTGGAGATGGGAACCGTCGGAAAGATTCGTGAAAAAATGAAAAAATACGATGTATTCGTAGAAAACTAAGCCTATGAAAATTTTAGAAAATGTAATTGCCAATAAGAACCTGGCGTTTACAGATGCTTCCACCGGTACAACAATACCGGTGGGAACACTGTACCGGTCTTTAGGCTTAAACCCCGTAGAAAAAGGCCTGCTCTTTTTGTACAATGACAATCAGCTGTCCAGCATTGAGGTGCTCCTCAATTTTTATGGAACAGCGCACACGATAGCGGTATTGGGACAGAAACTGCATGAGGAGTTCAAAGAACGTATTGAAGCAGAGTACCGTCCGAAATATATCTTTGATCCACAGAGAGAAGCCATTGAAGGATACAGCCTGAAAGAATTCTCAGATCATATCAGAATTTTTGCAAAGGATGATTATAAACCTGAGATTACCATTAATCCTGAAATTAAAATCCTTCTAAGTACTTCAGGAACTACAGGTGTTCCGAAGCTGGTTAAATTATCTGATGAAAGTCTTTATCAAAATGCATTGAGCATCCTTCAGTATATGCCGGTTCAGGAAACTGATGTAGTTCCTTTAAACGTTCCGATCAATTTTGTATACGGATTCTCTATTTTCACGACCAACTGTATGCGTGCCGGAAGAATTGTCTGTACCGATAAAGACATTATGCAGAAAGCATTCTGGGATGAAATGGAGGAGTACGGTTACAGTACTTTGGGTGGAGTACCTTTTCTTTATGAAAACCTGAACAGAATAGGATTCTTCAGAAAAGATTCTCCAAGCCTGAGATATTTTACCCATACCGGAGGAGTGATCAATGCTGAATTGAGAAAGACTATTTTCTCTTACTGTCATGAATTTAAAAAAGATTTCTTTGCACAATACGGACAGACTGAAGCAGGTGGAAGAATGGCTTATCTTACTACAGAAGAATTGCTGGAAGGGGAGACTTCTATCGGAACTCCTGTACACAACGGAAACTTCAGAATTGATCCTGAAACCGATGAACTTCTCTTTTCACACATCAGTATTTTCGGAGGTTACGCCAATAAGCTGGAAGATTTGACAACGTATGAGCAGCCTTCTGTACTGCATACCGGAGATACTGCCAGAAAAGGTGAAAACGGAATTTATTATATCACAGGAAGAATAAAGCGTATCATGAAGCTTTTCGGAATACGGCTGAATCTGGATGAGGTAGAATTTATTCTTAAAAATGAAATGCAGGGCAATACCTTCGTATGTCTGAATGCCAATGATAAAAAAATTGTTGTGCTGTATGACAATCCGGACATTGATCCTCAGATCATCACCGAAACCATTAAAAATAAGCTGCGTATCAATCCACAATATGTACGCACAGAACGTATAGAATCATTCCCATTATCACAAAACGGTAAAATAAACTATCCCCTGTTACAAAACTTACAGCATGAAAACATCTAAAACCCTTATATTACTTCTTGGTCTTGCTTTATCTTCCAACTCGCTTTCTGCACAGCAGGGCGACAGAATTCATGGCAAAATCATGCTGTCTGAAAAAGCACCGGTAAAAAACGCTGTTTTGAGACTTGTGAACACGTCTTATCAGGCAAAAACCAATAATTTAGGAGAATATTACTTTGAAAATGTACCACCTGGAGAATATACGCTTCAGGTGGTTTTAAATGACATCGAACTGATGAGGGAACCCATCCACATTCAGAAAGATGTCTATGAAATTCCTGCAATCTACGCTCCTTTACATAATAATGTGATTGAGGGAATTACCGTATATGCAGTGAGCAGAAATAAATTTTTGGATAAAGACAGTACTTCAGTGGCCAAAATGCCTTTGAAAGTTCTTGAAAATCCACAGGCTTATACAAGCATCAACCAGCAGATCATGAAAGAACAGCTTACTTACGATATTTCGGAAGTATTGAAAAACGTTCCGGGTATGGTAAAAATGCAGGGAAGCCCGGGAAGAGGCTCCGGAGACGGAAGTTTCTACTACAGCCTTAGAGGTTTTCCTACCAAAGTATCCATGGTAGACGGTGTTCCGGCAACCACCAATGGAGAAATAGATCCTGTAGATCTCGAGCGTCTGGAAGTGATTAAAGGACCTTCAGGAACATTATATGGAGGTGCGGTAACTTCGTTTGGAGGATTGATCAATGCTGTAACCAAAAAACCGAAAGACTATTTTGGAGGAGAAGCTTCTTATTTGATGGGAAGCTACAACCTGAACCGTGTAACAGCTGATGTTTACGGACCGATCACGGAATCCAGAAATATGTTATTCCGCTTAAATGCGGCTTATCAGTATCAAAATGGTTTCAGGGATTCCGAATTCAGGAAATCATTCTTTGTAGCACCTACAGTTAGTTATCAGGTTAATGAAAGGCTTAAATTTAACTTAGGAGCTCAGATTTATAATTATGAAGGAACAAACACTCCGATTATTTTCCTGACCAGAACAAGGCCTTATGTTGCTCACAACCCTGATGAACTTGGATTCGACTGGAAAAGGTCATACTCCAACAATGATATGACCCTAAAAGCTCCATCTATCAATGTAAAAGCAGAGGCTAATTACAAAATTTCAGATAAATGGACTTCGCAAACGTTGCTTTCAAGAAACTTCAGAAAGACGGAAGGATTATATCAATATCAGTTTATCAGAGGAACAACCAGTGATGCTCTGTTGGAACGTAACGTACAGTGGCAGAACTCGGAAGCTTCTTCCACAAGTGTTCAACAGAACTTCAACGGAGAATTTAATATTGGAAAAATTAAAAATAAAGTGTTGATCGGATTAGATTATTTAAATCAATCTATCAACAATAATCATTCTCCGATTGTAGTGTATGATTATATTGATGGGACAAATCCTTCAGGACCAGTGGTAGCACCAGTAACAGGAATATATGGTAATATATCCAAAGATCTGGCACTGCAAAAAATTCAGGCTTTTACCCAGGCTGCAATGCTGGTGGGTAAATCTCCATTGGTACGAAATACCACAGCATCCAATCTTTATGGAGCTTATATTTCAAACGTAACCTATATTACCGACCGATTGATTACGCTGGTAAGTTTGCGTATGGATCATTATGAAAGTAAAGGACAACTTAATTTAAATGATAACAAACGTGCGGGTGAATTCAAACAGACAGCCTGGTCTCCTAAAGTAGGAATCGTATACCAGATCCTTAAAGATCAGTTATCAGCCTATGGAAACTATATGAATGGGTTCAGCTATACAGCACCTGTTACACAACAGTTGGCAGACTACAGCGGAGATATGAAGCCACAGATGGCCAACCAGTGGGAAATAGGATTGAAAGGAAATCTTTGGAGAAACAAAATTAATTTTACCGTTTCATATTATGACATCCTTGTTGACAATATCCAGAGAGGAACCGGAGTGATCCGTGACGGAAAAGAATATAATATTGTTGTTCAGGATGGAACGCAGAGAAGTAAAGGAATTGAAATTGAAACGATCATGAATCCTGTTCAGGGATTAAACATTATGGCCGGATATGCCTACAATCACAGCAGATATGAAAAAGCTGATCCTGCTGTAGATGGGCGCCGTCCGGAATCTGCAGGTCCTGCGAATGTATTCAATTCCTGGATCAGTTATATCCTTCCTATCAAAGGACTTCAGGGACTTGGAGTAGGTTTCGGGGTAAACCGTGTTGGAAAACAGATTACCGGAAATAAAGTGGTTACCGGGCAGTTTATATTTCCTGCCTATACTTTGGTGAATGCTTCTATTTCCCTTGAAAAAGAAAGATACAGATTAGGATTTAAAATGAATAACCTGGGCAATGTACAGTATTTTGCAGGGCAGGGAGTAGTAGTCGCTCAGATGCCTCGTAATTTTGTTGCTGAGGTAAGCTTTAAATTTTAAGAATGAAATTAAAGTTTAGAAAAATTGCATATCAGTTACATCTATGGCTCGGACTCACGTCCGGGCTTATAGTTGTTATTATGGCCACTACAGGATGTATCCTGTCTTTTGAAGAAGAATTAAAACATATTGTTCACCCCAACAGATATTACGTTGAAAACATTGGAAGAAAAAAGCTTTCATTATCTCAGCTTACGGAAAAAGCAGAAAAAGCACTTCCTGAAGGTTTAAAGGTCAAAAGGGTAGTGATGTCTTCCGATCCTGCACAAACCTATATATTCCGAACCCTTAAAATGGACAGTGAAGCATGGACCTATTGGGGAACTTATCTTTATTATTACCGTGTGTATATTGATCCTTATACCGGAAAAGTACAGGAAGTGGAAGATGCCAAAAAGGATTTTTTCGAAATTGTGCTGGATCTTCACAGAAGGCTTTTGCTGGGTGAAAAAATAGGGAAAACAATTACCGGTTATTCCACACTGGTGTTGGCGATCATTCTTTTTTCGGGGCTTGTGATATGGTATCCCCGTAAAATGAGCAAAAGCATGCTGAAAGGAATGTTTTTCATTAAATTATCAGCCAACTGGAAAAGAATCAATTATGATCTTCATAATGTACTGGGGTTTTATTCCGTAATTCCTTTGCTTCTGATCTCTTATTCCGCTTTGATATGGAGCTTTGAAGATGCAGACAAATGGATAAAGAATACATTAAATGGAAACATTCCCACAGAAAAGAAAGCCAAAAGTACCATACCTTCCGGAGAGTTTTCAAACCGGGAAAATATTCTCAATCTGATTGGAACCACCATGGAAAATGGACTTAAAAACAAAAAATCAGCACTTATTAATTTTCCAAGATCAGAGGAAGGAACCTATTATGCAGAAATTACTTATGATGGACGACAATACAGAAACGAACAGTTTAATTTTGATCAGTATTCAGGAGGTATTGTAAAATCTAAATCTTATAAAAACAAAAATATCGGATATGGAACCGCATTGAGAGAAAGAAATTATGACCTTCACACCGGAAGTATTTTGGGATTAACGGGCAGAGTCATTTATTTTCTGGCAGCAATGATCGCAACATCACTTCCCATTACCGGGTTTATCATCTATTTAAACAGAAAAAAGAAGAAACCAAAACATAAGAAAAACAAAATAGTTTATCCTTCTCATCATTAATAATAGCCTCTGGAAAGGGGCTTTTACTTTTTTAAACCACAAAGTCACAAAAGATTTATTTTATCCGTTTAAATAAGTTTAAAATGATACCGCAGAACAGTTTATATAAGATGAAAATCAAAGATTTTAAAAACTTAGGTGTACTTTATTATGTATGAAATTTAGCTTAAAAAACTTAAGTGTTTAAAAACTTTTGTGACTTTGTGGTTAAATTTAAAAGGTTAAAACGTCATATTATCCAGTATCAATTTTATCGAAGATAAAATCCTCGCGCCTTAAAACAAGTTCTCTTCATCTCAATTGCGCCTTTGCGTTTTCCAATTAACGATAATTAACCTATCAATCCCTTTACATTTTTCGAAAAAACGTCAATCCCTTTATTCATCTCTTCAACATTCAAATCACCAAATCCCAAACGCATCGCAGTCAGCCCTTTATTCTGATACAATAATGTTTTCGGAATAAAAAGATTGTCTTTTGCACAATTCCGGCTCAGCTGCATCAGATTCAGCGGAATATTCCATTCCAGCCATATGGCAAGTCCTCCGGAAGGCTTTTGAAAAGAGATCAAATCACCCAAATTTTCCTCCAGCAGTCCGGAAAAATAATTACGCCTTTCCTGATAAACTTTTAAAGATTTCTTCAGATAACGATTGATTTCTCCTTCTGCAATCATCTCTCCAAGTGCCCTTTCCATCAGAATATCGCCCTGACGGTCTATAATTCCTAGATATTTACGCATTTCTGTCATAAGATTTTCCGGAGCTACAATAAATCCTGTTCTGAATCCGGGAGCAAGGGATTTCCCGAATGAACCAATGTAGATTACCATTCCATTGGTATCAGCGCTGGCTAAGGGAAGAATTGGACTTTTATCATAATGAAATTCATAATCGTAATCATCTTCGAGAATAATAAATCCGTATTCATTCGCTAATTCCAATAATTCAAATCTTCTCTGAGCACTTAGCGCAACGGTAGTAGGATAGTGGTGGTGGGGAGTTAGATAGAGCATCCGTATTTTCTGCTTTTTACAGGCTTCCCGTACGCTTTCTACGATAATTCCTTCTTCATCAATGGGAATCGAAACAATATCAACACCAGCTTTCATAAAGATCATGTTGACGGAAAAGTAACTCAAAGCACCCACCAATACGGTGTCACCGGCAGAAAGAAGAATTTCTGAAACAATATAAATACTCATTTCCGTACTTCTGGTAATAAGAAGGTTATTCTTGGAAATAGGAAGTCCGCGGGAAAGATTCAGGTATTGGGATAAATGTTCCTTAAAAAATTCACTTCCGTCATGATTGTAATGTCCAAAAGCTTTCTGACTGGATTTACGTTTCAAAATAGAACTGTAAAACCGGGAATGCTGTCCGATTTGCGTTAAACGGATATCTGGTACCCCATCATTGAAGACATACTCACAATCCGAATGTTCAAAGGGATTATCTAAGATATTAGATGTTTTGAATGAAAAACCAGTCGTTATTGGATAGTTTTGAAGATTATTTTGCTCAAAATCGTTCACTTTCACAGGTTTTTCCTGATCTTTTCCAATCACAAATGTTCCTTTGTTCGGAAAACTCTCTGTCCAGCCCTGTGCCGACAGTTCATCATACACTGCAACCGCTGTATTTCTATGGATTTCCAACATCTCGCTAAAGGTTCTTGTTCCCGGAAGTTTTGTTCCAAAAGGTAAAACACCTCTCTGAATGGAATTGATCAGCTGATTCGCAATCTGCAGATAAATAGAAGTTTCTGATTTTCTATCTATTTTTATAAAACTTTCATAAGGAATTCTAACCGGACTATCCATAATATAAAAACTGGCACCATAGAACCATCCGGCAATATACTACTTTTGACATCAAAATAAAAATCTATGGAATTTCATCATCTGTTAAAAAGAATTGTACAGGACGGAAACACCCACGCTAAATGGTTGAATACGCTTTCATTTATGGAAAATGCCGGTGCAAGAAAAATATCAAAATGTGAACATCCAACGTTGGTTTCTCAGATCCAGCTGAAACATGCAGCTGAAGAACACCGCCACGCTTATTACCTGAAAAAGCAGATTGGTAAAATAAATCCTGAACTCTGCAAAACCTACGAAAGCACAGAGCTTCTTGCACCTACTGCAACAAGTCAATATCTTCACTCATTGGATATAAAAGCCTGTCGCTACCTTCAGAAAGCTTTTAATCTTGATAAAACAGATATTAAATATGCTGCCTATCTTTTTGTAACCTATGCGATTGAAGTACGTGCTGACGAACTTTATCCGGTTTATCAGGAGGCGCTTACTGAAGCTTCTTCTAAAATCATGGTAAAATCTATTATCCTTGAAGAAGAAGGACATCTGGAAGAAATGATCAACCAGCTCAACGAATTTTCACCAGATTGGAAAGACCATGCAGATCATATTCTGACCATAGAGAAAGAACTGCACGAAGAGTGGATGAATGCTGTTACAGAAGAAGTTGCTCAGTTACATTATGCTTAATAATATCCTTCGTTTTCAGCAATCCCTTGACAAAAGGAAAGCGGAAGGAACATTAAGGCGGTTAAGGCTTCAATCTGAAGGAGTTGATTTTTATTCCAATGATTATCTGGGTTTTGCACAAAATAAAGAGCTTCAAAATATTTTGCTGGAGAAGATTATGAAAAATCCAGAACTACTTTCAGGAAGTACAGGTTCCAGACTGATCAGTGGAAACAGCGATGTTGCCAATTCAGTGGAGCATTTTATTGCTCAGCAACACCATTTTGAATCGGCGTTGCTTTTCCCGTCAGGATATAATGCAAACCTTGCTTTGTTTTCAACGCTTCCCAGCCGTCATGATACAGTGATTGTGGACGAACAGATTCATCGGTCCGTACATGATGCGTGTCAACTTTCGAATGCTAAAAAATTGAAGTTCAAACACAGTGATCCTGAAGATCTTGAAAATGTGTTAAAAAGACAGGAAGGGCACTGCTATATCGCGATAGAAAGTTTGTACTCGATGGAGGGAGATTTTGCTCCTCTTCAGGAAATTGCAGCGATTGCAGAACGGTATAAAGCTTCTTTGATTGTTGATGAAGCGCACGCTTTCGGAGTTTTTGGATATGGATTGATTGAAAAATATGAATTGCAGAAACAAGTTTCAGCAGCCGTTGTAACTTATGGGAAAGCCCTTGGAGCTCACGGAGCAGCAATTCTTTGTAATGAAACAGTGAAATCTTATCTGGTCAATTTTGCGAGTCCGTTTATTTATACGACATCAGCGCAGGATTTTCAGTGGATAAGCATAAAAAGCGGATATGAATTTTTGGATCAAAATATTGAGCTGTCTAAAAAACTTCAGGATAATATCAGGATTTTCCGAAGTCAAAATCTAGAATCTCCATCCGCAGAAACGAGTCCGGTTCAGGCTATTCTAATCCCGGATAACCAAAAACTGAAAACAGTACAGGACACTTTATCTGAAGAAGGATTTTTAACCTATGCCATTTACAGTCCAACGGTAAAAGAAGGTAGTGAACGCTTGAGAATATGCCTTCACAGCTTTAATACAGAAGAAGAAATTGTAAAACTGACAGAAATTATTAAAGAATTTATGTAAGGTATAATTTTTAAAACCCAAAACCCGAATCACGAATCCCAAAACCCGAATCCCGAATCCCGAAACACGAATCCCAAATCAAAACATGAAATTATTTATAACAGGAATAGGAACCGAAATAGGAAAAACAGTCTGTTCAGCTGTTTTGGTTCAGCATTTTAAAACAGAATACTGGAAACCGATACAGTCCGGAGATCTGCATTACACAGACAGTCATAAAATTGAAGCATGGACAGATACCAGCTTTTGCCATCCTGAAACTTACCGTTTACAGCTGGCAGCTTCACCACACCAGTCTGCAGGAGAAGAAAATATCACCATCAATCTGAATGATTTTCAACTCCCAAAAACAGAAAACCCACTGATTGTAGAAGGAGCAGGAGGTCTTATGGTTCCCATTTCAGACACTACTTTTATGATTGATCTGATTGAAGAATTAAACCTTCCGGCAGCATTGGTCGTAAGAAACTATCTGGGCTGCATCAATCATAGTTTACTCTCAATCTTAGCCTTACAACAGAGAGAAATACCATTGGAATATTTAATTCTTAACGGAGATTTTCCGGAAGATACAGAAAGAGTAATCTGCAGCTTTATCGAAAAAGAAACAAAAATGATAAGGATTCCGGAGATCAATCATACCGATAAGGAATCAATACAAAATGCTGCAAAGCAATTAACAATAACAAAAATAGGATAATGGATACTAAAACAACATTGAGAAACAATTGGACCAAAGAGGAAATTGAAGAAATTTATCATTTACCTCTGATGGAACTAATCTATAAAGCAGCCACTGTACACCGCGAATGGCATGATCCTTCTGAAGTACAAATTTCAACACTGTTATCTATTAAAACAGGTGGATGCCCTGAAGACTGCTCCTACTGCGGACAGGCAGCACGTTATCACACCAACATCAAAGTACAGGCTTTATTACCAACGGAAACAGTAATTGCACACGCTCAGAAAGCGAAAGATTCCGGATCATCAAGATTCTGTATGGCAGCAGCATGGCGTGAAGTTCGTAATAACCGTGATTTTGACAGAGTAATTGATATGGTAAAAGGTGTAAATGAACTTGGTCTGGAAGTTTGCTGTACGCTCGGAATGCTTACGGAAGAACAGGCTTTAAGATTGCAGGAAGCAGGATTGTATGCTTATAATCACAACCTTGATACTTCTGAACAGTATTATGAAGAAATCATTTCCACCAGAACTTTTGACAACAGAATTAATACGATCAACAATGTAAGAAAAGCAGGAATCACAGTATGTTCCGGAGGAATTATCGGGCTTGGTGAAACCCACAGAGACAGAATTTCAATGCTTCTGACGCTGGCAACAATGCCAAAACATCCGGAATCTGTTCCCATCAATGCATTAGCAAGAGTAGCTGGAACTCCATTAGAAGATAATGAAAAAGTAGATACCTGGGAAATGGTAAGAATGATCGCTACCGCAAGAATTGTAATGCCATCCTCTATGGTAAGACTAAGTGCCGGACGTATAGAAATGTCAGAAACAGAACAGGCATGGTGCTTTATGGCAGGAGCCAATTCCATTTTTACAGGAGAAAGAGAAACATTACTGGTAACGCCTAATCCGGGAGTTTCTGAAGATATGCAGATGCTTCAGACCTTAGGATTGAAACCTATGATGAAAAAAGAAACATGCTGCTAGTAAATTATAAATGATAAATAATGAGTGATGAGCTGGATTATTAGTATTATGATTTTTATTGCAGCATTGATATCTGATTTCATCAGTACTAGTATTAGTTTTTAACGCTAAGGTTCGCAAAGAAAGATTTTTAATTCTTAAAATATTTCGTTCGCAAGGGCATTCTATTTAGCAAAGCAGAATATTTCTTATTGCTGAGTGAAACGCCTTTGCGAGCTTAAAACAACAGCATATATAATAAAACCTGGCGATCATAGCGTTAAAATTTAAAAACCACATTCTTCTTTACCACTTTTAGATCAATATATGAATACAATAACAAAAGAAATCAGTCTGCAGGAGAGAGACAAAGCGGTGAACTGGCACCCTTACACGCAGATGAAAACCGCTGATGATGCCATTCCTATTGTAAAAGGAAAAGGAATTTACCTGTATGATACCGAAGGAAAAAAATATATGGATGTTGTTTCATCATGGTGGGTTACCTTGCATGGACATTCTCATCCATACATTGCCAAGCGTGTTTTTGAACAGCTAAATACATTGGAACAGGTTATCTTTGCCGGCTTTACACATGAACCGGCTGTACAGCTTTCAGAGAATTTATTGAAGCTTCTTCCTGCCAGTCAGGAAAAGGTTTTTTATTCTGATAATGGTTCTACAGCGGTAGAAGTTGCTTTAAAAATGTGTATTCAATATGCATACAATCAGAAAAAAAAGAAAACGAAAATACTGGCTTTTAAAAATGCTTATCACGGAGATACTTTCGGAGCGATGTCTGTAAGTGGAAAAAGCTTCTGGACAAAACCTTTTGAAAGTATGCTGTTTGAAGTCGTTTTTATTGATACACCGAATGCTGAAAATCTGGAACACCTTCATGCACAGATTAAAGAACTTGCTGACGAAGTAGCATGTTTTATTTATGAACCACTGGTTCAGGGTGCTGCCGGAATGCTGATGTATGATGCCGAAGATCTTAGCCAGCTCATGAAATTCTGCCGGGAGGAAGGTATTCTAATGATTCAGGATGAAGTGTTTACAGGATTTGGAAGAACGGGTAAGCTTTTCGCAGCAGATTATCTTACAGAAAAACCGGATATTATGTGTTTTTCTAAAGGTTTAACGGGAGGTACGATGCCCATGGGAATCACCACATGTTCCAGTGAAATTTATAATGCTTTCCTGTCGGATGACCGTTATAAAACCTTATTTCACGGACATTCGTTTACAGCTAATCCTTTAGCCTGTACGGCCGCTCTTGCCAGTATGGAAATACTCTTGACAAACGAAACTCAAATGAATATCAACCGCATCACTCATCAACATTCAGAGTTTGCAAAAGCGCTTGCTTTTCATCCTCATGTAGAAAAGGTTCGCCAGATCGGGACTATTTTAGCTTTCGATTTTAAAACCGGGAATGGCACTTCTTATTTCAACGAAATAGGGAAGAAGCTTTACAATGAATTCTTACAGAGAGGAATCATTATGAGGCCACTGGGAAATGTGATCTATCTTGTTCCTCCGTATTGTATTACATCCAAAGAACTGGATTTTGTCTATCAGAATATTACGGAAGTTCTGGATCAGTTTAAAGATTAAATTGATCCTGTTCCGGTAATAATTATTTTTAATTTTTTTTAAATGTACCTTATAGGTTTTTGAAGCCTATAAGGTTTTTTATGTGTTTACAGTATCGAAAACTTTTTAAGGAATTATGGCTTATTTTTTGAATATTCCCTGATAAATATTTGGTATGCTGTCAGCTTTTCTCATACATCTTGATTGGAAAGAATTACTATTGGGACACGAAGAATGGTCTTTTCTTTTAGAGATCATTCTTCGTACTGTAATTATGTTTCTGGCTATTATCATCGGACTTAGAATTTTAGGAAAAAGAGGGGTAAAACAGCTCTCAATCTTTGAATTGGTAGTCATTATCGGTCTTGGATCAGCAGCAGGAGATCCTATGTTTAATAAGGATGTCGGAATTATCTCATCCCTTATTGTTTTTATTGTTATTATTCTCCTGTATTCTATTGTGACCCATTTCATCGGAAAAAGTAAAAATTTTGAAAATCTGGTTGAAGGAAAATCCATCTGTCTGATAGAAAATGGTGAATTTTCAATTAAAAACTTTCAAAAAGAAAATCTGGGGAGTGACGAATTCTTCGCGGAATTAAGGCTGAAAGGAGTTTCGCAACTTGGTCAGCTTGAAATGGCTATAGAAGAAATATCCGGAGAGATCAGTGTATTCTTTTTTGAAGATGAATCTGTAAGATATGGGCTTCCAATTATGCCGGGATCATTAAATAATCCTTTACAGTATATTCAGGAGGAAAGACATTACTCTTGTATATTCTGCGGGCATACAGAGCATAAAAAACCGGGTAATGCAGGAAGCTGCCCAAGATGCCAAAAAGAAGAATGGGTAGCTTCCAGTAATAAAAGACGTGTAACCTGACCTCTGAATATCCTAATCCTCAACATATTTATTTCTCGCTGCCTTCAGTCCGAAATACAGCATCAGTAATACCGCACAGCTTAACAGATAGAATGAACTGTTCCATGAAATGTCCCAATCATGAAGCTTTCCAAACAACGGAGGTCCGAAAGCAGCGATCAGATAGCCTACGGATTGTGCCATACCTGATATTTTAACCGCATTAATGCTGCTTTTCGTTCTTGTAGAAAAGAACAGGATTGACAAACTGAAAGACAGTCCATTAGATATCCCGATAATCACAGCATTCACATAAATCCATTGAGATTTCATAAAGACAAACATCATGGTGCTTCCGAACATCAGAGTACATATGAAAAGGATCATAAGTCTCTGATCTTTCATTTTACTGGCAATAATCGGGCAGCAGAATGTCACAGGAATCATCGTAATCTGAATGACAAAAAATACCCATCCGGAACTTTCTCCCTGCATATGATAATCTCCAAGAAACGAAGGAAGCCACGCTACGAGGCAATAATAAAATAGAGACTGCAGCCCCATAAAAATACTGATATTCCATGCCTGGGCAGATTTAAACATATTAAAATCAGAGGTGCTGAGTGCTGCTTTGGGTTGAGCCGGATTTCTTTTATTAAATATAAATTCCAGTGATAAAACCAGGAATCCCAATGCGGCGATCACCAGCCATATTCCCAGAGAACCTTTCCATCCAAAACCTGTCAGTTCTCCAATTTTCACACTGAATCCGGAAGCTAATGCTGCTGTAAGATTCATCGATACAGCAAAAATTCCAGTCATAAGACCTATCTGCTTCGGGAAATTATTCTTAACATATCCCGGAGTAACCACATTTCCAATGCATATTCCCAAACCAATGAATATAGAACCTAAAAACAAAAGCCATAGAGAACCACTGATTCGTAAAAATAACCCGAAGCTTAAAATAATCAGAGAATACATCAGAAGTTTACTGATTCCGAATGTATTGGAAAACCTGCTCACCAGCACAGAACAGGCAGCAAACATAAACAGTGGAATAGAAGTGAGCAGACTCACCTGAAAATTATCCAGTTGTAAAGCATCTCTTACCTCTCCAAGAACAGGAGCCACTGCCACAATCGGAGACCTGAGGTTGCTGGAAATAAGTATAACTACCAGAACATTAATGATTAATAAAACATACGAAGCATTCTTTTTTACTTCATTCTTCATCATAATAAAAACTTTTGTACAAAATTAACACAGTAATTTTGTTTAATTTTGCCAAAGTTTTAACCTGAAACGACATGAACGCTAACGATACTATAAATATAGATGAACTGAAAAAGCCGTATTTTGTATGGTTTGAAGAAAACTGGATTCATGATAACGTTCTTCATCACCATCAGAAGGGACAGCTCGTATATGTAGAGAGTGGTTTTCAATATATTACCATTGAAGAAAAAATCTATCTTCTTCCTCAGAATCATGCGGTATGGATTCCTCCAAATGCTATCCATAAAACCAACTCCCATTCTGAAAAGATCAAGCTGATGATCATGTTTGCAGAAATCAGCACTCAGGAATCTTTCTATGATCAGGTGAATGTATTTTCTGTTCCTCCTGTTTTGAAAGAAATGATAAAATATTCAGAAAAATGGTCTAAGCTGGTGAAGCCGGATCACAATGAGGACGTATTTCTGAAAGCACTGTTCAACGAACTTCCGCGGTTTGCAGAATATTCTCTGACCTTTCATATCAGCCTCCCGAAAGATAAGCGCCTTGATAAAGTGATAGAGCATCTGCACACTCATTATCATAATGAGATCAGGATGGAAGACCTCAGTGATACAGCCCTCTTATCTTTCCGTACACTGGAACGTATTTTCAAAAAAGAAACAGGTCTTACCCTAAGTAAATATCAGCAAATGCTCCGTATTATCAAGAGTCTGGAATATTTGAGTTCCGGAAATCTTACGGTTTCAGAAACAGCTTATGAAGTAGGATACAGGAGTGTTCAGGCTTATACCAGAAGTTTTCAGTCTGTGATGAAATTCAGGCCTACTGATTTTATTAAAACCATTCAATAAGTTATAAACCTGTAAAAAAACTGTCAGTTATTGTTGAAAAGGAGAGTTATCAACATTATAAAACTTCGCATATTCCTTTAAGTAAAAGTAATTAGTGGGATTGAAAAAAAAAATATTTCACATTTTGACCGCTTTTCCACTTCAATAGTCAATATTCAATTATGATATTATTGAAAATAAAAAGGTCTCCACGAATGGAGACCTTAAAAAAACACAAATGATGAAAAAAAATTATTTCGATTCACAAATATAAACAAAAATCATGTTATGCAAAACATCATAAGCTTATTTTTTTTAAAAAATATTTATTTCAGGTAAAAATAATTATTCCTTAAATGTTGTTCATTTTATTTAAGATTCCGAAATTACTGGTATAAAAACATATCTATTTAAATATAATTCGCCATTTGAAGAATTGCATGCATGTTTTTCGTCCAAAATAGAAAAATCATTAAAAGTGAATTATTATCAAAATAAGACGATGACGAACAGATATTCAAACAACCGTTTAACTCTTTTGTGACCCTGCTCATAAATTCTGTAATTTTTTTGCACTACTTTGCTTAAAAACCCGTCCTATGAGTCCAAAAATATTTAAGGGAGTCCCTGCACAAAAATTCGGAGGCTTCCACGATACAGAAAGCAGAAAAGTATTTGACCAGGATCTGATTCCGGAAAAGTTTGAAATATTAAAAAAAAGATTCTTTTCAGTTAATCAATGGGAAAACTATAGTGGGAAAGCGTTTGCTGCATTTAAATTATATGATTTTGATGGTAATCCCGTAGATCGGGACCCTCAAAAAGGAGATTTTATCCGGATCGATATTCCGGGTCCGGGAGAACCTGAGGCTAAAGGGTACGATTGGGTAGAAATAACAGATATCTGTTTCTATCAGGATAGTTTTTCCGAAAGTATATCCATCACATGCAGGCCATCCGTAGATCCTCAAAATAAGAAAAGCCGTCATATTGCTCATTTTTACAGTGCTGCCGCCACCTCAACCTTTATGATAACCAGGAATATTGCGTATTTAAAAGCAGCTGTATACGGGCGAAATGAAAAGCCTAACCGAAACGCTAAGTTTCTGGATGTCATCCGGAATTTTGCAATTGCTATCGGCGGAATGATGGGAATTGCAAAAATACAGTGGAAGAAGCTTACTGATAGTTTTCTGGATTTTGATTAAAACGACTGTACCTTTTTTGACTTAGATCAAAGTTTTGTGTTAACTGTTCGGAGACCTTTGCACCCGAATATTTTAAACAAAATTTATGAGTACAACATTAGAAAAGGGACACACTATTAATTTCTATCAGGCAACAGCTCCTATTATCATTTCGGTATTTGCGGTCTACCTTACCATAGGAATTGCTTTGGGAGTACTTCCCGGGTTTGTTCAGAACACATTGGGTTTTGACAGTGTTATTGTAGGACTTGTTATTGGTCTGCAGTCATTGTCTACACTTTTAACCCGAGCCTATTCAGGAAAAATTACAGATACCAGAGGTGCTAAAAGAAGTAAAATGTCGGGGGTAGTACTGGCGGTTATTGCCGGGGTTATTTATGTACTGGCTGTATTATTTCAGGCTCATCCTTTGCTGGCACTTTCCTTTCTTTTATTAGCACGAATTATTCATGGAATTGGCGAAAGTTTTCTGGTTACCGGAGCATTAACGTGGGGAATAGGTCTTGTGGGACATTCCAGCTCAGGGAAAGTAATGACATGGAATGGTATTGCCATGTATGCGGGAATTGCAATCGGTGCTCCAGTCAGTATCTGGTTAAGTAAAGAATACAATATGCTGCCTGCTTTCCTTCTCATTGCCTTTCTTCCGCTGGTAAGCTGGATTTCCACTGCAAAACTTCCTTCTGTTCCCGTGGATAAAGATCATGTACGGACTCCTTTCTACAAAGTAATTGGTGCCATATCCGGTCAGGGGCTGAGCCTTGCTTTTTCATCAATGGCTTTTGGATGTATTGCTTCTTTTATTGCTTTATTTTTCTCACAAAAGAATTGGGGAGATGCTTCACTTGCATTTATGATCTTTGGAGCTTGTTATGTATTGACCAGAATCTTCTTTGCTTCTTTTCCGGACAAATACGGAGGTTTTACAATCGCCCTGATCTCTCTGGTCATCGAAGTAGCAGGGCAAATACTGATCTGGACCTCTGCTTCCAAAACATTGGTTATTGTGGGATGTGGATTGACCGGGGTTGGATTTTCATTGATTTTTCCGGCTTTAGGAGTTCTTGCTATTCAAAAAGTAAAACCACAGATGAGAGGAACTGCACTAGGCGCCTATGTAGCATTTGTTGACCTTTCATTAGGCCTTGCTGGTCCTATTGCAGGATTAATTGCCGGTTGGTTTGATTATCAGGCTGTATATCTGTTCGGAGGAATCAGCTGTATGATTGCAATGATTATTTTACTATATAATAAAAAATAAAAATGGAAAATTCTATAATATCTCAGGCAAAAGAAACGAAAAAAATACGTTCCGCATTTACCGTTAAAAAGAAACTCTTTATGACACCGCATTTAATCCGTGTTATATTTAATATTGATAAAAACCAGGCTGAACTGTTGGCTCATGTAAAATCCGGATCTAATAATAAAATTTTTATCCAGGCTGGAGAGGAAAACGCTCAGCTTGTCAGAACCTATACCAACAGAAAAATTGATCTTGAAAATCGTGAATTAAGTATTGATTTTGTCGCGCATGGTGATAACGGTCCGGCGTCTGCATGGGCATTAAAAGCCAGTCCCGGTGATATATTGGAAATAGGGATGAAAGAAAGTACAAGGCCTTTAATTCCTGAGGCTGATTTTTACCTGATTGCAGGAGATGCCACGGCATTGCCAGTGATTTGTGCCATTGCAGAACAGTTTCCATCGTATGTTAGAGCAAAAATACTATTGGAAGTGGCAGATAAAGAAGACCAGCTTATCCTGTGTTCTGCAGCAGATATTTCGGTTGAATGGCTGCATAATCCTCATCCCGAGCAAGGAAGCAAGCTTGCGGAAGTGGTGAAGTCTGTTCAGTTTCCCCCCGGAGTATTGAAAGAATATGTGTACATCGCCGCAGAATATGCCACTGTACATGAGCTTCGTACCTATTTCAAAACAACGCTGGAATGGGATCCGCATGGTATGTACATTTGTTCATACTGGAAAGCCGGGCAGGCAGAAAACCCATAGTTAGAACAGAATAAAAGCAGTAAGCAAAGCCATTTATTACTACTTTTGCTTACATGCAGGAACTTTTAACGTCATATATCAACAATAGAATATCAGTAACGGATGCAGAATTGGAAACAATTCTTTCCTATTTTATACCGGTCCGGTTAAAAAAGAATGAAATGCTTCTTTCCAACGGACAAAACAGCCAGAGAACATTTTTTGTTGTAAATGGCTGTCTCCGTATATTTTTCATCAATGAAGAAGGGCAGGATTCCACCCGATATTTTGCTTTTGAAAACCAGTTTGCCACTGCACTTACCAGTTTTATTACTTCTGAACCCTCTGAGGAATTTATAGAGGCCGTAGAGGATTCAGAAGTATATTATATTACCCATAAAAATTTTTATCATCTTCTGGATATTATCCCTCAGTGGGAAAAATTTTACAGGATATACCTGGAAACTGCTTATGTGAATAATACCAAAAGACTGATGTCTTTCCTTGTTCAGGATGCTCTTGAAAAATACCGTCAGCTTTTAGACGAAAACCCTGTAGTGGTAAGAAGGCTTTCCAATAAACTGGTGGCTTCCTATCTTAACATCTCGCAAGAGACACTGAGCAGACTGAAGTCGAGGCTGTGATTTTTGTTTGATCAACCTAACATTATTACGGAGGTGTTTTATTTATTTAAACTATTTTTAAACTGGCAAAAATTCTCAAAAAATTAATACCAGAGCCATCTCAGAAAAAATTTAAGCCCTATATTTGCACTCATGTTAAAATGGTTCTCCATATTATGCTCAATGATGTATGTGCTGGCTACCACCAATGCGGGGGAAGTACTGAAAGTGCCTATGTTTGTTGAACATTTCATGGAATACCATGGAAGCTTTTCAGAATTTGTGATGGAGCATTATGATAACCACAAGCAGGATTCAGACTGGGATACCGATCAGAAACTGCCGTTTATCAATCCACCAATCGTATTGACGGTACATGCCCAGCTTCCGGAACTTTCATTCGAAATAAAAAAACCTAAGGAAATTACTGTTTCGAAGAAAAGCAGTATCTACAAGGAAAAAGATTTTTCCAACCAATACCTTTCTCAGATTTTCCAGCCCCCACGGCTTACTTAATTGACTTTATATTGAAAATTAATACTTTATGTTTCTTACTTAAAGTAGTCAATTCTTGTTATATATCAATTAATCCGCAATGCATGATAAGGGTGCACAAACTTAACTGCCGAAGTTGAGAAGCTATGTGTTGAACATCCAAGCTTTAGGCAGGTTCCAGTTCTTCCAACTATCAGAACAAAAAGACTGATCATCTTCGTTTTTGAATGAAAATCAGTGATCTGACAGCGTGGTTTTACTGATACTTCTTTAAGTATAGCAGCTTTATAAAGCATTCCGGGTTACCAATTAATAGTTTTTCCATGTTAAATAAAATTATTGAGTTTTCTGTAAAGAATAAACTCATCATTGCTCTGTTTACGGTGGCTCTTATCCTCTTTGGAGTCTATGAAACCACTAAACTTCCTATTGATGCCCAGCCGGACATCACCAATAATCAGGTTCAGATCATTACCACTGCTCCTTCTTATGGTGCAGCAGATATAGAACGCCTTGTTACATTCCCAATTGAACAGGCTACCAGCAATATCAGCGGAATTACAGAATTGAGAAGTTTCTCCCGTTTCGGACTTTCATTAGTCACTGTAGTTTTTGATGACAAAACTGATGTCTATTGGGCTCGTCAACAGGTCCAGGAGCGCTTACAGCTTGTTCAGGACAACATCCCGGCCGGAATCGGCAAACCGGAATTAGGACCCATTTCAACAGGATTGGGCGAGATTTTCCAGTATGTGGTAAGAGCCAAAAAAGGTTACGAAAATGTGTATGACGAAACAGAACTTAGGACGATCCAGGACTGGGTGGTCAGAAGACAGCTTCTTGGAACCAAAGGTGTGGCGGATGTCAGCAGTTTCGGAGGAAAACTGAAGCAATACGAAATCGCCATTAATCCTAATCAGTTACAGGCATTTAATATCAATATCAATGATGTTTTTGCTGCGCTGGAGAAAAACAATCAGAATACAGGAGGTGCTTATATTGAAAAGAAAGAAACTGTTCTGTTTATCCGCAGCGAAGGACTTCTGGGAAGTACGGAAGATATCGGAAGCATTCAGGTAGCGGAAACCAAAGAAGGAGTTCCAGTGCATATTAAAGATGTAGCATCTGTAAAAATAGGATATGCGACAAGGTATGGTGCTATGACTTATAATGATACCGGAGAAGTATCCGGAGCGATTGTTCTGATGCTGAAAGGAGAGAATGCGAATGTAGTGATCGGAAATATTAAACAAAGACTCGAAAAAATTCAGGAATCCTTACCGGAAGGAGTTGTGATAGAGCCTTTTCTTGATCGTGCTAAAATGGTGAATAACACGATCAGTACTGTAAAAACAAACCTGATGGAAGGGGCTCTTATTGTGGTTTTCATTCTGGTGTTATTTCTGGGAAATTTTAGGGCAGGATTACTGGTGGCTTCTGTTATTCCTTTGGCTATGCTTTTTGCCATTATCATGATGAACATTTTCGGTGTAGGAGGAAATCTGATGAGCCTTGGAGCGCTGGATTTCGGTCTTATTGTAGACGGAGCCGTCATTATTGTGGAAGCTGTACTGCATCAGCTTGCCCATAAAAAGCATTTCGGAAAAGACAATATGCTCAGCAAAAAAGAAATGGATGACCAGGTTTCCGGTTCTGCCACCAAAATGGTTAACAGTGCGGTTTTCGGGCAGATTATTATCTTAATTGTCTATCTTCCGATTTTTACGCTTCAGGGAATTGAAGGGAAAATGTTCAAACCTATGGCTCAGACTGTTGCTTTTGCCCTGATTGGAGCATTTATTCTTTCCCTGACTTATATTCCGATGATGAGTTCTCTGGTATTAAGCAGAAAGAAAAAGGAAAAAGAGAATATTTCAGACCGTGTCATGGGCAACGTGGAAACCGGACATCAGAAGCTACTGATGAAAGCTCTTAAATTCAGAAAAACTATCATCATTGGGGTGTTGATTCTGTTTGCAGGTGCTGTTTTTACCCTTTCCAGAATGGGTGGAGAATTTATTCCGTCTCTTGAAGAAGGTGACTTTGCTGTCGAAATGAGGATTCTTCAGGGAAGTAATATCAATGAAACCAAAAAAGCTACCACTCAGGCTGCACACATCCTTTTGACACAGTTTCCTGAAGTAGAAAAAGTGGTGATGAAAATTGGAAGTGCAGAAATTCCCACAGAACCGATGCCTATGGATTCCGGAGATATGATTGTTGTTTTAAAGCCAAAAAAGAAATGGACTTCTGCAACAACATTTCCTGAACTTTCGGACAAGATGAGTAAAGCATTACATGTTATTCCCGGACTGACAACCAGTTTTCAGTTTCCTGTACAGATGCGTTTCAATGAGCTTATGACGGGAGCAAGACAGGATGTGGTCTGTAAAATTTATGGTGAAGATCTTGACAGCCTTGCCGCCTATGCAAAAAAGATGGGAAGCATCATCAACACTGTAAAAGGTGCTCAGGATCTTTATATTGAACCGGTGGTAGGTGCTCCGCAGGTTGTGATTGATTATAACCGTTCGGAACTGTCCCGATATAATATTTCGGTTGCGGAAATCAACAGAGTGATCAATATGGCCTTTGCAGGGCAGACCGCAGGTGCTTTGTATGAAGGTGAAAAAAAGTTTGATATCGTGGTGAGAATGGATAGTGAACATAAAAAAGATATCACCAGCATTCAAAACCTTTTGGTTCCTACCGCTTCAGGAGAGCAGATTCCTCTGTCACAATTGGCGAAAGTAGAACTTAAAAACAGTCCAAACCAGATCCAGAGGGAAGATACCAAAAGAAGAATCATTGTAGGGTTCAATGTAAGAGGAAGAGATGTTCAGAGTATCGTGGAAGAGCTTCAGCAAAAGGCAGGTAAAAGCCTGAAATTATCACCAGGATACAGTGTCTCTTACGGAGGTGCTTTTGAAAACTTAAATGAAGCTAAAGCAAGGCTGGGAATTGCTGTTCCTATTTCGTTGGTGATGATTTTCCTGCTGTTATTCTTCGCTTTCGGTTCTGTAAAACACAGCTTACTGATCTATACTGCCATTCCGTTATCTGCGATAGGAGGTGTTTATTTTCTGGCGTTGAGAGGAATGCCTTTCAGCATCAGTGCAGGGGTAGGATTCATTGCCTTGTTTGGAGTTGCCGTACTTAATGGAATTGTTTTAATATCAGAATTTAACCGGTTGAAAAAGAATGGAATAACCAACACCAGCAGAATTGTACTCATGGGTACAAAAATCAGGCTTCGTCCGGTTTTAATGACTGCGTTTGTGGCTTCTCTGGGGTTTCTTCCCATGGCCATCAGCAACGGTGCAGGAGCAGAAGTACAGAGACCTTTGGCAACCGTAGTCATCGGAGGATTGATGCTTGCAACTCTTTTAACCCTGTTTGTCCTCCCGATTTTATACGTCCTGTTTGAACATATTAATAAAGATAAAATGAAATTCTCAAAAAAACTCAATTATAAAAAACTGCCTGTTTTCCTATTGTTAATGTCCTTCGGAATCAATCAGGCTCAGGAAAACATCACCTATGAACAGGCTTTGGAAAAAGCCTATCAGCAGAACGGAACGCTTAAAAATTCAAAACTGGTATCAGAGTATCAGGAAAAACTGAAAGCCAGTTATCTGGATATTCCCCAGACAGAAATTACCGGTGGATTCGGACAAATTCAGGGTGAGGAAACGGATAATTCTTTCGGGATTTCTCAAAGATTCAGTTTTCCTACGGTGTATTCAAAAAGGAGACAAATGCTTGATGCAGAATGGTCTGCCAGTGTCATCAATCAGAATCTTACGAAAACACAGCTTACCAAAGAAGTGACCGATGTTTTCTATAGAATACTGGTGCTTCAGGAGAAGAAAAAAGTGCTGGAATACATCAGCCAGTTGTATCATAATTTCGCTGATAAAGCCGGACTAAGATTGAAAAAAGGGGAGGCCAATATTCTGGAGGAATCCACTTCTGAAATTCAGAAAGAACAGATAAAAGTACAATTGAATACCTTAGAAAATGACCTGAATATTGCCAAACTTCAGCTTCAGCTATTGCTTCAGTCAGAAACTTTTTATCAACCTGTTGCGGAACGTCCCACAATGAATATCGGGCTTCAGGTTTCAGAAGAAATGGTAAAACAGCATCCTGAGCTTCAGTATCTACAGCAGCAGATTAAAGTAGGAGAGGCAGAAGTACAGCTTGAAAAAAGCAGACTGCTTCCTGACCTGCTTGTAGGATACACGAATCAGAGCATGAAAAACATCAATAATAATCGCTTCAATTCAGTTCAGGTGGGAGCGGGCATTCCGTTGTTTACCAAAGGACAGAGGGCTTTGGCAAAGGCTGCACAGGCTAAAATTGCGATCTCAGAAAATCAGTACCAAAGAAAAGAAATTGAGCTTAAAAACAGATTGAAACAACAGCTGAATAATTACATGAACCAACAGCAGATCATTGAAAATTATGAACAAAAACAGCTTCCCAAGTCCGAGACCATCCTAAAAACTGCTCAGAAACAAATGGAAGTAGGAGAAATAGATTATCTGGACTGGGTCATACTGGTGAATCAGGCCGTAAAAACCAAAGCAGATTATATTGACCAGCTGGAAAAGCTTAATCAGACCGCAGCCGAACTTCAATTCCTAATTTCAAAATAATACATCATGCATTTCAACAATATATCACTATACAGCCTTGCTTTAGTTCTTACTTTATCTTCATGCTCGGGGAAAAAAGAGGAAGAAAAAACGGTTTATGAAAACACCAAATTTTCTAAGAACGACAAAAACTCTGTACAGCTTACAGAAAAACAGATTCAGTCTATAGGACTGACAGTAACCACCATCCAGAACAAAAATATGGAAAAGCTGGTGAGACTCAACGGAAAGGCGGAAATTGCGCCGTCTCACATCAGTTCGGTTTCCAGCATTATGGGAGGACATATCAAGTCTATTCATGTGATTAATGGAAGTCATTTCAGCAAAGGACAGGTGCTCGCTGTGGTGGAAGATCCGCAGTTTATACAGCTGCAGCAGGATTATCTGGTAACAAAGGCCCAACTTGAAGCGGCAAGACTGAATTTTAACCGTCAGAAAGATTTGAATACCAGCAAAGCCAGCAGCGACAAGACCCTACAGACCGCCCAGGCAGATTATTCCACTTTAAACGCTACTTTAAAAGGGTTGGAAGAAAAGCTGAGAATTATCGGAATTAATGCCAAAGGTTTGAATACCGGAAATATCAGAAGTAAAATCAATATTTATGCACCATTTACAGGTTTTGTAAGCAAAATTCTCGTGAATAACGGACAGTATATCAATCCGGCAGATACTTTATTTGAACTCATTAATCCGGCTGGATTACTTTTAGAATTAAAGGTTTTTGAAAATGATGTGAATGATGTAAAAGTGGGGCAGGAAATTCTAGTGTACAACAATCAGAATCCGGATGTGAAATCAAATGCTAAAATTGTCAGCGTAGTTCCAAGTATTGAAAACGGAGGTTCTGCAACAGCAATTGCCAGATTATCTTCTGTGAATACGGAATTCGTAAAAGGAATGTATGTGAATGCGGAAGTGAATATCAGCAGCCGTTATACACAGGGACTTCCCAACGAAGCAGTAGTTTCATTTGAAAATAAGAATTATGTTTTTGAAGATCTTGGAAAATCAAATTACAAAATGATTCCTGTCGTAACCGGAATTTCTGATGACCAGTTTACAGAGATTTTGAAAGCTGATGTTTTAAAGGATAAGAAAATCGTACAGAAAGGAGCCTACAGCCTGCTGATGATGCTTAAAAACAAAGCACAATAATTAAAGTGAAACCAGAAAAACTTTTGTGACTTTTGCGGTTAAAATAAAACATACAGGAAGAAAAGATCAGTTATCCGGCTGATCTTTTTTATTTCAAGCAACTTAAAAAAATGATATTTGACATGTTTTCGATAATTAAAATACTATTTGTCGCATAATTCATTTTAAAATAATATTTTTAAGAAGTGAATAGTTGTAAAGGATTTTTAGATGAATAATAAAAAATTTTATCGAAACTTTATGACAAAAAAACCTTTGCACAATTTCCATATTCCGGTGATGGGACTGGCTTACACAATAGACAGTCCGATTCGTGTTGCCCAGTATGGAATTTCTTCCGTCATCTCTATTATTGATGATGAAATCCTTGAAAAAATGAAGAACTTTTACAATAAAAAGTTCAATCTTGACTATTTCGGGATCTCAGCAAAAACAGAAGATTACAGAGCCAAAAGGGTTACGGCTTACCTGGATATGGTGGATGATATCGTGAATGAAAAGTTTGAATCTTTCAAACATGAGATCAGCAAAAACAAAGAGGCTTTGAAAGACTTCATGGCCATGCTTCCGAATACATCAGACCTCAAAAACGGACTTCAGAACCTTATCAGTCAAAAGGATAACTGGAGTGCCAATATCAAAAACTTCATTGAATCCAATCTCAAACCGGGAAGTATTGATGTCAATATCATGACGAAAGTAGATAAAGAAAATTATCAAAACAATGAACAGCTTCCGGTAATGTTTAACGATGCCCATGCTTCACTGCGTGGATTTGCCAAGAGTAAATTATCTTCTTCAATGGTTCTTTCTGCAGGGATGAATCCCCGTTTATACAGCTATATGGAAGAATTTGACGATTTTTTCCCGGACGAAAATGGAAATATCAAAAAGAAAATCATCCTTAAAGTAAGCGATTTCCGTTCTGCAATGATCCAGGGAAACTTTCTGGCAAAAAAAGGATTGTGGGTTTCTGAATACAGGATAGAATCCGGGTTGAATTGTGGTGGTCATGCTTTTGCTACTGAGGGAATGCTTCTGGGGCCTATCATGGAAGAATTCAAACAGAAAAAAAACGATCTGATACAATCAGCCCATTCCTTAATGACCGCGGCTTTAGAACAAAAAGGAAAACATGTAGTTTCCGAACCTTTAGAAATGAAAATTACGGTTCAGGGTGGAGTAGGAACCGCAGAAGAACACGAGTTTTTATTGGCGAATTACAGTGTAGACAGCGTAGGATGGGGTTCACCATTTTTGCTGGTACCCGAAGCAACGTCGGTAGATACAGAAACCAGAAATTTACTTTTACGGTCAAAAGAGCAGGACTTTTATCTGAGTAATATTTCGCCTCTGGGAGTGCCTTTCAATACGGTAAAAGGAACTTCCAATGAACGATTAAAGCATGAAAAAGAAGCAAAAGGGAAATATGGAAGCTCATGCCCCAAAAAACTTCTGGCATTAAGCAAAGAATTCTCACCTGAAGGAACCTGTACTGCTTCCAGAAAATATCAGGACATCAAACTCAAAGAACTGTACAACCATAAGGAGACCCTTACAGAAAAGGAATTTAATAAAAGAAAATCTGAAATTACAGATAAGGCCTGCCTTTGTGTAGGACTCGTGAATGCGGCATATATGGAGCAGAAACTTGAAATCAAAGGAGAAAAACAAGGTGTTGTGATATGTCCCGGACCGAATATTGCCTTTTTTGATAAGGAAGTTTCTCTTTCGGAAATGGTACAACATATCTACGGAAATGCCAATATTCTTTCCAACAGCCAGCGTCCGAATATGTTTATCAATGAATTGAAAATGTATGTGGATTATCTGAGAAAGGAAATTACCGAATCTACGATACAGATTACCCATTCACAGACAAAAAAATGGAATGCTTTCAGGAAAAATGTTCTTGATGGGATAGAATATTATCATGAGCTTTTTAAAGCATCCTCATTCTTCAGCAACGGTTTATCAACCATCAATCTTCAATTAAAGGAGTATAAACTTCAGCTTATTGCTATTGAAATTCCTCAGGTTGAAAAGTAACCGTATTTTTTAATTGATAGATAATAAAAACAGTTTTCAATGCGGAGGCTGTTTTTGTTTTTTCTGTTCTGTTCTGTTCTGTTCTGTTCTGTTGAAGAGTTTTTATGAGATAAAATTCTTTGCGACTTTGCGTTTATTCAACTTCAAATTATTTCATAAAATATGTAAACAAATTTGCTCTTTTCTATATATTGTTGGAATATCGCAAAGTCGCAAAGGTTTTAATTGCGACTTTGCATTTATCAAACAAAGGTTTTAGTCAAAAAAAATCAGTAAACATCAGCATTTCCATTTATAATAACTATAAAGGGAATGGTCATTTTGAATATTCTCCAGGCTTAATATTCCTTACCTTAGAGCTCACTTAGTAAATTATTTTTATGGAAAAAAGAAAAATCAAAAACACCGATTTAACGATTGCGCCAATCAACTTCGGAGGAAATGTTTTTGGATGGACACTAGACGAGAAACAGTCTTTCGATATACTGGACCGCTTTGCTGAAGCAGGATTCAATTTTATAGACACTGCAGATACCTATTCTTGGTGGGTGAACGGAAAAGGCGGACAGTCTGAAGAGATCATCGGAAAGTGGATGAAAAGCCGCTCTAACCGTAATGATATCGTTCTGGCAACCAAAGTAGGTTCGGAAACGAAAGAACATGGCTATGATATCAGCAAAAAGCATATTTTACAATCTGTAGATGAATCGTTACAAAGGCTTCAGACCGATCATATTGATCTTTATTATACCCACTTTGATGACAATATTACTCCGGTGGAAGAAACACTTTCGGCTTATGATGAGATCATTAAAGCTGGAAAAGTACGTTATATTGCCGCTTCCAACTTATCACCGGAACGTTTGAAAGCATCATTTGAAGCTGCAGAAAAGCATAATCTTCCTAAGTATGTTGCATTACAGCCTCATTACAACTTAATGGAAAGAGAAGGTTTTGAGCAAAATTATGCTCCGCTGGCTGAACAGTTTGATTTAAGTGTATTTCCTTATTGGTCTTTGGCAGCAGGTTTCCTAACGGGTAAATACCGTCATGAAACTGATCTGGCAAAAAGTGCGAGAGGCGAGGGTGTAAGAAAGTATTTAAATCCTAAAGGACTTGAAGTATTAAAAGCGCTGGATCAGGTAAGTGCAAAGCATAATACAACGCAGGGAACTGTTTCTCTGGCATGGCTGTTATCCAATCCTCTGATTACAGCACCGATTGTAAGTGCGACCAGTGCCTCTCAGCTTGAAACAGTCTTCAATGCACCAAAACTTGTTTTGGATCAGGAAGATATTGATCTGCTTAATAGAGCGAGCAACTAATTTTTTCGACTTTCATTATAGATTAAAATTAAATCCGTTCATTGCTGAACGGATTTTTTATGATTAAACGGCGAAAACCACCCCGTCAAAAATTCTTTGAATTTTCGCCACCCCTCCGGAGGAGGGGAATTTAGGTTTCCGGTTGTTATTTTCTGTTGTTACTATTAATCAGAATATTCCTTCAAAAGCTGTCTGTAGCTCATTAATATTGATGATTTTGAGATAAACCCGATGAAATCATTGGTATCATTTACTACAGGGAGATTCCACACGCCCGTATCATCAAAGGTCTGGAGAATATCCAATGGTTTATTTTCCCGATGAAGAACCGCTGGTGGAGCTTTCATAATCTGGATAACCGTCTGGGAAGTTTCCATTTCTTTGTTAAAAAGATAAGGTCTTATATCATCCAGCGTCAGAACTCCCTTTAGTTTTCTGTTTTCATCCACCACAGCAAAAATATTTTTATCACCGTTCTTGACCATTTCAAACAGTTCTGTAACGGAAGCATTTTCATGAATGGTCTGGGAATATTTATCAATAAAATCTTCGGTTCTTAAAGCAAACAGCAGGTTCTTATCATGTTTATTTGTGAAAATTTTTCCTTCGTCGGCTAATGATTTTAATTCCGGGGAAATCGGGGAGAACCATTTGGCAATAAGATAGGATATGATGGAAACAATCATGAGAGGAATAAATAAATCATATCCGAAACTTGATTCCGCAATCAGGAAAATTGCAGTAAGAGGCGCATATAAAACACCGCTCATTGCTCCGGCCATTCCTACCAAAACAAGATTGGTCACCGGAACATCTGAAAATCCTAAATGCTGGCAAACCAGTGCAAACAGATACCCCAAAGTTCCTCCTGCAAAAAGGGATGGAGCGAAGTTCCCACCGTTCCCACCGCTAAAGATTGTAAATGAGGTAGCAAATGCTTTTAAAAGCAATACCAGAACCAAAAATATAATAATCGTCCAGTCTCCGATTTCAAAATATCTGAAAAAACTGTTTTCAATAATAGTGTAGGTATTTCCGTTGGTAAATGCCTTTACCGTTTCATAACCTTCCCCGAACAAAGGAGGAAAAAGTACACATAACAGGGAAAGCACAGCTCCTCCGAACATCGCTTTACGCATTCTTGAAAGCTGAAGACCTTTTATAAAATGTTCTACTTTTTGAGAAATAATCACAAAATAACGGGCATACAAACCAGTAACAATCCCTAAGATAAGGTAATAGGGAACATTTTTATAGTTGAAAGGATCTCTGGTATAAAATCGGAAAAGAACATCTTCCTGAAGCAAAATCCTTGACAAAAGACTTCCGCAGACCGCAGCCACTACCAAAGGGATAAAATCTGTGAAAACCACTCCGGTTAAAAGGATTTCAAAGGCGAACATAATCCCGGCTATAGGAGCATTGAACGCAGAAGCAATCCCTGCAGTGGCACCGGCAGCCAGTAATAATGTACGTTCTTTATAACTTAGCCTGTACGTTTGGGCATAGTTGGAACCAATAGCAGCTCCGGTAACGGCAATAGGACTTTCCAATCCGGCGGAACCTCCCAATCCTACGGTAACAGCACTTTGTATCACCTGAGAATACATTTTAACGGAAGCCACAATACTGGAATTCTGTGCAATTTCGTATAAAATAGCCCCGATTCCTTTACGATCCTGACCTTTAAACAAGGTAAGAACAATCATTGTTGTCAGTACGATTCCTAAAAAAGGAAAAACGATATAGAATAAAATCTGATATTCAAAATGAACTTTATTTGTAATGAAATAATGGATATTGTGTACCAGCGTTTTCAGGATAACTCCTGCCAGACCTGCTGTGCAGCCTACAAGAATCCCTGAAAGAACAAGAAACTGATTTCTGCTCAGCCTGTTGTTCAGCCAGTGAAGAATAAGTTCATAACTGCGTGCTTTTTCTAATCCGTATTTCTGGAAATCTCTTTTAAATTTAAGGAAGCTAAGGTATTTTTTTTTGTTGTGAATTTTCACCGTCGAAATATTTTACACTATCATCAGATTGATACAGTTCTGTAAATTTATGAAATATATCACAAAAAATATAGTAAATAACCTTTTTCGCAATACATCCATGAATGTTTATTTCTATCAGTTTTATTTTATTTCTTTCGTTTTTCCTGAAAAAAGCAGTCCAACAGCCAGTGCTCCAATGATTCCTGCTCCTGCCCATATTAATGGTTTTCTGGGAATAGAAAATAATGTTTTTCCGTCAATTCTCATATTTCCTGCGGAAGGTTTTTGTACATTTCCTCCGGTATTTTCATCCTTAGCAGCTTTCTTCATTGCCATTCTCACTCCTGCGGAAGATACATAGCGGACTATTCCGGGAAATACTTCATATAAATTTTTAAAAACTACTGCAGACCAGTCCGGATAGGAAGCTTCAGTTGGATTTTTTGCCGTCTTCACAATAGAAGCGGCCAGCTTACGGGGGTCAAACGCTGGAGGTGGTGTGCTGAGCTTTATTCCTGAATAATTTGCTGCGTGTTCTATTCCTGAAGATTTCTGAAACCCCGGATAAAGTGCACAGATATGAATATCAGGAAAGTCTGAAACCTCTCCCTGCAATGTTTCCACCATTCCGCGAACACCGAATTTTGAGGCTGTGTAGGCCGTCCCATAAGGTGCAGGCATCCATCCGCCAATGGAAATATTATTAAGCAGCACTCCTTTTTTCTGCTTTTTAAAAACAGGAAGTACTGCATGTGCCGAATGCATATATCCCAAAAGGTTGGTTTTCACAATCTGATCACTGACATCAACCGGAATTTCCTCAAATTTTCCAAATGCCAGCACTCCGGCATTATTGACCCAGTAATCAATTTTCCCGGTAAATTCAAGGGCTTCTCTAACAAGGTTCTGAACATCTTCTGCAACAGAAGTATCCGTAGGAACAGCAATTACTGTAGCTCCCAGTTTTCTGCATAATTCTGCAGTTTCTGTAAGTGCTTCTTCACCTCTTGCTGCCAGCACAAGATCAGCTCCCTGTTCTGCAAAAGCTTCTGCCGTAGCCTTACCAATTCCGCTTGAAGCGCCGGTAATGACTACTGTTTCTCCAAAAAACGGAGGTCTTTTTTGATTTTTCATACTATAATAGATTTAGGTGTTTTTATTTTTTTATCATGATTCGTTTCCTGTACTTCTTTTCGGAAAAAGAATAAGCCTGATGGACGGATTATTGGTGATAAATAACCGAAACCAGTCCATGGCCAGCTGAAGTTTATTTTTAAATCCAACCAGAGGAATGATGTGGATGAAAAGCCAGGTAAGCCAGGCTGTAAATCCGTTAAAAGAATGCTTCGGAAGATCTACTACGGCATTGTATTTTGATATGATGGCCATACTTCCTTTATCATTGTACCGGAATTGTTCCAGTACTTTTCCGTCTTCTATCCGTTTAAAATTGGAAGCAAGGTTGACTCCCTGCTGAATGGCAACCTGAGCCAGCTGAGGATGTCCTTTGGGGTATTTTTCTTCGGTAAGCATCAGACAGATATCTCCCAGCGCGTAAATATTGGTAGTTCCCGTTACTTTATTATAGTCATCCACCAGAATTCTTCTTCCTTTTCCAATAGCTTCTTCCGGCAGGCCTGGGATTTCTTTTCCGATCACTCCGGAGGTCCAGATCAGAGTTTCTGTCTCAATAGTTTTTCCATCGCTTAAAATAACTTTGTTATCTGTATAATCTTTTACAGAAACATTCAAAAGGATTTTCACTCCTAATTCTTTCAGCTTCTCATAAGCTGTTTTCTGAGCCAGCTGACTCATAGGTGAAAGCAGAGTAGGCAGAGCATCAATAAGGTAAAGATTGGAAAGTCCAAGTTTGATTTCCGGATATTCTTTCTGAGCAATATATTTACCCATTTCGGCAAGCATTCCTGCAAGTTCAACGCCTGTAGGACCACCTCCGGCAATGACAATATTCTGAAGTTTTTCAGCTTCTTTAATATCTTTATTTCTGGCAGCTTCTTCCAACGTAAGCAGAATATGATTCCTCAGATAAAGAGCTTCTTCTATATTTTTCATCGGAAGGGCACATTTTTTCACATTTTCCATTCCAAAAAAATTAGATTCTGTGCCTAATGCCAGTACCAGATAATCATAGCTGAGATTTCCGGTATCGGTTTCTATGGTTTTATTTTCAGGATTGACCCTGAGCAGGCTTCCCATGTGAAACTTCACATTTTTATTGTTTGAAAACAGTTTTCTGAAGGGATAACTGATGTTGGAAGCTTCTATAAACGATGTAGCTACCTGATAGATAAGTGGCGGGAAAAAATGATAATTGTTTTTATCAACCAGGGTTATTCTGAACCTTTTATCATTCCTGAGAGATTTGATAAGATTAATGCCCGCAAATCCTCCTCCTACGATTAGAATGTGCTTTTTCATAGTATGTGATTATTTCAAATGGTGTACTGAAATTCATTCAATAACAAGACCAAAGGAGGTTCAAAATAAATATTTAACATAATATTTAAAATGCTGAAATAGTCATATTTCCGGTATTAAACGCGAATTTCGTTCTTTACTTACCCTCTTCTTTTTAACGTTTCTATGGAGGTCAGCATGATGTTTGTACTTTACCAGTCATCCAACACTTTAAATATTTACATATGAAAACCGAGATTTTAACAGAAAAGCACCGACTGGGACTTGGTGGTGTAGCGATAGGAACAGCTTTTGAAAATATTACAGATGAACAGGCTCATGAAATACTGCAAACAGCCTGGAATGATGGAATCAGATACTATGATACTTCACCCTGGTATGGACTGACGAAGAGTGAACGCAGATTCGGAGATTTTCTCAAAGAGCAACAAAGAAACGAATTTGTCTTTTCAACAAAAGTAGGAAGGCTTTTTCACGAAGTTCCAGCCTCTGAAGTGCCTCCCACCATGTGGAAGAAACCTCTGAACTACGATTTCTTTCATGATTATACAGCTGATGCGATACAAAAATCAATCGAGGACAGCCTGGAAAGAACAGGACTGAGCCATATTGATATTGTATACATTCATGATCTGTCTGAGGATCAGGTAGGCGACCGATATCCCTATTTTCTGAAACAGGCAAGAAACGGAGCTTTTAAAATTCTTTCCGATCTTCGTAACCAGGGAGTGATTAAGGCCTGGGGAATGGGTGTCAATAAGATAGAACCTATTTTAGATTGTATAGAATCTGCTGATCCGGATATCTGTCTTTCGGCAACGCAATATTCTATTCTGGAACATGAAGATGCGGTTGACCGTCTTCTTCCTGCAGTTAAAAAAGCCGGGGCAAAACTGGTTTCAGGAGCAGGATATAATTCAGGATACCTGGCTGGAAGAGAACGTTACAATTATAAAGATGTGATCCCAAAAGGAATGCATGAAAAGCGAGCCAGAATGACTTCTATTGCTGAAAAGTATAATATAAGTCTCATTGATGCTGCATTGCATTTTGTACTGGCCGCTGATGAATTTGCTTCCATTATTCCGGGAGCCAGCCAGCCTGAACAGGTAAAAGATAATATAAATGCCTTGCAAACCAACATTCCTGCCGAATTTTGGAAAGAATTAAAAAATGAAGGTCTGATTTATGAGAAGGCGCAGGTCCCTAATTAATTCAGTCCTTTCATTTTATAAAATATTGTAAGTTCAAAATTTCTTCAAAATTTAGTAATAGTTTTATAGCATGAAAATTCTAATCGTTGAAGACGAAACTGAGCTTGCCCAAAGTATTTCCGAATATCTTTCCGGAGAGCATTATCTGTGCGAATCTGCCATCACATTCACAGAAGCGATGAATAAAATAGAGATCTTTGAGTATGACTGTATTTTGCTGGATATTATGCTTCCGGATGGAAACGGCCTGAAAATATTGGAGGAATTAAAAAAGCAGCAGAAACAGGATGGCGTAATTATTATTTCAGCCAAAAATGCTCTGGACGATAAAATTGAAGGATTAAAATTAGGTGCTGACGATTATCTCACCAAACCCTTTCACCTTTCTGAGCTTATGGCAAGGGTTTATTCGATTATCCGGAGAAAACAGTTCAGCAGTTCCAATGTGGTAAAGCAAAATGAACTTCAGATTGATCTGCTGGCTAAAACGGTTACTGTAAACGATGAAATGATCTCTTTAACCAAAAAAGAATTTGATCTTTTAATTTATTTTATCGGTAATAAAAATAAAGTCATCTCCAAAAGTACCCTTGCGGAACATCTTTCCGGGGATTTTGCTGATATGCTGGACAATCACGACTTTGTGTATGCTCATGTGAAAAACCTTAAGAAAAAGCTCTACGACGCAGGATGTGGACATTATCTTAAAACAGTATATGGAACAGGGTATAAGTGGGAAATTCCAAATTAATAACTGATTGTTGGAAGGTAAAAAATGATTATCTTTTGTATCCTACTTTACCCTTGAAATTCTGAACTTTTAAACCTTAAACTCTGTACATTTATAATTCATCATTATTGTGAAGCCTCTACTTACCAAAACCACGAAACCCTTCCTTATCTATGTACTCATTGTACTGATAATAAGTATTCCTGTGTATTATTTTGTGGTAGATACGATCTGGAAAAGTGAACTGGATGAACATAATCAGATTATTGTAGAGAAAACGGCTTATGAATTCAACAAATTACAGTTGTCAGAAGATGCGCTGAACAAAAGTCTTGAATTGTGGAATCACATCCAGCCAGAAACGAATATTGAGAAAATTTCTTCCGCTCAAATAAAACGGGATACCATATACACTTACGAAAAGCATCTTCCATTTACTTCGGAACAAAAAAAGGAACGCTACAGATGTCTTGAAAAAGTAATTTACATTCACAACAAACCTTATCTGTTTACGATACAGACCAATATTGAGGAATCTCATGAAACCATAGCTGTCATTGCGATGATTACCATATTCTTTTTTGTAATGATTGTTGTGGGGCTTTTATATCTTAACCGAAGACTTTCTTCATCTATCTGGAAGCCTTTCCGGGATACTCTGGATAAGCTTAAAACTTTTAACCTTAACAGTCAGAATACAATAGAATTTCCGGCTTCTGACACCTCAGAATTTGAAGAACTTAATCAGTCTCTTTGCAAGCTCATAGAAAGTAATGTTTCAACGTATAAAACCCAGAAAGAGTTTACTGAAAATGCCTCCCACGAGTTGCAGACTCCACTTGCTATTATTAAAAACAAGCTGGATCTTTTGCTACAGGATCAGGATCTCACTGAAAAGCAATACAAAATAGCAGAAGACATCAACAAAGCGCTTACAAGAAGTTCCCGTATCAATAAAAATCTTTTGCTTCTCGCTAAAATTGACAATAATCAGTTTGACAGTTCGGAAACCATTTTGTTTGATCAGTTGCTCCATCAAAGCATTGATATTCTCAGAGAACATTTTGAGCAAAAAAATATTTCCGTCACAGAAGACATTTCAGTCGCTGCACAGGTAAGCGGAAACAATATTCTGGCAGAAATATTAATTAATAATCTTATCATCAATGCCATTCGTCATACAACTGTAGAAGGCTGCATTTCCATACAGCTTACAGATTCTGTTTTCGAAATTTCCAATTCCGGCACTGAAAAACTGAATATGGATCTGATGTTCAAGAGATTTTCAAAACTTTCAACAGATAACAGCGGAAGCGGTCTTGGGCTTTCTATCATTCAGGAAATCTGCAGGTTCCATCATTGGATAATCAATTACAGATTTGAGAATCATCGTCATGTTTTCTCTGTTAAATTCTAATTAAAAAAATTCCGGGTTCCGATAAATTCTAAATTTCTTCTAAATCGGATTGCACCTTTGTATAAAAATATACTGAGGCATTAATCGTATCTAGAAATGATTTCAAAAACATTCCAGGCTTTTAGTTCTACAGTATTTTTTATCCATCATAAAAGTACATCAGAATGAAAACATTTAATAAAGTTGCAGCCGTCACTCTTCTTTTCTGGCTGATGAAAATTGTAGCAACTACATTAGGAGAAACGCTGGGAGATTTTATTTCCATGACCCTGAATTTAGGATATGCTGCGGGAATTCTGATCACCCTGGTGTTTTTCATCATTATTTTATTCATGCAACTCCGTATGAAAAAATATACTCCTGCGGTTTACTGGATGGTGATTGTGGGAACAACTACGCTAGGTACTGAAATCTCTGACTTCATCGACAGAACATTAAAAACCGGATATCTTACCGGAAGTTTAATTTTACTTTCCGGGCTCTTGCTTTCTTTGTTTTTATGGTACAAAAAATATGGAAATCTGGAGGTTTATCCCATTTTTGAAAAGAATAAAGAATTCTATTACTGGACTGCCATTTTATTTTCCAACAGTCTGGGAACGGCTTTCGGAGATTTTCTGAGTGATAATTTAGGCCTTGGCTATATGACCGGAGCTTTGATTACAGGACTCATTATTTTAATGGTCGTATTGCTACATTATTTCACAAAGATCAATCATGTATTACTGTTCTGGATTGCTTTTGTTTTTACCAGACCATTTGGTGCTACTTTCGGAGATCTTTTAACCAAACCATTAGCTAAAGGAGGTCTGGACCTCGGAACACTCAATGCCTCTTTGATATCTCTTGCTTTAATGGTTTTGATGATTATCATTTCACAAAGAAAACACAACCGTGAGCTACTCCTTAAAAATGAATAATTACTATCTCATACAACTAAAAGAATTTTAAAGAAAATAAGAATGAATAAAACAGCTCTGTTATTTTTTCCGACATGTCTAATGATTTCTTCTCTAGTTTCTGCGCAGACCGCTTCTGTGACAGCCTCAGGGAGAGTTACAGGTAAAGACAAAACAGCATTACCTTATGTTCATATCATTTTAAAAAAAGAAAAAGACAGCACTTTTACAGCAGGAACGATTACCAATGAAGAAGGCAGATTTTCTCTTACTGGGATAAAACCGGATCATTATCTTCTGGAAACCTCACTCGCCGGATATAATACACAGATACAACCTGTTTTCATAGGAAGCCTTTCAGAATTTCTGGAAATCCCTGTAATTGAACAAGTTCCACAACAGGAAAGTGAAACTAAAATAGAAGCGATAACCATCACAGCATCCAAAAAGAATGAAATAGACAGCCATCTGGATAAGAAAACCTACTCTGTGGCTGATAACCTGAGCCAAAGCGGTGGTTCCGTATTGCAAAGTATGCAGAACCTTCCCGGAATCACGGTTCAGGATGGTAAAGTACAATTGAGAGGAAACGATAAAGTAACCGTTCTGATTGATGGCAAACAGACTGCTCTTACCGGTTTTGGAGGCCAGACAGGACTGGACAACATTCCCGCTTCTGCCATTGATAAAATTGAGATCATCAACAATCCTTCCTCGAAATATGATGCCAACGGAAATGCCGGAATCATCAATATCATCATGAAAAAAAATAAACAGAACGGATGGAACGGAAAAGCCGGGTTTACCACAGGATTAGGATCTCTCTGGGTAAGAAAGGAAAATCTTCCTACGATCAGACCTCAATATACATTCACTCCTAAAATTAATCCTTCATTATCTGTTAATTACAGGAAAAATAAAGTTAATCTTTTTTTACAGGCTGATAATCTTTACACGGAAACGCTTAACAAAAATGAATTTGTAACCCGAACTTATGATGACGGAACCGTGATCAATTCTCAGCTGAAAAGAAACAGAAATACCAATTTCTTCACTACCAAAGCTGGAATAGACTGGACGATTGATTCTCAAAATACAATAACCGTTTCAGGAATGTACGGCAGCGAAAAAATTACTGACAGAGGCGATCAGCCGTTTTTCAACGGTGATTTATCCCAGCGTCTCCGTCTGTGGCAGTTTCTGGAAGATGAGCTGAAAACAACGGTTATGGGTACCGCTTCGTATCAGCATAAGTTCAAAGAAGCCGGACATGTTTTGAACGCAGGGTTTAATTATACCTTTCACAGAGAAGATGAAAAATATTTTTACGACAATTATCTTCCAGGATCTACAGGAACTGATGCTTTTAAATTATTATCGGATGAGCAGGTATATGATTTCAATGTAGATTATGTAAAACCATTGAAATATGGGCGGATAGAAACAGGAATCAAGCTGCGGAACAGAAGCATTCCTACCAATATGAACTTCATTCCGGGAGCTAATTCTGTGCTGGACGTTTCTGCCGGAGGAAAAGCCGATTATAAAGAATTTATTCCTGCAGTGTATGGAAATTATGTGTTTGAAAATGAAAAATGGGAAGCAGAACTGGGAGTAAGACTGGAATATGTAAAAATTCAATACGATGTAAATCCCAATCATCCAACCTATAAAAGTGACGGATACAACTACACACAACCTTTCCCGAATTTCAGGTTGGCCTATAAACTTAATGAACGTAATAAATTTTCTGTTTTCTATAACAGAAGGGTAGACCGTCCCAATGAAGTAGATATAAGAATTTTTCCAAAATATGATGATGCAGAGATCATTAAGGTAGGAAATCCCGCACTGCGTCCTCAGTTTACGAATTCTGTTGAACTCGGATATAAGCACAATTGGGATAACGGATATTTATATTCTGCACTGTATCATCGTTTTGCTAATGGAACGATCACCAGAATTTCCAGTATCGTTCCCGGAAGCACCCTTATTTATGCCATTTTCCAAAATGCAGGAAAGAGCTATAATACAGGGCTTGAAACAATATGGAATCAAAAAGTATCTGATGTCTACACCCTGAATGTCAACGGAAATGTATATCGTAACCAGATCAATGCATTTACTGTTCAAAATCTGTATCCTCAGCCTAATATTTTCTCTGCAGATCAGCAGACCGCTATCTCAGGAAATATCAAGATGAATAACATTTTTCATTTCTCAAAAGGGCTGGATATGCAGTTTACGCTTGTGTATCTGGCTCCGGATATTATTCCACAGGGAAGGATACAATCCAGATTTTCAATGGATGCAGGAGTAAAGAAAGCTATTCAGAAAGGGAAAGGCGAGCTCTTTTTAAATGCTTCAGATCTGCTTAATACGATGGTGACTAAGAAGTCTGTACAAGGCAGTGGTTTTGCTTATACCAGTAATGATTACTACGAAACTCAGGTAATTCGATTGGGGTACAGTTATAAATTTTAATACAGAATCAGATGATTTTTAATGTGATTTAAAATGAAAAAGCACTTTCAAAAAACAGTGATGTATGCAATGATTCTGAGTTTATTGGTAAACAAAATCGATGCTCAGAATACCAACGATACAGTGAATGTCCAAAAACCTGTACAGGACAGTCTGACCACGACAGAAATTCAGAAAAGCAAATTGAATTATAAAAGTCTTATCATTCCTGCCACATTCATAGCCTACGGAGTAGCAGGTCTTTCCATAAAGAATCTGAAACAGCTTAATGTATCTACAAAAGTTGAAATCAGCGAGCACCAGCCCGCACAGATACAACTGGACAATTATACCCAATATGCTCCGGCAGTAATGGTATATGGACTTAATGCAATAGGAATAAAAGGGAAACATAACCTGAGGGACCGCACCATCATTTACGCTTCCTCACAACTGATTGCGGCTGCTTTTACCATACCTTTAAAATATCTGGTAAAAGAGGAAAGGCCGGACGGATCCAATACGTTATCTTTTCCTTCAGGTCATTCAGCCACAGCATTTTCTTCGGCACAATTTATGTTCAGGGAATATAAAGATACCAATTTCTGGCTCAGTATATCTGGATATCCGTTTGCTATTTTCACCGGAGTATACAGAATGCTGAATGATAAGCACTGGCTGGGAGACGTTGTGGCAGGAGCCGGATTTGGAATTCTTTCTACAGAACTGGCCTATTGGCTGTTTCCAAAAATTAACAATATATTGCGGGGAAAAAATAAAGTCAAAAATTCATTTTCATCTACGATGGTAATGCCTTTCTACCAAAATAAAATTGTAGGAATAGGATTGGTAAAAACTTTTTGATATTAATTTCCTCATTATTAAAAGCACGATTCAGTAATCTGGATGGTGCTTTTTCTTTATACAACCTTTGCTTTACGGATAATCTTTGCCAGCAAATTAGGAAAGAATCTCTTAAGATAGACAGCCATTACTTCTTTACCGCCTATAGCTTTTTGTTTTTTCTGTTTTTCAATCGCAGAAAGCATTTTTTTTGCGAAAATATCCACAGGCATTCCATTCTTTGTAGCCTCGTCCATTGTACCTTGTGTCGAACCATCTCCGGTGACTGCATTAATAGAAATGTCAGTCTGTATAAAACCCGGACATATTATTGTAATACAAATATTCTGATTGAATAATTCTGCCCGCAACGCGTCAAAAAAACCATGTAAAGCATGCTTTGCTCCGGCATATCCACTTCTCATTGGAGCTCCAAAAATCCCCATAAGGCTTGACACAACAGCAATCTGTCCTTTTTTATTTTCAATCATGTAGGGTACAACTGCTTTAGTGAGCGCTACTGTTCCTATATAATCAATATCGATCAGCTGTTTATCAACCTCAATATCAGTTTCCATGGCTAATGATCGTTGTGACAGTCCGGCATTGTTAATCAGAATATCAATCCTTCCAAATTGTTCTGATGCTTTTTTTGCAATAGCAGGCATGTCTTTATGATTTTTAAGATCTAAAGGAATTACAGCATATCGATCGTTATGTAAACCGGCATTTTCAGCCACGGAATGGAGCTGTTCTTCTTTTCTGGAAGAAAGAATAATTTTTGCATTGCTGTTTCTGGCCAGGTTTTTTACCAAAGCCTCTCCGATACCAGATGATGCACCTGTGATCCAAATGATTTTATGATCGAAATAACTGCCCATATTCATTACTATTATCAAATTTTAAAGCTTGGCGATATACTTTCCGGCTTTCATTCCTGAAAAGATACAGCCTCCTAAAAATGTTCCTTCCAGAGCTCTGTATCCATGCATTCCGCCTCCGCCAAAACCCGCCGCTTCTCCTGCAGCGTACAGTCCTTCAATAATGCTGTCATCCTCTCTCAGGACCTGACCATTCAGATTTGTTTTTATTCCACCCAACGTTTTCCGTGTTAAAATATTAAGGCGTACAGCAATCAAAGGTCCGTTTTCCGGATCTAAAATCTTATGGGGAACAGCAACGCGTCCCAACTTATCCCCTAAATAATTTCGGGTATTCCGGATATAATTAACCTGAGTGTCTTTTGAAAATTTATTGTTGAGTTCGCGGTCGCGGGCTTCAATCTGGGATTTTATTTTATCATATTTCAGGAGATTATTTCCGGCCAGTTCATTCATTCTTTTAACAAGATCTTCCAGATTGTCTGATACAATAAAGTCTTTTCCATGTTCTTTGAAAGCCTCTACAGGTCCGGGGGCTTTTTTACCAAAAATCCTTTTCAGAAAAAGAGAATAATCTTTATTGGTGATATCCGGATTCTGTTCTGAACCCGAGAGCGCAAATTCTTTTTTAATAATTTTCTGGGTAAGAATAAACCACGAATAAGAATATCCGGTTTCCTGAATGTACTGTAAAGTTCCCAATGTATCAAATCCTGGAAGAAAAGGAGCGGGTAGACGTTTTCCTTTAGCATCAAACCATAGTGATGAAGGACCAGGCAATATCCTTATTCCATGGTTTGGCCAAATGGGATTCCAGTTTTGCAAACCTTCCGTATAGTGCCACATTCTGTCCGGGTTGATGATATGAGCTCCGGAATTTTCTGCAATGCCAATCATTTTACCATCCACATAAGCTGGAACTCCACACACCATATTTTCAGGGGCTTTTCCCAATCTTTCCGGCCAGTTTTTCCTTACCAGCTCGTGATTGGCACCAATACCCCCGGATGCGATGATAATATTCGGAGCTGTATACTCAAATGCAGCGATGATATTCCTGTTCGTTGCAGCACCTCTTTCCTTATTATCATTTTCCAGAATATCGCCTTTAAGACCTTTAATTTTACTGTTTTCTTCTATCAATCCGGTTACCCGATGTCTGAATTTCATCTGAAGCAGTCCTTTTTCCTGAGCTTTATAAGCTTTTTCTACAAAAGGTTTTACCACACCTGTACCTGTTCCCCAGCTCACATGAAAGCGGGGTACGGAGTTTCCATGGCCCGTTGCCGAACCATCGCCACGCTCTGCCCAGCCCACCATAAACATCAGCCTGATTCCCAGTTTGGAAATATAATCGTACTTTTCTCCGGCAGCAAATTTCAGGTAAGCTTCTGCCCATTGGCGGGGCCAATAATCTTCCGGACGATCAAAGCCAGCAGTGCCTTTCCAATCCTGAAGGGCCAGTTCATAAGAATCTTTAATTCCCATTCTTCTTTGCTGGGGAGAATTAATCAGAAATAATCCTCCAAATGACCAGAATGCCTGTCCGCCAATATTCTGTTCCGTTTCCTGATCCAGAAGCAATACTTTTTTTCCGGCATTGGTAATTTCCATTGCTGCGGTAAGTCCTGCCAGTCCGGTTCCGATAATAATTGCATCAGGCTGGAATCTTTCTTCCATTGTTACGAGTGTTTTGATTTAGATAAATGTATAAAATTATTCGTAATCAGATTTAAAATTAAAAATTTAAATCAGTCTTGCTATGATCAATTCAACCCTGAACTCTAAACTTTTCAACTGATCTATGTAAAAACAGCAATAGGAAAGAAAACCTCTGAAATTACACTAAACAAGGAGGATGGAACTTCATTTATTAATAAAAACTTAATACAGAATTAAAACAGGGCATTTTTCCGGTTATAATATAAAAGAGTGGTAAGCTATTTTACCACTCTTTTTAGTTGAAAAAGATAGAAGCATTTGTGTTTTAGAATCTTATTATAATCATCCAAAACTATCTTACAAAGACAGATTAATGATTATGAGGGAATCCATTATTATGTCTGATCTGAATGTAAATATACTAAATTGTATTTATTAAATCACTAAATATTGAAATATTAAAAAGATTTAATATTCCATTACAATTCCTTTCGCAATGTATACTGGAAAAAAACTTTCATCCTTTTTTTAAAGTAGTTGATATACAGAATAGTATGTATCTGTTTTTGCCCTTTAATTTTGTTTCTATGAAAAAGAGTTTTTATCTTCGTTTGGCACTTTCAGTGATATTACTGATGCATAGTGTGATTTCTATTTTCAGTGGGGATGTGAATGATTTTGGCCATTTCTATCTGGACAGATTAGGTTTCAGCCCTGTAGGAATTTATATTGCATGGGCGATAAAACTGACTCATCTTTTTTCGGTGCCGTTAATCTGGATTGACAGGTGTATTCAACCTGTAGCTGTTTGTAATATCCTCATTTTTATTTTCGGGATTTATTATGTTCATTGGCAAAATGGGTGGTTTGTAGTAGGTGGCGGAACGAATGGTATTGAATTCAGTGTTTTGCTGATTTTCAGCTTTTTCAATCTTATGTATCCCGAGATTTCTTTACGTTTTACGAATAAAAATAAGAGTTAGGCTCTTCAAAGATCTTCATGATGCATTATGATTCAAAAGGAGGTAATTTGTAGATCTTTAGCTTCCTTTGATAGACTTATATTTTTATATTTGAGTGAACAAATGGTACTTTGTACTTTTAAATCATCATAAGCTTGAGATCAGATCTTCAATCTAAATGGCGGATTCATTTGCTTTTTTGGATCTTGTATTATATTCTGGAAGTTTACCTGGACTTTTACTGGTCAAGGTATCAGTTTCCCGATTTCAGATGGCAAATGAGACTTCAGAATTCCCTTGTGCTGGAGCTTGGTTATTTTTTGGTTAAAATTCCGTTAGCATATTCCTTGCTGTACCTATATGAAAAGGTTGATCTTAAACTTGTTTTTAAATATATACTCTATATTTTCATTGTAATAACAGCTGTTTTGGGTCACCGTTTTTTAACGCATTACTTCATATATCCTTATATCTACGGTGTTACTGAAACATTGGACGGAAAGCAGGCTTCGGGATTTATCAATGGTTATGTGGCATTCAATTCTTTTATGGATCTTATTTTTATGGTAGGTCTTATTTTCGGAATTGAAATTACCCGGCAAAAGAATGTACTCAAAGAACAGATCTCTCAGTTGAAATCAGAAAAACTAGACCAGGAACTTACTATGCTGAAAGCCCAGATCAATCCGCATTTTCTTTTCAATACCCTTAATAATATCTATGGAATGGCGCTGAAAAAAGCAGATGAAACTCCGGATATTATTCTGCAGCTATCCAAAATCATGCGGTATAATATTTATGAAGCTGCGGAAAAAAATATTTCCATAGCCAAGGATCTTGAAAATATTAAAGACTTCATAGAAATTCAGAAAATCCGGCATCGTCAGCTTACTGTAAGTTTTATGGAGGAAATTGATCATCCTTCACAGGAAATTTCACCTCTGGTATTGATACAGTTTGTAGAAAATGCTTTTAAGCATGGTATTTCCGAAAGCCTGGGAAAAGCATTCATTACGATAGATATCCGATTAAAAAATGGAATTCTTACCTATTTCATAGAAAACTCCAAACAGAAAAACTCTCATGAAAATTCCACAAAAATAGGCCTGAAAAATATCCGAAGACAGCTGGAACTGCTTTATCCCAACCATACGCTTCGTGTAGAAGATGAGAAAAACCGCTATACTGTAACTTTAACCATTGATTTTCATGATACCATCAGTCACTAAAAAATACAACTGCATTATTGTAGAAGATGAACCTATTGCCACAGAAATACTGGAAAGTTTTATCTCCAGAGATCAGGACCTGAATCTTGTAGGAAAATGTGCAGATGCAGTATATGCCAGCAGTCTGTTAAGTATTTATGATGTAGATTTAATGTTTCTTGATCTACATCTTCCGGTAGTAAAGGGTTTTGATTTTCTCAGAAATGTAAAAAATCCTCCCTTCGTTATTGTCACAACAGCTTATCATCAGTATGCTGTAGAAGGCTATGAGCTTGATATTGCAGACTATCTGATGAAACCTATTCCGTATGATCGCTTTCTGGCTGCTATTGATAAATTCAAGCATTTAATGGAAGCAGAAGATGCTTTACTCGAAGTTTCTGAGCGTGATTTTATTTTTATGAACAGTGGTAAAAAGAAAGTTAAAATTATTCTCCACGATATTTTTTATATCGAAAGTTTAAGAGAATACATTCATATTCATACAAAAACGGAGACTTTTACTTTTAAAATGCCCATCAGCAAAATAGAAGAGATTCTTAATCCCAAAATGTTTGTCCGTATTCATAAATCGTATATTATATCGAAACAAAAAATTGAAATCAAGTCTGCCAATGCTATTCATATCAATGGAAAAAGACTTCCCGTGGGGAGAACTTATAAAACACTGATAGAGCTTTAGGTATGCTCATTTTAATTTAATATCACTATTATTTTTCTCCTATTAATTATTAAGCCTGTATTTGCGGTATAACCTGTTTTCAAAAGAAGTTGATAGATTGGAATTGCCCATTTATAGATATTCTTTTCCGGTTCATATTCATTTGTACATCTTTGAAACTGTAAATAATAAATATTTGAATTATGAAAGTAATCGGAATTTCGAAACTAAGGAGCAGATTCTTTTTAATGCTGGCTCTGGGAAGTATTTTCTTCAGTTGTAAAAACAGTGATGATGATTCGGCACCCAATTCACAGGGCATTGAAGTAGCAACAGGAGTATTCAAAGGGACTATGAAAATTCAGGGGCAAGATTATTACAATGCAATAGTTAATGTGTCAAAGACAGATGATGCCCATGTTAAAGTGCAGCCAAAATCAGGTGAGGCTTATTCAGCAGCAACCTCTAAAACCATCAATGTTACCAATACTGCAGGAATAAGTGTTTCAGGTAATGACAGCCAGGGAAGTGTTAACTACATGATTTCATCAAAATCACTTCAGATAAGTACTCAGAAAACCTCTGAAAATGACGTGGCTTTTTATTTTGAAGGAGAGAAACAATAATACAATAGAATGTGGTTGGTTTATTATTCGAATGTTGAATAATGTTTTGGCTTATGACTGATGGTAGTCTTAAGCCAATTTTTTTTAAAATAATTTAAGGCCAATGATCCCTACAACAATCAATAATGCTGACAATAATCTTAAAGTACTGGCAGAATCCTGGAAAAATAGAATTCCCACCAATAGCGTTCCTACAGCACCAATTCCCGTCCATACTGCATAGGCAGTTCCGATAGGAATGCTTTTCTGAGCAAACCAGAGCAAACCACCGCTGACAGTCATACACAGAATTGAAAAAATGATCCAGTTCCATTTATTATTTTCCGGCTGTTGAGAAAGTTTAAGCCCTAAAGGCCATCCGATTTCAAAAATTCCTGCGATAATTAATGCCATCCAGTTCATACTATTTGTTTTAATGATATTCCGAATGAAAATCTATTAAAGAAAATTCATTGCTACTACAGTACAAAGCTACCGTTATCCATTTACAATCAATACTATAAACTTTGTGACCCGACAAAAAACAAAGATAGAATGTATTTTAGAGAAGATGAAACGTTTTACATTTTCAATAGAATAGTATCATATGGAAGAGCATATTCTACTTATTGGGCTTGCTCACATATTTATTTCCTTTCACAAAAAAGCGCCAGGGCAAAAGCGCATCTTCCTGTGCATAGGCAACACCTATGCGCGGACCTGCAATAATTTCATCCGGAGCATATGAAATACCATGATCTTCAAGCCAGATTTCATGTCCGTTCAGATCTTTTTTGTTAAAGGAACGATCTATTCCTAAGGCTTTGGCAGCTGATCCGGGACCTGCTGAAATAGCAGGTTTGGAAACAGGCATATTTCTCCGCTGTTCCATGATTTCTTTACCAATCAAAGGTTCAATAGCTCTCACCAGTACTGCATGAGGCTCATCTTCCACGGATGTTACGATATTGAAAAGATGATGAATTCCATAGCATAGATAAACGTAAGAAATTCCGCCATGACTGTACAGCGTTTCAGTACGGTCTGTACGTCTGCCTCCGTAGGCGTGGGAAGCTTTATCATTAATTCCAAAATAGGCTTCGGTTTCTACAATGATTCCTGCTGTTTTTTCACCATTGATTTCTGTAAAAAGGACTTTTCCCAAAAGGTCCCGAGCCAGAAAAAGAACGTCCTGATTGGAATAGTAGGAGAGTGGTAGTTTCATGAATGATTCGGAAATTATTCACTCAAATTTAGTGATAATCATCTAAAAACAGAAATACATGAAAGTGAAATTAAAAAAGGTACCACAAAAATTCAGATTTCATAAAACAGTGATTAATTTGGCACATCCATTGTTGTTTTTTGTGTACATCATTCACACCACTATAAAAATTATAGGTTTTGACACTTATTTTTCCCTGGAGCAATCCGGGGAATTTTTGTTGCTGCTGAAAACGATTTCTAATTATTAAAAATTAAAAAGTCCCACATTTCTGTGAGACTTTCATTATTTATCTTGCTCCCGGAGGGCAGTGTTCTCTTAGATACCTGGTAAACATAGTGATCAGATGCAGCGATGTTCCTTCTCCTTCATTAATAGCGTGGGTACGGTTAGGATAAGACATCAGCTGAAACTGTTTGTTGTATTTTACCAGTTCATTGATGTAAACTTCTGTATTCTGATAATGTACATTGTCATCACCTGTTCCGTGAACCAACAGAAGGTTCCCTTTTAAGTTTTTAGCGTAAGCCAATGGTGAGCCCTTAACAAAATCTTCTCTGTTTTCCTGCGGAAGTCCCATATAACGCTCCTGATAGATATTGTCATAGAATAACTGATTGGCCACCGGAGCAATAGCAATACCTGTCTGGTAAATATCAGGATACTGCCCCAAAAGGTTCAGGGTAGAAGAACCTCCACCGCTCCAGCCCCATACGGCAACTCTTGAAGTATCAATATAAGGCCATTTTGCAAATAAAGCTTTCGCTCCCATTGCCTGGTCACGGATATTCATCTGGCCAATTTTACGATACACAGATTTTCTCCACTCGCGTCCTCTCGGGGATGGGGTTCCACGATTTTCAAGAGAAACATATAAATAACCGTCTTCAACCATATCTCCGGCATATAACCAATTCCAGCCGGTATAAAAATCGTCCGTTACCGTTTGCATAGCAGGCTCTCCATAGACTGTGAAGACAATTGGATATTTTTTATTGGGATCAAAATTTTTAGGTTTTACCACCCATCCATCCAGTGTAATCCCGTCTTGTGTGGTAATCTGGAAAAATTCAGCTTTAGATTTTGCAGGATCTGCTTTTTCTGATCTACTGGCAGCAACCAATTCTTTGTGCTCCGGAAGTGACACCACAGAACCTACTGAGAGTGAATTGACACTGGTATTAGTAAACATGGCAATTTTTCCATTAGGTGAAATCGTATAAGTATTAGAGCCTGTATAGGATTCAGGAGTCACTTTTTGAGCTTTTCCTCCTTTCATGCTTACTTTATACAGGTATTTCTGAGTAGCATTGTTGGGGGATGCTAAAAAGTAAATCTGATTATTCTTAACATCAAAGAATTCCGGTTTTATTACATCGTAAGCATCTTTTGTAATCAATGTTTCCTTGCCGCTCATATCTATTTTATAAATATGTCTCCATCCGTCTTTTTCAGAAAGCCAAAGGAATTCTTTTCCGTTATCAATCCAGTCCCAGCCTTTTGGATCGTTGTCATTCCATCGGGATTTGATATCAATCCATGCAGCATCAGTTTCTGTGTGAATCGTCTTGCTGCTTCCGGAACTGGCGTCTGCCACGATGATTTTACTCTGATTCTGCTTTCTGTTCAGTTGCTGCAGAATAACGGATTTAGAATCCAGTACCCATTCCATTCTCGGAATATAATTTTGCATTTCATCACCTGCAATATCTGCTTTCTTAGAAGATTTAGAGGCAAGGTCATAAAACCAGATACTGCATCCTGAAGGGTTTTCTCCCACCTTTGGATATTCTACCGGAACGGTAAAAGAATACAGACTGTCTGTATTGTTAATCATCAGAAAGTTTTTCGTACCCCGTGCATCAAGCTTCCAGTAAGCAATTTTACTACCATCGGGAGACCATCGGAAACCATCCTGAGTTCCGAATTCCTCTTCATATACCCAGTCAAAAGTACCGTTGATCATTCCGTCTGTACCATCTGTAGTGATTTTAGTCTGCTGATTGCCGGCAAGATCTTCAATATACAGGTTATGCTTAGACACATAAGCGACTTTTTTTCCATCCGGAGAATATTTTGCAAACATCAGTGAGGAAGCGGGCAACCCTTTTCCCAGTTGGGTAAGCTTTTTAGTATTTTTATCAAAAATCCAGTAATCTCCCCGGGTATTGTCTCTCCATACTTTCTTTGTATTGGCAAAAAGCAATAAACTTTTATCATCAGGAGATACCTGAAAACTCTGTACCTGCAAAGCTTCAGAACTTCCGGCTGGAATCAGCTCGTTACTGCTTAAAAGGAGCTGATCTTTTCCGGGATGCAGTATATCAACAATTTCAACTCCTTTTTTAGTAAATGAATAATAAGCGTTCCCATCTGGAGTCCATTGTGTCTTCTGTGCCGCCCATGGTGACAAGCACAGGAAATACAATGCAATAGCTGTTAGTTTTTTTATATTCTTCATAAATTATATTTGAATTAAGCTCAATGTTCAGCTCTGTAATTTTCAATTTCTTCAACGGTTTTGATCAATCCATTCCCCAGAAGTCTGTATCCATCATCTGTAATCAGGAAATCATCTTCCACACGGATTCCTCCGAAATTCCGGTATTCATTTACTGTATCATAATTAATAAAGTCTGCATTCTTGTTTTCAGCCTGCCATATGTCAATCAGCTCCGGAATCATATAAATACCCGGCTCAACTGTCACTACAAAACCGGATTCCAAAGCTTTTCCCAAACGTAAAGACTTCAATCCGAATGTTCGCGTATCTTTTGGTTCTTCCTCGGTATAGCCAATATACTGTTCTCCAAGGTCTTCCATATCATGTACATCCAATCCCATCATATGACCCAGCCCGCACTGAAAGAACAGTGTATGAGCATGGTTCTTTACAGCATCTTCGGGATTTCCTTTCATCAGTCCAAGATCAATAAGTCCTTCTACCAGATGTTGTGCCGCTTTCAGGTGAATATCTTTAAATCGTACTCCCGGTTTCAGAAGATTTTGAGCTTGATTAAAAGCATTCAGAACTACCTCGTACATTTCCTTTTGCTTTGTTGTAAAAGTTTTGCCTGCCGGAAATGTTCTGGTAAGATCGCCGGCATATCCCATTGCCGTTTCCGCTCCCGAATCATTCAGGAAAAGATCTCCTTCTTTCAAAGTATTGAGACGGTAGTGATTATGCAGAATTCCTCCGTTTATAGTAACAATCGGAGGATAAGACATCTGACATTCTTTATTGGCAGCCAGATATTGGATGGCATTGGCAATTTCATATTCCTTCATTCCCGGTTTCGCAAGACGCATCGCCAGCAGGTGCATTTCATTGGAGACATTCACAGCCTGTTCTATCTGCGCAATTTCCTGAGCTTCTTTAACAGAACGTTGTTTAACAATAGCCTTGATCATTTCTACGGAAGGCTGCAGCGCTGCAATTTTAATTCCGAGAAGATCACCCAGCAAAATTTTATTGGAAGACTGATAGGGAGGAAGGTAATGAACCTTTCTGCCGGAAGTCTGTGCTTTTACAATATATTGTGCAAGTTCTGCGTAGGGCAGTGTTTCCTGTACACCGGATTTCAGACTTTTCTCTTTCAGTGTTTCCTGTCTTCCCATCCATACAATATCATCGATGCTCAGTTCATCTCCGAAAATAATGGTCTTATTTTCATCAATATCAATAATGGCTGCAATACGGGGTTCCTGAATTCCGAAATAATATAGGAAAGTACTGTCCTGGCGGAAATAATAAGGATTATGTTCAAAGTTTACAGGATTCTCTATATTTCCCAGAAATAATAAGATTCCGTTAGACACGGTTCTCTGTAATACTGATCTTCTGTTTTGATAAGTTTGTGCTGAAAACATATATTATGAATACTTTTTATTATAAAAGTTTAAAGTTACGATTTTGTACTATTTATAGCCCTTTATTCATTAAAATTATGAATATGTAAAATTTGGATTTTAATATGATATTGAATGTTCATATTTTGCTTATCTTCAGCAATATTTTAACCAAGCGAATAGAGTATTTCATTAAAGCATTGATGTTATGAAGAGTCTCCAGTTTTCTGTTCCTGCTGATGCCAACAAAAGTATCCGCATCCAGGAAGATATAATGCCTAATTTCTACCCTTATTTCCATCGCCACACCGAAACTCAGATCATGTGGATTCTTAAAGGACACGGGACACTGGCTATAGAACAAAATCTCTTTAATTTTGAGGCTGGTGATATATTCTATCTGGGAGCCAATCAATCCCATGTTTTCAGGGGTAATTTTGATAAAGATGAAAAACAAAAAGTTCATTCCATTTCTATATTTTTTGATCCGTATAAAAAAATCGCTGCCTTTTTCGACTTACCGGAATTTGAAGAACTTAAAAATTTCATCATTCATTCAGAAGTAGGTTTCCAGGTGGCTCCTAAATTAAAAACAAATATCGGGGAAAATATTGCGGCTTTACAAAAAACAAAAGGAGTAGAGCAGATCATAGATTTTATCAGAATTCTAAATCATCTTATGCACAACAGGCATTTGCATATTCCCTTATCTTCAGAAAAGAAACTACCTGATCATATTTCCGATACTGACAAAAGGATTATAGATGCCCAGAATTTTATTAGGAAAAATTTTGCCCAACATAAACTTACGCTCGATCTTATTGCCAAAGAAGCCTGTATGACGCCTCAGGCATTTTGCCGGTCATTTAAAAAGCGTACACGTATTACTTATATTGAATATCTCAATGAGCTTCGTGTACAGCGTGCCTGCAGACTTCTGACAGCCAGCAGTATGTACAGTATTTCTTCTGTTGCCTTTAATAGTGGATTTAATAGTCTCACCAATTTTAACAGGGTTTTCAAATCCATTATGAAATATTCTCCTAAAGAATATCTGAAACACTACAAAGAGGCTACCATACAGCAATAAAAAACAACATGTTAAAATACGGTTAGAATACATTAAAATATTAACATTTACCGTTTTAAAATTCACCTAGTTTTGAATAAATATTATTTGATATGAGTACAAAACTAAACTGGGAAGGTATTTATCCTGCTGTATTAACTCCTTTTACAAAAGAGGGTGAGATAGACTTTGAAATGTTTGCTGTCAATACAGAAGCCCAGATTAAAGCAGGAGTTCACGGAATTATCCTTGCAGGAACATTAGGGGAAGCCAGTGCTTTGGAGACGGAAGAAAAATTTGAATTGCTGAAATATGCAAAAAAAATAACGCAGGGAAGAATTCCTGTCATTCTTAACCTTTCTGAAAATACAACCAAAAATGCAGTCAACTTTGCTCAGAAAGCCAAAGAATTGGGTGCAGACGGGCTCATGCTGCTTCCTCCGATGCGTTATAAAGCCGATAATCGTGAAGTTGTAGAATATTTCAAAGCAGTGGCTTCCGCTACGGACCTTCCAATCCTGATCTATAACAATCCTGTAGATTATGGAATCTATGTCACCCTTGAAATGTTTGAGGAGCTTATTAAATACCCAACCATTCAGGCTGTTAAAGAATCTACTAGAGATCTTGCCAATGTAACCAGAATGATCAACCGTTTTGGAAAAAGAATCAAAATTCTCGGAGGCGTAGATACCATTTGTCTGGAAACCCTCATGCTTGGCGCAGATGGCCTTGTAGCAGGTCTTGTAGATGCTTTCCCTAATGAAACCATGGCTATGTACAACTATGTGAAAGCAAATGAATACGACAAAGCCGTAGCAATCTACAGATGGTTTATGCCATTGCTGGAACTCGATATCCACCCAAAACTTATTCAGTATATCAAACTGGCTGCTACAGCAGAAGGAATAAGCAGTCCATATGTAAGAGCACCACGTCTGGAACTTCATGGAGAGGAAGCTGAAAGAATTCAAAAGATTATTGAAGAAGGCAGAGTGAATCGTCCGAAACTATTAACTCCGGAAATACAGATATGATAGAAGAAACATTACCACAAAATATTGATAGAAGAATTCAGATGGCGGTTGAAGCCTTTCGGTTCCTGAAGAATACGACCATCCATGAACGGGCTGAATTTATGAATGCCGTTGCTGATCAGATTGAAGCTTTGGGAGAAGAACTTCTAACAGCCGCTCATTCCGAAACGTCATTACCATTAGCCAGACTTACTGGTGAAAAGGCCAGAACAACAGGACAATGGAGAAGCTACGCTAAAGCTGTAGCTGCCGGAATCTATACAGAAGCCAGAATTGATCTTCCCCAGCCTGAAAAACAAAAGGGAGATATCCGGAAATACAATGTAGGCATTGGACCCGTAGTTATTTTTGGGGCCAGTAATTTCCCGTTTGCTTTTTCAACAGCAGGAGGAGATACAGCAAGTGCCATCGGGGCAGGATGCCCTGTCATTATAAAAGCGCATCCGGCACACCCACAGACTTCGCAGATAATGGCGGATGCTATAACAACGGTTGTTTCAGCATTCGGATGGCCTGAAGGGATTTTCAGCCATATTACAGGGACATCTTATGAGATTGGTGCTTATCTGACGCAGCATCCGGATATCCGGGCTATTGCATTTACAGGTTCTTTTAATGGAGGAAAAGCTCTATTCGATATAGCCAGCCGCCGTGAAAATCCTGTTCCGGTATTTGCAGAAATGGGAAGTATCAATCCTGTATTTGCATTTCAGCAACTGCTTGAGACCAAGGCAGAAACATTGGCAAAAGAATATAGTACTTCTCTAACACTGGGAGTAGGACAATTTTGTACCAATCCGGGAGTATTGATTGCATTGAGAGGAAAACCGCTTGACCGTTTTATCAATACATTAAAAGATGAAATTCAGAAAATTGCTCCCGCTAATATGCTTCACAAAGGAATATTTGAAAATTTCGAAAAAAATAAAAGCATTGCATTAAAACAGCCAGATGTTGAAATTATCGCATCAGTGCATACGGAGGCAGAAGGTATTGTGGGAAATGCTTCAGTGATAAAAACGAATGCTGAAACCTTCCTGAATAATCCGGTATTGAGTGAAGAAGTCTTTGGTCCGTTTGGTATTGTTGTAGTGTGCAAAACAGAGGAAGAACTCATGGAAATTGCCCGGCAGCTAAAAGGACAGTTAACCATTACCATAGCAGCGACCAATGAAGATGTGCGTGACAACAGTACATTGATTAATGTTTTGAAAGATAAATGCGGAAGATTACTCTTCAACGGAATGCCTACAGGAGTAGAAGTGGTGTATGGCATGCAGCATGGAGGCCCTTTTCCTTCCACTACTGATTCCCGTTTTACTTCCGTAGGACCAGATGCTGTGAAACGCTTTGTCCGTCCAATTTCCTTCCAGAACTGGCCGGATGAATTCTTACCGGAAGAGTTGAAGAACGAAAATCCATTGCAGATCAACAGAATGGTCGACGGAACAATGAATTCAGAATCTTTAAAATTACAGACCACATGAACAGAACATTTTTTTGCATAGATTCACATACCTGTGGATGTCCCGTACGTCTTGTTGCAGGAGGTGCCCCTATTTTAAAAGGAAATTCCATGATGGAACGTCGCCTTCACTTCATGAAAGAATACGACTGGATAAGAAAAGGACTCATGTTTGAACCCCGTGGCCACGATATGATGAGCGGAAGTATTCTGTATCCTCCAGCAGATGAAAATAACGATATCGGAGTTTTATATATTGAAACCAGCGGATGTCTTCCCATGTGCGGGCACGGAACTATTGGAACGGTTACCATTGCCATCGAAGAAGGTCTTGTTGTTCCTAAAATTCCGGGAAAATTAAGACTTGAGACTCCTGCAGGCCTTATCCTCATAGATTATGTACAGGAAGGAAAGAAAGTAAAGTCTGTAAAACTGACCAACGTAAAATCTTTTCTGTATGCTGAAAATCTGGAAGTTGATTGTCCGGATCTGGGATTAATAAGTGCCGATGTTGCTTATGGCGGAAATTTTTATGCGATTATAGATCCTCAGGAAAACTTCAGAGATATTTCCGATTTTACAGCCAGCCAGCTCATCCATTATGGAAAAATTATCAGAAAACTGCTCAATGAAAAATATCAGTTCATCCATCCTGAAATTGAACACATTACCGGATTAAGCCATATTCAGTGGACAGGTAAACCTACTGACCCTAAAGCCAGCGGAAGAAATGCGGTTTTGGTTGGCGAAAATGCCTTAGACCGCTCTCCATGTGGTACAGGTACCTCTGCAAGAATGGCTCAATGGTATGCTAAAGGAAAACTGAAGGAAGGTGAAGAATTCATTCATGAAAGTTATATCGGATCCCAGTTTATCGGGAGAATTGAAGAGACCACTACTATTGATGGAAGAGCAGCCATTATCCCGTCAGTAGAAGGCTGGGCAAGAATTACCGGATACAATCATATAATTATTGATGATGAAGATCCTTATTGGCAGGGTTTTCAGGTAATGTAACAGACCTATGACACAGAATAAAGGAAATGCACTCATTATTGGTGCAGGAATAGCGGGATTAAGCTCAGCTTATTATCTTTTGCAGAAAGGATGGCAGGTAGAAATTATTGAACAGAACGATCTTACCAACAACTGTTCTTACGGCAATGCAGGAATGATTGTACCCAGTCACTTTACTCCGTTGGCAGCACCGGGAGTTGTTGCGCAGGGAATGCGCTGGATGTTCGACAGTAAAAGTCCGTTTTATGTAAAGCCTTCACTCAACGCTAAACTGATATCGTGGGGATTGAAGTTTTTAAAACATTCCAACCAGAAGCATGTTGACTATTCTGCAGCAGCCATCAGAGATCTTAACCTGGCAAGCAGCAGGCTTTATAATGAAATTGCAAAACAAGATGACTTTGATTTTGAGCTTAATCAGAATGGCATTTTAATGCTTTATAAAACGGAGAAAGTTGCAGAGGAAGAAATAGAGCTTGCCCACAAAGCTACCGGGATGGGATTACCCGTTGATATTCTGGATAAAAAAGAGATTCAGCAACTCGAACCCAATGTTCAATTGGATGTTATCGGAGGAGTCAATTATAAATGTGATGGTCACATGAATCCGATGAAACTGATGAAACAAATGATCTCTTATCTTAAAAATAAGGGTGTCATTTTTCATACTCATCATCAGGTAACAGGTTTTGAATTTTCTGGAAGCATGATTAAAGCCGTAATTGCCAATGATAAAAAGTTTACTGCAGACCGTTTCGTCATGACCGGAGGTTCATTTCTCCCTGAACTGGCTCAGAAGGCAGGAATCAAAATTCAATTAATGCCCGGAAAAGGATATTCTTTTATGCATACCCCTGATAATCCGGTCAATACCCTGAATCATGCTGCTTTATTACTGGAAGCACGAGTGGCTGTCACTCCTATGAATGGGCAGGTCCGTTTCGGTGGAACGATGGAACTGGCTTCCCATCATGATACAATTAATATGAAAAGGGTAGAAGGGATCATCAGGTCTGTTCCTCAATATTTACCTGACTTTCAGATTGAAAAACCCAAAGAATCTGAAATCTGGTTCGGCTACAGACCCTGCGCTCCGGATGGACTTCCTTATCTGGGACAATCTTCCCAATTAAAAAACTTAATTATTGCAGGCGGCGGTGGAATGATGGGGTTAAGTTTAGGACCCATTTTTGGAAAAACAGTTTCAGAACTTGCCAACGACCAAAAGCCAACGGTTGATATAAAGATATTCAACCCTGAAAGATTTAGTTAAAAAACACCACATAAAACACACAAATCAAGCCCAAAACAATTGGGTTATTCAAATAATTTATTAACAACCAAATCCAAAATTTATGAAAAAATTTAAATTACTACTACTTGTTTCCCTATTTCCAATAATAGGTTTTGCTCAGGAAAACAGACCTCGTGAGTGTAAAGCAGATGAAATGATGAAAAAACATTTTGAGCTGCACCCTGAATCTAAGGTTGAATATGAAAATTTTGAGAAATACACCAAAGATTTCGTAAAAAAAATGGGATCCAACAAAAATTCATTGAATAATAGGGCCAGCAATCCAACCTACATCATCCCTGTGGTTTTTCATGTGTATGGAGAATCTCAAAGTAATGTAAAAGTAAATTACCAAAAAGTAGTTGACTTACTGCAACAAATCAACTTAAATTTCAATGGAATCAACACGGATTCAAATACTGTAGATCCTTATTTCCAATCTATCAGAGGAGCATTAAGTATTGAGTTCCGATTAGCGAAAATTGATCCAACCGGAAAAGCAACAAGCGGAGTGGTATTTCACCCTTTCAAAGGGGGATATGGCAACGGAGGTGGATATGATGCACAAATTGGCACAGATGCCTGGGATAATGCAAAGTATATGAATGTGTATATTCAAAATGATCTCTATTCCAATAAAGATTTATATCAATCAGGAGTTGCCTGGTATCCGGATTCATACATGACTTCAGTAAATACAGCCAGAGTTGTTTATAATGGACGTTATATATTTAATGCTGCAGGAACAGTGGCTTCAAACGAGTTTTCCGATACATTTACTCACGAATTCGGACATTGGTTAAATCTGCAACACACGTTCAATGTTCTTTGTTCAACTGCAAATCCTGGTAATGATGGTGACGGAGTTGCTGACACCCCTGTAGAAAATGCTTCTTCCGGATTGGGATGTAACCCTGGAAATAATTGTCTTGGACAAAAAGTAAACGTTGAAAACTATATGGGATACAATGGTTCTTCCGGTTGTTATAAAATGTTTACCAATGGACAAGTTAATAGAATGCTGGCAGCATTAAACCATCCTTCGCGAATAAATTTATGGCAGCCTGCCAACTTAGCCGCAACCGGCGTTGCCAATACTCCACCAAGATTAACCCTTAGCAACAGTACATTTACTGAGAACTTAAACAATAATGGAGTCGTATCATTAGATGGAACAGTAGCCTCTGCCCCTACATCAACAATTACGCTGAACGGAGCAACATTTGCCGTAACCAATGGAACAACTCTTACTGCAGGAACACATTTCACTTCTTCATTACCAGCAGGGCTAACAGCTGCTATAGCAGTTACAAGCCCTACGACTGCTACACTTACCATAAATGGTGCAGCCACCAGTCATCCTAAAAGTCAGGTCCTGAATTCATCAATTACGTTCCTGAATCCGGCTATAACAGGAGGGGTAACTTCATTAGGATCAACGACAGCTTTGGCATTAACTTTTTCTTATAAAGATCCTTATAAAATAGTTACAGGAACTCCTCTGGAAAGTTATGCCAACCCAACACCAACAACAGTAACCACCAACTCAGGGGCAACCTGGAAATATTTTATCATTAACCCCGAGCTTAGTGATGATGCAGGGTATGGCGCCTGGTACTATGGAGCCAATCAATTAAAATTGGAAACTTATTGGAAAGGATTAGTTTGCCAGACAGGAACAAGAAATATCACTTTAATTCCGGCCTGCACCACTATAACGAATGCAAATAATATAGGTTACCCAATTGGTACTCCCGGACAACTGGACGTGTACACCCCTACATACACTAACTGGTCTGGCCAAACCGCTTATGTTGGTTTTAGAAACCAATTCGAAGGCTACAATATTAACGGCTATTTCAAACTGACTGTTGGGGCCAATGGTTCAGGTTATTCTGTAACTGCGTTTGGATACAATACACAACCAAATGGCAGTATTACAACCCCTTGTGCATTATCATCGTTTACTGCAGACGTTGATACAACAAACCCAGAAACTTCTATCTATCCGAATCCGGTTTCTGATGTATTAAATATTAAAACAAAAGGGGAAATTAAGTCAATTTCTGTTTATGATATGTTTGGAAGAAAAATGAATGCTAAAGTTACGGGGGATAAAGTTGATGTTAAAAACTTCCTAAGTGGAACTTATTTAATTGATATTGAAACTTCTTTAGGGAAATCTTCCCAAAAATTCATTAAAAAATAAGATCAAACGCTATACCGATACAATATGATCGTTAGTAATAGGTTTTATTTTTAACTGCATATATTTGATTAAGATGGGCTCATTGAGCTCATCTTTCTTTTTTCTATACCACAATCTTCTTTCAAATTAAACAGCAAAATACTTTTCTCAGAAATATGAATAATGGCTTAGTATTTATATGCGGTTGATCGGGCTTCATTGTAAGCCCAATTTTTTATCCTATTTATGAGCAGTTCTTCATTTATTTATGTAATTTTATTCTTTGATAACAATATTCAATGCATTATAAAAACGACACCATCATCATCCGCGAATTTACTCCCGAAGAATTCCCTTTATTTTCTACTCTTTTTGAAAATGAAAATGTTACCCGCTATCTTCCTTATAAAACCCCAGAAGAATACAAGGAGATGTTTGACAAAGCATTGACAGATTACAAAGAAGGTCCATTCAGCAGATGGGCAATATTCAACACTCAAAACAATGATTTTGTAGGAATGTGCCTGGCCAGAATCTTCCTTGATAATCCGGACAAGCTGGAAGTTGGTTATACTTTAGCAGAAAATTACTGGGGAAAAGGTCTTGGAACTGAGGTTTGTAAAGCCCTCGTTGATTATTGTTTATCATTGAATCATCAGAAAGATATCGTTGCTGTAACCGATCTTGATAATATAGGATCGCAGAAAGTTCTTCTGAACAACAGCTTTAAAAGAATTGAGAACCTAAAACGGGAAGATAGGGAACTGGCTTACTTTATTCTACAAAAGGAGTAAACTTTTGGCTCATAGTACAAGCGGAGGACTTAAAATTCCCCTCCTTTGGAGGGGTGGCGAAAATTCAAAGAATTTTTGACGGGGTGGTTTTCTTTTACCACAGATTTCACAAATCTACACAGATGATTGTATATATTCTTTCCTTTAGTTTATGCAAAGCAATCAATAAAAATCTTTGATTTTTAAAGCTTCAGTGAACTTCTCAGCAGTCTGTTTGTAACCTAAAATCAACTTATCTTTTGTGACTTTTATGGTTAAAACACAAAGTCTTCAGCTATAAAAACATTTCATTTATCAGATAATTTATCATAACTTGCAGAAATTATGATGTCAAAACGTTGCAAATACGCACTTAAAGCAATGGTCAGATTAGCAAGGAATTATAACCAGGGCTTTCTGCCAACCTCTGTTATTGCACAAGATGAGAACATCCCAAAAAAATTCCTGGAACAAATCCTTCTTGAACTTAAAAGAGCGAAACTTGTCAACAGTAAACAGGGTAAAGTAGGGGGATATTATCTTCTGAAATCACCCGATGAGGTCTCGTTAGCAGATATTTACCGTATTTTCGATGGACCCATTGCATTGACGCCTTGTGTCTCTTTAAACTTTTACGAAGCATGTGATGACTGTGTAGATGAAGCAGTCTGCTATCTGAGAAAAGAATTAATGATCGTTCGTGAAAAGACCAGAACAAGCATGATGGAGGCTACTCTGACTAAGTTCATTACTAAAGAATAAAAATTTTTTATTTAAATTCTACTATTTTGATAGGAGTTATAGAATTTTGTATATATTTGCAGGACTTAAATCTCAATTCAAAATGGAAAACAGTCTGAAAAATGAATACGAAAACCTTTTGAGAGAGGCTACTGAAGCTTCTCTTCAAACTAATGGACTGCAATTACTGGCTGAAAGATTTCCGGATAAAGTGATCTTTTCAACCAGCTTCAGTTACGAAGATCAGGTAATCACTCATCTGATAAAAGATTTAAATATTGAAATTTTTACCTTGGATACAGGAAGACTTTTTGAGCAGACCTACGAAACCTGGACTTCCACAAAAGCATTCTTCAAAAAGAATATCAAAGCCTATTATCCGGATATGGAAGAGCTCAGAGAATTTGTAACAGAAAACGGCCCTGATTCATTCTATCAGTCAGTTGAAAAGAGGAAAGCGTGCTGTACTATCCGTAAGGTTCATCCATTAAAAAAAGCACTGGCAGGATATAAAGTATGGATTACCGGTCTTAGATCCGAACATTCTCCCAATCGGCAGAATATGCCCCAGCTGGAATGGGATCAGGATAATAAGATCATAAAATTCCATCCCATCCTTCACTGGACAACAGAACAGGTGACAGAATACGTGAAAAATCATCATTTACCTTACAATCACCTTCACAAGAAAGGATTTGTAAGCATAGGATGTGAACCCTGTACCAGAGCAATTAAAGAAGGAGAAGATTTCAGGGCAGGCCGATGGTGGTGGGAGGATGCCAACAAAAAAGAATGCGGTCTGCATATTCATCAATAAAAAAGAAAAACATGTCAATACAGCAGTTAAACTATTTAGATCAGTTAGAAGCCGAATCTATTTATATATTAAGAGAAGTAGCAGGTCAATTTGAACGTCCGGCTTTATTATTCAGTGGAGGGAAAGACAGTATCGTACTGGCTCACCTGGCAAGAAAAGCATTTTTTCACGGGAAAATCCCATTTACATTTGTTCACGTGGACACCGGGCACAACTTTCCGGAAGTACTGGATTTCCGTGATCAGCTGGTAAAGCAGTTAGATGTTAATCTTGCTGTGAGAAAAGTGGAAGATACTATCAAAAGTAAAAAACTAACCGAAGCTAAAGGCAAATTCCCAAGCAGAAACTGGTTACAAACCTATACACTTCTTGATACCATTGAAGAATTTGAATTTGATGCCTGTATCGGAGGAGCCAGAAGAGACGAAGAAAAAGCCCGCGCCAAGGAAAGAATATTTTCAGTTCGTGATGAATTCGGGCAATGGGATCCTAAACTTCAACGTCCTGAACTGTGGAATATCTTTAACGGAAAAATCCACAAAGGAGAAAATGTAAGAGTTTTCCCTATCAGCAACTGGACAGAACTCGATATCTGGAATTATATCCGGAGAGAAAAAATTGAACTTCCTTCTATTTATTTCTCGCATGAAAGGGAAGTGGTAGATTTTAACGGCCAGTGGCTTGCCAATTCTTCACATGTTGTATTAGAACCTGAAGATATCATCACTACCAAAAAAATACGCTACCGTACTGTAGGAGACATGACCTGTACCGCAGCAGTAGAGTCCAATGCAGTGACAATAGATGCCGTCATTGAAGAAATTGTAGCGACCAGAATTTCAGAACGCGGGGAAACGAGAATTGACGACAGAGTGACAGAAGCCGCAATGGAGGACAGAAAAAAAGGAGGCTACTTTTAGATAAGCAATCAGCAATGAGTAATAAGTAATAGAACAGACAACTTTACTTCTTAACGACAGAATATTACTCATTACCAATTACTCATTATTTATAATCAAAATCGGATGGATATATTAAGATTTATAACAGCAGGAAGCGTAGATGACGGTAAAAGTACCCTTATCGGCAGACTGCTTTACGATAGCAAAAGTATTTTGCAGGACCAGTTGGAAGTCCTTGAAAAACATTCCAAAAACAAAAATGAAGATGGGGTAGACCTGGCTCTTCTAACAGATGGATTGCGCGCAGAAAGAGAGCAGGGAATCACTATTGATGTTGCCTACCGTTATTTTTCAACCGCGAAAAGAAAATTTATCATCGCTGATGCACCCGGCCACGTGCAGTATACGCGTAATATGATTACCGGAGCATCCAATTCTGATCTGATGGTTATCCTGATTGATGCAAGGAAAGGCGTGATTGAACAAACCAGAAGACATTCTATCATCGCTTCTTTATTACAATTAAAGAAAGTGGCTGTAGCCATCAATAAAATGGATATGGTAGATTATTCGAAAGAAGTTTTTGAATCCATTAAATCTGACTATTCAAAAATTGCAGAAAATCTGGGATTAAACGATGTCACTTATTTTCCGATCTCTGCATTGAAAGGAGATAATATTGTTTCAACATCATCCAGAACAGACTGGTACGAAGGGAATTCGCTTCTTGAGTATCTTGAAGAAGTAACCCTGAATGAAGAAAAAAATAATGGAAACCGTTTTCAGGTTCAGTATGTTATTCGTCCTCAGACCGAAGAACTGCACGATTACAGAGGATACGCCGGACAAATATTAAGTGGAAAATTCACAAAAGGAGACAAAATCCATATTCTTCCGGCAGATCTCACCACTGAAATTACTAAAATTGAGATCAACGGTATTGAAAAAGAGGAAGCTTTTGAAGGGCAGCCTGCAGTGATCCATCTTGCTCATGATTTAGATGTCAGCAGAGGAGATATTTTTGTCACGGAAGAACAGATTCCGGCCGTTGAGAAAGACCTTCAGGTTTTGTTATGCTGGCTTGATCAGAAACCGTTACAGCCAGGGAATAAATACCTTCTGCAGCAGAACAGCAGACTTGTGAAAGCAATTGTTAAAGAGGTAGATTACAAGATCAATGTTAACACCCTGATCCATGAACAGGCAGACAGCGAAATTAAACTGAATGAAATTGTAAAAGTTACCCTGCGAACGGCACAGCCTTTGGTCTATGACAGCTTTACCAATAATAAAACAACGGGCTCTGCCATTTTGGTGGATGAAACGTCCAATTCAACGGTAGCAGCCTGTATAATTCAATAGAAAAAATGGCAATTTCCGATCAATTAACGCAAAGAATTCATCAGACCAAACAAAATAGTAATCATGGATTCTTTGATAAAATAAAGACCAAAAAATGGGTTAAGGATTTGTATGAAACACTTTTCCTTCCTCAGAATGATAATACTGAAGAGCAACTTAAAAGAAGTTTTGAAGCGCTTCGGGAAACTCTTTCAGAACAGATCAATACCGTAACAGGAGATCAGGACAGTACTGAGAAACAGGTGAATCAGTTTTTTGAATCTCTGCCTGACCTATATGATCAGTTGGTACTGGATGCAAAATCTATTGTAGAATTTGATCCTGCCGCCGATTCTCTGGAAGAGGTCTATCTGGCATATCCCGGCTTTTTTGCCACATATGTTTATCGCATTTCACATCAATTATGGAGTCAGAAAGTGAAAATAGTACCACGCGTCATTTCAGAGTATGTTCACAGCAAAACAGGAATTGATATACACCCGGGAGCTACCATCGGAAAATCTTTTTTTATTGACCATGGGACAGGAATTGTGATCGGGGAGACAACGGTCATCGGGAATAATGTCAAAATCTATCAGGGAGTGACCCTAGGAGCATTAAATGTTTCCAAAGAAAAAGCCCATCAGAAAAGGCATCCCAATATTGAAGATGATGTGATTATCTATTCTGGAGCAACCATTTTGGGCGGTGAAACTACCATAGGCAGAGAAAGCATTATCGGAGGAAATGTCTGGATAACACAGGATGTTCCTGCCAATTCATTGGTTTACCACAAAAGTGAAATAAAGATAAAGGATAATACTTCATTACCGGAATCATTAACCTTTGTCATTTAAAAAAAACAAAAAAATAAAGATATGAGATTTCAGAACGCATTAGAAACGATTGGAAATACTCCCGTCGTAAAAATTAATAAATTATTCAATTCAGATCATGAAATCTGGATTAAACTTGAAAAAAGCAACCCTGGCGGAAGCATTAAAGACAGAATCGGACTGGCGATGATTGAAGATGCAGAAGCCAAAGGATTACTAAATAAAGACAGCACCATCATAGAACCTACCAGCGGAAATACAGGAATAGGTCTTGCATTAGTAGCAGCTGTAAAAGGATACAAACTCATTCTTGTCATGCCGGAAAGCATGAGTATAGAACGCCGTAAAATTATGGAAGCTTACGGAGCTGGATTCGTGCTTACTCCACGAGAGAAAGGAATGAAAGGGGCAATTGAAAAAGCTAATGAATTGGCTGAAGAAACTCCCAATTCATGGATTCCAAGACAGTTTGATAACCCTGCCAATGTAAAAGTTCATGTTGAGACGACTGCTCAGGAAATTTTAAAAGACTTCCCGGAGGGGCTCGACTATATCATTACCGGAGTAGGAACCGGAGGACATATCACCGGAATTGCAAAAACCGTCAAAGAAAAATATCCTAACGTAAAAGTATTTGCCGTAGAACCGGAATTATCTCCTGTTTTAAGTGGAGGAAGCCCGGCACCACACCCACTTCAGGGACTAGGAGCTGGATTTGTTCCTTCCATTCTGGATATTACCCTTTTAGACGGAGTGATTACCGTAGGCAAAGAAGAAGCTTATGAATACGCCCTTAATGCCGCGAAAAAAGAAGGCCTTTTTGTGGGAGTTTCCACAGGAGCCGCTTTAGCAGCCATTGCCAAACATTTACCAGAAATACCACCTAACGCTAAAATCCTTACCATCAATTACGATACAGGAGAAAGGTATCTCTCTGTAGAAGGACTCTTCTAAATCCTTAATTAACACCTACTTCAATGAAAACAAATATAAAATCACCAAAGGTATTCCTTATCGGTGCAGGGCCCGGCAACCCTGAACTGATCACTGTAAAAGCAGTAAAAGCAATCGCAGAAGCAGACGTCATTTTATGTGACCGCCTTGTAAGTCCGGAAATTCTGGAAACCTACGTCAATAAAAACACAGAAATCATCTACGTAGGGAAAGAATGCAGCAAAAATGCCTCTACCCCTCAGTCTCATATCAATACTTTGATGGTGGAATATGCCCTTCAAAACAAAACCATTGTAAGACTGAAAGGAGGAGATGTTTCTATATTTTCCAATATTCTGGATGAACTGCAGGCTTTAAAACAGAATCATATTCCGTACGAAATTATTCCGGGAATTACAGCAGCTTTAGGAGCAGCAGCATTTGCAGGGATGCCTTTAACAGCAAGAGAATATTCTACATCAGTTCGTTTTCTGACGTATTATAAATCGGAAATCGTAACTGAAGAATACTGGAAAGAACTTGCTTTCACCAATGATACTCTTGTTTTCTACATGTCCAAAGGAAATCTTACTCCTCTTGTGGAAAAGCTTATACAGCTAGGGATTTCAAGTGATAAAAAAATTGCAGTCATTGAACAGGCAACAACACCTTATCAAAAGGTGTACACATCATCTTTTGATGATTTTAACGAAAAATTCGGAGACAAAGCTTTTGCATCACCTTCTTTGGTTGTAGTTGGCAAGATTGTCAATCTGCATGAAGAATTTTCATGGCTTGAAAATGCAGAACAGGAAGGTCTTTACTTCAAATCAGTGGAAAACGGAAGTCTAATCCCTACAACTCAAAATTTCTTTGAATATGCTGTCTGAAACTAAATTAAATGTATTAAAACAAATCTCCGAAGACCTTTCCAGAGACGAAGCCATCTGGGCAAGCGGATATCTTGCAGGCATTGCCGGAGTAACTTCACTGATCGCCGCACTACCGCCACAGCAACTCAATAACAGCACTCAAAATGCTGTAAAAAAGATAACTCTGGCTTACGGAACAGAAACGGGAAACAGTAAAAAACTGGCTACAGCACTGGCAGGTATAGTGAAGAAAAAAGGGCTTCAGGTTAAACTGGCTGACCTTTCCCAATACAAACCAAAAGATCTGGCTAAAGAAGAATTCTTTTTCATTGTGATCAGCACCCAGGGAGAAGGAGAACCGCCAGCTCTTGCCAAAAAATTCTACGATTATATTCATGAAAATGAAATTGATCTCAGCGGACTGAAATATGGAGTACTAGCACTGGGAGACAGCAGTTATCCTCTGTTCTGCCAAACCGGAGAAGATGTAGATTTACGTTTTGAAATATTAGGGGCACAGCGCATTATTCCAATCAGGAAATGCGATATAGACTATGAACAGGAAGCTTCCCACTGGATAGAACATGTAGTAGAAACGGTAAATAAAAATGCAGATCAGAGTTCAAAAAATGCTGCAACACCAAAGGTTTCTACCGGAAGGAAGAAATACCAGGGGAAAGTTTCTGCCATCATCAATCTGAACGATATTACTTCTGAAAAAGAAACGTATCATATTGAAATTGAAACAGAAGAAGCGCTTGCCTATCAACCTGGAGCAGCGCTGGGAATTATTCCATTCAATTCGAAATCTGTAGTGGATGAAATAATTACGCTGACAGGAATTGATTCCCAGAAACAGATACAAACAGCTAAGGTTACAGCTTCTGTTGAAGAACTCTTACACAAACATCTTAACATCAGCTATTTACTCAAATCTGTTGTTGCCCAATATGCAAAAATAACGGGACATTCCATCCCGGAAGTAAGGCTCAGTCTTCTTGACCTCCTCAGAATTTATCCCGTAAAAAATGCAGATGAATTTGAAGAAATCATACAGATAGTAACCGCTCAGGCGCCACGTTTGTATTCAATTTCTTCATCTCTGGAAGCTCATGGTGACACGGAAATTCATATTACCGTTGCGAAATCAGAATTCTTTATTGATCATCAGAAACACAACGGATTATGCAGTGGTTTTCTGAGTGAATTCAAAGAAGGAGAAGAGGTAGAATTTTATATTCAGGATGCAGGACACTTCAAACTGCCGGAAGCTGATAAAGACATCATTATGATAGGACCGGGAACAGGTATTGCGCCATTCAGATCTTTTCTTTGGGAACGTGATGCAACAGGTGCAGAAGGAAGAAACTGGCTGTTTTTCGGAGACAGGAATTTTGTTTCAGATTTTCTTTACCAGGCTGAACTTCAGGATTTCCTTAAAACAGGCAGCTTAACTCATTTGGATCTTGCTTTTTCCAGAGATACCAATGAAAAAGTATATGTTCAGCACAGGCTGGAGCAAAAAGCTCAGGAAGTATTTTACTGGTTGGAAGGAGGCGCATCAGTATACGTATGTGGTGCTAAGGAGCCGATGGCCCGTGATGTGGAACAAACACTTCTGACCATTATTCAGAATGAAGGAAAACGCAGCAAAGAAGATGCTGTAAATTATCTGGAAGAAATGGAGCTTGATGGCAGATATGCCAAAGATGTTTATTAAACGGAGTAAAGAAGTATTCGTAAAAAATTAAAGGAAACATTTATGAACAAAGATAAAGAAAACCTTTCACCGGTAGAAAGGATTAAAACCAGCAGTAACGGGCTCAGAGGATCTTTAAAAGAGAGCCTTGCTGATCAATTTACCGGAGCTATCCGGGAAGATGACCAAACTTTGATCAAATTCCATGGAATGTACCAGCAGGACGACAGAGACCGAAGGGAAGAGCGTGTCTCCAAAAAACTGGAATGGCTGTATTCTTATATGATCAGATTGAGACTTCCCGGTGGCTTTTTAACTCCGGAACAATGGGTAGGATTGAATGAAACCGCTGAAGATCACTCAACAGGAACCATCAAAGTAACGACAAGACAAACCATTCAGCTGCATGGCATTTTAAAATCGCATTTAAGACCTACCATTCAGAGCTTCAATCTGCAGCATCTGGATTCTATTGCAGCCTGTGGAGATGTCAACAGAAATGTTACCTGTACAGCCAATCCCTCAGAATCCCCTTTACAGCAGGAAGCTTACGAACTGGCAGGGAAAATCAGTGAAATGTGCCTTCCGAAAACCAAATCTTACTACGATATCTGGATTGATGACGAACTTTTGGTTGATCGTAAAGCAGAAGAAGATCCATTATATCAGGACAGATATCTTCCAAGAAAACTGAAAATAGGAATTGCTGTTCCGCCTAATAATGATGTAGATGTATTTATCAATGATATTGCACTGATCGCTATCATTGAGAATGATAAAATCGTGGGTTACAATATTGCTGCCGGAGGCGGACTGGGAGCCACTCACGGAAATGAAGCCACGTATGCCCGTCTTGCATCCATCCTTGGATTTATGGATACGGAAGAAAAAGTATTAAAAGCCGTCTACGAAATCATCACGGTTCAAAGAGACTTTGGAAACAGAAGCGACCGAAAATTATCAAGGTTAAAATATACGATTGATAAATTGGGTATCGACCAGTACAGAGCTGAAGTAGAAAAAAGAACGGGATTCAGTTTTGAACCGGCCCGCGAATTTAAATTTGAACGGAGAAAAGACCGTTATGGCTGGATTCAGAATCATGAAGGAAAATGGTTCTATACTGTATTTGTTGAGCATGGAAGAATCCTTAATACAACTGAATATCCTTTAAAATCAGGGTTATTAAAAATCGCACAGACTGGTAAAGTCAATTTCCGTTTTACCTGCAACCAAAATCTTATTCTGGCTGATATTGATGAAAAAGATAAAGCTGAAATTGAAGCCATTTTAAAAGAACACAGAATTTCAGGACATACCGACGGGGCAAGTGCTTTACGTAAAAATTCTGTTGCCTGTGTAGCTTTGAATACCTGTTCATTGGCTTTGGCAGAAGCTCAGCGTTATCTTCCTTCTCTGGTCACAAAAATAGAACCTATCCTTGAGAAATATGGTCTTTTGGAAGAAGATATCACGATCCGTATGACCGGCTGTCCTAACGGTTGCGGAAGATCTCCCAATGCGGAAATAGGATTTGTAGGAACAGCCTACGGAAAATACAATCTTCACATTGGAGGAGACCGTTTAGGAATGCGACTGAATACAAAATTTAAAGAAAATATTGGTGAAGAAGAGATTCTTGCCACGCTGGATGAGCTTTTCGGGATTTATGTACAGAAAAAACTTGCAGAGGAAACATTTGGTGATTTTTCATACCGTTACTTACACACCTTAAATTAATTATATGGCCAATTTTCATTATGATCTGAAAAAAAACAAAAACAATCAACCCCTTCTTTTAGGCAGACGAATGTGTATGTGTTGTTGATTCTCAAATAACAATATATACAAAGCTGTTTCAACTTTTTCGATTCAAACCGCAAAAGTCACAAAAGTTTTAAACACTTAAGCTTTTTAAGAGCCAAGTTTTATGCATAATAAGTACAACTAAGTTTTGTAAAATCTTTGATTTTTATCTTATGTGAACTTTTATCATTTTAAACTTACTTAAGTGAACTAAATTGTTTTAAAATAAAAAACTTTTGGGCCTTTTGCGGTTAAAATTAATCAATGTAAAATTCAGACAGCTTCATTCTCAACCTAAAAAATGAAGAAAAAATGAATAACAAAAAGCAGGGAAATTTTCTGCCTAAAGCAGGTATTATAGCATTTACATTTCTATTTTTTAACCTTGCAGAAGCACAGCAGCAGCTTATAGAGCTTAGCGGAAGCATCAAAAATACAGGAACACACAAAGGTCTCGATTCTGTAAAAGTACAGATCGAAAATACACAGGACACCGTATTAACCGATCAATCGGGTAATTTTAAGCTCAGAACAAGAGTTACTATTCCATTCAGAGTGGTTATTCAGAAAGACGGGTTCAGCAGCCAGACGGTTGAAATCCTTTCACCTTCCAACAAAATAACGGTGGGACTTAATCCTCAGAACACCATCATTGATGATGTTGTGATCTCCGCCTCAAGGGTTCCGGAAAAGATATTGAGATCACCGATTGCTATTGAAAAAATTGATATCAAAACGATCAGGGAAAGTCCGGCAGCTTCGTTTTATGAAACCCTGGAAAATGTAAAAGGGTTACAGCTTTTAACGTCCAGTCTTACCTTAAAAATCCCCAATTCAAGAGGATTCAACTCGCCTAATAATTTCCGTTTTATGCAGTTGGTAGATGGTGTAGATGTACAATCTGCAACGCTGGGCGTACCATTGGGAAATGCAATAGGACCTACAGAACTGGATATCCAGTCGATGGAAGTCACTCCGGGAGCAGCTTCAGCATTGTACGGAATGAATGCCATTAACGGACTGGCGAGTTTACAGACCAAAGATCCGTTTACTTCTGAAGGAATAAGTGTTTATTTCCGTGGGGGAGTGAATCATGTAGATAATGTCAACCATAAAATAAGTTCCCTGGGAGAAAGTGCCATCCGTTTTGCAAAAGTGATTAATAAAAACTTTGCAGTAAAGGTGAACGCTTCTTGTTTCAGCGGAACAGACTGGATTTCCAACAATCTTACCGATCAGAATCCCGGTTCATTGGTAACAGCCAATCCTAATTTTTCGCTGGCCAATAATCCGGCTGAAGACCTCTGGAATAAATACGGTGACGAAAGAAACAACCGTGTTGCCGTAAAAGTGGATTATAACGGTAAACCTACTACATTCAACGTTTCCAGAACAGGATATCTTGAAAAAGATCTTGTGAGTCCTGATGTGAAGAATATCAAATTCGATGCAGGATTATATTACCGTTTTGGAGACCAGTGGAGAACTTCTTACGTGTATCGTTACGGTTTGCTGGACGGAACTTTCCAGAGAGGAAATAAAATCCGTTTACAGAACGCCACGGTTCAGAACCATAAAGTAGAACTGACAGGAAGAGAATTAACTTTCAGAGCGTATGTATCCATAGAAAATACAGGAGATTCTTATAACCTGAAGCCTTTGGCAGACAATCTGGACCTTACGGATCTTTCCAATACAAACTGGAAAAATATATTTCAGACTGCTCTTCAGAACAGCTTAAATGCCGGAACCAATCTTAATGACGCATTTATTCTCGCCCGTCAGGAAGCCGATAAAAACAGGGCTGTCCCCGGAACCGCAGCCTTTGAACAGTTAAAAAATACCATTATCGGAATCAATAACTGGGATTCAGCCAATGCAGGAGTAGCTGGAGCTCCGGCAACAGGAGGCGCAAAGCTTGAACAGAAATCCCGCTTTTATCAGGGTGAGCTTACCTATGATTTCAGCAGATTTGTGAAAATTTTCAGCCTTCTGGCTGGTGTGGATTACCGACTGTACAGCATTACTCCGGATGGAAATAACTTTGTTGATTTCAACCGTCCTGTGAGTGAAAGAAATATTCCTTTAGCCAACGGCACCTTCGGGAAAGATGTGATCTATCAGAAATATGGAGCTTTTGCACAGATTACCAAGCTTTTCTTTGATGATAAATTAAAAATCAACGCCGCATTACGTGTTGACAGAAACCCGGAGTTTGAAGCAAAGCTGAATCCAAGGTTCAGCGTGGTGTATTCTCCTGTTAAAGAGCATAATTTCAGGGCATCTTTTCAAAACGGATATCGTTTCCCTTCGTTATTTGAAGCTCTTTCATTCGTGAATAACGGGAATGTAAGAAGAGTAGGAGGTCTTTCAAAAGTAAATGACGGATTAGGTTATCTGGAAAATTCTTATACACTGGCTTCTATTGACCGGTTCACCTCAGCGGTAAATGCAGATGTGGATGCAGGAAAAACCCAAAGCCAGGCTGCTCAGGATAATAAACAGCTTTTAACGGTAGCCAGTTTACAAAAACTACAGCCGGAAAAAATCAATTCATTTGAAGTAGGATATAAGTCTGTGTTTTTCAATAATAAACTGGTGCTGGACTGGGATTTCTATTACAATATCTACGAAGGATTCCTGGGACAGGTAGAAGTGGCAGTTCCAAAAAACAGCCAGGTGGGAAGCAATGCAGCCGTACTTGCGATGCTCGACAGAAGTAAACAGGACAGATACAGGGTTTATACCAATAGTAACAGCACTTACAAAAGTTATGGAACCTCTTTTGGAGTCCGGTATAATATTACAGGAAACTATAATATCAATACCAATGTTTCTTATAACGATCTTGCATCCAACAATACCTCAGACCTCTTTATTACTGCATTCAACACTCCAAAATGGATGGTAAACGTAAGTGTTGGAAACAGAGAAATCGTCAAGAATATAGGGTTTACCATTGTAGGAAGATGGCAGAGTGGCTTTACATGGGAAAGTCCGCTGGCATCCGGAGAAATTCCGGCTTATTATACGATTGATGCCCAGGCAACATGGAAACTTCCTGAAATTCATGCGAATATTAAAATTGGAGCTACCAATTTGCTGAACCGACGTTATTTCCAGTATGCAGCTGGCCCTGAAATCGGAGGACTATATTATCTCGCTTTTACGTATGACTTAAAACTGTAATCAGGATGAGCAATTCTTTATATCCCATATTTTTAAAACTTGAAAACCTGTCACTGCTGATCATCGGCGGTGGCAAGGTTGCCCTTGAAAAACTGGAGTCCGTACTGGGAAACTCTCCGGATACTTTCATCAAACTAGTGGCGAAAGAAATTATTCCTGAAGTCAGAGCCTTACAACATGAATTTTCTAATCTAACCCTGCATGAAAGAGGCTACGATGAGCATGATTTTAATGATGCCGATCTTGCCATTATTGCAGTTAATAATATTGAACTGGCAGGAGAAATCAGGGGAAAAGCCCAGCAAAAAAATGTATTGGTAAATATTGCTGACAAGCCTGATCTGTGTGACTTTTATTTAGGTTCCATTGTCAAAAAAGGAAGTCTTAAAATTGCTATTTCTACCAACGGAAAATCTCCGACCATCGCCAAGCGATTAAGGGAAACCTTTACCGAAGTTATTCCTGACGAAATGGATCATGTGTTGGATAATATGCAGGATATCCGAAACAGACTGACCGGAGATTTCAATTATAAAGTGAAGGAACTCAACAAAATCACTACGGAATATCTGTCCGATGGAAAAGTTTCTTTAAAACCGGATATGGAAATTGAAAAACTGATTAATATTACCAAAACAGCTCAAAGAAAAGCTAATATCTACCTTGCAATCATTGGTGTTTTACTTCTTTTCGGATTATTTGGACTTGTAGTCTATCAGTTTAATCTTTCAGATGACATCCAATATTTTCTGAACAAAGACGGTCATATCTTTTACTGGATGCTGTTTGCAGGCTTTA